>Ga0209514_10000018_pt1 | contig 624171 bp, 651 predicted proteins | sample Subgrocontami58m_FD_187452 | JGI IMG/M metagenome (GOLD analysis project Ga0209514, IMG submission 187452) | Subsurface groundwater microbial communities from S. Glens Falls, New York, USA - GMW37 contaminated, 5.8 m (SPAdes) (version 3) | ecosystem: Environmental > Aquatic > Deep subsurface...
CCGCCAGTTAGGAAATGAAGTCATTGGCTCGCCCGCTACGCGGGCTCGCCAGCCGTTTTTCGGGGAAATTTCAAGCCGTTTTGAATTCAGTAAGGCCAAAAGCGGGCTTTTCTAAATCTTTATGAAATATTTTATTTACACAAGAAAATCTATTGATAGCGAAGAACGACAAGTGATGTCTCTGGAATCGCAACTTTCTGAATTGAAAGAATTTGCCGCCAAAGAAAAACTTGAAATCGTCGCCTCGCTTAGCGAGGCGCAAACTGCCAAAGAACCTGGGCGAAAAGTTTTCGCCGAAATGCTGGATCGGATTTGCGCCGGAGAAGCCGGCGGAATTTTGGCTTGGCATCCGGACCGATTAGCTCGCAACTCCATAGACGGCGGAAAGATTATCTATCTGCTGGACACAGGAAAAATCCTAGACCTTAAATTTCCCACCTTTTGGTTCGATAGCACACCGCAAGGAAAATTTATGTTGAACATTGCCTTTGGACAGAGCAAATACTATGTGGACAATTTGAGCGAAAATATCAAGCGAGGCCACCGCCAAAAACTGCGAAAAGGAATATGGCCGGGGTTTGCGCCGCTTGGCTATCTCAATAATTCTCGGACAAAAAACATAGACCTTGATACTGAAAAATCGGCGTTGGTGAGAAAATGTTTTGAACTCTACGCCACCGGCGATAACACGCTAAAAAATATTAAGCAGTTTTTGGCGGATTCTAAACTCGACAGCTACAAAGGCAATGTTCTCTCAACTTCCTGTGTCCAGCGAATGCTCAAAAATCCTTTTTACTATGGAACTTTCCGCTTCAACGGCGAGCTATACGAAGGAAGCCACGAGCCAATTATTTCCAAGAAACTTTTTGATGACGTTCAACAAGTGATGAACAATCGGGGCAAGAAGAAACGCAAACGAAAACACGAGTTTGCTTTTTCCGATTTTATGAAATGCGGAACGTGCGGTTGCCTCATTACCGCCGAAACCCAAAAAGGACACATCTATTATCGTTGTACTAAGAAAAAGCAAACCTGTAATGAAAAGTATCTCCGCGAGGAAGCGCTTGTTGAACAGATGAAATCCGTCATTCAAAAAGTTTCTATTCCCGACGACTGGGCGAACAATATGCTTGCCGAGTTAGACCGCGAAAAAGCGAGTATCCAAAACGAGGGCGTTTCTTTTGTTCAAAATCTAAAAACGCGAAAAGCGGAGGTTGAGCAGAAAATAGATCGGCTTCTCGATATTTATATTGAGGGCAAAGGAATATCGCCGGACGAATATCAGGTAAAGAAAGCAAAGCTATTAGGCGAGAAAGCCGATATTGAGCAAGAAATCCGAGATTTTGAACAAAAGGGAAATAATTGGCTTGAACCGATGCGAGAAGTGATTTTATTGAGTAGCCACGCCAAAATTCTTTTGTCGCAGGGCGACAAAACGCAAATCCGCGCATTTCTCAAAAATGTCGGCTCGAACTTTATGCTGGATTCAAAACGGCTTGAAATTTCCCCGAAAAACGGCTGGCGAGCCCGCGTAGCGGGCGAGCCAATGACTTCATTTCCTAACTGGCGGAAGCGGGAGGATTCGAACCTCCGATGCCCTTTCGGGCATACCGCATTTCGAGTGCGGCCCATTCAACCACTCTGGCACGCTTCCTTTGTTTCTATGCCCCCAAGAGGAATCGAATTTCCATCGTCTCCTCCCGCCTGCCAAAGCTTTTTGTGCCCTGACGAGGAATTGAACCTCGATCTTATCCTTAGGACGGATTTGCTCTATCCGTTGAGCTATCAGGGCAGCGGCGGGCAGGTAGGACGGGATTGTTTTGATCCGTTGAACTACGGGAGATATCAGATGAAGTCTGGTTTGAGGGCTGCTCCCAGCCTGCAGCGGCTATGCGCAGCATTGCCGGCAGGTGTCCCATTGAGCTATGGGGGCTCTCTGGGAGGCTTGCTTCTAAAGCAGGCTTATTCTAATATAAAGTTCGTATGATGACAAATCCCATTTTGGGTGAATGGTTTTCGGCTAATGCGTGGTGGCTCATTCCTTTGTTCGCCTGGTCGTTGGCGTGGAAAGGAGCGGCGATGTGGAAGGCGGCTCGCAATAATCACCAAATTTGGTTCATTGTGCTTCTGGTGATTAATACCGTGGGCATTTTGGAAATGCTCTACATCTTTATCTGGAGCAAGCGGAATCGGCAGCCAGAATAAGAGGTAACGGCGGCGGGCCTATAGTAAAATGGTATTACGCGTCCATGGCATGGATGAGGTCGGGGTTCGATTCCCCGTAGGTCCACTGTATGATACTTCGAGCCGTGAGATTGCTGATTTAGCTCGAAGATTACTGACAATTTAGCGGTTCCAAATCCTTTATTTCTCGTGTACGGAATTCCGTCGGGGAATAATAATCTTTGGAACCGCGGGCGCGTTTCGGGCCGCAGGTCAAACCACTGCCGGCCGAGATCGCGTAAAAATGTAATGGCGTAGGCCAAGGCGCTTTCGATATCAAATTGGTCAATGCGGCATTCGGCCATTGATATTTTTACGGCCGCAACCTGGTTTTCTATTTCCTGCCTTCTCTCCAAAAATTCTTCTTTGGTATAAGAGCCATCTTCTCGCATCTCGCAAATGCGTTTTTTCTTTGTCTCAAGCTCGGCAATCTGCGTTTCGTATTGTTTTGCTTCAAGCTCAAACCTCTTTCCCCGTTCCTGCCAGAGAGTAAGAAAAGTTTCTTTAAATACTTTGAGAAACTCGTCTTTCGGGGTTATCTTTTGCAAATATTTCAAAAACTCCTTCTCAAGATCAAGTTTGGGTATCCCTTTGCCAAACATTGAGCAATTCTTGTTTCCGCAGTGGTAGTAGTAATACCGACCGCCATTGCCTCGGGGAACACTGCCGGTAAGCGGCCGACCGCAGGGCCCGCAGGTAATGGTGCGCCGTAGCGGAAAGTCGGAACCGCGCTTTTGCCGCTTTGTCATTTTCGCTTTCCCGGATCGTACCAGCATGATCTGATACATTTCTTCTTTGGTGATCATCGGCTTATGGAGCCCCTCCACTTCTTTGCCATTCCACGGGTTAACAATTATCCCGGCGTAAAACTTTAAATACTTGCCGAGAACGCGATCTATAAATTGAATCGTGGTTTTCTTGCCTCGGATTTTAGCCAAGCCCCACTCATCAAGCATGCGGGTCAGTTCCGTTTGCGAGCAGAGCCCTTTTGAAAATTCCTTGAGGCCGCGCTGGATGAGCGGGAATGCTTTTTCATCCGGCGGATCAGGATGCGTTTTCTTCTCGCCCCGTTTTTTGAAATGAGCGCACGCGTAACCATACGGCGATTTCCACGGATAGATGCCGTGGTCAATTTTCTTGCTCATGCCGTCTGAACAGCGTTGTTTCCTGATTGCGTTATCAAACTCCGCAAAGCCGGCAAGCATGGTTTCAAATAACTTCTCGGCCGGCTTATTGCCGATGGGCTCGGTAACCGAGTGAAGGGTCACGCCGTAGTCCATGAGAATCTTTCGGACCGCGAAGTGGTCATCGGTGTTACGCGCGAATCTGTCTACGCGCAATACCACAAAGACCTGAACCCCGCCTTTGTTTTTACGGCAGAACTCAAGAGCACGCAAGAATTCCTTTCGGTTATGCATACTTAAGTCCTTGGCGCTCTCGCCCTCTTCCCGAAAAACTTCCAAAACCTCAATGCCTTTTTCTTGGCAGTATTTGCGGCAATTTTCATCCTGGAATTCAAGCGAGGTGCCTTTGACCTGCTCATCGCTTGATACTCGTATGTAGATGATTCCTTTCATGATTTCTTATGCGTTAGTATGCGTTAGTTTTTATGAATTAGTATGAATTAGTTTATAAGTTAGTATAGGTTAGCTTCGGTTAGCAGAAATGGCTCGGTGTATTTTTCTTAGTAATTAGCAGTAATTAGCTTATCGGTTAGTATCGGTTAGCCAGTTTGTTCTTTAGTAATTAGTAGTAATTAGCTGGTGTATTTTTCTTAGGAATTAGCGGGAATTAGCTTCTCAACACAACCCCTATGCTACCTCGTGAGACAAGTCAATTTTACTTGCCCACAGCTGATTTTTGGTAAAAATTTAGGGTTTTATAGGGTAATATAGGGTTTTATTTCCCGTTTATTCCCGTTTTTTCCCCGTTATGTCTGGGGACATATCGGTGTATTTTTCTTGGGCCTTCTTTCGTTCCTGTTCGTGCATGAGGAGTTGATCATGCACATAGTCCTCATAATGCGCCCTCAATAAGCCATTGCTTCGAAACCATGATTTGACCGTATTCAAAGAAACCCCGAGCTTCTCGGCAATTTCCGGGTATTTGAATCCCTTCCATTTCATATCCAGCGCTATTTTGAAGTTTTCCTTAAATTTTCTCATGGTGTATTTTTCGGTTTTTATTTCGAAAGACACTTTTAAAGATTCTCAAACCCCACTTTTCCTGTAGCTTATTCGTTGAAATGCTTTGTTTAAAGCATTTTTTTGAGAAGATGGCTGGCTGAAAAGTGGTATTAAGTGGGGTTTTAAAAGTGTCCTTAAGTGTCCTTTGGCGCATGGCTTACTCATCAGCTTGGTGTATTTTTATCTTTTTTGCCCAAACCGCACTTTTAATAATCGCGAACTCTATTTTTTTCTACACTCTATCGGCAAAGCCCTTTATTTTGAGCCACTTTCAGAAAAACGAATCGCTCAAAAAATAGAGTTGAATAGAGTTGAAAAGTGAGTTTAAGTGCGGTTTGGCGCGTGGCAAATTTTGTTGGCCGGTGCATTTTCGTTAATAAGGATGTAGTACCTGCTGAATTCGTTTGTTGAAATACGCCGCTCGGTTTCGTATCGGTTTTCCTTTACCGGATTCTTCTTTCTCTTTGATTTCGTTGTAAATATATTCAATGTCGTCAAGACCGTGTTTCTTAAACACTGATAGAATAAATCTCATGTCCTTCTCGCCCAGATATTCGGCTATTTGCTTGCATCTCTCCTCCTCATAGTTTCTTGGATCAAACTTACTTACAGGAAAACGAATTTCGATTTTTTGAGAATCCGATATTATTTTCTCATTCGATTTATAATTCAAATTCTCGTTATCGTTATTGTAACTTCTGCCGGAACGCGCGTTTGAATCCATAGAAAACCCTTCTGCCAACTGTTTTTTCCGCTCTTTCAACTTCTGCCGGATGTCCTCACCTTCTGCCGAACCTCCCGCATTATTAGGGGGTATATCAGCACCCGAACTTCTGCCGGTATTCTGCGTATCTTCTTTTTCAATATCCTTAAAACCCCCGGTAGAGAGCGGATAATTCTGTATATCCACAAAGAAGGAACCTCTGCGACCTTGCTGTCTTGGAAACCCTATCAACTTCTTCCGCTTAAGCTCCAACATGAGTTTGTTAATGACATTTTTTGAGTATCGGCCTTGAAAATCTTTGCTTAAGCTCTCGTAGCTTGTCATAAATCTTCCCGTCCTCGGGTTTGCGTTGATCCATAGCCAGAACAACACCAGCATCTCATCGAGCAATAGCAGGCCGTCCAGATACGCTGTTCGTATGCTTCGGGATAGCCGGATGAAGTCATCGTTCTCAATTAAGATTTTCCTGTTTTTCATGCTCATAGTTCATATTCGGGAAATTGCTAGAGGGCGTCGCTATACATCAGCGACTTTAATTCTTTAATGGCCGCCGTGAATTTACGCGGCTCGACCATTGCTTGGCCATTAAAAAAGCCCTCAAGCAATTTCGCTCTGCCTTCGCTATCCGCAAAGACAAAGCGAAACCGCCGAGGGTCGGCTTTATCAATATGTTCCAGCCGGTAATCCTCCGTTAAGAGGAAAACCGCGGTGTAAAAATCACTTGTTGTGAACTGATTTTTCATTATCTTTTTCATCTTTATTTTTTGCCTGCTCAATTGTTTCCAGCCAGCGATCATAGATGATCTCGGCCAGAATCAAAAAGCTATCGCGGATTTCCTCGACTTCTTTATCCGAAAGCTTCGGATCGTTTAATAATTCTTTTACGCGCTCAACGCTCAACATAATCTTGCTTTCACTATATCGAGCAGAGCGCTACGCCGGACATTACCCCTTGCTACACCGCACAAACGAAAAAGCGGCTTATTTCTAAGCCGCTCGCGAGAAGTTATAAACAGGAGGAGAGGGGTAGTGAGGGGTAGTTAGTTTTTGGGAATAATTTTGTAGGCCGGACCTATTTTGTAGCCGCTTCCTTTCCTCATTTCAATTACATCGTCACCCTTCAATTTCAAGAACTTACCAATATTTCCCCGAATTTTGCCTATTTCTTTTCTGACCAATTGCTCGTCTTTTCCCTCCAAATCCATAGCGATATCCGAAGTTTTCTGATAACCGTTATGAGTCACGAGAAAACGAACGATCTTGTGCCGACCACTTGTTTCGCCGATAGGATAGCAGAATTTTTCTTTTGGCTCGCGCCAGAGATCGCCGACGCTATTAAGATACAAGGTGGTGGGCACGGACGAGCGCAAACTAACTTGCGCTTCATAATATCCACTCTCGCCGCCTTGCCAGTAGCCCTCATTTACATGCAGGGCGTTTAGATTTAAATAGCCGAGCTGCTCAAACGACAACAGACAATGGATAAACAAAAACTCCTTGTCTTTCAATTCCGCGTTACTAACGACGAATTCATTACCGTGATCACCCTGCAGTTTCTTCACGAGTGCGGAAAATATTTTTTTGTGTTTCTCAAATGTATAAAAGTTATTCTTGTTGAAAGCAAGGCCGTCTTGAATAAATTCTTCAATATAATCCCTTATCCGCTTTTCAATTTTTGTTTTTGCTGGGGCTGGAATGGTGATATCAAAACTCACGGCCTCCAAAACTGATTTTTGACCGCCCAAAATATAATCGAGTGTTTTATCAAGAGTCGCTTTTAGCTCTTCCTCAATATCGGGTAGCGAGAACTTGTTTTCAAAAAATTGCTTTTGCAGTTTAACGCCCTTATCTCCCGGCTTTTCTTTAATCGCTTTCGCGATTCTTTCATGGGATTCAGGATAAGCAGTTTCAAAAAGTAATGGATCAAAGTAGAAGTTGCTTAGTTTGAGCCCAAATTCTTTCGCGAGATCGACGACATTACTTATCACCCGCTCATTGTCCCAACTTATCGGCATGAGATGCATCAAAAAGCTCGCAGTATGCGGGCCCGGGCTTCGCAGAAGGTTGAAGAGCAAATACAGCTCGCCCTCGGATTTGTATTGATTTTCCATTTTCATATTCATGCTCATTTTTCGGCTATATTCGGATATAGTCCGCTATAGTCGTTATATACGATTAGGGCTGTTGACTTCGCTTTCCCAATCTACTATAATCTAATATAGTTAAAGTATAAGATAATTTATGGCAAAAATCAACCGTTTTGACCAAAGGCTCTCATCTATCCCATCAGAGATTTGGTCAAAGATAACACAAATAGACGAATTAAAGGGACAGTGGATCGCCGGGGCCCGGCTGTCCCCACAAGTTTTAGGCCGTCTCAAGCGGTCGGTTTTGATTACCTCAACTGGCGCCTCAACTCGTATTGAGGGTGCTCGGCTTTCCGATGAAGATGTTGAGAAACTGATGCGCGGCATTGATATTCAGAAATTCACTGACCGCGATAAGCAGGAGGTGAAAGGATATTACGAGTTACTGGAAAATGTCTTTGATTCATGGAAAAATCTTCGCTTCAATGAAAGCACCGTTAAGCATTTCCACAAAGAGCTTTTGAGGCATGTAAAAAAAGATGAAACTCATCGAGGCGAATACAAAAAAGTAGAGAATAAGGTGCACATGCTTAATGCCGCCGGTGAGTCCCTTGGAGTTCTTTTTGACACCACGCCGGCGTATCTCACACCAAAAGAAATGCAGGAGTTGGTTGAGTGGACTCAAGAAGCTCTGGCCGAGAAAAAATACCATCCGCTTCTTATCGTGGGCAACTTTCTCGTGGAGTTCCTGCAGATTCACCCATTCGAAGATGGCAATGGCCGACTTAGCCGTGTTCTTACGAATCTTCTTTTGCTCAAAGAGGGCTACTTGTATATGCCGTATATTTCGCATGAGAAGCTAGTGGAAGACAACAAGCCGGAGTATTACCTTGCGCTTCGCCAAAGCCAGAAAACTTTTAAGACAGAAAATGAAACCATTATCCCGTGGCTGGATTTCTTTTTCACCATTTTTTTGAAGCAATCACAGATGGCCGTAGAATTACTATCCAAAGAAAACATTGAAAAACTTCTCTCAAAGAAGCAGCTTTCGGTATGGCAGTATTTACAGACAGTGGAAGAGGCCGCTCCCGGTGAGATTGCTAAAAAAGCAAAAGTTGCCAGACCCACGGTCAATCAAGCGTTAGACAAGCTTTTGCGGCTCAAAAAAGTCGAGCGAATTGGGCTTGGAAGAAGTACGAGATATAGGAAGTTATAAGAGGCACACAAAAGATTAAAAATGAAAATGAATATGAACTCCGATCTAACATTTATCACAAACGAAAAGAATAAACAGCTCAAGCAGAGAATTGCCGAGCTTATTAAGAGTAGCAAGGAATTGAGATTTCTTGTCGGCTTTTTCTATTTTTCTGGCATGGTGGTTATTTACAAATAAATAATAAAGAAATAGGGAAAATCCCTACCCCGGCGGCCAACGATTTAACGCAGAAAAAGTTTATAACGCTTGTCGATAAAATTCTCGCCACAACCAAAGATAGCAACTATTTAGAAAGTTCTGCAAAACAAGCAAAAGTCCGCGATTACGAAAAACAAATTGACCAGCTCGTTTATAAACTCTACGCCCTCACCCCGGAGGAAATTAAAATTGTTGAAAATGGTAAATGAAAATCAAGAAAATCACAATACAAAATTTTAAATGTTTGGGACCGGACTCCATTGTTTTGGATTTTTCTGACGATATTTTAGTATTGATAGGTGAAAATAATGTTGGGAAATCCTCTGTCTTAAAAGCATTAACGATTTATTTTTCCGGCACAAAAACAATGCCGGTTGAATATTTCTTTAATAAACAAACCGATCAGAGTCATGCGGTTACGATTGTAATAGAATTTCATAACTTATCAGATGGAGATAAACAGCATCAGGCAGTGTCGCCATACATATCAACACAAGACGATCAAGAACTCTGGATTTTACGGAAATCCTATTATTACGCTGAGGATGGTAAGGGGAAGTGTGATTATGTAGCTATCGTTAACGGCGAGGAGAAAAAGAACCCGTCTGGCTTGCCGCAGAATTGCGACGATTTATTTACGGACGAAAAAATGCAAAAAATTTATGTAGAGGCCGTAAAGAATGTATCGGATGTAGCAGAAGGCGCAGCCAAGACTGTATTCGGGCAATTATTCAACTTAATTTTGCGTAGTGATCTTGAGGCCGCGCCACAATTCACAGAACTACTTGGAGCTTTTGAAAGATATGGCGCTCTGTTTCGAGGAGAGTCCCAACTGCCAAAAATTAAAGAAATTGAGGGAAAGATTACCGAGAAATTATCCAGAATTATTCCGGCAAAAAGCATTATAGATGCGGATGTACCCAAGATTGAAAAGCTTATGCCGAGCCCGAATCTCTATTCCAACGACGGCAGAGAAATTGACATAATTCCGGAAGAGCAGGGTCATGGCTTTCAGAGAGCGCTGATAGTTGCTCTGTTGGAATTATTTGCGGAAACAAAAAGTCCTATTGGTAAGGAGGTTGGTCCTTGCAACATTCTCCTTATTGAAGAGCCAGAAATATATATGCATCCGCAAATGATAAGAAAAATTGGAGACACTTTGTATAGTATTGCCGAACAAGGTAAAGCTCAGGTTATATTAACAACACACTCACCATTTTTAATTCGCATCGCAGACAAACAAAAGGCTCTTATCCGGTTTGTGAGAACACCCGATAACCAGTTAAAAATCTTTCAGCAAAATGAAGAGATTTTTGCCGACGGTAATCCACAAGAAGTGAAAGAAAGATTGCAAATGATAATGCGTTTTGATCCAGCGGTGAACGAACTCTTCTTTGCTAAGAGGGTTGTGTTATTGGAAGGAGATAGTGAGTCCGTCGCAATAAAAGAAGCCGGGGAATTATTAGGTTTTATGAGCCAAGCAGAAAATATTCACAAAAAGGAGGATGCAACGCTTATTAATTGCCGTAGCAGAGATTTTATTCCTCTGTTTCAAAAAGTTCTTAATCATTTCCAGATAGATTATGTCGTGATTCACGATACAGAAAATCAAGATTTAGGAACTGGTGTAAACGGCAAGATTTTGAGCTTATTGAATAATCAGGAAAATAGGAGAAAAACCTTTGCGCCGGATATTGAAACGCATCTGGGTATTACACTCTCCGGCCGCGATTGTAAGCCGGTAAAAGCCGTTGAAAAAATAAAAGAACTTAACCAAAGTAGCCAACTCGAAAGCAAGCTCGGAGATTTTATTAAGTTTGCTTACGGTATCACCTAATTTTATGTCTTGGCCAACCAAAAATAATTTTTTGGAGATTTATAGAATCGCACATAATAATGCGGCCGATTTGTTGCGAGAGGCAGAGTTGCTACATGACAATAAATGTTTTGCTCGAGCTTATGTTTTAGCATTCACCGCTCTTGAGGAGATATCAAAGTCGCAATTTGCTGCTGATGTTTTTACGGGATTGCATACCGAGGAAGAGTTCAAAGAATTTTACAGAGATCATAAACGGAAAATTGGGCGCACAAAATGGGCACACGAAGATGCAAATTCATACCCCCATAACCTTAAATGGGTTGGTCCCGATATTGAAGATCTGGAACGAATAAATCCTAAAGAGCCGGACTTCAGAAAAAGATCCGCTGCTTTATATGTTGGTATTGATTTTGATAGTAAAAAAATCACAAAACCTGAAGAACAAATTACAGAAAAGGATGCTAAAGAAATGATGCGCATCGTAGAAGTTGCCCTCGAAAGAATTTGGGAGGTTTCAGAATATTATGGCGAACAGATCGGCACTAAAGGATTTATGAAATAGATATGCTTATAAAGGAAAATAAAATTATTTCCCGGAGTCGTGGCATACCGAGAATATTGCGTTTGAAAATTATCTACGGGGATGATTTTATTGATTATATAAAAGACGATTATGGTGTAGAGAAGTTTTTGCGAGATATCTTCAGGAACAGGAATGCAAAAGGTGTTTTTTTGAAAAACAATCCTAAAGTCAAGGAATTTGTTGCTAACTGGATCGTATTCACGGAGTATTATAAAAAGAGGTTTGGCAAAAATATTAGAGACAAAGATGCAATAAATAAATTGTCGGCGGAATTGAAGTTTGGTGGGCTTAAACGCCTATACTCATTTCGATGCGAGTTGTTTAAGGCAGATTTTTCTTTAGATAAAGCTTTCTCCATCCGACTTGAGAAATATTTGACGATATTGAAAAAAATGAACAGTGTGATTTTCAAAGAACGGCGCAAAAGAGAACAGTATTTTATTAGAAATAAAGATTGGTAATTCTACAAAGTTTAATCAAGCCAACTAATTATGGACGAAGAAAAAGAGCGGCAAAAAGAAATAAAAGAAAAATTGGAAAGCGAGGGGCTTGATCCCGACGAATTTGACGAGAGTGAACAAGAAGAACTCGTCGACCTTCTTTAGTCGCGGTATATTCAAAATATGACAAAAAGCGAAATAAGAAACTTAATTTTTGTGGATTGTGAAGCAAATGGTAAGTCACCGAGCACTGGTAAGATGACCGAATTTGGCGCGGTTGCTTATCCATCAAAAGCAACATTTCACGGAGTTTTAATAGAACGAAAACTGTCAGAGGAAAATCCGAAATTTCGAGTAGCCACTGGAAAAACTTTTGACGAAAAAGAAGTTTTTGAAAAGTTTGATAAGTGGCTTGCAGAAATTACGAAAGGAGAAAGGCCTGTTTTCGTGAGCGACAATCCGGCTTTTGATTGGCAGTGGATCAACGATGGTTTTTGGAGAACGATTGGCAAAAACCCATTTGGACATTCGGCAAGACGAATTGGTGATTTTTATGCCGGTCTTGTCGGAGATTTTGTAAATGCTTCATCGTGGAAGAAGTTGCGCGTTACGCCGCATGATCATAATCCAGTGAATGATGCCATGGGCAATCTCGAAGCGTTTGAGCGATTATTAAACGGAGAAAGATAAATTATGGTCAAAGTCATACAAAAAGAAAATAAAGAGCTATATCAATGCGAAGAGTGCGGTTTTCACTATACCGAAAAGGGTTGGGCCGAGAAATGCGAGGCGTGGTGCCGGGAGCATAAAAGCTGTAATATCGAGATCACGGCTCACGCCGAAGAAAATAAAAGCGAATAATCATGCTTCCCAAAAAGGCAATTGAAGAATTTAAGAAGATTTACAAAAAATCCTACGGGGTGGAGCTTTCGGATGAAGAAGCCACGGATAAGGCCAACAGGTTAGTGAATTTGTATAAAGCGGTTTACTCGGATGAGAAATGGGCTTTGCCGAAAAATCTCAATGAAACTGAATAATACCTTCAAATTAATCATCGCAATCGGCGTTTCGGAACTCGCCGGAATTATCGGATCGGTTTTTACCATTTCCGCGATTCCAAATTGGTATGCCGGGCTTGTGAAGCCGGCGCTGAATCCTCCTGCTTGGGTTTTCGGGCCCGCGTGGACTACGCTTTACGCGTTGATGGGCATTGCGGCGTTTTTGATATGGCGTATGGGTTGGGAACGGAAAGAGGTAAAAATGGCGTTGGGAGTATTCGGCACCCAGCTTTTCTTGAATGCCATCTGGTCAATCATATTCTTCGGCCTGCAAAATCCCGGCTGGGCTCTGGTTGATATCGTTCTTCTCTGGCTTGCGATCGTCTGGACAATGGTCGTGTTCTATAAAATTTCTCGCCCAGCGGCATATCTCCTCGTGCCGTATCTTCTTTGGGTCAGCTTCGCTTCGTATCTGAATTACTCAATCTGGATGCTTAATTAAAAAACACGGGGATTTTCTTTGTCCGAAGAAATTGATATAGTGATATTGGAATAGTGAGAATCGGTATTTATCGGTGAAAGCCGGTAACAGGATTGTGCAATGAGTCCGCCATCCGCCTTTGTGCGGTGGATTTGCCGGAAACGGCAGAGGGTGCGGTTAAAAGCGATTCTGGCTTACGGGTGTACCGAGAGCTCGGCCGAGGGTCGAGGGGCGCAAGAGGGATTCTTCTCTCCCGCTCGCTGTTCCCGCAAAGAACTCCCATCCCGGGAGTTTTTTGCTTTGTGCTTACGACAAGGTAACATACCCCCGCTATGAAAAAATCGGATTTCGGGGATATTATTGAGGTGGTGATTATCTTGGTGGTTCTTGTTGTCGGGCTTTTCTACACTGCTTATGGGCTTTTCGATACGAGTTCTGTTTCGGGTTCTCATAATCGCTACTACGAAGCGCGCGAGGACTTCTAAGAAGCTCTCACGAATCGCCAAAACCGGGTCAATCTGGCGCCAAGGGTACAAAGCTCTGGCCCGGGGTGAATCGCTCGCCACGGGGGCAAACACGGGGCAACCCGCTCGGGATGAGCGGGTTCAAGTATTCACAATCGGCAAAAGTTAGGCAATAATGGTTATGCTGGTTGGCTTGCGTAGTATTTCATGGTTTCCGAGTTAATAAGGATGTGCCAATCGTACAATTCCTTGAGGACCCGGTTCCACTGGGTTCGCATTAAGTCCACACTTCGACTCGTTTCACTCGCTCAATTTATCGAATTATGATTGTTGTCGCCATTGTTGGGCATCCGTCATCGGGTAAGGATACGGTGTCTGAATATTTAGTGACGAGGGGTTTTTCTCATGTTTCGAGCAGCGATAGGATTCGGGAGGATATGCGTAAGGCGGGGATAGAGACGACGCGGGAGAATATGAATGAATTTTCCGCCGCTAAGCGACAGGAAAATCTTAGCTATCCGGCCGACGAGATTGCTGAAGAAATATCCCGCGATACGGTTATTTCGGGCCTTCGTAATACGGCAGAAATTGCGTTGTTGAAAGAAAAATTCGGCGATCTTTTTGCTCTAGTGGCGCTCCATTCATCGCAAGAAATTCGGTTTGGGCGAGTCAAGGAGCGGGGCCGCATCGGCGACGGAACGCCGTTCGAGCAGTTCCAAAAAATCGAAGAGAAAGAACGCGGTGGGACGCAGTTTCATGAAGTAGATGCCGTGATTGGCATGGCGGATTATCAGATAGAAAATTCAGGAACTAAAGAAGAGTTATTTCAAGCCGTCGACGCCATTTTGGAAAAATTGACCCCTTAGGATTAAGCTGATTTATGATACGACATATCGCATTGATTCCCGACGGTAATCGGCGATGGGCTAAAAAGCGGGGATTGCCCTCCTTTCTCGGCCATCGGGCGGGCGTCGAGGCGTTTCAGAAAATTCTCGTAATGGCTTTGGATCTGAAAATTGAATATCTGACTTTTTGGGGCGCTTCGGCGGATAATGTAACCAAGCGATCGCCGGAAGAAGTTAGTTTTTTATTCTCGCTCTTTGAAGAATATTTCAAAAAACTTTTCGATCGGATGGAATTGACCGAGCGGCAGATCAAGGTGGATTTTTTGGGCCGGTGGCGCGAGCTATTTCCCCAAAACGTCCAAGACGTGATTCGGGCAGTGATCGAGAAGACCAAGGATCATAAACGGCAGCATCTCACTTTTCTTCTGGCGTATAGCGGGATTGAAGAAATGGAAGAAGCGATTCGAAAAATTGTCGCCGAGCAACCCATCCCCGTGATCGACGGGCAGACGATCAAGCGGCATCTTTGGACCAAAGACCTCCCGCCCGTGGATTTGGTAATCCGGACCGGCGGGGAACCTCATTGGTCATCGGGTTTTATGATGTGGGATACGGCGGATAGCCAGTTCTATTTTACGGAGACGTTATGGCCGGATTTCGGCCCCGAGGAGTTTCAAAAAGCGATTGAAGGGGTTTCGGGCGTTGAGCGCCGTTTCGGAAAATAGGAGCGGATCGAGCTGATTTTCCAGCGTCCGATGAACTTTGGTGGACCCAACCGGACTCGAACCGGTCACCTCCACATTGCAAATGTGGCGCTCTACCAGATGAGCTATGGGCCCACCAAAATCTTACAGACCTGCCGGGGTTGAAACTACGAACTCGGACTTTATAGAGCTTAGAGATTTTCCGAGTCGCTTTCAATAGTGTAAGCCTTACTCTTCTCTTTCCGTTTGTAATCTCGGAAACAGTTAATCTATGTATTATAAATATAGTATCGGGATCCTTTTAGGGCTCCTGAGCGTTTTAGCGCTTTCCTTAATGGGGTCGGTTGCATCGGCGGCCACATTGTCGTTTACGGCAGCCGTTTCCGCCACGCCCCAGGCTCCCCAGCTCCACGAGCCGGTGGCTATTCATGCGGCGGTAAAAAGTTTCGGCGGCGACGAAGATGTGAATAACGCCATTGTCGACATCGAGATCTATAATCGAGAAGGAACGAAGGTGTTCCAGCAATTCTTTACCGGGCAAAGCTTCCACCTGGTCGAAACGAAAAATTATACCGTAAACTGGACGCCGCAAGCGGAGGGGGATTATCGGGTTAAGTTGGGGGTATTTAGGGAAAACTGGGCTTCGCTTTACTTCTGGAAAGACGCGTCGGTTTTTTTCTCCATCCGCGAGGGCAGCGATCCGCTTCCCAGGCGGACTATCGACATCTGGTGGCCGGGCGACGGCAGCCGTGTATCGGGAACCTTCCCGCTAAAAGCTCTGATGAGTGATATGCCGGTGGGTGAATATCAAATGTTCTGGCAGGTGGATGGCGGGCAGCTGGTTGGGATGTACGACAGCTATACTGATTGGCCGCATAAAGAAGCCTGGATTGACGTGTCGGAATGGACCTGGAGAGGCAACGGCCCGTATACCATCAATTTTGAGGCTAAGGATATGGGCGGGCAGGTTATCACTTACCGGATGATTGAGATTACGATCGCAAGATAGGGAAAATAATAAAAACACCCCGGATTTACGCCGGGGTGTTTTTATTATAGGATGGCGGGTATGGAGGTGTGCCTGAGTGGTTGAAACCTAGGATCTCTTTAAATATAATATGATGAAGATTATGAATAGCAGCTGTGATTTTTGCAAAAGAGTTTTTAGCAAGCGCTATTCTTCGCAGAGGTTCTGCTCTGTTCTTTGTTCAAATCGATTTAATCTTAATAATAAGAACCTCGTATTTTTACCAGAATATTGCGAGGAACTCGCTGAGTTCTTTGGTATTCTTTTAGGGGACGGGAGCGTTACTAAATATTTCACCAAGGTATATCTTAATGCTATTGCTGATGTAGATTACAAATCATTTGTAGAAAATTTAGCACAGTCTTTATTCAAAGGTGCTTCCGTGACTGTACGACGAAGATTAGAACAGGGAACTATAGATATCCAGATATCGTCGAGAGATGTCTGTGATTATCTACGGAAAATAGGCTTTGACCCTCGTATAAGAAAAGTTCCACCGTGGATTTTTCGACGGAAAACTTTTATAGCGGCTACCGTGCGTGGACTTTTTGACACAGAGGGTTGTGTTAGTATAAAGTACTTTCGTGGCAAAGGCGGCAATTACTTTTATAAGCAGCTTACCGTTACGAACGCAAATAAGAATATTTTGGCGTTTTTGGAAAAGTCGTTGATTATGTTGGGATATAAGCCAACTAAAAACTCTAAAAAGAATATTTATATAAGTAATCGGAAAGATATAGAGAAATATTTATATAATATTGGTTCTCATAATCCCAAAATTCTATATAAGTTGAAAGTTGAAGAACTGAAAAACTTTACATACGGAGGGTTGCGCCGAATGGTAAGGCACCAGTCTTGAAAACTGGGGCCCCGCAAGGGGCTTAGAGGTTCGAGTCCTCTACCCTCCGCCAGATTACCAGCTTTGAACTGGATTCGATGCTACAAGGAATCTATTGAACGTTGCGATAGCAATAGTCGGTCGCTTTCCAAATTTGATATTTGTGTTGTAATGGGACGAGGGCTTTCCAAATGGAGCTATCTTTCCTACAATTAGCATATGACTACTAAAGCTCGACGAACGAGATTGAAAAAGGGGTAGGCGAAATAGTAAGAGAGGCGGTTGCTTTTGAAATCGGAAGTGTTTTCCATGGATTGAGTATATACAATTACCTTCGAGGATTGCCTTTAGAAAAGTTAACGACTCATAATTTTGGAAGCGTAGATTCAATAGGTGTGGTTATGTATTGTGCTGGCAAGGAAAGGTTTTCTTCGCCGCAAGCAAGGTTCCTCCTTCACGGTGTCTCTATGGGATTTCAAGGAAACCAGATTTTTGAAGAGCCACAACTCGAAGAGAAACTTAAGAGCTTAAGGATCGATATAGAAAATATTGCTAAAGTCATAGCCGAAAATACTGGCAAAACAGACGCTCAGGTTACTCAAGCTATGCTTGCTAGGACTACATTAAACCCGGATCAAGCAAAAGAATGGGGTCTGGTCCATAACATAAAAACTGAGCTGTTTGAGCCAGGGACGCAGGTAATTTCTATTGTTGGCTCGCCGCAACGAAGCTCTTAAATTCGCTCGCAATTTCCGCGGCGAGCGTGAATTTAAATTAAGCTTTCTGCGATAGCCCCGGCTTTCCCTTTTTATGGGCTGCGATATACTTAAAGCATGTTTCAGGAAGACAGCGATGCGCCGGTAAAGACCGGCGGCCGGCACTATTACGGAGATACCGTTCGCCTGCTTTTCATGGTTGCAGCGGCGGTGATGGCGTTGATGTTGCCCTTTTTAAATCAGTGCTTGTCGGTGCCAGTTCCGCTTTCCCTTCTTTCGATTGTGATTATCGGCGTTATGGCCGGTTTGATTAATCCCCGCCATTCGTCACTTGCGCTCGTCAACTGGGGCATTTCAATTATCGCTCTTATCGTCTTCGAATATCATGCGGTTATTGCGTATCGGGATTACGGTTGGGATTCGCTGATTTTCGCCACGAATCAATTCTTGGCGGTGCTCTTTCTTATCGCTCTTTATTTTTCGAGCAAGACACTCCGAGGATTTTGGCTCAAAAAGGAAAGCGAGATAAAATTATAAGCGTATGGGAGCTTTACGAAACGTAAACCAGGAACATAAAGAAAGTTTAACTCTGCTCGAACGGTTTGCTATATGGATGACGGACCGCGTAGGAACCATGGGATTTTTTCTCGTGATCGTTGTCTGGACGATTGTATGGTTTCTGTGGAACGTTTTAGCGCCTTATGCGTATCGGTTCGATCCTTATCCGGGATTCTTATTGTGGGTATTCGTCTCGAACGTCATTCAGCTCTTTTTCCTGCCGTTGCTTATGGTAGGCCAAAATCTCCAGGCGCGGCATGCGGAACTCCGCGCGGAATCAGAATTTGAGACCGGGCAAAAAGCGGAGCGGGAAATTGAAGTTATCCTGAAGCAGATGGATCAGCAGAGCCAAATTCTCCAAAAGATTTTAGAAAAACAGGGGAAGAAATAAATTTACGCTTTTGCCAGAACCAGGGCGATGATCTTCTGGGCTCCGGCGGTTTTTAAAACGCGGGCAGCTTCGGTCATCGTGGCGCCCGAGGTAAAGACGTCGTCGATAAGAAGAATATTTCTCTTCGCTACGGCCTCTGGAGCGGCAGTCGAAAACGCATCGGCGATATTTTTTAACCGTTCCAACCGGCCTTTCACATCCACTTGCGGCTTATTGTTTTTAGTTCGCCGTAAGGCTTCGACGACGGGAAGATTAAGAAAAGACCCGATGGCATTCGCCAATAGCAGCGATTGATTGAACCCGCGCTCCTTGAGGCGCCGAGGATGGAGGGGGATAGGAACGATAATGAAATCACTAATATCTAAATCCCAATTTTTAGTTAGAGAATTTAAGTAATCAATGAGAAGGGCGGAAAGGGGCTCGGCAAGAACCTTGGCGTTTTGATACTTGAATGCATGGATGGCCTTTTGAAGAACCGTATTGTCGTACGAGCCGGCTGATCCCAGAATAAATAATGATTGAGGATGGCAGAGATGTTTAAGATCGATGATGCGGCCGTGGCAGAGCGGGCAATGAAGAGCTGAATTTCTTTCGATGCTCAAAAAACAGTCGCCGCAAAGAAAAGTTTCTGCCTCCCGGCCGCAGACGGCGCAGACGGGAGGAAAAAGGATGTCCAAGACAGCCTTTTTGATTTGGGTGAGAAGCACGATATAATTATAGTGAACAGTTAAGACCGCACAAATTGATGTTTAATCCTTTGGAATTTTTAGGGGGCGGGTCGTACCTGGGCGTTGATATTGGGACGACGGCAATAAAAATCGTAGAGATGTCCGGCAAGGGGAAGCCCCAGATTGTTAATTACGGCATTTTAGAAACTCACGGGTATTTGAATCGGCAAAACGCGGCTATCCAGACCGGGAATCTGAAGGCCGTAGAGCGGGAGACGGCGGCATTGCTTCGGCGGCTGGTTGAGGCGGCGAATTTTAAAGCGCAGACGGCGATCGCCTCGCTGCCCGCTTTTCTGGCTTTCGTGACGGTTTTGGAAATTCCTCAGATGCCCGAGCCGGACGTGGAAAAAACGCTGCAGTTTCAGATACCGCAGTATATTCCGATGGCAGCGGAGGAAGCGGTCATCGATTGGATTTCGATCGGCGAAACGACCGACGAGACCGGGCGGACTAAAAAACAGATTTTATTGATCGCCGTGCCTAAAGATGCCATTGAGCGCTATAAAAAAATTTTTAGAGCTGCCGGACTTCGGCTGGGGGTTCTCGAGGTGGAGAGTTTGAGTCTTATTCGGGCGCTTCGCTCCCAAATTGACCGCCCCACGATTATTGCCGATATCGGGAGCCGGGCGACCAATATTTGCGTGGCAAGTCAAAACTTTTTATTAAAGAGCGTGCAGACGGATTTTGCCGGGGCGTCTCTCACGCAGGGGATTGCGAGCGGTTTGGGGATTTCGATGAAGCGGGCGGAAGACCTAAAACGAGAGCGAGGGGTTCGATTTGACGCTCAAAATGAAGAGTTATCAACATTAACCTCGCCTTTTCTGGGTGTTATACTGAATGAAATTAAGAAGGCAGAAGAAGCTTTCTATAAGAGTTCGGGGTCGAAAATCGAAAAGATTATCATCGCAGGAGGAACGGCCCGAACCATTGGCCTTATTGATTACTTCGCTCAACATTTCGAGGTGCCCGTGGTCCTGGGAGACCCCTTTATGGGCATAGCCTACGATTCGAAAATTGAGCCCCTTGTTAAAGAACTCGGTTCCACCCTTTCTGTCGCTGTGGGATTGGGAATTCGAGAGTTAACCAAATAGCATGGCTCAATCATCATCTCTTCTTGAGAAAGAATTGCGGCAAGGAGGCCGGAGTGCCGGCGCCGGATGGCCCTGGCATTTACTAATTTTCATGAGTCTCATTGTGGGTCTGTTTTTGCTGTTGTACGCCGGGATGACGTGGGGATATGTTCCGTATTTGGAATCTCAGGTTGGGAGGCGGGATGCCGAAATTAAGAAATTAATTTCGCTGGGCGACGAAAAGACCGCGTCCCTGAGCCGCTTTTATTCCAAACTCGCCAATGCTCAGATTTTGTTAAAAGAGCATGCGGTTGGCACGCGGATTCTTGATCTGGTAGAAAATAATCTTCATCCAACGGTTTACTTGACGGGCGCCGATATCCAATCGGTGCAGCGAACCGCGCGTCTATCGGGAATAGCCTCTAGTTATGATGCGGTGGGTCAGCAATTGGCTTTGCTTCGAAAACAGCCCGGCGTAATTTCCGCTTTTCTCGAAGATTCTTCTCTGCGCGAGCAGGGGGATGTCCGGTTTACGATTCGCTTAATCATGAAACCTAGCGCGTTCCGGGAAACCGGCGAGTAATATGAAGATTTCTACGAAACGAATCATCAGTATTTTAATCAGCATCATGTTATTGGGTGCCTTGGCGTTCGTGTATTCATCATTCGTTAAACCTGCTTATAACACCGTCCTCAATAAACGGGCACAGGTGAAGAATCGCGACGGTCAGATTGCCGAGTTAAAAACGGAACGCGGCCGCGTGGATCAACTAGCGGCCCGGTATGCGAATGCCGCGGAGCTTCAGTCTAATTTAGACGTTATGCTGCCGAATGGAGAAAATACGGCATCCGCGATTCGGCAGTTGGGAGGACTGGCGCTCGCCAACCGCATCGGCATTCAATCGTTGGGAATTCAAGTTACTGGTCTTCGGCCGTCGTCGCAATCCGGTTTGGTGAAGAACATAGGAACGAATCGGATTTTATTCCGAGCGGCCGGTTCCTACGAAGATTTTAAGAATTTTCTCCGCGGCATCGAAACTAATATGGCGATGATGGATGTCGAGGGGGTAAAGATTGAAGTTCCCCCGGGTAAGAATTTTTCTGGATCGCTGCAATATACGGTCTCTGTGCTTACGCATTATGAAGAATAGTTCATGTTATTCGATTTCTAAGATATAAATTTATCATTATGGCTATCGTTATCGAGGAAGAAAAGAGCAGGTTTAATTGGTTTTTTATCGCCGTTGTGGCGGCCATCGTTGGAATCGTCGCGGTGGCGGCGTATTACCTCTTTTTTGCGCCCGTGCCGTTTATAGAGAAAGTGGTTCCCTCGGGCTCTCTTCGGGCGATTTCTAATATCGACTTGGATCCTGCCAAGATCGAAAATAATGAAACATTTAAGATTCTTCGAGCGTACGACAATAATGCGCCGGTATTGGCGCCCGGACGCCGCGTCAACCCTTTCGTTCCGGTGCAGTGACGAGAGAGTCCAATCATAATGGAGAATACAGCGCTTCTTAACGCCTTGGTAACCGCCCAGCTTTTAGATGGCGCGGCAGCCGAAAAGCTTCGCGGGGAAGTTTCGCTTTCCAAGAAAAGCGTTGAGGATTTGATTTATGACCGGCGATTAGTGCCCGAGGAATCCTTGTCCCGGATTAAGAGTCAAATTCTCAAGATTCCGTACAAGAAAATTTCTTTAACCGAAATTCCTCCGGATGTTTTTCCGTTGATGCCGGAAGAAACGGTCCGGAACTTTCGCGTGGTGCCGCTGGAGCGGCGGCCGGATCTTTTGATTGCGGGAATGGTTCACCCCGAAGACGAAAAAGCGCAGGAGGCGGTTAAATTTATCGCAAAAAAGCTTCGGCTGAATCTGGGCGTTTATCTTATCGATCGTTCTCTGTGGGAGGCCGCCCTGCGACGGTATTCATCCTATGACAGCGAAGTGCAGAATGCGCTTCGTCTTATTAATTCCGGCCGCCGGGGAACCGGGGGAACGGAGCGTGTTGTGGAGTTGGAGGCTGGAGCTTCCGTCTCCGATGAGGCGCCGATTATCCGCATTGTCGCGTCAACCTTGAAGGAGGCGGTATATCAAAAAGCGTCGGACATTCACATTGAGCCGCTTCGCGGCCGGGTTCGTATCCGGTTCCGATTGAATGGCGAGTTGGAAGAAGTCTCATCGTTGCCGATCGATCTTCATCCCTTGATAATCTCCCGCGTCAAAGTACTCTCCGAATTGAAGCTGGATGAGAATCGCATTCCGCAGGATGGTCGTTTTCGAACGGTCATTTTAGGGCGCGATATTGATTTTCGGGTAGCGACATTCCCGACGACGGTAGGGGAGAAAGTGGCGATCCGCGTTTTGGATCCGACGGTGGGGCTGAAAGGACTCGCGGAGCTGGGACTTGTCGAACGCAATAGCGATCTTCTTAAGAAAGCGCTTGCCCGGCCGTACGGAATGATTTTGATGACGGGGCCGACGGGTTCCGGAAAAACCACGACGCTCTACGCCTTGATGCAGATTTTGAATCGGGATGGCATTAATATCATAAGCTTGGAGGATCCGGTGGAATATTTTATCGATGGGTTGAATCAATCACAAGTCCATCCGGAAATCGGCTACGATTTTGCCTCCGGGTTGCGGCAGATTCTCCGGCAAGATCCTGATGTCATCATGATTGGGGAAATTCGAGACAGTGAGACTGCCGAGCTGGCCGTTCATGCGGCTTTAACCGGCCATATTGTTCTCTCCACGCTTCATACGAATAATGCTTTAGGTGTCATTCCGCGGCTCCTCGATATGAAGGTGGATTCGTTCTTGTTGCCGCCGTCGCTCAACGTAATGGCGGCGCAGCGGCTTATTGGTCGGCTTTGCGATGCGTGTAAAAAGCCGGAAAAAGCGTCGCCCGAGGTCGCCGCCATTATTGATAAAGAAATTAAAAAACTTCCGGCGGAGTTTAGGCCTGCCGGGGGGCAGAATGACTATACAGTCTATCGGGCGGCGGGGTGCCCGACCTGCAAGGGGAAAGGAGTTGTTGGGCGTATGGCGCTGTTTGAAGTCTTTATGATGACACCCGAGCTTCGGACAGCCATTGATCAGGGAGCGCATGTAGAAAAATTGGAAGAAGAGGCCCGTCGGCAAGGAATGATAACGCTTCGGCAGGATGGTATTCTAAAAGCTCTGGACGGCCGGGCCTTGATAGAGGAAGTGTTGAGAGAAACAACGGAAACATGATAAACTAAGAAAGTATTTATTTATGGACTCCAAGCAAAAATTAGGTGAGCTGCTTCTATCGGCGGCAAAACAGAACGCATCGGATTTGCACATCGCGGTGGGTCGGTATCCAACCATTCGGGTGGATGGAACTTTGATTCCCTTGCGAACGGAAGCGATTCTGACGCCCGAGTCCTCCGAAGCTCTTATTATGGAACTCTTGACCTCGGAGCAGAAAGTAGCGTTGAAGCAGGATCGAGAGATCGATTTTTCCTATTCTTTTGAGGATAAAGCCCGTTTTCGGGTAAATGTTTTTTATCAGCGCGGCTATTTGGCTGCTGCTCTTCGTTTGATTCTGGCCCAGATCAAATCGATAGATGAGTTGCGCCTCCCGCCGGTGCTCCATGATTTTACAAAATTATCGCAGGGGTTTGTGTTGATCGTTGGACCGGCTGGCCACGGCAAATCGACGACACTGGCTGCTCTTCTTGATGAGATTAATCATACGAGGACAGATCACGTGATCACGATCGAAGATCCGATTGAATACCTTTTCACCCAGGATAAGTGCATTATTTCCCAACGCGAAGTCCGCAGCGATACGCCGGACTTTGGCCGCGGACTTCGTTCGCTGTTGCGGCAGGATCCGGATGTCATCATGATCGGAGAAATGCGGGATGCGGAATCGATGTCGGTGGCGATGACGGCTGCCGAAACCGGCCATTTGGTTTTTTCAACGCTTCATACCAACTCTGCTTCGCAAACCATTGATCGCATCATTGATAGCTTTCCTGGGGAGCAGCAGGGGCAGGTGGCGTCGCAGCTCGCGGCGACGCTGGTGGGTATCGTTTCCGAACGATTAGTCACCCGGGTCGAAGGCGGGCGAGTCCCGGCTTGCGAAATCATGCTTACTAACCCCGCAATCCGAAACTTGATCCGAGAGCGCAAAGCTTATCAGATCGATTTGGTGATCGAAACAAGCCTGCAGGAAGGAATGATGACGCTAAACCGCTCCCTGGCGGATTTGGTGAACCGGCAGGAAATTTCGCTTGAGAGCGCCGAATTGTACTCATTGAATCCGAGCGAAATCCGGATATTGCTCGAACGATAGCCGATTGCCGTTTAGCGCTTAAATTTTTGCCGTAGCCCGGGCGCATAACGTATGGCCAAATTCAAATACACGGCTCGAAGCCAAGAAGGAGAGTTACAAACCGGATTCGTGGAATCCGCGACCCGCGATTTAGCGACGAATATTTTAATCGGTCACAATCTTTTTGTTCTAACTCTGGAAGAGGCGGATCGCCAGCCCTGGTATACGGGTTTTATCTCTTGGGCGAATCGGGTTCGTCCGACGGACCTCATGGTTTTCACCCGTCAGTTTGCGACGCTCCTGGAATCCAAGGTGCCGTTGTCGGACACGATTCAATCATTGTACCGGCAAACAACCAATCCAATCTTGAAGGAGGCCATCTATGAAATTGCCGCTGATGTAAACGCCGGTCTTTCAGTCTCGCAGGCCTTGGAACGACAGCCGCATATCTTCGATAATTTTTATGTTTCGATTGTCCGATCGGCGGAGATTACCGGAACTCTCCATGAGGTGATGGGGTTTCTGGCGGACTATGTGGATCGCCAGGTAATGTGGCGGACCCGGATCCGGAATGCTCTCATCTATCCTTCCATTCTTATCGTCCTTTTCTTTGTTGTGGCGGCAATCATGCTTTTTACCGTTTTCCCGCAGATCGAGCCTATCTTCCAAGAAACCAAGATAACCTTGCCCTTCATTACCCGGCTTTTTCTTAATGCCGGACATATTTTCTTTGCGTGGTGGTGGGCATTCCTTTTCGGATTCGTCTTGGTTGTTCTTTTGATCGTCGATTACGCTCAGAGCGAAGAAGGGAAAACATTCGTCAATGACGTTTTTATTCAAATTCCGGTCGTGGGCAACCTCTTTAAGAAAATGTACGTTGCGCAATTCGCGGAGTCCCTCCGCGTTTTAATGAAGGGAGCGATTCCTATTACGCAAGCCTTGGAGGTGGCTGGGCACGGCATCCAGAATCTTATTTATCGCGACGTTATTTCGGAAATCGCCGAAGGGGTAAAACAGGGAGAGCTGCTGTCGGCCAAGCTGGCGGAGCATGAAAAATATTTTCCTCCCTTGGTTAATCAGATGGTGGCCATCGGTGAATCGACGGGTCGTCTGGAAGAAATTCTGGGCCGCATATCGAGTTTTTACGGGCGCGAAGTGAATAACTTGATTGATAATCTCCTCGAATTAATCCAGCCGGCATTGATTGCGTTTATCGGCATTTTCGTCGGACTTCTTTTTGCGAGCATCCTGATCCCGATATACGACCTGGCAAAGGCCTTCTAATGATCAACTTTCGGCTTCCGAAAGAATTTGTTATCCTAAAGATATGCATCAAGCTCTGAATCTCAAATTCAAAGGCAACAAAAAAGGGTTTACGCTTCTGGAAATACTTGTCGTTCTTACGATTGTCGGAATCTTGAGTTCCATTATCATTATCGGTCTCGCTTCTATCCAGGCGCGGGGGAGAGATACCCGTCGTATTAAAGATTTAAGCGAAGTACAGCATGCCTTGGAATTCTATCTGTCTAAGTTCGGTTCTTATCCCGACGCGTCGAGCTGGGAGCAGCTTCGGCAGATACTTCTTTCTTCACAATTAGATATCAGCGTGGTTCCCAATGATCCGGCCAGCGGCCGAACCTACGGCTATTGCCATAGCGGAGGGTCTCCGGATCGCTACGTTTTGGGCGCTTATCTGGAAGATCAAAACAACTCCAATCTTTCCCAATATCCGCCGGATAGCCTTTTTCCGTGCGACCCCGTGGTCATCGCGCCGTCCAATCCTCTTTGCAGCAAGCAGGGGAGCGTGACCAATAAATTCTGCCTTATTTTTTAACGCCCTTGCCGGCATGATGGATGTCCTGCGTTTTGTTATTGGAACCGCTATCGGCAGTTTTATCAATGTTTTGGCGCTCCGGTATAATCCGGAGCATTCTCTTTTTACCCGCGATGTAGTGACGGGACGATCCCATTGTCCTTCCTGCCGGAGGGAACTCCGATGGTTTGAGCTCATTCCTCTTCTGAGTTTTGTTCTCCAGGGCGGCCGGTGCCGCCGGTGCCGGACGAAACTCGCGTTCCAATATCCCATCGTCGAACTTCTCTGTGGAATTATTTTTGTTGCGGTTCCTTATTCGCCGCACGGAATTTTCTCTCCCGAATGGTTTTCCATTACCCTGTGGATTCTGGTGTTGACTCTTTTGGTTTTGATCGCCCTTATTGATCTTCGGGAATCCGTGATTCCCAATGGCGTCACGCTCTCGCTCGCCATCGTGGGGATGGCGCAAGCCATTTTTTTAAATTCCTTAGGATTTATACCCACGCTCTCTTTCCTCGGGTATTATGCGTCGCTATTCGGTTTGCAGGACAGCGTTATCATGAATCGGCTAGGAGGGGCTGCGGCGGGATTGCTTCTTTTTGGATTGATTTTTATTCTTTCTCGCGGCAAAGGCATGGGGATGGGAGACGTAAAGCTGATGGGCGCTCTGGGATTGCTTTTCGGCTGGCCGGACATCCTTCTTATTTCCATGCTGTCTTTTGTTTCGGGGGCGGTGGTAAACGCGCCGGCATTGATCCGGGGAGCGAAGCGGATGAAAGACGTTGTTCCCTTTGGTCCGTTTATTGTTTTTGCGGCGACGATGGTCTTCTTTTTCGGCCAGCAAATAATCCACTGGTATTTCAAGATTTTCGGCATTGTCTGAAATCTCTCGGCTTTGAGGAGCCAGCTTTTGGTAATATACTTATACTATGAGAGGTTTTCCTCGCGCTAAAAGCTTAAGGAAGAGGGCCTGCTTCGGTTTTACCTTTATCGAGATTCTCATCGTGATGAGTATTGCCTCGGTGCTTTCGACGATCCTCCTTACGTATTCCAAAACAGGCGAGCGGCAGATTGTTTTATTGAGAGATCAATCGCGGATTCAAACCTTCTTGGTGCGGGCAAAATCGTTGGCGCTTGCTACTTATGGCGAATCGAGTCCCGCCTGCGGATACGGAGTTCACGTCGAGGAGCCGCGGTCCGTCGTTCTGTACGCGGATTTGAGTGAGGATTGCGAGGCATCTAGCCACGACTATGTCGGTCCCTTGGCCCGCGTAGAATCGTTTGAACTGGATAAACGGCTTCTTTTGGATAATCCGGCGGTTCGGGATATTTTCTTCCTGCCTCCCGACCCCGATGTTCTTTTCATCCCCGACGCCGAGGAAGCATCGATCGTGATTAAAACTCAGGGATCATCGGCTCAGGGAAGTATTCATGTAACGAAAGCAGGGCAGATAACCACGGAATAAAATGTTTCTATTTTGGAAAAAAAATCGGTCCGGGCGGGAGGCCCAATTTTTACTCGAGACGATGATTGCATTGGGAGTTGTGGTGGTAGGCGTGCTTTCCGTATTTGGTTTTATCGCTCGCGGCCTTTCCACGAACCGCGTGGTTGCCGATCAATTTACCGGGGCGTATCTGGCAGCCGAAGGAGTAGAGGTGGTTAAAAATATCATTGATGGAAATCACCGGAAGGGACTTCCCTGGAATGCCGGATTTTCGAACGGAGATTTCGAGGTGGATTTCGCAAGCGTCGGTTTGACGCCGGCTTCGGATCGGCCGCTGCGGATGGATCCCAACACGGGTCTATGGAATTATGGCGAAGGACAGACCAGCCATTTTGTCCGAACTATTCATGTGGAGATGCTGGATCAGGATGAGATGAGGATTAATTCACTGGTTCGATGGTCGAGTCGAGGCGGAACCTACGACGTCGATGTCGAGGATCATTTTTATAATTGGAGATTCTAGAACTATGCGCGTTCGGATGAAACAAGGGTTTACGCTTATCGAATTGCTGATTGCCATGACAATCTTCTCCGTTTTTATGACCATGACGGTGGGTGTTTTTATTCGGGGGCTTCGAACACAACGGGCCATCGCTTCTTTTATTGAGGTAAATGATAATGCTTCTCTAGCCCTGGAGCAGATGGTCCGGGAAATGCGCGTGGGAGGAGGTTTCAGCCAGTCATCGAGTGACGAAGTGTCATTCACGAATGGTTCGGGGGAAGGAGTATCTTATCGGCAGCGCGACGGCATTCTGGAACGAGGACAGATGGATGAAGGAGGGACCATGATATATCGCCAAATCAGCGCGGATAATATATTGATTACTCGGTTTAACGTTGTCCTTTTTGGCGGAGCGCTCGATGCGCAATATCCGGCAAGGATAACCGTGGCTTTGGGCGTTGGTTCCCGCAACCCCTACCTCGAAGGCATCACAACGAATGTGCAAACTACCGTCAGTTCACGATCCTCGGAATAATGCATAACCGCATAGCCATAAACATGATTATCAAAAACCATAGGCATCACCGCCGCGGCCAGGTTATTCTCCTGACGGTCGTCATTATGGGAGTGAGCATGCTGATTGCTTCGACAGTAGCCGGGTATCTCTTACTGGTGCAAATTCGGCAATCCTCGGATATCACTAATTCAACGAAAGCAATCTATGCGGCCGATGCCGGCGTGGAATGGTCGCTGTACCGGCGATTCAAAGACGGCGAGCGCCCGGCTCCGGCTTTCTTCAATGAGACGTCGATGACGGTAACCGAAACGGTCAGTACTACAAAATCCGTGGGAAAATCCCGCAACACTTACCGGGCATTTCAGATATCGTTCTAACGGGTTTATCCTTTTAGGGGATAAATATAGCATGACCAAGCAGCAAGCTAGAGAGCGCATTCTGCAGCTTAAAAAGGCAATCAATAAATACCGCTACGAGCGGTTAGTTTTGAATAAAGAAGCGATTTCGCCGGAGGCTGAAGATACGCTTAAAAAAGAGTTATTTGATCTTGAGCAGCAATTTCCGGATCTCCTGACGCTGGATTCTCCTACGCAGCGGGTCGGAGGGGAGCCTCTGAAGCAATTTAAGAAAGTTCGGCATGACGCGCCGATGTTATCGCTCAATGATGTCTTTGGCGAAGAAGATCTGCAGGCGTGGGCGGAACGCGTTGAGAATTACTTGAAGCGGTCTATTCCTCGCGAATATTACTGCGAATTAAAGATTGATGGTTTGGCAGTCGAGCTGGTGTATGAAAGAGGCATTCTTACGCAGGGGTCAACGCGCGGCGATGGAGTCACCGGAGAGGACGTGACGCAGAATCTTAAAACCATAGAGGCGATCCCGCTCGATCTGCGGGAGGAAGGGAATCGAAAGATTCCCGATCGGCTTGTCGTCCGGGGAGAGGTTTTCATAACCGCGAAGGAGTTTGAGCGAGTAAATCGCGAACAAGAGAAAAAAGGCGGCAAGACCTTTGTTAACCCGAGAAATATGGCCGCCGGATCAGTCCGGCAACTTGACCCTCGCATTACCGCTTCGCGGCGGCTAGACTCTTTTGCTTATGACGTGGTTTTCCCTCGGGGCGTGGGAAAAACCCATGAGGAGCGTCACCAATATTTGGAGATGCTGGGGTTCAAGACGAATCCCAACAATGAAACCTGCCGGTCGTTAGAAGAGGTTGTGGCTTTCCGGAACAAATGGGAAAAAGATCGAGAAAAGCTTCCCTATGAAATAGATGGCATCGTCGTAATCGTAAATGATAATCGGATTTTTGAAGAGGCTGGGGTCATCGGAAAAGCGCCGCGAGCCGCGGTGGCTTATAAATTTTCTCCCCGCGAGGCGACGACAATTGTTGAAGAAATCAAAGTTCAGGTGGGGAGAACCGGAAATTTAACGCCGGTGGCGTATCTGCGGCCGGTTGAAGTGGGCGGCGTCACGATTACCCACGCGACGCTTCATAATTTCGATCAGATTGCCCGCCTGGGGGTGAAAGTCGGAGACACGGTCGTGGTAACCCGCGCCGGAGACGTGATCCCGTATATCACCAGGGTTTTGCCAGAACTGCGAACCGGGAAGGAAAAAGAGTTTAAAATTCCCCAACAGTGCCCGATTGACGGGTCGCCGGTTATCCGCGAGGGAGCGATCTATCGGTGCTCTAATCCGCAGTGCGGCGCAAGGAATCGGGAAGCGCTGCGACACTTCGTGGCTCGGAGCGTCTTTGATATTCGGGGATTAGGGCCCCGGATTATCGACCGTTTTATCGACGAGGGATGGCTGGGGGATCCGGCCGACATCTTTGAGCTTAAAGCCGGAGATATTGCTGCGCTTCCCCGTTTTGGAGAGAAATCAGCGGAAAATATTATTCGGGAGATTGAAGGGAAAAAGAAAATCTCAACGCCCCGGTTTATCAATGCATTGGGAATTTTGCACGTCGGAGAGGAAACCGCTCTTCTTTTGGCTCGGGAGGTGTTTACCTCTTCTGTTACTAAGCCAAAGCAAATAGGAGAAGTATTCAAGAAATTATCCTTAGAAGATCTTCAGAGAATTCCCGATGTCGGTCCCAAGGTGGCCGAAAGTATTTACGATTGGTTTCACAAAGAGAGGAACATAAAGTTGCTGGAGAAGTTCGACCGCGCGGGCCTGCGCCTTGAGTATTCGGGAGTTGCGGCCAAAAGCTCTCAGCTATCTGGAAAAGTTTTTGTTTTAACCGGCGGCCTGGAGGCGATGACTCGAGATGACGCCAAAGCGCGAATTCGCGAGCTAGGCGGCGATGTGGCGGAATCCGTCAGTAAAAAAACGGATTATGTGGTGGCAGGAAGCGATCCGGGATCCAAGTATGAAAAAGCGAGACAGCTAGGCGTAAAAATTTTGGATGAAAAGGAATTCTTGGATTTGCTAAGAAGATAGGTAGACATTCGGTTATCGGTAAGCTATCGTAGGTTTATGGCGATGATCGATAGGAAAACATTGGAATATCTGGCAGGACTAGCTCGGATTGATCTGGCGGGCATGGACGACGAAAAACTTGTCTCCGATCTCGAGGCGATTTTGGCGCATTTCGAAGAGTTAAAGAAGGTGGATACAGAAAGCGTGAATCCCATGACGGGAGGAACGAACGAAGTGAATGTGATGCGGGAGGATGAAGAAAACAGCCGGTATAAAGCAGCGGGAACCAATCTGCAGGAAGCCTTCCGGGAGGAAAAGGACGGATTTTTAAAAGTTCCGCCAATATTCGGCGAATAAACGTGCGAAATCTAACCATCAGGGAATTCCACGCGGGGTTAACGGGGAAGAAATTTTCTGCCACGGAGGCGGCGCGGGAATTTCTGAGCGCGATTAATAAGGAAGACCAGGAGTTGGGAGCTTTTCTCGAGGTGCGGGAAGATAAAGCCCTTGAAGAAGCCCGGGCAGTGGATGACGCCGTGGAGCGGGGAGGAGAATTGGACTTCTTGGCAGGGGTTCCTTTGGCGGTCAAGGATAATATGGTTATGGAGGGAGAGCGGACGACTGCCGGATCCCGCATACTCGAGAATTATACCGGCGCTTATGATGCGACGGTTATCAAAAAGCTTAAGCAGAGCCGCGCAGTCATCTTGGGGAAAACGAATCTTGATGAATTCGCGATGGGATCATCAACCGAAAATTCCGCTTTCCAGGTTACTAAAAATCCCCGTGATAAGAGCCGGGTTCCGGGAGGATCGTCAGGGGGATCGGCAGCGGCGGTTGCTGCTCGTCTGGCCTTGGCGGCTCTGGGATCGGATACCGGGGGTTCGATTCGGCAACCTGCTAATTTCTGTGGCGTTGTCGGCTTGAAGCCGACCTACGGCGCGGTTTCCCGGTTCGGGTTGATCGCTATGGCGTCGAGCCTCGATCAAATTGGTCCGATCGCCCAGACGGTTGAAGACGCAGAAATCCTATTCAATGCCATTCGCGGACATGATCCGCTGGATGCCACAAGTGTTGAGTTTCCAATTTCCAATTATCAATTATCAATTACTGATGTCACAATCGGCCTTCCGAAGGAATATTTTGTTCCAGGAATGGATGCGGAGGTGGAGCGAGGCATGGAGGAGGCGATGGGGCGATTTAAGAAGCTCGGCGCGCGGTTCAAGGAGATCAGCCTGCCGCATACTCCGTACGCCTTGAGCGTTTACTATATTATTGTTCCCTCGGAAGTAAGCGCTAATCTTGCCCGGTTTGACGGGCTTCGGTACTCGCCCATAATCAATGACCAACAGCCGACGTTAAAAGATATCTATACGAAGACGCGAGGAGGAGGATTTGGCGCGGAAGCCAAGCGCCGGGTACTTTTGGGAACGTTTGTTCTTTCGCACGGCTATTACGATGCGTATTATTTGAAAGCGCAGAGAGTGAGGCAGCTAATTCGGCAAGATTTTGAGCGGGTTTTCGATGTGGGAGGCGTTGATATGATTTTAGCCCCGGTTTCTCCTACGCTGCCGTTTAAAATCGGTGAGAAGGCGAATGATCCGCTGGCGATGTATCTGTCGGATATTTTTACGATTCCGATCAATTTAGCCGGCTTGCCAAGCTTAGCAATGCCGGTTAAACGGTATTGGATGGGCGACGGCGTGCCGGAGTTGCCCGTGGGATTCCAGCTTATCGGAAAACCGTTCCGCGAGAGTGAAATTCTTGCGGCCGGAAAATCGTATGAAGCCGATGGCGAGTAGATTTCGGAGCCATTCGCGATATAATTAGAAGAAACGAGATTATGTTTACCGATTTCATTGTTTGGTTCCGAGATCACCTGTCGGTTTTTCAATTCATCTTCATATTTATTGGTCTCGCTTTTCTGGGGATTACTTTGTATATCAATATGGTGCTGGGGCTTACCAAGGAAAAAATTGATCACTGGATCGACGTTGTCGGATCCAAGGACATCTCTCGAAGAAATCAGTTAAAGATTTGGGAAAGCATAAAGAGAGGCATCAATGAAAACACTCCCAGTAGCCTTCGGGCAGCGCTAATGGGAGCGGATCGGATTCTTGAGGAGATTTTAAAAGTTGCCCGCTTTCCGGGGCTTACGCTCGATCAAAAATTGGAGAATATTGCCGAAGAGCAGATTCCCAATATTTTAGAGCTTCGCGAGGCTCATGCCCTGAAAAACCGAATCGCCAAAGATCCCAATTTGGTTTTAACTCAAGAAGAAACGAAAAACGCCATCCGTATTTACGCGAGGGCGTTTCTTCACTTCGGCCTTTTAGAGGACGAGAGCTAGCGTTATTTGATTTTTGCGAATCGCCGTTTTCCTACCTGAATAACCATGCCGGATCGGGGCGAAATGGTTTTTTTCCAGTCTTTTTCGACGGCGCCGTCGATTTTAAGAGCGCCTTGGGCAATAAGTCGTTGGGCGTCGGATTTGGACGATGAAAGTTTTGTTTTAGTAAGGAGATCCAGAAGGGGAATTGGTTTGAGGGGAAAAGTGACCAAGGGGATATCTGTGGGCAGCCCATGGGATTTGAAAACCCGGTCGAAGTCCTGGGAGGCTTTCTCTGCGGCCGGCTTGTCGTGATAGAAAGAAGCGATATCTTTGGCTAATCGAATTTTAAGTTCTTTGGGGTTAACGGATCCCTTTTTCAAATCTGCTCCTATGGCCTGGATTTCTTTTTCCGAGATATCAGTAAGCAGCTCGAAGGCAACCGGAATGCGTTCATCGGGCCAGCTCATGATTTTTCCAAACATATCCGCCGCGGAATCGGCCATGGTCACCATATTGCCCTCGCTCTTGCCCATCTTTTTGCCGGACGGATCCGTAAGGAGTTTCATCGATAAGACAAATTTTTCCTTGCCGCTCAATGCTTTCATCAGATCGCGACCGACGAGCATATTGAAGGTTTGGTCGTTGCCGCCGAGTTCCAAATCAATGTCCATCGCTACGGAATCATAGCCCTGGGCAACGGGGTAGAGGAATTCGTGGAGATGGATTGGTTTACCGTTTTTAATTCTCTCCTGGAACATATCGCGGCCAATCATTTGTTGTACGGTTAAATTGGATGTTATCTCGATCAGGTCGAGGAAGGTCAATTTATCGCTCCAAGTAGAATTGTATTCGAGCCGCGCCGAGTTAGGGCCGGAGAACGAAAGAAATTTGCCAGCCCATTTTTTATAATTAAGGGAATTATCCCTTACTTCCTTTCGGCTGAGTTTTTGGCGGGTTGCGGTTTTATCCGTGGGGTCGCCGATCATGCCGGTAAAATCGCCGATCAGCATAATGACTTCGTGGCCGAGAGCCTGGAATTGAGAAAGTTTTCGCAGGGTAATCGCGTGGCCTAAGTGTAGCTTTGGTCCCGACGGATCAATCCCTAGATACAAGTGAATACGTTTGCCCGAACGGAGCAATTTCTCCAGTGCTTCAGTCGAAGGGTAAATGCGTTCTACGCCTCGAGTTAGAATTTCATTGATTTTCTTAGGGTCGGTACTGATTTTCGCCATATCCATAAATCTACCTATTTTCGGTTAATAAGGAAAGCATTGGCTTCTACGTAGGCGGGCTTATCCCGCCGCCAGGAGAACCAATCTTGAGCTTCGCAGTATGTGCAATCAGAATGCTCGGTTATGTGAGTTTGGGCAACGCCGGATTCCTGAAGTTGGGCGCGAAGCACCTGGGGGAGATCGAGAAAAAATTTATGGTCATTTTTAATGACGGATCCGGGGTAACTGTTGGTAAAAAGGATCGCTCGAGCTTCTTCCACGTCGTAGTGGCACGCTTTAATCCCCGGGCCGATCCAGACATGAATCCGATTTGGACCAATCGCGAATCGCTCTTGGAATGCCTTTATCATCTGGGGGACGATCCCTGCTTCGTGACCGACCCGCTCCGGGAAATCCTTGAAGTCGGCTTTTAAGCCGATAATGCCGCGCCATCCGCAATGCGCCGCTCCGATTACAGCCTTGTGGTGAGCGGAGTCGAATCCATCGTCATCGCTCGAGAAAAGAACAGGAAAGCAATCTGCCCCCGTGATCATGAGGTAGGAATGGGGGAAGTCGGTAATCAGCCCGTCGGTATCGGGGATTCGAGTATCCGGATCGAGCGATCCTTTTCCCAGGTCCGCTTCGGTTACCGTGGCGATACGGGTTCCATGAGAGCCGCTTAAATTAACAACTCGACTAGGATCAATCTGGTTTTTTTCAAAAAACTTTAAGCGGCGCGCCTTAATATCTTGATTAAGCTCGGGATGATGCGAGGAAAAAAGCAAATCTCCGTCGGCTTTGGTGGAGAAAATAATAGATGGCATAGGCTAACTATTCTATAACTCTCAAGAATGATAGAATAGTTTCTTATCTAGAAACATCATAGCTGACGCGAATTCGATCTTTTTCCTGTTTTACTTTACGGATTGTCATGGAAACAATCTCTCGTAGGTTAGACACATGAGTACCACCGCAGGGAACGCCGAAAGCTTGCTTTGAGCCTGTCGAAGGGTCGCCAAATAGTACCACTCGTCCCGGTTTGCCTTCGGGGATGTAGTCCGGCACAAATCGGCAAACCGAACCCATCTCCTCTTTTTTCATGAAGAGAATTTTCGTCGGAGTGCCTTCCTGAATAATTTTATTGGACGTTTTTTCGATGTCGGTTTTTAATTTTTCCCTTCCTGCTTCTTCCTCGGTGGTACCGGCATATTCGACATATGGTCCTTCGGGGAAGTGGTATCCTTTGCCAGGGATCCAGTCTAATTCTAAGGAATAAATCGCCATATCGACAACGTGGCCGGCGGAATGCAAGCGACTATTTAACAGTCGGCGATCTTTGTCCACGATACAGTTAATCGCATCGCCGGGGTTAAAAGATCCTGTGTTGCAGCGGCCGATATGCTTAACGACGCCATCAGCAAAACGGACCTCTTCGACGGTAAATTGAGAATCTGCAGATTTAATGATGCCGGTGTCATAGGGCTGCCCGCCGCCTTGGGGATAAAAGATCGTTTGGTCAAGAATGATTATATCCTTGCCGTTTTCGTTCAGGGTTTCGACAACTTTTGCCGAGCATTCTAGCTGCGTGAAATTTTCTAAGTAGAGTAGTTTCGTCATGGTTAGTAGTTAGAAAGATGCATGAATAAACCATCAGGGAGAGACGGGTTTTGAGATTCGACAAAAGAAATAATCAAAAACCCGACGCTCCCTCGGTAAAGAGGAAGTATGAAAAGAAAGAAACGAGATTTTTAAATAATCGGCTCATCGTGGCAATTATACTAATTTTATATAAAGATCACAATTTATAGGTCTTCCTCATTTTCCGGCGGTGGCGATGTAAAATGTTCGCGGGCTCGAATAAGCAGTTCTTTTTGAAGCATTTTGGCCCGCTTCTTGCCGACGCCCGGAAGGATAAGTTGGGCATGCTGTCCCTCGCGGTTCAAGCCCGCCATGAGGATAACGAGCTGGCTTACGCCGATCATTCGATCGGCCACCGTTCGTCGGATGTTGACGTTGTGGATTTGGTGATAGAGCGCCGCGAATTCATTGCGAACGATAAATCCGTTGGTCATGATAAAGGCTTCATCGGTGAACGTATAAGTGTAGCATCGGTATTCGAGGCGGGTTCGAATGATGACGAAGAGGAGATACGCCGCGCCCACTAGAAAAACGGCCCGGGCAGCATAGTCAATCCAGGGTTGGTAGACGAAGGGAATCCATCGCTCGCTATACCAGAGAAAGAAAGCGAAAATCGGCAAAATTAGGGCGGATTTAAGCTGCCGCAAAAGGAAAATACTGAAAGCCCGGTGCCCTAGAAAGTATTTTTTATCATTTTCCATGATATAATTATTATAGCTTATGTTTTTGCGAAACGAAGTCCGGCTCCCGCACTCCCTGCGGCTTCCCATTCTCATCTTACGGATCGTTATCGGATTGAGCTTTTTTTACGTTGGGTTTAGCGTTCTCTTCGATCCCTCGCTCATCCCTGACCTTAAGGGGCGATTGCTGGGCGGTCTTTTGGAGTGGCTTGCCTCCCCCTCGCCATATTCCTGGCTCCCTCCGCTTGCTCAGTGGTTATTCTTGGGCGTAGGTATCTGTTTGGTAATCGGGTTCGCAACGCGGCTGGCTTCGTTAATCGGCGGCGCGCTTACGGTGTGGAGTTTTTTGCCTGATATTCTCTCTGCCCGATTGAATCTTATTCAGTTTTTGAGCGACGAGGTGGTTATCGCGATTTGTTTAGTCGTCATCTTTTTCTCGAAAGCCGGTCACTATGCCGGCTTTGACAAGTTCCTCCATTTTTCCTTACGGCACAAAAAATAGGGCGCGGTATTGGAAACGAAAATCGATACTTCACAGGGCGGAGTGGTTATTGGGGAAGAGCCTGCGAGAGTATTCCATCAAAAGCTCCGCATCCCTTAAAAAGGGACCGACATAGTTATCGGGATTTTCCTTAATATCCTTCATTAGTTCATCTTCTGGAATCCATTTAAGTTGTTCTACTTCTTCTTCTTGAAGGCTAAACTCTTCGACGGGTTTATCGACTTTGCAGATGTACCATTGTCCAAAATATTTTCGAGGATGATCGGTATATCTAAGCGGCCCCAGTTTGAATGGAACGCCTGTTAAACCGATCTCTTCGGCAGCCTCTTTATAGGCATTAGATTCGTAGGTTTCTCCCTCTTCCAGGGTTCCCGCCGCCGCCGGACCCCATTTGCCGGGGTCTTTGTCTTTGGTTAGTTTTCTTTGCGCCAATAAAATTTCACCCCGGGAGTTAGTAATCCAAACGCCAGAGGTTTGATAAATGTCTTTGGAGTAATCAATCTCGTCTCTATATTTTGTTCCGATCAAATTATTGTTTTTATCAACAATATTGATCTTTTGCCTTTTCATTTTGGGGTGGGGTTATCCCCGGGATTTTTGGTGCGGGTGACGGGATGGTTAAATACGTTTCTCTCCGCGGGCAGAAGAAGTAGTTAGAAGGCCTTCTCGAAAGAATAGCCTATATTAATTAGCCAACTCAAAAAAGTCCTCCCTTTAAGAGTGATGCCGTACGTAGCGTTGTTTTCTAGTACGACCAGACTTTCATTAGTGAGATATCCCATGTAGTCAGGGAAAGCATAATCTTGATATATCGAAGGGTATTCATTCGCTGCTTCCTGGTAATAAGGTAAAAGTTGTTGAGCCTCTGTTTGTATTCCATTATTTAACTTAAGGAGTATCTTTATTTGGCTGCCATAAATGATGCGATATATTTTTTCGAATTCAGCTACCATATACATAACAGCTAGATAACGAATCAAGACTTTTTCCATTTCTTTGGGATTTCCTCCCAATTTTGCACCAAACTCTTTTCTAATACCTGCTTCTTGATCGAGAATATATTGATTATCTAGTTTTGATAGCAGCTGCTCAGCGGCCTTGCTTTGATCGGAGGCGGTATCTTGCTGTTCCTCAAAGGCGACCCCAGCTTTACCGATATTTTTTATTTTTTTAACCTTTTCAGAAATTGGCTTGTAAAAAATTATTAAAAAAACGATAACCACTAGGGCTATCCAAAAATAATAATTATTAAGTAAATTCTTGATCATGGCGCGGGTGACGGGATTCGAACCCGTGGTCTTCTCCGTGACAGGGAGACGTGTTGGGCCAGGCTACACCACACCCGCATAGCAGGCTCGTTGAGCCCGTAGCGCCTCCCCAGTATAGATAAAAATCGCTCGTTATTTCAAGCCGCGGACAATTTTTTTAAATTGCTCGCCTCTATCCTTGTAATCCCGAAACATATCAAAACTAGTTGATCCGGGAGAAAAAAGAATGTTAACGGGCTTATTCAGTTTCTTGGCTGTTTGATAAGCTGCGTCAACAGCGGATCGCAGATTACTACGAAGCGTTACATAGCGATGGAAACGAGAAATAGCCCTTTTGATTTTTAGTCGGTTTTCTCCGAGGAGAATGATCAGCGCGACGGAACGGCTAAGCGCGGCAGATAGCGGCGAGTAATTCAGGTTTTTATCTTTGCCGCCGGCGATTAGAATGTTGGGACCTTTAAAAGCACGGATTGCTGCTGCCGTTGTTTGAGGGTTAGTAGAGGCTGAGTCGTTATAAATTTTTACGTTTTTTATAGTTCGAACTAGCTCTAAGCGATGTTCATTGCCGGAAAACTTTTTAACCGCTCGGAGAACTTTAGAGAGCGGGCATCCCAACGCTAAAGCGACAGAGGCGGCCATACGGGCATTCCGGAGATTATGATTTCCGGGTATGGAGATATTCTCCCTTAATTTCTTTTCCATGACCGGAGAATCACGAAATAGGGCTCCGATCCCGATTTTTTTGCCCGGGCTTTGCTTGCCTATCCATCGGGAATATTTATCATGGGTGAAATAAAAAATCCTGTTGCGGGGCGATTGCCACCGGGCAATATTGGCTTTAGCGTCGATGTACTCCCGAAGGTTCCGATGAGCATCCAGGTGATCGGGGAAAATTTCAAGGATAACCGCGATAGGGGGGGATTGGTGAAGATCTTGAAGTTGGAAGCTGGAGAGCTCGAGGATTACGATGGATCGCTGGTTAAGTTTAGGGAGGATATCGAGCATGGGCGTACCGATGTTTCCGGCCAGAAAAACCTGCTTGCCGGAGGCTACCTTAAGAATCCAGTAAAGAAGAGTAGAGGTGGTCCCTTTGCCTTTTGTCCCGGTAATCCCGATAAGCGTGCAGCCCGTTTTCCTAGCTTCGTCAAAAAATAGTTTTGTTTGACTGGAAATGATCGTTCCCTGTTTTTGGGCTTGCTGGATTTGAGGGGAGAGATAAGGCAGGCCGGGAGTTCGGAAAGCGAGATCGAAGGTCGCCAGATTCTTCAAATAATTTTTGCCGGTCTGCACGGCCACCCCGCGCGGAGCTTTTATATTGGAATTTTTATCGCAAACCGTAATTTGGGCTTTTTGATAATGCCGCGATTTCTTAAGAAATTTCAAAACCGATTTATTCTCTCGGGCGAATCCAAGGAGGGCAATTTTCATGATGTAAGCAAAGAATCCATTTTCTTTTTATACAATTCGAAGTCGGTATACAATTCCGCCGGGAAACCAAATCCTCTGGCGGCATCAACGGCAATCTGTTCATCGTCCCAAACTAGAACCTCGTTTTTTTCGACATTCAGCTGAGAAAAAATAACTGACCAGAAATCGGTAGATTGTTTTAGGAAGCCGACGGAAGAAGAAGCGAAGATCTTGTCGAATAAATCTTTAAACCCAAGCCGATGGGATAAATATTCCACGCGGTGTTTTTCATTTACGGTTGCCAGATAGCAGCGGATGCCTTTTTGACGCAGATTGCTGATGTCGCTCACTAATCGTTCATCCAAGTGGCTTTCTTGAGAGAACCAGAATTCCAGCAATTCATCGAGTGATTTTTCCCATCCCCACTGAGGAAGATACTTTTGAATTTCTTGTTTCAAGTCTGCCTTTCCTAGAAGGCATTGCTGAAACTCGTTTTTAAAAAAAGGGAGGATTTTCTCGAGCGGTATCCCAAAATCCCGCGATAAACGATCACTAAAATAACCTTCCCGATGAATAATGACTCCGTCGGCATCGAAAATTAAAGCTCGCGTCATATTTCTTATGGTTAAGATGATAGTTGATTTAATGGGTATTGTGAATATAATAAGGTAGCTTACCGCGGGAGGGAGGTGTGGTTTCATCTCAGAGGGCTCATAATCCTCGAAAGCGGGTTCAATTCCCGCTCCCGCAACATTTTGCAAGGCAAAATGTTGCGAGGCTCGTCTCGCCAAAAGGCGGACGGCCCGCAACCCAATAAGTAGCATGTATTATGTATATGTTCTGCAAAGTCGCAAAGATGGCAGAACCTACACCGGTTATACGAGCAATGTGGAGCAAAGGTTGCGACTTCATAATAGCGGCCAAGTAAAATCTACTAAGTCAAGGAGCCCATTCATTATTCTTTTTACGGAGAGCTTTAATACAAAGCGAGAAGCTAAAAAACGAGAGCTATGGTGGAAAAGTAGTAGTGGCAGAGTTAAGCTAAGGGAATTTTTTAAATCGTTGGATATGGTTTAATGGTGGGGTATAGAATGCGAAATTTGATGTGGTTTGTTTATATATTGGAATGTCGGGATAGAAGCTTTTATACTGGAATTAGTAACGGAGTTGAGGCCCGTCTCAGAAAACATCAGATGGGAAAGGGCGGCCGGTACACGCGAACCCACTTACCCGTTAGTCTGATCTACGCAGAGAAGTGTCGAACGCGGAGCAGAGCTCTGAAGCGAGAACTGGAAATAAAGCGCTTGTCTCGGAAGCAGAAAGAGGATTTAATAAGGCGACAGGCTCTGTAGTTCAACGGTTAGAACGAAGCACTCATAACGCTTAGACGGTGGTTCGACTCCACCCAGAGCCACGGAATATGTTCGACCAAATCGATAAAATCAGGAAAAACGCCAAGGAATTGGTTAAAGACGCGACAGGCTCTGCGCAGCTCGAAGAAATTCGAGTCCGCTACCTGGGCCGGAAAGGGGAAGTGACTGCGATCCTTCGGTCGCTCAAGGATTTGTCTCTTGAGGAAAAACGGAAAGTGGGACCGGCGGCGCAGCAGCTTCAGAAAGAATTAAGGGATCTTATTGAGAAAAAATCAGCTGATCTGAAAGCTGACGGGGAGGTATATGAGCTGGACGTCACGAAGCCCGGCAAGCGGATAGAGACGGGACACCTGCACCCCTTATCTAAGCTCGAAGAGGAAATTCGCAATATATTTCTTTCTCTCAACTTCTCCGTCGTGGAGGGTCCCGAGGTGGAAAGCGAACACTACAATTTTGACGCACTAAATATTCCGGAGGGGCATCCGGCCAGGGATATGTGGGATACTTTCTGGCTCAAAGAGCCAGGAAATTCGAAATTGCGTAATAAAAGTAGCCGGCTTTTATTGCGGACTCATACTTCCCCCATGCAGATTCGCTATATGGAGAAGCATAATCCGCCATTTCAGATTATTGTGCCCGGCCGCGTGTTCCGCTATGAAGCCTCTGATGCGACGCACGAAATCAATTTTCACCAAATCGAGGGCTTAATGGTGGGAAAGGATATCTCGCTGGCCAATTTCAAATTTGTGATCGAAACGTTTCTGAAAAAGCTTTTTGGTCCGGATATCGAATTCCGCTACCGCCCCAGTTATTTTCCTTTCGTAGAGCCGGGGTTGGAGGTGGATATGCGGATGACCGCTAAAGGAGGAAAGACTGGATGGCTGGAAATTATGGGCGCCGGGATGGTGCACCCTAAAGTTTTCGATGCGGTAAAATATGATCCGCGCGAGTGGAAGGGATTCGCTTTTGGAATGGGTCTCGAACGGCTGGCAATGCTCAAATATAAGATTCCCGACGTTCGGTTGTTTTATTCCGGCGACACGAGGTTTATCGGCCAGTTTTAAGATGCGCAAACAAGATTTATTTCTAGAAGAGGCCGTTTTGGATGATCTGGCCTCAGGCATGAACGCGTTGGAGGTTCCGGTTTCGTCCAGGGTTTTTCAGATTCTCTTTTTATCGGTTTTGGCGGTGGGGCTTATTGTTATGGGTCGAATGCTCGATCTGGGATGGCTTAATCGAGATCTTTACACCGCGCGGGCTTTCTCGAATGCTAATGCGATCACTATTCTGCCCGCGGAGCGGGGAATTATCCTGGATCGATACGGAAAAGTTTTGGCAAAGAACGAACCGAGCTTTGATCTGACGATTAACTTCTCGAAATTTTTAAAGGCATACCCTCATCCCGCGGAACCGCTGCGAGAGCTGGAGAATATAACCGGGGTGGAGTCAGGGGCTTTTGAAGCGAGATTGCAGGATACCGATCCCTTGCGGGGAGACGGTATTGTTTTGTTTCCTCGACTCACGATCCAGCAGGTTTTAAGGGTAAAGGAGTTGGGCTTGGAGGGTGTGAATATCGAAGATGCGTTTAACCGATCCTATGAAAACGGAGAGGCTTTTGCTCATGTTCTGGGCTACGTAGGGGCGGCGACTCGGGAGGATTTGCGGGATAATCCCGCCTTGGAAGCAAGGGATTTAATCGGCAAGACAGGGCTGGAAGCTCAATATGATCGGGAGCTTCGTGGCAGCCATGGCGAGACGATAGATCATCGAGACGCGCGGGGAAATTTATTAGGGAATCAGACTGCCAAATCTCCTCAGGCCGGTAATTTCCTGGAGACAACGCTCGATAAAGATCTTCAGATATTTTTTTATGAGCGTCTAAAAAAACAATTGGCGGTTGCGGGCAACAGCGGCGGGGTGGGAATCGCGATCAACCCTCAGAACGGAGAAGTGCTCTCGCTGGTGAGCTTGCCGTCGTTCGACAATCATAAGATCGACCTGGCAGCATTGCGAGACCCGGATCGGCCACTGTTCAATCGCAGCATTAGCGGCCTCTATGCGCCCGGATCAACGATTAAACCTCTCGTTGCAACTGCCGCCCTGGCTGAGGGAATATTCCAGACGACGGATAAAGTTTTTTCCCGCGGATATATCGAAGTGCCGAATCCTTATAATCCGGAATCGCCTTCGCGGTTTGTTGATTGGAAGCCGCATGGATGGGTGGATGTTCATTCCGCTTTAGCCCGATCATCGAACATTTTCTTTTATGCGGCTGGCGGGGGTCTCCCCGGTAACGAAAGGAGTCTTTTCGAAGGATCCAATTTCCCGCGAGGGCTCGGCATTGATCGACTCCATTCTTATTGGCAAGAGTTCGGATTAGGCGATGTGACGGGAATCGATATTCCGGGAGAAGCGAAAGGTTTTTTGCCCAGTATCGAAGCGAAGGAAGAGAAGGGAGGAACATGGCGATTGGGTGATACCTATAATGTATCTATCGGGCAGGGAGATTTGTTGATTACGCCAATGGAGCTGGTTTGGTACATAGGCGCCATTGCCAATGGAGGGAAATTTTACGAGCCGCATCTTCTAAAAAAAATAACCGATCATGACGGAGAAATTCGGGCGACGAAGGATCCTAAGTTGGTAAAAGATATAAGCGGAAAATTAGGCCCTTGGATTGCGGAAGTCCAAAAGGGGATGCGGGATGGGGTCGCTAAGTCGTATGGAACAAGTGTAATGTTAAACGATTTAGGCTGGGCGGCGGCGGGGAAAACCGGCAGCGCGCAGATTCAAAATAATCAAAAAGTGAATGCTCTTTTCACCGGCTATGCGCCAGCGGACGGTTTGGGCGTTCCAGAAATCGCCATTCTGGTTTTGATTGAAGAGGCTCGGGAGGGAAGTTTGAATGCGGTTCCGGTAGCGCACGATGTCCTTAGATGGTATTATGAAAACAGGATACGAAAATAATTTTAATCGGTATTTAAATGAGTGATAGTCAATTTCGTCAAGATTTGGTTTCCGGCGATTGGATTGTCGTCGCGCCTTCGCGCCGTCATAAATCAAGCGACATCGCGGTTAAAATTCCTGCCCGGAAACGTGTTCCGAAAGAAAACTGCCCCTTTGAGGATCCTCAAAAAAATGGAAATGGGGAGCCTATTTTGGTTGTTCCGGATCGCAATAAGTGGAGACTTCAATTAATTCCCAATAAATATCCGGTTGTTGCCCCGCATAAAAAAAATTGTTCCCTCATAACTCGCGAGGGTCCCTACGCGGCTATGGAGGGTCGGGGTTACCATGAAGTCTTTATCACGCGGGATCATAATGGCAATTTCCCCAAACTTGCGGCAGATGATGCAAGGGAGCTTTTTGAGTCCTTTCAGAGCCGGTACAGGGTTTTATCGAAAGATAAATGCCTCTCTTATATTCTGATCTTTCATAATTGGGGGCCGGCCGCCGGAGCGTCGGTGTATCATCCGCATTATCAATTGATTGCGATCCCCGTTATCCCTCCCGACGTCGAACATTCGTTCGCGGGGTCCATTCGATTTTCCAAGGAAAATAAGAAATGTGTCCATTGCGTCATGCTCGAATGGGAGAAAAAAGAGAAGAAAAGAATCGTCTATGAAAATAAGGGAGCCATTGTCTTTGCGCCGTTTGTTTCCCGGAATTCTTTTGAACTTCGGATTTTTCCCAAACGTCACGAGTCCTTTTTCGAAGATTCACCTCCGGAAACGATAAAGTCCGTTGCCGAGGCACTTCAGATCTCGCTTCAGAAAATCGAGAAAAATTTAAACGACCCGGATTATAATTTTTTTATTCATACGGCGCCCGTCAGAAATAAATCAAAGTTCAGTCATTATCACTGGCACCTGGAAATACTGCCTAAGACCAATATTTGGGCTGGCTTTGAATTGGGGACCGGTATTGAGATCGTGGCGGTTGATCCTAATGAGGCCGCGAAGCTTCTTCGTAATTAAATAATTCTTTATGATATCATCGATTCTCGCCGCTCTTTCTCAATTTGTGATTGCCGTAATTGAAACAGGCGGATACGCCGGCATTTTTTCTCTCATGCTCTTGCAGAGTATTAATATTCCCATTCCCTCGGAGGTGATTATGACGTTTTCCGGATTTCTGGCGAGCCAAGGTATTTTTAACCTCTACTGGGTTATTCTCGCGGGCGCGGGAGGAAATCTCATAGGCTCTTTGATTTCGTATCGGCTGGCTTCCTTTTTGGTGGGGAACGGGCTTCGGGAGAAATATCGGATTATCCATTTTTTCTTGAATGACCGCAGCGTTGAAATGGCTCGTCAATGGTTTTTGAAATATGGAACCTGGGGAGTTTTTCTGGGGCGCATCATGCCGGTCATCAACACTTTCATTTCGTTCCCGGCGGGGCTGGCCAAAATGCCGCTTAAGAAATTTATTCCCGTTACGCTTGCCGGAGCGCTGATTTGGAATTCTTTTCTAGCGAGCGTTGGATTTAAGTTGGGAGAAAATTGGCGGTCGATCGAAGGCTACTTCCGGAAATTTGATTACGTGATTTTAATAATCCTTTTAATCGGAATCGCTTTTTGGATTCGACATCATATAAAGAATCATCAACAGACGGTGGAATGAATTCATGGGGAAACTCGTTATCTTTAATTGGAAAACAAACCCGGATTCTATCCGAGAGGCGATTCAATTGGCGAAAGAAACCATGCGGGCGGTTCGCGGCTCCGGAGCGAGCGTGGTGATAGCGCCGCCTTTTATCTTTCTGGAACGGCTTGCTACAACACTGCGCGGATCCCGGGTTCGATTAGGAGCGCAAGATGTTTTTTGGGGCGAGGGGGGAGCACACACGGGAGAAGTTTCCTGGCATCAGCTCCAAAATCTTAGAGTAACGCACGTGATCCTCGGCCATTCCGAGCGGCGCGCCTTAGGGGAGACAGACTCGATTATTAATAAAAAGGTGAAAGCGGCCCTGGGCGCGGGGTTAAGAGTTGTTCTTTGCGTCGGTGAGCAGAAGCAGCAGGGCGAAAAAAGCGCTCGGAATTTTGTTCAGACTCAGCTTCGAAAAAACCTCCGAGGTGTCCGGGAGCTTGAGCAAGCCGCTGGTCGTTTGATCGTGGCCTATGAGCCGGTTTGGGCGATTAGCACCACGAAAGGAGCAAAGCAGTGTAGCCCGCAATATGCCGCGGAGATGATTCGATACATCGAGCGCTTACTAGTGAGTAGCTACCCGGGGCGGGCGACCATAGTGTATGGCGGTTCTATAAATGGCAGGGATATCAAGGAATTTGCGGTACAAAGGGATATCGATGGATTCTTGGTGGGCGGCGCCTCCTTGAGGAAAAACGATATTCGAGCGATAATTAAGATTGTTGGAAATCGAAAATCTATTCGTAAGCTTTAGTATATGACCATCGACCATCTTAAAATTAAAAACCTTTCGGTTGCGGTTTTGGTAAGTGTTATAGCGGTCGCCGTTTTGTATTCGATTTTCTGGGGACCAGCGAAGCGTTTTGCGGATTCTTTGCAGCCGGCTCGGGCGTTCGTGGTAACCGGAGAAGAAAAAGCCTTTATTGCTCCCGATATTGTCCGAATCAGCTTCTCGGTCGTTTCGGAAGAGAAAACCGCCGAGGCAGCTGTAGCCGATAATAACAAAAAAATGAACACCGCCATCGCCTTTGTAAAAAACCAGGGCATTGATCCTGCCGATATTAAAACGACGCAATATTCGCTTTCGCCGCGTTATGAATACGACAAGCGGTCTCAGCGCTCATTTATAAGCGGTTATACGCTTACGCAGACGGCTTCCGTGAAGATTAAGATTGCGGAAAGCATGGGTCAGGTAACGAAAATTATGGGCGGATTGCCGGAGGTGGGCGTAAATCAAATCGGCGGTCTCTCATTCGAGGTGGATGATTCTGAAGCGCATCTGGTGGAAGCGCGGGCTAAAGCCTTTGATAAAGCTCGGCAAAAAGCAGAATCCATGGCGAGGGCGAATGGCGTTCGTCTTGGCCGAATCGTAACTATTAGCGATAATAGAGGAGTGACCCCGTATTATCGAGATTTTTCTTATGCGAAAGAGATGGCGCTGGGATCGGCCGCCGCCGCGCCCACTCTGGAACCGGGTACGCAAGAAATCCCCGTTCAGGTGAGCGTTACCTATGAATTCAAATAAATAAAACAAAAATGCCGGGTACAAAAAAAGATTATTGGATTGTCACATTAATCGGTCTTTTCTTCGGTCTTTTTCTTCTGCCGGTTTTGCGGAACATTGAATTGCCCTTTGTGTCACTTAACGCGGGAGTTATGGGAGGAGTCGTTGTGGGGTTCGCGGTTCTCGCGAATGCGGCATTGTACCTGGCATTTTGGATTTCCCGGTGGGTTCCCATTGTGATTCAGGTGGCGAAATTCGGCGCCGTCGGGGGTTTAAACACAATGGTGGATTTGGGTGTTCTCAATATCCTTATTTTTATCACGGGAACGGCTTCAGGGGCGGGATACATGATTTTCAAGGGGGTTTCTTTCGTCTGCGCGGTTATCAATAGCTACTTCCTTAATCGATATTGGAGAACGTTCGATCAGAAAAGCGAGATATCGGCGAAAGAATTCAGCCAATTTCTTCTTGTAAGCGTCATTGGTCTCTTGGTCAATGTGGGCGTCGCGTCATTCCTCGTGAATATTTTAGGCCCCCAGGGCGGAGTAACGGAAAAGCAGTGGGCGACCATAAGCGCGTTTGCCACTTTGATCATCGTCTTATTGGTGAATTTCGTAGGGTATAAGTTTTTTGTCTTCCGGGATCGTTCTTCGAATAGCGTGCCTCTTGAGGCTTAGCAATCTAGCCTTTTTTGCATTTTCGGGTACACTGAGATTCGATAGAATCGATAATTTTCTATGCTGAAAAAAAATATCTCTCTTGCGCCTCATAGTAATCTGAGAATCGGAGGAACTGCCGAGTATTTTTTTGAAGCGAAGAACGTAGTGGATCTCAAGCGGGCAATTCTCACAGCCCAAAAACTATCGAAGCCAATTTTTATTTTAGGCGGCGGAACCAATATCCTTTTCGCTGATAAAGATTTTAAAGGGGTTGTTATTAAGCCTAATATTCGAACTTTGGAGCGCCGGGGGAACAAGATTCGCGTCGGCGCCGGGATTTCAATGGCTCAGTTATTAAATTATTCGGTGAGAAATTCTCTGTCGGGTCTCGAATGGGCGGGAGGATTGCCGGGAACGTTTGGAGGAGCTCTCTACGGGAATGCCGGAGCTTTCGGCGGGGAAATTAAAGATGCGGTTATTAACGTGATGAGTCTCGATATTTCCGGCAAGAAGCCCAAGGTTATCCGCCGGAACGTCCGGCAATGCGGCTTCGGATATCGAACCAGTCTTTTTAAAAGAAAGGGGCAAGAGATTATTTTGGAGGCAACCTTGGCGTTGAAGCCGGGAAGCGAAAAACTGATAAAAAGAGCGATTGTGGAAAAAATAAAATACCGGAAAGAGCGGCAGCCGCTTGATTATCCGAATATCGGAAGTATCTTTAGAAATGTTGATTTGAAAAGGGTGCCGCCGTCTCGGCACGCCGTTTTCGCCCACGTGATAAAAACCGATCCCTTTCCTGTTATCCCCGCCGCCTATCTTATTGCCGAGGCGGGGTTAAAGGGGATTGCGTCGGGCGGAGCCATCATCTCGCCCAAGCATCCAAATTTCATCGTCAACGTCCTGAATGCCGAGGCGGATGATATGATGCGGCTGATTAATCTGGTCAAAATAAAAGTGAGTGAAAAATTTGATATTCTTTTAGAGGAAGAAGTGATTGTCGTCTGATTTTTGCTAACGGCGAACTTTTCCCGACTCCTGGAATTTTGATTTTTGCCCCCAGGAGAGTTATCAACAGTTGTAATCCGGAATTATTTATCTAGAATTATTAATAAGAGTCTTTGATATTTAAAATTTTTGATTCGTAAAGGAAGTCAATGCTGGTTGACTCGTCGGCAACGGCAATTGATTCTATTAACTCTCACTTCTGCTCGGAACCGATTACCCGGGTAAAGCAGAAGAAAGCCATCATGGCCAAGAAAAAAGCAAAAAAGAAAAAGAAATAAATTTCTTTTCCGACTCCGCCCGCTTCTACGGGCGGAGTTTTTTATTACCGAAGGCATCTCCGCGGCGGCTAAAGGCAGGCTCTTCACAAATCGGCTATTTTGGCGTATTTTGTAATTATGCGCATCGTTATTAAAGCGACAAATCTAGACCTTACTCCTCCCTTGAAGGCGTATATCGATAAGAAAATCGGATCGCTCCAAAAGTATCTAGTGCGGTTCGAGGAGGAGGCGGAGGTTAAAGTGGAAGTGGAGGTGGCTCGAACCACTAAGCATCACCACAAAGGAAATGTTTTTTATGCCGAAGCGAACGCTCGGCTTCTTGATACTATTCTTCGCGCCGAAGAATCGGCCCCTGATATTCGGAAAGCGATTGACGTCGTTCGGCAAACGTTGGAGCGCGAAATCTCTAAATACAAAGAGAAGAAGGTAGATAGACGTTCTCAATGAAAACGCCATTCATTTATAAATGTTTGATTTCGCAAAAAAATTTTTTGGCCGAGAGGATTACCGCTCGTTAATCGAGCGGATTACTGTTTTAGAGCCGACACTGGAGCGTTTATCCCGGGATGACTTTCTCCAAAAAACCGAAGAACTCCGTCGCCGAGTTGCGAACGGAGAAGCTATCGATGCGGTTCTTCCGGAGGCATTTGCTTTGACCCGCGAAGCGGCCAAAAGAACCCTCGGCCAACGGCATTACGATGTTCAGCTGATGGGCGGCATTGCGCTCCATCAGGGAAAAGTTGTGCAGATGATGACGGGAGAAGGAAAGACGCTTGCCGCTACGGCGCCCGCGTATCTAAATGCGCTTACAGGGCGAGGCGTTCACGTTATAACGGTGAATGACTATCTTGCTCGCCGCGATGCCGTCTGGATGGGGCAGATTTATAACGCGCTGGGATTAACCGTAGCCTGCCTTACGCATGAGCAGGCCTTCCGTTATGATCCCGCCTATAAGGCGGAAGCCGAGGAGAAAGATGAAGAGCGGGACGTGGTGGGAGGCTTTAAAGTCGTTCAGGAATTCCTGCGACCTATTACGCGCCGAGAAGCCTACGAGGCGGATATAACTTATGGAACCAATCACGAGTTTGGTTTTGATTATTTGCGGGATAATCTAGCGTATAGCTCGGGGAACCAGGTTCAGCCCCGGCGTCCCGGCGAACGCTCCCACTATTTTGCCATAATCGATGAAGTCGATAGCATTTTGATTGATGAGGCCCGAACACCGCTTATTATAGCGGTTCCCGATACCGAATCGAGCCAATCCTACCGGGTAATGCGGCAAGTGGTGAGCCGCCTGAATCCCGATGAAGACTACGCGGTTGATGAAAAAGCGAGATCTGTTGCTATAACCGACGAAGGCATTAATAAGGTTGAAAAAATGCTGCGTCTTACGGATCTTTATGGTCCGGCGAATTTCCGCCTCGTCCATTATCTCGAAGAGTCTTTAAAAGCCAAAGCGCTTTTCATTCGGGATAAGCATTATGTTGTGAAAAATGGAGAGGTGATTATTGTCGACGAATTTACCGGACGATTGATGCACGGACGGCGGTATTCGGGGGGGCTGCATCAAGCGATCGAGGCGAAAGAGAGTGTTCTTATAAAAGAAGAGTCGCGGACTTACGCCCAGATCACGATCCAAAATTATTTTCGGTTATACGAGAAAATTGCCGGTATGACGGGAACTGCGGAAACGAGCGCGGAAGAATTTGATAAGGTTTATAAACTGGAAGTTGCGCCCATTCCGCCGAATAAGCCCTGCGTTCGAGAAGATCTGCCTGACTTCATCTATAAGACTATGGAGGCAAAATACCGGGCGGTAATCGAAGAAGTAAAAGATCGGCACGTTAACGGGCAGCCCGTTTTAATCGGAACCGCGTCGATCGAGCGGAATGAACATTTTTCCCGGCTGCTCAAAAAAGCTGGAATTCCGCATGAAGTTTTGAATGCCAAGAATCATGAATATGAAGGAGCTATTATCGCCCAGGCGGGAAAAGCCGGGGCAGTGACGGTAGCGACGAATATGGCGGGCCGCGGCGTGGACATTATCTTAGGCGGCAATCCGCCTGATGTCGATGAGCACAAAAAAGTTGCCGAGGCGGGGGGTCTTTATGTGATCGGTACGGATCGGCATGAGGCTCGACGGATCGATGACCAATTGCGCGGACGGTCCGGCCGGCAGGGCGACCCGGGGAAATCCAGGTTCTTTCTGTCGCTTGAAGATGATCTGTTGCGTATTTTCGGCGGCGAAAAGATCAAGGGTCTCATGGAAACCTTTCATTTGCCTGAAGATCAGCCGATCGAGTCAAATTTGGTAACCAGAGTCGTTAACGAAGCTCAAAGAAAGGTGGAGGGATTCAATTTCGATAGCCGAAAGCATCTTTTAGAGTATGATGATATTTTAAACAAACAGCGTATAGCCTTTTACAACAAGCGGCAGGAAATTCTGGAGAAAAACGGCGCGCCGCAGATTTTGTCGCTATTAGACGTTCTCTGGATGAACTATTTGGAAGATGTAGAGGCATTGCGGGAATCGGTGGGTATGCGGGCTTATGGACAGCACGAGCCGCTGGTGGAATTTCGGCGGGATAGCCATATTCTCTTTAAGCAGATGCTGGAGAATTTCGAAAAGCTCAAAGAAGAACAGGAAGCTCGGATGAAAACGCAGCCTGGCCCGGAGCCGGCAACGGTGGACGCCATCTTTTCTCCGGATGCTGTGGCGGTAGATAATAAGATAGGACGCAACGATCCTTGTCTTTGCGGAAGCGGAAAGAAGTGGAAAAAATGCGGTTTGTTGAATACGGAAGAGCATAAACAAAATATGGCGAAGAAATAAATGACAGAAATAGAACGAGTCGAGAAGCTTTATAAGTTATTTCACGATGGCAAAATTCCCACTTTAGCACAGCATGAAGTCCATCCGGAGTTAGATTTGGGTAGTAGGGAAAATTATCTCTACTTCACCTTGCCTCCATGCATCAACTTTCAACGCAATTCTCCTGCAATGTGGAGATCTGCCTTAGAAACCTGGAATGATCCCAAAACACAGTATTTGTTTTTTCCAGAAAAAGTCGTGAAGCAAGGGCTAGAAAAAGTGCAAGCTGATTTGCTAAAGCACAAGCTGGCATTGCAGAAGAATAAGCACGTTCATATCTGGATTTCAATTTCAAAAACCTTACATGATCTTTATAAAGACGATCCTCGAGAACTTTTAAAAATTGCCGATTTAGATGTCGCTAAGATATTGAAACTTGTACAAAAGGATCAAAAGAAAAACTTTACTCACTTGAGCGGCCCCAAAATGACTAATTATTGGCTTTATATATTGAGTCAATATACGGATGTAAAATTAAAGAATATGGAAGAGATTTCTATAATTCCCGATACGCACGTCCTCCAGTGTTCAATTCAGCTTGGCATTGTGAATGAAAAGGCATCTTCTCTCGAGGTCGCAGCTTTGTGGAAGGCATTATTGTCTGGTAGTAGGATAGCACCGGTTCAAATGCACCCAGTTTTATGGAACTGGAGCCGCAACGGATTCAAACCGGAAGTATAGTTTGGTCTCGGGTGGGGTTGATTTGAGATTGCAGAGGTGCGAGTTTATCGATGTGGCGGAGCATAAGGAATAATATCTATGAACTGTCCAAAATGTGATGAAAAGATGGTTATAAAGTTTACCGACACGAGTTCGGACTCCAGTAATAGTCGGCAATACGATCGAACTATCTATTGGTGTGAGAAAGATGATGCATGGGTTCGTATGGAAGTGCCAAAAGAAAAATAAGAAATGCGGTTTGTTGAATACGGAAGAGCATAAGAGAAATCTTCAGAACAAAAAATAATGGAGAATTTTCCAGCAAAAATTAAAAACAAATCGATGTGTTTGTTGTTGGATGATAAGGGAAGGATTCTTGTTTCAAAAGGATATGACAAAATTAAGAACGAGCATTTTTACCGAGTTTTAGGGGGAAGCTTAAACGAGGGAGAGAACCCAGAAGATGGTGTTCGTAGAGAAATTAGAGAAGAGTTAAATAGCGAGATTGAAAGGCTCAAGTTTCTTACGCAGATCGATAATAAATTTGTTTTTGAAGACAAGGAGGGGCATGAAATAGTAAATCTATTTCAAGGAGAGCTTGTTAAAAAAGAATTGGAGTCTGTGAGTGATATTCACATCGTAGAAGATCATTACGAATTCGATGCGTGCTGGATTCCAATCAGTGATATTTTTGAAGGTAAAGCGATTCTCTATCCAAGTTTTGATTACAAGACACTCCTTTTAAAGTTGGCTTGACTTTGGGTGGGGTCGGTCAATAATGATAATGTAAGCAAATTCACAATTACGAATATGAGCTTTGATTGGAAAGCTTTTGGCGAGGTTTTCTGATCTCTGCCCAGACGGCATATCCTAAAAATCCAAAAATGCGGTTTGTTGAATACGGAAGAGCATAAGCGTTTGATAGCCAAGAGATAGATGTATCGTTTTAGCTCGATTGAGAATAAAGAAAAGTTGTTGGAGGCGGTTCGCTATGTAGCCGCGGAGACAACAAAGCTTGCCTTAAAAACGGTGGGACGAACATTCCCAATTCGATCACTTACTATATTTTCCCATGGGGAAACGGAATACAGTTTTCTAACCGGGCTATTAGCCGATATGGGAGATTCGGATAGTTTTAATAACGGTCCGCGTATTGAGTTGAGTGAACCCATTGAAGCAGGAGGTCATCGAATTACGCATCTGCGTATTCGGCGACCGGATCCCGAACGTCCTCAAGCGGGATGCAGTGATTTTGAAACCGATTACGGAATTTTCAAAAGGGAATACTTATTGCGGCATCCGGATAACCTTATTCTTATCAAAAGACCGGAATACGAGATGATAGAATTTCGCGATAAGGATTTTGATGTTTTTGCGTATGTCGTCTCCGGAGGCGCTCCCTCGGTGTCTTCCGCTAAAGCGCCGTTAGTAGTAGAGTAGTCTTTAATGGGTACTGATTGGCATTCTTTTCCGTTTGAGAGAGTCTTTCGGGAGGTTCAGAGCGGTGATAAAGGTTTATCAGCGGCAGAATCTGGCCGCCGGTTAAAGGAGCATGGAAAAAACGAAATTCCCAAAATAAAACCGATCGCTGCCGTCTGGATTTTTTTGAGGCAATTCCATAATCCGCTCATGTATATTGTTTTGGTGGCGGTGGTGTTGTCTTCTTCCCTGAAGCACTATTCCGACGCTATTTTCATTCTGGTTGTCATTCTTATCAACACGAGCATCGGCTTTTATCAGGAGCTTAAGGCGGGGCGGACTTTTGAGGCGCTGAAGAGATTAGTGCGTATTAAAGCCCGTGTCTTGCGCGATGCTGATCTAAAAGAAATCGACGGAGAGGAGTTGGTGGTCGGGGATGTGATAGTGCTTCGTGCCGGCGATAAGGTTCCGGCTGATGGGCGAATCATTGATTGCCGGAATCTTCGAATTAATGAATCCGTGCTGACTGGCGAATCCTTTGGTGTGCGAAAAGATTCTGATCCCGTAGAGCCACGAGCAGTTTTAGGAGACCGTTCTTCGATGGTCTTCATGGGAACCGTTGTCGAGGAGGGATACGGCCGGGCGGTGATTGTGGAAACCGGCTCCAAAACCGAATTAGGACAGATTGTCCTCTTGATGCGGGAGGCAAAAGAACAGCTGACGCCTTTGCAGGAAAAAATCAGCCACCTGTCCCGCCTCATCGGAGGTTTAGTGCTGACGCTTATCGGCGCGATTGTTCTTATCGGTTATGCAACCGAAAAATCATTCATCGATATCTTTGTGGCAGCTTTGGCGCTGGCTGTTTCCGCGATTCCCTCCGGGCTTCTTCCGGCCATAACCGTTATCCTCGTTTTGGGAATGCGGCGGATCTTCAACAAAAACGGTTTAGTCCGGCGGCTGGCGGCGACGGAAACGTTGGGTAGCGTAACGGTGATCTGCACAGATAAAACGGGGACACTCACCGAAGGGAAGATGCTCGTGAGTCACATTCTGACCGGGAATCGGGAATTATTAGGGGGGAGTTTCAACGGCATCGCGGGCGGCGATAAGAAAAACGGCGTCGAGTCACATATCACTGCGTTGAAGATTGGCATGCTCGCCAATGAAGGATTTATCGAAGATCGGGAAGCGGAATTAAAGGAATGGATTGTTCGGGGAACGCCCACGGAGCAAGCGTTGCTGCTGGCCGGGGCCGAGGCGGGGCTCGATAAAAAGGAGCTAGAGGGGTGGTATCCGCTTGTCGACCGGATCGGTTTTGATTCGGATTTAAAATACGCCGCTGCGCTCCATAGCGTGGATCAATATTCTATGTTGCACGTGGTGGGGGCGCCGGAACGGATTATCGCTCAGACCGCATCGCTTGATATAGATGGAAGGATAAGTGATTTAGATTCTGCGGAAAGCCGAGCGTTGCTCCAAAAACTCGAGGAGCTAACTCGTAAAGGATTGCGGGTGGTAGCCTGCGGCTATGCGAGGTATCCGCAAAACATCACTTACCAATCTCTTCATGATTTGGTTAAAGACTTGGTTTTGGTTGGTTTTATCGCTCTTAAGGATCCTTTGCGGCCGGAAGCAGCTTCCGCCATCGCGTCGGCGCACCGAGCCGGCATCAAAACGATTATGATAACCGGTGATCATCGGCTGACGGCAAAGACGATAGCCGAAGAAGTGGGGTTTAAGACGACCGATGATGCCATCTTGGACGGGAACGATTTAGATGGCTTGAGCGACGAAGAGCTCCGAGAAAGGTCTAAGTCTGTTAAGGTTTATGCCCGAGTTTCCCCCCGGCATAAGCTGCGGATCGTCGCTGCTCTGGCTGCTAACGGCGAAATTGTTGCGATGATCGGTGACGGCGTAAACGACGCGCCCGCTCTAAAAGCGGCGCATATCGGGGTGGCGGTTGGGTCCGGAACGGATGTTGCCAAAGAGACCGCCGATTTAGTGCTATTGGATAATAGTTTTGAGACGGTGGTAAAATCGATCGAGCAGGGGCGGCTTATCTTTCAAAACATTCGAAAGGTATTTGTTTATTTAGTCGCCGATGATTTTTCGGAACTCTTTCTGTTTTTAGGGGCGATGTCGTTTGGTTTTCCCCTGCCGCTTCTTCCGGCGCAGATTTTGTGGATTAACTTCGTGGAAGACGGGTTTCCGGATATCGCTTTGACAACAGAACAGGAAACGAAGGGATTGATGGAAGAGAAGCCGCGTGATCCCAGCGAGCCGATCCTTAATCGGCCGCTTCGAAAGTGGATGATTGCCATCTTTTTTATCACGGGAATTGCCGCCTTTCTTACCTTTACGGTTTTGTGGAAGGCAAGCGGAGATTTGGAAAAAACCCGAACAATGGTATTCGCCTTAATGGCGTTGGACTCTCTCATCTTTGCTTATTGCGTTCGATCATTTAAAAGACCAATCTTCCGGCGCGACATACTAAGCAATCGCTATCTAGTGGGAGCCAGCGGCGCGGGGTTAGTTCTGCTTTTAGGGGCCGTCTACTTGCCGTTCCTTCAGCAAATCTTAGGAACGGTTCCTTTGTCTCTTAAGGAGTGGGGGGTAGTCGCAGGAATTAGTCTTCTGGAGCTTCTCTTATTAGAATTAACCAAATACCGGATTTTTATAGCTCCAGCAAAACGCCAGTATGGAAAAATTTAAAATCATATCTGACGATCCTTTTCAGATTCTGGAGTCAACGCGGTGGGTATTGGAAAACGCCCGTTTCGTCTCCGTGAAAGAGGAGAATGTCTCGAGTTTGATCGAGATTATTCGCGGCCGATTTCCCCAGGGGCCGGACAAGGAAACTATGGGATTTAAGTCGAGTGGGAGTGTTGATAATGATGTCCAGAGATATTTTGTGGAAGACACGGTTAATTTTTCTTTCTGGGCGGGAAAAGATGAAAAGCGCTGGGAGGTGGAGTGGCCTGCCGGCAACATCGTAAAGGGAGGGTGGTTTGGGTTTACGGCGTGTTTTGACCGAGCTATTGCCAGCGGCGTTCCGATCCTTGACGCGGATTATTTGGAGACATTGTCTCGGGAGCAGGGAGAGCATTTTTTCCGCAGCGTAGATGGCGTTAAAATTCCGCTTTTGGAAGAGCGCGTCCGGAATTTGAATGAGGCAGGGGAAATATTGAAGAAACGCTTTCGGGGTCAGTTTAGGAATGCGGTTGAAGAAGCCGACTTCGATGCGGTAGAGCTCGTCCGGTTGATTCTGGAGGTTTTCCCATCGTTTCGAGACGTCTCGGTTTTGGAAGGCAGGGAGGTTTTTTTTCTGAAGCGTGCTCAGCTTTGCCCGAACGATTTAAACTATATCTTGGAAAAAGCCGGGAAGCCGATAAAAAATCTGTCGGCGCTAACCGTATTTGCTGATTACAAAATTCCACAAATATTGAGAGCGCATAGGATTATAGAGTATGCCCCGCCGCTAGCGGAGAGAGTCGATAATTATATAGAATTGCCGAAGGATAGCCGGGAGGAAATCGAAATCCGATCGGCAACCATTTGGGGAGCGGAGTTGTTGCGCCAGGCGATACCGGAATTGTCGGGACGGCAGATCGATAACGCTGTTTGGCTGTTGAGCCAGAACCAGGAAGGATTAAAACCTTACCATCGCACAAGAACGATTTTTTATTAAATATGGAAAGTAAAGAGATAAATTTTAAAAAGGGAGTAGATTTTATAGGTGTTAATTGCGCGTTTTACTGCCATGATGGAAAGGGAAATATTCTATTTCATAAGCGGGGAGCTAAATGCCGCGACGAACAAGGGACTTGGGACTGCGGTGGGGGGTCAATGGAATTTGGAGAAACTTTTGAAGATGCGGTGCGGCGGGAAGTTAAAGAAGAATACGGGACGGAGCCCTTAAAAATTGAATATATTTTTACGGGTAATGTTTTACGCGAGCACAAAGGACAGCCTACGCATTGGATTAAAAATGTGCATTGGGTTTTAGTGGATCCGGAAAAAGTCCGTATTGGTGAGCCAGACAAAATAGAAGAGATAGGGTGGTTTACTTTGGATAATTTACCTTTGCCATTACATTCACAAATCAAGGGAGAAATTGGGATTCTGAAAGATTTTATAAAACAACATGGAAATTAACCCGGCATCTACGGACACTGTAAAGACCACAATGTTCGCAATCGATTTATTTGAGAAGTGTTATAATCTATAGTCATGGAGATTCGCATTATTGAAGAGCCAATAAAACGAGAGGAATTGATCGAGTTCGTGAAAAGGCAGTATGGCGAAATGACCAAGGCGGTAGTTGATGTTGGGACGGGTCGGGTGGCGCTAGGAGGAGAGCTGCATATGGATGCCGCGGCAAAACTGGAAGATGGCGGATCCGCCTGGAGTAATCTTTGGGGGATTAATTTGTACCCGGAAGGAGACAAAGAATTTCGGTTAGAGTTTGATTCAATGGTTAATATAAAACCGGCGCAGGGTAATCGGTCTCGCAATGTTGAAGACAGCGCCGTGCGCGAGAAGATAGAAATCATTGTCCGGAAATTAATTCCATGATGTTTATTGACGGAGGGCGATGGCAAGAGCTATCGTTGGCCGAACAATTGGGAAATATCGGCGGCGAGGTGCATCGCGCTGCTAAAGAAAAGGAGGCGGGCGGAGAGCGATACGAGCGCGCCGTTATTCGCGCTCTAGAGCTTTTTGATCTTACTTTTGCCGATCCCCGTTGGCGAGGCGCGCGGAGGAAAGAAATCGCCCGCGCTCGCGAAGTATTCTGCGATGCGGTATCGGGCGGAGTATTGTATGCGACTAGTCTAGAGAATTTGGAGTCGTATTTCGATCAGTTCGCCATCGCGGCTCAGAGAGACAAATGACCAAACAAAAGATCATTTCTAAAGTTAAATCATTGAATTTTCCCGCAGGCTCGTATGTTGTTTTCGGCAGCGCCCCGATGGCAATGGCGGGAATTCGGGAAGCGCAGGACATTGATCTTTTAGTGTCTAAAAAGCTTTTTCTACAGTTAAGAGAAACTGGCTGGAAGGAAGTGCATAAAAATGCCGATGATATTCCCGTAATCCGTGATGTTTTTGAAGCGCATGAGAATTGGAATTTTAGTTCTTATAGCCCCACCCTGGATGACTTATTAAAGACAGCTTTGATCTTTGAGGGAATTCCGTTCGCTTCTCTTGAGGAAGTAAGGAAGTGGAAAGTCTCTTCCGGCCGTCCTAAAGATTTAGCGGACATAGAGCTTATCGACGCTTATTTTAAGAATAGAAGAGTAGCGTCCGGCATCTACGAACATTTTAAGGGCAACCAGTATGAAGTTATTGGCATTGCTCGCCATAGCGAAACTCTAGAGGAGATGGTGGTTTATCGGGCTCTGTATGGCGAACATGCCCTGTGGGTCAGGCCGCTTACGATGTTTACGGACGAGGTAGAGAAAGAGGGTGTAAAAGTTCTTCGATTCCGGTATGTTGAAGAATAAAATGATTTTCGATTAAGAGGTTTTTGAATCTATGGAAAATAAAAAACTGCTTATCGCGACCAGAAACAAAGGAAAGTTCCCTGAAATTGTAGCTGCTTTGGCGGGTTTGCCGGTAGAATTGCTGAGTCTGGACGACATCGCCTCGCTCGATGGCTACAATGTGGAAGAACCGGCCCTGACGTTCGAGGGGAATGCGATTGCTAAGGCGATGACGCTTGCGTATAAAACCGGGTTCATGACATTAGCGGATGATTCGGGGCTGGAGGTAGATGCCCTGGGAGGCTGGCCCGGCGTTTTTTCGAATCGAGAGGTGGGGAACACGAGCGATAAATGGATCACCGCGTTGTTGCCGCGTTTGGCGAACACGCCGGATGGTCAGCGCGGAGCGCAGGCTCGGTGTGTAATCGCTCTCTATGATCCGGTCCGGGAAAAATTGCGGACGGGCGAAGCGATTTATCGAGGAGTGATCACGCGAGAGCCTCAAGGGGAAAACGGCTTCGGTTTTGACCCGATTTTCTATAACGAGATTCTAGGAAAGACCAATGCCCAGATGGCCTTAGAGGAGAAGAATGGTGTTAGTCACCGAGGGCAAGCCCTCCGGAAGGCGCGGTCAATATTGGAAAAAGAGTTTTTGAGCTAGGGAATAAAGGGTTTTCTTGCTCTTGCGCTTTATGGAGATATATGGTAGCTTAATCATCGTTGTAAGTTTCTCCGGCAGTATTTAGGAGTAGTCGTAGTTTACCCGAGCTAAGTCAAAGGGCTTCGCTCTCCTAGGATAGTGCAGTAGAGAGGTCGAGCTTATACGAATAAAAAAATTAGTAGATCAATGGCTAAGAAATTATACGTCGGCGGTTTGCCGTACGAAACGACCGAAGATGAACTTCGGGAACTCTTTTCAAAGGCCGGAAACGTTGCCACGGCGTCGATCATCATGGATCGCATGACGAATCGCTCCCGCGGGTTCGGTTTCATTGAGATGGCTTCGGATGAGGAATCCGATAAAGCTATCGAGATGTTTAATGGAAAAGATTTCGGCGGCCGATCGTTGGTTGTAAACGAAGCTCGCCCTATGGGAGAGCGACGGCCAGGTGGTGGTGGCGGTGGTGGATTCGGCCGGGATCGCGGAGGCGATCGCGGTGGATTCGGCAGCCGACGGCCCCGATTTTAATTCGCTTTTGTGCAATTAAACAAAAAACCGCCTACGGGCGGTTTTTTGTTTTCAGACATTATGAGCCGGTTACGTAATAGAGAATGCTGGCGGTGGTCATACTTTGCGTTCCGGTGATGATGAGTTTCAATAATCCTTCGGTAAAATCTTCCGGAAGCGTGTAATTCGCATCTCTGAAGTTTCCCGTAGCGTCAGCCATGAAAGCATGAACCGTGGTGCTGCCGGTCCGGTCGGTTCGAATCTCGATTGGTTCTTGCGGCAGGAATCCCGAGCCGATAAAGGTTATGGTGTTGCCGGGAGCGGCTGCATATTCGCCCAGAAACGTCGATGTGTAAATGGGGGCTTGGGTAAAGGTGGTCGTGTTGCTGGCTCCGGATAGCGCTCCGGTGCCACGGACGATTTTCTCTCCCGGCATTCCAAAGGGAACGGTAGTGGAGAAATTAAGATTGCCGGCGTTATCCGATGAGGCGCCGGAGAGCGCAATGCCGCCGAAATCAATGCTAATAGGTTCTGTTGGTCCAAACCCGACACCGGTCACGGTAAGGGGAGACCCGCCCGTCGCGTAATACGTGCTCAATCCCACATAGGCATGAAGATCTCCCAAGCCGATCGTTACAGACCGGGATTCATTGCTTAGCGCTCCCCGGAAGGAATAAGTGATCGAGTTACGAGCAGAATGAGGAATTGTCGATGACGCGGCAAAGGAACCGCTGTTATCGCTACTCACGGACAGCGAACTGTGGCCGTTTGTAATATTGATGGATTCTTGGGGAGCAAATCCGGTTCCGCTAAAGGTGATGGGCGTTCCGGGTGTTGTCCACCAGTGCGAGGGCGTTACATTGGCCATAAATGAGCTGAGCGTGATGGGAAGTCGAGCCTCGGCGCCGCTTGAAAGTCCCACAAGGGTAATAGTAGCGGTGCCGTTAAGGCCGTAAGGAAGCGGGAGAGAAACGGAATTGGTTCGGCCGTTGCTGTCGGCGATACTCCCTATAGTAGTGCTTCCCACGGAGAAGCTCACAGTTTCTCCAGGAGCAAATCCATTGCCAGTCACTTGAACAATGGTTCCCGGACGGGCGTAATAAGTATCGGCAGTGGCGTCGGGGTAAAGCAGAGAAATGGTGATCGCCGCGGTTGCTTCGACTCCGCTTACTTGGCCGGAGGCGGAATAGGTGATTTGAGAGCCGAGGGCGAAAGGAATGGTAAAAGATTCGGTGGCAAAATTTCCTCCACCGTCCGCCGCCACCGTTCCCAGGGTGCTCGTTCCGATTTTTATGGCGACGGTTTCACTGGGCGCAAAGCCGCGTCCCTCAAACTGAATAGAACTGCCTGGGGTAACATAGTACGAGGAAGGGGAAAGTGTTGGAGAGAAATCTCCTACGGCGACGGAAACCAAAGCTTGCGAGAGGCTGTCGCGGCCGCGAAGCGTAAAGGTTTTAACGCCTCCGGCATAGGAGGCTGGGATAATGATATTCCCTACGCTTCCAAAGCTCCCATCTGCGCCGACGGTAAAGCTCCCCAGACGCATCGTTCCATCAAGGACGTCTACGGTTTCATTGCCATGAAAACCGGAGCCAAAAAAGGTAAGCGTTTCTCCCGGAAGAATGAAGTAACGCGAGGGCGATGCCATGGAATAAAAGCTTCCGATGGTTATCATGACCGACGTGGAGGCGCCGCTGGTCGCGCCGTTTACGATAAACGTTTGAACGGAATTGGTGTAGCGCAGGGGAACAATAAAAGATCCGGCATTGCCGAAATTTCCGCCGCCGTCCGCATAGAATGAGGCGAATTGCTCTTGACCATTTTTAACGGTAAGGAATTCATTGGGCGCCCATCCGGATCCGCTAAAAGCTAACCGACTCCCGGGAAGAAGAAAATATGTCGAAGGTGAAAGCGAAGGATAAAAACCGCCGACATAGAACCACGTCATGGCGCTTGCTCGCGAGGAGATTCCTTGTGCTCGAATTTCATACGTTCTCGGTTCGACAGTTGGAATCGTGAGCGTCGCTCCTCGGAAATTGCCGGAGGCATCGGTATCGATCATCATGCTGGCGGTCGCTAAAGAAATCATTACCCGCTCTTGAGGGCCGAAACCGTTGCCGTCGATGGAGACCATGTTGCCGGGTGTATTGGCCGATGCATTTACCGAAATGGTCGGTGTAAAGGGAATAACATAGTAGCTATTGGTGCTGACAAGACCGCTCGTTACGCCGACCGTAGTGATGGTTATGTTGCCTGGCGGGCTCTCGAGAGGGATTTGGATTCGCGTGGGTTCAAAAAAGCCTATGGCATTAGTTCCCGCCGTCGCCGCAGGACGCCCTACAGCCGGACCCACATAGATCGATACTTGCTCGCTGCCCCAATATCCGCCTCCGCTCACTTCCACATGTTGGGCGGGATGGCCGCTGAATTGATTAAGAGTTATATACTCTGCCGCCCGTACGGGAAGGACGCCGGTTAAAACTAAAGCCGCCGTCAGCAGAACGGAGGCTAATCCGCGATACGCGCTCACCTTGGTCATACTTTATTTATTGAATCTAGTCTTACTTGGTAAGAGGTTGATTCATTGTTTTTGATTATCCTATATAACGGAAGTATTTTTCGTATTCTTACGGTAAGAGCGGCAGTTTGTGCAAGAGAAAAATTCGGATTAGGATTTTGATATGGCAAAGCCGTCGTGGAAACCAAAACCAGGACAGATAGATTTTTCTAAGGCTCGATGGGCTCCGGTTATCAATTGCGTCGTTCGACATCGGGGAGAGCTTTTGCTTTTGAAACGCAACAAAGCTCTTCGCTTCTATCCCGGTTACTGGAATGGGATATCCGGATTCTTGGATGATAAGAAAAGTTTAGTGGAGAAGGTTAAGGAAGAGTTAAAGGAAGAAGCGGGTATATCGCCCCGTAGTATCACAAAGATTCGCGTGGGCGAGGTTTTTGACCAGGATGAGCCCCGATATGGGAAAACTTGGATCGTCCATCCGGTTCTGGTTGATGTAAAAACAAATAAAGTAAAAATCGATTGGGAATCCCGCGACTATCGATGGGTTTCCGCAAGGGAAGCCGCTACGCTAAGGTTACTCCCGGGGTTCGATGGGGTGCTGCGGAAATTATCCAAATGGCTTTGATGAAGAAGGAAAAACAGATCGAAAAAATACGCCGGGAAATTCTAGGGCTTAAAAAATCTCCGCTCTACCGATATCGGAAGCGGAACAAGTATCTTCCGGTCATCGGCGAGGGGAGCCTGGCGGCGAAGATTATTTTTGTTGGTGAAGCGCCGGGGCGTAACGAGGCGATGACCGGGCGTCCGTTTGCGGGTGCGGCAGGGAAGGTTTTGGATGGATTACTCGCTTCCATCAAGCTTTCGCGAAAATCGGTTTATATCACCAATCTTGTAAACGACCGTCCGCCGTCCAATCGCGACCCTTTACCGGCCGAAATACTTCTGTATGCGGCATTTTTAGACCGGCAGATAAATATTATCAAGCCCACGGTCATTGTGACGCTGGGTCGCCATGCCATGAAATATATGTTGGAGAAAATTGGGCTGCCAATGCAGGCTATCGGTAAAATTCACGGAAAAGTCTTCGAGGGAAAAATGCCTCACGGGGGCGTGAGAGTTGTTCCGCTCTACCACCCCGCTTCGGTGCTATACGGAAACGGGCTTCGCAAGACGCTTGCAAAAGACTTTCGTGTTTTGCGGAAACTGCTCTAGCTTTACCTAAAGTAAGTAATGGAGAGGCTTCGCGTTTTTATAAGCACTAAAAACGAGTATGCCTCGGTACGGCAGGCGCGTAGGACAACAAGTGAAAAAACGGATGCACGAAATGAAGCGGGGGAAGCTCCGCGCCGGACGAAGCGGCAAGAAAGTTCGAAATCCGAAGCAAGCGATTGCGATCGGACTTTCGGAGGCGCGGCGGAAAGGCGCCAAAGTTCCTCGGCCTTCTCGGAAAAAGGGTCGTCGATAATTTTATCAACTATGAATCTTATTATTTCGTGGCTTATCGGAGCGGTAATCGTGATACTGACGGCTTATGTTTTGCCCGGCGTCCGAGTACAAAGTTTCGTAACAGCGCTTTTGGTTGCCGTCGTCTTGGGGCTTCTTTATGCCGTCATTCGGCCGTTGCTGCTATTCCTCACGCTGCCGGTCAATGTGCTAACTTTGGGGCTGTTTACGTTTGTGGTCAACGCGATTCTGGTTTTGATCGCAAGCGCGGTGGTGCCGGGTTTTCAAGTCGATAATTTCTGGTACGCGCTATTATTCAGTTTGGTTTTCTCAGTTCTGAGTGTCTTGATTGGGTATTACGTGGTGCGGCCGATATAAGAGAAGAGTTTGATCGATTAACAAAATAACCCCCAAGGGGGTTATTTTGTTATATTGGCGAGGGTTATTATACTTAATGCATGAAAGAAGCGCTGGAGAGTCGGCGGAGTCGAGCCGCCGCAATATCGAGAGTTTTAAAGAAGCTTTTTCCCAAAGCCAAAATCGCTCTAGAATATTCGGATGAGTGGCAGTTAATGGTGGCGGTACAGCTTTCTGCTCAGTGTACGGACAAGAAAGTAAACCAGGTAACGCCGGCGTTGTTTAAAAAATACAAAAAACTGGATGACTATGTAAAAGCATCCGCCAGCCGCCGAACCATAGAAGAATTTGAAAAGGATATTAAGCCCACGGGGTTCTATCGGGCAAAAACAAGAAACATCTTAGCCGCCGCGAGAGCAGTCAAGGAAAAATTCGGCGGCAAATTGCCCCGTACAATGAAAGAGATGCTAACGCTTCCGGGTGTCGCAAGAAAAACCGCGAATGTCGTGCTGGGAAGCGCTTTTGGCGTCGTTGAGGGGATTGCAGTAGATACGCACGTGATGCGCTTGGCGCAAAAATTCAATTTAACGGACCATAAAGATCCGGTAAAAATCGAGCGGGATTTAATGGAGTTGTTTCCGAAAAAAGAATGGTTTCCGATTACGTACCAGTTGATCAATTACGGCCGTCATATCTGCGTCCGGCGCAAGCATCCCAATTGCCACGATCACCCGCTAACCAAAATTTATCCCGACGCGGCCAAGCGGTGGCCGTAGGGGCGGGAGTTAGAAAATAGTAAATAGAAAATAGGAATATGGAGCAAGAGACAAAAATTCGAACTTCAGATAAGAAAATAATCTACGGTATTCTGCGCGGATCAATTCGACGACCTCTTATCGTCTTCGTCCACGGGCTTACGGGAAATATGAACGAGCATATATTTTTTAACGGCGCTCGATATGCTGAAAAGCATGGATTTTCTTCTTTTCGCTTCAATCTTTACGACTGGAGGAGAGGCGCTAGGAAACTACAGGAATGTACCTTACAAACCCATGCAAATGATCTTGATGGGGTAATAGATTTTCTACGAAGGAAGGGCGCTAAGAAAGTATTGGTAGTCGGGCATAGCTATGGCGGGAAAACGATTCTTCTTTCAAAGAAAAAAGATTTTAATGCTGTTGTTCTATGGGATCCGTCTCATAACGTTTTCCCTCTGTATCGGAAAGTACAGTATGTAAAATTGCTTGGTATGTATGCCGACTTTGAAGATGCATACGGAATCCTTTTTGGCAAGAAAATGGTGCAAGAAGAGATGTCTTTTCCGTGGCGCAAGAAAATCAGCGCGATTCATGTGCCAACAAAGTTTGTCTGCGCTGGAAGAGGAGTTCTTATTCGCGGCTGTCGGCAGTATTACAAAGAAACAAATGCTCCAAAGGAGTTAGTGATTGTAAAAAATGCGACACATTGTTTCGATGAGGAAGGTGCGGAGGAGAAATTACTCGAAGAAACCATAAAATGGTTTAAGCATCTCAATTGAGACCCTTCGAAGATTTATGAAACTATTATTAACTTCGGCTGGCATTACCAATAAGTCTATCGAAAATGCTTTGTTGGGTTTATTGGGAAAGCCATTTAAAGAATCAAAGCTTGTTTTTATTCCAACGGCAGCCGATGTCGAGCAAGGAGATAAGGGTTGGTTAATCGATGACTTGAAGCGTCTAAAGGATTTGGAATTTTCTCAAATCGATATCGTAGATATTTCGGCAATACCCCGAGAGTTGTGGTTGCCTCGGTTAGAAACAGCTGATGTCTTGGTGCTCGGAGGAGGGAATACATGGTATTTAATGTCATGGTTAAAGAAATCCGGGCTTGCCGATGTATTGCCAGAATTTCTAAAAACTAAAGTTTATGTTGGAATTAGCGCAGGAAGCATACTAACCTCTAAGAAATTCAGCCTTCTGCATCTTATTTATCCTGATGAAGATGAATTTGACGAGCGGAATGGATTGGGTCTTGTAGATTTTGAAATACGCCCACATCTCAACTCGCCGTTTTTCCCCAAATCTAAGGATGCATATTTGGGGGAAGCCACACGGTTAATTCCAGATCCCGTTTATGCGATTGATGACGAAACAGCGATAAAAGTTATTGATGGAAAAATAGAAATCATCAGTGAAGGAAAATATTTAATGTATAACCTGAAATAATGCCGACAATCGAAGAGCGATTAGAGCTTATTGAGGAGCGGAATAGGCGGGTAGAGGGCGATAAAGCCTGGGAGATAAGCCGAACTCGGTTATTTCTGCTCGCCTTCTTTATCTATCTTGTTACCGGTTTTTATCTCTGGATTACCGAAGTATCCGAACCCTGGATAAACGCAAGCGGGGCCGCTGTGGGTTTTGTCATCGGGACTCTAACGATGCCTTTTTTGAAAAGAATTTGGATTCGCCGTTTTTATAAAAAATGAAAACCATCGTTTGCATATTTGCCCATCCTGATGATGAAGCCTTTGGTCCTGGAGGGACCATCGCGAAGCTCGCCCAGAAGAATAAGGTTTATATTATCTGTGCCACGAAAGGCGAGGCGGGGAAAGACAGCAGGAAAGAAAAAAGAGGAAAATTGTATGATCACCGCGCTAAAGAACTTCTGGCCTCCGCAAAAATTCTGGGGGTTAAAAAAGTTTTTTTCCTGGGATTTAAGGATGGAACGCTGTCGAATAATCTTTATCACGCTGTTGCCGGAAAAATCGAAAAGATCCTTAAAAGATTAAAGCCCGAAATGATTTTAACGCATGAGCCAGGAGGCGGATCGGGGCATTTGGATCACATCGCGATTTCCATGATCAGCTCCTATGTTGTGGAGCAGATGCCCTTTATAAAGACTATATTGCAGCATTGCATCCCGGATTTTCGAGCCCGAAGGATGGGAAAATATTTTATTTATCGACCTCCGGGGTATTCTCTGAAGGACATCGATCTTATTGTGGACGTCGAGGATGTTTGGGAGATGAAGTTGAAAGCGATGCAGCAGCACCAGTCTCAGAAGCACGACGTTGAGCGAATTCTTAAATTTTCCCGGCAATTTCCCAAGAAAGAGTATTTTTTAGTAAAACAGAAAGGGAAAGGTGTTGGGAAAATTGGCGGGGTTTTATCATTCTTCAACCGTTTAGGACTTTTAACTCAGCAGGAGGGAACTCGGCTAGGGAAAAGAAATTAAGGGAGATTGATGATATGAACGAATCAAAAATTCTCATTCTTGATTTCGGCGGGCAGGCGACGCATTTGATTGGCCGCCGCGTCCGGGAGCTTGGCTATGCGGCAGAGATCGTCCCGCCGGGCCATTCGGCAGCAAAAATAAAGAGAGATCCGGCAGTCCGGGGACTTATTCTTTCCGGAGGCGCCCGATCAGTCTACGAAAAAAATGCCCCGCGCGTGGATACGCGGATTTTTAGCCTGGGACTGCCCGTATTGGGAATTTGCTACGGGCATCAAGTAGTCGCTCATTCGTTAGGCGGGAAGGTGGAAAAAGGAGCAAAAGGAGAGTATGGACCAGCTGCGGTGTCTATAAGCAAAAAAAGTTTGATATTCAATGGAGTGGTTCAGCGGCGGGTTTGGATGAATCATCGAGATACCGTTGTCTGTTTGCCGAGGGGATTCCGAATAGTAGGCAAAACCACCATAACCCCCATCGCTGCCATGGAAAATCGAACAAAGAAAATATTCGCGGTTCAGTTTCATCCCGAAGTAACCCATACGCCAGATGGCCGGAAAATACTTAAAAATTTCCTTGATATGGCAGCGCCGCATTCCCGGCAGGCCGGGCTTAATTTAAAATCCTTTGTCCGCGAAGCCAGGGGAGTTATTGGTAATCAGAAGGCTTTGGTGGCGCTTTCCGGCGGCGTGGATTCGGCCGTTGCTGCTATATTGGTGGCTAAAGCCATCGGTAAAAATTTGTACGCCGTTTATGTGGATACCGGATTGATGCGCAAAGGAGAAACCAAGGCCATCCAAAAAATCTTTCAGCGATTTCCGTTTCGTTTCAGCGTTGTGCGGGCTGCGCCACGATTTTTGCGGGTACTACGAGGTGTTACCGATCCCGAAGAAAAGAGGAAGCGGATCGGACGACTTTTTATTCGAATTTTCGAAGAGGAAGCCAAAAAAAGGAGAATCAATTTTCTAGTTCAAGGAACCATTTATCCCGACCGTATTGAGAGTGGATCTACAAAACATTCGTCCAACATTAAATCACACCATAATGTCGGCGGATTGCCCCCAAACCTCAGAATTAGGATCTATGAGCCCCTCCGCGAACTTTACAAAGATGAGGTTCGGGAAGTTGCTCGAATGGTGGGGCTGCCCAAGGAAATCGCAGAGCGCAAACCTTTCCCGGGGCCAGGGCTCGCCATTCGTATTGTGGGTGAGGTAACTGCAGAAAAAATCCGCATTGTCCAAGAGGTCGGTGCTATCATCGAGGAAGAATTTAGAAAAACTTCTTTATTTAGGAAAATTTGGATGGCATTTCCAGTCTTATTATCGATTCAATCCGTTGGTATCGAAGGCGATACTCGATCCTATAAATATCCCATTGTTTTGCGCGTGATTGAGTCGAAAGATGTGATGAGCGCTAATTTTTCTAAAATTCCTTATCCGGTTTTGGAGAAAATTTCTTCTCGCATTACTAATGAAATTAAAGAGGTAAATCGCGTCGTTTACGATGTTACCAATAAACCTCCGGCGACCATGGAATGGGAGTGAATAGACAATAGATAATAGAAAATAGGGCGATTTTAATTCTCCGCCTAGCCTATTTTCCATTCTCTATTTTCTAGTTGCCTACGCGGTGGATAACTCCGTTTGACGGCAAGGAGAGGACATAGTAAAGAGAGAGAAGAAGTTTGATGTTCAAATAAGGCGGCGAGGGAGGGAAGATGGCAACGATACGATCGACGCCCGATCGGCGGCGTCTGGTTGAGATTGGTCCGCGAACCTTGCCCCCGGTCGCCACGGTGTACCGGGACTCGGCGAGCGACAAGCTCTGGCATGTACGATGCGAGCAGGAACTCCTGTTTCGAGGTTTCCGTAACGGCGGCCTCGAGGTCGATTTCTACTGCCGTTATTGTCGGGAGACCGTGGCGCTCACGGAATTCGCTCTCGGGAGGGTTCCCGTCCGGTAAAGCTCGAACTAGAAAGGCGGAATGGCGATGACGGATTACATTCGAGATAGCCCGATCGTTGCCTTGACCTGGTGTCCGACGTGCGAACCGGATCGGAATCCGATGACCGAGATTCTCGACGTGCGGTACTGCGATCTTCATCAGCCGGATCAGGGGGGGGATAAGGATTTCTCCGTAGTTGTTCATGGAATTTCCGGAACGTCGGAAGCCGGAGGTGAGGCGAATCGCCTCTGGTGCGGGTTGATCCACCGAGATTCGAGGAAGTAGCCGGAAGGAGAGCGTCATGGCAAGCACCGTTCCTGGTAAGGCAGATCGGCTGGGGATGTGGCTGCAGTGTTGGGGAACGCTCGCAATCCTGGCAGTGGCGTTCCTCGTGATCGCAGCGGGGGTGGTCGTCTTCTGGAATCATCCGGATTTCCTCGTGGCAGGGCGATGAGAGCCACCGTCGCTCTCGCCCTCGTCTTCGTCGCAGCGGCCCTACTGTGGGCTCTCTTCTTTTGGCCGAAGAAAGGAGTTCTGCTCTCGCTGCTTCATGCGCTTTCGTAAGGCTCGGGCTAGGGACTCGCCCGTATGGCGACAGGAGATCGCCAACGAGTCCCAGCAGTTCAAAGCTTAGAATGGGTTTCCGGTTTTTGAACTACTGTCACGCTAGCGCGTTTTGATGTGTTCCACGTTCCATGCAGAGTCGCCATGGACTTTTTTCCGCGGGTTAAAAATATTTTGAGGATCAAAAATACTTTTTACTTCTTCAAATAGGCCGATCATGTGATCGCCGTACATGTTGCGCAGATACGGGGTGCGGATAAGCCCGTCGTTATGCTCGGCGGTGATGGATCCTTTGTGTTCGAGAACCAATTGATATACCTGGTCGGCGATATAGGGGATAAGGCGTCGGACATGGGGGTCTTTTAAATCCATTAAGGGAATAATATGAAGGTTGCCGTCGCCAGCATGGCCAGCGATCGTGTAGATCATCTTTTTGCCGTAGCGGTTGATGATCGCGTTTATCTTAGGAAGAAAGGTTGGTAGTTCTTCGGGGCGGACGATAACATCGTCGATGAAAGGAACTGTGGCTTTGTCTTGATTGTGTTGGTGAAGAAGGGCAAAGCTTGCTCGGCGTACTGTCCAATACTTCAGAGCTTCTTTTTGGCTCCGGAGAATGCGGAGTTGAACCGGGAAGGCTTTGAGGTGGTCTCGGAGGATATCCATTCGCCGCAGGATTTCTGATTCGTCATCGCCGGTCAGTTCCACAAGAAGGATGAGTTTGGGAACGCCGCCCTTAATCGCCATCCAGAATTCCGGCAGAAAATCCCAAGCGAGTTTTATAAGTCCCTCGCGCATGCGTTTGATGAGATCCGGCAGGAAACGAAGGGCGATGGTGAGAGTTTTATCATCGTAAAATTCCAGACTTTCTGGCTGGACGGAGCGGCAGGCTTTGATGACATCGCCGAAGAGACTGGCATCATGGAGAAAAACAACCGCCAAGCGGCTCAATTTCTTTTTGGGAACCAATTTCAATTTGGCCTCGGTCACGATACCGAGCGTTCCCTGGGCGCCCACGATTAATTGTCCCAAATCAAAAACTTTTTTGTCCCATACCTCCCAGAGGGCGTAGCCGGCGGAATTTTTAGTAACCGCGGGTTTGGCTTTTTGGATGCTTTCGTAATTTTTTTCCACTAGGTCGTAGATTTTCCGGTAGATCTCTCCTTCGAAACCTTTCTCTTTTAATTTTTCCCGCAATTCTTCCTGTAGAAGCGGTTTTATCTTATGTTCTTCGCCATCCGCCAAAATAACCGTCAATTCTTTGACGTATTTTCGAGTCTGCCCGTAGGCCAATGTTTTTTCGCCGGCGGAATTATTGCTGATGATGCCGCCCAGGGCGCAAAGATCTTTGGAAGCGGGGTAGGGAGGATAGAGCAGATTTTTCTGATCCAGGACGGTTTCGAAATCCCGAAAATAAACGCCCGGTTCCACGCGGGCGAAATCCGATCCAACTTCCTTGATGTGATTAAAATACTTAGTGAAATCGAGAATAATCGATTCATTGAGCGGGCCGCCCGACATGTCAGTTCCCGCCGAGCGAGCGGTTATGGAAAGAGAGGGATCCTGGGATTTTTTATCACTGACAAAGCGGACGATTTTTTTAATGTCGTTCGTGTCCTTGGGAAAAACGACAACCTGCGGTTTTACTTCAAAAACCGAATAATCGTGGCTATAGGTTGTGAGCGTTTCGGAGTCGGACAACACCTCGCCCGCAACGAGTTTTTTTAAGTCATCATCTAGCATTTCTTACCAACAATAATAACAAAAATGAAAGGGGAAATCGATTCAGTGATTATGCCCGAGTATCGTTGGAGCGCCGACAGTAGAGGTAGTAGAGAGCACCGAAGCTGCAAAGGCCACTAAGGGAGTAAGTCTTGCGGCGGCCCTCCTTTTTTATTAGACAGCCCTCCTTATTTGCGATAACCTGCCTACAGCATTTTTTGCACTTTGGCATTACTATAATTTTTGATTGGGAGTCTAGTCGACCATCAACCATCAACTACGGGAGGGAGTATGCTGAAGCGATACACGCTGGGACCGATGGCGAAACTTTGGGCTCGTGAGGAAACGAAGTTCGAGCACTGGCTCGATGTCGAGATTGCCGTTCTGCGGGCAAGAGTTGCCATGGGCGAACTGCCCAGGGCAGCCTACGACGCAATCCATGCGGTGGCTGAGAATCATGTGATGGACGTCGAACGCATCGACGAACTCGATCGACTCTTTCGCCACGACATGATCGCCTTCGTCACGGCATTCCAAGAAGCGGCCGAGGCGAATGGCGCCGGCGAGCACAAGGGTAAGTTTCACCAGATGGTCGGATCTTACGACATCGAAGATCCGGCCATGATCCTGATGCTTCGGCAGGCGACGCGAGAGATCATCGGCGCCTTCCGAATACTCGAAGCGGCCATTCGCGGGAAAGCGGTCGTGCACAAGTGGACCTGGATGATCGCGCGGACGCACGGCCAGTGGGCGCAGCCGACGACTTTCGGCTGCCTACTCATGGTCTTTCGCGAAGAGATGCGTCGTAACATTGGGCGCCTCGAGTGGATCGTGGAGAACGAGCTGGGGGAAGGAAAGCTCTCCGGCGAGGTTGGTTGCTATACCGGTGTGAGTCCGGCGACCGAAGAATCGGCGCTGGCTTACCTGGGTCTGAAGCCGGCAGCCGCCGAGACTCAGATTCTCCAGCGCGATCGGCATGCGATGCTCCTCGGAGCTTTCGCCATTGCCGCGGCAACGATCGAACAGATGTGCCGGACGTTCTGGGAGATGATGCGGAGCGAGGTGCACGAGCTCGAAGAGCCGCGTAGCAAGAAACAGCGCGGGTCGTCGGGAATGCCGCACAAGCGGAATCCGATCTTGACCGAGCAGCTGCAAGGTCTCGCTCGGTTGATCCGCGGGTACGCGCATACAGCGGTGGAAAACATCGCCACGCCGGAGTGCCGCGATATCTCGCAGTCTTCGGTCGAACGGCATATCTTTCCGGATGCCTGCGCGCTTCTGTACTACATGGCCATGAAAGCTGCCGAATTGGTCGGCGGCCTCGTGATCTTCGAGAAGAAGATGATCTTCTGGCTCGTCGAAGGGTCGGGAGGCGTGTGGGCCAGCCAGCGCGTGAAGGATGCCCTGATTGACGCTGGCGTGGATCCGAGCGCCGCCTACGACTATACGCAGAGCGCTTGCTTCATGGCTCAGCGTACCGGACGGCATCTTCGGGATGTTCTTCGGGAACTGCCGGAATGTGATGGGAGCTTGAGGACACTGGCCGATCTGATCGGCCGTGAGCGGCTTGAGTCGTTCTTCGACGTCCAGGCGCTCACTGAACGAGGCGTAACTCACATCTTCCGCAACGAAAGCGAGGGATAAGTATGGAACGGCATCCGCGAGAAATGACAAAGGTCGCAGAAGGAAAGACGAAAGTCATCTGGGGAGTGCCGGGGGAGGACTGGGTGGTTCTGGAGGCCAAGCCCGACATTACGGCGGGCGACGGCAAGAAGCACGATACGATGGCGGGCAAGGAGGAGTGGGCAACGACGACCACGTGCAACGTCTTCGAGCTGCTTCGGATCGCCGGCATCCCCGTCGCCTACCGCCGGAAGGTAAATGCAACGTCGTTCGAGGCGCTCCGATGCAACATGATTCCTCTCGAGGTCGTGGTCCGGCGCGAGGCGCACGGTTCCTGCCTCGAGCGCTACCCGCAGTTCAAGAAGGGGGACAGGTTCGAACGGCTCATGGTCGAGTGGTTCTTGAAGACGAAGAACAAGCAATGGGAGGGTCTCGTTCTTCCCGCCGATGACCCCTACATGATGACGGATGGCTACATCATGAATCTGTGCCATCCGCATCAGCCGCTCGGCGATCCCTTCACCGGTGAACTCAACATCCCAGGGTCGATCACCCCTTCTCGCCTGCATCAGATGGCGTTCTGGGCGAGACTCGGATTCCTGATTCTCGAAGACGCCTGGAATTCTTGGGGATATCGGCTCGTCGACTACAAGATTGAGCTTGGTATTGGCCCCAAGGGTGAACTTCTGGTCGCCGACGTTATCGACAACGACAGTTGGCGGTTGGTCAACCGCCGCGGCGACTACGAGGACAAGCAGTGGTATCGAGACGGCGGATCTCTCGACGAGGTTGCTGCTCGTTACGCTAGAGTTGCCGAGCGTTCGGCAGATCTGCTGTGCACGGCAACTCACCGCCATCGGGACAAGGCCTTCGAACGGATGATGCGCGAGATGAGCCTGCCGAATACCGTCAAATCGATCTGGTAGTCTCTCGATCAAGCAGTACAGGGCCCCGTCGCGCGGTTTGCGGCGGGGCCTTCACATTTTTACGAGTTTCCAAGATGCGGTATGATAACGATAATGGAACTCCGGGAAAAATGCGGCATTTTTGGCGTTTATGGCAGGGAGTTGCCGGTTAGCCGGTTGGTCTTTGCGGGACTTTTGTCTTTGCAGCATCGGGGACAGGAAAGCGCCGGACTAGCCGTGACGGACGGAAATTATATCTGGCATCATGCCGGGCCTGGTCTTGTAGCCGATGTTCTAAAAGAATGGATCCTGGATCAATTCGAAGGGCATATCGCAGTCGGCCATAATCGGTATTCCACATCGCAGGGAACGGATTTCCGTCATGCTCAGCCCGTCGCCGTTGAAGAGAGTTTGGTGATCGCGCATAACGGTAATTTGCCGTCGACGGCAGCGCTCGAGAATTTTTTGGATAAAGAAGGGATATCGACGAAAGATTTGTCGGATTCCGCATTAATGGCCGAAGCTATTAATTCTTTTGTGCGGCAGGGAATGCCGCTCGCGGAAGCCGTTTCGCGGTCCTTTCCGCTTTTTACCGGATCGTTTTCTTTGCTCGTGATGGATAAGAATAATTTGATCGCGGTTCGGGATCGCTGCGGCATTAAACCGCTTTCGATCGGGCGATTGGACGGAGGATATGTCATATCATCCGAAACCTGCACTTTTGCGGGAATCGGCGCCGTATGGATGCGGGATGTCGCTCCCGGGGAGATGATTGTTGTAAACGACGCTGGCGTGCAGTCGAAAATTCTTGCCCCGGCCGATCAAAAACTCGATGTGTTCGAATTCGTTTATTTCGCCAGCCCCGCCAGCGTTTTACTGGGCCGGTCGGTATATGCGGTCCGGAAGAATTGCGGCAAGGAACTGGCTAAAGAAACGAAAATTGAGGCTGACGTGGTGATTCCTGTTCCTCAGACGGCGCTCCCGGGAGCAATCGGATACGCTGAAGAGTCGGGAATTCCGTTTGAATTAGGGCTTATCCGAAACCATTATATTCATCGAACGTTTATCGAGCCGGATCAGGGACTGCGGCAAAAGAAAGTGGATATGAAATTGGCCGTGTTGCCGGATATCGTTGATAATAAGCGCGTCGTTCTGGTGGATGATTCGATCGTCCGGGGGACAACGTCTAAGAAAATTATCAAGAAAGTTTTTGATGCGGGCGCTAAGGAGGTGCATTTTGTCATCAATTCGCCGCCGGTACGATTCCCGGATTTTTACGGCATTGATACGCCGAAACAGAATGAGTTGCTGGCATTCGAAAAATCGGTAGAAGAAATGAATTCGTACCTGGGATCCACCTCGCTTCACTTTCTTTCTTATGAAGGATTGATCCGGGGCGTGGGCGTTTCGGAGGATCAACTATGCACCTCGTGTTTCACCGGTCGATATCCGGTTGATATCTTGGAACGGAAAAAGGAAGTCCAAGGAATCATTTAACCATGCTGCGACTAGCTATTTTCTTATCGGGAAGCGGAACAACGGCGGAAGCGGTGATGAGGGCCTGCCAATCCGGAAGACTGCCGGAGATTAACCCAGCGTTGGTGATCTCTAGCCGGCCCGACGCGGGAGGGATTGAGCGGGCGAAGCAATGCGGAATTCCCGAGGGAGATGTCGTTGTAATCCGGCCCAAAGATTTTTCGAGCCCCGAAGTTTTCGGTGAGGCGCTTCTCCGGGAGTTGAGCGAACGACGTATCGATATAGTGGGCCAATACGGGTGGATGGTAAAAACACCCGAGAATGTTATCAACGCGTATCGGGGGAAGTTGATTAATCAGCATCCCGGGCCGCTTGATCCCGGACGAGAAGATTTTGGAGGTAAGGGAATGTATGGGCGGCGCGTGCACGCAGCTCGCCTGTATTTTGTCCGAACCACTAATCGGGATTTTTGGACCGAAGCCACGGCGCATCGCGTAGAAGTCGAGTATGATAGGGGAGCGGTTATTGGGCGAAAGCGATTGGAGATTCTGGCGAGCGACGATCCGGTATCGTTGGGGCAGCGGCTTTTGCCAGTAGAGCACGACGTTCAGATTAAAGCGTTGGAAGATTTAATGCAGAATCGGGTGATAGAATTAACTCGGGAGCAGCCGCTAGTTCAAGAAGGCGAGGAACACATTTTGGAGGAATCAAAAAAAGCCGCCGGAATACTATTTCCAATGGGATAACTATGAAAACCGTCGTCATTACCGGAGCAAGTCGGGGTATCGGCCGAGCCACAGCTAAAAAATTTTTAGCGGAGAGGTGGCGCGTTGTAGGAACCTATCGAGACAACCCTATTGGGATGGAGGAAAATTTCATTGGAGTCGAATGTGATTTGAGTTCGTCAGAGAGTATTGCGAATGCAACGCGAAAGATAATAGACTGGGCTCCCGAGATTGATCTGCTAGTAAACAATGCCGGGATTATTCTAGACGCCCATGATTCAGCGGTCGACCTTTTGAAGGTTCGTAAAACCTTTGAGGTCGATCTTTTCGGAATTATAGATTTTACCGAAAAGCTTATTCCGTATCTGCGCGACGGGGCCAGGATAATAAATATTGATTCAACCTACGGCGCATTCTCTTTTCCGATAGACGATAAATCCTCGGCTGGTTACCGCTTGGCAAAAGCCAGCCTTAATATGTACACAAGAATTCTTGCGTTCAATCATCCCGATAAAGTCGTTTCTTCGTTGGATCCCGGATGGGTCAGAACGGATATGGGCAATGCCGCTGCCACCGAAATCGAAGGTCCGGATCGAGATCCTCAGGAGGCAGCAGAAGATATTTATCGCCTAGCTACGGAGAATGAAGAGTCGGGATTCTTTTGGCGATTCGGGAAGAAGCGGGAATGGTAACCCGACTATGAAAAAAATTCTAATCATTGGGGATCGGGCGCGGGAGCATGCTTTAGCGTGGAAATTGAAGCAGTCGCCGGAAGTCGGAGAGATTTTTATCGCGCCGGGGAATGCAGGAACTGCGCTCGTCGGCAAAAATGTGCCGATTAAAATAACGGATACAGCGGCTTTAAGAGACTTTGCCAAGAAAGAAAAAATCGATTTAACGGTTGTCGGTTCCGATGAGCCGGGGCCCCTGGGAATTGTTGACCAATTCAAGAAAGAAGGTTTGTTGATCTTCGGCCCGACGCAAGCGGCCGCTCAGATTGAAGCATCCAAGGCTTTTTCTAAGAAATTGATGAAAGAGGAGGGAATACCAACCGCAGCATTCGAAACCTTTACGGATTATGACTCCGCGATTGGTTATGTAGACGAAAAAGGAACTCCCATCGTGATAAAGGCCAGCGGTTTAGCGGCTGGAAAAGGAGCTATAGTGTGTAAAACCATTGATGAGGCCCATGCGGCGCTAAAGGAAATAATGGTGGATAAAATTTTCGGCGACGCGGGCGCTGAAGTGGTAGTTGAAGAATTTCTAGAGGGGCAGGAGATTTCTATTCATGCTTTTTCGGATGGGAAGACATTTAAAATGTTCCCGACGGCGCAAGATCATAAGCCGATCGGAGACGGCGACGCGGGGCCGAATACTGGCGGCATGGGAACGATTGCGCCGGTGCCGTGGACGGATGCGGACTTGATAGAGAGAGTGAAAGCGAAGATCGTGGAGCCGACGCTCAACGGTTTAGCAAAACGCGGAAGCCCGTTTGCGGGTATTCTTTACCCCGGCTTAATGATGACGAAAAATGGGCCGAGGGTTTTAGAATTTAACGCTCGATTCGGCGATCCCGAAGCGCAATCTTATCTGCGGCTTCTAAAGACCGATCTTTTTATGGTCTTAGAGGCATGCGCCAAGGGAGAATTGGATAAGCTGGACATCGAATGGCAAAGCGGTTTCGCGGCTTGCGTGGTTATTGCTTCCGGCGGATACCCCGACGAATATAAAAAAGGATTACCGATCAGCGGAATCGAGGAGGCGGAAAAAGTGGATGATGTCGTCATATTCCACGCGGGAACGAAAATCGAGAATGGGCAATTTATAACTTCGGGCGGTCGCGTGTTCTCGGTTACCGCAACCGGCGTTACGCTCGACGAAGCCCTAGAGAAAGCCTATGCCGCCTGCGGAAAGATTCATTTTGAGGGGATGTATTATAGAAAAGATATCGGAAGGCGCAAGGCACCAGGGTTTAATCAATCATGATATTTCGAATGGATGTGCGGCTTATAGTTCCGGACACTCGCGCCGAAGCCAAGCTACGGAGTTTTTCGAGCATGGGCATACGCGGCATTGGACGAGTGGATCTCGTCGATTCCTATCTCATAGATGCTGCTATAAATCGCCAGGACCTTATAAAAGCGCAACAGCTTTTTCATGATGCATTAGTCGAGGAGGTTTCCCTTGATAAACCGCTCGCACCCCGACGATTCAATTGGGCAATCGAAATCGGACTTCTCCCCGGTGTAACGGACAATGTGGGCAATACGGCAAAAGGGGTGATTGAAGATTTTCTAAAAAAGAAATTAAAACCGGGCGAAGCCGTATATTCGTCGAAAGTCATTTTTCTCTCCGGCCGCATTTCCCGGAAAGATACTCAAAGAATTGCTGATAGTTTATACAATCCGCTAATTGAGCGAGCGACCATAAAAAGCTTTGATGAATTTAAGCGCGGGCGCGGCATGGGGAGTACGCCGCCCCGGGTGCGGTTGAAAACTAAGCCACGCGTGCTTGAGGTAAACTTAGAAGTTCCCGATGACGAATTGGCGAAAATTGGGAAAGAAGGTATTTCTGATGGTAAAGGTTCAAGGCGGGGGCCGCTAGCCTTGGATCTTGTCAGTATGAAAGTTATTCAACGGCACTTTCGCTCTCTGGGACGAAAGCCCAGGGATATCGAAATGGAATCATTGGCGCAGACGTGGTCTGAGCATTGTAAGCACACCATCTTTGCGGATCCTATCGATGATATTAAAGAAGGATTGTATCGCCGTTATATCAAGGGAGCAACGAATCTAATTAGAGCAAGGAATCTCCGGCGCGCCGGGAGAAAAAAGGATTTTTGTGTGTCGGTATTTACCGATAATTCGGGAGCAATCGCCTTTGATGAGAATTATTTGATAACGCACAAAGTAGAAACGCACAATAGTCCTTCGGCGCTCGATCCTTTTGGCGGGGCCATTACCGGTATTGTCGGGGTAAATCGCGATACGATGGGATTTGGATTGGGGGCAAAGCCGGCGATTAACCTTTACGGTTATTGCTTTGCGGATCCGAGCGATAAAACGGCCTTATATCGCGATGCGAAATGTAAAGAGAAAATGCTTTCCGCGCGGCGTATTATGGAAGGGGTTATTGCGGGGGTAAACGCGGGAGGCAATTGTTCCGGTATCCCTACGCCGCAGGGGTTTGTCTATTTCGATAAGCGCTATCGCGGGAAGCCCTTGGTTTTTGTGGGAACCGTGGGGATTATGCCGCGGATTAGCAAGGGAAAGTTTCTTTATAAGAAAAAAGCCCAGCCGGGGGATTATGTCGTGATGGCCGGCGGGCGAGTGGGGCAAGATGGAATTCATGGGGCCACCTTTTCGTCGGAAGCGATGGATTCGGGTTCGCCGGCTACGGCGGTCCAAATTGGCGATCCCATTACGCAGAAAAAATTATCGGATGTTTTAATTAAAGAAGCGCGCGATAAAAATTTATATCATTCGATTACCGATAATGGCGCGGGAGGGTTATCGTGCTCGGTGGCGGAAATGGCGCGAGAATCCGGGGGTTGCTCGGTTAATTTGGATAGAGTTCCCTTGAAATACCCCGGACTTGATCCATGGCAGATTTGGATTTCGGAATCTCAGGAGCGAATGACTTTAGCCGTGCCGCCAGCCAAATGGAAAAGATTAAAAATACTGCTTCAAAGGCGAGGAGTTGAAGCCACGGTCATCGGAATTTTCACGGATTCCGGAAGATGCGCGGTTCGCCACGGCGGGAAAAAAATAATGGATATCGATTTAAAGTTTTTGCACGATGGCCGCCCGCAAAGGCGATTAATCACCCAAAAACCGGCGGCGATCAAAACTCGAGGATCCGTTCCCGAACTAGGAAATTCTTCCGCCGCGGTTTTGAAGCTTCTCCAAAGATTGAATATTGCGAGCACGGAGTTTATCTCCCAGCAATATGATCACGAAGTACAGGCGGGGTCCGTGTTAAAGCCCCTTCAGGGACGGGGGCGGGTTAATGCGGAGGCTACGGTAACACGCCCCGTATTAGGTTCTCCTCGCGGCGTGGTATTGGGATATGGTCTCTACCCTTCGTATTCCGAGAAAAATCCCTACAACATGGCGGCTTGCGCCATTGATACGGCGATTCGGACCGCAGTGGCAGCCGGCGGGAATCCTCGCCATCTGGCGCTGCTTGATAATTTTTGCTGGTCAAGTTCGAATGACCCGGAGCGGCTTTATCAACTGAAAGAAGCCGTTCGCGCCTGCTATGACTACGCGGTGGCGTATGAGGCGCCTTATATCTCCGGAAAGGACAGTATGTTTAATGATTTTAAAGGATATGAGGAAGGAGGAAGTCCTATAAAAATTTCTGTGCCGCCGACGCTGCTGATTTCTTCAATTAGCGTGATGCCGGATGCAACAAAGGCAGTTTCTATAGACGTAAAGCAGCCGAGCGATGCGGTTTATGTGCTGGGTGAAACTCAGGATGAATTAGGAGGAAGCGAATACGCCGCTATGATTGGTTTTCCGGGCGGCGTAGTTCCTGCGGTTAATGCCCGGAGAAATAAAATTTTATACGCCAAGTTAGCGCGGGCGATAGGAACGGGTTTGGTTGCTTCAGCGGTAAGCGTTGGGCGCGGGGGGTTGGCAGCGGCGTTTTCTAAAATGGCAATGGCCGGAGGATTGGGATTGGATCTTTCACTTAAAAAGCTTCCGGGAAAAGGCCTGTCCGATACGAAGGCTTTATTTTCGGAGAGTCAGGGAAGGATCGTGATTACCGTTTCTCCGCAAAGTATCCAGGCATTTGAAAAAATATTAAAAGGGAGTTCTTTCTCCTGCATTGGAAAGGTAACAGCTGGGAAAACCCTGATTATCCGCGGCAAAAAAACAATAAAAGTTGCCGTTTCCGCAATGTTCCGGTCGTACCGTAAGCCTTTTAAGAATTACTAATATGCTTAAACCGCGTGTCATTGTTTTGGCTGGATACGGGTTGAATTGTGAGGAGGAAACCAAATTTGCGTTTGAAACCGCCGGCGGCCGCGCGGAGATTGTCCATATTAACGATCTGGCCGCAAATAAAAAATTACTGGGTAAATTCCAAATTTTGGCGATTCCTGGCGGGTTTTCTTACGGCGACGATACGGGTTCCGGTAAGGCCTACGCCAACCAGTTAAGAAATCATCTAGAGGAAGAGTTAACACGTTGGGTAAGGGGAGATCGATTGGCGATTGGGATTTGCAATGGATTCCAGATTTTAACCAACCTGGGATTTTTGCCCGGGGCGCTTTTGCCTAATAGAAAAGCCCGCTATTTGGATCGCTGGGTGGATTTAAACGTACAAGGCGAGAGCCCCTGGCTCCGCGGGATTAAAAGTTTTTCGGCGCCTATTGCGCATGGCGAAGGGCGATACTACATTGATGAAAGGGGAATGTTGGAAATAAAAAAAGATAAAAGAGTAGCCCTTCAGTATATGCGCGGAGAAATTTGTGATTATCAGCAATTAGAACCGAATCCCAATGGAGCGATGGAGGATATTGCCGGGATTGTTTCGTCGGACGGAAAAATTTTGGGCATGATGCCGCATCCGGAACGCGCCATGTTTTTTACCCAACTTCCGCATTGGCCGTATCTCAAGGAAAAATTATTACGGGCTGGAAAAAAGATTCCGGTCTATGGCCCCGGATTGGAGATTTTTAGGAACGCGGTGGGATATTTCAAATAAATATGCTAAGCGAATACGCCAAAGCGGGAGTCGATTATACCAAGATGGAGCCGTTTAAGCAGGCGATGATTGAGGTTGGTAAAAAAACGCTTACTTTTCCGAATCGCCGAGGTGTCTATATCAAGGAAGATGTTTTGCATGCTCACGGGGCGGTATTTGAATATCAGGGCAATTTGCCGCACTTGTGGTGCCATACACAAGAAGATTTGGGAAACAAGAACTGGATTGCAGAATGGATGTACCAGAATAGCAATGAGAAAATAGAAAATAGAAAACGGACGTATTACGAGGGGATCGGCATTGATACGGCGCTCATGGTAGTAAATGACGTGATTGCTCAGGGCGCGATGCCGGTGGTGTTTACCGACCAGGTGGAGGTAGGCGACAGTTCCTGGTTCGATGATAAAAAACGGGCGGAAGATTTTGCCGGAGGTTTTTTAAAAATCTGCGAAGAAGTCGGAATGGCTTTGCCCGCGGGGGAATCGGCGACCCTAAAATATTTAATCAAGCCGCAGGAGCCGGTAACCATTGCCCCAACCCTTTCCGGTTCGGTCACCGGACTCATTGTGCCGAAGGATAGGTTGATAACTGGTAGAAACCTGAAACCCGGTGACCATATTATCGGCGTAACTTCATCCGGGATTCATGCAAACGGCATCTCCTTAATTATAAAACGAGCGCTTGATCTACCGGAGCAGTTTTTAACCAAGCTATCGAACGGAAAAACATTGGGCGAAGAAGTGCTCATACCAACGCGATCGTATGTGGCATTGATTGAAGCGCTGCTCGACAATGACGTGCGGATTTCGGCGCTTCTGCCAGGGACGGGCGATGGTGTGGGAAAATTGGCCTTTGATAGGAGGCCGTTTACGTATCGTATTCATTCCTGGGTAGAGGTGCCAATTATTTTTCGATTTATGAGGGAGCTGGGCGTGGAGCTTAGGGATTGTCTCAAAACCTTTAACTGGGGTATCGGTTACTATATTTTCGTTCCTCCGGAAGAAGTCGATCGGACGCTTGCCCTTGGATCTAGGGCTGGATATGACCTCGTCGATATTGGCATTGTGGAAGAAGGGGACCGCAAGGTTATTTTTGAACCGGAAAGTATTGAACTTTCGCCGCCAGGAGAGTAGACAAAAGGAAGACGTAATGGTTAAGAAGTCTAGGCGTCTACTATACCGTTACTCTCTAGCACATTTCTAGAAGCCGGAAGGAGGCCGGCAAATATTGATTTTTTAGGATGCGGTGAACCCCTTAACCGTTGGAGGGCAGGCCAATGGCGGATCTCTTGAGCGCCGCCATGAAGGCGGCTCGCGCGGGCGGTGAAGTGGCGCTGCAGTATTTCGAGCGGGCAGTAGCTTGGGAAACCAAGCCGGACGGCACGCCGGTGACGGTTGCGGATCGGGCTACGGAGCGGATGATTTTCCGCCGTCTCCACGAGGCAGATCCCACAGCCGGGTTTCTGGGAGAAGAAGGAGCTGTGTGGAAGTCGCCGGATCTTGTCACTATTCCGCGTCGGTGGATCGTTGATCCTATCGATGGCACGCGGGAGTTCCTCGGCGGCCGCGCTTCCTGGGCGGTTCTCATCGCGTTCGAGGAAGCGGGTGTAATCACGTTGGGGGTGATTCACGCTCCTGCGCTCGGCGATACGTATTTCGCCGTGAAGGGCGGCGGTTCGTGGAAAAACGATGTCCGCCTGCGGGTTTCGCCGGTCGAACACTTCGGAGGGCCGCTTCGCCTTGCGGGGCCAAGGATGACCCCGGAACCGTACTGGCACGAGTTCATCACGGAAGACGGCGCCAGCCATCAGACTCCCAAGGATGTCTTCGGCTACACGGCGGTCGCCGAAGGAAGGGGTCTCGCTTACGTCGAGATGGACAAGAACGGTTCGTATCCTTGGGATCTCGCCGCTCCCAAGGTCCTCGTCGAAGAAGCTGGTGGTTGCTTCACCGACGTTGACGGCAAGCCGTCGATCTACGGTCGCTCTGGAGTAGCGACGAATGGCCACACGCACGGCCATATTCTAAGTGCGCTTTGGTAAGGTAATCGAACCTCCTATCACCTGGGCCTCGCGGTATTAATCGCGGGGCCCGTTCGTTTTTTTAAGGTCTTGTGATCTAGGGCTTTTTTTGATATAATTTTAAGAACAATTATACGCCCGCCGGGGTATTTTTGATTAAGAATCTGCTATTTTAATGGCTAAAAAAGCTATAAAAAACAAGGCTTCTGAAGCCGAGGAGAAGAAACCAGCGGCCTCGAGCGCTCCATCGTACGATGCGAAAGACATTTATGTTTTAGAAGGATTAGAACCGGTTCGGAAGCGGCCGGGAATGTATATTGGATCAACGGGCGTTGACGGCCTCCATCATCTAGTCTGGGAGGTTGTCGATAACTCAATCGATGAAGCCATGGCCGGCTTTGCTCGGAATATCAAAGTGGAATTTTTGCCGGGCAACCGGGTGGCAGTAACCGATGACGGACGGGGTATTCCTGTGGATATTCATGCCCAAACGAAAAAATCAGCTCTCGAAACCGTACTGACCACGCTCCATGCCGGCGGAAAGTTCGGCGGAGAATCTTATAAAGTAGCCGGAGGATTGCACGGCGTCGGCGTCTCGGTCGTCAATGCCTTATCGACTTGGCTTCGCGTGGAAGTCTGCCGGGACGGAGCGCTCTACTCGCAGGAATATAAACGGGGCGTTCCTGCTTTCAAAGTCAAAAAAGAAGGAAAATGCGAAAGAACAGGAACCAAAGTAATTTTTGATCCGGACCCCGAGATTTTTCAGAAAGTGGAGTTTAACCGAAAAACGATCATCGAGCATTTGCGCCAGCAGGCCTTTTTGACCAAAGGAATCCGCATTGAAGTTGTGGATACGCGGAATCCTAAAGAAGCCCCCTTTGTTTATGTATTTTATTTTGAGGGCGGCATCCTTTCCTTCATCCGTCATTTAAATCAGACAAACGAGCCGCTGCAGCGCGAAACGTTTTACGTTCATAAAAATCACGACAGCATCGATGTGGAGGTGTCGCTTGTCTATAACCAAAAAGTAGAAACACAAGAGTTAAGTTTCGCCAATAACATTTATACGGCGGACGGCGGTTCGCATTTAACCGGTTTCCGGACGGCCTTAACGCGAACGCTAAACGATTACGCCCGATCCAATGGATATCTGAAGGATTCCGATGAAAATTTAACCGGCGATGACGTACGAGAGGGATTGGTGGCGATTGTCTCTGTAAAAATACGCAATACGGAATTGCAGTTTGAAGGGCAGACAAAGGCCCGATTGGGAAATCCGCAGGCTCGAACGGCGGTGGAGGCGGTGACCGGGGAGGCGCTTAAGGAATTCCTGGAAAAAAACTCGAATGATGCCCGTCCAATTTTGGAAAAGTGTTTGTTGACGGCCAAAGCTCGAAGAGCGGCCCGAGCGGCCAAGGAAACAGTTTTGCGGAAGGGAGCTCTTGAGGGCATGACTCTTCCGGGAAAGCTCGCGGATTGCTCGAGTCGCGACCCCGAGGAATCAGAGCTTTTTATCGTTGAGGGAGATTCGGCGGGCGGCAGCGCCAAATCGGGTCGGGATCGCCGCTTCCAGGCTATTCTTCCGCTTCGAGGGAAAATTCTCAATGTCGAGAAGGCCCGTATCGATAAAATGCTTTTGAATAAGGAAATCCGGTCTCTGGTGATGGCAATCGGAACGGCGATCGGCAATGAGTTCGATATAACGAAAATTCGCTACCATCGGGTTATCATTGCGACGGATGCGGACGTGGATGGCGCTCATATTCGGACGCTGTTGTTGACGCTTTTTTATCGGCATTTTGCTCCAGTTATCGAGGGCGGTTATCTTTATATCGCTACCCCGCCGCTCTATAAGCTTCAGCTTGGCAAAGAAGTTCGATATGTGTATAGTGATCCCGAAAAGGAAAAGGCGGAAAAAGAGCTTAAAGCGGGAAGAAAGGGAGAAGCCAAAGTGGATATTCAGCGTTACAAAGGACTAGGAGAAATGAATCCGGGAGAATTGTGGGAAACGACCATGAGTCCGGAGAATCGGCTTTTGAAACGCGTGGAGATCGCGGACGTCAAAGAAGCAGAACGGCTGTTTGATATCCTTATGGGCGAGCAAGTGGAACCCCGAAAACATTTTATTCAGACGCAGGCAACGATGGTGAAGAACTTAGACGTGTAATATGTTTACCAAGCTTAAAAATTATATCATAGAATCCCGGCAGGAATTCCGTCGGGTTAATTGGCCATCCCGGGAAGAAACTATCCGGTTAACGCTTATTGTCATCGGCATGTCGGTGGCTTTTGCGATTTTCCTGGGAGCGAGCGATGCGTTATTCCAGTTCGCTTTGCAGTTCTTGGTCTTGGATTAACCTTGCGAGAAGACTGGCAAAATGATAGGGTTACGCCCAATAAAGCATGAATCAAGACAACGATAAAAAAATAGATTCCGTGAGCGAGCCGAAGCCTCGAGAAAAAGGCCCCTCGGGCCTCAAAAAGGGAGAGCGGCATTGGTATGCCATTCATACCTATTCCGGGTACGAAGATGCGGTGGCGCGATATCTAAAACAGCGGGTGGAATCATTGGCGATGAACGATAAGATTTTTAACGTTGTCGTTCCGAAAGAGAAGAAAGTCCGGATCAAGAACGGCAAAAAAAGAGTGATTGAAGATAAGATTTATCCCGGATACGTGCTTGTTGATATGGTGATGAGCGAGGATTCGTGGTATGTGGTTCGCAATACGCCGCGCGTGACGGGATTCGTGGGATCGGATACCACGGAGCCGACGCCGCTCTCTAAGGAAGAGATAGAATCTCTCTTGAATCGGATGTCAGGCGAGGAGCCCCGCTTCAAGATTGAATTCCGGGTCGGAGATGTGGTAAAAATTGTGGACGGTCCTTTCAAGGATTACGAGGGTAAGATTTCCGCTCTGGATGAGGAACGGGCAAAGATTAAGGTTTTGGTTCCTATTTTCGGGCGAGATACGGAAGTCGAATTAGATTCGCTCCAAGTAAGTAAAACGTAGAAAAATATTACTATGGCTAAACCGATTAAGACAGTTTTGAAATTACAAATTGCCGCCGGTGCTGCAAATCCAGCGCCGCCGATTGGCCCCGCCTTGGGGCAGCACGGCGTTAATATTCAGCAATTCTGTCAGCAGTTCAACGAAGCCACAAAAGAAATGGCGGGGGATATTATTCCTGCGGAAATTACGATCTATGAAGACCGGACGTTTGAATTCAAACTCAAAACCTCACCGGCTTCAGCTTTGATCCGAAAAGTGCTGGGGGTGGAAAAAGGCTCCGGCGATCCGTTGAAAAAGAAAGTCGGCAAGCTTTCTAAGGCAGACCTCCGAAAAATTGCTGAAAAGAAAATGGTGGATTTGAACGCCAATGACGTAGAAGCGGCGGAGAAGATTATCGCGGGAACAGCCCGATCCATGGGTGTGGAGATTGAGAAATAAGACTAGATGAAGCGGGGCAGATTTATCGTTTTTGAAGGCATCGACGGGGCCGGGAAATCAACCCAGGCCCATCTTTTGATCCAGTGGCTGCGTCGGCAGGGCATAAAAGCAGTCTACGCCTCGAATCCTTCGCGGTTTCCCATCGGCCATTTTATCCGGGAGCATTTAAGCGGGAATTTTAAAACGAGCCCGGAGTCGCTCCAAATCCTTTTTACCGCGGATCGAGCTTACCAATTGGAAAAGTTGGTTATTCCCTCCCTGAGAAAGGGAATATGGGTGATTGGCGATCGGTACATTCTTTCGACGCTTGCTTATGGGGGATTGGATATTAAAGACGTGAGCTGGCTTCGGGAATTAAACCGTAAATGCTTAGAGCCGGATCTAACCGTTCTGCTTCGCATTTCGCCCAAGGAAGCGATGCGCCGGATTCATCGGGAACGATCGTCGAAAGAAATTTTTGAGAAACGGCAGAAAATTGTAGCCGTCGAGAAAAACTATGAAAAACTCGCTAAGGGAGCGAGAAAGATAAAAGTTTTGGATGGCCAAAAATCGATCCAGGGGATCCAAAGAGATATTCAGTTTTTAATCAGAGCGTTGGCGCGGCAGAGTTAACCGAAGGTTGTTGTCGATTAAGCGTATTATTTTAAGCAGATCCTGCTTTTTTGTGAAATCGAGAGAATCGCGGTTGACGCGGATGATTCTTTTCTTTAAATCCTTTTGGGAAAAGAATTTCTTATATACGGCATTCACGGGCAGTGCCCGGCTTTCAAAGAATCTTTCGGTCTGATCAAAAGAACGCCCACCGAGTTTTAGAAATTTTTTCATCATTCGGGGTGAGGTATCTAAAAAAATTACCATATCGGGCCAGGGCAAAAGACTGAGATTTAGAGAAGCCAGGTTTTTTAAAATTTCTTTTTCGAATCCCCGTGTAAGAACCTCGATGTAGGGTTGATTGTCGATCCAGAACGTATCCAGGATAACGATTTCGCCTTTTGCCTTATGCGCCAGCGCCTTGAGGTATTGTCTAACGAGTTTGTTATGGAACCAGAGAATGAGTTCTACGGAGCGGATGTTTTTTGCTATATCGTCTGAAATTCGACGGGGAAAATCAGACTCCTCGCCTTCTAGAAAAACTTTGACCCCATAATGCTTCGCTAAAAGAGCCGCCAGAAAAGATTTTCCGCTTCGAGGACCTCCGGAGATGGCAATGATTTTGCCTGGCGAAAGCCGCCTCATCGGTTTTCTTCCAGAATTTCTATCGACCGCATCCGGGCATCAAAAAGTATTTTCTTTGTCGCTCCCCGGAAGGTAATGGCAATGGGAATATGCCGGGTTTCCTCTCCTTCGAGGATGGTCATTTCTACCATTTCGCCGAACTGCAGGGGATTATTTTCCGGAATGCGGAAGATTTTTTCAACAAAATGGTTTAAGAACTCGATATGGGAAACGCCCACGAGATGAGGAAGTTTATCCGGATTTGCCAATTTATACCGGCGGAAAAATTCTATGACATATTTTAATCCCCGAAGAGATCTTTGTTCCACGCGCGATCGCGGTTCCCAAAGATCAATTCTTTCGTTGAGCGCCGGATGATGCGCTACGAACCTATCCCAATTCCTGAAGTCGATATCATCTTCTGTTTTTATTCCGGTTAGCTCGGTAAATGCCGCATCAGCTTTATGCCAATCCTTAGCTGTCGTACTTTTTATTTTCTTTGAAATATGAATATCTTCTACCTCAAGCTCCGGTTTAAGAACTCCAGCGCTCCCTAGGGCCCGTATAGACGGGGAGGAAATTAAGATTAGTTGTTCTTCCGGCGTTTTTCCCGCTTTAATCTTTTGCGCATTTGCGGCTATCTGCTGTTGTCCTATTTCTGTAATGTCGGGATAAACATTGGTATACCGCGTTTCCCCGTGCCGCATAATGCTTATTTTCCCCAATAGCCGAAGACTGCGTTCCCGTTCCGCGGAACCTCCCTGGCCTAATTTTTCAGGTCCCGCCATAAATCATCTAAACCTGCGTTTCTCGCTTTTTAGTCGTTTGTTTTGTGGTTACCCGGCCGCCCTGCCACTGGCCGCGGTAGAGGTTGTTTTTGCCCTTTACTTCAAAAAACTGGATGTGCACCACGCGGGCGCCTAATTCGAGATAAAAGGGGACCGGCCGAAGATTGACCATGCCGAAATTGAGCGGGCCTTTGTACCCGGGAGCCACCTGCCCCAAAAGAAGATGAACACCCGAACGGAAAAGCGTTGTTCGCGGCCGCATCAACGCCACGAGATTGTCGGGCAAATTAACTTTCTCAATTGTTCCCATCATGTAGTAGGTGTTGGGTTTCAGGGCGATTTTTTTCTCGCCGTCTTTGGCGTAACTTGCCACAAGTTTTGTTTTTGGCGTCTCGCGCTCGGTAACGCCCAAAAATCCGCTTCCCTGGAGCTCGTGCAGCTCGCCGATCCGGAGATCGAATCCAGCGCCCTCGGGATTCTGGAGTTCGCGTTCCGACAGACCCTCGACGAGTTTTTTGGTTTTTACTAATTTGTGAATTTCCGAAATGCCTAGGATCATGGATAAATAATGTTTAGTTTCTAACGTTTAGCTTTTGGATCGCATCGTTAATTGCATCTTTAACATTGCCGATTAAAGGATAATTTTCAATTTGAGATATGGATATCCATTCGGGAATAGTTTCATGGTCGTCTTTTAATTCACCTTGCCATTGATGGCAAATATAAACCGTCCAAGAATAATTTTTCGTAGTTCCATCGCTGCGGGGAAGGGCGGCGTAATACATTTTATCCAGCTTTTCTAAATTTTCAGGCACAGCTATAAGGCCGGTTTCTTCATTTAATTCACGCAAGGCAGCAGTAACAAAATCCTCACCGTCATTTAAGCGACCAGCTGGAAGTCCATAACTACCTTCTGGATGTCCGGCGCCTGCTTTGTGGCGAACTAAAAGAACTTTATCATCTCTAAAAACCACAACGCCGACTGTCGGAATATACTGAATTTCTTGTTCCATATTACTTGCAAACGCCAGGTTTTGTTGGATCACACGTTGCCGAATTCGAATCGGCGGGCATGCAAACATCGCCCTCGGGACCGCATGTGGCCTCGGAATCTCCCGGCTTCCGCACATCGCCGATTTTGGCGCCGCTACCAGATCGAATGTCCCGTTTCTTATTGATGCCGCCGCCGCAGATTGTTTCAAGGTCGGGCATATTATCCTGTCGGAAATCAAAGCCGTATTTCAAAGCTAAGTCTGCCCAACCGAGCTGCTTCCCTAAATCGAGCGCATGGCCGATTTGCGAGACCATTTCGTTCATCGTGAGCTTCTCCGCCATTTCTACGGAATCCCGCGCATCGAATTGCGCTAAAAGTTCCCCGCGCGGCGACATTAGCGACATTTCAATCCGTCCCTTCTCGTGGTTAGCGGTAATAATAAAATTGCCCCGAGGGTCTGGAATGCACCGCACCTGCATTTCTTGTTTTACGATTTTATTCGCATCCTCCCATTCCTTCTTGTAAATATGGGCAGAGGCGGACATCACCGTTAAAGGCCCGCGTTCCACGCCGATCGCCTGGGCGATTTCTTTTTGGATTTTAAGCAAACCGAAACAGTTTCGTGGCCACGCCTGGAACATATCGTTCGAGCGAATGTACGAGAGGAGATGCAGCTTTTCATCCTGTACCAAGGCCTGGATCATGATAATGCACGGCCGCCGCTGCATGCCCAAGTCGGTATCCACATTCCAGGTAACCGCGCAGGCGCCTCGGTCATCCTTTTCCTCCTGGAGCCGCTTTATAATGAACTCAACTTGGTTCTTTCCGCGCATGCTCCGCATCCGGTTGCCGTAGCCATAGTGCGCTCCTGCATGAACCTTATCGGTCATGTACTGTTCGTAATATTCAAAAAGCTCTTCCCGGGTTAGCCCCAACATCCACGACGGCAAATACGGATCATCGGGGTCTTCATTATCGATGACCGTAACGACATTAACCAATTCGCGAATATCATCGTCGTAATGCGACGTCTTGATGGCGCCGAAGCGCATGATGTTTTTTAAGACCTCGGGCCAGACATCCGCAACGCGATTGCCGCGGAGTTTGAAGGTTGACGGATCGGTGGGATACCGGTCGGTCGAAGGCGGCGGGGGATCGGGAAAAGTGGCCGGCTCCGCAAATGCGCCTTCTTTCTCGAATTTTTCAATCACCGCTTGCACTTTCTTGGGGTCTTGCTCTTCGCGCATATCGATTACCTGAACATTTTTTCGGAATATCTCGATATATTCCCGATCGATTTCGCGCTCAATATACGCGTCTTGAACGCCGATGATTTTGTTGTCGTCGTCGAGCCCCTTTTCCACGAGGTTGATTAATGCCTGACCGCTTCCCGAAAGATCGGATCCGCAAACCACCAGATGTTTGATGTTGGGCCGGGCTAAAATATTCCGAACCACAAAATTAATCCCTTTTTTGGAGTACAGCTGCCCAACGATTGCGTAATTGGATTTGTCGAGATGGTCGGCGATCAATTCCCGCCGGGTCCAGAGCGTGGCAACGCCGACGGAAGATTCCTCATCGCCGATATAAAGCTGATTTTTAAAATAAATGGGCCAGTCCATCCAGTAATTCAACTTCAGAGGGCAAAAGCTTTGTGGTAATACCCTCGAAGCCGTTTAGTCAAAAACCTTCGACCAATAGTTGATTTAAAATATCTTTCACGTTGTTTTGCATCATTTTCATCTAGACACGCCTCGTAGTATATAAGTTTTACCGGCCCATGCAATCGTGTCCAATAGCTTTTGCCTCGACTATGTTCTTCAAGTCTCTGGCGTAAATTGTGCGTATACCCCATATATCGCTTTCTATCTTTGCATTGTAGGACATAAGTATAGAAGAACATAACTGAAGTTGAATTACTGGATCCATCACATCAGCGATCCTTTCTTCAACGACCCCGCTTTATTCCATTTTGTTCCTGCTTTTTTGCTGTAGGGCTTGGTCGTGGGCGAGGAGAGGGGCTCGAAGACCAATTGGCAGATTCGAAGACCCGGCCACAGGATGATGGGTAGCTTTCCGATATTGGCGATTTCCAAGGTTATGGGGCGATCAAATCCCGGGTCGATATGTCCCGCGGTTTGAATGATAAGTCCCAGCCGTCCCAGGCTCGATCGGCCATCAATTCGGGCGCCGATATCTTGCGGAAGAATTACTTTCTCCTGCGTCGCGCTCAAGACAAATTCCGTGGGGTGAAGGACGAATGGCTTCCCCTTGGGAACGATGTATTCTTTGGTGATGTCGCTATACGTCGTGGGATCGGCGACATCGATAAAAGCGTTTTGGTTATACGTAAAAACCCGAAAAATATTCGAGAGCCGGAGATCCAGGGAGCAGCTGCCCAGTTGTTTTTTAAAATCCGGTTTCGGGGTAATCCGGATTCGGCCGCTTAAAATAGCGGCTTGGATGTCGGTATCCGAAAGAATCATAAGCCATTCCATTATCGAGTTTTATAAAGGCAGGGTCAAGGGAAAACGTGGGAATCTTGACAAATATTATTATATTATGTATTATAATAATGCTCTTTGTTTTATTGACGGTCGATGGCAGCGCACCCGGTCTACCACAGGAGACGGCGCCTCATGCGACGATGGATTCTCGTGATTCTCTTCGTTGCGGTTGCAGGGTGCGCGACCGATCCGGCGTCGATCCATGTGACGCCGTACCCGATGCCCTCGGACGTCCGTCACGTGGTGACGGTGTCACCCGAGGACATGCCCGACCTTCCCGCTCTCGTCGATAGCCTCCGGGAAAAGGGCATCGCGCTGGTGGACATGGAGTCGTGTCCGCCGAAGTTGTGTCTCACGGTCGAGTTGCCGCTCTGGATGGTCATCCGGGCGAACACGCCCGTGACCGACGCCCACCGCCTGTCCGACTAGTTCCGACCCCGGCCGCGCAACTGCGCGCCCGGGGTCGTTGCACGTCTGGAGTTGCTTTTATCAGAGAATTCGCGATTATTAGAATATAATTCTGGCAGGAATAGATATGTATACGCCAACTATCGGCCTCGAAATCCATTCCCAGCTTAAAACCCGGACAAAAATGTTCTGCGGTTGCAAAAATGATCCGGCCGCCTCGGATACGGGGCGAGCCTCGCCCGATGGGCGGGAAGAAAAACGTCCGAATATTAATGTTTGTCCTATTTGCTTGGCGCATCCCGGGGCCTTGCCGACCATTAACGAAGAGGCGGTGAAGGCGGTTTTGCGATTAGGGATGGCGATTGGCGCGACGCTGGCGACGGAATCGAAATTTGACCGCAAAAATTATTTTTACCCCGATTTGCCAAAGGGTTATCAGATTTCCCAATACGATAAGCCTTTGGTTCAAGGCGGAAATGTTTGCGGCGTTCGGATTACGCGCGTTCACCTGGAAGAAGATACCGGCCGGATTCAACACGAAAATGCCGCTTCTAGCTTGATCGATTTTAATCGCGCGAGCGTGCCTCTTATGGAGTTAGTAACAGAACCGGATATTAAGAGCGGTGAGCAGGCCGTGGCGTTTGCCAAGGAATTGCAGTTGATTTTGCGTTATCTGGGGATCTCCGATGCGGATATGGAACGCGGCCAAATGCGCGTGGAGGTAAATATTTCGATGGGAAAGGAGGGAGCGCGAGGAACCAAAGTAGAGATAAAAAATCTCAATTCTTTCCGGGCCGTGGGTGAAGCGACGGATTACGAGATTAAGCGGCAAACGGAGTTGTTAGAAAAGGGAGAAGCCGTGGTTCAAGAAACGCGTGGCTGGGATGACGGCAAAAAAATAACCAAATCCCAACGGCTCAAAGAATCCTCGCATGATTACCGGTATTTTCCGGAGCCGGACTTGCCGCCTTTGGATATCAGAAAGTTTGACTTGGAGGAACTTCGCGCCTCGATGCCCGAATTGCCCGAGGCCAAGCGAGAGCGGTTCCGTAAGGAATTTAAATTATCCCAGGATCAGGTGGAAACCTTGGTAGGAGATCCTTCCCTGGCTAAATATTTTGAAGAAGCCGCCTCGGAATTAGCCGCTGAGCACCCTGCATCCAACACGCAGCTTCTTTACAATTACTTAACGAGTGACCTTGTGGGGTTAGTGAATAAAGCGGGAATCCCGTTTAAATCCGTAAAGATTTCCCCTGAAAATCTGGCGGAGCTGGTGGCAAAAATCGAGAAAGGAGAATTGTCCTCGCGCATGGCCAAAGATGTGTTGGCTCTTATGTTTGAGTCAGGACGGGACCCCGATGATATTATTGAAGAGAAGGGGATGGTTCAGGTAAATGATGAAGATAGTTTGCGGGTGGCGATCGAGAGTGTGATCTCCGAAAACCCGGAAGCCGTGGCGGATTATAAAAAAGGAAAAGGGAACGCCGTACAATTTCTTGTGGGGCAGACTATGGCTAAGCTTCGGGGCAAGGGAAACCCACAGGCGATTTTTACCCTTATCGGAGAGGAGTTGACAAAATTGAAATAATCTGCTAATAAATAAGACAGAACGCAACAATTCACGGGCTAGTAAAACCCGTTTTCTATAACCAAGTCTTCGGCGAGAGGGAGGAGTATGATCCGACCTGAACGGTTTACCACGGCACAAGTGGCCCGGGTTCTGGGGGTGAGTCGCCAAGCGGCCCGGAAACTCCTCGAGGAAAGGATCGAGAGAGGACCGAAGTTCCGCCGCGTCGAACTCCAGGTTGCGGGACTGCTCGAGGCTCCGCTAACGCCCGAAGAGGCGTACGAGGAGCGTGAGCATCACGATGCGCTTCATCAGGCCCTGCTTTCGCTCCCGGCCGCGGAGCACAAGGCGTTTCGCCGCATTCTCCTCGGCGAGGATGGCGGCGACATCGCCTTCGCGCTCGGCGTCTCGGGCCCGCGGGTGACACAGATCACCCAGAGCGGATGGCGACGTCTTCGCCATCCGTCCCGCCGCCGCTTCTTCTGCCGATAGAGTAACGGGAGAGACCGCCATCTCTCCCACCCACCAGTTTTTATTTTCGGGATGAAAACAAGAACTGGCGAGTCAATTTTTCTATTCCTTTTTCCGTAGAGGCTGGAATCCAGTGAATATCGTGATCAGCTTTAAACCAGGTCATTTGACGCTTGGCAAAACGCCAGGTGTTGGTTTTTATTTGTCGGATGGCTTCCGGTTCGGAAATTTTTCCTCGGAGAAAATCGACGATTTCCCGGTACCCGATAGCATCAAACGACGGCGGAGCGGCGGTGTATTTTGCGATTACTTTCTTTACTTCTTTCACCAAGCCGTCGGCGATCATGCGGTCAACGCGGCGCTCCAGGCGCTTCCGCAAAGTTTCCGGCGGAGGATTGATCCCGAGTTTTAGGATTGTAAAAAGAGGAATGCCTTTCTTGCGTTGGGCAGAAAATAATTTTTGGGTTTGATTGATGATTTCGAGGGCTCGGATCACGCGGCGCGGATTTCGGGGATCGACAATATAAGCGGCCTCGGGGTCTAGCGCAACGAGTTTTTTGAAAAGCGACGCCAGCCCTTTGTCGCGGAGCTCCTTTTCCAGTTTGGCGCGGAGCGAGGGATTGGGTTTGGCGCGCGGGATATCGAGGTTGTCCGTAACCGCTTTGATATAAAGGCCGGTCCCGCCGACAAGGATCGGCAGCTTTTTCTTTTTAACGATGGCATTGATGGTTCGGAGGGCGTCCCGTTTAAAATCAGCAACCGTGTAGTCTTGATCGGGATTCCGGATATCAATGAGGTGGTGGAGGATTCCTTCTGAGTAGTAAGCTGTTGGTTGCCGGTTATTGGTTTTATCGCGCGGCGGTTTTGCCGTTCCGATATCCATCTCTCGATAGATCTGCCGCGAATCCGCCGAGATGACTTCACCGTTGAACTTTTTAGCCAGCTGGATTCCGAGCGCCGATTTTCCCGAAGCGGTGGGACCGGCAATAACAACGAGTTTCGGTAGGATTTTGGCCATACCGATAGATATTATCATTGAGCCGGCCGGGGGCAAGAGAGGCTGTGGAAAAGAGGGATCTTGATTCAATTATGGCTCCGGAGTAAACTTATGTTTACGCACATCAAAAACAGGAAGGAGGGTAGGTATAGCCCTTGAAGGTCTAAGCGAAACATCAGCGCGGGGCTGCGACGCGAGGATTCGCCCGAGTTGGCGGGTCGCTTGCGTCTGGGTTCTGAACCTGGTCAAGGAGGTCACCGATGACCGGCACCAAGGGGATCGCGACGACCACGATGATGACGACGGCGTCCGGCACGACGCGCCAGCGGCCGACGATCACGGCGAAGACGACGACGGCCACGCTGCGGCGGTAACACCGGCTGGAGGACCGCGGCGCGGACATGGTTCGCAGCCGCGGGTTCGAGGGGCCGTGGTAGAAGCGCGGGTGCGGTGGTTCATCGCCACGGCCGGCGCGGGGGCGCTTCTCGCCCCCGCGTTCGAAGTCAACCGGCTTCTCCTTCTTCTATATTTGTACCTTGGTCGCTCCATGCGACATTTCCGAAAAACGCCACCTTTTGCTGTGCAGGGTGGCGGTTTGTTTTTTTTAAAATTATCGAACTGTGGATAAACCTATTTTGACTGAAGGATAAATTCCGAAGTATAGTATTCCTACTGAAGCAGCACCTTGATCCCGGGAAAGGAGGGTGAGCGAGACGGGAGCCATAGCGGAGAACTCCAAGGAGGAGACGCATGGCGAACAGTCAGCGCAGCCAGCGACGGGAACGGGAGCGCCGTGGTCGAGAAGTACAACGGACGGCTCGCATCGTTCTGCGTCGGAAGTTGAAGAGCGGATGGCGCGAGGAGGAGGCGAGAATCGACGCCGGCGCGCAAGCGGTTCTCGCCGGACGTCAGATCCGTTCCGTCGGGCCGTTTTCGATGGGGCCGAGGTGGTGAGCGAGAGCGACGACCCGCCCCGGCAGTTCTCGGTCCCGCTGGGGCCTAAGGTATCGGCCCGCAAGCCACCGCCGCCGACGAAGGGTCAGGAGCCGCCGCCAGCGCCGTGGAAGGTCGTGCTGGCGGGACGGTCGTAGATCACGACCGCAACTAGGAGGCTGACATGGAGGAGCCACCGGGCTCGTAACCCCGCGCGGTTAGAAAGTAGGGCATGTTGTATTTCGGCCGCGCGGGACGCAAACGCTCACACGAATGGGCGAGCAGGCTCGCCCGGGTTCCCGTTGGAACCCAGACACTCCCAGGGGCATGCGGCGGTCTCGACACCATGAGACCGCCGCCCCCTTCACTTTTCTCGTTGAACATTTGCCGTCTATTTGATGGACTTTTTATCTTAAGGGTAAGGAATGAGTCTCTGGCGTAGGCGGTTTTTTTAATCCTCGGTTTTCCCGTGAATTTCTCCAAACTCCAAAAGTTCAAATCCGATTATATTTAAGCGATCGCTTGAAAACACACGAATTTATTATATTATAATTTTAATAGGTTGTTATACGACTCGTATGAAGAAGCGAGAACAGATGGGACCCGTTGCGCAGAAAACACTCCTTTTTTTGCTTGGAGGGCTTGCGCTGTCTTTAACCAGAAACCCTCGGGGATATTCTAAAATTTGCCGAGAGATGGCAAAGGAATGGAAAAAAATTAACAAGCAGAGTCTCAATAGGGCTATACGGAGACTTTATGAATCTAAGCTGGTGGATTATAAAGAAAATAGAGACGGAACAATCAGCGTTATTTTGAATGATCGAGGGAGAAAACGAGCGTTGCGATACAACCTCGATTCGATTCAGATCAAGCAGCCGGCAACATGGGACGGTTTGTGGAGGATAGTCATCTTTGATATCCCCGAGGATTTCAAACGAGGACGAGATGCGCTGGCGCGAAAATTGCGGCAGATGGGATTTCGGGCAATCCAAAGAAGCGTTTTTATTCATCCCTATGAATGCTGGGATGAGGTTAATTTTATTATCGAAGTTTTTAATCTGCGCCCCTATGTTCGATTGATTCAGGCTAAAGAGATAGATATAGCGCTTGAATTAAAACAGTTTTTCAAAATTCATTGATATTCTAGCGATCGCCTAAATATCGATGGATTATTTTTTAAATGATTTTTTCGCGGATTTCTTGCTTGAGTTTTTGAACCAAGGTTTCCTCGTTGATTTCCCCATCCTGTCCTCGGCGGTAGTGGCGGACACTAACCGACTTGTTTGCCATTTCCTTTTCGCCCACCACTAAAACGTAGGGAATTTTCTGCAGTTCGGCTTCCCGGATCCGTTTGCCGAGAGTCTCATTGGAGTCTGTTAACTCGACGCGGATATTATGGCTTCGCAACTGTTCAAATACCTTTTTCGCATAGGCCTGCGATTTGTCGCTCACGGCCAAGATCTGCGCTTGTACGGGCGCCATCCACAAGGGAAATGCTCCGGCGAAGTGTTCGATTAAAATTCCAATAAAACGCTCCAGAGAACCATAGATGACGCGATGAATAGCGACGGGCGTCTTTTCCTTTCCGTCTTTATCGATATAGGCGAGCTTAAAACGTCGCGGTTGCTGAAAATCAAGCTGCACGGTTCCCATTTGCCACTCTCGGCCCAGCGCGTCTTTCATGAGAATATCCACCTTGGGGCCGTAAAAAGCTCCATCGCCTTCTTCAATAAAATAATCCTTGCCGCTTTCTTTAAGAATCCGCTTAAGAGATGCCTCCGCTTGGTTCCAGGTTTTGACGTCTCCCAAAAAACTTTTGGGCCGGGTTCCCAGGCGGAAACGATAGGAAAGATTAAAAATGGAATAAAAAAGTTCCACGATTTCGAAAACGTTTTTATACTCGTCGGCGATTTGATCTTCGGTCACGAAGATGTGCGCATCGTCTTGCCGGAATTCCCGGACGCGGAAAAGTCCATTAAGGGTTCCCGACAATTCAAACCGGTGAAGGGGATCGGTGTCGGATAGGCGAAGCGGTAGTTCTCGATAGCTATGCGGCCTCGAGCCAAAAACCACCATGGCATTGGGACAATTCATTGCTTTCAAAGCGTATTCTTCGCCCTCGCTCGTTTTTGACGTAAACATGTTCTCCCAATAGTGGTCGAAATGCCCCGACGTTTTATAAAGCTCTTTTTTATTGATGAGCGGAGAAACGATTTCCTGGTAATCTCGCTTCTCGTGTTCTTCGCGCCAGAAATTAACCAGCGCGTTATACAATTGCACTCCTTTCGGAAGCCAGTACGGCATGCCTGGAGCGGTTTCGTGGAACATAAAAAGTTCGAGCCGGGGGCCCAGCTTTTTATGATCTCGCCTCTCGGCTTCTTCGATCATTTTCAAATAATTCTCAAGTTCCTCCGGGGAAGAAAACGCCACGCCGTAAATCCGGGTAAGCTGCGGATTTTTTTCGTCGCCGCGCCAGTAGGCGCCAGCCAACTTGGTGAGCTTAAACGCAGCGGGATTGATGCCTTGTGTGTTTTCCACGTGTCCGCCGCGGCAGAGGTCAAGAAAAATTTCGCCGGTTTTATACGTTGTTAATTGCCGGGCTTCTTTGGTAAATTCTTTGATCAGGTCCAGTTTGAAGGATTGATCCCGGAAAATTTTCTTCGCTTCGGCCGGCGTCACTTTTTTCCCGGTAAAGGGAAGATTCTGCCGGATGAGGCCGCGCATATCTTTCTCCAGAGCCGTTAGCGTTTCCTCATTGATTTTTGCACCGTGGGGAAATTCGAAATCATAATAAAAACCGTTTTCAATGGTTGGTCCGATGCCGAGTTTTGTTCCGGGAAAACGCTTCAAAACCGCCGCGGCCAGCAAATGGGCGAGGGAGTGGCGGATATTATCTAGAGAAGCCTCGGTGCTCTTTTTCGGTTTTGGCATAACCTTTTAATTATACGCTTGTTTCTGTGTTTGTGGATGGGACGAGCGCGTGCGGCACTCGTCCCATCGGCTCAGGCGGTAGTGGGACGGCAGTGGTCGTGGAAGACTTTGTCGTCGGGAGTTCCCTTGGGAACGAGGGCTTTCCTCCCGCAGCTGACACAGTCCTTGCGCTCCGTTTCTCCCGCTTTCAGGTGGCCGCCTTGATGTACGTCCGTCATCTTTTTCACCACCTCCCTTAAGGAACAAAATTGCCCCGTTGGCGGGGCTTACGCATATTTCTCGCTAAACTACGCAAACCCTGCGGCTTTATATCGCCGTTGTCGTGGCTGCCGTAGTTGTGCGAACTGTTAGTCGCATATTTCTATATTAATTCTAGGCAGTTAATAAGTCAACGATTAACTCTACTATACTAATGATCGTCGAATAGTAGAGTAATCATAGCGGCAGATTCCTCGCGTAGACCGAAATAACACTTCTTATTTTCTAATTTCTATTTGCTTCTACCTTACTTCGATCGCCTGCTCGCAAACGAATTTCAGTTCGCCGTTTCGCGTATTGCATTTGCCCTGGGCAATGATCACATTATTTTCCTTCCAGATGCCCGGATTTTTTTGGAAGCAGTCCGAGAAAATCACCATTTCGATTGATGCCGTCAAATCTTCCAATTCCGTAAAAAGAATCGGTTGGCCGTTCTTGCCGGTGATGCGCTTGATTTTGACGATGACCCCGGCTATGCGGCAGGTGGAGACCGTTTTGGAGGTCAAGACATCTTTAATGGGCGTCGCCTTCTTGGATTCGATAAAAGCTTTCTTTTCGTGCAACGGGTGGCCGGAGATGTAGAGTCCCAACAATTCCTTTTCCCACATCAGACGGTCGGCGGAATCATTCGGGGCAGAAGAAGCGGGAAGGGGATCTTGAAGGAATGATAATTCATTGGTCGTTGCAACCGACGCGGCGGCTCCGAATAGACTGCTTTGATTCATTGAATAGCGGCCATTGCCGTTTCCGTTCGATCCCTTTTTCGTCCTCTGGCTATAGGAAAGTATTTCTTCGATATGATTCAGCAGTTCCCGCCGCTCGGGATAGAGCGAATCAAAGACACCCGCTTTGATCATGCTTTCCAGGGATTTTTTATTGAGATCTTTGTGGGCAATGCGCTTTATGAAATCCGCAAAGTCCTCGAAGGCGCCATTTTTCCCCCGTTCCTCGATAACCGATTCCACAAGGTTGGCGCCGACGTTTTTGATAGCAAGAAGGCCGAAGCGGATACTCGTCCCTTCGGGAATAAAATTAGTAAAGCTCTTATTGATGTCGGGCGGGAGAACGATGATATTGTCTTTTTTCGCCTCAGTGATGAGGAATGCGATTCGCTCAACGTCGCCCGAGTCGGCGTTCAGGAGCGATGTCATGAACTCAATCGGATAGTGGGCTTTAAGGTAGGCGGTTCGATAGGCGATTAAAGCGTAACAGGCGGCATGGCTCCGGTTAAACCCGTACCGGGCAAAGGGCGGAAAGAGTTCCCAAATTTCTTTGGCGATTTTAGGGTCGATGCCGTTAGCCACCATGCCTTTTACTAATCTTTCTTTCTGCGCGTCGAGAAGCGCTTTGATTTTTTTGCCGATGGCTTTTCGGAGCGTGTCTGCCTCGGCGAGAGTAAATCCCGCAAGATCCCGCGCAATACGCATCATCTGTTCCTGGTAAACGCCGATGCCGTAGGTATTTTTTAGAATTGGCTCGAGCTGAGGATGGATATAGGCGACTTTCTCCTTCCCGAATTTCCGATTGATAAACGAGGGAATAAGTTCCATTGGCCCCGGGCGGTACAAGGCGACCATGGCGATAATGTCTTCGAGTTCGGTGGGTTTCAGATCTTTGAGGTAGTGACGCATACCGGATGATTCGAGCTGGAAAATGCCCGTGGTGTCTCCGCGCTGCAGAAGGTCGAAAGCTTGTTTGTCATTTAACGGCAGATGAGAGATGTCGATGGTCTCGCCATGGAGCTCACGGATCAATCGAACGGTGTCTTCGATAATGGTGAGGTTCTTGAGTCCCAGGAGATCGATTTTAAGAAGCCCTAAATCGGCAATGGAATGCATTTCGAACTGGGTAATGGTGATATTTTGGTCCTGTGGCGACAGCTGAAGGGGGACATAACTGGTTAATGGTTCGTTGGAAATGACGACGCCGCAGGCGTGAACCGATGCGTGCCGCGCCACGCCTTCGAGTCGGCGGGCCACGTCGATCACTTGTTTAGCGTCGGGATTGGAATCGTAAAGCGCTTTGAATTCCGGAACGCGATGGAGGGTTTCGCCGAGCTTCTGGTTAAAGGGAATCATTTTAGCCAGTTGGTCGCAAAAACCATAAGCGAGACCGAGGGCTCGGCCGGCATCTCGAATGGCCGCTCGCGCCGCCATCGTTCCGAATGTGACGATTTGCGCTACGCGATCCTCGCCGTATTTTTGCCGCAAATACGACAAAACTTCATCCCGGCGGACATCGGTGAAGTCCAGATCGATATCCGGCATCTCGATACGGTTGGGATTTAAAAATCGCTCGAAGAGGAGTTCGTATCGCAACGGATCGACATCGGTGATGTTTAAGACATAGGAAACCAAGCTGCCGGCGGCCGATCCCCGGCCGGGGCCTACGACAATTCCTCGGGATTTGGCCCAGTTTACGAAATCCTGAACGATCAAAAAATAATCGGCGAAGCCGGTTTTCTCGATAACCTCAAGTTCATAGTTGAGGCGTTCCGTCGCTTTTTCCTGGCTCTCCTGATCCGGATACCGCCGGGGTAGTTTTTCGAGGCAGAGCTTACGGAGGTAGTCGATGGAGGATGGTTCCCCCTCGGGCAGTTCATAGCTCGGCAGGCGGATGTCTCCCAGTTTGATGTTCACGCGGCATCGGTCAGCGATCTTTACCGTGTTTTCCGCCGCTCCCGGAATTTCCTTAAAAGCTTCCACCATGGCCTCCTGGGATGCGAGAGAGAAATCGTCTTCTTTGAGCGTGAGCCGGTCATCGTCGGTCAGGCGATTGCCGGTTTGCACCGCGAGAAAAACATCGTGGTAATGGGCATCGTCTGCCGTTAAATAATGAATATCGTGCGTTCCGGCGAGCGGGATACCGGTTCGTTGATGCAATTCCAGAATGCCGGCGCGCACGGTTCGGGAGTCGGCAATTTTACTGTGCGATCCCACTTCGAGGAAATAATAATCGGCTCCGAAAATTTCCTTGTACTCCCGCGCGATTCGTTCGGCTTCATCGATCCGGTTATGGATAAGGTTTTGGGACACTTCACTCCCTAGGCATCCCGATAGGGCAATGATGCCGTCGTGGTGAGCCCGGAGTAGGTCTTTGTCCATTCTCGGACGATAATAATATCCTTCGAGATGAGATTTGGTGACGAGCTCGATAATATTTTTCCACCCCGTTTCATTTTCAGCCAATAACGTTAAGTGATAGTACTTATCGTCCGTTTGTTTGGCTTGCTTATCAAATCGGCTGCCCGGAGCGATATAGGCTTCAACGCCCATTATCGGTTTGATGCCGGCCTTGGTCGCCGCCTTATAAAACTCAATCGCGCCATAAAGATTGCCGTGGTCGGTTAAGGCGATCGCCTTCATGCCGAGTTCTTTTGCCCGGTCGACGAGCTCATCGATTTTAGCGAGACCATCGAGAAGGGAATAATGCGAATGCGTGTGGAGATGGACGAATTTAGACATAATGTCGCCTCCATTATAAGGAAAGAGAGAACCCTTGGAAAGGATATTTTTTATCCACAGCTCCGATTGACTCCCAGCCGATTCTTGGGCATGATATAGAGAATGAATGGATTAGGGGACAATTCTTTGATTACGGGAAGCCTGATTGTAGGCCTTATTCTTATTACCCTCGTTCTTCGAGGAAATGCTTTTTTGGCGGGAGTTCCTATAGAGATAAGAAAATAAATTCGATACTCTAAACCTCCCGCCCTCGGCGGGAGGTTTTTTGTCGAGATTCGAAGATTGTTTGTCCGGGTGTAGTCAAGAGATTTGCGGATAGATAATCTTCGAACCTTGTCAATCAACGGTCGAGAGCAGTGAACCGGAGCCAAGGAGGAGTCTTGCCCCGCGATCATGAGGTGATTCCTGCGGACATCTGCGCGAGGTGCGGCGAGTCCATGCATCGCGCCCAAGACGGGAAGTATCGCTGCCGGCGGTGCGGTGAAACGCAGTAAACTCTAACGCTCAAGGAGGGGCCATGCCCGATCCTGATCTGAGGTCGTGGGGGCGGAGTGAGTTGTCGGTCAATCGGGATCCCGAGTGGGATCCCATCAAGAAGCTCGTGAATCTCGGCCTTCTCTCACCCGAGGAAGTCGGGATCGCACCGTCGGCTCCAACGCCCACCTCGATCATGTTCGTCACTCTGGAGTTTGTGACGAGGAGCGCTCGGCGCGATGCTCTCCAGAGAGCTTACATGGAACAGATTCGCGTCGAAGTGCTCGAAGACCGCCGCATTCGGGTTCCCGTCGAGCACCTGGGGCACTTCGTCCGGTTCGGGGGGAAGCGGATCGACTAGACGAGTCACAACGGTCGCATCCCAACCAGCGGATCGACCGAATCGACGGACGTTTCCTCACAAGGGAGGCGCCGGTCGCGCGATGGGGGGTAGCCGGCCTTACAAAGGCCCGGCTCCCCCCTGATTTTTTTATCCAATTGACATTCCAAGAATCTGGTTTTATCCTTTTAATAATCATGAATTCGTTTCATAACCGGACCGCTAAGTTTTTCTTTAGCTTTTACTTTACCCTTTTAGCCGAGGAGGTTTTTCCCGCGTAATATAAATTCTTGCGAAGCAAAAGACCTCCTTAAAAAGGAGGTCTTTTGCGGTTTGAGAATTGCTTGTCGATGATAGTCAGCTCTCAGATCGCAATGGGTCTGCCCGCAATGCTATGCAAGCGTTGCCGGCGGGGCGGTCTGCCAAGTCCACGGGCTTGGGGAGAACTTCGACAACCAGAGGAGGAAGAGCGTGGCCACAAAGGTAGGCCTGCAGTTTCCGAGCGAGGGACTGAGGCTCGACGCCCTGCGCCGTTTTTCGGCTCGGGGCCAGAATCCCTTTCGCGAAGGGGTCGCGATGATCGATCCGGCGCGCCTTCTGGTGCCGGCTGATCTCGTCGAGACCTTCAAGGTTTTCGGAGGGAGCGAGATCGAGACTCCGTAGCGAGGGGAGCCAAGAGGAGGGAGCCGGCTAATCCGAGTCGGCTCCCTCCTTACACAGAATGCCTTGCAAGGAAGGGAAAGTTGGTTATTATGATAGTAATGAGTTTATGGGATTGTCGGGTTCGAGATTTCACGATTATTATCGCCTTGTGGTCTTTTTTGGGGCGGAAGTTGTGACGGGGAGGATTCACTGATAGAAACCGAAAAACCTCCTCGAGCCGAGGAGGTTTTTGATGGGAGATTTGAAGATCGTTTAGCTTGTCCGAAAGAAGGTGAAGGTAGACGATTTTCAGATCTTCGACAATTGAAAAAAGTGCAGTGAACCGGTCGAACCGAAAAGGAGGCAAGGGGCATAGGGGTTCGGCAAGAATTGGATTTCGAAACCTCAACAGTCGAGGTGGGAATGTTGACTGTCGAAAGCGGCCATGCGATCCGCAACCGTCCTTCGCCGTATGCCTACCCGCTCACGCGGCTCCAGGACAGGCTCATCCAGAACATCCATGAGATGGATCGTCTCCGTGAGCTCATCGAGCGGAATCGGCACATCCCCGGGGCGAAGACTGCTGACCGGATCAAGCGCCTCCGGGATCTCCGGGAGAAGATCGTCCCCGCTCTCGAGCGCGTCATCTCGGAGCGGGAGGCAAGGACCGAGACGCCATCGCTCGCCTGGAGCGCTGAATGATCGCCGAAGAGGTGATCGGGCAGAAGAGGGGGAAGCCGACCGATCGCGGTAAGATCCTTCGGGGGCTGCGGTGCGAGTGCGGCGGCGAGGTTCGGGAAGTTCCCAACACGAACTTCGTGAAGTGCATCATCGCGTCGTGCAACGTGACGATGTCGCGGACGCTCGCGCGACGCCGGCCGCCTCCCCGGTACAGTTCGATCTGGTAGCGGATCCTCAGAGGGCCGCGGGGTGTCGATTCTCGACACTCCCGCGGCCCTCGTTTCATTTTCGGAAAACGGTATATAATCTTTTCTATGCGAACGACCGCAGCAAAAGCCAAGGATGGTTATATGATTGGTATCGATGAAGTGGGGCGGGCCGTCCGAATGAAACGGGCGCCGCTCTATAGAGGAGCGAGCCTCGCCCCCACAAAATGGATTATAGGAATAGATGAAGTGGGGCGGGGCTGTTTGGCGGGGATGGTTACCGTGGCGGCATTGGCAATGCCGGCTAGTGCGAAATTCAAAAAGCAAATATCAAAATTGCAGGCCGAAAATGAAAGCTTAGTTCTGCGGGATTCTAAGAAGCTTAATCGTTTCCAGCGGGAAGAATGGTTTAAATACATAAAGGATAATCCTACGATTTTCTATGCGACAGCGAGTATCCGCCCAGGCGTCATTGATCGCGTAAATATCGCGCAAGCTGCTAATCGGGCCGCTACCAAAGCTCTACTTCGCCTTATTTCTCAGCTTGAATTCCCGGCCGGTTCCCGGGTTTTTCTGGATGGCGGATTATATGTAAAACTGGGAAGCGACCGCACTTTACGCACGACCACGGTTATTCGCGGCGATGAAACAATTCCGGCGATTTCGCTGGCCTCGATTGTGGCCAAGGTGACTCGCGATAACCGCATGCGCCATCTCCACAGGAAATACCCGGCGTATGGCTTTTTGCGAAACGTGGGATATGGAACGCGGGAGCATCGGCGGGCTCTAAAAAAGCTTGGTCCGACGCCGCTTCATCGATTGACCTTTATCAAAAAGTACGTTACAATACGGTAATTAGAAATTGAAAATTATTCTATTATGCCCCCTCCAGTAAAACATCATTCTAAATCGAAAGTCGGCCGACGCCGGTCACATTTAGCGCTTAAAACCCGGCGGCCCAATGTCTGCAGTAATTGCGCTTATCCCATTCTTCCGCATCGCGCTTGCTCCAATTGTGGAGAATATAAGGGGAGAGTCGTGAAGGCGAATAAAGCTTAAGCTGACCCAATCCGTCTAGCATTTTGTATGGCGACGCGGCATCTCGCACGAAGCATCGTTCTTCAATCTTTGTATGAGTGGGATTTTTATAACCGAAAAAAGGACTTGATGAAGATTGTGGAACGGAATCTGGGAGAATTCGGGCCGGGTATGGATGAACCGGAATTTGTCTGGAGGATCGTAAAAGGCGTGGTAGAGCACTTGGATAAATTGGACGCGATCATCGAAAAAGCGGCTCCGGAGTGGCCTCTGAAGCAGATTGCCGTGGTGGATCGGAATGCGCTCCGCATCGGTCTCTACGAACTGATTTATGCGGATCGGGCCGAGGTGCCGGTAAAAGTGGCGATTAACGAAGCTATCGAGTTGGCCAAGAATTTCGGCGGCCCGAATTCAGGCAAGTTTATCAATGGCGTTTTAGGGACAGTGTACAAGCAATTAGAAGAAGCAAAACAAACATCGAATTAATTTCATCGCATTGGCTTAATTGCTCTAAGTATTCTAGAAGTTGTTTAGAATAATTAGAATAATCAAGTTAATCTCCTTCTGTGCATTTAGAAAAGCTTGAAGCGGATCTCGGCATCGCGTTCCGGAATAAAAGTTTCTTGTACGAGTCAGTAACGCACCGATCCTACTTAAACGAAAATCCAAGCTGGCAATATCCGCATAATGAGCGGTTGGAATTTTTAGGCGACGCCGTGCTGGAATTGGTGGTCACGGAAGCGCTCTTTAATCGCTATCCCTCATCGCCCGAAGGGCAATTGACGAGCATTCGGGCGGCGCTCGTTAATTATCAGATGATGGCCGAGGTAGCCCGGTCCATCAATTTGGAGGACCATATTTTGTTATCGCGAGGGGAGGCGAAAGATGTGGGTCGGGCCCGGGAAGTTATTTTGGCCAATGCGATGGAGGCGGTGATCGGCGCCGCGTATTTAGATCAGGGATATGAGCCCGCGCGCCGGATGATCGAAAAGATAATCATTTTGCCGTATCTTGACGTGATTGTGCGGAATAGCCTGTATAAGGATCCGAAAAGTCATTTGCAGGAAATCGTTCAGGAGCGTTTTCGAGTGACACCGCGCTACCAGCTTCTCGAAGAATGGGGTCCGGATCATAAAAAGATCTTCCGGATGGGGGTTTATTTCGGCCACGATCTGATCGCCCAAGGTGAGGGATATTCCAAGCAGGAGGCCGAGGTGGACGCGGCGAAAAACGCCCTCCAGAAGCTGCAATAAAACAGGATCAACAAAATGTTTCTTAAGAGTTTAGAGCTTAATGGTTTTAAGTCTTTTGCCGAGAAGACCACGTTAGAATTCCCCAAGGGAATCACGGCGATTGTCGGCCCCAATGGAAGCGGAAAATCAAATATTATTGATGCGATCCGGTGGATTTTGGGCGAACGAGATCCGAAGGCGCTTCGTGGCGCCAAAGCGGAAGATTTGGTATGGAACGGTTCCCCGCGGCGGGCGCGGATGAGCGTGGCGCAGGCTTCCCTCTATTTTGATAACCGATCCGGTTTGTTTCCGGTCGATATGGAAGAGGTGGTGTTATCACGGCGCGTGGATCGGGACGGAATATCGACGTATGCATTGAATAAGGCGGAGGTTCGGCTAAAGGATGTAATCGACTTTCTTTCTCATGCGAGGCTGGGCACCAAGGGGCTTATCATCATCGGACAAGGGCTTTCGGATCTTTTCGTTCGCGTATCCGGAGAGGATCGGCGAGTGATGATTGAAGAGATTTTGGGGCTGCGGGAATATCAATTAAAAAAGTTGGAGGCGGAGCGAAAGCTGAAAAATACCATTTTCAATTTGGAAAAAGTCCGCGCGATGATCGAGGAAGTTCTCCCGCGCCTGCGGTTATTGCGGCGGCAAACGTCGAAATGGGAAAAGCGGGAAGAGGTGGCGAGGGAGCTTGAAGAGCTGGAAAGCGTCTATTTCGGATCGGCGTTGCGGGATTTCGACGGAGCGTTAAAAAAGATTAACGCCGAAATCCAGGCGCTCGATCAACAAGCGGATCATAAGAGGCAAGAGCTGGGAAGTTTGGAAGCGAATCTTCGCGGCGTGGAGAAAAAGGGGGATGCACAGGCAGCCTGGAAAGAAATCCAAAAAAGAAAAAATGAATTATCGGCGGAGCGGTCGAGGATCGAAAGGGATCTGGCGAGAATGGAAGCGGCGCTCGAAACTAAAAAAATCGCTGCTTCGGGCAAGAAAAGCGAAGGAGAGTTATTGTCTTTAATCCAAGAAGTTCGGAGTCTTTTGATTGAGATAGGAGAACGAGACGATCTTCTTAAGATTCGAGAGGATATCCGGCGCGCGCTCCAGCGGATTGCGGAAGTCCTCGATGGTTCGGTTGCGGAGGAGGCTCCGGATGACGGGGAGCGATCCTCGGAGAAGGAAGCGGTGATCCGGAAATTAAAAGATATAGAAAGCCGCATCGGGGAATTGGAGAAAGAAGAAGCGGGGATTGCCGAAGGCTTAGAGACCTTTAATCGCCGCTTTAAGGAGGCGTTTGAGGCTTTGGAAGCGAAAAAAGAAGAATTACGCCGGCTCGATGCGGATAGAAGCCGGTTCATTTTTGAGCGGGAAAAGATCGATTTAAAAATGGACGATCTGGCTCGCGAGGCGGGACAGGCCGGACGGAAGATCGAAGAATTCAAGAACAAGAATTTTACGGGAGAGCGTTCTTCCGAGTCCGAACGGCGCATGCTTCGATTGCGGGCGGAGCTGGCCGCGATCGGCGACGTTGATGAAGCTTTAATCAAAGAAGCAGAAGAAGTCCAAAAGCACTATGAGTTTTTAAAAACGCAATCCGAGGATCTTGAATCCGCTCTGCAGGATCTCCGCAGCATGATAAAAGAACTGGGCAAGAAAATTCATGATGAATTTGAGGGGTCGTTGCGGCGGATCAATGAGGAGTTCAATAAGTTTTTTCATCTGATGTTCGGCGGCGGGACGGCTAAGCTGAAGATCAAAAATTACGAGATAAGAATTCGGAATAACGAGGAAGAAGGCGAGGAAGGAGAAAAAAAGAAGAAAAAGGAGAAAGAGGATCAATCTGAGGAACCGGAGATAAAAACGGGCGTGGAGATCGAACTGAGTCTTCCTAAAAAGCGCATTTCAAACTTGGATATGCTCTCCGGCGGCGAGAAGAGCTTGGTTTCCGTAGCCGCTCTTTTCGCGCTCATCTCCGTTTCGCCGCCGCCTTTTTTGGTGCTCGACGAGGTGGATGCGCCGCTCGACGAGAGCAACTCCCGTCGGTTCGCCAATTTAATCCGGGAGTTCTCTAAGAATACTCAGTTTATCGTGGTGACGCATAACCGGTCATCCATGGAAGCTGCCGATGTGCTCTATGGCATTACAATGGGGGATGATGGAGCTTCCCGAGTCCTGTCGGTTCGTTTGGAAGAAGCGGTGAAAAAATAGGTTCACCCCGCAGCGGTGGTTGACTTTATCGCGGTTTATCCTTTATCCTTACCGTTGAAACTCAGAATAAAAATATATGCTGGCAATCAAATATCGACGAATCGGCAGAAAACATCAGCCCGCTTTCCGCATCGTAGTGGCCGAAAAACGTTCCAAGCTGGGCGGGCGTTTTGTTGAAGACATCGGCTGGATGAATCCTTTATTGCACAAATTTGAAGTCAAGAAAGATCGCGTGACGCACTGGATGAAAGCGGGGGCCAAGCCAACCGCTTCCGTTCACAACCTTTTGGTTAAGGCAGGAGTGATCGAGGGAAAGAAAAAGCCGGTCCACGGAAAGCCCAAGAAGACCGAAGAGAAATAAAGAAAGTTTCTTACAGCAACATCGTTCTCTATAGCATTGTTTGAGTAAAGGTCGTATATCATAACGCCGAAATTCCTTATGGATGCACGGGATCAAGAATTTCTCGAATTTCTGGTAAAGTCGATTGTGGATCATCCGGATGACGTTAAGGTTGAGCGTAAAGTTGATGAGATGGGCGTTCTTCTCTCTCTCCAGGTAAACCCTTTAGACATGGGCCAAGTGGTGGGGAAACGGGGGCAAACGGCCCAGGCGATTCGATCGCTGTTGAAGATTGTCGGCATTAAGAATAACGCTCGCGTCAATCTGAAGATTTTGGAGCCAGAAGGCAGTTTGCGAGGTCAGGGAGTATCGATGGAACGGATTGTCGACGATTTTAAATCAGAAAGCTAAAACAAAAAACCGCGTAACGCGGTTTTTTGTTTTAGCAGCCACGGCGAGCATCCGATAGATTGCGAAGACCCGATTCCTGGGGTAGAGTATTTTCTATGCGATTTGATATTGTCACGATATTTCCCAAGGTCATTGAGGCGTATTGCGAAGAGTCGATTATTAAGCGGGCCCAGAAAAAAGACCGCATTAAAATTTATATCCACGATCTTCGGAAGTTCTCGCAGGATAAGCATAGAAAAGTGGATGATCGGCCCTATGGCGGGGGCGCCGGTATGGTCCTGATGGCAGACCCAATTTTACGAGCGATTCGATCGATTAAGAAAAAAAAGAGGACAAAAATTATCATCACGTCCGCTCGGGGAAAGGGATTCACGCAGGCAATGGCGCGTCAGTTCGCGTCGCGGTGGGATCAGATAATTCTCATTTGCGGGCATTATGAGGGCATTGACGAGCGGGTAAAGACGGTTTTGAAGGCGGAAGAAATTTCTATCGGTCCTTATATCTTGACTGGCGGCGAACTGCCGGCCATGACGATTCTCGACGCCGTCGTCCGGCATGTGCCGGGCGTGCTGGGGAAATGGGAGTCACGGGAGGAGATTAAGGGATCGTATCCGGTCTACACGCGGCCAGAGACCATTAAGAATAAAGGGAAAAAGTATACGGTCCCCCCGGTTTTGCTGGCTGGTAATCATCAGGCAATTGAGGTTTGGAGGAAAAATCGGTAAGATCGGTTTGACAGAGGAACAAAATTGCCTTATTCTTTTAAGAATAGCCCCAAGGGCTATTTCGTTTCATGACAAAAGCTGACGTGGATAAAATTGAAGAAAAGACGGATGTGGAAGCGGTTTTGAGCGACGCCGACATTTTGGCGAGCGTTCCTCCCGAAGAACTGAAAACGCTGGAAGATATGATTCGGGCGGGTGTTTTATACGGCCATAAAAAATCGCGGACTAATCCTAAATTCCGGCCCTATATCAATACCACGCGGAACGGAATTGAAATCATTGATATACCGCAAACCCTGCCGCTTATCGATACTGCCGTGGAATTCCTCAAAGAGAAGAAGCGGGAGGGGAAAGACGTATTGGTCGTGGCGACACAGCCGGCCTTCCGTGAGATTGGACGATCGTTTGCTGCCGCCCTGGGGTTTTCCTATATTAATAAGCGCTGGATTGGAGGATTATTGACGAATTTTAAGATTATCTCGGGACGGATCGAATTTTGGAAAACGCTAAAGAGTAATTTGGCGGCGGGACGGCTCGATAAATATACAAAAAAAGAACGCGTATTAATGCAAAGAAACGCCGATAGCATGAGTCTTCTTTTCGACGGCCTCGAAAATTTAAAGGCGCTCCCCGCAGCTCTTTTTATCGTGGATACATCGGTGAAGGGCCATAGCACTGCGCTTCGAGAAGCCCGGCGACTTAATATTCCGGTGGTGGCGGTTATCGATAATGACGATAATCCGGAATTTGTCGACCATCCCATTCCGGCCAATGATCATTCCCGGTTGAGCGTGGAGTGGATTTTAACTAGACTTCAAGAAGGCATGGCAAAAGGAGGAGAGGATTTAAAAAAAGCGCAATCGAGCGATGTTATCTGACATTCAGCGTCTTCGAGAGGCAACGGGAGCGGGGGTGATGGAATGCAAAAAGGCGCTCGCGGAAGCGGGAGGAGATTTTGATAAAGCGGTTACGATTATCCATGAACGGGGGTTTGACCGGGCTTTAAAAAAGCAAGATCGCGCTACCGGAGCGGGTCGGCTGCACAGCTATATCCACAATGAGCGAGTCGGCGTTCTTTTAGAGCTCCGATCGGAAACGGATTTCGTGGCGCGATCCGACGAATTCAAAAAATTGGCGCATGTTTTGAGCATGCAAATCGCCGCGATGGATCCCGCGGATAAAGACGCCCTGATGTCGCAGCCGTTTATCCAGGATGAATCGATAACCGTCGAGGAGCTTATAAAAAGAACGATTTCCACGCTGGGCGAGAATATAAAGATTGAACGCTTCGCGCGTTATGAGCTATAAATAAATATGTCTATTCTGATTTTTGAAATAGTTTTTTTCTTCGGATTGGGAGCGATGATTTATCTTATTGCCCGGGCGCTTCCTCGCATTGGAGATGATTTGTCTCCGGCTTCTCCGTCGACCCCCGTCGATCGCTTGCTGGGAAAAATTCCGGTGGAGAAATTGGACGAGGTATCGAGCCGAGTATTGGAAAAAGTGTTGCGGCGGACACGATTAGCAATCTTGCGGTTGGATAATTTCCTGGGGAAATCCTTGGAAAGCGTAAAGCGATCCAATGGAAATGGAGGCATGAACGGAAACGGCAAAACGACATTATTCATCACGAAGAAGGAAAAAAACGAAGAAGTGGCAACAAGCGCCTCTTCCTCGAGCGAATAGATTGACCTTTAGATCGACCTCGTGAATACTTAAAGCGCTCATCGCGTGGGTGACAGAGCGGCCAATTGTACCTGACTGTAAATCAGGCGCCCTAGTGGCTACGCAGGTTCGAATCCTGCCCCACGCACCAATCGGTGGATAACTTTTTACGCCGTCTCAAAAGCCCTGGTAAACGGGGATTTTTTCGTTCCTCCTGAGGGGAAGATAGGGATAAGCTTCTTTCGGCATAAGGGGTATAATTAAATACATCCCATGATTCCTTATTACTCTCAGCTGATTTTTTATCTTCACTATCTAATCGATTGGGCTAGGCGGCATTAGTCGACTCTTTTATGGGAATGAGCCTGGCGCGAAGAGGACGGTGGATTAAGTTTCTTATTTTCTCGTTGGCTCATCCGTTGTGTATTTATCCGGCATTTTGGGCGGTTTATTATCTTGGCTGGTATGAAAAGGTAAGTCCCGGCACAATTCGGCTCGGTAAATACGGCATTAGTATCTGGATAGCAATCTCGATTATCTTGTATGCCGTTATCGTTTATTTAAAATACGAAAAGTTTCGATGCCAGACTTCCAAAAGTTTCACGCCGGATCAATTTTTCGATGCTCATTTCAAGTCCCAGTGGCCTTATCTTCTGTTTTTGATTCCGCTTTGGATTCTCTGGATGGAGGAGATTAATCGAAGCAGCCTGCTTTTTATTTCTTTCGTGTATCTCTTATTGCTGCTTTTTTCGGAAGTAGCATCTATACTGCTTTTCCAAATTCACTTCGCGGATTTTATGTAAATGCCGGCAGCGATTTGCAAATCATTGTTAGGATGAGTATTCTGGAATCTATACCAGCTCAAGATTAGTGGAAATCTCAAAACTTTTTACTGCCACCCTAGCTCAGCGGTAGAGCAACTGTTTTGTAAACAGTAGGTCGTCGGTTCGAATCCGACGGGTGGCTCAAAAGATCGGCTTAGAGAATCGATGTTGAATTTAGTGCGCCCTGTAGGGATCGGACCTACGGCCTTCACAATGTCAATGTGACGCTCTACCACTGAGCTAAGGGCGCATCTTAAATTATCAATAGTGAGTGTCTTTACGACTTCGCTCGAACTTACTTTATCAAAAATTCGTAACGATGGCTAATCGCCCCGCCACTGCCTCGCTTCACTCGGCAACACCAAAAAGAAAAAATGTTCCTCACTTTATTGATTTGGCGGGGGGAATTTTTCTTAAAAATGGAAAGGACATTTTTCTTTTTGGTGTTCTGCCCTCCAAGTATTCGGGCAGTGTGGCGGGGCTTCAGTTCGGACGAGGTTTTGCGAAAACTATTTTCTGGGAAAAAGGATTTCGCAAAACCTCGACTAATTTTTTTTTGAAATTCGGCGGGAATTCGGATTTCGTCCGCGCGCAGGAGGGGTCTGGGGAGGAATGCGCGCGGGCTTGCTTTTTATTTTTGGCGGGCTTCCAAATGGAGTTCCATTATTGCAAGGTGGTAATTGGGCGAGATTGTAAAATATAAAATTTTTCTTTCTCATAGGCCCATTCAATATCACAAGGAAAGCCGTAGTGATTTTCGATTTCAAGAATTAAATCTGAAAGTTTCAAAATTTGTTCTCTTGAAAGAACTTGTGATGATGCTTTTGGTTCAGCTATATCAACCCACTCATTTCCACCTTTTTCGTTCCGAAAAAGCCCTCTCATTTGAGTATTTATATTCACATCAAGAATGTTTCTTGGTTCTTTCTCTACTACGTAACTATCTGGTGTTATTTCTCCAGAAACAACAGCCTCACCAAGCCCAAACCCAGCTTCGATGATAAGCTGATTTTTATCTTGAGTTACGGGATGAACAGAAAAAGCAACGCCGGATTTTTCACTTTCAACCATTTTCTGTACAACAACGGCGACTGATATTTTTTGTTTATGTAGATCTTTTTCAAATCGATAAAAAATGGCACGCGGAGTGAACAATGAAGCCCAACATTTCTTTACATTTTCAAGTAGCTTTTCTTCAGTAGTATTAAGATAGCTTTCAAGTTGACCCGCCCACGCTGCGTTTATCGAATCCTCGGCAGTTGCCGATGACCGAACCGCCACAAATTTTGCATCAAGATTTTTGAAAAACGTTTGGATTTCGCCAGCTATATCTTTCGACATTTCCGACTTAAGAATTAGCGCCTCGATTTTCTCTGAAGCATTTTCAACTGTGTGCATTTCTTTATGATTGACTGAATCGAGAGCGGCCTCAATTTCAACATTCATATCCGTTTCTTCCAAAAATTTTTCAAAAGCACTAGCAAGTATCGCAAATCCAGGCGGTACTGGAATACCAAGTTGTGTCATTTCACCTAGAGAAGCACCCTTACCACCAGCACTTGCTGAGTCAAGTTTTGAAATTTTATTGAAAGATTTAATAAACATAGTCCGAGGCATGCCTATTATTCAACCTCATTCTTAATTGGATACTTTTTACCACGATATTCTACCGTAGTTCCATCCTTGGAAGTCTCTATTTTTGTCAATTCAGTTTCATTGATAAATGTTCCTTCAGAAATTTGATCAAACTTCTCAGGCGTTGGGTCACCATTATTTGCTAAATAAGTGATTAGTGCATCGATTTCAAAACTATGGCCTACCATTCCTACAACTAAAGGACGACCACTAATTTGGTTTTCAGCGAATTTTCGTAATCGACTAATTGCTTTTAAATATCGCTCCGCAACTTCTTTTGGCGTTGGTCCAGTGAGTTCGCCAAGTTTTCCGTCCGTACGATACCATTCTTTTGCGGCTTCAAATCGATTGTTATTATTTCGCTTCATCAGCTCAGCAAAATATGGAATATATAAACCTTGCGCGGTTACCCACTCATTTAGTGAGAGTTCTTTTAAAACAAGCGGCGAAATAACTACTATTTTTTTATCTTTATTTTCCTCAATTTGTTTTAAAACATGAGATACGAATTTACCACCCTCTTCTTTTATTCGTTCGATATCGGACTTATCAAATACTCTCACGCTTGGATTTTCAGCTAAAACTTTTTTAAGTTCATCACCATAGACTTCAGCGGTTGATTTAGTGCGAACAGAATCAGAAGATCCACCAAGAAAAATAACCGATCCTGGTTCGGCTGTTTCAATAAGTTCTTTTAATTCCATTGCACGCTCACGAGCCAACTCTACGCCAGCTTCGGTAATTCCAGGGTATTCCACTCTATTTAGACCAAGACATAGACAAGGAAATATATCGTGCTGAAAAATCAAAATTGTTATCCGAAAAAAAGTCGCTGGAGGAGGAAATATCTCGTAATCAACAAAAGCAGAAACATTGGCTCGAACCGATGGAAAAGTGGATAAAGGACGCGGGAAATATGGAAAAAATTGCATTGGATAGCAACCTTTTTGCGAAAAAGGTTGCTGCCAAAGAAATCTTTGGCTCGAACCTCTTTCTTGGCGAAAAAACAGTGCGCACCGCCGAAGGCGGTGCTCCGAATTCATTAGGAAAATTGGGGGGAAATCAGTGGGACGCGCTTCGCGCGTCCCACTCTCTGGGGTCTTCTGTGTCTTTTTCTACAAAACTGGAGCCGTTGGGCGGATTTGAACCGCCGACCTACTCCTTACCATGGAGTTGCTCTACCAGCTGAGCTACAACGGCATGCCGGCGGGGTTTGAGGGAATCGAATCGCTGATCGCGGTTTTGCCTGCCCGCCCTACTTGCGGGTCCAGAGGGAATCGAACCCCCATCAACGGTTTTGGAGACCGTCATTCTACCATTGAACCATGGACCCATTATGACGGCAAGGCAGGCGAGGAGACCGCGTGATGGCCAGTATCAAAAATGCGCTAGCGGATCTTAGCCTCTTTATGGATCGTGTGTTTCCGGCACCAATTGCAGAATTTTTTGAGTTCGATTTTTCGTTCCAAGCTCTTTTTTTTCCGGGTATAATAATTAACCCGTTTGCAGGGGGAGCAGCGGAGCCGGATTAAATTATCGGAATATTTCGATTTGGCCATGGGTAGAAGTATAGCGGAGAATGAAATCAGCGTCAATTAAACGTGGATAGGGTTTGCCGGTCGGTTGCGATATAATAAAAATATGGACGCGGCTCACAAAAATCTTTTAGAATCGCTTATCGAAGACGGTTATCTGAAGACGTCAGCCCTTATCGACGCTTTTGCGGCGGTCGACCGGCGGGATTTTGTTCTGGAGGACGAAAAAGACAGCGCTTATAACAATTCGGCTTTGCCGATCGGGTTTGGACAAACAATATCCCAGCCACTTACAGTCGCTTTTATGCTGGAGTTGCTGGAATTGAAGCCGGGGGAAAAAGTTTTGGATATCGGGGCCGGCTCCGGGTGGACGGCCGCCTTGCTGGCCCACATCTGCGCGCCAGCCGCGGATCAATCGCTTCCCGACGGAGAAAAAGAGCCCGGGGAACCGCTCATCGTCGCGATGGAGCGAATACCGGAGCTTAAAAACTTTGCCGAAACGAATCTCAATAAATACGGGCTCGTGGAGAAGGGAATCATCAAACTGGTAAAAGGCGACGGTACCCGAGGGTATCCCAAGGAGGCTCCGTACGATAAGATTTTGGCGGGCGCCGCCGCTCATCAGGAAATTCCCCGAATCTGGCGGAATGAGCTTAAAATCGGAGGGCGCATCGTGGCGCCGGTGGGACCCAATGTCGTTGTTATCGATAAGCTCGGCAAGAATCATTATCGGCAAAAGGAATATTTTGGCTTTAGTTTTGTTCCGCTGGTGCGGGAATAGCTATGCGAGAAATTCTCAATCGACAAGTAAGGAAAAACTTTGAGGTCTACCTCTTTCCCGTGGAAGAGCAGGAAAGAGTGGTTTTTCAAATCGGCGAGCTGATTCGGGAGGGAGTTGTTATTCGTGTTATGGAAAGCTTGGCGGTTGACGACCGGGCATCGCTGGAAAAACTTCTGACGAACGCGCAAACCAATGAGGGCCTGGTCATCGATTTCCTAAAGCAAAAAGTTGGAAATATAGAGGAGGTAATTGAAGAAGAGATAAGATTATTCAAGAAAGAAAGCCTCGAGTTTATGGGGTTGACATCAGAATAGAGATGGAGTAATCTACAGAAGATCCGTAGATAACAGGCATATTCGCGCAAGCTAATAAATAAGACCTGTCGAGGATAAACCCATTGGGGGCATGTCTACGGCGTCACGCCGTTTTTTAATTCCATGCTTAGCAAATCTCAAAAGGAAAAACATATTGAAATCGGGCAGGATCTCTTTAATAAGAGTGAGAGCCTGATTTTTGTCGATTTCAGCGGAAAAACCGTGGAGGATTTAAAGGCGCTGCGGCGGACGCTTAAAAGCGTTGAGGCAACGTTTAAGGTCATCAAAAAACGCTTGCTCCGCATTGTTCTGGAGCGAAATGGGACAGCTATTGATCCCAAGAAGTTTGATTCCCAGGTTGGAACGATTTTCGGAGCCGGCGACATTTCGACGATCGCCGCCCCGGCGGTGAAATCAGGACTCACGATTTTAGGCGGATATGCGAAAGACGGCCAAACAGTCTGGGATGGAGCAACGGTAAAATCCATTGGTCAGTTGCCGCCGCGCGAAATTCTTTTGGGTCAACTAGTGGGAATGCTCACATCGCCGCTTCGAATGTTTATGTTTGTGTTGAATGAAAAAGGAAAAAAGGTCGCCAATTAACCAACGACTAAAGACTCGCCTCGCTCAAGCTTCGGCGGAGCGGGCCGACAACCAACTACAATACCGAGTCGTAGATTGTGAGTCGTGGGTCGTGAAATCAAAATTATGGAAAAATTTTCTGATATTATAGAGAAAATCGAAAAAATGACGGTAATGGAGTTAGCGGAATTGGTAAAAGTCCTGGAAGAAAAATTCGGCGTTTCTGCTTCCGCAATGGCGGTTGCCGCGCCGGGCGCCGGGGCGGGCGGCAGCGGAGAAGAGAAATCATCTTACGATGTTATCTTGAAGTCTGCCGGTGAGCAGAAGATCAATGTGATCAAAGCGGTAAAGGATATCGCCGGATTGGGTCTTAAGGAAGCAAAAGACTTAGTCGATGCGGCTCCGAAACCGGTCAAGACCGGCGTCAAAAAAGAAGATGCCGATGAGATCAAGAAGAAATTGGAAGAAGTGGGAGCGGTCGTTGAATTGGCTTAAAAACAGATTCCCGCGAATAAAAATATCTCGTTTACAAGCGAGATATTTTTATTTATAGTGGGGGAGTAATGCGGCAGGTTTTAGGAGTTTTTTCCTACTCGCATAGCTCACCAGAGCGCTGCTTGAGTTAGGGACGGTTAGTTCAGTGGTAGAACGCTTCGTTCACATCGAAGAGGCCGCTGGTTCGATCCCAGCACCGTCCACTTTTTAGAAGCTTGGCTTTGCCGATCCCGGAGCTTATGGTTTAAAGCCCATCTTCTTATCTTTCAGTAACGTTTTCATTTTACCTTCGTCCTAAACCCCGGTGATTCGGCCTCTTCTTGATGAAATATATTGTGGCCGCCTTGATCGTTGGGGCCATTATTTTAGGGATTTTTGTGCAAATCAAACTCCGGAGCGAGCCGGAGATTATTGTGCATTCTCCTCCCACAACCCTGCGCAACCTGTGGGAGAAATACAAGGAAACTTACATTATTGATAACGGTCGGACTATAGATCCCGACCGAGACAGCGTAACAACGTCCGAGGGGCAAAGTTACGCCATGCTTCGAGCGGTGTGGGTGGATGATAAAGCCGCGTTTGACGCCGCGTGGACTTGGACTCAGGCTCATTTGGCCAAAAGAAATGGGCTTTTTTCCTGGATTTACGGGAAAAAGCCGGATGGAACCGAGGGGGTTCTAATAAATCTTGGAGGGGAAAATTCCGCGAGCGACGCCGATACGGATATCGCCTTGGCTTTGATTTTCTCTTACGGACGGTGGGGTGACGAAACGCATCTCCGCCAGGCTCAAACCATTATAGAAAGTATATGGAATGAAGAAGTGATTTCAATCAAGGGAAAGCTCTATCTGGCGGCCAATGATATTGAGAAAAAGACAACATCGCCGGCTATTCTGATTAATCCCTCCTATCTAGCCCCCTATGCCTATAGGATTTTCGCGAAAATCGATGCGCGTCATCCTTGGGATAGTTTGGTAGATTCTTCGCTCAATCTCGTAAGAGGAGTGATGGAATCGCCGTTAGATCGAGAGAGGAGTGTTCGCATTCCGCCGGACTGGGCTTTTATCAATCGAAAAACGGGAGCTATCGAACCGGCAACGGTTTCCGGTCTCACAAGTAATTTCAGTTATGATGCGTTGCGGCTGCCGTGGCGATTGGCTTTGGATTGGTATTGGTTTCGCGATGACGAAACGCGAGAGATTCTACGAGAGATGAATTTCTTGAGCGAAGAATGGGAAAAGAAGGAATTATTGGCATCGGAATATGGGCACGATGGAAGCGTGATCGCCGAGGGAGACGTTCCAGCTCTCTATGGCGGAACTCTAGGCTATTTTATCGTTGCGGATGAAGAGAATGCCGAAGAAATATTAAAGAAAAAGCTTTTATCTTGGTATAACCCAGACACGAATTCTTGGAAAGAGAAACTCGGTTATTACAACGATAACTGGGTTTGGTTTGGCATGGCTTTGTATTATCAATTAATTCCCAACTTAACCCCTCAATTATGAAAAAAGATCAACGCGAATTTCTCCTCGACGCCGCAACGAATCGCCGGGAAGGCCGGGAGCGAATCCTCTATGCCGCATCGCCGAAGGCGCTTATCGTCACAACGGTCGTTCTGGCGCTGACGTACTTTGTGATAATCGCATTCGGCTTTCCGCGCGGAAACGTTTTGCTTTTTTCTCTTCTTATCGTCGGAGAAATTTTTCACTTATGGCAGTTGTTTACTTATTGTTATACGGTGTGGGAAACGCGGCACCGGGCGATTTTTGATCCGAATTTTACCCCGCCGGTTGATATTTTCATTACGGTAGCAGGGGAGCCGCTCGATGTCGTAGAAGCTACGGCATCCGTCAAACTGGATTACCCTCAGTATACCGTTCATATCCTCAATGACGGGTATGTCACTAAGAAAGACAATTGGCGGGAGGTGGAAAGATTAGCCGAGCATCTTGGAGTCAATTGCATCACTCGGAAAATTCCGGGAGGAGCAAAGGCGGGAAATATTAATAATGCGTTGCGGGAGACGCAAAATCCTTTTGTCGCGGTTTTTGATGTGGATCATATTCCGCATCCGGATTTCCTCAAGGAAGTGATGGGATATTTCCGGGATCCTCGGATGGCCTTCGTCCAGACGCCGCAATTCTATCGGAATTTTGGAGAAAATTCGGTAACGGCGGGAGCGTGGGAGCAGCAGGAGCTTTTTTTCCGATCTATCTTGAACGGAAAAAATCGCTTAAATTCTGTTTTTATGTGCGGAACAAACATGGTGATTCGCCGAGAGGCTTTAGAGGGAGTGGGGGGAATGTTGGAAAAAAGCATAACGGAAGATTTTGCGACGTCGCTTTTTATCCATGAGCGGGGATGGAAATCGCTCTATGTTCCCAAGGTATTAGCTGAAGGACTGGCGCCGCAAGATTTAAGCTCGTACGCCAAGCAGCAGTTCCGATGGGCGCGAGGAAGCCTGGATCTCATTTTCCTCTATAATCCGATTTTTCGGCGGGGGCTGACCTGGGCTCAAAAAATTCAGTACCTTGCCTCTGCTAGTTTTTATTTGTCGGGGCCGATCGTCATTATGAACGCGCTCCTGCCGGTTGTTTTCTTTTATACCGGGTTGGTGCCTCTAAAGGTAGCTACTATGTTTTTGGCGCTTGTTTTTTTGCCCTACATGTTTTTGACAGTGATGGTCTTATCGATTACGACAGGCTTCACGCTCACTTTCCGGGCCGTTTCTTTCGCGGTCGCGACGGCGGGCATTCAAATGAGAGCGCTATGGGGATCTGCTTTCCGACGGAAGGCGCAATTCGTTATAACGCCTAAAAAAGCGCAGTCCGGCAATTTTCTTCGATTAGCGATTCCGCATTTTGGATATTTGGCTTTGGTTGCGGGTGGTATCTTGGTGGCGCTAGCTCGCGAAGGGGCAACGCCGTCGTTGTTTACCAATATTGCGTGGGCTGTTTTTCAAATTGCGCTTTTTACTCCGTATATGGGAGCGGCGTTGCCGGAAGCGGAGCGCAGGGCGGCGCCGGCTCCTGCTATTAAACGAGCCATCGCCGCTGAGCGGGAATAAAAATATTTTCAAACCATGAACGGCGCCTTATCTATGGAATATGACCAAGTTCGGGTGGAAGACGCGGCTAACCGGTTCCCCGCGATTTTCACGCTTTCTCTTTTGGCGGTCGGCGGAGTTCTGTTCTCGTTGCTTTTCTTATTTCCATTAAGCCTCCGGCTGGATGAATCGCAAAGCCTTTGGCAATCGAGCCATAGCCTCAGCGGAACCCTGCGGATTATCGCTATGGATGTTCACGTACCGCTGTATCAAGTTATTTTGCATTACTGGCAATTCGTCTGGGGGCGCGGCGTCCCGGAGGCCCGGCTCCTGTCGCTTCTCTTCTATGTTTTATGCATTCCGGCGATCTATGGATTAGGGCGGTTAAGCTTTAATTCCCGGACCGGGTTTTTCGCTGCCGCTCTTGCCGCCCTTTCACCCTTTCTCTTATGGTATGGCAGCGAAATACGCATGTATACGCTTCTAACGCTGGCTTCCGTTTTGAATCAGTATGCGTTCGTGCGTATTATGCAAAAAAAAGGGCGAACGGGGTGGATTCCGTATTTTCTTTCGGCATCCGTGGGAATCTACGTTCATTATTTTTTTTGGCTTAATCTTGCGGCGCAAGCTCTATTTGTTATCGCGCGGCGGGATTTATTCGGAGATCGTCCCATCCGGACAATGCTTCTGATAGGCGGGGGATTGCTTCTGGTTTTCTCTCCTTGGATCGCTTTCGTTGTTCAGTTAAATCAGATAGGGAATAGCGAACCGCTGCTTTCCGTTCCCGCATCAGTAAACATTTTTCTGTTATTTTCGGAATTTTTATTCGGATTCCATAATGATGCTATCGCGAGCGTCATTTTAGCGTTCTGGCCCCTTGCTGCCCTGGGGATCTTTATGGTGCTGCGGCGTGGAACCTACATATCGGATGAATTAATGTATTTTATCGTAGCGCTTATTTTTCCCATCATTTCCGTTTTCTTATTCAGTTTTTATCGGCCCATATTTCTTACCCGATATTTGATTATCACCTTACCCGCCTTTTATTTGATTCTTGCCTGGATGGTGGGGATGTATTCCAGGCCTATTGAAGCAGGAGTAAAGCTCCTCACTGTCATTGTTATGGTTATCATGCTTTCCGAGCAGGCGTTCGGTTCAACCGCTCCCGTTAAGGAAAATTACGCCTCCGTCGCGAAGCTTCTGGAAAGGAGCGCGACGCCACAAGACGTGATTATTATTTCGCCTCCGTTTACTGTGTATCCGCTCGAATACTATTATCAAGGAACGGCGAAATATGTGACGCTCCCCGGTTGGGATAGAACGGCGTATGGTCCCATCCCTGCCTATTCCCGAGATCGTGTCGAAGCGGAGGCGGAGCGAGTAGTTCAAAACCATCGCCGCGCCTGGGTCGTTTTAAGCTATGACCAGGGATACGAGAAAGAAGTGCGGGAGTTTTTTGACCGCCGGTACAGGCAGATCTACGCCGAAGATTTCTCCCGAGGATTGCGGCTTATAGGGTATGAGATCGACGGTTCGCTGCCGCTTCTCGCGCGACAATAAAAAACGAAATGCCCCGCGGCAGCGCTGCGGGGCATTTCTTATGGAGTCTTTCTTGAAGAACGTTCTACCATCCGGCTCGTCTTGCAAGATCAAGCGCGTATTCCGGCCAGAAAGTTCCTGCGGAAGGACCACCGTTGCAGTTGCCGTCAGACTCTCCCGGTTTTTTTGCCCACAGGAAAGCATCGACAAGAGCTTGAGACGTATCGGTGGTTGGCGTTTTTCCAAGAGCGCGGCCGCTCGGATTGCACCATTCGCCATTAGAACCAACACCGTTGCGGCTCGTATCGATTACGAATCGCTTGCCGATTCGGGAAGAAATCGAATTGCCGTATTCCAGGTTCTGGTCCGTTGCGACGAAATTTGAAACATTCAGGCTGAATCCTCGCGCGGAGGAAACGCCGGCTGATTGCAATCGATGCGCCATCTGATCCGGGGTTATCCAGCCCGGATGTCCGGCATCGATATAGACGGAGGTGTTTCCGCCGGTGCCGAGGGTGGTTACGGCATCGCGAAGCAGAGATAACCGCTCTTGCTGCCGTTCTCCCGAGAGGCAATCCATGCCGGCTAAGGCGTCGGGTTCGAGGATGACCAGGGCTTTTCGGGTTCCGATTCCGGATTTAAGTCCGGAAATCCAGGATCGGTAAGCGTCAGCTCCCGATGTTCCTCCGGCCGAGTATCCGCCGCAGTCGCGGTAGGGAATATTGTAGGCGATAAAAATGGGAGTGGAGCCGGCAGCAGAAGCCTTTGTCGTTGCTTCATTGGCAGCATTGCGGATATCGCCGCTCCATCCGCCGAGCCAGATGCCGGTCGGTTGATCGGCGATTTTATTCATGAGGGCGGCATCCGCGGGTCGGTCGTATTGATGAGCGGTAGCCCAGGCCCGGGCCGTCGAGTTGGGATCGACGTAAAAAGAAGATAAGCTCGGTGGCGATGTCGGTGTAGGATCCTGATTGGTTGTTGTTGGCTGCAATCGAGGTAGCCCGTTGCCGATGTAAATCGGAAAAGATTTCTTGGCGAGTGCGACGCCACGGCTGTTTACGGCTGTAAATGTGAGCGTGTAGGGGCCGCTGCCTTTCCAGGTCCACCCGGAAAGATTGACCAGGGCTTCTTTGTGCGGGGCATCGGTATGGTTCGAGGGCATCTCGTTGCGGCCGCCGTTATCGACTTGCCAGAACATCTTGTAGGCATTGAGGGAGTAATTAGGAAGGACTCCCTTAAAGGGCTGGGTTCCCGAAAGGATTGCTTCCGGGGTTGGCCACCAGATTTGTAGTTCGGCAGCGGCTACGGTCTTGGTCGTTGTTGTAACAACGGTTGCTTTCGGAGCATCAGTGGCAAGAATCGGCGATGTTGATGTTAAAGGGCTTGAGGTAAGGGTAGCTACGGGTGTTGTATTTGTTCCGGAGGCGGTTGGTGTCGGGTTCGATGAATTGGGAACGTAGATAGAGAGGGATCGCTGGGCGATGACCTGGCCATTCCGGGACGCGATGAAGTTTAAGACATATGGGCCATTACCGCGCCAGGTCCATCCGTTTAAATTAACGCTGTATTCTTTGTGGGGATAATCGGCATAGCTGTTCCACATTTCATGCCGTTCGCCCTGATCCACCTGCCAGAACATTTGATAGTCGGAAACGGGGTAATTCTGAAGAAGAGCTTTAAGAGGCTGCGTTCCGGTTATGCTCACGTTCGGAGTCGGCCACCAGATATCGATGGATGGCGTTTGCGCTGAACTTGAAGCCGGAATAAGCCAAAGGGCGGCAAGCGCGAAAGAGACTATCGCTCGCCGCGTCCTATAGTTAGGACTCATTATTTTGCCCCATCATTTTACTTTCCTATTGTTTGAGGGTCGTATCGCGTCATCGTATCGAACTGGGCAGGCGGATGATCCGCCGGCGATGGAACCTCTCAAATAACAGGGATGCAGAAATGATCGGACGGTTTAAGTTGCGACAGTTTTTAAGTAGGCTCCAAGATGAGTTTGCTGTTCTGTGTCTAAGCTGCAGTTAGACCGCGAAGCAAAGACGAAGAACCGCTAAAATTCATTAAAGAGCTTTCGAAGCATAGCCGATGAAAGAATTTAGTCAATTTAACCAGGGTTAAACGGGAAAACAATGCATTTACAATGGAAAATAAAGAATTCTACTCGACCGGCGAAGTGGCGCGCTTGCTTAAAATAAGCCGTATCGCCGTTTTTAATAAAATAAAAGGCGGCAAGCTGCCGGCGATCAAAGTTGGAAAGAATTATGTTATCCGGAGAGAGGATCTCGCGGCTATTTTCGGTGAAGCAATCCTCCGCGAAGAGCCGGAGGCGGTAGAAAAAGAACCCGAAGAGGCGAAAAATAGGGCCAGTCTCCTGTAGTTACCGAATCTTCTGCAGGAAGTTGAAGGTTTCTTCGAAGTTCTTAATGACGATATCAACAATGGATTCAGATTGGCGGGGCGTGATAATGGTGCGAACGGGTGATTGCGTCTTATTGCCGGCTTGATCGGCGGTTTCGATGCGGACGCGGTAGAGTTGTCCCGGCTTCAAATCTGTGATGATGACATTATGATCCGTGCTGTAGCTGCTCTTATCGCCGATCTGCTTGAAATCCGCTTTTGCTCCGGCGGTTCCGTCTTGATAAAGGACAAGGGAATTAGTCGGTTCGTCGGTTTTCCAGCTCACGACCGTCTGCACGCGATCATTTCGTCCCGGAACTAAGGCGTTATCAATTTTAATATTGGAGATGATCGGCGGAGTCACGTCTTGGCTGGTTCGGGCGGTCAAAGAATCTCCCGATTGGATCGGATTATCTTTTTCGTTATAACCGGAAATGGTGAGTTCGTAGGTGGTTGCCGGAGTGAGGTTGTCGATCAGTATCTCGTGATCCACGACTTTTTGCGGATCGGTTTTCTGATTTACTTCGCCGGTTCGGAGATTCTTGTATGTGACGATGGAGCTCGCCGGTTCATCCGTGGACCAGACAATCCGGAATCCGTTATTCAGCGTCTGAGCGATGCGCGGATGAGCGGTTCCGGTTTTTGTGATAAAGGTAAGGTCGTCGCTCTTGCCTACAACTTGCGGCAGGGTAAAGGATTTCACCATGTAGTGATAGCGCGTATTGGATTTAAGGCCGACGAGATTCAATTTATGATCTCGGGTCCGGGCTTGCAGATCAGAAACTTCGGCGCCATAGGGATTATTGGCCTCGGCATTGAAAGCTTCTTCAGGGGCGTAAGAAACAACGCCGAATGCATTTGTATTGGTTTTCCAGGTTATCGTTGCGGTTGATTCTGCGATATCGATAACGCGCGGCTGCTCGATGAAGGGCGGAATAAGGGACGGCAAAATGGATTCAATGGAGCTTTCAATAAGATCCTGGGCGGCCGAGGCGTTCTCTACGCTTTGTATGTCTTTAACGGATTCGGCAAAGAATTTGGTTTTGAGGATTTGATCGGCCGACGATGCCGTGTTGCCCTCTTTGTCGCTCGCGGTAACCTGGAAATGATATTCGGTTCCCAAACGGAGGCCGGTTACCTTAACGGCATGGGTTCGGGAAGAGACCGGATCCGCGGCAACAAGGCCGTACTTCGAATCTTCACCGTAGTAAACAAGCCCGGTCGTATTTTCATCGGTTTCAAATTTAATCGTCGCTCCAAAAGCTCCTAACTGTTCCACGGTGATATTGGAGATTGTGGGCGCCGTCGAATCCTTGGGAGGCGGCGGGGGCGCGCCACCACCCGCCGAACTGTTGATGATAACCACATTGGACTCCGTGGTCTTGAAGGTGTTCTCTGCCGAGGTCGTTGAATTGTTGGCGGCGTCTTTGGAGGTAAGGATGAAGAAGTAATTGGTATTGGCGGTCAGGCCCGTTAGCGAGGCCACATGCGAGATGGTAAGGGTCGCATCCTCATCGGTGGCATTGGGATAGGAGCCGGTTGCGGTTCCGTACTGGGCCTTCGACGTTGCTGGTTCATCGGTCGTCCAGACAACGACCGCCGCAGTCGAGGATTTGACGGGGACGGAGACATTGGAGATTGTGGGAGCCTTCACGTCATTGGTGGTCGCAAAGAAGTAATAATTGTTGCCGTTGTTGTCGGTTGCGGTGGCGCCATTCCCGTCCGTTGATTTGACATAGTAATAGTAGGTGGTTCCCGCCGAGAGTCCGGTCAAATTGACTTGGTGCTGGAACAAGGAGGAGGAGCCGTTCCCGACCAACGACGCGCTCCCGACCTGGGTGGCGGAGCTCAGCTGCGGATTGGTGGAGTAATAGACGTAGGAATCGGAATCAACATTGGTATTCCAGAAGATGGTGGCGGTATTGTCGTTCACGTTGATCGCGGTTACCCCGGAGATGGTGGGCGCCGAAAGCGTCGAGAAGGAATACCCCGCGCCGCCATTGTCGCTCGTCGCGGTGTTAAGTGACGGATCGGTCGATTTCACCCGGAAAAGATACGTGGTCGAGGCGGTAAGCCCGGTGATAGTGACGCTATGGGAGGTCGCAAAGGCGGTGGACGATGCCGTCGATCCAAACGCGGTTGAGGGAGAAACCGAGTAGTTGATCTCCGAGTTCGAGATCTCATCGGTATCCCAGATGATCCGCACCCAGGTAGCCTGCCGTTCGGTGGTGGAGACAGTGGAGATCGTGGGAGAAGTGGTATCGGACCCCCCTTGGCCATTCGGCTGGTCGGACAAGACCGGCGTGTAGGCGGAAACGTCATTATTCGAAGAAAGGGTCTGCACTTTGTAGTAGTACGTGGTCGAGGACGAGAGGTTCTGGTCGTAATGGTAATTGGTGGTCGAGGCGGTAAGCGTAGTAAGGAACGAATAATCGGTGCCGTTGGTCGAACGGTAGACTTTGTAGGAGCCAAACGGCGCCGACGAGGTGGCGACGTATTGTTCCCAGGTCACAAATTCTCCGTAGTTGCCGGTGGGAACATTCGAGACGTCTTTGAATTGGAAATTGGCGGGCGCATACGGAGCGGAAACGGTCGACGAAGTCATATTCCCGTAAAGATCCCGGACCTCATAGTAAATGGTGGGATAGGTGGTCGAAGCAAAGCTCCAGGCAAACGTGGTTGAGGTCGAAGCCCCGCCGACGCTTACAAAGGAACTCGACGAGGCTGCTTCCACAGTCGAGGAGACCCGGTATTGGATGTTGGTGTTATCCGTTGCCGCCAAGGTGATCGTGCTTGAGGGAATATTGAGAACGAAGCTCGAGACCGCGGGATTGGTGGTATCAAGCGTAAAGGCGCCGCCGATGGTTGAGGTCGTATTGTTCGCGCCCTCGCGGTCGTTTACGGTAATCCGGATTTTGGTGGTCGACGAATACGTGCCCGATCCCAATTGCGCTTTCGCGTTCCAGGTGGCGGTCTGCGTCGTGTAGGCGACTTGAGCGACGGCTTTGTGGGCATAATCAGCGGCAACCAGAGTCGAAGTCGCAATCGAGGCCCACGTGGATCCATTATTGATGCTGTATTCAAAACTGGGGGTCACATACCCGGGATCCGTGGTGCCGGTGGTGGTATCCGGATCGCGGACGGCGTATTCGATCGCCACCTGGCCAAACGCGCTATCGGTCGAGGTCGCATTTTGATTCGCAGCAATGCCATTGGTGCCAAAGGATTGGTTGAACTCCGGGGAGGCGTTTACGACGTATTGGACAGTAACACTTAGAACTGTTGGCGTAGAAACTCCCGTGGATATTAAGGCAACTTTGTATTGAAACCATCGATCATTATTACCCGACGATAATATGGAAGGAATTGCAGCAGAAGGGCAGCTTACCGTTCCCGAATTCTTACTACATCCTGTCGTAGTGGCCGTGAAATCCGACCAACCCACCAAACTCAAATTACTGGAAGAAGAAGCCGTTCTTAAAGAAACCGTAACCGCAGTGCCCGCCGGCAACGAAACGTCCTCTATCCAACTCAGCGATCCAATAACATTCCCGGAATCGCCCGAATCATACGCAGAAGAAACAATGTTTCCGGATAAGGAATAAGTCGGGCTTTCCTCCACCCCTAACGTATTAAAATTATTAATCTCCGTCTTATATTCCGCAAGAAGCCAATCCGCAGAACGCACTACGGTCGAAACCCGAACTTCATCAAGGTCGATATTGGAATATTCGGGTTGTATAGGCCACATAGGCTGCCGGGCAAACCGCCAGGGGCTTCCGCCGAAATTTCCCGAACAAGTCGAAGCAAGGGTAAAATTATTCGTCGAGGCGTTATCCTGAAGCCCATTTAAATAAACATTCCAGCTACCCCCGTACGTTCCCGTCCCGCTATAGCTAAAGGTTCCGGCAACATAATACCAGCTCCCTAATGAGATGGCGGTGGATCCCTTAGCACCATTCGCAACGCTGTTCTTATCGCAGGTAAAAACAAGACCTTGATGAGTTCCGGCACCGCCGCTCATCGGCGAAATGGTTAAGGTGGGAGACTCCACTACCCCGTTAGTTTGAGTGTCAAAGATAACAGCACCGGCATTAGCGCTCACATTGCTAAAAGTGGTTTCGGACCAACTAATAGGCTTAACCCAGGCAGAAACCGTAAGAGACGATCCGCCTAAGGCAGTGCTCGAGACCTGCACCTCAGAATTAGTCGTGTTATCAAAACGTTGCCCGCCGGCGATGATGGCGCTCGCCGTAGAGGATGGTGCCGTCGTAGAAGTTTTCACGCCATTCCGAGCACCCTTCGAGTCCACGATCGTTGTCGTCGAATTGCCATCGTTTAAATGATAGACCGCTAAAAAATTGGAATTCCAAACCGCTGATGCGCTCGAGCTACTCTGCGCCGACGGATTATTATAATAAAGATAGATGGACGTATTATTATCCGCAGTAATCGTAGGCACCTTAACCCAGATCGTTGATGTCCCGCTTGTATTCCAGGATTCGATTTCGTAAGAAAGAGGAGTGGCGTTATCCGAGGAGACAAAACGGATATCAGCTCCGCCAGCTACTGTCTTGGAATAATCAAAATTCGACGAATTTAAAAATACGGCCACTGGAAAATCGCTAAGAGAAGAAGAGGATGACGCATTATTAAGCGTAATAGATTTACGATTCGCCCATGTGAGATTCCACCACGGTTCGGTAAGTCGAATCGTACTCGAAGGAACCGAAATATTAGTCGAGGTGGAATACTGTGCCCAACCGGTTTGATTTGTGGGATGCGCTATCGTACTCGTCGTCGATCCGCCGGACCAATCGGATTGACTAAAAGAGTAAGTAGCCGCGCTTACAGAATGTGGATTGATCGAACCGCCAAAAATAAGCGAAGCGATAACGGCGACAGTAACCGCGTTGGAAAAAATCCTACGGCGTTTTGAAACTAACATAATTCCAAGTAAGTATATCGCGAAATCACAAAAACGCTTCTGTTGATAAGAATACTTCGCAAGTTTTCGCCGCATCGCAGTCAAAAAAATAAAATCAAGGAAGGAGAAAATAAATTCTCCTCCTCAGTCCCAGAATTCGTTCTACAAAAAGTAGAACAGAAAAAGCCTTTATTTCCGCAACAATATATCATTTGCAACGCGAATGATCTCTGTAGGAATTTGATCTCCCTTAACCAAAAATTGATCGGCTCCCGCCTGAATGGCTCGCTCCTGGATTTCTTTATCTCCATGAGAAGAGAAAATGATTATCTTCAAATCCTTGGTTTCCGGATCTTTTCGCAGTCGTTCGACAAATTTGAATCCCGCTTCCTTATCCACTTCCCCGCCCCGGCGAAGCGGCAAGCCGATATCCAATAAAACCAGATGCGGCCGCGACGCGGGATCCGAAACGATTTTTTCTGCTTCTTCGATATTATCAACCATTTTAAATTGAAAATTGTGCTGAGCAGCATGAAGCCAAAAAATATCCCGCAAATACATCTTCATGAAATCATCGTCCTCTACGGAAAGAATTTTAAAAGGCAGGTTCATAAACTAAAATTTAAAAATCAAATTTACCTTTTTCCCTTTTACTTTCTGATAAATGCCTCTTTAGGCGGCAGCTTTGCGGCGCGACGAGCCGGCCAAAACCCCGATGTTAATCCCACAACAACCGATAGCGCGATAATAAATAGTATAAATTTCCACGGGTAAATAAAAAGTGTAATCGGTTTTCCTCCTAAATAACGCGCCAAGAAATTTAATCCTAGATTAAAAAGCTCCCCGCCGACAACACCCAGAATAATTCCTCCCACCCCGCCCATCAATCCCATAACAAGCGACTCCATGAGAAACAAATTCCGGATATCTTTAGCCGAAGCGCCCAATGACTTCATAATCCCCACTTCGAAAATTCTTTCCAGAAATCCGATGATCATCGTGTTAAACATTCCAATCGCGGAAACAACCAAGGCGGCGACGCCAAAAACCCCCAAAATAACGGTAATTGCCGTCAAAATTCTCTGCGCTTGGTTTACCAGATCAATGCGGGCAGAAATAACATAACCGTCATTAATGATCTTATCCCGTAAACTTTCCACGGATTCAATATCTTTTGCCTTAACGAAAATGCGTCCGTAGGTCGGAGGCGGATCCCGGAAAGCGTCGGCGGGAACAATAACAAACGGCGGCTCCACCTCGGTTCCGGTAATGCCCTTCACGACAAGCGGCTGCGACTCCATAAGCTGAGCGCTCCCCGTCTCGGCGCTCTCCGGCGAGAAAATTTTAACCCCCAAAGTATCCCCAAGAGCACTAGGATCGTTTTTAAGATTAAAAAGTTTAAGGGCGCTTGCCGATAGGATAGCCGCCGGCTCTCTCTCCGTAAAACCGCTGCCCACATCAATAGTTAACCCTTCGAGACGAAAATAATTCGGTGTAACGATCTTAACCAGCATAAAACCCGACATATTCTTGATTTTCACTTCACCGGTAAATTCGGCGACCGGACTGATCTCCTCCGCACCCGGCAGCACCGCCATTTTTCTCAAATTCTCCTCGGTTATCGGCAGCGTACTTTCTGCGGGATAAAAAGCTTCGAGCGTAATCAGCGAATCCTCGGTTGTCGCCAATTTTCCGATAAGAATATATTGCAAGCCATAACCCAGTGATACCAAAAAAAGAACCGTACCGATACCCACCGCAATTCCTAAAATAGTAAGAAAGGTGCGAGCCGGACGAACGCGAAAAACCCTCAACGAAAGTTTAAGCAAATCCGCCAGGCGCAAACGGTGCGAAGCCGTCGCGCCGAAAGCGGACTTCTCCGCCTGTATTTCGTAATCTTTTTCTTGAATCTTTTGCGTATCCATGGTTAAAGGGCAACGGCCGCCTCCGACTCTTTCTGAAGAACCCCTTCAAACTTTTCCGCCAGCCGAAGGCTCAAATGTGATTGAAAGCCCAAACCTCCCCTCGACCGGGGAAGGCTCAATACCTTGATAAAATGATCGGGCGTAATAATCTTCCGGAGCCGCTCGTTGATGCACTCGTCTAAACGCTCCACCTGCAGTGAAGATAGGGAAAGCGGAACGCCATCCACCAACCATCGACGAAAACGCTCCACATCGTGGAGAAGCGGATCCTCGGGACGCTCTTCGAATTTTTTATAAATCGCCGTAATCTCTTTCTGCTCCCGAATGATTTTATCGACGTGATCGCTGATGCGCCGAGCTTTTTGCTTCCATAAACCGACTCCCCCTTTGGCATAAGGACGATCCAATATCTCCATAAAAAGATCCCCATCAATAGCATTGCGCAAACGCTGCGCGAGAAAAAATTCAAACCGCTTGATCTCGTGATCCGTAAATCCGCGGAGGATGAGATTGGACAAGGCTCGAGCTCGATTCTCCACCGAGGGCAATTCGGGATAAAGCTTCTTGTATTTGGCGGCAGACGACTGAGCCGCTCGGGCATGCCGCGCTTCAATCTTCGTAATCGCACCGTCGCGCATATAAAAAATCCTGTCCACATCCCGAAGGCTCCACGCTTCATGCGTCACGATAATAATCGTTTTGCCGTCTTTCGTATTAAACTCTTTAAGCAGATCAAGAACATTCACGGCATTTTGCGAATCCAGGTTCCCAATGGGTTCATCAGCTAGAATAAGCGGCGGATCATTGGCTAGGGCGCGAGCAATGGCAACGCGCTGCTGCTGCCCTCCCGACAATTCGTGCGGATACCGTTCCGCGAGCGCGGCTAAACCAAGGCGCTCCAATAACTCCATCGCCCGCTTTCGTCGTTTTTCAGGAGAAATACCCAAAAACGACATCGGTAGGATGACGTTATCGATGTTTCTAATAGACGGAATGAGATTGAAGTTTTGAAAAATAATGCCGATACCCACCTGCCGAAATACGGCCAAATCCTTTTCGGCAAAATTGCTCAAATTTTCGCCGTTAATAATAACATTGCCGGACGTGGGACGCTCCACGCCCGCAATCGCATAGAGGATAGTGGACTTACCGCAGCCGGACGGTCCGAAAAAACTCACATACTCCCCCGGCGCGATATCCAAACTGATGGTCTTCAACGCATGAACTTCCGAGGGCTGCCCTCGGTCATAATAGAAATCAACATCTTCAAGTTTGATAATCGGCGGCATATTACTTTTTAACTATAACGTAATCAGTGAAAAAGGCTAATCAAAGATGGCTTCTTTTTCCGTAAAACATCAGCCCGATAAGGTCGGAGCGCCACCAAGTCTTCGATCCGAACCCCTCCCCAGCCAGGAAAATATAATCCCGGCTCAACAGAGAAAACCATCCCGGGTTTTAGAATATCGCGAGAGTCTTTTCGAATATGCGGCGCTTCGTGAACCTCGAGTCCGATCCCATGCCCCAACGCATGCGTGAAATTATCTTGAACCCGCTCCCTCTCGAATAACTCATGGGCTTCGGTATGAATATCATGCGCCCTCATCCTCGCAACGCATTTTTGCAAAGTTCGCTCCTGAGCCTGCTGTACCAAATTGTAAATTTTTAAAAATCTCGCCGTGGGCTTCCCTAAAAAAATCGTCCGCGACATATCCCCGCAATAACCTTGATATGTTGCGCCGAAATCCATAAGAAGCATACTCCCCTTTTTTATCTTCGTGGTACCAACTTGTCGTGAGCCTGTCGAACGGGTCCGATAATGCGGCCGGGCGGCGTTTTTCCCAAACGCGACAATTGTCTCAAACGACGGCCGTTCGGATCCCCGAATTTTCATAATCGCTTCTAAACGCTCAGCGATGGCAATCTCTGCCATCCCCGGCTTTATAAGCCGCAGCAGCATCGAAAAAGATTCTTCGGCAATCCGCTGCGCTTTTTCGATTTTTTCTATTTCCTCGCCATTTTTAATCACGCGCCGCTGCTCAATCGCTCCCGCGGTTTCAATAAAATGAATATTGGGAGTTTTTTTCTTGATCCACTTAAATTCAGCAAGCGTCATGCTGGCTGCCTCAACTCCTAATCGCTTGATTCGTAATTTCTTAACGAGGCCGGATAAAATATCCGAAACACTGTTACCGGGCGAAGTAATAATAATTTCCACCAAGGGCGCCTCCAGCCGGCGCGCTTCTGCTTCATAAAGCCTCGAGGCGATAAGATATCTTTTCTTTTTAACCAGCAACAAATATGCTTCCCTCTCTTGCGGGTTCACACCGACGAATCCAGAAAGATATCGGATATTATAAGGATTCGTGACAAAGAGAGCGTCGTAATTTTTGAATCCGCCCATGGAAATCATCGATCCCGCGGTATCTTCGAGATCTCATTGGCCACGTATTCGCGAAAAACAAAAATGTAATGATCGCCGACGGATAAAGGCTTTCCTGCTTCCCGCTTGGCCTCAGCAAACTGCTGCGCTGCTTCAGCGCCCAACCGTTGGAACCTCCGCACCAATTCTTCACGGGCTACGATCCCCGACGCGATATCAACAAGTAGCTCCCAATAATCATCGGGAATCCGGTCAAAATCCTCTAGTTTTAAAGCTGGCTCCTGGGTACCCCGCTTCAAAAAGTTACCGGACTTTACCCGGCGAGCAACTTCATCCTCGAATAGCTGCTTGATCTTGGCTTTAGCTTCTAAAATTTTTTCTCGACGCGAGTCAAGCTGTTCCGGCATTTGCCCCATCGTACCATTTTCGCTCCCTTTCGGCAAATCTCCACGGATAAACGAAATTTCTAACTATCAACGGATAACCCTTGCCACCGCTTTTACCAATCGCTTATCAAACATAGAAGGAATAATTTCATCCGGTGACGGCTTTTTCACTAAACTAGCGATTGCCACCGCCGCGCGATACTTCATATCGTCCGTAATCCGCCGGACACGGTTATCCAAAGCTCCCCGAAAAACACCCGGAAAGGCCAGCGAATTATTGATTTGATTCGGAAAATCGCTACGGCCCGTCGCCACAATTGCCGCTCCCGCCTTTTGGGCGAGATCCGGCATAATTTCGGGAACCGGGTTAGCAAGAGCAAAAACAATCGCGCCCGGCTTCATCATGCGAACATGTTCGGGATGAATAATATTGGGGCCAGAAACGCCGATCACTACATCGGCGCCCAACATGGCTTCTTCGAGACCGCCCTCCAACCCTTTATGGTTCACCAGTTGCGCCAACTCCTTTTTATACGGCTCCAAATCTTTCCGATGGCGGGCAATAATCCCTTTGCTGTCCAAAATAATAATATCCCGGGCACCGGCGTGAATCAGCAATTTCACCACGGCAGTTCCCGCTGCTCCCGCTCCCACAACAACAATCCGGGCGCGCGCCAGCCGCTTCTTCGCCACCTTGAGCGCATTGAGGAGCGCCGCCAAAACCACAATCGCCGTTCCATGCTGATCATCGTGCATGACGGGAATATCCAGTTCCCGCTTTAACGCCTCCTCAATTTCGAAACAACGCGGGGCAGAAATATCCTCCAGATTAATGCCGCCGAATGCCGGGGCGAGAAACTTCACCGTCTCGATAATCTTTTCCGAATCCTGGGTATCTAAAACCAGCGGCACTGCATCTACATCCGCAAAAGCCTTGAAGATAACGCACTTCCCTTCCATTACCGGTAACGCCGCTTCGGGTCCCAAATTACCAAGTCCCAAGATTGCCGACCCATCAGAAACAACAGCAATCGTGCGTCCTTTCATCGTTAAATCCCAGACCAATTTTTTGTTTTTCCCAATAAGAGAGGAAACTGCTCCCACCCCCGGCGTATATAAAAGCGAAAGGTCATCGCGGCTCCGAAGCGGAGTTCGCGGGGCGATAGCAAACTTTCCCTGAAACTTGCGATGCAGCGCAATGGCGCGATCGCCGATTTTATTCGATTTAGGCATTTAAGTATAAGTAATAGAGAACGTTACATTAATAATTTTATTGCATAATCTCCAAATTGCAAAATCGGCAGCTACTCCCTTATTCACAACCGGCATTGGATTATCGCCGGGGGTATTTTATAATTAAAAAATCATGGAACAGCATATCCGCGTGGCCATTGCGGGATTAGGAAACTGCGCCTCGAGCTTGATCCAGGGAATAAACTTTTATAACACGGTAAGCGAGGGCGATGATATCCCGGGATTGCTTCATCCCGTAATCGGCGGCTACCGCCCCTCGGATATCGATATCGTAGCCGCGTTCGACATCGATGAACGGAAAGTGGGAAAAGACGTAAGCGACGCTATTTTCTCCAAACCCAACAACACCAAGATTTTCTGCGAAAGCATTCATCCGACCGGAACGATCGTTTCCCGGGGACCGACTTTCGATGGCTACCCGGGACATTTTGAAGACTATAGCGACGACATCCGCCCGATGGAAAGCAAGCTTCCCGCCGTTGATGTGGTAAATATTCTAAAAGAAACCAAACCGGATATTCTCGTCAGCTATCTCCCCGTAGGAAGCCAGCAGGCCACCGAACACTATGCAAACGCCTGCCTGGAAGCCGGAGTGAGCTTTGCAAATGCGATTCCAGTGTTCATCGCGTCCGTTCCGGAATACCAGAAAAAGTTCGCCGCCAAAGGATTAGTGTGCGCCGGCGATGATATCAAATCACAAGTGGGAGCCACTATTGTCCATCGCGTGTTGACCGATCTTTTTAAAAACCGGGGAGTTAAGTTGAACCGAACGTATCAACTGAATTTCGGCGGGAACACCGACTTTCTCAATATGCTGGAACGATCCCGTTTGATTTCCAAAAAAATCAGCAAAACGGAAGCCGTGCAATCACAGCTGCCCGAACCTCTCCCCAAGAAAAATATCCACATCGGCCCTTCGGATTTTGTGGAATGGTTAAATGACAATAAAGTCTGCTACATCCGCATGGAAGGAAACGGTTTTGGCAATGTTCCGATGGAAATCGAATTGCGCCTCTCCGTTGAAGACAGCCCCAACAGCGCCGGCGTGATGATCGACGTCATCCGCTTGTGCAAAACAGCGCTCGATAACGGCATCACGGGATATCTCGATGAAGTTTCCTCGTTCGCCTTCAAACATCCCACTCGCCAATACGCCGATAGCGATGTTTTCAAAAACTTAGAAGCGTTTATCGCCCGCCTCTCACGCAAAGAACCGGCAAAAACGGCTTTCGTTTAAAAGCCACCTAGTCGTCCGTTTTCGACTCGAAGGGAATCTGAGAAATATCTCGCGGCAAAAAAATATTAACAGTCCAATCGACTGCCACTTTGATTTTCTTTCCCCACGAGATCATCTTCAAGAGATAAACCGTTCGCCACAGCCACCAAGCAAACGGTCCCCAAAAATGAAAACCGCGTATATTCCCCACCGCCGTCCAAGTTCCGAGAGAAATCAAATCTCCGGAATGCCGATAGCGGAATGGTTTTTTAGGCTGCCCGTCAATGCTCCGGGCGATATTCCGGGCAACGGCTTTAGCCTGCCGCGTTGCCACCTGCGCCAAAGCAGGCAAGGGACGATCTTCATTTCCCCCATGCGCCATATCTCCGAGGGCGAAAACGCCCGGCCAACCCGTAACTTCAAAATCATCGGAGACGCGAATGCGGCCGGCAGGGCTAAATGAGAACAAGTCAGCGGTACGGACCGGATGGGGTTTTACCCCGGCAGTCCAGATAACCATCTCTCCCTCGATCGTCTCACCATTCTCCAAAAGAACCGCCCCCGGTTCAACCGCTTTTACGGCCGCCGAAAGCACAACCCTCACTCCTTTCTTTTTTAGAATCTCCAAGCTTTTTTGGCGCAACCGCCCGTGGAATTCCGGAAGAAGTTCGGGCGCCTTGGATATCAAAATAATCGAAGCGCTTTTCCGGACAAAGGGATAGAGCGCGCCGAATGTCTTGAAGATAAAATCCGACATCTCTCCGGCCAGCTCCACGCCAGTCGCTCCTCCGCCAACAAGAATAAACCGCAATCGTCGCTCGCGCTCTTTTTCATCCGACAAACGGACGGCAGCCTCGGTAGCCTGAATAATACGGTTTTTTATTCGAAGCGCGTCCTCGAGTGTCTTAAGAGGAAGAGAATGGACGTCGGCCCCAGGTATACCGTAAAAGTTAGTCGTTGATCCCATTGCAAAGACAAGATAATCATACGGAATATCCCCCGCCGCCGTGCGGACCACCTTATCGCTCAAGGAAAACTCCCGAATGGAAGCGAAATGAAAATCGTGATGGCAACAACCTAAAACTTTCCGCAACGGCTCCACAATGTGTTCCGGCGCGAGGCTGCCCGTCGCAACTTCATGCAGCAAGGGGGTAAACAAAAAATAATTGGTCCGATTGACCAGCGTAACGCGAATGCCGGGATGGTTATGAAAAAGCCGGTGAAGCTCCTTGAACGTATAGACGCCACCGAATCCTCCGCCCGCGATAACAATCTGAATCGGCCGAGAAACCGAACCGGTCATGCCCGTCCAGCGTCGGCCAATGCTCGTATGGCTGTGAGGCGGATTAAACCATAAACCCCCGCCATGAGAAGGAAATCTTGAATCACGATATCGTAATGCCCTCCGCTCGTAATAAGATTTATGACGATCAAAACCAGCCATCCCATCAAGGCGTAAGCGCCTCCCAGAATCCATTTCGAAAGAAGAAGGCTTCCCAGGATAATTTCAACGACTCCCGCAAAGTGAACCAAAGCCGAGGGACTAATGCCCATCTGAACCAGATACGGACTAACGTATTCTTGCCAGCTTACAAGAAGATTAAAAAATTTATCGATGCCAAAAACAATAAGCGCGCCGCCGTAGGCATACCGAAGCAGCTTTTCGAATCGCTTTAATTCTTCCCCCATAAATGATCCTTGCGTTGTTTACTTCTTGAGAACCAAACTCTCCAACCGTTCCTTGTCGAATCCCACCACAATTTGACCGTCGATGTCAATAACGGGAACGCCCAGTTGGCCGGATTTCTTCACCATCTCCTCCCGAGCCGCCATATCGGCCTGAACATCTTTCTCGCTATAGGCAACATTATTATCGGCAAAGAACTTTTTCGCCATTTTGCAGTAAACGCAAGTCGGCGTTGTATAAATGGTTATTTCCATAGTTGTTGTATATTAAGCGACCGAATAAATATACCCCACAAAAAAGAGATTGAAAACCCCCGGCATCAAGGCCGCTCAAAAAACAGGAAACGGCCATGCCGACGGGGCAAGACTCGCCTCCAAAGAAACAGGCAGGGAAAGCAGCATCAACGCAGCTCCCAGAAGAGCTAAATTCTTCTGGAAATTGATTTTATTGCTGGATTGCACCGCCGGATCCGTATCCTTCCAGTACGCATGCATCTTGAAACTCACTCCCAAGAGAAAAACGCTGATGAGCGAGAGAGAAATCTCCGGATAAATTCCCAAGATGACGCCCAGACCGCCGATGCCAATCAGCGCGCCCGTCGCCCAAACCGCGATTCTCGGAGATGGAATGCCGCGCGACGCCGCATAACCGGCTAACGCTTCCGTGTTTCGAAAATGATTCCATCCGTTCAAAACAAAAAAGCCTCCAAAGATAAGCCGTCCGGCGATAAAAAGAATATCAATAAAGCTATACATGGATAAAGAAATAAAAAACCGACCTTTCTTTTAATCTTCCCCAGTATAGCACAATTCAAACCAAGGAATACCGTCCTTCATGCCGCCGGATAAGTTTCTCTCGTAAAAGTTCGCCCAGGGCTCGCCTAACCCGTCCCTTCTCTCCAACCCGAAGAAGAACGCGCTCAGCCTTAGACGATGAAAGAAGAGTTTTTAAAATTTTCCCCCGCATTTCTCGATTAGATCCCCGGAAAGCTTTGCCCGTCCTAGCCGGAAGGCCGACGCGTCGGATTTGCTTTCTTTTTTCCTTTTTAAGCATCACCCCGTAATCCATAAGGGCATAATACCAATCCCGCGGCGCAACCATCCGGGGCAAGGACTTATCAACCAAATCGAGAATCTCCTTATCGCTCAAAATTCGCCCCTGCCCAAAAAAATGGTTAAAAACAGCTCGGATATTCGTCTCGATAAAAACCGTGGGCATCCTCCACGCAAAAGCGCAAATAGCGGAGGCAGTCGCCTGGCCGATACCCGGTAATTCCGCGAGTTCAGAAACGGATTGCGGCAATTTCCCTCCATAATCCCGGACAATAATTTGAGAAAGCTTCTGCAAAGCAAGCGGCCGCCGGTTGTACCCCAGCCCCTGCCAGACCGCGAAGACATCCCTAAAGGAAGCCTTCGCTAAGGATTTAAAATTCGGAAATCGCTTTATGAAAAGTTCGTATTTGGACAATACCGAGGCCACCTGCGTTTGCTGGAGCATTACCTCCGAGACCAAAATTTTGTACGGATCCTGAACCGTCCCGTCCTTTCGTAATTTTAGCGAAGGAGGACGCCACGGCAGCTGCCGTCCGTGTTTCCGGTAATAATCAAGAACCGTCTTCTCAAAAAGTCGCGGGGTCATTAATTCATTATACAAAAACCGTTCTTCCGAAAATGAAACCGCGCCCACCGGTGGTGCCGAGACAGAATCCCAGCAACACCGGGGGGCGCTTACTTCCCGAAATCAGGTCACGAGGGCGAGCGGCGGCAGCTCGAGGAGCTGCTGCGTCGTTAGGAGCATCGTCCGGAGCTGAAAATGCCAACCCGGATGACGCTCCACGAGGTGAGCCGCCAGGTTGGCTCGACCTCTCTCCGCCGCCTGAAGCAGAACAGGAACCTGCTCGTCCTCGGTCGCATCGAAACCGAACGCGGCGCAGCCGACGTGGAACAGGTCCACGATGTTCACGGGAGCATCCGGCTGGTCCTCGAGCGGCCGATGCTTATTGAAGAAGAAGTCGAATCCCTCGAGCGTCCGACGACGCACCTCCCCATCCGCAGCGAGATTCTTCCCCCCGCCCGGCGCCGGAACTGAGTCGTACGGACCCCATCCTTCACGCTCCGCGAGCCGATCCAGAGCCCCTTTGCACCGGAAATCAGGACACCACAACGCGAAAAACCGCGTGGTGTACATGATGGGTTCGATTCCGCGCTCCTCGATCACGACGCCCACCGAAACGATCGGAGCGATGATCATAAAGCGAGAAGTCTCCTCTTCTCGGGTAAGAGTGAACCGCATATCGGGCTTAAAAATTTGCCCGGTCAATGTTCCATCCTTGGTTGTATACCCAAGAGCAACTTCGGTCAAGAGGAAAAATTAACCAAAAGAAAGCTACAGCGGCAATCCCAGAACCGCATAAATAATTGGAATGAAGGGATCGATGCGGGGGCCATACGTAATTGACCCTCCCAAACCGCCGGTGATAGTGATCGCACTCAAAGCAAGGAGAGCTAAAACGCTCATAAACCGGTTATCCAAAACGCGACTCAGGGAAGCAACAAACATTGACGGAAAAAGCATGAATCCCTCTCGCGTTAAAAAAACAATAAAATAAGCCGCGCCAATAATCCCGTAAATACCGAGGGTTATCTTGGCCCACAGCTCATGCGCTTCCACCACGGCCGATAATTGAGGATCATTTTGAAATCCCCCTCCGGCTAAATCGCCGCTAATATAAGCGGCTCCGGCCGCAAGGAAGCCTACAATAACCAAAAACGCTTTAAGCGGAAACCACCAGGGGCGATCCACAAACCATCGAAAACGTAAAATCTCGGCCAAACTATAGAAAGTAAGTAGAGCGATAGGAAAATGGACAATGAGAGGATGAAAATTCATAACAAAAGACTCAATACAAAAATAACGGAGACATAAGCAATGCCCAAGTATATCATTAATAACGGAATAAAAACCTTCCTCTGCGAAAAATCAGTCTAGCCCCAAAAACGATGAAGTCCGGGGAACCGGGAACAAATCGGAAGATTGGCGCACCACGCCTCTAACCCCCAAATTCGTCCGGCCCGGATGCTCGCCAAGAAAAGAAGCCCAGCGGCATAGATGATATGTTCATCTACAATCAAGGCGTGAGTGTTAGGATACGGGAATCCCAGCGGAAGATAATAAAGAACCATCAAAATGGCCCCCAAAACCGCCGATAATCGAACCCCGATCCCCAGAATAAGCGAGACGCCCAATAAGGTCAATCCCCATTCATTCACAAAGTTGGTAAGCGGAAGCAAGGAGGGACTGGCGATCCAGGAATAAAATTCCGGGAACAGCTTTGCCCCTTTTAAGTATCCAGCCGCGGACCAATTGGGATTTATCACCTTAGTGATTCCCGCATAGAAAAACATCCATCCGAGCGTCAATCGAAATAAAAAAAGAAAGAATTTCTGTGATTGAGTCATACGGTGATTCTGCTATTTGATTTGTCGACCCGTATCGTCTCCCGATACTGCTCCATAAGTATAATCTAAAATTACCGAATCCGCTTCTCAAACCACGCAACAGTCCGCCGCAAGCCCTCCTCAAAACCGACTTTCGGCTGGTATCCGAACCACCGCTTTGCTTTCAAAATATCGCCGTGTGTATGCCGGACATCTCCTTTCCGCGGCGGGCGCTTCTCAAGGGCGAGCCGCCGTCCCGTATATTTCACGATAAGCCGCCTTACCTCGTTCACCGTAATTCGCTCATTGTGAGCGATATTAAAAACCTCTCCCTTAAAATCTTTTTTGCTCCGCATCGCGGAAATATTCGCCTCCACGACATTGTCCACATAACAGAAATCCCGCGACTGATTTCCGTCTCCTTCGACAAAGGGTTTTCGTTTATTGAAATACAACGTTTCGAGCCAGGCGGAGATCACCGTAGAATAAGGAGAATCGCCGTATTGGCCCGGACCAAAAACATTAAAATAGCGGAGCGAAATCGTATCCAAATCGAAAAGATCGCTCCAAATTTTCATAAAATATTCTCCGGATAACTTCTGAGCCGCATACGGTGAACGCGGATTGGGTTCGTTATCGATTTCTTTCGTGGGCAATTTCTTTGCCCCGCCATAAACCGATGACGATGAAGAATAAATAAACCGTTTCACGCCAAAATCCCGGGCAACAGAAAGAAGAACCAGAGTCCCAATGATATTTACCTCGCTAGTATGAACCGGTTGTTCCACCGAATACGAAACCCGGGGGATGGCGGCGAAATGAAAAACATAATCCGGCCTATGCCGTGTAAAGATTTTTCGAAGCAATCTCGCATCGCGAATGGACCCCTCATAAAAAATCTGATCTTTTGTTACGCGATCGCGCCGCCCGGATGAAAAATCGTCAAGTCCGATAATTTTTACTTTGGGAAATCGCTTCTTGAAACATTGAACAAAATTTCCGCCAATAAACCCCGCCGAACCAGTAACGAGAACGGACCTCATAAAGGAAATAATACCATAAAAGAGCTCCGGGGTCAGTTTCGGGAGCCGCCAGATCCGCCGCGCCGAAACCTAATATCCTAAAAATAACGGAACGATAAAGGCGACAATTAAAAATACGACAATAACAATGAGAATGCCTTTCTTAGATTTTTCCGACATATCTTTAATTATAGCATTTCCGCTAAACAGAACCGCAAGCGGAACGATTCGAGCCGCTTCAAGGCTTTCATGTTTTAGCAAAATGTTTACTTATAAATGCTCGCCCCGATCCTGAATTAAGACATTCCTCAAATTCAAAAGCCTTATATTTATCTTCAGTGGCGAAATAAAACTCCAAAATTACAGGTAAACGGTTTGCTGTGGCTGGCACGTTGCCTTATACCTAGCTATTGACATATACAACAAAATAGTTTATTATTAAAAAGCTCGAAGCACCTTGATACCCCCTCAGTGAGGCATTGAGGCCGCAAGTGATTGTGGTTTCCATGCCTCGCTGAACCATAAAGGAATCAACATCGAGCGCGAGCAATAACGCTCGCGACCGCGCCCGACGGGAATCGGACAAGAATGCCGCACGAAACGCGGCAAAGGAAAAAGAAATGTCAAAGTGGGGAATGGTCGGAGTTGATTATTGCGGGCACTGCCAGGGTGCTCTTCCCCATTGCGGATGCAATGGGTACGGGTTCCCGGCGGGATCGGACGGGCGTGACTGCGGATATTGTCACGCCACGATGTACGGCGGCCTTTGCCTCTGCGATGGGTGGGGAGGCCCACAGTCGCGGGAGGACAAGTTGAACCGCGAGGCTGCCGTCGCTCGCGCTCTCGCCGACCTCAAGGAAGCAAGGGCGCGCGCGAAATAGGTTTTTGCAGTCAGAGGGAGCCGCGCACTTCGGCGCAATGCCGAGGTCACTCCCGAACTAGCCTCTGCGTGGCCACCACATGTCGAGCAATCGGCATGTCATAGGGCGCGTAAGCTACGCGAAAACAACCCATCGAGTGCGGGGTGAGTTGCGGGAATTGAGGTTTTCCGTAACTCGGCAAGATGGGCGCGACGTGTACAGCCAAACCAGAGGCAAAGACACGGCGTTAGGATGATAAATCTGGCAAGCGGCGCGCGTGACCAGTTGTGGTGGCGCTGCTGGCGGAGACGCGAATCTCCGCGATTAACCCTCGCATCCATCCTCAGAGGGAAAGTCAAAACAAATTCGCCAATGCGTAGGAGCTCTTTGATTCCGGCACTGGGGAGAGATTTCAGCTGATTTTTCTCCCCCCTCAACTGAATTCGCGAGATTCAAAACTCGCTGGTTCTGAGAGGAAACAAAAAAGTCTCGAAATTTTCGGGACTTTTTTGTTTAACAAAACTCTTGAAAACCACGACATAAACTTAGTGAATCCCGATTTCACTAAGGCTACGTTGGGGCGAAGGCGGAGGGTACAGGATTTGAACCTGTGAGGCCGGTTAAGGCTTACTCGCTTTCTCCTTGATAATGATTTTCTTTTGCGCGGAGGGTACAGGATTTGAACCTGTGAGGCCGGTTAAGGCCAACCCGCTTTCCAAGCGGGCGCACTAGGCCACTATGCGAACCCTCCGCGCAAAAGAAAATTAAATTGTCGAGGATCCACGATTTCGTGAAGCAGAGTTTAACGAAAATCGAGTCAAACGGGCGTGCTAAACCACCCCCCCGCCTTTGGCGGGACCCCGCTTTAGCGGTGGTATGCGAACCCTCCAATATAGCCAAAAGCTTACCCTCCAAAGAAATGATTTGCAATACAAAAAGATTTTCGAATATCAAAGCAATTTACACCTTCATTCCCTTGAGCGCCGCCAGACGCTCCTCAACGGGCGGGTGCGTCATGAAAAGCTTATGAAACCACGGAGTTGTTTTTTTCTTCACTAAAGAATCCGACGGATTGTCATATGGATCATCAAACCATAAATGCGCCGTTGTGCTGCTCCCTCGCTTCATCGGCGCGGTATCGGATGAAATTTTGACCAGCGCGCTCGCCAATCCTTCCGGATAACGAGTCAACAAGGCTCCCGACGCATCGGCGAGAAGTTCCCGCCGGCGGGAAATAGCCAACTGCATGAGCATGGCCGCAATCGGAGCCAAAATCGAAAGCGCGATAGCAAAAAGAAGCATCAATCCCCCGCCCCCGCGATCGCGATCATCCCCATCATCGCTCATTCCGCCCCAGAAAAAAGATCGCATGAACATATCGGACAAAATCGAAATAAATCCCACCAAGATCACCACAACTGTCGAAACGAGCATATCGCGATTGCCGATATGCGACAGCTCATGCGCCAAAACCCCCTCCAGCTCTGTCTTATTAAGTCGCCGCAACAAACCCTGCGTCACAGCCACGACAGCATGTTCCGGATTCCGGCCCGTGGCAAAGGCATTGGGCTGTTCTTCGGGAGTGATATAAAGCTTAGGCATCGGGAGCCCAGCGGTAATCGCCAAATTCTCCACGATATTATAAAGCTCCGGTGCATCCTTTTTTTCAATCGGCCTTGCCCCGGCCATGCTTAAAACTATCTTGTCAGAAAACCAATACGCAATGACATTCATGAAGACGCTGAAAAGGACGGCGATATAGAGAATCCCAGGATTCCCATAGGCGCGGGAGAACACCCACCCAACTCCGATCACAACAATCAAAAAACCCGTAAACAACAACCACGTCTTCCGGATATTGCTATCCTTATGCGTATAAAGCGTTGTCATGAAACTTTAGAATTTCACTTTCACCGAACCGCGCTCTGCTTCGGATTCAACTTCGAAAAAAGGCTCTTTGGAAAACCCAAAAAGGCCTGCGATAAGATTAGTCGGGAAAACCGCGATCGCCGTGTTAAAATCCATAACCGTCCCGTTATAGAAACGACGGGCAGCTTGGATTTTATTTTCCGTATCCGTTAATTCCTGCTGAAGATGAAGGAAATTCTCATTAGCCTTTAATTGGGGATAATTTTCGGCCACGGCAAAAAGAGTCTTCAAAGTTCCCGTTAGGGCATTTTCGGCTTTTAGCCGCTCTCCGGGATCTTCCGTTCCCATGGCGCGAGTTCTCGCCGCCGTAACATTCTCAAAAACTTCTCGCTCGTGCGCCGCATAACCTTTGACGGTCTCCACGAGATTAGGAATCAAATCATACCGGCGCTTCAATTGAACATCGATATCCGACCACGCCTCGCGGACACGGTATCGGCGGCGAACCAAATTATTGAAAGCGACAATTAGCCATCCCACAGCAAAGACAGCGATAATAATAATGATATTAATCGAGGTTAGATATTGCATGCGTTAATTATATAGAAGAAACGCCAAATTAACAAATCCATTACTCCCCAAAGCATAATACTGCCAAGAGGTCTCGCGCCGATCATTGCAATCGGCCGCGAGACCTCGAAGGTACAACTACGAGGAGGGCGGTTCAAAGAGCTCGGCGTCGAAACCCCGCGCGACAAACGTTTCGACGACGATGGTTCGACCTTCCGCCCGAGATCGCCGCGGATACGTAACGAGCTGAAGAGTGAGCTCAATGACTCCTTCCTGTTGCAGCGGCCGGCCCGAAACCCCCACGCTGCAAGCGAGGTGAAGAATCGTGTTGAGCGTGTCGATCTCCCGGTGGACTCTCGAGGTAGGCGCCGAAACGATTTCCTCTATTTGATCGTTTATCGCCTGACGGCACCGCGCCATGAGTTGCGAATCCATGCCTCTTCCTTTCTAGGCTTTGAAGCTGATTTAATTTATTTTGACAACGTGCGCTTACGTTATATCCAAATTGTTATAATCCGTCAATAAATCCGACATTATACCGCCTAGGCGGTATAATGTCGACTAAATAAAATATCAAAAAACGAAAGTCTCGGTTACCATTGCTGGCAACCGAGGCGGAAGCAAAACCTGCATCTATCCCGGCAGGAGCGGGGTTGATATTCGCGACGGAACTACCGCGAAATCCTAAACCAGAAGGGCGCAGCCATCAAGAAAATCAACAGTTGAAAGTACCAAAACATATAGACATATTATACACAATTTACATATTTTGTCAATACCCCGGTTCGGAGAGAATAAACAAGCTATGCTATACTCTCTTCATGCGAAAAGAATCGGGATTAGCGCTTCTTTTTTTACTCCCCCATCTCATCACGCCAGTCGTAGCCGACGCTGCCGTTCCCCCAGAACAATTCATTGAGGAAGCAAAAAAGAGCGTAGTCCGAATTGGCGCGCTTTATACAGCCACTGTCCGTGCTCCTAAACCCATCTATAACGAACAAACCGATGATTACGATCCCGGCTCCCCGATAGTCGAGCGAGACGTTGCAACCATCGCCTTGGGATCGGGTTTTATCGTCGACTCATCCGGTTATGTAATTACAAACGCGCACGTCGTCGACACTTCGACAGAAACGGTTTCCGATTATATCTGGCGGCAGTATTTAGCAGACGTTTACGACGATCTATATCAGAGCCTATCGGCAGATGCCGAACAAACGACCATCGACGCGATCTATAACAAACTCACCGCCTTCGTTTCTCGATACGGAAGCATCGAGAATTTGGAGTATAAAATTTCCGTTTTTAACCCTAACCAAACCGAGGGAACACTAACAGAATTCGTAGAGAAGGGATACCTCGCCGATATCCGTAAAATCGGGGAGCCATACCCGAAGATCGGCAAAGATATTGCCGTTTTAAAAATTGAGGCAACCGGATTCGATCCATTGCCGCTCGGCAGTTCCATTCGAATCCGCGAGGGATCAAAAGTTTATCCCATTGGCTTTCCGGGCGTCGCCGATCTTAACGATCGCGGCACCACCCAGGCAACCGTCACAGAAGGAATTGTCAGTTCCATTAAAAAATCTTCCCAAGGAGATTACAACGTAATTCAAATTGATGCGGCGATTTCCGGAGGCAATAGCGGCGGCCCTGTATTCAACGACAACGGAGACGTCATCGGGATCGCAACTTTCAAGGCTTACGAGGAACAGGGGTATAACTGGATTTTACCGGTTGAACTCGCCAAGCAATACCTTCAAGAACTAAATGTCCAATACCAAGAATCCAGTTCCGAACGATGGACGAATAGAATAAAATCGCTATCGGTAAAAACACTGCTTATTTCCAATAGCATTCTCTTCATCCTCCTTTGCGTTTTCGTCGCTATCTTCCTCAAAGCCCGCCGGAAAAAGACGCTCATTGTCTCAAGCGAATCCGGCAACTAAAAAATCCGCAGTACTGCGGATTTTTTAGAACAAATATTTTAGTAATCCATCTCCCCCATGCCGCCCATGCCGGGAACGCCGCCCGGTTTATCTTTCTTTTCCGGAATATCCGTAATCGCCGCGCCGACAGTCAAATAATTCGACGCAACCGAGATGGAATTGACGAATGCCGTCTTTACCACTTTTAGCGGATCGACGATGCCGGCTTCTTTAAGATTGCCAACTTGATTGGTAATCCCATTGAATCCAATCCACGAATCTTGCTTATTGCTCAACTGGGACATCACCGCCGACGGCGATTCGCCGCTGTTGATCGCGATAGCCGAAAGAGGGGCCTCCAAGGCCCGCTTCAAAATCGAGAGCGCCGCCACTTTAACCGAAGAATCATTTTGCATTTCCTTGAGGGAGTCGGCGACATTAAATAGCGCGATGCCGCCTCCGGGAACAATACCCTCCTCCATAGCGGCTCGCGTCGCGGCCACCGCATCTTCTACTCGCTGCTTCAACTCTTTCTGGGCGGATTCCGTGGGCGCTCCCACCTTGATAACCGCCACGCCGCCGGATAACTTGCCCAGCCGCTCCTGCAATTTCTCCCTATCAAATTCGGAATCCGTTGCTTTAATCTGCGTTTTAAGCTGGGAAATCCGATCATCGATGCGCTTTTTATCGCCCTTGCCGCCCACGATCGTCGTATCATCTTTGGTCGAAACAACCCGATGCGCATGGCCCAAATCGCTGATATCAACGCTTTCCAATTTTTTGCCGACATCTTCCGTGATCAATTTCGCCCCAGTGACTACCGCAATATCCTCCAGCATTTCTTTTCGGCGATCACCGAAACCCGGCGCCTTCACTGCCAAGACGCTAAAAATTCCCCGAAGTTTATTGACCAGCAGCGTTGCAAGCGCTTCTCCTTCCACCTCTTCCGCAACAATGACCAGCTCTTTTTTTCCGCTTTGAATCAGCTTTTCCAGTAACGGCAATAATTCGCTGATAGCCGATATCTTCTTATCGGTTACTAATATATAAGGATCCTCTAAGACGGCTTCCAGGCGCGCCGGATCCGTCATCATATAGGGCGACACATAGCCGCGGTCGAATTGCATTCCTTCCACCAATTCATACGAATTGCCGATGGTATTCGAATCCTCCACGGTCACGACGCCATCCTTATGGACTTTGTCCATCACTTCCGCAATAAGACCGCCGATTTCCGCATCTTTAGCCGAAAGCGTGGCGACCTCGCGGATTTTCTTATTATCGTTGATAAGCTCGCGCTGCTCTTCAAGCTTTTTAACGATGGTGCCCGAAGCCTTTTTTAGCTCCTCGGCTAATTGAATCACGTTAAATCCTTTTTTCCGGATCAATCGTTCTCCCTCATCAATCATCGCATGCGTCAAAACCACAGACGTCGTCGTGCCATCCCCAACATTATCATTGGTCTTCTCGGCAGCTTGCTTGATAAAATCCGCTCCGAGGTTTTCGTACTTCCCTTCCAGACTGATTTCTTTCGCCACCGTAACACCGTCAAAAGTCACCTGCGGCGCGCCGTATCCCTTTTCGATGACCACCGCTCGCCCCCGCGGGCCCAGCGTCATCCGAACCGCTTCTGCCAGCTTATCGATTCCTTTTTTGAGCGCCGTCCGCGCCTCTTCGTTAAATAAAATTTGTTTTGCCATATAGTTCTTGACCTACGACTTACAACTTAATCTCGTCATCCGTCGTTGATCATCAGTTATTAGTCCAGTATTGCGAGTATATCTTCCTCATCGCCGACCAAATATTTTTTGCCCTCCAGTTCAATCTCATCCGGTCCATACTTTTTGAAAAGAACGATATTCCCCACCTCGACGGCAACGGGAATCCGCTCCCCTTTTTCATTCAACTTACCGGGACCAACAGCAATGATTTTGCCCCGCTGCGGCTTCTCTTTCTCGGCGGTCTCCGGAAGAACAATCCCGGATTTGGTCATTTTCTCCTCTTCGACCGGCTCAAGAAAAACATGATTAGATAATGGCCGTACATTCATACAGTTTTTTTAGATTAATAATTAAAGACCTTTTTATAAAGAAAGCGAATGCAATAGATTTTAAGAGTAAGACCGGCTTCTTGTCAATAAGTCTAAACCCATGGCCGATTCCCCCGAGTCATCCGGCGCCGCAATAAAACTTCGTAAACTTTTGTCGCATCCTTGCGGACGGCCGCGCCGTATTGAGTCTCGTCGCCCGGAAGCTCCGGGATAACCAGGTCCGCTCCCGTCTCATGCGCGTCTTTTCCTCGCAAAGAATAGTCGCAAGTGACATAGACCGGTTCGCGTTTCTTATCGATAGAATCCAAGCGGATGAAAAAGTCGACGCCGAATATTTTATCGAGCGGCGTTCCAACGCTCGAATAAATCTTCAGCAAATCGCGGTCTTCCCCCTGAAGCAGCGCGGTATCCGCGATCGCTAGACGAAAATCTCGAAGAAACTTTCGCCGGGGATTCGTGGGATTTTCAACAGACGCCGACAACTCTTCCACAAGACGGACACCGTCTCTAAACAAGATCTCGCGCTCTTTTTCCTCGAGTCTCCGGTGCCCATAGCGAAGAAACTTTTCCAAAAGAACCCGATGCTTCTGGGTGTACTGTTCAATCGCCCGACGGCAATCTTCCCGTTCCGCATTCAATCCTCCCAAAAGAGACTCCTGAACTGCGCCGCGATTTTCATTCTCTCCAAACCGATAATGGTGAGAAGCCATTGCTTTTATTCTACCATAGAAACGACGGGAAGGATAAAAATGAGCGGTCGCACGGGAAATGCGCCGCCCGGAAAAAAGTTCGAGCGCTTACGCTGCCTGCCGCAAAAACTCGGCAACCTCCTGACTCTGGATCGGTTTTGTCAGAAAATGCGTCACGCCCGCTTCCCGCGCTCCATCGATATCCGGGAAGTTGACCGGGATAAGCCCCACGACCACCGCATGCCGGAGAGCGGCGCGGCGAGCCTCCCGAAGCATTCCTACCGACAGCCGATCGATATTCTGAAAATCCAAAAAGAGGATATGGATCGGCTGTTTTAGCGCGCCCACGGTCGCGCAAAGAGCGAGAACGACCCCCACGGACCGCACCTCGAGAACCGAACCATGCGGTTCGACGAAGCTGACGAGGGACTGCCGAATGGCCTCGCTGTCACTCGCAATCACGACATTCATGTCCACCCTCACTCATCACGCTGCCATCCGAGATCCGGATGACGAAACTTCCCGGAGAAACCGAGGCAAGCCGTCGAGAGCCTCCCCGCGAGAGATCACTGCTGTGATACCCACCTGAGCGAAGACAGCCCGATCCAGATCATCGAACACATGGTCGACAACGAGCGCTACGTAGACGGCCTTATTCTTTTCCCGGAAAAAGGCCGCTGCCGAGTGAGGATTGCCGTCCGGAACTCGGCCGTCCATAATGACGATACCGAAAGAAGACTGGTTCGCGAGCCGAAGGGCCGCCCCGTAACTCACGACTTCTTCCACTTCGTATCCGGCCTCCCGGCAGAGATCACCCACTCGCACCGCTCCTTCTTTTAAAGGCGCGGTCAGACGCGTATCGATAACTAAAACACGCATTTGCTCCTCCCGCATGGCAACGATAGCAACTGTAAATGTGCAGCAACAAACCCCGATTGGCTTGTGCCGCCTATAGAAACGGGCAGGTTCAAAAAGAATGACTAAACCTCTTCCTCGACGAGGGGCCGTTCCACAAACGCCGGGGTAATGTCTGCCGCTTTGCCGGCAATCTTTAAAACATCTTTATCGATCTTGCTTAATTCTTTATAAGCCGAGTTGTACATATTGACCGTCGTTCCCAAATGCGTTCCCATTTTTTTCATGTACGACTCGAAGCCGCCGATATGCCGCCCCAGCTCATCCACGCGCTTTCGAATCTCTTTCGCCGATTCCTCAATCTGCATCGCCTTAAGTCCCTGAAGAACCGTCTGTAAATACGCGAGAAAAGTCGTCGGGGAAACCACCATCACTTTCTTCTCGCCAGCTGCATATTGGATCAAATCACGAGTATTGGATTTAACCGCGCCGATTTTATTAATCAAAAGATCGTAATAAACCGCCTCGGAAGGAATAAACATAAAGGCGAACTCCATCGTTCCTTCTTCCGGTTTGATATACTTCGAGGTCTCATCAATGCGCATCTTCAAATCATCCCGAAAAGCGGATTCGAACCGCGCTCGCTCCGCTTCGTCTTTGGTATCCAATAACCGGTTGTAGTTTTCCAAGCTAAATTTGGAATCAATGGGAATAATACGGTCTTTGACAAAAATCACCGCGTCCACGATCGTTCCATCCTTAAACTCATACTGCATCTGGTAGGATCCCGGCGGCAAGACGTTCTTCATCACGGTTTCTAAATAATACTCGCCTAGAACTCCCCGCTGCTTGGGATTTTTTAAAATATCCTGGAGATTATCAAGCTGTTTGGCGATATCAACGACCTGCTTCTGCCCTTCCCCCACTTTCGTCAACTCTTCGGTAATTTCCCGGATGATACGGGTCGAATGATCAAACTGCCGCTCCATTACCCGTGTCGATTCACCCAGCTTATAATCCAGCGTCCGGACAACTTCATTTAACTGATTTTGAATCAATAGCAAGCCATCGTTTTTCTGATCCGGCGACCCGATCTTTTTCTTTACATATAAAAAAATGCCGGCCAGGCCAATAAGAAGAACGGTTATGATCGAAACCAATAAAATGATCTCCATAGAAGCATTTTAACTCTCTTTGAGCGCGTTGACCAGAATCCTATTAAAGAAGCGAGCGGCCCTAAGGCCGCTCGCTTACAACTCCTTTCGCAATCCGCTACATCCCGGATCGCTTTTGAAGCAGCTCTTGAAGTTGCTTAGTAAGCTCGAGAACTCGCGACTGCAGCGAATCAAGAGATGGCGATGCCGCCGCCCCACTGGTTCCGTTCGATGGCACCGAGCCACCTTTGAGAAACTCATTCAGCTTTGCCCGGGTAGCCGGTCCCACGTCGCCATACCCCGCATCGCCCGGTTGCGCAATGCCGTATTTTTCCTGGAAGTCCTGAACCGCCTTCCGGGTTAGCGGCCCGAAATACCCCGTAACATAATCCTCCGCATTCAGGCTAAACGTCTGAACAAGAATCCGCTGAAGATTCTTTACCTCATCTCCGCGCGATCCCGCGGCAAGTCCGCGACCGAACGCGAACCCCGCCTCCACACCGGTAATTCCCGCGGCAATTCCCTGAGAAACAACTGAGGACAGCGGCGGCGTCATTTCTCCCTTCAGCAATTCATTAAGCTTAGTCTGTGTCTTCGGCCCCACGTCGCCATACCCCGCATCGCCGGGCTGCGCGATGCCGTATTTCTCCTGAAAGTCCTGAACCGCTTTTTTAGTCATCTTACCGAAGTAACCGGTAACGATATCGCCTTCTTTTAATTTAAGAACTTGCGCGAGAACCTGCTGGAGATTTCTCACATCATTGTTCTTCAACCCCTGCGTCAGTCGCTTAGCAAATTTGAATCCAACCGAAACGCCGCTTAGGGCCCCCCGGCCCTGGTCTGTGGCGCTAACCGTTGGAACACCCGTGGTCGCGGAGGCGCTTGCTACCGACGGTGTTGTTGCTGTTGTTGAAGTTGCAGTCGAGATTGTCGATGTTGATGTTGTTACCGGCGCTCCTCCTCCGCCGCCGCTCGGACCAGCGCCGGCGGTCGTTACTGAAGAAGCTGAACGAATGACCCCGCCCGAGGCCGATGACTTAGAAGACTCATTGCCGCTAGAGTCCGCGGCCGTTACCTTGTAGTAATAAGTAACTCCAGTCGCTGCCGAAGAATCAGTAAATGACGTTGTCGACGATGCAACCTGCGAAGAATTCACCTGCGTCGAAAATGACCCGCTCGAATCCGTATCGCGATAAATCTCATATTCCATCAAATCAGTGAGAGACGTTGCGTCGCTATTCGTGGTAGGCGCCGTCCAGCTCACGGTCGGCGCACTAGCGCCATTCGATGTCGCCGAGATCCCCGAGGGAGCCGCGGGAGCAACGCTGTCGGTCGCTACAATCGCGCCGAAGACGGTAAAGTGAGACGTCTTACCCGTAAGCGTAATATGGTCAACATTCGAAAGCGTCGCGTCCGGGGTCACCTGAACATCGCTCGCGTTTTCGTAGGTTAGGCTCGAGGCAATCGGCACCCAATCACCCAACGATGAATCAAAGTATCCCAGCTTGAGCTTTTCCGCCGTCGACGTACTGGTCAAACTGTTGCTCGCAAACGTCGAACTCGCGACGGTAATCGAGATATCCACATTATCATTGAAGGATGTCACCGCATTGCTCGAGGAGTCATACGCGCGGAGATCCTGCCCGTTACCGACGGGCTTTGCCGTTGCGGTTGCCATGACGGCGCTGGTTTCCGTCGCTTTAATTTGTCCCGTGGATGCCGAGGATCCTAAGGCATTCGCCGGAACCCGAATTTCAACATTTCCGCCGCTATCGCGAATAGTCCCTCCTTCGGTGGGAACAATAGATTGAACCGTCGGAGCGGAACGCGAAACCGTCGTAGTGGCATTGATATCGATATTCGCCACGGAAGCCGTTGTGATGGTAATGGCCGTTCCGTAACTCGCGGCCTGATAACCGTCCGCGACTGCCGAAAGTTCCCAGGTACCCGCCGAAACCGGCAAGGAATATGTGCCATCCGCACCGGCTAAAACTACGCTCACCCCGCCACCCTGAAGGGCGCCTTTAACAAGAGAGTTTGGCGCTGCGGTTCCATTCGCCTTAACGGTTCCCGTAATCGCCAAAGAAGTTTTGGTGACCGTCAGATTAACGGTACTCGCTGTTGTCGTCGAATTGCCGAGTGTAATCGTCCCCGATGAAAGAACTAACGATTTTGAGTTGGGAACGTAGCCGGGTGAATAAGCCGTAACCATATAAGAACCGTCGGCCAACGATAAGGAATAGGCGCCGGAGGAATTCGCTTGTGTTCCGAAATGAAGACCGGTCGATGAATCATTAACGTCTACCCAGGCATTGGCAATGGCATTTAGAGACGCATCCTTGACGGTGCCGCTTAGAGCCGTTGTCGACGGCCAAGTAACCGTCAAAGCGATTGTATCGCTGCCCGAGGTCAAATCCAATTGGCCGGTCGATGTCGAATACGTTGCCGTACCGCTAGTGAGCGCCAGAGACGATGGCCCCAGAGAAAAACCCGGAGACCGGACATCGATCTTATAGACCGACCCGTTCGGCAGTTGAACCGTGCTCGTCGCTGTATTTTTAAGGCCAATGAAGTTCCCGATGCCGGTCGTCGTGTTGAAGAAGCCCATCATGGCATCGTAAGACGAAGGCGCACCGCTCACTTTAACGCTCACGGTTCGTCCAGCTTTTACGACCAAATCCTTGCTCGTCACATTCCCCGTAACCGTAAACGCTGCCGTCAAGGCAAACTCGCCCAGTGTTGACGAAAAACCGCGAACCCGATAACTCGATCCCGCCCCTGAAGGAACGCTCGAGAACGAATAAGTTCCATCGCTCCCGCTAACCGTACTATTCGAATAAAACTTTCCATTGGGATCCGTCCCCTCAATGCGGATCATAACGCCGGAAACGCCGGTGCCGCCGGTGCAGTTAGCCGCGGTATGCGTGCAGGCTGTCCCGCTCACGCTATTAAATGATCCCGTGGCGGACGGACGAAAATCCGACAAGGTCTGATCGCTGCCGGACATTGTCACGGAAACTTCCGGCTGCTGTCCATATCCCGGAATAAACGCGCTTACCTTCCATGTTCCGCTGCCCACATAAAGCGTATAAGCTCCCGCAGAATCGGTTTGAGCAGAGGCATGCCCATTAGGGCCAAAGCAGGCGTTATTTGAAATGGAAGGATCGCAATACGCCCATACCTGCGCTCCGGAAACCGGATTCGAGCCATCCGTGACGCTGCCGGAAATTTTAGTGCTGGGTTTAACCAATTTAATGACAACGGATGTCGTGGAGGCTGTGGCGCCGTTCACAAACACATGCCCCGAGGCATTAACCAATACCGACATGTCTTGCGCGGGAGGAAATCCGGGAGAGGAAGCGCCGATTTTATAGCTTCCGGCCGCAACGCTAAGACGGAACGCGCCGTCGGAACCGCTCTGGCCAAACGTTCCAAATCCGCCGGTCGGCGAATACGCAAAAACATTGGCATTGGCGATAACTTTACTTGAAGCATCTTTAACGAATCCCGCAATCGTATTGCCGGCTGCTGCCAAACTAAAGGCGACCGTCGGCCGGGAAGCAACCCCCGAGGCAACGCTCACTTGCACTGGTTGCGGCATTACGTAATCCGGCGAAGGCGGCTGCCCGGAAAATGTCTTGGGCATCTGAGGGCCAACGCCTACCGTATAATTGCCGTTCGACGGATAAAAAATCGTTACCGTACTCGTTCCGTTGATGGTGGTTGTTGCTATAGCGACAAACCCTTGCGGCCCGCCGGCAAAAATATCAATCTTTCGCCCAGCGGCATCCGAATACACGGTCACGGTGCTCGATGCCGACGATCCCGTACTGGAGAGCGTAATCGAAGTCGTTGCGCTCCCGCTTACCGAAATTAATTTAGGAGTCGCCTGCCCCAGAAAAGTGCCACCGGTGAGCGTCACGATCGGATCCGTCATGATGTTGTATTGGCCGGCCGGCAAGTTAGCAAAGGTAGTGGTTGCGGCGCCACTGGCAAAAGCGGTTGTCGATGTTGCCATGGGTCCGGTCTGCGACGAGAAAAGATAAATCGTCGTCGTTCCATTGGTCGCGCCAGAAGCAGCGACGCTTACGGTAAGACTCCCGGTATTGCTGCCGCCGCCGGTAATTGCAAAGGGACGGGATGTCGCGGATTCGAGCGTTGTCGTGGCACTCCCAGTCCGGAAATCAACCGTGTAATTCGAGGAGGGCGTCGGAGGATTAATAATGCCCCCCAAATCAAATCGGAGAAAATCATGGGTATCACCGCTATCGCTCCGGGTTGCCGTAGAACCCAAGGTCACCGTCACCGTGTGAGCGGTATCATTCCCGACAACGCTCGCAATAGTCACCGCGCCGGTTCCCGGCCCATTGATATCGCTGTTAGCCGGACTAAAGGTATCTGCCTTGGCCCCGGCCACCGTAAAGGCGCTCGGGAAAACAAGCGTTATCTTTCCGCTCGCAGGAATTTGCGTGGCAATAGGAAGACCAACCCCATAGGTTGAAGTAAACCCAGCCAATGTATTGAACGGGCGAACTTCCGGCTGCGGAACAAAACCAAATGTTGAGGTAGAAAATCCTGTCGGCGCATCCCCTCCCGTAGGCGGCACATAACCGGCGCCGGGCCCCACATTTCCGCCATAATTCGAACTCGACTGGACGGTGCCACCCGCCGAAGCGCTCGCCGTCTGAATGCTGTTATTCGAGAGATCCTTAACATAGGAAACCGTAATGTTAAAACTATTTCCGGACGTTAGCGACAATCCTTTAATCGTGGCGGTTCGATACGCCGGGTCGTAAACAACCGTATGCCCGTTTAATGCCGAAAGGCTTACGGAACTTCCGGCGCTAGTTAAGGAATAATTGGCCAGCGTTTCCGCATCGTTTTCCTTCACTGCCTCGTCAAAAGTAACGGCAACGGAAAACGTATTGGCGTTCGCAAAAACCACCGTCGGCCCCACGCCGTCCGAGGAAGCGGCGGTTGTAAAGCTGAATTGATATTTGCCATTCGCCGACCCGTCAGAATCTTGAAGTTTCAATCCCGATGTATTCTGAACCGCGGTCGCGGTTCCCGTGGCATTAATCGATACCGTATACTGCGTACTCGGCAAGAAAACGTTATTCCCAACCCATAAGATCTCTCTCATCATCGGGTTATACGTCACCGTTCCGGGGATAACATTCGACGAACCGTCTGTTACTTGAACCGTCGTCGTAGAAATCGACGACGGATCCAGGGCATCGTCCGTCGTCGCATGAATATCGATGGCATTCACCGAAATGCCGGTCGCAACATTGGGTAACCGGCCCATAATAAGCGGCCCGGTAGAATCGGCGCTGCTCCCCGCCACAAATACGCTCGTGTACTGGGAAGATAAAGAAACGTTATTCGAATTTTGAACCGATGTCGGAACCGTAAGCGTATAGGTGCTTCCGGATGTTAAGGACGAAGAAATCGGAATCGTCACCGTCTTGCCGTCGCTCGAGAGAGCCGCGCTGGCGTTCGTCAACAAGTTCGAACCCGACCCGGTAACCAGCGTCACGCCGCCGAAAGTCGAGGAAGACATTGTTGTAGAGAAAGTGATCGAAACTTTGGAAACATTCGTAGGAACTCCGCTTTGCCCGGCCGAAGGCGAGACGCTCATCACCTGCGGCGGAACCGAAGGCGTATAGGTCAAACCGCTCGAAGGACTAAAACTGATCTGGTAATCCTTAGTGGCGGTTCCAAACTGGCCAGTTGATGTTCCCGCAGGTTGGCTTAGCGCGTTATTGGAGAAATCTTTGACATTCGGGGTTGAACTTGCGCCTTTAACCGTAAAAAGATACGTCGTTCCGGCGGTAAGCGATCCGCTCAACGTGCAGCGAGCCGGCGGCATATTGCCGGTCACGTAGTTGATCGTCGTGCACAAATTCGTGTTTTGACCCTGGACAACCAAAGAAACCGTAGAGCTTGTCACCGTTGAAGGATCGACGGGTTTCGAGAAATCAAAACCGATAAATTGAAGATCAGTCGGCACCATTTCCCCCGCCATGCCGCCCGGAAAAGAACCCCTCACGGTGGGAGCGGTTGTGTCGGATTGCCCGCCGCCATAGGGAAATTCCGTCGGACTCTGAGAATTTTTAATGATTGCGTTCTGTCCGGCCGATGGATCGAGAACAACAAAGTCGGCGCTATTGCTGCGCGTATCGTAACCATTTCCCTTGTTGGAATCCGCGCCTCCCGATTTCATCGTTGAGGATGCCGAGGTATTCAATGCTTTTCTTACGAGAACCATGTCAGCCGGAAGAGTCACGGCAGCAACAGTCGGAGCCCAAGTGGAAGTCGAGTTCGACGATCCAGTTCCCGTAGAGGTTGTAAATTGAGCGGAAGAAGCCCACTCAACCTTATCGATAACGGCCGTCGCCACATCAATAGTTGAGGTTGTGCTTAAGAGGAGCGTCGTGGTTGATGTTTGGATAAAATCCGTTGACGTAGAATAAACCGCGTCCGGCGAAACGGAACCGCCATATCCGGGCCCGGAGGCGATTAAAAAGAATCCCCGACCCTTAATAGAGGATGTTGAAAAAGTAAGCGGAATAACTTTATCCGCAGATCCGGCCCCGCCACGAATAGAATGGAGATACAACGTTCCCGAAGCCGTAATGGGATTCATCGTCGCGTTATAGAGCGTCACATACTCATCAAGATTATTATTGGCGGTTCCTGCCCGAACCGAAGCAATTTTAACGCCATGAAGAACAGTTCGCGTTGTTGTAGGATCTAAGGTTGTCGTGGATAAGGGAACATTACCGGTATCCCGCAGGGCATTGCTAGCTGTTACCGTTTGGCCAACGCCAACCGTACCGCTGGCAGAGACAAAAAGAACATTAGGCATATCCGACGGGACCATAACGCTCAAAACCGTTCCCGTACTCATGGTTATCATCGACGAAGTCGCGACCGTACTCGAGACATTGCCGTCAAAAATAACCGCCAAAAACTCCGGGTCCTGCTGAACAACAGCCCGAAGACCGAAAGCATCTACCCTGCTGCCCCCGACCGTAACCGAAAAAAGAACCGTAGCTCCCACTAACGAAAAAATAAAAAAGCGACGGAGCGATCGCTGGTTAGCCTTCGACATAGATACTACGAAGACACTAAAATATTAAATTTTATTATCTAAAGGATCACGCAGACCGACGAAGAATGCGTTCATCTTACTTTTAGTATAGCAAACGCGCTCCCCCGGAAAAGTGGATAATTAAAGCGCTAGGTGGCCCGAACCTCTTCCGCAAGATTTCTCTGAAGCCGCAGAATAACCACGCCCAATAAGAAAAGCAGCGTAGAGGTAAACGCCGAGGCCATGCAATAGGTGCAAATAGCCTTAATGACGAATATCTGAAGATAAACAAAGAAAAGAGAAACCACGAATCCGATGGCGGTAAATTTTCCCGCCAACGATAAAATGAATGACTTTTTCTTTTGGTCCGCTCGGCGCTCAAAAATGAAATAGAGAAGAATCAAAGCGAAAACCGCGGAATAATAAAACGCGCCCAAAAGAGCCACCGGAACATTGCCGATCGTTGCATATTGGCTCGCCGTCACTTCCTCGCAACCACTAAAAGCCACGCACCCCAATGCCAACCCCTGATAATGGGCTCGGGTAAGATAGGTGGCATCCGCCAAACCAGCAAGCGCAAGAACCAACATGGCGAAGGGAATAAATTTAATCCAAATATTTTTTTTCATACGGCCTTACGATAACAAAAAATAATCGCAATAGGAATATTGACAATATACTATAAATTATAGTATAAGTCAAGTAGTTCCTTGCCATACCCGTGGCAGCCAATAAGGAGCGGAAATATCGGCTCTTTATCCGCTGCCGCGTTTCAAGCGATTACACCCCAAACTCAATCTGGAGCCAAAGAAAGGAACGGTAATGAAGAAGATCACTTCGTGGCTGATCGTCGTCCTGGCGTGCCTGATCGCGCTCACCTCCCCCGCCAACGCCGGCGTGCTCGAAGACGTCGCGAACGGCAAGCTCCTCGGCGCCGTCTTCGTAACAGAGAAGACCTTCTCCCGAATCACCGCCGACCAGAACGGCATCGAACTCGAGCTCTGCATGGGCGGTCACACCGTCGTTCCCTTGGCGCGCGAAGTGAAGACTCTCCGTGACTCACTTCGGCAATTCCAGATCGGGGTCGTCCGCCTCTCAAACTCGACATGCCCATCACAGCTACTGATCTTCACCGGAGAAAGCGAGAACAAGAACGTCCGCTTCCACGACGAAGTCGAGAAGGCGCTGCAGAATCTCGGCGGCGAGATCGTGGCCATCCCAAGGCTGGGACGGGCGAGCAACGCGGCGGGGATAAGCGCCGCGCAATCAAAGCAACCGTTCGACTGGAGACCGCTGGCGGCGGCGGTCATCCTAATAACGACCTTGATCGCCATCTCCTTTCTGAGGTGGCTCGAGTCGCAAAACCCATAGCAAATCGCTCATCGTCCAACGGGGGGGGATCCCTCTCCCGTTGGACCGCAACACCTTGTAGAAATCTTTTCTTGGTGTTTTTTTATTTCCAACAGACTCCATCTAAAAGTTTACGTGAAAAATTTCTTTCGCCGCCATGCCGGCGATATAAGTTACGCCGACCGCAATCCCAATAATCATCAGATTCAAAAGAATTCTCCGTCGCGTGTTCATGCCCGAGATAAAGGAAAGAATAATGGATATGGCAATGCTGATCACGGCGCCAACCGCAAAAGAAACAAAAACGCTTTTCGCGCCAAGGAAAACCGGAACAATCGGCAACAAAGCCGCGATAAGATAAAAGCCGCCGACGAAGAATGCCGCCCGCCACGGCCGGGAAACCCCTTCCTTATCGTCGCTGCTCTTTCCGAGAAATTTTGCCTTTCCCGCTTCAATCTTTTTCACCTCGCTCTCGGAACTTGTCGCCGCAAAGGCGCCCGCGCCCATGGAAACCGCGCCCGCCACGGCCACGGTAAGACCGGCCAGCAACACCGACGAAGCCGCCTCGAAAGCGGCAAAAAATCCGGAAACCGCCCCTAAAATTTCCACGAGTCCGTCATTGAATCCAAAAAGAATGTCGCGGACAAGCGAAGGATCAATCAATCCCTTCTTTCGGCCCAAAATTTTATCTTCATGCTCTAGTTCATCCCGCAGAATATGCTCCAGCGATTTCTGCAATTCCGTCCCCTGATATTCCTCCCATACGTTTAAGTATTTTCGGATGCCGTACACTTCGATGGATTCCAAAACGAGCGTGATAAACCAGCCGCCGAAAAGAAAAGCGCAAAATACGATCAGCTCCAGCTTTAATCGCCGCAACCCATCGAGCGCCAGGGAACGAGTATTGAAAAAATCCTCCCAAAAAACCACATGCCGCTCTTCCACGTCGATCAGCGCCTGAAGCAATTCTTTGAGCGATTCCGAACGGGCCACGCCATGCAGCCGCTTATACAGCGCCAGATCAAAACGCTCATCTAAAATAAGCGTTCGCGCAAGTTTTTTGTCGTAGGTCATTCTCTACCTTAAAGCGTCTTCGATGGCAGCCCGAACTTTTGAAATCGATTCCGCTCCATTAATAATAGACCTTCTCCCCTCCTTCGACAGAACAACGCTATACGGCGTTCCTCGAGCCCCGGCGGACTCCGCAACGCTCACGGCCTGCAAAATCGCGTCTTGATGCTTGCCGCTCGTAAGGCAAGCTTCAAATTTCTGAGAATCAAGACCGATATAGCGGGCAACATTTAACAGCTCGTCGGGATGCAATCCATTATTCGACGGCGTTATCTCAAAAATCCGGTCGACATAGGCCCAGAACGCATCGTTACCGCCCAGTTCCGCCGCGCACTCCGATGCTTCCGATTCTTTGATCGCCCTCGAGTGAAGCGACTCGATGGGGAAATGCCGGTAAACCCATGCCACCTTTCCGGGAGAACCGTATTCCGCCAACACCTTTTTCATCGTCACATGGAAGACCTTGCAAAAAGGACATTCTAAATCCGAATATTCAATGATTTTTACCGGCGCGTTGGGATCTCCTAAAATATGATCGGCGGCGGTAATCGTATCCGCCGTTGCCAAGTTCATTTCATTGCGGGTCTCCGCGCCGGCATTGATCCCCGGATTTTGCGCCGGTTTCGGCGTTCCATATTTTAATCCCGCCGAATACACCCAAGCGCCGGAAATTAAAACCGCAGCAACAATGATGCTCGCCGGAAGCAAATAATCATTACGGGGAGCCGGCACAGCTCCCTCCTCTTTCTCAGTTATAGGTTCCATATATCAATAGTAACGGCAAAAAGGAAGAAATGCTATACACGCTTAACTTAAGAATCGCCGTCTCCGCACTTCCTTGTGATACGAAATCGCGAATCGATGCGCTTCATTGCGAACCTTAATTAATATCGACTCCGGAATAGACAGCGGAACCTCGCCGACAAATTCGTTTTTCTTGCGCGTCGGGCCTTTGGCAATTCCCACCACCGGGATCCGGAGTCCTACCTCGTCTAAAACCGATTGCGCGGCATTCACCTGTCCCTTCCCCCCATCAATCAAAATAATATGGGGTAACGGCCAACTAGAATAATCTTCGCGCTCTTGCCCGCCGTAGCCTTGGCGAAGGCGGGTAAAACGACGACGCAGCATTTCTTTGAGCATTCCCGTATCATCAGATTGGAAAATCGTCTTAATCTTGAATTTCCGGTATTCTTTTTTATCCGGTCGGTCGCCCGAAAAAACCACCATCGAGCCGACAGCGGACGTTCCGGAAATATTCGAGATATCATAACCCTCGATCCGCAGCGGAGCGGACAGCCCCGAATTCCGAATATCCAGCTTTTCTTCTCCGATAAGCGCGATGTCCTGAATATGCTGCAAGGCGAAAATCTGCCCCCGCAGTTTTGACGCTCTTTCAAAATCCAGATCCCGGCTCGCCGTTTCCATCTCGCGGGTTAAGGAACGAATGATTTGTTTTTTCTTGCCCTCAAAAAATAATCGAAGGTTCTTGATATTTCGCGCATATTCCCGGCGATCCACGGAACCGATGCAGCTTCCCGGACATAATCCGATTTCGCAATCAAAACAAACCCGAGGAAAAGTCCCTAGCTTCTCGGGAGGATGAACGCTCCAGGAAAAAATCCGCCGCAAAATTCGAAGCGCTTCCCGAATTGATGATGCCGAAGTAAACGGCCCATAATCGCCTTTTCCGCGAGCTAACAATACGCGGGGTAACTCATCCTTCGTAATCAAAACCCACAGAAAACTTTTATCATCCTTTTCCTTAACGTTAAACGGCGGTGCAAACTCTTTAATGCGGTGGGACTCTAAAATCAAAGCCTCAATCGCCGTATCGGTCACCTCATAGTCGATCTTTTTTATCCGCTCCAGCAACCGCTCGGTTTTCGCTTCCTGCGGCCGCAGAAAATAAGAAGACACGCGGCGATGAAGATTCCCCGCTTTTCCGACATACAAAACCCGCTCCATCCAGTCCCGCATCAAATAAATTCCGGGTGAGTCGGGAAGATTTTCGTATAAATTGTCTGGTTTTTTTGCTTTCACAGATTGACAATAAGCCTCAAATATCCTATTTATAGGATTAGCGCCTTTATATCTTAAGGAAGAAACCAGGGTGAGTCCACTTCTTTCCGGAGCCTCCGGTCGGAAGCGGACTCATCCAACCCGAAAGGAGGCAGTGTGAAGCAAGTCTACGTGTCCCGCTTCCGGCGAATTGGGACAGGCGACTTTGTCTACGTCGCTCACCCCCAAGCCAATCTCTTCCTTCCACGGGATCTCAAAGCCCCGGAGGTGGGCTACGATCCCGGAATCCACAACTATCCGGAGATACTCGCCGTCATTCCGGCGATGTGCGACGGCAACGAACCGATCGAAGCCCTCCAAGACAACTTCAAGGAGGAACTCCAGAAAGCCGCTCGAAAAAAGGAGGACAAGCGGCCGCTTCGTGTCATTTGGAAAGAGGGCAAGCCGATCTTCGCACCTCTACCCCTCTAGGAGGGCATCATGCCGAAATCGCATCCCATACCGGCCGATGTGACGCACCGATTCGTAGCGGCCCTCGAGGCGGCGGGCCTCACCCTCGAAGACGCCAAGTCGGTCATCGGGAACTCCGGCGTCGCCAATCGCATGGTCGTCGCCGCAAAGCGGACGCCGCCGCCCGAAGTATCGATGGGTGCCGCCCTCGGCGCCGCGGTCCTCGATCGCGCTCGTTCGTTCTCCCCTTCCTCGATCGACGTCCCCCGCTAGATCTAAGATCTCTCCGTCCGGCCCCGAACGCACACCTGCATTCTCTGCAGCTGTCGAGCGTCGGGGCTTTTTCGTTTCTAAGAAACCGGCAGTATAAATTCCATGAATTTCTCGAGTGGAGTTTTCTTGGGCTCCGGATAACCGCTCCGGCGACAAATCTCCGATATCCAAAGCCTCGTAACGCTCTCGCCGGCCCGGATAAGAGCGGGAGCTTCATGAAAGTGCGTCCAACCGAAACTTAAAACATTCGGCCGCAAGACAATATCGGCTTTTTCCAAAACATGCTTGGCGATCTGGTACTCGATGACCGATAGCGCATTTGCCAGCATGGAATACAGGCTGTGGATCGGATGGGGATCTTCATAAACATTATTCCACCGGCTCGAAACGTCGACGGCGATCACAATATCCGCTCCCATATCTCGGACGATATCGGCGGGAACAGGATTCACGAATCCCCCGTCCATCAGAATTTTTCCGGCAATCTCAATAGGTTTAAAAGCGATAGGGAGAGCGACGCTGGCATTCACAGCCTGCACTAGGTTTCCGGAATTGAGAACGACTTCGTCCCCGGTCCGAACATCGGTAGCCACGGCTCGAAAAGGGATTTTGCATTTCTCAATGAGGTGGTCAGTTCCCAACGTCTCGGCAACATGATCGACAATCGCATGATTCCGAAAAACTCCGTCTCGCTTCCGGATTATTTTAGAAACAGGAAAGATATCTTTCTTTTGGAGATTTAAAAAAATGTCTTCGAGCTGCCGCGTATCCCCGTTGGCGGCATAGACACCCCCCACCAGCGCCCCCATACTGGTTCCGGCAATATAAGAAATGGGAATGTTAGCCCGCTCCAGCTCCTTAATAACGCCGATGTGCGCCAATCCCTTGGCGCCGCCCCCGCCCAGGGCTAAACCGATTTTTTTAGGCATTAGATTTTAACGGTTAGAAATTTTATCTATGGCAATGCTTCCCTGCCGCAATACTTTAATTTTACCATTTTTTATCGAAATGAGCGTTGAGGGTTTTCCCCGGCGAACTCCCCGGTCCACGTAAAAATCGACGGCATCTCCGAAGTAGCGCCGGGCTTCAGAAATGGTGGCTGCCGGCGGTTTCCCTTCAAGATTGGCGGAGGGAGCAACCAAGGGACCGGTCTGCTGCAAAAATTTCTGCAGCAATTTCTGTGCCGGAAGGCGGAAAGATAGTTTCTTAGTCCCCCGATGAAGATAAAAGATTTTTCTTGCTTGAACGGATACCTCGACGCTTATCGAACCCGGCCAAAGCTTCTCCAGTATTTTTCTCGATGCCGAGTCGAGATTAATTCTGAAAAAACCGAGCTGAGAGATCGATCCGATAAGGATAATCATCTTCTTCCGTAAATCCCGGTGCCGCACACGATAAATCTTTCTTACAGCCCGTTGGTTTAGCGCCGATCCCACAATTCCGTAAATCGTGTCGGTGGGAATCACACCGACACTACCCCGGCGCAACGCAACGATAATATCCTTCGAAAAATTTTTTCGAATAATCATAATAAATAAACGTATCAAAATAATCACTTACCGGCGTCTTTTTCCACCTTCTTGCCCAAAAACCTTACCAGATAAAGGGTTGAAATCACAACCATTAAAGTTATCAAAGCCGCGTAGATAAGTTTGGCCCAGATGGACTCTTGAGAGAGTGGAAATACGTATTCGATGATTGCTTTAATCGCTTCGTTCCACGCAAGACCAGCCACCAATCCCAAAGCGGTAACAATATAACCAACCGTTTTCTCCCGGATCTCCTGGCGAACGCGAAGACTTTCTTCTTTAAACTGCTTGAAAGGGGTGGGCATTTTAGCGTCTAACATTAAATCCCTAAGACGTAGAGACCCTTCTTTTCAATCACCGCCTTTTGTCCGAAATCATTAAGCTTGAACCGGAATACGAATTTCACCTTCTTCCGTATTGTTCTACCCGTATATCGCCGTTTCCGAGGATCCCATTCCTCTAAAAGAAGAATATCGTCTTCTTTGACCTTAAAATCCGCCGCCCGCAATTCGAACTTCTTTTTTCCGGATTTGACGAGGAGAAACAGCGGCGGCCAAATTTTCTTTCGGATCGTCCGCATAATTTTTTAATTACTATTTGCCAATTACTTAAGCAAATTAAGTCCGATTTCTTCCGAATATTCCCGCATTATTTCGCCATTTAAAGCCGTAAGGAAAACTTCACAGGTCGCAGAAACCATGAGCCGCTTTACGTGCCCGGCCATCACTTGCATGTCGGGATCCGAGAAGCTCCCGTGCGCGTGGACTATAGGCTTCCCCTCGAGCCGGGCGATGTTGCCGGTTAAGCTCACGATTTCCAGCCGGTCATTAAAATCTTTATCGTAATATTTCTTTTCGTCCAGGTTATAATACGCCAGCGTTACGCCCTCGGTCGCTCCTATGCCCCCAAATGATGCTCCGGAGATTTTTTCCGCCTCCGCAAATCGCGCGAGCTCCTCGATGACATCCTCGCCCTTATCAAACCGCAAGACATAATGCGCACCCTCCCGGAAAATAAGTTTCATATCCTGAAAAATTATAGCAAAATTTAACTCAATAATTTAGTCGACATTATACCGCCTAGGCGGTATAATGTCGACTAAATTCGAATAAAGTTATGGCTAATCTATCTAACAACACTCCCCGGCTTCACGTCGGTATCCGGCTTTAATAAAACCGGCATGCCGTCTTCCTCCGAAGCGGCCAAAAGCATTCCCTGGCTTTCTAAGCCCATCATCATTCTCGGTTCCAAATTGGCGACAATCACAATCTCTCGCCCCACAAGCTCCTCCGGCGCATACGTCTTGCCGATCCCCGCAAGAATCTGCCGGACCGCGGGCAGATTCGATGAATCCAAATCGCCACAATCAATCTGCAATTTTACCAGCTTTTCCGATCCTTCGACGCGCTCCGCGGATAGAATTTTTGCGACCCGCAAATCTAACTTCTTGAAGTCGTCGTAAAAAATCATAAGCGCTGGGAATTAGATTTTCTCTTTTTATAAAACCACAGAAAAAAATAGACGATAATAAGAAAGGAGAAATTGATAACCAGAAACTGCGGCGTGGCCCAGGACGTACCGTCGAATTTCCAGCCGAAGAGCGGCCAGAAAACCGGCGTCGGAAAAAACCGATAGCTATGCGTCGGAATGTCCATAAAAATATGCAAAAGCCAACCAAATATTTCTATCGGCGCCCGCCGCCCTAAAAGATACCGCCAGAGGAAAAAAACGACGACAAAAACAGCGATAAAGATGACTACGCTATGACTTACATTATAAAGCTGAGAGGCTAGTTCCAGCGTCCAATGGCGATTCGGCGGCACCGGTTCATCTTGCGGCGGACGGAACGTCGGTGTCCGATCCCCCGATAATAATTGGAATATCATCCAGGCAAAAGGAATGATAAACGCAAAAAGGTCCGGAAAAATACCCCAGAAAGCAGCTCGCCAGAAATTGAGCTTGCGCTCCGACTTTATATTAATGATTCTGGCTCCGGCGCTGGCCCAGAGACCGTGAGAGAAAATATCCATAAAAAGAAGTATAAATTTCCGAATTCCAATACTCAATATCCAATCATTTGGTAAATAATTAAAAAATAGGGGTATCGATCATTGAAGTTTCTCCACTCGCACTCCGATTAACCGAATCGCCTTGCCGCGGGGATTCTCACGCTTATCGAGAAACGGCAACAACAATCTCATCGCTTCAAATTCCAGAGTTTTCGGAGAACTCACGTCGTCCGGTAACGTATGAGCGCGACTCTTGGTTTCAAAATCGGCGAACCGAACCGTTATGGCCACCGTCCGAAAAGATTGAAATCCCTCTTCGCCGAAACGGCGGATAACATCACCGGACATTTTTTTTAATCGCTCCAGGATAAATTCGGCATCCCGCGTATCGATCGAAAACGTCTCCTGCTCCCCGATCGACTTAAGTTCATAGTCCTCCACAACCGGCAAATCATCGATACCGCGCAACTTTTGATAAAGATCGACGCCCCACTTGCCAAATAAATCGCGCAATTCTTCTTCGGTAAACGTCTTCGCATCGCGAACCGTTCGGACATTTCGGGCCAATAGGACTTGCTCCGTCTTTGGCCCCACGCCGGGAATCTTTCGGATAGAAAGTGGCTCGAGGAAAGCCTCGGCGTCATCAACAAGCGTTAGCCCATCCGGTTTTTGCATATCCGAAGCAATTTTAGCCACCAATTTATTGGGCGCTATTCCCACGGACGCGGTTAACTTTTCCTCATTTTTAATTTCTTGTTTAATTTTTTTTGCCACCTCCTCGGCTGAGGAAAAATCTTCGACAAAACTCAGGTCCAGGTAAAACTCGTCAATACTCGCCGGCTCTACTAGCGCCACATGGCGCTTAATAATTTCAAAAATTTTAGCCGACGATTTTTCGTATTTTGAGAAATCAGGCTGCAGAAAAACAACCTCCGGCTTCCCTTGTCGCTTGGCGATTTGCGACAGCTCCCAAGCTTTCGTAATCGGCATGGCCGAATGGATGCCGTAGTCGCGGGCTTTATAGCTCGCGGTCGAAACAACCCCCCGCCCGTGCCCATCCGCCGGATCCGCCCCAACCACAATGGGCGTTCCCGCGAACCGCGGCCGATCCCGCTCCTCAACGGCAGCGAAAAAGGCATCCATGTCGAGGTGAGCGATGATGCGCATGATCCATTAACATCTTATAACTTCCCCCTTGCTATATCCTTTCGGATATTTTCAACCGCCGTATTAAAGAAAAACAAATTGTGCATGGTCAAAAGCCGCATCGCGGTTATTTCTCGCGCGCGGTAAAGATGGTTAATATACGATCGCGTATAGGAACCGCATACCAAGCATTTACAGGTTGAATCAATCGGTTTTTTATCGTTGATATAAGTCAATTTATTGAAATCCAGACGATCGCGAGCAACCCTTCGATTTCGCTCAGGGTTATTAATTCCTCGATCCTCGGAATTAATAAAAGCTACTCCATGCCGGGCGTAATGCGTCGGAACAATACAGTCAACTGTATCAACACCGCTTCGGAAAATTTCCCGCAAGTCCTCGATATGCCCGTTTCCCAGCAAATGGCGCGGCTTATCGCCGGGCAATTCATCGGTCACCCATTTAATCATTTGAAACATTCCTTTTTTATCGAATCCCAGTTCCCCGCCGATACCGAATCCTTCAAATGGCAGTGAGCGGATGTATCGAGCAGATTCAATCCGCAAGTCTTTATATTTTCCGCCCTGGATAATCCCAAATAATGCCTGCCGCCTGCTCGCTGCTTGCCGCGAAATCTTGGCCCACCGATGCGTGCGCTCCAAGGATTTTAGAATATAAGACCGGTCGGCCGTGGGCGGCGGACATTCATCAAAAGCAAAAATGATATCGGCTCCCAAATCGCGCTGGATCTTCATCGACTCCTCCGGCCCCAAAAATAATTCTTGTCCATTGAGCGGAGATCGGAAATAAACGCCGTCATGCGCAATCCGTATAGCTTTCGGTTTATGGCGAGCGGTGATCGTCTGATTCGACAAACTCGCAACGCGCTTCTTATCCATCACCATCTTTCCCAGCTTCATTTCCTTTCCAAATCCCATACTGAATACCTGATACCCGCCGGAGTCAGTTAAGAGCGGCCGATCCCATCGCATGAATGCATGCAAACCGCCCGCTGACTTCACCACTTTTTCGCTCGGCTTCAGATGCAAATGAAACGTATTGCAGATTAAAAGTTGAGACTTAGCGGCCTTCACCTCCTCACTCGTGAGCGTTTTAATGGTTGCCTGCGTGGCAACCCCCACTAAAGCCGGAGTTTCCACCTCGCCATGCGATGTCATTATAACGGCGGCTCTCGCCCGGCTCTTTTTAGATTTTTTAAGAATTCGAAATTCCATAGTCAGCCCCATCGTACCTTTTTCGGCGCCGGGGATGCAAGCGCAAACGAAAATAGCCGCAAGCGATCGCATCAAATGAAACAAATAATGCAAGCGCAAGGGCTAAAAAGATTAAGAATCGGAGGGCGGGCCAAGAATCTTGGCCATCTTGTCGTCGTCGATACCGCGGAGAGACGCCGCGAGTACGGAAGGTGGCCCATACCGAGGCCTGTTCATCTGTCGGAAAAGAATACAGATGCCGGCGACGAGAACCGCCAGAAAACCGAAACCGATCCACAGGGCGATCACCTCAAGCATTCTTCATCCCCCCTTATCGACGACCATTCGTATTGTTCCACTCGGACCGCCGGCTTCCCAGAGGCCCCTTTTCCCTAGCCCGACTCGCATCGAGTTCCTCGATCCTGGTCGTATATGTCTGAGATGACCTCTCGGTACTCCGCTTCCGCATCCAGGCAGCGACAATCGCGATGCCGATCACGCTCACGGCAACGAATAGAAACGCTCCCATGACCTCGATGAACAGCGGTTCACTCATACGGGTTTTCCCTCCTTGATAAGCAGCGCCCCTTACACAACTTCTACATCTTATGCAAGAAACGCTGCCTACCGGTAAAATTTTTCAAAGTCCATCTACTATTTTTTATCCTACTTCAACACCTTCCGCAAGTATTCCCCGGTAAAGCTACGCGTCCGAGCTACGTCTTCCGGCGTTCCCGCCGACACAATCTCGCCGCCTTTATCGCCGCCCTCGGGTCCGAGATCAATTATCCAGTCGGCCGTTTTAATAACGTCCAAATTATGCTCGATCACGACAACGGTATTGCCACGGTCCACCAAGCGGTTTAAAACGTTCAATAAATTTTGCACATCGGCAAAATGAAGTCCGGTTGTGGGCTCATCCAAGAGATACAACGTACGATGCGTGTCTCGCTTGCCCAATTCGGCGCCCAATTTTACCCGCTGCGCCTCGCCGCCCGAAAGAGTCGTCGCCGATTGGCCCAACTCCAAATAACCCAATCCTACTTCTTCCAAAATTTTTAGGCGGTCATAGAGCCAGGGAATATCCTCGAAGAATTTCGCCGCTTCTTCAATCGTCATTTGAAGCACGTCATAAATGTTCTTTCCTTTATATTCGACTTCCAGGGTTTCCCGATCAAAACGCTTGCCCTTACAAACATCGCATTCCACATAAACGGTCGGCAAAAAATGCATCTCGATAGCGATAACGCCGTGCCCTTCGCAATTTTCGCATCGTCCGCCAGGAACATTAAAACTAAACCGTCCCGGTTTATACCCCCGCACCCGCGCGTCTTCGGTTGCCGTAAACAAATCCCGGATAAACGTCCAAGCGCCCACATAGGTGGCCGGATTTGACCGCGGCGTCCGCCCAATCGGCGATTGATCCATGTTGATCAATCGATCAATGTACTCGCTACCGATCAACTGCTTATGCGCTCCCGGCTTAAAATCGCTGCCGTGAAATTTATTTGCCAACGTCTTATAGAGCACATCGTAGACCAACGTGCTTTTTCCGGAACCAGAAACACCCGTCACCGCCACAAAACGGCGAAGCGGTATATCAACATTAATATTTTTCAAATTATTAGCCGTGATCCCTTTAATTCGCAAAAAATCATGGGATTTCGCTTTAACCGCACGGCGTTCCTGGGGAACCGGAACTTTGACATTCCCCCGAAGATAGTCGAGCGTCACCGAATTCTGGGATTTATCTTTTAAAATTTGGGGGAGGGGGCCGTGAGCCACCACGCGTCCGCCATGAATCCCGGCTGCCGGCCCGATATCCACCAGATAATCGCTTTCTTGAATTGTCTCCTCATCATGTTCCACGACAATAATCGTATTCCCCAAATCACGGAGTTCATGAAGGGTTTTAATTAGCTTGGCGTTATCCCGCTGATGGAGTCCAATGGTCGGTTCATCCAATATATAAAGCGTTCCCACTAGGCGGGATCCGATCTGCGATGCCAGCCGAATCCGCTGCGCTTCACCGCCGGAGAGCGTTCCCGCCTTCCGATCCAGCGTAAGATACTCGAGCCCAACGTCAATCATAAACGTCAGACGGCTCTTAATCTCCCGAAGCGGCACTTCAGCGACTTCCAAAAACTTCTTATTCTCCGTCTTCTCGATTTTTTCCAGAAATTCCCGAGCGTGGACAATCTGCATCGCGGTCACCTGGGCGATATTCTTTTTAGCAATCAGCACATTCAAACTCTCTTCCCGTAAGCGCTTCCCCAAGCACGTGGGGCAAATTTTCTCCGACCAGACATCTTCCGTTCCTAATCCGTGACAGGCGGGACAAGCGCCGTAAGGACTATTGAAAGAAAAAAGTCGGGGTTCGATTTCCGGAAACGAAAACCCGTCCGCCGGACAAGTAAACTTTTGTGAAAGGGAGATTTCCTTATCGGTAATGATCGTAACAACATCGTTGCCATATTTCACGGCCGCCTCAACGGCTTCCGCCAACCGCAGCCGATTCTCTTTGTCGGTAAAATCCAACTCCGCAGGAATACGATCGATAACCAGCTCAATGGTATGCTGCTTATAACGGGACAATTCCACGCGTTCCCGCAACGAAACAAAACGGCCATCGATGCGAGCCTCCCGGTAGCCAGCGTTTAAAAAATCATAAAGCATCTGGTAGTATTCCCCTTTCCGCCCGCGAACCACGGGCGCTAAAATCACGATATTTTTCCGGGACATATTTTCCCGGGCGACCTCCAAGATCGCGTCCACGATTTCTTCCGTGGTCATTTTACGGATTTCCCGGCCGCATCGGGGGCAATACGGCTTCCCCAGCCGGGCAAAAAGAACCCGGAGATAATCGTAAATTTCGGTTACCGTGGCCACCGTAGATCGGGGGTTATGCGAATGGCTCTTCTGATCAATGGAAATAGCCGGAGATAATCCTTCGATCTCGTCGACATCCGGCTTATCGAGCTTACCTAGGAACTGCCGGGCATACGCCGAAAGAGATTCGATATAACGCCGCTGCCCTTCAGCGAAAATGGTATCAAAAGCCAGCGACGATTTCCCCGAACCAGAGAGTCCCGTAAAAACGATCATTTTATCACGGGGCAATTCCAGGTGAATATTTTTTAGATTGTGTTCCCGAGCTCCTTTGATAACAATTTTGTTTTGCATAGATAACGGAAATCGCCCCCAGTTAGGCTGTATAGGGGGTTATACCAAAATCCTACTCCCGCGCTTCCAATAACGCAAGAAAACCGTCTTCAATGAAATTAAATTCCCCGCTTTCGCGGGGATCTCGATTGCTTGGCGGCTTTACGGAGGTAGGAGGTCATCTTTCCGCATTTATCACAATTATATGCCGGTCTTCGCATCCACGGATGGGAAGTAATGGCGAATGTGTTTTTGTAAAGATTGATCGGAAATGCTCTCCAACCGACGTAAAGCCATTTTTAGTTTCCCACGCGTAAAAAGGATGTCAATACGCTTTCGGGGAAAAACAGTGCATAACCTGTTGACTTACGGCCTCGCATTCTTGATGAGCGAGCGAATCTCGTCCCGCAATAAGGCGGCAAGTTCAAAATCCAGGTTTTTGGCCGCTTCTTTCATCTCCCGCTCCTTATCGACAATGAGCTTTTTAAGGGCCTCTTTGGACTTGGGAATTGGCGTCAACTCGAGCTTGAGCATCTTTTCGGCCGCTCGGCTATCGGAAATCGGAAGAATGTTCGTAATGGCGCGGACAATCGTCTTAGGCGTAATACGATGCTTCTTATTATAAGCAAGCTGCAATTTCCGCCGCCGTTCGGTTTCTTCTACGGCGCGGCGAATCGACCCAGTAAGGTAATCGGCATAAATTAAAACTTCTCCCGCCACGTTGCGGGCCGCTCGCCCGATAGTCTGCACCAGAGAGGTTTCGCTTCGAAGAAAACCTTCCTTATCGGCATCCAATATCGCGACTAGCGAAACCTCCGGCAAATCCAATCCTTCCCGCAAAAGATTTACGCCCACCAAAACATCAAAACCCTTGCCTGCCGAACCCTTTCGAAGATCGGTCAACAGCCGAATCCGATCTAACGTTTTTACATCGCTGTGCAAATAATTCACTTTAACTTTTTTATCCGCGAGATATTCCGATAGATCCTCGGCCATGCGCTTCGTAAGTGTCGTAACGAGCACGCGATCCCCTCGCTTCACGCGCTCCTCGATGCGGGGAATCAAATCATCCACCTGCCCCTTAGCCGGGCAAATCGTGATCCGCGGATCAACGAGTCCCGTCGGACGAATGATTTGCTCCACGACCTGCTCGCTTTTCTTCCGTTCGTAAGGACCCGGCGTAGCCGACGTATAAATCGTCTGGCCGACGCGAACTTCGAACTCCGGAAATTTAAGAGGCCGGTTATCGGCAGCCGACGGCAAACGGAATCCGTATTCGATGAGAGTTTTCTTTCGGGACGCGTCGCCTTCATACATGCCGGATAATTGCGGCACCGTCACATGGGACTCATCAATAATCGTCAAAAAATCTTTCGGGAAATAATCAAGGAGCGTTGCTGGCGGCTCTCCGGGAGCGCGGCCGGAGAGATGCCGCGAATAATTCTCGACGCCGTGGCAATACCCCACCTCCCGCATCATCGCAACATCAAACTTAGTACGGCGCTCTAATCGTTCTGCTTCCAAAAGCTTTCCGTTATCTTCAAAATACTTGAGTCGTTCTTTTAGCTCTTGCTGAATCGCGAGGATCGCTCTTTCCCGTTCGGGTACAAGGGTCAAAAAATGCTTAGCCGGCGCGATATAGACTTCGGGAATCGTCGGCGTTATTCCCGGGCGAAATCCCTGAACCGGATCGATTTCATAAATATTCCGGATTTCACCGCCTTTTATATCGAAATTATAAATGACTTCCCGGTCTGCCGGCATGATTTCCCAATTATCCCCCCGCAAACGGAACGTGGCTCGTTTCAAATCCGCATTTGTCCGGGTAAAATGCAGCTCGACAAGCTTCCGCATAAACTCCTTCCGATCAATGCGGCTCCCCGCCTTGAAATGAAAAATATTCTGCGCATAGACTTCGGGAGCTCCTAAACCATAAATGGAAGAAACGGAAGCAACCACAATAACATCCCGGCGGGTAAGAAGAGCCATTGTCGCCGCATGCCGCAGCTTATCGATTTCTTCATTCACTAAAGATTCTTTATCGATATACGTATCCGATTGCGGCATATAAGCCTCCGGCTGGTAATAGTCATAATACGAAACAAAATAATTAACGGAGCTGCGGGGAAATAACTCCCGAAATTCGTTGGCAAGCTGAGCCGCAAGCGTTTTATTATGCGCAATAACCAGCGCTGGGCGGTTAACCGCCGCGATTACATTGGCGACCGTAAAGGTTTTTCCCGATCCGGTAACGCCCAAAAGAGTCTGGTGCTTATAACCCTTCTCAATCCCGGAAACCAGTTTTTTAATCGCCCGCGGCTGGTCACCGCCGGGCTTATGGGGTGAAACAAGTTTAAACGCGTTCATAGAAATGTCCTCTCCTAAAGCCATAGTAAATTTTCCGCGCTAAAAAGCAATGAGGCCCGAGACAGAATGTCCCGAGCCCCCAGAGAGTCTACGCCAAAAGACCGAATCGCCGAAGATCAATCGTGGTAAGCGGCTCGTGGCCGGCCCCCTCGAGACTGAGCACGACGGAGAGAAACGGTCCGACTCCGCGGGCCGAATGGATGCGAACGCGGGAGCCGTGCCAGAGAATCGACTCGGCGCGGAAGTCGCCGTTCGGTAGGCGAACCGCGACACAGACGCTGTCCCCCGAGGGCCAGCGCTCCACGAAGACGCCAACATCTTTCCGCTCTCTCGGAAAGAAGGGCTCCTCCAGCGTGGGTGTGATAACCGGCTCTGGGCCCCAGGTTCGCCACGGCGCCCAACTCGGCACCTTGGGAGAAGCGTATCGCATCCGAAAAACTCGAAGAATATCATCCTTGGTCATCCCTTTCCTCCTCGGTTATGTCTACGCCCAGAGATAAATCGACTGTGATCGGCTTATCACTGGGCATAAATGTAAAGTCCTAACAAAACCATATTAAAAATACTATCGTCCTGTCAATTTCCCCTCTCGCACAATAAGCGCGTGAAAATCTTGGTACAATCGCCAATCGCGGGGAATATTTCTCTCGAAAAACTCTTGAAGCTTCTCATACTTCCGCTCTTTTGTTATCCGTTTAGCCGTCACCAGCCGTCGGGTATATTCATCGATGACGAAAATAGGCTTTTCAAACGCATAGAGCAAAATCGCGTCGGCCGTCTCGGGACCGATGCCGGAAAGTTCTAAAAAGTTTTTTCGCAAATCGGGAAGCGCTTTCTTCTGAAGATTAACCAGGCCTCCGCTTCTCGTAATATAACGGACCAGACGCAAAAGGCATTTGGATTTCTGGTTATAGAAGCCGGCGGAACGAATGCTCTGGGGAACCTTCCGAGGATTCTTTAAAAGACCGGCTATGGAACAAATTTTTTCCTGTCGTAGACGCGCCATGGCAAGCTCCACATTTTTCCAGCTCGTTCGCTGAGTAAGAATGGATCCGATTATGATTTCTTCCTTTTCTCGGAGCGTTTTCGGCCGCTTGCACCATAACGACCACCCCTCCCCCGGCCTTCCGTGGCGACGCAAAAGATCCTTATATAATTCCCGAATCCGCCGATCATGGAATACGCGCATTACCGTATCGCTCCCTCGCGCCGCAATAGCTCTTCCTTTTTTCTTGCTCCTCCCATCCCATAGCCGCCGATCTTGCCGTCCGACCGAACCACGCGATGGCACGGAACCTTCCGGGGGTCCTTATTGCTAGCCATAATATTCCCAACGGCGCGGCAGGCCGCCGGGTTTCCCGCGCGAGCCGCTACCTGCTTATACGTCAACGTTTGCCCTCGGGGAATTTTCGCAACCACCCCGAATACACGCTCCCGGAAAGTTTTGCGGCGCGGCAATCCCGCTTTCGCTAAAGCTTCGGCGGACAAGCCAAATTTTTTCACCTTGATCGACATGCTATTACATTTACATTAGCATTAAAACTCCGTCCCTAAAATCCAATTATATTCAAGCGATCGCTAAAATATCACCGAATTCGGGATTTTCGCTAAAAATGCTGCGAATTCACTCATACTGTAACGCTTCGATGGGACTTTTGAGCGACGCTTGACGGGCAGGATATAAACCAAAGATCAACCCCACGAACGCAGCGACGCCGATTCCCAGAAACGCAGCCTGGAACGGAAAGGTAAACCGCCAATCAAGAGCAAAAAATTGAGTCAAGACCAAAGAAACAAGAAAAGAAAGAAACGCCCCCAGCAAAATGCCGATCATGCCGCCCACGGCCGTAATAAGAACAGCCTCTAAGAGAAACTGAGTCATGATGTCTTTCCCCGTGGCTCCGATGGCCTTCCGCAAGCCGATTTCGCGCGTCCGCTCCGTTACCGACACCAGCATAATATTCATGATGCCGATACCTCCCACCAAAAGAGAGATCGCGGCGATAGAAGCCAAAAACCACGTCAAAACGCCGGTCACCGTACCCACCATCTCCATAGCATCCGCTTGCGTCTCGATAAAGAAATCGTCTTTCGACGGATCCGTAATATTATGAGAATTCCGCAATGTTAGCGTGATATCCCGCACGGTTGCGGCGACGTTTTCTTCTTTATCAGCGCGGACAACAATCCGGTTGAAGTATTTTATGCCGAAAATATATTGCTGAGCCGTCGTATACGGCGTCGCTACCAATTCATCGACATTCATGAATGTCAGCTGCCCTTCGGGGCCGAAAACGCCGACGACGCGGAAGTTTTTTCCTTTAATTCGAACTTTTTTTCCTAGCGCATCCTCATCTCCGAATAATTCCTTCTTCACTTTATTTCCTAATAGGGCAACATCAGCGTAGGTTTTAATTTCCTCGTCCGTGAACAAACGCCCTTCTACCGGGTACACATCGTAAATCTCCGCAAAAAGATTCGTCACGCCGAAAATTGTCGGCCGATACGTTTCCCGCTCGTACGCCACAGACTGACTGCCGAAAACAATCGGCATAATAGCATCGACGTACGGAGCATTACCCTTTCGCTCCAACGCATCGATATCCCTCTTCGTTAACGAATCCGTAAAAGTGGAAATGATATCCGTTGGCCCCTTGGGTTGCCGCCCCGGAACGATGGCGATCGTCGTTGCGCCAATTCCCTGAATCTGTCCCAAAATAAGGTTCTGCGCCCCCTCGCCCAACGACATCACAAGAATAATGGCCGTAATGCCGATCACGATCCCCAAGACGGTAAGCGCGGATCGGGATTTGTGCGTACGAAGTCCCGCTACAGCAGTTTTAAAACTATGTCGCAAAATCATACGGTTATTTAATAAATTCTTCGCTCGTCCGGCGGTGCGCAACCCGCTCATCCTGCTCGATTTTCCCATCCTTGATATGAATCACCCGCTCTGCCTGCTCCGCGGTATACGTCTCATGGGTGATTAAAATAATCGTGTGCTTCTTCTCCTCATTTAACTGCCGCAAGATTTTCATAATCATATGGCCGGACCGCGAATCCAAATTACCCGTCGGCTCATCGGCAAAGATAACCTGAGGATTGTTAACCAGAGCTCGAGCGATGGCGGCTCGCTGTTTTTCGCCGCCGGATAATCGGAAAGCTTCGTGACGAGCCCGGTGGCTAAGACCGACGGCCTCAATGGCCTGGGAGGCAATGCCGTCCCAAGACGCTTCCGGAACGCGAGAGTACAAAAGCGGCAATCTCACATTGTCAAAAACCGTGGCGCGCGCGAGCAGATTGAACGCCTGAAAAACGAATCCCATTTTTTCATTACGGATTTTAGCCAACTGCAAATCATCCATCTCCTCCATAGCCCGCCCATCAAAAAGATATTCCCCGGATGTCTGACGATCCAAAAATCCTAAAATATGAAGCAACGTTGACTTGCCGGAGCCGGACGGTCCCATTATAGCGACGAATTCACCCGCGCGAACGCCAAAGGAAACTCCCTGGATCGCCGGCGTCGCAACCCCATCCGACAGGTATGTTTTATGGAGATCGCGAATCTCAATAAGATTCATATCCGTCTACGGCTCACGGGATAAAATAACTTTATCCCCTTCGCTTAATCCCTCGGTAACCTCGACGTTCCCATCGGATCCCCGCAGCCCGGTGCGAAGGGAACGCTTCTCAGCATTTTCTCCGACCAAAACCCTAACCCGCGATTGTCCGTCTTCGGCAGAGATCGCCCTCGCGGGGATAAAAAGAACATTTTCGCGCCGGCCCGTTACGATATCGATGTTCGCGGTCATGCCAGGCTTAACGCGGGAATCTTCGCGATTCAAATATAAAGTCGTCTTATAAGTCGCTACGCCTTCGATCATCGTCTCGGCCGGATCCACGGCGCCTACCCCCGCCTCAAAAAAAATCTCGTCTCCGTACGCATCAAAGGTTACTGTCGCGGCGTCGCCAATTTTCACCTTGCCGATATCCACCTCGGGAATATTTGCTTCAATCTGAAGCTTTCCAATGGAAATGACCGCCAAAAGCGCAGAATTGGCCGGGGCAATTTCCCCCACATTAAAGTCTTGCTGCGTCACCGTGCCGCTAATGGGCGATCGTAAAACCGTCTTGGCGAGCTCGGCTTGAGTTAAAGCGATCTTCGCCTCTGCTTGCGCCACTTGAGCTTCTTGATTCCGAATATCCTCGGGCCGGGAACCAGCGAGCGCTAACTCCAATTCCCGTCTTGCCTTATCGCGACTCGCTTGCTGCGCCAGGATAGCCTGGAGATCGGTATTCACCGACGCCGTGGCAGTATTCACGTTTTCTGATGCCGTCGTCAGATTGCTCTTGTAAGTGTCAACCGTTGCCGAGGATACATTAAGGGTTTTCGTCATGATCGATAAACCCGTGGCTAAAAAATTATTCACAACCGATAAATATCCCTGCCCCTGCTCAATCGCCTGGCGGATTTCTTCGGGCGAGGACGACATCGACAATACCGACAGCTCCGCCTGCCAGCTGTTCAATGCTCGAGAAGAGAGAACGCGATGCCAAACGAAATCAGTTCCCAGCTGGGAATCGGAAACGGAAAAGGTTATCTGTGGGTTTGACGTTTCATCATTCGAGAACATCGCATCGGTCTTATTGCGAACCGCATCATTTGCGCTCGTATACGCGCTCATCAGAGAATCAACGGCTACCTTGTAATCACTCGATAAAGCCTGGTCAGCGCTTGCCAATTCAGATTGCTTAACGGCAACCTCCTCCGATCGCGTCCCGCTCTTTAAAGAATCTAATTTAGCGAGAGCAGCATCTCGAGACGCTTGATCTTGCTTCAACTGCGCAAGAAGATCGGCCTGATCCAAAACAACCAAAATTTGCCCCGGATCAACGCGATCGCCCATGCGGACCAGAATGCGAGCCACGCGCCCAGACTTCTCAAACGACAGCCTAACGTCATCAATAGGAGTAGTCTTACCGGTCACGCTTACCTCCTCGGTAATCGTCCCCCGGGAAACGGAAACAGTTGCAAGCGTATCGCTCCCGGAACGAAAATAAAAAAAGGCGGCAATTCCAAGAATCGCAGCGCCCGAAACGGCGATAATAATTGCCGTAAAATATTTTCCCTTCACCAGCATTTTCATGCTCTTACGATACTACAGAAAAAATACGATCACAACGATTGCAATTCGGACGGCAAGAATTCGCGAATAGCCGAGGCGGCCACCGAAAAAGAATCCGCCGAATTACCCTCGCGGTAAGCCGCAACCAAACCGGCCACATACCCTCGCCACAAAAGAGGAGATCCCGACCGCCCGCCGGAAACGCTCATTTTGGTATTGATCACAAAGGGTTTATTAAAGAAATGATCATCCCCGCCCAAAACATCCGTCACCGTTCCCGCGCTACCCACTAGATACAGCGTATTAAAACTGCTGTTTAACCCCAGGGATACATCACCGGGATAACCGTACGTCACAACCTCATCGCCGGCCGTAAGCAATAAAACATCCTCGAGAAGCGCCGCCGCCGGAAAAGACGGCGGCATAGTAATGCCGAACGTCCTTCCATCCTCCGTTACGCCGTCGATTTTCAAAACCGCGAAGTCGAGCTCTTTGCTTTCTAGATCGCTAACCTCGGCATCATTCGGCAAATAAATAAGATGAGCACGAAATCCCAGAACCGGCAGCTGAATAACCGGATTAAGCGAGCGGATTTGCTCGGGCGTTGGGAGAGAAACATCTTTTGCTATCTGCCCTACATCGCAATAATCAAAAATATAGAGATCGGCATACTCCTCGAAACGCGGATCAATGCCCGCCGCGAAGTCGAGATCGATAAGGTGGCGGCTAGTGATCAGATACCCCCGCGGATCAATGATAACGCCCGATCCCTTATCAATCATCACGCTCTGATTGGTGACCCGATTCTTAAAATAACAGCTGATACCAACAATGCTCTGCGGATCAATCGACCGAAGAACCGGATCGGGAGATGAAATCGCCGAGGGAGGAAGCAAGGGAAGAGAGATGGTCATCGATGTCGACGAAGCCGCGCGAATTGAAGAAGAAGCGGAGTAGGTCGATGAAGCAGAAAAAGAAACCGGCGGAGCGATAGTTGCAGCGCAAGCAACGCACCCCGGTGACGAAGACGTCACAAGGAATTCTTTAGGCGGAATGGATGATTCGACGAAGACGGGGACAGAAGAAGCAGCGGGCGAAGTCGAGGATGAAGACGGGAAAGGCAAAACTGCAGACGGTTGCGCCTCCGCGGAAACCGTAGAGGAAGCCTGGAAAGATGATTCGCGATCAAGTGATACGGGGGTAGCGGTAAAAAAGGATTGGATAACCAGAAAAACTCCTCCCAAGATAGCAAGAACATCCTTAACGAAATCAAATAAACGCATGATCGCAGTGTAAAATATTTAACGAAAAGAAAAAAGGATGCTCTCAAAGGCCTGCCGCATCGGAAAGAGCTCGTAATGATTTTCGTTTGGAGTAACTATAGCAATCAGGAACTAAAGGTCGCTCTCTCAAACTAGCATTGCTAACCTATGGCGCGAAAAACCCGCGGCAATAAAAGAAGCCGCAATGGCGAAACCAGAGGTCGGAAAAGAGGAAGCCGGTAAGACGTAAACCCTCCGCACTGCGGGGGGTTTTAAAAAACACATATTTCAATATAATAGAAGCGTGCATTATCCCGCAAAATTCATCGAATCGGAGGAGGTCGCCCGGGATACCAGGGTATTTTACTTCCAAAAACCTCCGGAGTTCGCCTTCAAAGCCGGACAATTTATCGAGGTTACTCTCCTCAATCCCCCGGAAACCGACGCCCAAGGAAATCGGCGAGCTTATTCGATTGCAAGCGCTCCCTATGAAAAAAATCTGATGATCGCCACGCGGCTGCGCGACACGGCGTTCAAACGGATCCTTCGATCTCTGCCCCCGGAAACCAATATCGATATCGAGGGGCCTTTCGGCGATTTCACGCTAGGGAAGAACGCCCCCGCAGAAAAGCCTGCGGTTTTTCTAGCAGGAGGCATCGGCATTACGCCCGCCCGATCCATTATTCTTCAAGCAACGCAAGAACAATCACCTCGCCCTCTTTATCTTTTCTACTCCAATCGACAACCGGAGGACGCCGCATTTCTCCAAGAACTTATTGCCATCCAAAAGAAAAACTCCTGCTTTAAATTAATAACAACCTTTACCCAAGGGGCATCCGCCGGGAGTGAAGCAGGGTATATCAATCCGGAAATGATAAAACGACACCTGGATCTCGACCGCCCTTCCCCGACGTATTACATCGCCGGACCTGCCGCCATGACGCTCGCCATGCGAACCATGCTCGAAACCATGAAAGTAAACGAAGACGACATAAAAACCGAAGAATTTTCAGGATACTGAAATCCGGAAAAATGGCCGCATCCCCACCCGCGCCCGCGGGTTTTTTTCCGCCAGAAATAAACCGATGCAACGTCTAAAGCATTATTCATGAAAGCATTTATCTTATTGTCCGGGGCGCTTTTCACCGTGGCGGCGAGCACCGGAGTAGTAATAGCCCATTCCATCCTGCAGGGGCCCGACTTTCTGCTCTTATCGAGAAACGCCGAAGCGGCTCCCCGCCTCCCTGATCTCGATGCGCGCCTTGCCGCTTTATGGACCAAAGAAGCCCGGCGAACCGAACAATATATTATCCGGGAATGGGCGGGGACCAACGACGCCGCGGCGGCCAAAACCCGCCTCCTTGCCAATGAAGACGATATAGTAATCCTCCTTGCCCCGTATTACGGCGACCAAACGGCCGGGCGCATAGGAGAACTCCTAAAGCAGAATACGGAACTAACGACCGGCCTAATCACCGCCCTCAAAAACCGGCAACCGGATAACGTCGTAAAAATTAAAAAAAGAATTCGGGAGAACATCGCGGCCATAACGGCTCTCTTAGGAAATGAAAGATTAGGCCCCTCGCCCAAAGATTTCCCGATCATCCTCACTCGCTATTCCGAATCGCTCATCGATGGCATGGTGGCCCGAGCGGAGGAACGATGGCAGGATGAGGCCATCGCCTTTGAAAACGCCCTCGAAGCATCTTCCTTCGTAGGCGCACAGCTATCCCAAAGCATTCGGGAAAAATCGGCAATCGCCGTCCGAACGAAGTAATCTATTTAAAAAAATCTCAACTCGGCTTTCGCGTGCGGTTTATTTAAAATGCGGCTAACAATCCAAACTTCCCGATACCGAGGAATATTCTGGTTCTCAAAAAAAAGCAATTCGTAGTTCTGAGAACCGCTATTGGCTTTCAAACTCCCTACTCGCGACGTTCCTTCATAAACCCCGTCATTCCCCAGATAAATAAAAAGATCGGGACCCGCCGTGACATAAAAATCATCTTCGAAACGAAGAAAATAGCGCCCGTCGGAACGAAGGAGCAACGCAGTTCCCTTTGCTTCATACCCCTCCACCCCCTCCCATCTCCCGTTCGCAACAAGCTCCAGGCGCGCCCCCTCCAATCCGGATATATCATCGAGGCCTTCCTGAACTTCCCGGGCGAAAAAAGAAGGGAAGAATAGATATCCTAACCCGACGAGAATCACCAGTCCCAAAATCAGAAAAAACGGCCGCATACCTACATTATATATCTTTGCAAGAAAAAATATATTGACGCGTCATAACGGGAGCATAACGAAACAACATATGAAAAAAGGGTTTCCGTTTGCTCTGATGATGAGTCTCATTGCTGGTATCTGGGGTATAAATCTTATTTTGCCGCTTCAGGTGGACGCGCAATTATCATTTTCAGAAATCCAAAATCAGATCCAACAACTCATGGCGCGCGTAGCCGGACTCCGAGCGCAAATCGCCCTCCAATCCCAAAACCCTTCAACCGGCATAGGAGGAACGGAGCCAGTTTTCACCCGGGATCTATCGGCAGGAATAAGAGGAACGGATGTCGCAGCTCTTCAAAGATTTTTGAATAGCCATGGTTTCCCCGTGGCATCGAGCGGACCCGGGGCTCGCGGCAATGAAACAACTTATTTCGGATCTCTAACCCGAGGCGCGGTTACCCGTTTCCAAATTTCCCGAGGGCTGCCGGCAAGTGGACAATTTAACGCCGCCACTCGGCAGACGGTTATCGGCATTTTGGCCAATGAAACGAATCCTCCCGCCGAGACAACAATCCCAAGGGATACAACCAGCAGCAATTCAATCACCGAAAGCGGCCTCTCTCTTCGATCAATTACGAACGCCATTAACGATACAGTAAGCGGCGGATCCCGCTTGCCAGTCTTCGCCATGGCAATCGTCGGAGGAACCGACGGTCCAATTGAACTCAAGTCGATGACTTTTGAAAAAACGGGGACTCTTCCCGATACCGCGATAAGGCGAAGCTATCTTCTCTATCGAGGGCAAGTGATCGCCGAATCCCCCAGCGTGGCCAACGGGATGCTGCGATTTGCCGATATAAATTTCGCCATCCCGGCTTATCAAACGCTCGAAATTACCCTTGCCGTAGACGCGAATTCTCCCGGAACAATCTCCTTTTCGCTTAACCGAGCCGGTGACATTGCGGCCCTGAACGCCGGAAAAAATGCTGCGGCAATCCGAGGCTCCTTTCCAATCAAAAGCAAAACAATCACGATTTCTGCCGTCACTCCTTCAACCCTTTCCGTTGCGGGATCCCCTCTGGCCAATACGATCAACGCCAGCAGCTCGGGCAGCATTATTGGTTCCTGGAGGGCAAACGCCAACAAAAATCTTTCCCTCAAAAGCATAACCCTCCGGCTAAGCGGAACGGCGAATCGAAATGATATCCACAATGTTAAATTGCTGGTCAATTTCTCCTCAACAGGAAGTATCATCGCGACCGTTGCCGGAGATGGCATCATGCATTTTGATCTTGCCAATCAGCCCCCGGCATTATTCAGCGGAGAAAATTCCATCCGCGTCCTGGCCGACATAACCGGCAACGCAGGAAATTACATGGAAGTGAATATCGAAAAATCATCCGATATTTATGCGGTAGACCCGGGAACGAATGCCGGCGCAAGCGTTGTCTTGGGATCGCTGGCTCCCGCCCGGATAACCATTCGATAAGATTCTCGGGGAATTCGAGAAGAAACCATCGACAGCAAAGAGGCAGCGGACCACGCCTGCGTACGGCAACTCGTTTGTCCGGACGGCGATAAATATTCGCAATATCCTTTTCCCTCTCGCAGATAAAGCTCGATCGGCATCTTAAAATAGCGGATTGGTCGCAGGGCGGCGCGTTTTAAACGCAGCGCTTCGCGCCAAAACCCGAAATCCATCAATCCCTGATAAATAAGCCCATTGAGCATGGGCCAGAAGCTTCCATTATGATAAGAGTCGCGCGTTGATCGATACGTCGGCGAGACGGCGCTCATCGTTCGGATTCCCGATGCCGGATCGAATAAATCATCCCGGAAACTTCTTTCGACGAAATGAGCCAAAACATCCCGCGGAACAATAGCCTCCCGGTCGTTGCCCGATCCGTCCGACGCCCAAAGACAGAGCAAGGGGTTGGCGGTTATCGTCCGGATTTGATTTTTATTCCCGTCCAAAGCCTGGGCGGCAAACCACAGCCCCTGATCTTTAAAAAGATATTGCCGAATGAATTCTTCCTGAAGTCGACCAGCAACCCGAGAAAGAATTTGATAAAAATCGACATCCTTCACAAAGATGCGACTCCACAGCCGCAATGCAAGCCAGGTGTAAGCTTGAATTTCAACCGGAGCAATAGGATACGCGGGTAATTGCCCTTCGATATCCATAAACGATTCCCGGGAATCCGTCCACGACTGAACCGCCAGCCCGCCGTGCTGCCGCTCCGGGTCCAGGGTAAATTCAAGGAATCCGTCGCCATCTTTATCAGCGCGATGGATAACCCACTCCAGCCCGCGCCGGGCGGATTCCATAGCATCATTCAGAAATCGCTCGTCACCTGTCGTCTCAAAATAACGATACAAAGCAATCAAAACGAGTGGCGTTGAATCCAAAGAATCATAATTCTTTAAAGTTCCATCCGGATAAATAAACCACGGAGAGGGTTCCTTTACCAGGTGGTCAAATCGATCGCGGCGGAACTCATGAATAAATTTCCCCGGTTCCTCTCCGCTTTCCAAATTAACATCCCGTCCTTGAAGGGAAATTAACGTCCGTAAAGAACGCTCTGCCATCGTCAAGAAACGCGGATGCGGGCGGCGCGAGTAGACCCGAAGCATTTCAATAACGGTAATCGCCGTATCGCGCCCAAAAATGGCGCCAAAAGCCTCTTCCCGAGCAGAAGCCAGAATGCCCTCTTCGGTCTCCAAAGAAAACAAGGAGCTTTCCATGAGGCGATGAATATCCCGAGTGGTCATAGAATGAAAAAATTCTTATCGGCCTAGTACTCTATAGTATATCGCTTCATAGGAGTCAACCATTCGCCCAACATTAAAGTTGCGAAGCGCATGACGGCGACACTCCCGCCGGGAAATCGCCCGAACACCCATGACGGCATCGATCATTTCATCGACATTGTCTACCACAAAACCGGTCTTCCCATGATGCACAATCTCCGGAATGGATCCTCGACGAAAGGCGACCACCGGCGCGCCGCACGCCATCGCTTCAATCATGACAAGACCAAACGGCTCCCGCCAGGTAACCGGATGCAAAAAACATAACGCCCGAGACATTAGCCGATTACGCGTCGCTTCATCTACCTCGCCGATCCAGCGCACCTGCCGATCCGACAACTTAGGCGCGATGTATTGGTTAAAATAAGGCATATCAATGGGATCAAGCTTAGCCGCAATGATAAGCGGAATGCTCAAATACTGAGCAACCTCGATCGCATGATGAATCCCCTTTTCCATCGAAAACCGCCCGACAGCCAGTAAATAGCCGTCGTGCTCCTCGGAAAACGGATACGATTCCATAGAAAGACCGTTATAAACGACTCCCACCTGGTTTAAATCGCGCGCTAACTCCGCTTGCGACTTGGATATGGAAACAATATGCGGATGCCGCATCGCCGCAAACATTCGACGCACCTGCCCCGTAAACGGCCCGTGATAAGTCATCACTACCGGACGGCGGGAAAGATTAGCGGTCGGAAGACTCAAGAATCCCAAATGGTCGTGAATGATATCAAAATTCCCCTGCTTCTCGTAAGCATTCCCGATGTGCATAAGCGTAAAAGGATTGGCGCCATAAAGATCGGGAATGCGAGCCTCCCGCAAGGACAAAGGGTAAACAGATTGAAGTTTTGCCGAAGTTTGAGAATCGCCGCTGGCAAAAAGAGTTACCGAGTGACCCCGTCGAATTAATTCTTCTGTTAAAAAATAAACGACACGCTCCGTCCCGCCGTATTTTTTGGGAGGAATGCTTTCTATAAGAGGAGCGATCTGAGCAATGCGAAGCGGCAATCGTTTGGATCCGGAAGGTCTAACCATAAAAACGGCATCACCCCTCTCCACATCGGAAGAGGGGGTCCAATTTCGCTTAGAAAAAGACGGTAAGAGCGATAATCTTATTGCATTAAGCTCTGCTAATCGCCGTAAGAGAGCCCAAGGGCTGGCGTTAGAGAAAATAGCCCGCAAGGGCAAAAAGGCCGAATAAATTCATCGTTTGTTCTTAAATATGGCGCACGAGAGAAAAAATCACGGAGGTACGCAAACCAAAGCAAACCTCGCGCACGTGGAAAAATTTTTGAAAGATTTGGATTATCCGGCAATGAAAAATGAGGTGATCGAATGCGCTCGCGGCAATGACGCGCCGGAAGATGTCATTCAAATGCTCGAACAAATTCCAGAACAAGAATACGGCAGCCCGACGGAGATTAGTCGGGAAATCGGAAAGGCGGTTAATGAATAAAAAAGACCCCCGGATTCCGGGGGTCTTTTTTATTCCGGAATGACATAAACATGCGCCTCATAGGGCCCAAAGGAGTCCGTAAAAGAATCCCCCTGCGGATCGATCGACCTCCCTTCGGCGTTAACCGCTACGCTGCCGCGCGGCCGCTTGTGCCACGTAAACGTCGCGCTCCTCGACTGATTCGTGTAATTATACGCAAAAAGATATCCCCTATTCCCGATTCGCTTCGCCAGGGTCCTGATAAACGCGCCTTGGTCCAATAGATACGATCCGGAGGCGTCCCCTTTTTGAAGCGCGTCAATCTCCCCTTTATATACGCGCTTGTTGGCATAGAGCGGATCAACACTGATATTATGCCGAAGCGCATCAATGCGGAAAGAAACCGGATCGGAAGCGCCCGTTGAATTCTTCTTCAGAAGAGATGGATTTGCCGAAGAAACTAAAACCGGCTGCAAAACATCAAGCTCCGTGACTAAGCGCTTCAGATTATCCATAGTCCGCCCAATATCGGCCTCCCCGGATTTTCGAAGGCCATTCGCGCCGATTTCCCACCAAAAAATTCCCTGAGCTCCCTCGATGATCGACATAATGGCATGCGAACGCATCTCCGCATACGTTGGCAATCGTCCCTTAGTCGTGAATTTAAAAAGTTGAAGCGTGGCCACAATCGGGCGCTCAGACGGAACCGTCTTTCGAAGCCGCGCCACGGCATCCGCAACGCGAAAATGAGGATAACCGGAGGGGGGCTCGGCGTCATAGAGCGGATAAGAATCGACTGATAAAATATCAGCGGCGTTTGTCCATAAACTCCAATCCCGATTTAAAGCAGGATAGAGCGTGGCAAAAGTAAGGCCTCGGGGATCGAGGCGATGAAGATGGCGATGGTGCTCGCGGGTTTCTTCGACCAAACTGTCGCTGCATTCATCCATAATATAGTAGCCAGCGGCAGCCGGATGCTGGGCAAAATCTCGAACATTCTCGTCTTCCAATAAGTTAAAATTGATCCGGCGGTAGCTGCCGTCCTCAAAACAGTTGACAGTCTGAAAATACATCATGCCGTGTCCGCGAAGCGCATCCATCAAAGCGTTCATGGCGCGGACCGGCGCTTCCCCATAGTGATAATTAAGATACGCGTTTAACGGAATGCCGTTTAATTCTCGCCGACTGCCGGCATCAAAAATCGCAGCCTCGTATTGCGAAGATTTATTGAAATAGCCCAATCCGGAATCGTAAACGCCCATTAAGAACTTGGGTTTGCCGTCGAAAAAAAACTTCCCGTCATCAATCTTCAGGCGTAATCCCGGAGACATCTCCTCTTTATCCGGAGAGGATGAGGGCGGCGGCATTACGGGCGGCGTTGAAGTTGCCAAAGATCCTCCCGAACCAGTGGAGGTCGATGCGCCAGTGGGCGTAGTCGGCGCAGTAGATGTAGGCGATGTCCCCGGAGAAAGCGCGGTGGAAGTCGATACCGCGGTGGAAGTCGATACCGCGGTGGAAGTCGACACCAAAGAACCCGACTGCCGCGAAGAGGTAAAATTAAATGGAAAAGGAATATTGAGGATAGAAGCGTTGAGCTCGGAACCCGAAGTTCGAAAAACAATAAACCCAATGCCAAAAGCAAGCGCCGCCGCTAAAATAATAAGAAAATATAGCCATCGATTGGACATGCCTCACGCTTTACAAGATACCCTACGAGACGCGAAGCGGCGAAGGGTATTACGAACTGCCGCATCCTAAAACAGGCTTTGAGCCTCTTCGTGCGCCGCGCAGAATCAAAAGACCGCTCAATTGTCGCGGATCCAGGTATCAATCTTAAGAATATAAAGCGTAAAAAGAACTGTAATAATAACCTCTAGGCCAAAAGCGGCGGCATGCCATATCCACCACGAGAGTAAATCAGTTCCGACGACAAAAGACCCTAGAAAAGCTGCAGCAAACGAGAGCCCAATTCCATAATAATAATCCGCGGGGGCGCGCCCAATCCATTTCAAATGCCAGGAGATATGCCTCCGATGAAATTTTTTGAGCGAGTAATGCGGATTTAAAACAAACCAAAGAAAATCCCAAAGCACGGCAAAAAAGAAAAATAAGGAAACTGTTTTGAAAAAATTAAAAAGATCCAGCCGCACGCCCCAAGCATAGGGAAAAAGAAACACCAAGAAAATAAAAGCAAGAAGCACGGCATGGTATCCGGTCAATTCCTTGCCCGACATAAATTTCCTATACCACCGCGCCGCAAGGGATCCGGAATGCGGCCTCCAAGCCGGCAGATTTTTGGCCCAGCCTTCTCGTCCTTCAATCTGAATTTCCAGAAGCGCCAGAAGAATCGCCAGTGAAAAAATGTAAAAATTGAGAAGCATGTTTTTAAAATTCCACTATATCCCCTATTTCAATATTTTTATAATCGCTCCATCCGGCATTAACCTCAAGAACATATTGAGCCGGCGCTTTAGGCTTAAAAACCCACGGGAAAGAACTCGGCTGCGCGTTTTTAGTAATATCAACCACGACTTTATCTTCTCCTATCCAAATTATATCGATCGCAAACTTCATATCCTTCATCCAAAACGGATGCCGCCCGACAGCGCCGAAAATAAAAAGCATGCCCTCATCATCCCGGAGTGGCTCGCGTCCAGACAATCCCTGGGCTTGTTTAGCAGCCGTATCGGCAACGTCGACTTGCAAGACAATCCCTTTAATCGTTAATGTTCTCCGGGGATCATCCGACGGTAAAGGAGTGCGGGAACGAAAGATATAAAAAAGAACCGCGCTGATAGCAAGGGAAAGAATAAGAAAAAGGATTAGGTAAGGGAAAACATCCCGCATATCCCGCTATAACATGAACAACCTCAATAGATGTTATTTTTCTACGCTCGCCGCCGCTTTTCGATAAGCGCAAAATTCGCACTCCGAAGATGACAAAGGAATCACATCCGATGACAAACATTCGTGAAGATCGCGAATAGCGCCCTCAATCCAACTATCGTCTCCCTCGTATGGAATAATTTTAATGGAAAACTCAAGCTTTCCGTCAAACGCCTCTTTATCCGCATCGCCGTTGCAATAAACAAAATACCCGGTATCCGAAACAGTGAAATCGTTTTTGCGGAAGAGCCACTGGTACATCTCCATCTGCCGCTTGTAACCGATCTGCCAATCCGCATCCAAAGACACTTCGCCGTTTTTTGAGGTTGCTTTGTAATCCACAATATACAGATCACCCTCTTTGTTAACCCAAACATCATCAACGCCGCCGGTAATCAAAAGGTTGGTCTGCGGATCCAAATACTGGATTCCGCCGCCCAACGAATCCCGCCATACGTCCATTTGCGGATGGTCAAAAGGAACCAAATCCAAGCCATACGCTTTCATTAAAGGATGGCTTGTCCCCGCCGCGCGATGCATATCAAATTCCTTCTTGAGAAGCTTATCAACGGCGCTATTGAGGCTAAAGGGATACCCCGGCGGCTGGGGAATACCGAGGCGACGATCCAAATAAAAGCACCTGGGACAATTCAAAAAAAGGTCGATTTTTGAGCGGCTAATCTTATACGGCACCATGGATCCCGGTTCAAAAATGTTTCTTTTCCGGACGGCATTGTAAAACTTAGGCATTCTTTAAGTATACTCCGAAGCTGCCAGCGCTGCTTTTCACTTATCCACATAATCTTCCTTTCCTACGGCAACTAAAAAATGAAACTAACTTGCAAAATTAGAGCGATACGATCAATCGTATCGGAAGAATTTTTTAGCTTAGCTTTGAAAATTATCCATTCCATGGCAATACCACAAACCGGAAACCGCTGTGGAGATAACGGACTCTGGTGTGTGCAGCTCTACGACGCGGAGCTGCTCACCGGGGAGGAATCTCACCTCCACCGATCGCGGGCGGCCCGAAACGGCCACCGAATGAAAAGCGCCAAAAGGTAAATTAACGTCTGAAACCAGGCGCCCGTGTAGTCGGTTTCAGATCGCTTCATTCCCGCCTCCTCCCCCTCGAACGGACGTGATCTTCGAGCGTCCAACGAGGAATATCCCAGAAAAACAGCAAGAGCAGAGCGGCGAAGTAGCCGAGGAAAGGGAACCTTGGATGATTAACCGGCTCCATGGCGTCTCCTTGACGGCGGTTTCCCAAAACCAGCCGCCACAAAACAATCAGACCGGCCTCCAAAAGCGCTAACCGTTTAAACATCCCCATTCGAGACACGCCATCATCTCCCTTCGCGCGATTCTATGTTCCACCTTGAAAATACTCCGTTCCCTCCTTAAACTCAAGAGACTATGGACGTAGCTATTCTAGGCAGCGGATGTTTTTGGTGCGCGGAAGCCGTTTTTCAAAATTTAAAAGGAGTTATTAATGTGATACCCGGCTATGCCGGCGGCAGCGAGCAAATTCGAACCGCAGCGGCTCCGACCTATGACCAGGTTTCGACGGAAAAAACAGGCTATGCGGAGGTCGTTAAAGTAGAGTTCGACCCGGCGCAAATCTCCTATCGCGATCTCTTAACCGTTTTCTTCGCGACGCACGATCCCACAACTCTAAACCGGCAAGGAGCCGACGTCGGAACCCAATACCGATCCATCATTCTCTACACGAACGAGAAACAGAAAAAAGAAGCCCGGAAATACATCGAAGAACTAAACGGCTCTGGACCAAAAGTAGTAACCGAGTTAACATCGCTCCATGCATTCTATGAAGCCGAGGATTATCACCGCGACTATTACAAAAAGAATCCGCAAGAAGCCTACTGCCAAATAGTTATCAGTCCCAAGTTGGAATTAATAAGAAAAAAGTTCGACGCCTTGCTCAACCATGACTGACAAATTTAAAAAGGACCGCAAGCTCTCTCCGGAACTGCATCGTATAGCGCGGGAAAAAGGAACAGAGATCCCTTTTACGGGGAAGTATTGGAATAGCCATGAGAAAGGGATGTATACCTGCGCCGTCTGCGGCGCCGATCTCTTCTCCTCGGATGCTAAGTTCGATTCCGGAACCGGCTGGCCCTCCTTTACGGAACCGGCTAATCGCGACTATGTCGAATTAAAAGAAGATATAAGTCACGGAATGATCCGCACCGAGGTGACCTGCAAAAGTTGCGGAGCTCACTTAGGACATGTTTTTGACGATGTTCCCACCGAAATAAAAACGAAAGCGGGAAAAAAAGCAAAGAGATATTGCGTGAATTCCTTATGCTTAGACCTAAAGCAAAAAGATTGATTTCCGCCTTTTCTATTAATTTCTAAACATCCACCAATGACCCTTGCCACCCATGCCGTTGCCGGCGCCGTCGCTGCGCAACTCGTTCCCGCCCATCCTCTTCTGGCTTTCCTCGCCGGATTATTGAGTCATTTTATCGTCGACGCTATTCCCCACGGGCACTACAAACTCATCTCTGATCTGCGATCCCTCGATGTCGCCCAAGATGTAAGAATGAAAGATAAGAATTTTCTGATTGATCTTTTACGAATCGGACTCGATTTCGCATTCGGCTTAACTCTAGTCCTTATCCTTTTTAATCCTCCAAATTACATTGACTGGACCATACTCCTAGGAGCCTTAGCCGGTGTTCTTCCGGATCCCCTGCTCTTTGCTGCGGTAAAAATCCCGCAAGAACCCCTGGTCGCGCTCGGCCGGTTCCATCGCTGGATCCACGCCAAAAAACGCTACGATGGTCAGATCGCAAAAACAATCCTCGTGGAAATTTTAATGATAATAACAGCAGTAAGCATCCTTACGCTCCGGCCGTAATGCTGGCTCAAAATATCCCGAGAGAAATAGCGGCCTCTAAGGGCTGCTATTTTTAACCGTCTTCTAAGCTGAGGCGCGTGGTCGCGCGCCGATTAACTATCAGTAAACATAAAAAATAAATGAAAAAAATTAGCATCGTCGCCACTCTTCTTTTGGGAGCAACATTGCCGTTTTTGGCGCAAGCTGAAACGCTCGATATACCCTTAACGGGAAATCTCGAAGTCCCCGCCGTCACAACGCCAACAACCGGCCGATTGATGTTAACCGTCGATGAAACCGGCGCTCCGTTTGATCTTATGATCATGAATGGAAGCGGCATAACCTCCGCCCATCTCCATTGCGCGAAACCCGGAGAAAACGGCCCCATCATTGCGCATCTCTGGGGCGACATCCCGGGAGGATTTAACATTACCTCCTCGTCGATAGCTCACTTTACGCTCACCGACGGAAACCTTCTCCCCGCAGGAAGTTCCTGCCCGACACCTGTTCAAACCATAACGGATCTTCGAACCGCTATCAGCCGAGGCAACATTTACGCCAATGTTCATAGCCTGTCGAACCCCAATGGGCTGATTCGAGCCAATCTCCTATGGCCAGATCAAATGGCAACCTCCACGATCGGAACAGGAACGGTATCCACATTCTCGGGAGCTGGAATCAACGCAACAAGCACTGCGGTGGGGGCATCGGGCTTGGGAGCGGCAACCAGCACAGGAACAACCGTAACAAACAACACAACCACCACTAACGGAACGACGTCGATAAACGGATTCCAAAACACATCGCCATCCTCGCTATTCATGAATGCCACCGGGACGCCGACGAATGGAACCTCAACACTGGGACTTGGCGAAGGAATAGCCGCCGGAACCGGCACTACCGGAACCTCATCGCCATCATTCCCCAATACGGGAATTCCCGGAAACTTCATGTCGAACGACAATCAAATGGCGATGCGAAACTCACTCATTAATCTCTTAACCCAGCTGCGCGACGCTACGCAAGAATTATTGAATCTCATCCGACAATCGCAATAACCTAAAAATACCCCGTACGGGGTATTTTTAGGTTATTTATCGCAAGATCGGCAAATTCCAAAAAATTCGAGTGAATGCTGGCGAATATTTTTGAAAAATTTAGCCTGCCGGAGTAGTGGCGCAGCAATCTCCACAATAGGACATCCCTTGATGTCTTCAATACGGCCGCATTCAGTGCAAATAATATGATGATGATCGGATCCGCCGATTAATTCGTAATGAGCATGGTTATGCCGCAGATCAACCTTTCGAATCAAACCTCGACTCTCCAAAAGAGCCATAGCCCGATAAATCGTAACCGGATCCGCCTCACCATAAATACGCTCAATAACATCATGCACAGAAAGGGGAGCTTTTGATGCTCGCATGATAGCAAAAACCTTCAGGCGAGCTGGAGTTATTTTATACCCAGCCCGACGAAGCGAAGCACGAAAAGCGACTTCCGGATCCGATATTTTGCGAGACATAGAGCGAGCATATATCAAATGCAAATTAATTGCAATTAATTTGACAGGATCGCCCATTCCACTAAAATAAGGTCATGACAACCGAACTAAACACCCTGGCAAGTGTTACTCTGGTAAGTCTGGTCTCTTTTATCGGTATTCTTGCCATTTCTCTCCGCGAAGAACAACTACGGCGCTCCATTGCCTTTTTGGTTCCCTTGGCGATCGGAGCTCTGCTTGGCGACGCCTTCTTCCATTTAATTCCAGAAGCGTTCGAAACTTCGGAGCCCATCCGAGCCTCCTCGTTCATTATTTTAGGGATCCTTGTTTTCTTTTTCCTCGAAAAATTCCTCCGGCACAATCATCACACCCACCATCACACCGATACTATTGCTAATTCCGAGAAACACGACCGGAAACATCTAGGGAAACTTATCCTTATCTCCGACAGCTTCCATAATTTCATCGACGGCGTCATCATCGGCGCAAGCTTCCTCGTTAACCCCGCTGTCGGTGTCGGATCGACCATCGCGATTATTCTTCATGAAATCCCCCAGGAAATCGCCGATTTTGGAATTCTCTTATACGCCGGCTACAAAAAAACCACCGCGCTTCTTTATAATTTTCTCTCCGCCGTTACGGCCGTAGCCGGAGCTCTTCTTGTTATTCTCTTTGGATCACCGTCGGAGCAACTAACAGAAGCCATCATTCCTTTTGCCGCCGGCATCTTCATCTATATCGCCACATCAGATTTGGTTCCGGAATTGCATCGAGAAAAATCCAATAAAAATATCATTTTAGAAACCGCGGGTATCGGCCTCGGCTTGCTAACGCTCTATGGCCTCACGTTCCTAGAATAAAACTGACCTATGAATAAAATTATCATTTACGCATTGCTCAATATTACCTTAGCTCTTTCGTTTTACCCTGCGCACGCGGAAGAAGATGCGGATCCTCCAATGGGCGGCGGTTTAATTTATTACGTTATCCACATAAACGAGAACTCACCGGAAGAAAAAACCGCGAAGTCCGAAGTTATCTTACAATTGTATGGGGCGTATGCCTCCGAAATGCGAATTGCCAACGAAAGCGACTGGGAGCAGTCTTCCTGGGAACCCTATGCCATGACTAAAAATTGGATCCTAAGTGGAAATGACGGAGAAAAAACAGTTTGCGTTGAATTCAAGAATAATGATGGTGAACTAGGATCCGCATGCGATACTATTAGTCTCACCACGCAATCCCCAACCGAGAAAATCGAACCAACAATCACAACAACTAGCATAGATAAAACGGACATAATGGCTCAAATAATTTCCCTGCAAACCAATCTACTCCATATAATGCGACAATGGATTGCACTCTTCCTCTAACAAAAAATCGCCGGGAAGGCGATTTTTTTGCGCGACTAACGGCGGCTGGTTCAAAGGCTAATTTCCGAAGGAATCCCCAGAGATCCAGACGGAGGTATGGAAAAAGGCTCCGTGGGAAATTGACTATTCTGGTTAAGGGGAGGAAGCAGTCCTTCCGGCAGAGGAGAATTCTGCGGCGGCTGTAATTCCTGCGGACGAATAGATCCCTCGGGCGCCATTGACCCAGGTTCGCTTCTTTGGGGCTCCTTTCGATTTTCCGAATCGGATGATTGCAGGGCTCCCATGCAAGATTGTATCTTCGACCGCGCATCGGCAGACGGTTCGGCGCCGCGCATCAATTTTTCAAAATCTTCACCCGCCAACGACGATTGCAGACAGGTTATCGCTTGGGGCGGAAAATTAAATCGTGGCGCGGAACCGGAGAATGTCCCGGGACGATTAGCGCCATTGTCAGAAGAATTTTCGAGAAAAGAAGCTGGTTTCTCCGGAGATTGTCCAAAACACTGCTGGGCTTTTTGCATAAGCGCGGGGTCTAAACGTCCCTCTCGAAACGCCTCCCATTGATCACCGAGCGTTTGACGCAGGCAAGCCTCTGCCGCCGGCGGCAAGCCGCTATCTCGGCGTTCTCGATTCCCGCGATTCTCCTCTCCCTGAGGACGCATCATGTCTTGAGGCTTAAAACGCTCGAAACAACTCCGGGCCTTGCCCATCAGTTCCGGTCCGGGGTCTTTTTCGCCCGACTGAATTTTCGAAAATTCATCACCCAGCATATCTTTAAGACACGCTTCGATCTCGGGCGGCGCAGTTTTTACGAAATTTTGAAACCGCGGCGCGCCCATTTCTCCTCCGCCCCGCGTAAGCTCTATAGATTCAAAGCAAACTCGAAAAGTATCTGCTATCTCCGGCGTAAATTCTTTCTCTCCCGACTGGATCTTCGAAAAATCATCTCCTAATTTTCCTTTAAGGCAGCTCATCACTTCTGGCGGCGCATTGCGAAACATTTGCTCCGGGCTTTCCCGGTGGCCGAATTTTTCAAAACAACCCTTCATCTTCTCGCCAATATCCGGACCGGGAACCAAATCGCCCGATAAAATCTTATTAACCGCTTCTTCACCTAACGCCGTTTTAAGACAAGCCTGGACTTCAGGCGGCGCCTGCTCTAAGCCCGTCCGTAGACGAACTAATCCCTCTTTAATCTGTCGCTCATCTTCTTCTTTTAGGAGGCCGTGTTCTTTAGCGAAAGCAAAGCAGGTTTCCCGGTTTTCCGGCGCATTACAGAATTGCTCGCACGATTTTTTCGAATCGCAACCTCCAGGGCCCTTGCCGCCGGTTGCTCGAATCCGCTGAACTTCTTCCGGCTTAAGGAATCCCATCTTTTCTCCAAACGCCAAACATTCCTCCCGATGCGACGCATCGCCGCAATACGACTCGCATTGATCCTTCGTTCGGCATCCCCCGGGCGTCTCGCCTTTCTGGATAAGCTCTTTCATTTTCCGAAATTGTTCAGGCGACGGCGATCCGTCAGAACCATCCCGGTCCTCTAAGCCAACCTTCTCGGAAAACGCCAAGCATTCTTCGGCATGATCAAAATCGCCACAGTACCGTTCGCAGGCTTGACGCGACGTGCAACCGCCCGGCATCGAACCGCCCGATTTTAAATAGGCGGCAATTTTCTTGCCTTCATTGATATCCTTGTCCCCTATCCCTTGCTGCGCCGCAAAAGACAAGCATGTTTCCAAATTGTTGATATTTTCGCAAAATTGCCGGCATCCCTCGGGCGTTCGGCATCCGCCAGGACCTCCTCCTGCACTCCGCAAACTCGCACTGAACTTTTTTGCCCGACCAGCCTCCTCCTTATTCATTAAACCGCGCGACTCGGCAAACGCTACGCACGCTTCGATATTATCCGGATTATCGCAATAGCTTTTACACTCTTGCTTGTTTTGGCAATTGCCCAATTCCGCAACCGGAAAAGCAATGCCGCTAATTCCCGAACGATCCTCTATCGCCTCCGGCGACTCTTGCGCATAAAGCGAACTGACCAAAATAAGCGAAGAAATAAAGACGCCAACGGCAATGATTGCCACTGGCAAATAGACAGTCCGTGAAGATATTGTTTTTATCATAAAGTTATTCGAAAGGATTTTTATAGACCTCCTTAAGGGGATTCGCATTCTCCGCCGGATTGGACGTTTCTACCTTTCCGGCAATCGGATTGTTCGATTGTTCGTAAATTTGTCCGCCCAGGCTTTGCTCCGGAGCTGGCGACGACCCGGCTTCCGGAGAAACAACGGGCGTCCGCCGGACATACCAAAGACCGGCGACTATAACCAGAAGGAGAATGGCAATACCAGCAATGAGCATTTTCTTATTCATGGTTTTAGTATACCCCTTCCGGCCATAAAAATCTTGTGGAAAAGGCAAACGCCCCGCAAAAACGCGGGGCGTCAAAAACCATCAGCAGGAACAGACATTTTAGGACACCTCTTTAATCCGAAACGACAAAGAATACCCAAGCTTAAAATGACTTCCTCAAATCCTCTCAAGTTTGGGGCCTGCTCCGGCCGCCGAAGCGACAAGGAGCAGGCAAGAACGACTAGCCGAGAAGCTGCTGGAGCAGCTCGCCGCCGTAGCCCACGGCGGCAGCCGTGATCGCGAAGATCGCGATCACGGCGATCACGCCCGGCATCGGGCTCGTGGCGCCACACGTCTCGACCTCCTGGATCAAGGCGTGCGAGTGCGCGACCGACGGCAGCTCGCCCACGATGCGACGACGAATTCTCTCGAACAATCCAACCTCCTCAGGTTTCGCCCGTTCACTGCAAAACAACAGGTTAAGCCACAGCAAAAGAATCGCAGTACGAAGCCTTTGCTATGGCCTATACGATAAAATGAACTTAAAAAAGTATAACAAGAAATTATAAAATTTGTCAATCTCCACCAAAAGACGCAAATTAAAGTTTCGGACGGAGAAGACGATGGGCGATCGTCTCCTCCGTTGTTTCAGCATGCGTCCCTTACGGCCCCCGATCGGCTGTATTCCCTTCGTCCGCCGGATCGCGAACGATCGTGAGAAGCCGGCCGGCCGGATCGAAAACGGCAAGGAAAATGCTGCCGTCTCTTATCCTCCGCAACTGATGACAGGGCAGAACGCTGCCATCCGCCAGGAAACAGACGCCGGAAGCAACCAGCCAGTACTGATCATCAACTTGTTCCGCCGAATCCGGGCGAATGAAGAGTGGAATCGCCCCTTCCGCAGAACGGTCTCCTGCGGCGAGATCAATCCCAATCCCCAGACCTGCGAGGATGAGAGTGACGAGAATCGCCATCCGGAACTTCCGCCCCATGAGGTTATCGAAGCAGCCCAAGCTCCCCTCCTCTCGGCTAGATGAACGCTGTAGAATATCGCGGCATCACAGCAAACAACCGCGTAACAAGCGCAGCGATGCCCTATCGCTGCTGTGCTCCTTCCTTTATAGAAAAGATTGGTCGCAAAATCAACCGGATTTATGCACAATCTCCACCCCTAAAACTATTTATTAATTTGTTTCCAAAGCCAGAGACCCAGCAAGACGAGATCAACGAGGACCACAAACCACGTGATCACTCCCCAATACCCGACTCCCGACATCCCCCAGCCTCCACCATACATCATGAAATATAGAATATCAGAAAAAATTAATCTACGATACGAGCAAAATTCTTTTCCCAAGGTAAGCGCATCACTCCGCGGGAAAGATTTCAAAAATCTTATAGCGAGAGGAGAAACCAGAGACTAGACGGACCCGGAACGCAGAAGTATGGAAATGATCGGCGAGCACTCGAATTATCGCGGCATTCGCCCTTCCGGCAATAGGCGGCTCCTTGACGGCTATAGTAAAATGACTGGAATCTATTTCCTCAAAGCTTTCTGTCTTAGAATTAGGCTTAGCTCGAACAAAGACTTTCATCTTAATTTCCGCAATTCACAAAGAAATTTAACCATTTCTCGGAAGCAAAAACAAAGGAGTAATCAGACCACATTTTTTCTGAAAGCCAGTCCTTCCCAACTTATCCACTCGACTCAATTGACCCCGTCCCCGAAATCCAGCTATCGTAATTGGAGATGAACGAGAATTTACCTCCGTCTCCGGAATTCCCCGAAGCCGATCCGATTCCCCAAGAAATGCTCGATATGGAGCTGGTGGATTTCCTTTTAACGCACATCAAAAACCCTTGTTCCACGGAAGTGGAACCGGGCCGCCGCGAAAATATTCGATATTTTTATATCAGCGAAGCCAAACGGATTTTACCGACTTTAACGAATCCACACGCGCAAGAACTCCTTCGACTGAAAATAGCAGAATACGAAAGCAATCCTAATCTTTAGGACCTTAAAAAATTTGCCATCCGAGAACCGCTATGCAATTCTTGTAGCGGCACCTATTACTTCCCAAGGAGATAAGCGTGAGAAGGTCAATGACCCGGGCGGCGCGGTTCCGAAAAAAAGCGGCGGAGCGGGCCGCGAAAAAAGGCCATGCTTTCGGGCCCCACGGCTGGAAAATAGACAGGAAAGGCCGGCACGTCGTGATCTGCAGAAATTCCCCCTGCCTCGCGGCGCTCCGCGTGACAATCACGCCGGACGAACGGCACGGCTGGCCGAGCGGCAACGCGCTCATCCGTTCCTGTACTGGCGAAAATTACAGAGAAACGGGGCGTGCCCTTCACGAACACCAACCCACCTAGCCGAGGGGACCCCGTCCCTTCGGCTATAAACCTAAAAGCAATAATCCAGGATTATTACCGTTAGGTTTGTCGGCACTGTGATATACTTTTTCCTAGAACTCATCCGGGCGCCCTAAGGAGGAGGCGCGATGGCAACGATAATCATTAACGAAGAGTACGAGACGCATATCCAGGCTCTCGCCGCAGAACACGGCCACACCCTCACCTTCGAGAGGCATCCCTCGATGCAGAACATGCGTCTAGGGATTTGCCACCCCGACGGATGCCGGGCGCAGTTTCGATACACGCCGGGAGAAAATCGCCACTATCTTTCCATTCTGGATCTCTGTTGCCGGCATCCCAAGCAGTAACAACCTCCCTCAACCCAGGCCGCCCGCCCTGACGGACGGCCTGGCCACCACCCGGCTCCGCCGGTCGTTTTTTTAAACTTTACCTTCGTTAAGTCAGATCGCTTCTCCTCTATCGTCTTTCTCTTAAGAAACCAGACTATTCCTATGAAAAACTATGCTGCGGGATTAATGGCGGGTATCGTGGGAATTATTGTTTTTGGTTTAGTGATCGGCGCATTAACCGAGACCACTAGCATTGTAGGCTTCAATTATTCTTCCGTAACGAATTGGATTATCCTCCTCGTTTATGGCGCCATTGTAGGATTGGCTTTTACCTGGTGGTTTGGAAACCTAGCCGTTACGACAAGTTCCGGCAGCGGCTACGGTTTGGTTCATGGATTGATCTGGTGGATTTGGTGGATTTTAGGAGGACTCTTTATTCTCCCGCTCATTACCGGAATGCCGATGTTTAGCGACGCCTTTAGCTCCAATGGCCTCATTAACCTCTTAGCGCATCTTATTATGGGAGTGGCTCTAGGCCTCATTTACACGGGAACGGTCTCTCGAGTGACGGAGCGGCGATTCGTTTTTGCCGCCCGAGATGATGACCAGAACGGACCACTATCCTAAATTTCAAGCTCAATAAAAACCGGACGCGATAGGCGCCCGATTTTTTATTTTCTATCGCGCCAGAATTCCCGAAAATCAGGCGCTCTGGTGCGAGGAGCTCACGAAACTGCCAAGAATGACAGCGGAGCTCCGCAGGATTTTACCGCTTTTTTCTCGGAGGGACGACTCGCCGGAGCGACGTGACCGGCTTCATAGACTGCCGACCGCTTCGCCAGCGGACCCACGCCACCAGCGTGTGCCCGCGAGGCGGTGTGGAGAACCCGCCTCGCAAAGAGGCCGGATGCACATAATAGATGTAGAGAACCGTTCCTCGTATCCCCCCGAAGTCGACGACTCGCTTCCGAAGAAACTCCCGCTGGATTTCGAGAACAAGGTTCAGCCGGTCGCAGTCCCGAAGGGGGTCGGCGAAAATCCAGTCATATAGCTTCCGGCATTGCTCATGGCTCGGAAGCGGTCGGATGCCCAACTTCCGGAATTTCATCATCAACTCCCGACTGGGGGCGGGCCGGTCCTTAGAATGCTTCTTCCTTTCTCTCACGATCCCTCCTTTCGAATGGGCCTCAGGAAACCTACCAAACCGCAACTTAAATTTCAAGCAGCCGGATGAAACAACTAGCTCTTACAATTTTCATGTGCTTAAATCGTCACTCAAACTTTATAGAGTCCAAGAGCGCATCAAAATCTTTAATCAACAGATCATCCGGCGTAATCCAGGTTACCGAAAGCGCGTAAACCAAACGATCTTGAGTGACGATCGCTGTCTTTCCCGAATAAAGACCATCCCAGAAAAAGGAAATGCCCGAAACATCGCCAACCACGACCGGCCTCAATTCCCGCGATCCCATAGCCCAATTAGCATCTTCTTTAGCCCACTCGTCTGCCGTGAGCCCCTTGGTGTTTTGAAAAACGTCAATCGTAATAGACGGGGGTTCCTCAGTGGCGAGAGGCGATCGTCCCTCGATAAGATCTCGATTACCAGGCGTATCTTCAACTAAAACCAGCACCAACCGCTCCCCCGGCCTTCCTGTGCCAATCCGCTCCTGAAGATAAAGACGGTCGGGATAAGAAAAGCTGATTTTAAACGCATCCGATTGATAAAATTTTAAAGACGGTGCGTTGATCTGGGGATTCTCCGGAGCAGTTTCTTTCACAAAAACGAACATCCCTGTTCCCAGCAAGATCAAAAGCGCCACCGGAATGAAAATCAATTTCCACGCCATGGGTATTCTAACGAATTAATGAGAATACTTCTTCCCTGTTACGAGGAAACCTGACTACTCAACTCGCCAGTAAAACGCATCCGCTACGCTGCAACCGCCGGAGGTTTCTTGGGAACAATAAAGAGGGCGAGAATATACGCAATGAATCCGGGAACAAAGCCGGTTATCAAAATGAAAAACAACGTCAAAACACGGAGCACGGTAGGATCTACCTCAAAATACTCCCCTAGCCCGCCAATGATACCCCCCAATATTTTATTATCACTGCTTCGGTATAGCCGCTTCATGCCATCCATCATACCCCTCCGTGCGCTTTTTTCAAAGCCTCGATGTCAAGCTTTTTCATCTGAAGCACGGCGCTCATCAAACGCCCGGATTTCTCCGGATCCGAATCGGCGATGAGCTGCCCTAAAATTGCGGGAACAATCTGCCAAGACAATCCATACTTATCCTTCAACCAGCCGCAAACCTGCGCTGCCGGATCCCCGCCCTCGCCCAACTTCTCCCAAAAATAATCGATTTCCGGCTGATCCTCGCACAGAACCATGAAAGAAACCGATTCATTAAAACCAAAATTATGCTCGTAGGAACTATCCATAGCCGCAAACCATTGATTCTCCAGTAGAAAATCCGAAAACATAATCGTTCCTTCTTTCTCCGGCTCCCCGCCGTCGCGGGCCGGCATGTCCGACGGATATCGGACAATCACGCCTCTCCGAGAATTTTTAAAAATCGACAAATAAAAATCACTCGCCACCTCGGCTTTACCCGCAACCGCGCCAGTAAAAGTTAAAGCCGGCATGATAAACGGACGCTCGTCACCCTCGGGATTCGAAAGAATTAATTGCCACGATAATCCAAATTTATCGCGCGCCCATCCGTACCGCTCGCTAAAAGGATACTTGTCGAGCGGCATCAAAACCGCGCCGCCGGATGATAATCCTTCCCACAACTCATCTAACCGGTTGCGCGCATCCTGGTCTTTCGAGGGATCGAAGTTGAGGATAAAAGATACCGAAGGGTTAAATTTAAAAATCGGGCCACCATTTAATGCCATGAATTTCTGTCCTGCCAATTCGAACTCGATAGTCATCACGGTTCCAGCCGGCATTTTATGGACATCATATCCTTCCGTACCATACCGCGTGACGGTCCCTACCCGGGAACCTCGAAAAAGGGAGGTGTAAAATGCAACCGCTTCCTCAGCGTTAGTATCAAACCATAGATGCGGAACGATTTTTTGCTCTACCATGCACCGATTTTACTCTAGTTAAATGACTCCTAGAGCGGTTGGTTTCTTTCACTCCCATCGGATTCGCTTTGATCCGTGGGAATGGGAAGCAATACCAACTGCCGCATCGTCCGATTTAACCACCAATAACCAGCAAGCGCAGCAACCACATAACCGATCATCACCGCGGTCCAAAGGGCAGCAATGGAATCAATAAATTGCAACAAGAGGAAAGCAGCGCCAAAAACAATACCGATCCGAATAGCGGTAAGCCAAAAACCCGGCCAGGATCGCCCAATGCCCTGAAACGAAGTCGCCTCGATAATCATGGCCGCAAGAAATCCATAGCTTAACGGCACCATCCACAGATACAAGCGGGCAAAAGGAGTAACATCGGGATCGGAGGTAAAAAAAGAAACGATGGGAATCGCCAGGGCAGCAATCGCCAACCCAAAAACAGCAGCGGTGATCGAGCCCGTCTTTAAAGCCAACCGGTAGGCCTCCCGCGCTCGATCAACTTTCTTCGCGCCCATATTCTGCCCGAGCATGGCCATGGAGCCGAAACCATATCCGATGGCGGGAAAAAAAGCGAAAAACTCTGCGCGGAGACCGATAGAAACTGCTACCGCGCCCGCTTCGCCAAAGCGCGAGGAAGCCAAAAAAGTTGTAAGAGCAATACCCATGGGGCCTAGCGCATTCGTTAACGAGGCCGGAAACCCGATCCGGAGAACTCTCTTAGTCGACTCCCAGTTCAACCACAAGTTAGAAAAATGGAACGGAACCATCATCGTTGGGCGCGACAAAATAAAAAGAGCAAAAATAATAAAAAGCGCCTGAGAGATTAACGTCGCCCACGCCGCGCCGGCAATTCCCATGGCTGGAATCCCCGCCCCGCCAAAGATAAAAATCGGATCGAGAATGGCATTGGCTGCCGTCGAAAGAGCAAAAAGCCAGGTTACCGTTTTATTATCGCCCTGCGCGTTAAACGCAAAAACAGCCGAAAACATGATAAAAGGAAGAATGGCTCCCCCGAGGATTACATCAAAATACTCAATCGCAAGCGGCATAATCGATCCGGTAGCGCCAGAGGCGACAAGAAGCTGATGCTTAAAGGCCAAAGCGATTGCCGTCGCAAGGAGTCCCGCCAGGGCAGAGAGAACAAAAGATTGCCCTAATATTTTCCCCGCGCGATCCATTTCCCGCGCGCCGATATGCATGGCCATAAGGACCCCGGAACCCGCCGTAATGCCCATGCTAAAAGCCACCATAACAAAAAGCGAAATTTGCGCGATCGAAACGGCCGCAATGGCCTCCGGAGAGACTTTGCTCACCCAGAAGGCATCAACGGTGTTATAGAGCGTATGGAAAAAAATCGACAGCATAATCGGCCAGGCCAGCGACCATAATTGTTGTCGAATATTACCTTCGGTTAATATGCGTCCATGCATAATCTAAAAATCCTAATATCCATGACGACAAAGGTAAATGTTTATAAGCTAATTACGCGGACGCAAGAAACGCCAAAATCGATATCAATCACCGCGCGGTATCTAGAGGTATTAACCGTTTTTTTCCAGGGAGAACCAATCAATATTGCGCGTTGCGTACATTGCGCCTCCGAGAAGAAGAAAGAGCGCAAGGGAACCAGCAAGAAGCGCATAATCTTCAAGCTGCAGAACAAAATAGAGGTAGCTGTATAAGGCGGCGAGAAGAATACCGATCAAAAAAGCGCGCTTACCGCTCCGAAGCACAAACCAACTATACGACGTCACCAAACCAGCAATCATCAGCATTGCAAGAAGATAAGCCGCGAGAAATCCGATCTGCTCGGAAAAAGAAAGCAAAAGGAGATAGAAAAGCGCGAGCGCAGCGCCGATAAGAAGATATTGTATCGGATGCACGCGGATACTGCCCAAAACATCGAACAGGAAAAACGCGGCGAAGGTGATCACGATGAAGAGTACGGCATATTTCACGCTTCGAAAAACCATATCGTAAATATCGATCGATTGATGCAGGTCGACGCCGGCAGCCGAAAGAATCACCTGATCGAATCCGACCTCATCCTTACTAAAAGACTGCGGATACGAGCGTCCAAAAGAAGAAATACGCCACTCGGCATTAAATCCATCCCGGCCGATCTCATGCGACGACGGCAGAAAGGCGCCGACAAATTTGGGAGTCGGCCACGACGAAGTCATTGCAATAACCGTCTCTCTTCCTAAGGGAGCAACCGATACGCCCTCGCTTCCTTTTAACTCTACGTCAAAAGAGAAAGGGATCATTTCCGGAACGCTCCGGAGCGGGACCGTCGCATGCAAACCGGACATAGCGCGCAGATCAACACCAGCGCCAGACTCAAAGGCGAGCGTTGCGTTATTCCACTGAAGATTAAATTGCCGTTCAATCCCTCGCGTGTCGCTGATTCCCAGAGAAAAGAGCCCCGCCGATTCATCGCCGAATACCGGCGCCCAGTCTCCCCGCTTAAACTGCCCTTCCACGTGGACGACACTTTTATAAACTACCGTTTTAAAGATGCCGCGCGAGCGAATTTCCGGAACAAGCGTTGTTTTGTACTTTAAAGAATGCGGAAGGACGTAATCTTCGCGGGGAAGACCGGCAACCAAGGTTCGTTTAATGAGCATCGGCCCGACAAGAGTTTGTCGCCTTCCCCAGAGAAGAGAAATCTCTTCCGTCGCCTCCCGCCCCGTATCCTGCCGCTCGGCAACAAGCCCCAGCACCGCGAGACTCGCAATCAAACATCCGCCTCCGATAACAGCGATGGCCAAAACTTTGAATGTCACGGAATGGCTTTGCATGATATTTTTTATTTTAATGCCGAGGATTTTCGAGTCCTCTTTAATTGTTTTTATATTCCAAAATATCCCCCGGCTGGCAATGCAAAGCCTGGCAGATCGCCTCCAACGTCGATAAGCGAATAGCTCTCGCTTTACCGTTTTTCAATATAGAAATATTGGCCATGGTTATTCCTACTTTTTCCGCAAGCTCAGTAACGCTCATCTTTCTTTTGGCCAGCATAACGTCGATGTTGATGATTATTGCCATGGTTCCTTAAACCGTTAAATCGTTCTCTGATTTTAAATCCACGGCGCTTTGCAAAAGCCGTTCGAACACGGCCGCCGCAGTGGCAGTTACTATAGAAACAAAAGTAGCCACAATACCTACGGCAATAAAGCCAACCGGATCATCATCTTGGCTATGTTGCATCCTTATATATACCACCGCTATCGCGATTAAAATGCTTAGCGTGATGGCGCAATGTTTAATAATCTTCAAAGTTTTTACCGAGCTTGGTGAAAATACTTTATTCTGTCCAATATATCTAAGTAACTTAAATGCCTGATAGAGCGAAATAAAAAATGGGATAGACGCCAAATACCAATACACAATGAACGGATCGGAGTAAATACTGAACAGGTCTAAGTTTACGGCTCGCCCTTCAGGAGCTTTGCCAGCGCACCTTTACAAACTGCCATCGGCAACTCAGGCTCTGCCTCGTATGCCTTCTGAAAGAGCTCCGCGGCCCTGTCGTTGTTTTGGAGGTTGTTCTCAGCTACTCCCAGGTTGTTGTAAACACGGAAATAAATGTGAGGGTCAATCTTCTCGGTCACCGTAAGGAGATCAGTAAGGATAAGATCATACTCCTTTTTGGCTGTCTCATATTTTTCCTGATCCAGCTTCTGCTTCGCCTGGTCAATCCTCCGCTGGTAGCTTTGCTCAAGCTTCGAACGGTATTCTTTCTTCACATCGTCCACGGCGTCCAATCGTTCCGCGATCCCTCCAACCTGTGCTTCGATATCAGGCTGTATCAACTCAGGGAACTGGCTTCGCAGATGGGCGTGTTTAGCAAAAAGACCAGTGAGCGTCGTGCCCGACCATGCGATGCCATTCATGCCACGTGCGGTCGCTTCGGTCCGGAGATAAGTTTGTACCGGCTCACGCAGTTCTCGCGGAGTAACGAATACCCAGTCCTTGATTTTATATTTACCGGAGTCGAGAAGTTTTTTAGCTTTATCTAAATCCTCTTTGATCTTCGACTTGTATGTGGCATCGTCAGCCTTCTCTGGCTTCTCAGGGCAGTAGAGCTGAAAGAGGGTCTCCTGACTCTCGGAATATCCGTCATTGCCAGCGTCGCCACCGCTATCGTCGATGGTTTGGAAATCTTTGTACTCCGCAGCTAAAAGGGCCTTAGCAAGCCTGGAAAAGAGATCGGATGAGGTTATCTGGCTTATCAGGTCCATAGGTTATAAAAATTAGTGCCGCCATTCCTCGTGCGAGAGGACGAAGCCATTGAGCTCGTCTTTGATACTGCGCCACTTGGGAACGTGCTTAGTCATAAGGCCGACAAACTTATCGTTGTGCTTTTTCTCGATCACATGCAGGAGCTCGTGAGCGACAACATACTCCACACAGGGAAGCGGTTTCTTGGCGAGCTCGAGATTGAGCAGCACGCGTGCGCGTTTGTGATTGCAGGTGCCCCAACGAGTCTTCATCTGCTTGATGCCCCAATAGCTCGTCTCCACACCAATCTTCTTCTCCCACTTCGTTATCAAGTTCTCAAGGATCGGCTGGAGCTGTTTGCGATACCACTCTGTCATCACTTCATGTCGCTTCGCTATCGGACTCTTGGGACGCACCTGCAAGATGATTTTATTTTTGCCCTTCAGAAAGACCGTAGGTACCTCGTTCTTGTACACCAGCTCGAGGCGGTATCGCTTACCGAAAAAGTAATGGCTCTCACCGGATACATACGTTCGCTTGGTCTGGCGTTCCTGACCGGCGAATCGTCCTTGCTGACGCTTGATCCAAGGGAGCCTTGTGGCGATAAGGGTCCGGATTGCATCGTCTTTCATGTTCTCCGGAGAAGTCACTCGAACACGCCCGGCCGGTGGCAATACTGCCAAGTGCAGGTTTTTGATCGGCTTGCGGACGACCAAGACCTCGACGGTGCCAAGTTGTAAGAGAGAGTTAGTACTCATTTTGGTTTTTGATAATCTCAAAGAGATTCTTAAGCTCCTCGTCCCCGATATCAGGCAAAGCCTTTTTAATTTCAATCTTGATTGCTCGCTCTTTCAGGTGGTTGCCACGCCAGTCGGATTGCCGTGCGCCCGTGATCGCCTCGTGCACGATCAGAGCCTTAGCCACATCCTGTCCCAGGTTGTCGTAGAGAGCTCGCTTGGCTGAAGTGTTTATCTCCACACCGACTGCCTCATCCATCGGGTTCTTCACTTTCTTGGAAAGGGCGACGACCTGCTTGAGATAGTCCCGATATTCGACATCCGCCTGCTTACGCTTCTTCACCAGCTCGTCCAAGAGCTCAGACATACGCAAGTAGTACTTTGGGTTTGTCGGCATCTCGTCGATGATCAGCTTGCGAACGTTGTTCTCGATGGTCTCGGCTACGGCCTCTTGGCTCTGCCTTACATTTTCCGGCAAGTCATTTATCGCGTCCTCACCCTTCTCCACCATCAAGTCCACGAGAGTCATATCGTCAAAGGCCGAGAGCTTCTCGCTTTCGGTGGCGGTGATGTAGCGGTCGATAAGCGCACGCATCGCAGGCTCGTATTTCTTCAGATCAATGTAGTCGCCACTGGCGAGCTTCACTTCCATTCGTACTTGTTCAAAGTGGGTGACCTCGCGCTCCATAGCCTGCGCCTGCTCTTTGCTGTATCCGACACCAACCATGTCGTTGGCGATATCAGCATAGGCACGGAGCAAGTGACTGACAGTTTTGTAGAGCTTCACACGCTTGATCTCGTTCTCTTTGAGCGAATACGGATTCTCCACGTCACCGCAGAAGTAGCGGATATACGCGGCCGAGTCTTTCGGGGGAGCAACCGGCTCGCACAGAGCGCGGACAATTTCCAACGCCTCATCCAAATCTTTCTTGCCTTCCTCAAGGCGGTCCTTAAGAAGCCCGAGCACATCCTCTTTGTCGAAGCCTTCGAGAGCACCGGCGGTGTAATCACCAACAGCTTTCTCCAATTTCTTGAATAAGTCGCGATAGTCGACGATGTAGCCGTACTCCTTGTCCTCGCCATCCAAGCGGTTCACGCGGCAGATCGCCTGGAACAAGCCGTGATCCTGCATATTCTTGTCGATGTAGAGATACGTGGCCGGAGGCGCGTCAAAGCCGGTGAGCAATTTGTCCACGACGATAAGGAGCTGCATTTGGCCTGGCTGCTCGATGAATTTCTTTTTGATCTCTTTCTCGAAATCTTCCGTGCTCTTACCGTTCAGCATTTTCTGGTAGACGGCATACTCACGAGTGTCGGTAGAGAGCGCACCCGGCTCATACGAGGTAACGACGGCACACTTGGTAAAGCCCTGGGCTTGGAATATCTCGTAGTACTGGCAGGCTTCGTAGATACTGCTCGCGACAAGCATGGCGTTACCGCGACCGCTCGCTAGACGATCCTTTTTGTAGAAGTCGTCGAGGATATCGAACACTACTTTTTCAAGGCGAGAACGAGACGAGAGCAGGCTCTGCATCGTGCCCCAGCGTCGCTTGAGCTCGGCCTTGGCGACGTCAGTAAGTCCGCGAGTTCGTTCCTCAAACCACTCATCGATTTTCTCTTGCGAGGTAAGGTTCTGATCAACGCGACGAGCTTCGTAGCGCAAATCCAAAACCACCTTGTCGGCAACGGCTTCGTTGTATTTGTAGGTGTGGATGTACGGTCCGAACGCGCCAATGCTGTTGGACTTGTCGACCTTGAGAAGCGGCGTGCCGGTAAAGCCGATAAACGTGGCGTTAGGCAAAAGCTCCCTCATCGCCTCGTGCAGTTTGCCGGTATGAGAGCGATGGCATTCGTCAACGAATACAAAGAGGTTACCCTTAGCAGAGAAGTCCTTGGGCAAATTCTTTTTTATCTCAGCGACATAATCGTCGACATCCGGATTGCCGGTAGCACCAACACGGCCGAATTTATGCACGAGAGAGCAGAGCAACCACTTGTCCTTGGTGTTCAACTCGGCAAGCAACTCCCTTGAGCTTTTAGTGCGGTGGATTTTCTCATCAACGCCAAAGAATACTTTTTCAATTTGGTCGTCGAGCTCCGTGCGATCGGTAAGCAATAGCACGCGAGCGTCGGTGACATTCTCCCGAATCCACTTGGCAAGCCAGACCATCGTGAGACTTTTACCGCTTCCTTGCGTGTGCCAGATGATTCCGCCCTCATGACGCTGAACGAATTCGCGTGCAGCCTTTACGCCGAAATACTGATTGTGCCGAGCGGTCTTTTTGATACCGCTGTCAAAGACGATGAAGTCATGCACAATTTCAAGTAACCGCTTCTTGTCGCACAGCTGGAGTATTGAGCGATCGAGTCGGCTCTCGTTGCCGAGGCCAGGCTCCTTCCAAGTGAGGTAGTGCTCCTCTGTAGTTTCGGTCGTGCCGTAGACTAAGCCCTCGGTGTCGTTACCGGCCATGAGCAATTGGACTGTGCCAAAGAACGTCTTGATGAATTCCTCTTTTTGGTTGCCGATGTTCTGCCGGATACCCTCGGACACAGAGACAATGCTGCGCTTGAGCTCAAGCACGCCAAGAGCGATGCCGTTCACGTACAGCACGATGTCCGGACGCTTGGTGCGGTTTCCACGAATGGTAACCTCTTCGGCAATACCAAAATGGTTGTTCTCCGGATTCTGCCAATCGATCGGCCAGACGGTTTGATAATTTTCTCCGAGCTCCTCGCGGACTTTGATGCCGTAGCGAAGCATGCTGTACGTTTCTTTGTTGAGATCGTACAGACTCATCTGAGAGTGATTGGCCGCTTTCTTGAATTCGGTTATGGCCTTTTGAATGAGAGCCTCGCTATGCCCGGCGCGAGCCAAGAACAAGCGCAAGTAGCCCTCTTCGACATTACTGTTATCGCCACGCTCCTCCCAATTGCCGAGGTAGTCGTAACCGAGCCGGTCGCGGAATAGGGACACAATTCGATTTTGCGTCTTGCGCTCCAGCTGGCCGACCTTGTTTGTGTTTGGTGTGTCCATATTATTTTGCGAGTAATCTTACTTTTCCGGTTAAAAGCGTCTGCACCATTCCTCTTTTGATGTCTCGGTATTTTGTTAATCGCGATTCGAGCTTCTCGATCTCTGCATCCATATCTGATAAGGTCGTGGCAATTGCCGCCTGCTCCTTCGGTTCTGGATAAGGAATAACTATGTTCAGATACTCATTAATACGGAGATTGGGGTACGTGGAAGCCTCGCACAGATTTGGCAGCATGCTCTTAACGGCGTAGGAAGTAAGAAAATAATATAAAAACTTAGGGTCAACTTTTGTCGGCCTTAGGCGCATCAAAAAGTTACTGAAAATAAAGGTGCCGGAAATTTGCTGGTCCACATATCCAAGCTTGCCCGATTTTATTTTCTCCGCCGATCCGCTAGACTTCACCACAACGATATCACCGGTCCGCGGTGAGTATTCGGCAACTTGCTCCTTAGAAAAGTAGCGTGTGTCCATGCTCGCTTCATTCCAATTGTCGTCATCGGTAATATGCGCGGTTGTGGCTACGGGAAACGGGATCGACGATCTGCCCTGTGGCATTTCTGTCCCGTAGATACCGCTTGAGGAGTGGTCAACGATTTGACAAAGTCTCATCTGCGACCACTTACCGACAAAGCCGGGCAGACGGCGTTTGCTTGTGAGCAATGCTTGTACTGCACCCTGTTTGATATTCTTTTTCTTTTCGATCAACGAATCGAGCCCAGAGATTAAGTTAGCAACATCGGATAGTGCGGTGGCGATGGTGGCCTGTTCTGGCAAGGGTGGTTGAGGTATCTGAATCAACTTCAAGTTCGACTTGGATACGCCATACACCTTTAGCCCTGTTGCTAGACGGTCCATACTCGATTTAACCAATGGGTTTGCATGAATGTAGCCCCTAAATCCTTTGACAAAATAATTTCCTTTGTCGCGTAGCAAAAAAGTGTGCAGGCCAGAAATTGCCTGTCTCGTTTTTACATTCTTTACCTCGACGCTTTTCCCGATTCCTTCGTAATCCTCGGAAGCATCGGCTACAATCAAATCTCCATCTTCGATGAGACTATAATTATTAATCTTTTCGTCCTCAATCGTCGGCAGGCCTTGCTCCAAGTCCACAAAGTGATTCCACTTCGTATGGATATCGCCGTAGTGAACGTACGATGTCTGCCCCTTACCAAGTTGATCCCTTGAATATTGGGCAGTACGCAAAAACTTAAAAGCTTCGTCATACGAAACGACATTCCAATCGGCCGGTATCACACCAACATCCGTTTGCTTGTAGCCCGTTGGGATTTTTTGTGCGCTAGTGGTCATGGCTATTTCAAGTTAAATCCCATCGTGGAAAGATGACCTTTGACCTTTTTCTCAAGGCTTACCACCTCGTCGACAATAGTGGGCATTGGCTCAGCGTATCGTTCTGCCAGTTCAATAACCCGACCAGCAAGTGTGTGGGACAAGCGATCAACCTCGCCCAAGACGCGAGAGGAAAGACCATCCATCCACTTACGCTCAACAATGAGCGTCTTAACTTCCTCAAGCGAAAGGGCAGGATACTTTGCGAGCACCTTCTTCTCCATGTCCCTCTCTGCGTCCTTAATCGTTTTCTTGGTGTCTGTTTCCTTATCGAACAACGCTAAATACTTTTCCAGTGCGTCGAGCTCATCGGCATCGTTGGTACTACCTTTGATTTCCTTAATACGTTTCTGTACAGCGACCTTACTAATTTTCTCGTTATCGACGACTTCAGAGAGCAGGCCATCCTCACCCCCGTGCTCGTCTTTCATGGCTTCCATATCAAGCGCGACTTGTTCGAGTCCGACGCTTAAATCATCGAGAGCCTTTTGCTCTTTGCCAAAATAAGTCTTGATAACAAGCGAGATTGGGATGAGGCGTCCCTCGAGACCAGCTAGTCCCTCGATATCTTTCTTCTTGCCACGATTGTCTTTTTGGAGGCGGATCACTTCGCTGCCCGACTTCCAACCATCGACTGTAATAATATGCATGTCGTCTTGCATGACCTCTTCCCAATAAGCCATCAAATGTTGATAGACATCGTACTTATCGACTAGGTGGAGACCGCTACAAGCAGCAATAAGATCGTCCGCTATTTTTTGGATGATGGCCTTGGGGTGGTTAGTGTTACCAATAGACTTAAGGAAAATGGCCGATGATGATTGCCATTTACCGACGGTGGTTAGAACTTTCTTCCTAAAGACGTCAAACTCCGGATGCGTGAGGATAGTCTTTTTGATTTGATCGTGCGAGATCATTAGCTCGCTATATCCTTTGCGCCCATTCGCTTTGAAAAGAGAATCCTTGAGCGTCGAACAGACGTCCCAATAGGCCGAAAGTGCTGTTATGTCAGTATCCGGAATACCACCCTTAAGGTGCGCTTCAATATCCTGAATATCCTCCAGTTCCTGCGTATCGATGTACCGGGGCAGGTTAAGGTTGTAATCATTTTTCTTTATCTCCTCGTTGCTTACAAAGCGAGAATATTTCGGTATCTCAGCCTTGTCGTTCCAGGTGTCTATAGCTCTGCGGATATCTTGTTCGCGCAAGCGGTTTTTATTGCCGTCTTTTATAAATCCCCGAGCAGCGTCGATGATAAAGATACCTTTGCGATCCTTGGCTCCAGCTTTATCCAACACAATGATGCAAGCAGGAATGCCGGTTCCGTAGAAAAGGTTGGCTGGAAGCCCAATGACGCCTTTTATGTATCCACGCTCAATGATGTTCTTGCGGATCTCCGCCTCGGCATTGCCACGGAACAGGACACCATGAGGCAGAATGACCGCGCCGGTCCCGGTACTCTTGAGCGACTTCAGGATGTGCAAAAGGAAAGCATAGTCACCGTTCTTGTTTGGAGGAACGCCAAAGCCGTCAAAGCGACCGTACTGATCGTGATCGGGGTCGAAACCGTTGCGCCATGACTTATACGAAAACGGTGGATTGGCTACGACGTAATCAAAAGTCTTGAGCTCACCCTTGTCGGTAAAGAGCGGAGTGGAGAGAGTGCTCTGGCCTTTCTTGATATCGGCTGTCGGCTTGCCGTGAAGCCACATATTGAGAACAGCAAGACCGGCTGTAGCATTGTCGAGCTCTTGGCCGTAAATCGTGATATCAGCAGGTGCCTCGTCAGCAACTTTCAAAAGCAACGAACCGCTACCGCAAGCAGGGTCGTAGACCGTGTGCGACTTGGTCGTCGCTTTATTTACATCGATGACCTTGGACATGATGCGAGAGACTTCGGCCGGAGTATAAAATTGGCCTTTGCTCTTTCCGGATTCAACCGCGAAGTGCTTCATTAGGTACTCGTATGCATCGCCCAAAAGATCGTCTCCCTCGGCGCGGTTCTTGCTGAAGTCCAGGTCGGGATTCTCAAAAATAGCAATCAGGTTTGAAAGTCGATCCTGCATATCCTTACCCTTACCGAGTTTATCCTCGTCATTGAAGTCCACAGCGTCGATAACGCCGTGTAGACCGTTGGCCTCGGCCAGCGTGCTCAAAACTTTATTAATGCCTTCGCCGATATCAGTCTTACCCTTGAGCTTTATGAGATCAGCAAAACCGCCGCCAACCGGAACGTCGACGATTTGGTTTGCCTTGCCTGCATATTTGTCCGAGACATAGCGCACGAACAAGAGTACGAGGACGTAATCCTTGTACTGCGATGCATCCATGCCTCCGCGCAGTTCGTCGCATCCTTGCCAGATCGAGCTATAGAGTTGTGATTTTTTAATTGCCATATATTTTATTTGCCTTTGTACTCGTAGTTCTCGCTGATCTTCCAAACGCCTTTCTCTCTGAAGGCCGGAATATTCTGACGACGAGCAGCATTGGTAATAGCAGGGGCAGACTTGCCGTGGCGTTTTGTAAACTCAGAAAGGCGGATGACCTTGTCGCCCTTGAGATATGTGATGCGCTTATGGAGCGACTCCATGAGGCCGAGGGAGATAACCTTTTCAAGCGTCTTAGTATTCCGATCATCGCGGTAGTCGCCGAACGATTTGTAGTACTCCTTCTTCTCGCGGTCTCGAATAATGATCATCGGAAAACCGAGTCGCTGAAGCTGGTACGAAATAAGCACACGGCCAATGCGACCGTTGCCGTCGCAGAACGGGTGAGTAGTTTCAAAATCCAAATGGAACTTGGCGATCTTATCCAAGAAGTAAGCAGACATATCGCTCGTGTATTCAGTGAGGGTTTCCTCAATCAAACGCTCAACCTGCTCCGGAGCCGGAGCAACATGAGTGCCAACGCGAACATACTCACCTGGTCCACGGAAGCGACCGGCGATCTTGTCATCGATGCCGCCGATAAGCATCTGGTGGAGTAGCAATATAAGCTCGCGGTTTACTTCCGTCTCCTTTGCCTTGGTGCGAATGTAGCCAATGACGCGAGCAAGATTCTTTGCCTCATACACTTCGCGCAAGGAAACATCTCGAGCCACTTCCATATCCAAAAGAATCTTCTCGGTTTCCTTGAGCGTCAGGGTAGAGTTCTCGATGGCATTCGAGTTGTAGACGCTCTCCGGCACTTCGGCATCGTCGATCATGACCAAAAGCGAGTCCTTGCCTTTGCGGAGGACGTCGTACTCGGCCTTGAGAGCCTGGACCCGATCTTTGATTGGTTTGGTTATTGCCATAGCTTTGTTAAGGGTTATAGGGCTATTATAGTCGTTTTATCTCAAAAAGTCAATCTTTAGTGAATGGAGGCCATAAAGTGCCTCTCATTCACTAAATAATATGACACTATTTAGGCAAGCGCAAGAGGTATATCAGTCATCCACAGAAAGGCATTGACGGTCCCGAAGCGGATCAGCTAAAATAAAAGTATCAGATTTAGTTAGCTTGACGGCGTCCGGCAACGGACTAAGCGAGACGGGGCTACGACTTCTGTTATCAAACCTTTCCGTTTTCGGATCGGTGCTTGATGACAAGAGTCGTAGCCCCTTTTTCGTTTTCAACTAACTCTGAATCTCTCTGCGGCTAAGGCCCAGATTCGACCCGAAAGTAATTTGATTGGACAGACAAAGGCTAGCTCCCAGCAGAGGGGCCAGCCTTTTATGTTGCCCCAAGAAGCAATCCAAGAATTCAAAACGCTCTACGAAAAACGCTACGGCGTGAAGCTCTCCGACGAGGAGGCTACTTTGCGTGCGAATAATCTTTTTAAGCTCTACAAGATCACCTACATGGGTGAGCCAAACATCGACGACTTCAAAGAAAAAGTAGTGAAAAGCCATGACCTCAACACCAACCACAATTAGCGAAATCCAATTCTATCCGGTCAAACCCCAGGACGGCCTGCTTGGGTTTGTTTCGTTTGTGCTCGACGGCAAATTCTGGATGGGATCGGTGGCGGTATTCACCAGGAGAGACGGCGGATACCGGCTTGTGTATCCGACGCGCAAGGTGGCCGGACAGAACATCAATGTCTTTCATCCGATAAACCCTGAAGTCGGCTTGCAGGTCGAGCAAGCCGTTAGTGAAAAAGTAGCCGAAATATTTAGTGAACAACATGAGCCAACCGAACCAGAAAACACGTGGTAAGAACGGCAATTTTTTCCTTGCGCCACACACGCCGTTCGATCATGAGCGGTTAAGAAAATTATTGAGCCATGCAGAGCGAGATTTTTTCATGGTTCTCTGCCACCTCTCCAATCGCCACGCCGACAAAGACGGCTGGTTCTGGCACACCGACAAATCTTTTAATACTCGACAAGGGAAAGAACGAGGTTTTGAGGCGTATGGGTTCGGGACATCGACCTGCAAGCGCGTGCGAAAGAGACTCGCAGAGCTTGATCTTATCGAAACTAAACAGGGGTCGCCCGAGCATGGCCGCTGGCCTGGAACGCAGTATCGGATTAATCCACAGCTTCTTCTCACCGGAGACCATAGTGGTCCCCGGTCAGAGACCACTATGGTCCCTCGCCCGAGACCACCATGAGCCCCTTATTAAGACTTTAAAAATAAGAAAAATTATTAAGACCCTATAACCACCTGTGTATAACTATGAGACTACCAACATTAACAACATCAAAAATGCCCGGCGAGACCGAACAGCAGTACACTGCATGGCTTTTGTACTGCGAAGCCGGGAGCATTCCACGGCTCATACGAGCGTGGGAGCAAGTGCGGTATGACATCGGGGACTCATCGGGTATTTGGGGCGAAAAGCTGAATAAGCTCGGCCCCCTTCCTGCCCAAAGAAACATCGAGAAATGGTCATCAAAATACCGCTGGGTACAACGACGAGACCTAAAGCTCCAAGAGGATATGGAGTCCATCCGGGAGCGGAGCGAAAAGATAAAGAAAGAAAAGCTCCACCGGATCGCGGACGCATTCGAGCAGATTACCAATAAAGTCCTAAAACGATTACGAAAGGGCGAGGAGCCGACGATCGCGGAATGGAAGCAGGTATGGGAAATGCTCCGCACCGAGCTTGGCGAAAACCTCGGCAAGCACGAGATAGTAAAAGGCATTGATGAGAGCCAGCAGTCGCCGCCAACTGAGGAAGAAAAAGAATTGGGCAGAGCATTGGACAACGCTATCAAAGAACACTACCGAAAGCAGGGACAAAAACGAGCAAACGAAGAAATGAAGCGAATCATCGAGAGAGAAAAAGGGAACGTTTGACTTCCTCAGAGAGTAGGACCAGTGTTGTACTAGGTCGTTTAAAAAATTAATGAAAATAATCACATGACAAAAAATATAAGAATTACCGCAGTAATCGCCGTTGTAGCGGTCGTTGGGGCGATGTTCGCGGTTTACCACCTTTCCACCACCAACACACCGCGTTCGAGCGATTTGGAACCAGTGCAGGGCTCCGTGAGCCAGGCAGAACTGGACCAGGCAACCGCGTCCCTTAAGACCGCCATAAGTGCGGCCGGTGGCGCGAGCTTCGACTTTCAAGCCCTGCCCACTTACGGCCACTATGCGAACTTCGGCATCGTTAAAAACGTAAATGAGGTAAAGAGCGTCGGCCTCGTCGATGAGATGGCGATCAGATTCTCCGGTAAGACAGATAACGACAATGCCGAAGTCGATCCAAAGACCGGGCAGGTCGTATCTTTTCACCGCGTAGCGGACTACACCGGCGACGCCAAGACGCAGGCGCAGCTAGAGCAAACGGTTCGCGCATTTCTCGCAGCGATCTATCCAACCTTCGCGCAGGTCGAGCCAACGCTCACGTTCGAAAACAACAGCAAGACAGGCCGACCAGAGGGTAGCAATTACTTCTACACCTGGAACGACCTCGCTTATAGCGACGAACTTCCCGACGGCACGGAAGCCGAACGCGCTCCGTTCATCCAGGTCGGCATAACCTCAAGCGGATACATCTTCAGCTACAACAACACAGTAGACCTCTACCGGAACGCGCTGCAAGAATTCCGCGTAACACAATAGCCATGAGCCAGGAAGCACAACCAAAACTTAAGTACTTCCTCTACGCTCGAAAGTCCTCAGAACAGGAAGATCGGCAGGTGCTTTCCATCGACTCGCAAAAGAGTGAATTGGAAGCATTGGCGAAAAGAGAAAAGCTCGAAGTCGTAGACCGACTCGAGGAGTCGTACTCCGCAAAGGCACCAGGACGCGAGGTCTTCAACGCAATGATCAAGCGTATCGAGAAAGGCGAAGCCGAGGGCATCATCGCATGGCATCCGAACCGCCTCTCGCGTAATTCCGTCGATACCGGATACCTGGTCTACCTCATGGATCAGAACAAGCTCCTCGATATACGCACGCCTGGGCAGGCTTACCGAAATACGCCGAACGATAAATTTCTCCTTAACCTCTTATGCAGTCAGGCGAAGCTCGAGAACGATAACAAAGGCGTGGACGTAAAACGTGGCCTCCGACGCAAAGTCGAGATGGGCTGGCATCCAGGTCCGGCACCGATCGGTTACATGAACACACCGGACAAGATGAAAGGATTCAAGACGATACGCAAAGACCCAAAGATGTTTCCAATCATTCGGAAAATGTTCGATATGATTTTGAGCGGTACCTACACCTCGCCGAAAGTCTACGATGTCGCCGTCAATCAGTGGGGCTTAAAGAAACTCGCTCGAAGCGGCTTCTACCGCGTTCTTTACAACCCGTTCTATTACGGATGGTTTGAGTGGCCGCAAGGCTCGGGCAACTGGCACAAAGGAAAACACGAACCAATGATTACGCGTGAGGAATACGATCGCGTCCAAGTGCTTCTCGGCCGAGGCAGCAAGCCCAAGCCCGAAACATACACCTTCTCCTACACAGGAATGATCCGCTGCGGAGAGTGCGGATGCATGGTCACAGCTGAACATAAGACCAAGAGAAATAAGAATGGCAACGTCCACCGCTATATTTACTACCACTGCACCAAACGCAAGGGTCCGTGCAAGCAGAAATGCGTCGAGGTAAAAGAGCTCGAGAAGCAGGTCACCAACACACTGGCCCGGGTTCAGCCTCCGGAGGAATTCCACGGCTGGGCGATGAAGTGGCTTCGTGATGAGAATGAAAAAGAAGCAGGTGATCGAAACGCAATCCTCTCCAATCAACAGAAAAATTACGAGGCTTGTGTGCGAAAGCTCGACGCCCTTATCGACATGCGTGCAGCTGGTGAGATTAGTGAGGAGGAATTTACACGCAAAAAGTCCACGATCAATCAAGAAAAGGCAAAGCTACACGAGCTTCTGAACGACACTGATGCCCGAGTAGACAACTGGCTACAGGCAGCTGACAACATCCTCATGTTCGCAACCAATACCCGAAAAGCGTTCAACGAACGAGGCGAACACGCCAGAAAAGTATTCTTGTCCGCCCTTGGTTCGAACCTCCTGCTAAAAGACAAAATGATTAGCATTGACACCGATTCTGCGCTTTTGCCGATGATTCTCGTCTCAAATTCGGTAGAGCAAAATTCAGACACGTTCGAACCTCCTGAAAGTGGCTCCATAAAAGGGAAAAGCGTCGCTTTTGGCGACGCTAATCCCACATGGCTCCCCGGGTAGGATTCGAACCTACAACCCTCTCGTTAACAGCGAGACGCTCTACCATTGAGCTACCGGGGAATATTCAATTTTCAAGCACTTCCCAATTCTAAAGAGATTGGATGATTTTGTAAATCCTGCTGGGAAACGCGAAAAAAAGCAAAGCAACGAAATCACCCCGGGATGGGCTCGAGCTTAATAAAAAAAGCCATCGATCCGATGGTGTTGCTGCCGCGTCGCGGATCGGGAGTGATCCGCAACGCGGCGATGTTAGACGACGGTCTCGTCCCAGGCCTTCGCCAGGAAGGCGGCGACGCCCATGTTCTCCCTCACAGCGACGAGGAAGGCTTCCTGGAGGAAGTTCCGCCACTGCTCCCCGTCGACCGAGAAGAAGCTCCGCGCCGAAAGGAGGACCTCCCTGGGGGCATCGGGGTTGTCCGCCAGCCGCGCCACCAGATCGGTGTAGCTGAAGCTGTCTCCGATCACCGGCGAGACGCGGGGAGCGCAGAGCGTTCCCACGCAGACGTGCCCGATGACTGCCGGCACGACCCTTTTGTCCATTACCGTCTCCCCTTTCCAAAGTGCACTGCAAGCCGAGCCGAAACTCAGCGGTAAGGCCACGCTTACTCAGAAATGAGAGTAATCAATCTTCGATAAAATATCAAATCAAAAACAAACGGCGCGCCGGAGTGGGTGTCTCGAGATTCGAGACTTCCGGCGCGCCTGGAAACGGTGGGACAATGTGGGCATCCGAGGCTACCCTCGCAGTTTCGTTGGATGGAACGGGTGCGGCAACCCGCACGTCCGATGGTTGTAGCACTCCGGAGCCGGCAGGCTCCCGGAGAGTTCCACCCGCGAGTCAGCCGCCCGGCGCTCAACCCGACGGAGATCCGCCAGCCAAACCCGGATGCGGCGGAACCGCACCCACAAACGAACGTTGGCGTCCATGCTGCGGAAGTCCTCCTTTCGCCCAAGATCAGCCCGGAGTTACCGCTTGCCGGCCTGCCGCTCCATCGAGAGCCGGCGCATCTCGTCCGAGCGACGCTGCGCAGCCCTCTGCTCCTCCCGCCGCGCTGCCTCTTCCGCCGCCCGCCGCTTGCGCCACGCCGTGAAGAACGGTATCCAAACCGCCATGATCCCACCTCCCATCATAACAAGGTGCGAACTTCCCTTCTTTATAGCAGACCTCGCGACGAAATCAAACCCGGTGCAGACGCTCAAAATCGGCAAAAACCGATTCCACCGCCACCCGAACATCGCCCAGATGCTTGGCAAGGACTTTTCGGGCGACGACTAATTCCTTGTGATGAAAACTTTTTTCTTTTTTTGCGTCGTGATCAAACTTCTTAAGCCCGCCGTACGCGCCGCAATCCGAATGCGTCATGAGCATGATTTTCTTCGGATCGTGGAGACGAATGGATTTGCCGATCTGATCAAGAATAAAATCGCGGTGCGAAACCGCCTCGGGCGACGACAAACTCTTCGCCCCTCCGGCGACGCAAATCAGATCATACTCCCTGATGCCGTTCTTTTTTATATATTGCCGGAGCGCCAAACTAAACCGATGATCAAAGCACCACACAATCGTGGCATGGGCAGTATAGTGTTTTTTAGACGCCTTTATTTTCATGACAAATTATTCATCCACCAACACATTCACCACACTCCCGGGCTTCACTTCCACAAACCCGCCCCGGACGGAGAGCTGCTCCTCCCGCTCGTCCTCTCGCACGATCCGGACCGGACCGTCCCCCAGCATGGCGATGAGCGGCCGGTGATGATCTAAAATAGTAAGTTCCCCGTGAACGGCTTTCACATTCAGGGACTTCGCCCCGCCTTCAAAAAGAACTCGTTTTAAGGAATAGACGCTGAGCTGCATACTAGCCGGTTACATCTTCGATTCCCCCTTTCATATAAAACGCATCCTCCGCCTTATCATCATGCTTACCCTCTAAAATCTCCTTAAACCCTCGAATGGTATCTTCGCGTTTCACAAATCTTCCCGGCCGGCCGGTGTACGGTTCGGCGACGAACATCGGCTGCGACAAGAATCGCTCGATCTTCCGGGCGCGTCCTACCAAAACCTTATCGTCCTCAGAAAGCTCTTCCATGCCTAAAATGGCGATAATATCCTGCAATTCTTTATACCGCTGCAACACCCGCTGGACTTCCCGAGCAACTTCGTAATGCTCCTGCCCCACAATCTTGGGCGAAAGCGCCGTCGAAGTAGAGGCTAAGGGATCAACTGCCGGATAAATTCCGATCTCTGTCAAAGCCCGGGATAAAACAATGGTCGAATCCAAGTGGCTAAAGGTCGTCGCCGGCGCCGGATCCGTGATGTCGTCTGCCGGAACATAAATAGCCTGCACCGACGTGATGGATCCTTTCTTAGTCGAGGTAATCCGTTCCTGAAGCTCGCCCATTTCAGTGGCTAAAGTCGGCTGATACCCCACGGCGGAAGGCAGCCGTCCCAACAACGTGGAGACTTCGAGTCCCGCTTGCGAAAATCGGAAAATATTATCGATAAAGAACAAAACATCCTTCCCCTCCTCATCGCGGAAATATTCCGCCATGGTAAGCGCCGTTAACGCCACGCGCAGCCGGGCGCCGGGAACCTCGTTCATCTGGCCGAAAACCAAAGCCGTCTTGCTCAAAACACCCGACTCTTTCATTTCATTATACAAATCGTTTCCCTCGCGGGACCGCTCCCCCACGCCGGCAAACACCGAAGCGCCGCCCGATTCTTCGGCGACATTTCGGATCAGTTCCTGAAGCAGGACGGTTTTCCCCACGCCGGCGCCGCCGAATAATCCGGTTTTTCCACCCTTCACAAACGGAGCGATAAGATCGATAACCTTAATCCCGGTCTCAAAAATTTCCGTTTTCGTCGATTGCTCATCGAGCCGCGGAGCCGACCGGTGGATCGGGAGCTTTTTGTCAAAATTTTCTTTGCTGTCATTCAACGGCGTTCCCAAAACATCAAAAATGTTCCCCAAAACTTTCGGCCCCACTGGAACGGTAATCGGCGCACCCAAATCTTCCACCGCATCGCCGCGGCGCAAACCGTCGGTCGAGGCCAATGCCACCGCGCGGACGCGGCCCGGCTCAAGGTGTTTCGCAACTTCGGCCACGACCGTCATCCCGCCGGACCGTATATGAAGGGCGTTTAAAATCGCGGGCATCGTCCCTTCCTCCCCGAAGTCAACGTCCACGACCGGCCCGATGATCTGTATGATTTTGCCTTTAGTCATAATAATTTTAATCTTTGGGGGGATGCATTATACGGGTATGGTACTCTGAGCTCACCGCTTCATAAAAGCCGGGCTTGGCAGACCATTTTTCTTCAGATGAAGAATTTATTGTATCACGTAACTCTGCATCGCTGTAATCTTTAACAATCTCAACAGCTTCAGCAATAGATTTAGCGCTGATTTTTCCAAATAAACCATTGAGGAATCTTTGCATCTCTATGTATTTTTCCTTACACGAAAGCAGTGTACTAATTGATGCTTCTCTTTTGGAAAGATGGGGTTCATCGTTTTTTTCGACCTCTTCTGGAACGCTCGATTCATCTTCTATGCGGCCACGCTTTTTCCCTGGCTCATCAGGACTAAAATTTACTTTTATTATTTCTCCCATATTTCAGCGCTTAATCTAGATTTTCTAATCATCCTCGTAACGCCTCCGCGCCGCCGGTGATTTCGGCAAGCTCCTTGGTGATCGCCGCTTGTCGCGCCTTATTATACTCGAGCGTCAGCGAATCGATAAGCTCCCCGGCATTATCCGACGCATTCTTCATGGCCACCATCCGCGCGGAGTGCTCCGAGGCATTGGCCTCCAGCACCAAGTGATAGATCGACATGGTGACCAAGTGACGAACCAAAACATCCAGCACTATAAGCGGCGACGGCTCTATCAAATAGTCGAAATTCGGATGAGAAGTTAAATATCCGTTCATAGGCATATTGGCATAACGGCCGCGTTCGGGAATGATTTCTTTAACCGTTTTTTCAATCGATTCAAAGGTGGCCGGCAGCACTTCGCGAACCAAAACCTCCTGGCGAAGCGTGGTCCGAAAATGCGTGCTTACGGTTATCACCCGATCCCATTCTTCCCGCTCATAACCCCGAATGACAAAATCTGACAGCGGATCCACCTCCTCAAGATCGACATAATCACCGAAGTTAACAAAAGCTTGATGGACCGCCAAGCCCTTCCTCCGAAGGAAATCCTCCGCTTTTCGGCCCACGGCCGCAAAAACCGGCGATCCCAGACCCGGCTCCAGGGAAGCCAACGCCCGGCCAAACATTTCTTCCACGCGCCGAAATACCTGGCTGTTAAAAGATCCCGCCAACCCTTTATCAGCGGCAACCAAAAGGATCAGCGTCCGCTTCGTCTCGCGCATAGTCATTAAGTCCGGCCGCTTTTCGACGCGCCGGGAAAGTTCGGCGAGAAGCTCCAATCCCCGCAGCGCATACGGCCGCGAGGCTAGAGCGATCTCTTGGCTGCGCCGCATTTTTTGAGCCGACACCATTTCCATGGCTTTCGTTATTTTGGAGGTATTGGTTACCCCGCGCACCCTTTTTTTAATGGATTGCATCGATTCCATATCCAGTAATTCAACTCGATTGCGATTTATTAATTTGACGATTTATTTTCATAACTCAAGTAAACCAGGCTGCTTTGGCAGGAAAACTTCGGTAGGGAGAATCTGAATCGAAAGTCAAAATATCGAGTTGAATTACTGGACATAGTTAATCTTTAGAAATTAGATTCTTAAAATCTTCCAGGGCATTTTTCAGCTTCTCTTCCGTCTCCTTGGGCATATCGCCGGTCTTCCGAATCGACGCCATAAGATCACCGTGCAACTTTTCCATAAAGTCACGCAATTTTTTCTCCATCTCCCGAACTCGCGGGAGCGGAAGAGTGTCGAAATATCCGTTTAACGCGGCATAAAAGAGAACCACCTGATCCTCAAAAGCGATAGGGGCTAAATCCTCTTGTTTTAAAATTTCCGTCATCAACTCTCCCCGCTTGATCTTTTTTTGCGTGGCCGGATCCAAATCTGAAGCGAACTGAACGAAGGCGCGAAGTTCGCGGAACTGAGCCAGCTCCAGCCGCAACCGGCCGGCAACTTTTTTCATAGCCTTGGTTTGCGCCGATGATCCCACGCGGGAAACCGAAAGACCGGCATTAACGGCCGGTCGGACGCCTTGATAAAAAAGATCCGACTCGATATAAATCTGCCCGTCGGTGATCGAGATGACGTTAGTCGGAATATAAGCCGACACATCGCCCAGCTGGGTTTCAATAATAGGGAGCGCAGTCAACGACCCGCCGCCATTCTCTTGATTGAGCTTTGCCGCCCGTTCCAAAAGCCGAGAGTGGAGATAGAAAATATCGCCGGGAAACGCTTCGCGGCCCGGAGGACGCCGCAATAGAAGCGAGATTTCCCGATACGCAGCGGCGTGCTTCGACAAATCGTCGTAGATAACGAGAGCATCTTCACCGTGATCCATAAAATATTCGCCGATAGCCGCTCCCGCATAAGGAGCGAGATACAGCAACGCCGCAGGGAAGGAAGCGGGAGCCGCTACGATCGTAGTATATTCGAGAGCTCCCTGCTCTTCGAGGAGAGCGGCGATGCGGGCAATCTTCGATTCCTTTTGCCCGATCGCCACGTAAATGCAATACGGGCGGCGTCGTCCCGCATCATTCTTTTGATTCAAAATCGCATCGATAGCTACTGCGGTTTTTCCGGTCTGGCGATCTCCTAAAATAAGCTCGCGCTGCCCGCGGCCGATAGGAATCATCGCATCAATGGCCTTTAATCCTGTATGAAGCGGCGTATTAACCGACTCCCGGGCTAAGACCCCCGGCGCTCGTCGCTCCACCGGATACCGGGGCGCTTTTTCGGCATCGTCGAAAATCGGCCCCTTGCCGTCTAAAGGATTTCCCAGGGGATCAACCACGCGGCCGACTAATTCTTTCCCGACAGGAATCGACAGGATGCTTCCCGTTCCCGTCACTTCATCGCCCACTTTTATGAATTTGTAATCCCCCAGCGCAATCGCGCCGATTAAATCTTCCTCAAGATTAAAAGCCAAGAGAGTCACCTCTCCCTCGTCGGTTTTAACCGCCAACATTTCCTGGCTCTGCGCCTCGCGAAGTCCCCGAATCTTAACCACCCCGTCCCCCACCTCATCGATAAACCCGACGGGAGTCGCTTCGAGATGATCCTTGAAACCTTCGATTTCTTTTTTTAATTTCTCGACAATATCTTTCATATCCGATAATTCTACCGCCTAAACATTTTCTTTAATTTTGCATTCAGCGTTCCATCGATGACTAAACCGTCGTCCACCGTAATTCGAACGCCCGCCATATGGCGCGGCTCAATAGCATAGTAGACAACATCCGTATTATTAAATCCGGCTTCGAGATCCCGACGGGCCTTTTCACCCAACGGCGCCGCGGTTTCAACGAGAATTTTCCGCCCCCCTCGTTTTTTTAAAAGCAATCGTTCAATATCGGCGATAATCTTTACGGCATCTTTCCAGAGGCGTTTCTCATATAGAAATTTCACGAAATTCTTAATGAGATGATCAGCCTTGGCGGGATGTTCGGTAATCGCCTCCACAAAAGCTCGGGCAACAGCTATTCGTCTATATTTCATAGAGATGATTCCTTAAGCTTCTTAACTGTTTCCTTGATCAGGTGATCATCGATTATCTCTCGCTTGGATTCGATTACCTTGGAAATGGCGCGACGGACGATGTCGGCCGCTTCGGCGTAAAACTTTTCCGTTTCCTCTCCCACCAGACGCTCTCCGCGCTCCTGGGCTCGAGTAAGGATATCCGATTCTTTCCGGTGAGCCGCCTCGAGAAGCCCCGCCTCCAATACCTTTGACTTCTCCTCGGTTGTCTTCAAAATCAACAAGGATTCCGCTTCAGCTTCCCGAAGCTTGATTTTCTTCACTTCATCGGCTTCGCGCAGTCGCTGCCCGGCTTCCTCGGCGTCCTTAAACCCCTGCTCGATCTTCCGCTTCCGATCCGCGAGCATCGTTAACAACGGCTGGTAAACCGTAAAACGAAGAACAAGAACCAAGAGTCCGAAATTAACCGCCTGCGCGAGGAGTAACTTCCAATTGACGCCGAGTTTTTCGAAGACTTCTGTCATTAAGGCTGCATTCTAGACGAACTTTAATATGAGAGCAACGACCAAGGCGTAGATCGCGATGGCTTCGGCAAAGGCGATAGCCAAAATCATGGCCGTCTGAATTTTGGGAGCGGCTTCCGGATTCCGACCAATCGCTTCGCTTCCCTTAGAACCGATCTTGCCGATGGCCATAGCAGGAGCAAAAGCCCCTAAAGCCATAACGGCCGCAATCGCTAGAAGTTTAATTGATTCTGCATCCATAATCAAAAATTTAAAATATATATTGCTGATTTACTTAACGACCTTTTATGAATGATGCTCAGCCGTCGCAATCGAAATGAAAACGATGGTGAGCATAGTAAAGACAAACGCCTGAATGAAGCCGACAAAGACCTCGAGCATCAGAAACGGGACGGGAACGACATACGGAAGGAGAAAGATCATGATCGTGAGCAAAACCTCTCCCGCAAAGACGTTCCCGAATAATCGAAAAGCAAACGAGATTATTTTAGCAAGTTCAGAGATGAATTCAAGAATACCGACGAAAAAATCGATCGGCCCCCGGAAATTGATAAATTTTGAAAAATGCTTGAAAAATCCGATTGCCAATATACCCAAGACATTAGTCATGATAACCGAGATGATGGCGAGCGCAATGGTAAAATTAAGATCCGACGCCGGTGATCGGAATAAAGGAACCGTATGTTTTCCTTCTTCAAAAGTAAACGACCCGACGCCCGGAAGAAGCCCAAGCCAATTGGAGATCAAGATAAAAAGGAAAACCGTGGCAATAAGGGGGAAATAGGATTCGGTTTTATGGCGATCATGGAGAACGGAATCGACGAGATTCAATAGCCCTTCGATCGATAATTCAATAAAATTCTGAAGTTTCCCCGGAATGGCGCTCAAGCTCCTCCGAAAAAGAATACCCAGAATAGCGAGAACGGAAAAACTAATAAGCGAAACAATTAACGTGTTCGTTACCGGCAATGCTCCAAGATGAAAAATTTCTTCGGCTTTGATGGAAATTTCTTCCATAAATAAACAACAAGCGCCAGGCGCTTATATATAGGGTATAAGAGGCACCAGATCGTGTCAAACGAATTGTGCTATACTCAATCATAAGAGACCAACCGATCGAACCTTCCACGCGCGAAACAGGAGAATTCCCGATGGGAAAGAAGAACTCAGTTCGAAGAGCCCGACTCCTCGAAGGACTGGGGCTCGCGCGGATCACCGACGTCCAATCCGCGCCCGCAGAGACATTCTTCGTCACGGGCCGACGACTACCGCCAACCCGATTCTACAGCTCCACCGGCTGGCTTACCAAACCCATCCCACTCTCAGCGCGAGAACGCTGAACCACCACGCACATCATGCCCTCGCGGACCCCGATCGCCCCCAAGCCTTCGAGACCATCCGCGAGGGCCGTCTTCTTTAGAAAGGAAAATATAACACCTTCTTTACGATCGGAAAAAAGGTGTTATATCTTGATCAACGACTTTGATATTGCTATCTTTTAAAGGCTGCGCCCATAGCTCAGCTGGTAGAGCAGCTCCCTTTTAAGGAGACGGTCCCAGGTTCGATCCCTGGTGGGCGCACACTTCGACTTCGCTCAGTACAAGCAATTCTACTCCACCTCTCCCTCTAAATCTTCAAGGAGTTTCTTGCCTTTCGTGGAAATTTTCCGGGGCAATTTTAATTCCAATTCCACAAAGAGATTTCCGCGGCCATGGCCGTCATGCCGCGGCATTCCCTCGCCGGGAATCCGAAGCGGATGACGGAGATCGAATCCCGCCGGAATCTCAATATTTAAATGATTTCCCGAAATCGTCGGGATTTCCAATTTTTTATTTCGCAGCAATTCCAACAGGCTTATCTCCTGACGAATGCTCAGATTTTCTCCCCGTCGATCGAAAACTGGATGCGGTTTTAGCCGAACCCGGATATAGAGATCGCCCGCTTCCGCTCCCCGCTCTCCCGCTTCGCCAGCGCCCTTCACCTTAATCAATTGTCCATCATCCACCCCTGAGCGAATATGAACCGCAATGGTCTTATCGCTTTTGACCCGGCCCAACCCCCGGCAATGGTCGCAGGTTTTCCGAGGAATTTGTCCGGTTCCCGAACACCTTTCGCAAGCCTTAACCTGAGTGAAGCTCCCAAAGAAACTTTGCCGAGTCTCTTTAATCTCGCCCCGGCCATTGCAAGCTTTGCATTCGTCCACGCCCGCCGAGGCATCATGCCCCAAACCCTTGCACGCGGAACAGTTAACGAAAGTCTGATAAGAAATATTTTTCTGCGTTCCTCGAAACGCTTCCTCCAGGGATATATCGATAGAAACTTCCATATCGGCACCCGTCCGATATGTCCGCCGCTGCCGAACTCCCATGCCCTCAAAAAAGGCGTCGAAAACATCGCCCAAATCACCCATATCACCCCCAAAATCAAATCGGACTTCGCCGAAAGGGCCTTTTCCCTGCCCAAAGTCAAACGGCCCGAAACCGGCTCCTGCCGGCCCGCCGCCGCTAAATACCTGACCAAATCGATCATATTGGGCCCGCTTCTGCTTATCCGAAAGTATCTGATACGCTTCGTTAATTTCTTTAAATTTTTTTTCATCACCGCCCTTATCGGGGTGATATTTGTGGGCTAACCGCCGAAAGGCCTTTTTGATGTCCTCCTCCGACGCGCCCCGGTCAACTCCTAAAACTTTATAATAATCCATACCGTTTATTTACACGCTATAGTTTACGGACGACGGCGAAAACCGCAAGCCCTACCGAAGAACGATAATCTCACGGCTTCGCCCCTCGAGTTCGATATTAGCGAATCCGAAAACCAAAAGAAATTGATATAGGAAGAAAGCAATCCCCTCAATTATAAGACGGAGAGGCCAGGTAAAACCCAAAATGATTAGAAGGAGTAATCCCGCAAAAACCATCGAACCAAAGTTCTCCCCTCGTCCCGCCCATGACCCGACTTTCTGCTGGAGCATAGAATAAAGGGCTTGCGGAATTTTAGCGTTGGGATCCGGATTGGTTCCCGTCCAATCGCCAATTTGCTCCCCTAAATCTTTTGCGGATTCCCGGATAAGTTGATCGCGCGCCGCGCGCGGAAGCTCCAAGAATTCTTCCCGCGAGTTCAATTCCCGTTGCGCCATGCGAGTATAAAATTGATTGACCGTAAGCGAACTGTCGAAATCCGGCAAGAAACGGGCGACGGACGGCTCGATAAAATGAACGAAGCTGGTGAACGTGGGCTCACTCAACGGGATATCCGACGGTTGCTGGGCAAAATGAATATAATAGAGGCCGCCCACCAAAATCGACGTTCCGAGGATTGCCTTGGGAAGCGTGGTTTTTCCAATCCGCCAAAAACGGACCTTCAGGCTTTCCATAAGATCGCGCCGGCCGCTATTCGATGCCAGAATAAGAACAACGACGACAACAAAAATAATTTCAAAAAGAAAAATGGAAAAATATCCGTAAAACGGAGCCGCGATGGCAACCGTCTGCCCCGCCACTAGAAAAAACGCGATCGACGACGACTTAATGAAAAAAACAGAAAGGAAAAAGAAAGCGAGAAAAAGAATACCGGCGCCTACCGCAAAAAGAATATTCGGAAACGTGGCGGTTGTAAGCGCCAGCCGAAGGGCAATGCCAAAAAGAACCGCGGAAGCGATTTCTAGGATCGCGATGGCGGTAACTTTCCCTCGCGAGTAATCAATCTCCACCGCATTAACGCTCGGCGTCTGGGTTATCGGGTTTGCCATTCTCCTGATTATACATGGACTGCCCGATTTTTTGAAGCTCCAGGGATAACTCGGCTACAGCCGATTTGATCGCCCCCACATCGCTCCCCTCCTTCACGCCCTTAATGGCCTCGATTTTGGCCGCAACGGCGGTTTTTATCTCTGGGGAAACTTTTTCACCCGCCTCCCGAACCGCTTTTTCCGCTAAATAAATAGCCTGTTCCGCTTCGTTCCTGGCTTCGGTAAGCTCGCGCTTCTGGAGGTCCTCCTCCGCGTGAACCGCTGCCTCCTGTTTTAACCGTTCCACCTCCTCCTTGGAAAGCTGCGTGGAAGCCTCGATCTTCACCGACTGAGTTTTCTGCGTGGCTTTATCCACAGCCTTGACGCTCAAGATGCCGTTGGCATCCATGTCAAAGGTAACCTCCACTTGCGGCAGGCCGCGAGGCGACGGCGGTATACCGTCTAAAATGAAACGCGCTAATGTTTTGTTATCAGTCGCCATCGGCCGCTCCCCTTGCAGCACGTGAATTTCAACAGACGTCTGATTGTCCGCCGCCGTCGAAAAAACCTGCGACTTCGCAGTGGGAATCGTGGTATTTTTTTCGATTACCGGCGTCATGACGCCGCCCAAAGTTTCGATTCCCAAAGTAAGGGGCGTAACATCGAGCAACAAAACATCCTTCACGTCTCCTTGAAAAATTCCGGCTTGCACCGCGGCTCCCACGGCCACCACTTCATCGGGATTGATTCCTTTATGGGGTTCTCTACCGAATAATTTTTTTACCGCCTCCTGAATCGCAGGCATTCGCGTCTGACCACCCACAAGGATAACTTCGTTAATATCCGAAATTTTCAGCCCGGCTTCGGCAACGGTATTTTTAACCAGTTCCACCGATTTATCGATAAAAGGAGCCACCAACTCTTCGAGTTTTGCCCGCGTCATCTTTATCGCAAAATGGCGGGGGCCGGAGGCATCCGACGTGATATAGGGAAGATTAATCTCGGTTTCAAACGCCGTCGATAACTCATGCTTGGCCCGCTCAGCCGCCTCCTTCAAACGCTGAAGCGCCAGGGCGTCTTTGGAAATATCGATACCGTCCTGCTTGCGATACTCTTCGACAAGGTACTCGATTATTTTCTTATCAAAGTCGTCACCACCCAAATGCGTATCACCTCCAGTAGAACGGACTTCTACGGTATCATCCGCAATTTCCAAAACGGAAATATCAAAAGTCCCACCACCAAAATCATAGACCACAATTTTTTCATTCTTTTGCTTATTGAGCCCGTAAGCCAATGCCGCAGCCGTCGGCTCATTGATAATGCGCCGAACCGTAAATCCGGCGATTTCACCGGCGTTTTTGGTAGCCTGCCGCTGAGAATCGTCGAAGTAAGCCGGAACGGTGATAACCGCCTCGGTAATTGTTTCCCCCACTTTCGCCTCGGCATCCGCCTTGAGCTTAGCAAGCACCATAGCGGAAATCTCCTCCGGCTTATACCATCGATCTCCCATCTTAACTTCCACGCCGCCGTTTTCCGATTTCTGAATATCATAAGGCAGCCAGGCTTTATCGCGCTGCACTTCGGGATCATCGAAATTGCGTCCAATAAGGCGCTTCACTGAAAAAATCGTGTTCTTGGGATTCACCACCGACTGGCGCTTGGCCAACAACCCCACGAGTCGTTCATTCGACTTGGAGGTTGCCGCTACGGAGGGCATGGTTCGATTACCCTCCTGGTTTTCTAAAATTTTGGGTTCGCCGCCCTCGACCACCGCCATCGCCGAATTAGTCGTCCCCAAATCGATACCGAGTATTTTTGCCATACGATGAATTATTTTTTATTATTATTTCGCCACTTTTACGCGCGCCGGCCGGATTAGTTTTTCATGAAGAAAATATCCAGGTCCCAGCTCTTCGACAATCGTTCCCGAAGCCGCATCCGCCTCCACCTCAGCAATAGCCTCGTGCAGGGCCGGATCAAACGGTTCTCCCGCCTTGGCCTCGATGCGCCGAATGCCGTACTGCCGCAAAACGTCATCGAGCTGCTGACGGATGAGATAGAGACCGCGCTGCGACTGTTCATCGGTTTCTTTTGGAATCGCGAGCTCAAAACTGTCTAAAACAGCAATCAGCTCTCGAATCAAATTTTCTGTGGCAAACTTTCCGAACTCCGAAAACCGCTTGATCTCGTCTTTCTTATAATTAATAAAGTCTGCCTTTGCCCGCTTCCATCCCTCGAGGTAGTCATCCCGCTCCCGCCTGAGTTGGGCCGTCACATCCTCACTTACCGAAGCCGCGCCTTCCTCCGTATCCTGCTGTTTATTATCGTCGTCCATAAAAATATAACATTAATTTTGCGATCGTGAATATGATGTTATATTTCACTCCACGCGTTGTCAAGATCAAAATCGATATCACCCACCGTCAAAAGACGCACGCACCGATTCAGCCGCTTTTGCATAAGCCACGCGTAAACTCCCTCTTCCAAGGGATAGCGTCCGATAAAAACGCTTTTCTGAAGAGGCCGATAATCCACCAAGCCTAACTGGTACCGGAGCCAATCCCGTTCCGCCCGCTTATCCTCGGGGATATCAAACATCACCAAGCGCCATTTCCCATCCCATTCCGGCTGCTTTTCTTCCCGATGGAGCATCTCCACGATACGAACCCCCTCTTCGGTCACTTCATACCGCCGGGCGCGGCGCATAACAAGCCCTTTTTTCTCCAAGCGCCACAACGTGGTTCGAGCCGTCGCTTCGTCTACCGAGATATTTTGCACCACATCTTTTTTACTCGTCTTCCCCGCTCTTTTCTGGAGCCGCTCAAACATTTCATCAAAAGCCCCGGATCCCATCTCGGCTAGTTCAGATAAAAGATGGATTCCGGCGGTCCGCGGGACTAAAGCTTTTTTGCCTTTAGATTTCTTAGACAACATATGCGCAGAAAAGTATAACAATTTTTTCACGATCGTCAATAAAGTGTTATATATATATAAATAAAGGCTTGACAGGATTTTCTTTTACTTTATATTTAAATTAATGAAATTGAAACTTATTTCCCAAGTGTGTGCATGCGCCAATCCCTTACTGGAAGAGGTTGGTCGTTTATTGTAATCTTTCTCTCCTGAATTGACGCCCAATCCCTTCCGAGAAGGGCTTTTTTATTCTTGGAAGGAAATTGTTCCTTGAGGGAGGTGAAAATAATGACGGGCAACTGCTAATCCCTCTGTCGTCCGCTGGGTGGCGCGCCGTCGCGCCACCCACTATACTATTTAAGCAACTTACAATATACAGAGACATGCTAAAGCCAACTCCAAGGCTCTACAACACGTTAACCGCTAAAAAAGAACCGCTTAAAATACCATCAAAAGGATTAAATCTTTTTGTTTGCGGCCCGACCGTCTACGATAACGCCCACATCGGACACGCGCGAACCTACCTGGCTTTTGATATTTTTGCGCGTTTTCTCCGCGCCACAGGGATAAACATCTTTTATCTTCAAAACATCACCGATATCGACGATAAAATCATCGCCCGTGCCCAGCAAGAGAATAAAAACCCGCTCGCCCTTTCAAAGGAATTCACTAGAGAGTATTTGACTGATATGAAAACGTTAGGCATACGATCAGTCAATCGATACGCGCCCGCATCGCAATTCATTCCCCCCATCATCCAACAGATCAAAACGCTTATTAAAAAAGGTCATGCGTACAAGATAGATAAGGAAGGGTGGTATTTCGATCTCAAAACCTTCCCAGAATACGGCAAGCTAGCCAAACGAACGGCTGAACAAGCCGAAGACTCCGTTTCCCGCATCGACCAAGGAATCAATAAAAGAAATAAAGGAGATTTTTGCTTATGGAAATTCACTAAAGCGCACGATGACGCAGAGTTTAAAAACGCGGAACGGCGCAAGAAAAAATTCATTATTACCCAGGGAGAACCGGCATGGTTTACGGATTTAGGCTGGGGGCGGCCCGGATGGCATATCGAAGATACGGCGATCACTGAATCCTTTTTCGGCCCCCAATACGATATTCATGGCGGCGGCGTTGATATCAAATTCCCCCATCACGAATCGGAGATTGCCCAGCAAGAAGCCGCCTCGGGAAAAAAGCCGTTTGTAAAAATCTGGATGCATACCGGGCACCTTCTCGTAAAAGGAAAAAAGATGTCCAAAAGCCTGCATAATTTCGTGACCATCCGCGACTTTTTAAACAGCCATTCTCCGGCAGTCTTGCGTTATCTCACAATCTCTCATCATTATCGATCCCCGATGAATTATACTCCCCAAGCCGCCGAACAAGCCCGCAATGCTCTCCATAATATAGAGAAAGCCCTCGGGGACTCCCGATCCCTGAGAAAAAATGCCGACACCTCGTCCTGGGAAAAGAAATTCTTCGAGGCATTGGCGGATGACTTTAATACGCCCCGCGCCCTCGCCATCCTCTGGGACGTCATCAAGGACAAAAAGCTTTCTGCGGCGGCGAAGCGCCAAACCGTTTTGCAGTTCGACAAAGTCCTAGGATTAGGACTTAAAAGCCGGAAAAGCTCTCCGGCACCGGCCGCCGTTGCAACACTAGCCCAGAAACGGGAGGCTTTCCGCAAGAATAAACAGTTTATCCAGGCCGATCGCTTGCGAAAAGAGATAGAAGACTTAGGATATACGGTAAGCGACACCGCCAACGGACCCCGGATAACCAAAAAATAAAACCCTTGTCATGAACCCCAAACTACCGCCCCAAGACATCGATTCGGAAAAATCGGTCTTGGGCGCCTTAATGCTCGACAAAAATGCGATCATCCGCGTGGCGGATACTCTCACGGCGGGTGATTTTTATTTGCCGGCGCACGGAAAGATATACGACGCCGTCATGGAGCTTTTTGAGAAAAACGAACCAATCGATATCCTAAGCGTTACTAACAAACTCAAAGACAAGGGACTTTTAATGGATATCGGAGGCTCGTCGTATGTTTCGGAACTTGTAGCTTCCGTACCCACGGCGTCACACGTAGCGCACTACGCAAAACTCGTTAAGCAGAAGCGGGTTCTCCGCGACCTGGTCCGCACCGCCGCAGAAATTACCGAAAAAGTATTCAGCCCCGGGGAGGATACCGAAGCACTGCTCGATGAAATTGAACAGAAAGTTTTTGCCATCAGCCAGGATTCCCGACCGCAAAATTTCGTTCCCCTCAAAGACGAATTAAAAGCCGCCTATGAACGGATTGAAAAACTTCATCAGGGCGAAAAAGGACTCCGCGGGGTAACCACCGGTTTTGACGAAATCGATAATTATCTTTCAGGCCTCCAGCGGTCGGATTTGATTATTTTAGGAGCCCGGCCTTCCCTGGGAAAAACCGCCCTGTGTCTCGACATCGCCCGGCGGGCGGTCACAAAGGCGGGAATTCCCATCGGCATTTTCTCTCTCGAAATGTCGCGCGACCAAATCGTTGACCGCTTGATCGCCGCCGAGGCGCAAGTCCCCCTGTGGCAACTTCGAACCGGGCGGCTCCGCGATGAAACAGATTTCCAAATGATCCAGAATGCCCTCGATCGCCTGTCTAAAGCCCCCATCTATATCGACGATACGCCGTCCGCCAATATCATCCAGATCCGGGCCATGGCCCGGCGACTGCAAGCCGAACGCGGATTAGGACTTCTTATCGTTGATTACCTCCAACTTATCCAACCGCGCATCAACACCGACAACATGGTGCAGAATATGACGGAAGTAAGCCGCGGATTAAAGGCCCTGGCTCGAGAACTTCAAATACCGGTTTTGGCCGCCGCGCAACTCTCCCGAGCCGTCGAACAACGAGACGTAAAAATTCCCCGGCTCGCCGATCTTCGGGAATCCGGTTCCATCGAGCAAGACGCCGACGTTGTCATGTTTATCTACCGCAAAGACCGGGATAAAATAGACCTCGACGAAACAGAACAAAATACAGTGGAAATCATCATCGCCAAACATCGAAACGGCCCCCTGGGAACCGTCAAACTAAAATTCGATCCGGACCGCGTCAATTTCCGACCCATCGATAAGGCGCACGCCCAATTCGAACCTCTCGAGACGCTAAGCTAATCTAACGTATTCCGGCCTGGAACTGCTTTCGAAGGAGCGCTTCGATTTTTTCCATCCGCTGATTCACCTCTTGATCCCGGAGCGTCCGATCATCCGCCTGAAAAACCACGCGCAGCGTGATGCTATCTTTATACTCATCCATAATATCCACATCGCGGATCAGCGAAGGATCGACGGCCTGCATCGCCTCTACCAGATCACCCACGCGAATACCGGACGCCAATGAAATCGATATATCCCGCATAACCGAAGGATACCGGGAAAGCGGCCGGTATTCCTGTTCTTCTGAAATTAATCGCAGCAAAATATCAACATTCAACTCGCAAACAGCGACGCTATCGCCCTTAATCTGACCCATATATCCCACGATATCCTTGCCGGATTCGATTTTAAGAAGCGCTTGGGAGGGAATGAAACGCCGAGTGAATCGGGCGGGCCAATCCTTAGGGGAAGTTTCGGCGATAAAATACTCGACAAGACCAATTTTTTTAAAAAATCCCTCCACCAAACCCTTTAACTCCCGAAACGGATCTTTCTTGGAGGCAACCGCGATTCCCAAATCTAAGAGCTCCTGCACTCCCTTATCGGCATAAAAAATTTTACCGATTTCAAAAAGACGGATCTCCGGGGAAAACCGGGAATTTTTATGGACGGCGGCGAGAAGCCCCGGAACCAAGGAAGGCCGCATATAAAGAAATTCTTCACTAATCGGATTTTGAAGCTCCACAAATTCACCATTAAAATCGAAACGGTCGGCATCGGTCTTGGAGATAAAAGAGTACCCATAGATTTCAGTTAATCCAGCCAATGTCAGTAATCGCCGGATTTTGTCCTTGAGCGTCACCTGATCCTCAAACCCCGACGGCAGCAGATGGACGCGGGGAGGGCGGGAACCGATGTCTTGATACCCGTGAAGCCGGGCCACCTCCTCGGCAATATCCTCAAATGATTCGATGTCCGTACGAAGCGCCGGTGGCGTGATAAAAATGGAATGCCGCTCGGTCATCGCCCGCGTTAAAGGAGTAGCGCTCAATTTCCCCTTCTTCGAAGGAACTACCGTGATCTCGAACCCCAAATTTCTTAGGTACCGCTCCGCCTCTTCCTGAGGAATCCAAACGCCCAACAATGCATCGAGTTTCTCGAATTCAAAAGGAATTAAAATTTTAGATGTTTTCGTCGTATTAACATCAACCAGCATCCCGGCTTTGGCCCGCGCCAACTCCGATAAAAGCTCGGCCGCCCGCATCATCCCCTGCTCCACAAGCAACGGACTAAGGCCATGCGAAAACCGGCCCGACGCATCGGTAAAAAGATTAAGTTTTCGCGATGTCTTATAAATGCTTTTCGCATCAAAAGAACATGCCGTAAGAAGAATCCGCTTGGTTCCAGAAGAAATCTCCGCCTTCTTGCCGCCCTTAATACCAGCAACATCCAGTGCCTGTTTAGAATCCGCCAAGACAAGAACATCCCGGTCTAAAACGAATTTCTTCCCATCCAAAATGACCAACTCTTCCCGGGGACGGGCTCGCCGGATGATAAGCTCGCCGCCCTCCATTCGGTCGTAATCAAAAGCGTGAAGCGGCTGGCCCACTTCCAACATGACGTAATTAGTGATATCGACAACATTATTAATCGATCGCAAACCACATTCCGCGAGAATCTTTTTAAGCCAGGTCGGCGAGGGGCCCACGGTTACCTCAAAATATTGAGCCGACGCCCGGGGGCAAAGCGCCGGTTCCTTGAGTCGAACCGGAACTGATTTCGCGAATACGGCTATTTTTACGGGAAGAGGCTGTGCAAACAATTTTCCCGAGAGAGCTTTGAGCTCCCGGGCAATGCCCCAATGAGAGGCCGCATCCGAAAAACGGTTGGGAGGAATGGAAATATCCACGGTCTCCCCACCACCATCTTCCGCCTCAAACGCATGAAGGTTCAACGACTCCATGATCTGGGTTTTATTCTTTAACTCCGGAGCCAACTTTTTAAGAAGCGTAGCGGAAAATTTCATGTCTTAATATTTTGTAGCCTCATTCTGCCACGCCCGCGAAAAAATGGCAAAAATAGCGGCGCCGCCGGCCAACGCCACGAAAACTTCTTGGAGAAAAAAGCTGCTCAAAATCAAAGCAGGTTCCGCCACGGCATAAAGTAGTAAAGTCCCCAGGAAAATCGACAGGAAGTACAGAACGGCTTCCTGCCATGGCAATGTGGCCTTAAAAAGAGAGATGCCGAGGACGAAAAGAAAAAGGAGGCTAGTAGGAAAATCCATGAATGGACCGGATTTAACGACAAGAAGAGAGGCGGCGCTTGCGGCAAGAGTAACCAGGAAATCCTCCCGGAGAGCAATAAAAACAAGAACCGGGAATAGCAGATTAGGCATAATCCCCCCAATCGAAAACCCTTGGAAAAAAGCAAAGGCGGCAGTCAATACAATAATTCCCAGAATGCGGCTTATTTTTTTCATCGAATAACTCGTACGTCCCGCAATTCCGAAGCGGAAAAAGACGGCACGAGATCAGCTTTTTTCAAAACGCTCCCCCCGCTACCGCTCCGAATGGTTCCAATTTTCCCCGCGACCAGTCCATACGGAAAACGCTTATCCGCAATAACCACCACATCATCAAAAGAAACTTCTTTCTCAAGGAGATCAATAATCGGCTGCGGACCGCCCCGCAATAGGCCACTCACGCGATTCTCGCCCACAAAAACCGGAATTTCCAACCGGGAATCGTAAATTGTTATCGCCGTGCTCGATTTTGGGAACACCTGAGAGATAGTTCCTACAAAAACAGCGCATCCCTCGAGAACCCCCCGCCCCTCCCGAATACCCGCATCGTCGCCCGCATTAAGCGTTATCTCATTCCGGACGCTCCACGGATAGGTGGAAAAAACCGATGCCGCAACCGAATCAAACGATGAGCAGGAAAAATCACGGATTCCATTTTTAAAGCGAAGAAGTTCTGCTTCCAAAGCCTTATTCTCGACGCGCAGCCGGTCAACGACATCACCCGAGGGAGTCTTTGGAATATAAAAATAAGTTCCATAGGAAACAGCAAGAAGAAGGACTCCGGTAATGAGCAAAAAAAGACGCATGGAGTAAGGGAAAGTTTTAGATGTTTATTTCCGCCGGCTTGGGCGATAGAGCAAACAAATGCCGATAACGCTCAATATCTTCAGCAGCCACGCCGGTTCCTCGGACAACGCACGTTAACGGATCTTCGACTACCGAAACGCGGACGCCGATCTCCCGATGAATCAAAGCGTCCATGCCGCGCAAAAGGCTCCCGCCACCCGACAAGTAAATGCCCTGCCGAAGAATATCCCCCACCAGCTCCGGTGGAGCCGATTCAATAACCTCCTTGATCGTTTCCACAATCGTCCGGACGGACCGCTGCAACGCCGCGCGAACCTGCGTCCCCTTAACGAGGACTTCCCGGGGCAAGCCCGTAGCCATATCGCGTCCTCGAATCGCAAACTCTAATCGCTCATCCAAGGGCAACGCGGAGCCAATCATCACCTTAAGCTCCTCAGCCGTCGGTTCTCCGATGGCCAGCTTATATTCGTCGCGAACGAATTTAATAACGTCATCATTCAACTTATCGCCGGCGACTTTAAGGCTTCGAGCAGTCACCACACCCCCCATAGAAAGAATAGCGATTTCCGTCGTTCCTCCTCCAATATCCACAATCATGTTGGCCGTCGGCTCATCAATGGGCAGCCGCGCGCCCAGGGCCGCCGCTACCGGCTCTTCAATTAAATATGCTTTGGCTGCTCCGGCGGATAAAACCGCGTCTTCCACCGATTTCCGCTCGACTTCCGTAAGATTCGTGGGAACGCCGACGACGGCTCGAAAAAAATTCATCAAGCGATTCCCCGCCGTGCGCTTAAAGAAATACCGGAGCATTTCTTCCGTCATTTCAAAATCCGAGATAACGCCATTAAGAAGCGGCCGGATAACCGAAATATGAACCGGGGTTCGCCCCACCATTTTCCGAGCCTCCTCGCCAATCGCTAAAACCTGATTGGTTTTTAAATTAACCGCGGCCAACGACGGTTCCGAAAGAACAATACCCCGATCCTTCACATAAACCAGCGAATTCGCGGTTCCCAAATCAATGCCTAAATCTTTAGAAAAATAGTTAAACATGGTTTGCAGTAGCGGATAGCAGCCGGAAGACTTCTTCCTTGCTCATTAAAGCCGCCTCCTTTTGATTTCGTTCCTTTACCTCAATCTTGTCGCCGGTCCGGTCGCTTACAACTAATCGCCACGGAATGCCAATCAAATCTGAATCGGCCATTTTCTCGCCCGGACTAGCTTCTTTGCGATCATCGTATAGTACCTCGATACCCTGGGCTTGTAAATCGGAATAGAGAACATCGGCCCGAGAGGCAGCCTCGCCAAAAACGAGAAGATGCGCCCGGAAAGGAGCGATAGATTCCGGCCACGCAATTCCCTGAGAATCCGCAAAAACTTCCACCAAGGTTCCCATGAGGCGAGTGATGCCGATGCCGTACGAACCCAAGATCACTGGTTTTGCCGCTCCGCTTTCATTCTTATACAAAAGGTTCAACTGTTCGGATTTTACGGCACCAAAGCTGAAAATATTTCCCACCTCGATTGCTTTTACCTCCTCCAGATCCTCCCGCCCGACGCCCAATTGACCCAGCACATCATCGCTTAAAACCTCTTTATTGATGGCGATTTTCTTTCCATGATGAAGGTAAATTGTATCTTCTCCAGCCTCCGAGAGCGTTTGGAATTCATGGCTAAATCGCGTGAATGCCCCGCCGGACGCAAAGGTTAGAAAAGTAAGATCTCCTAATCCCACTCTCTTGAAAACCCGAAGATACGCCGCTGTCGTCGCCTCATAGATCTTTTGATGCGATGCTTCATCCGGTGAATACGAATACATGTCTTTCATCAGAAACTCCCGCCCCCGCATAATACCGGATTTTGCCCGGAGCTCATTCCGCAATTTCGTTTGAAATTGATATACGCACACCGGCAAATCCCGGTAACTGGAAATATACAGCTTCATCATTTCAGTGATCGGCTCTTCATGCGACCACCCGAATCCCACGTCACCACCATTCTTGAGTTGCGATTTAAACCATACATCTACCTTTTTATCATCCCAACGATCAGTCTTTTCCCATAACTCCTTACGCTGGAGCGCCGTCATAATAAGCTCTTGACCCCCTACCGTATTCATTTCCTCGCGAACGATATTTTTTATTTTCTCGATGACGCGCAGACCCAAAGGCAAGTAAGCATAAACTCCCGCCATCTCCTTATGAATATAACCGCCGCGAATCAAAAGTTGGGCGTTTTTTGCCTCTTCATCTTTGGGCGCCTCTCGGCGCGTCTTCGTAAAAAGAATGGACTGCCGCATTAAGCCCATCCTATCAAATCCCAAGCCCTAGTGCAAAAAATTACCGAGTGGACTTGGACGATGAGGTAGCTCCAGTGGAAGTCGCGACGGCGGACGACGACGTCGCCATCATAGAGCTGGTGGTGGCCGCGGTCGCGGAAGAAATCGTCGAGGTGCTGGAACGGCTAAAAACACTTGCCGACGGCCGGATGGTCATGACGAAAACCAGCATATTATCGGAGTTTTTGGATATCGTCGACAAGGGAAGATCAATGGAGCCAAAAGCAGGATCGTTCGATAAACGTTCCTTGAATGACACCGCGCTCATTTCATCCGGCGCTCGCGCATTAACGACGACCGGCAAAGTTTCCCCCTGGATAAAAATGCGATCGATAAAAATACCGGATGATTGCGCCAGGTTATACAACTTCTCGATGAACGGAACCGGCGTCTTTCGCTCCTCTTTCGCCTTTCGCACGGACGCAACGACCCGGTTGAGCCGGTTCTGGATAATTCGAACCGCCTCAAATTCCTTGGCCTCAGCGGGAGACCCCAGGGCGGATTCCTGAGATTTAATGGAATCCTCTAAATTCATAAAAAAGAAATCTGCGGCAACGAACGCTCCCAAAAAGAAGATCAAAATCGCCAATCCCATTGTTCGCCAGACACGGACGAAATTCAATAACTCTTGCCGCCGGTATTCCTCTTCCGTACCCGGAGAAGCCAGACTGATCATCGTATCGGCAAACCGGGGCATGCGGCCGCGAAGCGCGGAGCTGGTGGCAACCGCCAGCTCTTCATTAATAGAAGAGAGCCCGACCGCAGGACCGGCGGATTTTAGAAAATCGGTCATGGAACGAATCGCCGAAGCCTGCCCCTGAAGAGCTTTTTCCATCGCGGCGCCCAAGACGACGGTGGGAGCCAAATAATAAATCGCGTCCAGATTGCCCGGCCAATGACTTCTCAAAAAATTAATAACTCGCTGGGTTTCCCGGGACAAAGCTTCTTCCAAAACGCGTAAGGTAATCTGTGTCTCCTGCCAAGGGCTAAAACGGCTAAAATACAGATATCCTCGCCGAATAATGAAAAAGGCGAGGCCGTCACTCGTCAGACGCGTAAGGATGACCGACAAATCCTTAGTGCTTAAGTCGGCCCGAAAAAGACGCGCCAGAGCCAACCCGCTCGATTCAACAGCCACGACAACAAAATGAGATTCCTCTAGAACACGGATAAAATCGTCCACAACGCTTCGAGGAGCGAAGGCGGAAAGAATCTCTGTTTGCCCATCGGGCTCTTCTTTGATCTTTTCCCAATCCGCGTAAACCTGAGAATACTCGAGAGGAGAAGCCATCTGCAGATTCAAAGAAACTGCTTCCTCCAGTCGCTCGGCCGATGCTTTCGGCAAGGGAAACGCCTGCGTATAAATAGAATGCTCCGGAATGGTTAAAACAACATAAGCCTTTCGGGATCCCGTTGTAATTTGCCGATGAAGCTCCGTCGCCGCTGCCTTCAGGAGGCCGGCATCTTTTACTTTGCCGTTTTCGATAGCCCCGGCGGGCAAGCGCACCGATGACGTCTGAGCCTCACCGCCCTTCACGATAATAAATTGCAAAAGATTGCCGCTGATTTCCAATCCCCCCACCGGCGGGTGCGGATTGATGAAATGAAGGAATCTCCGTATGACGAGGAAGAATAATTTAGACATACACTATTTAAAAAAGCGGACTATAAGAGAATTTCCCTAAACGATTCGATTCGAACATCGCCCGTGGCGCTATTCACATTCAGTGTCGCTCGCATCTTCCGCTGTTTGCTCTGGGTTATGCCCGTCGCGGTAACCTCATGCTTGCCGGCTTGCGGCGTATCGCAGGCGACAGTTACAGTGCGAGAATCCTTGCAGATAATAATAGTAGCCGTAGTCCGAGAATTGATGGGCAGAATATAAGGAGAGCCGCTCGTCGTATAATCGATATTTTTATTTCGGACCACTTGTAGAACGCCATCCTCCACCCCGGATCGAGCCGCCACTAAAGCTTCGAGCGATAGAGAAGCTCCGAAACCGGATTCATTCAAAAAGTATCCAACCAGAAGTCCGGCGGCCGCCACTTCCACAACGACGCCGCCGATTAAAAGAGTCATCACGAGCGCCGCCAGGCCTCGCTTACCGCTCCATGATAGTTCCACAACCTTAGTATACCGGCTATAAAAACCGGGAACAAGATAATCAAACGCCGATATCTTTGACCGTCACGGCAACCAATAGAAGAATGAGGATGATAAAGCTCGCCAAAGTGGCCCGCTGCGTAAACCGCTGCGAAAGCGGCGATCCTTTTATCCGTTCGATGACCAAAAAAAGGAGCCGTCCTCCATCGAGAGCCGGAATGGGTAAAATGTTAAAAACCGCGAGATTCAAAGAAATGAGGGCAAACAGCTGAAGGAGAGATTGCCATCCCTCTTCCGAAGCCGCGATGCCGATTTTAAAAACACCAACCGGACCCGATACCTGGCTCAAATCAGCCTGCCCCATGATCGCTTCCCCAATGAAAGAAAAAAATTCCCGGGTTATAGAAAAAGAAGCGACGAGACCATCCCGGAGAGCAACCCCCCAGGGCTTAGCCGCCATACCCGCATCCACCAGGGCAATCCCCAAGGCGCCTTGTCCCGGCGGAATCTCGACGCGCGGAACGACCGACACAATCACCATCTCTCCGTTCCGCTCCAACGATAACGCAACTTCTTCTCCCCGATGATCATAAATAAATTCGGTGAATCTCGAAGCGCCGTTCTCCGCAAGAAAAATATCGGAATTTGCTTTCGCCTCCACAAGACGATCTCCGGGCAGAATGCCGGATGCGGCGGCGGGCGATTCCGGCGCAACGCCGGAGATAAGAACCGCCGACGGAATTCCTTGTGTGAAAATAAACGAGATAATCAGCCAACCCAGAATGAAATTCATTAAAACGCCTCCGATAATAATTGAAAATCGCTTTCCCCACGAAGCCGTATTAAAACGGCGCCCCGCATCGGCATCGACCGCCATCGACTCCCGTTTTTCCGGCCACTCACTCTCCTCTCCCAACAGACGAACAAAGCCTCCGGCCCAAATCCAGTTCAAGCTATAAATAGTTTCTCCGATTTTTTTCTTCACGATGGCCGGCGGGAACCCAATACCGAATTCCTGAACCACAACACCCGAAAGCTTCGCAACTGCAAAATGGCCAAACTCATGAACTAAAACCAAAATCGCCAAAAAAATAAGGACTAAAAGAATATCGATGATCATGCTAAAAGGCTTTTACTCGTTCAACTCCGTGACTTTCGACGCAATGAACGATTCAATGGTCTCTCCCGTAGTATGACTGATCTTATCTATCTTCTCTTTCAGTAAAAACTTATCGTCTTCCGTAATCTTCTTTTCATCCGCTTGCGCTTTAATCTTCTTCAAAATTTCGTCGCGCAATGTCCGAATCTTGATCTTCGTCTCTTCCGCTTCCCGCTTAACCAGCTTAATGAGTTCCGCCCGCCGCTCGTCGGAAAGAGGCGGCAGCGAAACGCGGACCGTATTCCCTTCCGCCCGGGCAGAAACCTTAATCATCTGCTCGATTGCCGATCCGACGGCCGCCGCCATCTGAGGATCCCAAACAGAAACTTGAATTTCCCGTGGAGGAAGAATCGTAATTGATCCCAATTGCTTAACTTTCATCTGCTGTCCCAGATAATCAATAGAAATATCCTCGACTAATTTCGCCGAAGGCCGCCCCCCGCGGATGCCCGCAAGAGTTTCTTTAAAAGCCGAGAGAAGCTCGGCCGCTTTTGAATCGAATTCTTTTATAATATCCATTCCAAGATACTAATCTTTCGTGCCCACCACTATAGTATCATGAAACACAGAAATCGACGAAATCTTTCGCGCGAGGCGGGGATCAAATACTTGCCAGCTTTTTCCTTCATCCTGAGTTTTGAAAATCCGCTCGCTGGAAGCGGCGAAAAGCGTCCCGTCCCTAAACGCTAAAACACTCAATTCCGAAGCCTCTTCGGGAAAAGACCGGAATTCTTGCCATGTCTCTCCCCCATTGGTAGATCGAATAAAACCGTAATCCGTAAGAGCATAAACGAACCCTGGCCGGGAAGAATCGCCGGCAAGCGCCCGGATCGTATTGGCGCCGCGGTACGGATCAAGAAATGTCCGGCGCCGGAAAACAACCCCGCCATCCTCACTAACATAAAATCCCCCTTTCCGAGGACCGATATATAACCGATCTCCATCGATGAGAAAATGACGGATACCCGAATCAAAAACAGCGAGAGGAGCAAGGGAGGAATCCCGGAGAGAAAGACGCAAAAGACGCCCGTCGCCCATGCCAAGATAAATTCGATCATCCATCAATCCTAGCGAGGCAACGGCAGAATTTCCGTCTCGAAAAATCTCAAACGACGTTTTAAAATCGTCGCGAGTCAGGAAAACCCGGCTCCCGTCATCGGAAAAAAGAGCGGCGACGGCATAGGATTGATCCGCATCCTTGAAAAACCGGAGCGCAGAAACCGAGGTATTCTTATCGCCATCCGGAAATATCACCGCATCAAACCGCCGGCCTTCATCAACGCTCACAAAAAGGCCGCGATCCGTGGAGGCAAAAATGGAGTTGTCGGAAATCTGAAAATCGATAACATCCGGGTAAGCGTTCCCGTAAAGATTGCTCGAATAAGCGCGGCCGGTCTTATCCACCAGACCGATAACGCCCTCTCGCAAAAGCCAGGTATCCTTAGCAGCATTCGTCACCGAACCCAAAACATCAGCCCGGGAATACGAGCCTAAAAAAGAACCTCCGCTTATCTGCAAAAGAAGGATAAGCCCTCCCCAAACGAGGGCGATAGCAAGAACCGGCATATATAGAAGATCAGGTTTAACGCCACTCCAACACCCGTAGTTGTAAACGGACATTGGTATTAAAAGCTTTGATAACCGAAAGGCGCCGCAACGCTGATTTAATATATTCTACATTCTTTATAGGGTCTTTGTCAAGTTCTTTTAGCAGCGCGGTAAAATATTCGTCGACGGCGTCATCGTCGATTACTTTTTGAGAAAGGAGCTCGGACAACGATCTGCCCTTTGCCTCAGGAGCCGGACTTTTCTCCCGGGTCAATACCGAAGGAATGTAGATCTTTTGCAATCGAGATCGAAGCGTCGCGAAAATGCTTTCGGGATTTTCCACGCTCATCAAAATCAATCCCCAGGCAGGCGGCTCCTCCACGATTTTCAAAATCGCATTTTGCGCCTCATCGGTTAACGCCTCGGCGGTATCGATAAAAACCGTCCGTCGCGGAGAAGCAACCGGCCGGGAGTAAAGAAAGTGAGAGATATTTCGAACCGCATCAATGCCAATGGTCTTTTTCTCGTCCGGAACAATTTCCAGGTATTCGGATAACGGCTTGCCGGATGCCGCGCCATCGGGATACTCCAACATTTGCGCAATCCCCTGCGCCAGTTCCCGCCTCCCCTTGCGATTACCTATCCCCGATCCAAAAAATAAATACGCATGCGAAAGCGCATCTTTTTCGCTAAGATGTTTAAATTTTTCTTGGATTTTGGAGAAAGAATGCATGCTAATTTTCTAATTGGAAGACATGCTATTTGCGGGCGACAAGAACGATATCCCGCTCCAGACGATCCGCGATGCGGAGCGAACGGAAACCCACGGCTTTCAAAGTCTTGAGAACCCTCCCTTCATCCATCCGGTATCGGGTGGTGAAATCCATTTTCTCATGACGAGCAAGTGCGTGATAAACCGAAGGTTTCAAATAACGGTACCGCCCAATATGGAAACGGAATAAGCGCTCTCTCTCGGAATTCGGCCATATTTTATCCATTAAAAGAAAGGTGCCGCCAGGAGTAAGCCTCTCATAAATTGCTTTAAATAAAGCAACCTTATCCTTCCAAACAAAATTATGAATAGTCCACGTCGAAACGATGATATCGTAGGGATGACTGCGATTCAAATAAGACAAGCAATCTTCAGTTATAAATCGAAGCCGTCCTGTGTACTGCCCAAGTTCGCGCTTAGCTACCCGGATCATCGAGGCTGATTCGTCAAGCAAGTCCATACGCGTCGGAGTTTGTTCGAGTAAGGGCCTTGCCGAATCCCCCTCCCCGCATCCGATTTCAAGCACACGGTCTCCCTTTCGATATATCTTCTTAAACTCAAGCGCCATGACAAAGCGCAAAAGCGTATTCCCCGATGTCAGGGCCAGGATTTGTTTATTTTGATCCCGCAACTCCTGTCCGTATCTATTTTCCATACCATCTACCGCTTATTAAGAAGCGTCCGCTTGTAGACGTCCAAATGCGATAGAATGAGCCCGGCGCCTTTGGCCACGCAGAAAAGCGGCTCTTCGGCCACGTAGGCCGAAACCCCCAAGATGCCCTTAAAAAATTGCGCCAAGTGTCCCAATTGGGCGCCGCCGCCGGAGAGAATAATCCCCTTTTCCATCACATCCGCCACCAATTCCGGCTGGGTCTCGTTAAAAACATTTTGCACCGCCGCGGCGATATCCAAAAGATGCGGATGAAGCGCCTCCGCGACTTCATTCGAATTGATCACCAGATCCTTAGGAAGTCCCGTGATTAAATCGCGGCCTCGAATCTGCATCTCCTTTTTTGCCTTGAGCGTCAACGCCGATCCAATATTTAATTTGATGGCTTCGGCCGTCTGCTCGCCGATCGCCAGGCTGTATTTCTTCTTAATATAGTCCGCAATCGCCTGATCGAATTTATTCCCGGCGATCCGGAGAGAAGCCCAGGCCACGATGCCGCCCAAAGCGACAACGGCCACTTCTGACGTTCCGCCTCCAATATTGATAATCATATTGCCGGAGGACGAATTAATCGGAATATCCGCGCCCAACGCGGCCAAAATCGGCTCCCGGACCACGTGCGCTTCCCGCGCGCCCGCTTCCCGTGCCGCATTCATCACCGCCCGCCGCTCGGTTTGCGTGATGCCCGCCGGAACAGAGATCACCACATCCGGCCGAAAAATATTGAAAGATCCGCGCGCTTTGGAAATAAAATATTTAAGCATCGCCTTAGTGATGTAATAATCGGCGATCACTCCATCACGAAGCGGCTGATACGGCCGGATATCATCCGGCGTCCGCCCTACCATTTCCTTGGCCTCGCGGCCCACCGCTAAAACCCGGTTATCCGGAAGCGACAAAGCCACCACAGTTGGTTCGTTGATAATAAAACCCTTCCCCGGGACGAATACGATAGTATTGGCAGTTCCCAAATCAATGCCGATCTTTCGAGTAAACATAGTAGAAACTGCCTACAGACTACCGCTTACGGGCTACAGCGTCAATCAATTACACCCCCAACACCCGAATATCGGCTCCGATGGAATTTAATCGTCCGGCGATCTCCTCATACCCGCGGTTGATCGAATAAACATTCCGCAAGATCGAAACACCATCAGCGGCAAGCATCGCAATTAAAATAATCATCGCGGGCCGGAGAGCCGGCGGGCAGACGACTTGCGCCCCCTTGAGCGGCGTTTTTCCGGATACAAAAACGCGGTGCGGATCGGCCAAAGAAATCTGCGCGCCCAAGCGGTTTAACTCCGTAAAATAAATAGACCGGTTCTCCCACATCCAGTCGTGAATGAGCGTGGTTCCCGTAGCCTGCGTGGCGATCGGAACGAAAAACGGAAGATTGTCGGAATTAATCCCCGGGTACGGCAGAGGATGGATTTTCTCCGCAAGCGCCTTAAGATGAGATGGAAAAACCGTTATATCAGCAAGGTTAGTTCTGCCGTTGTAAGATTTATACGGCCGGGAGATTTTAAATTTTAATCCCATCTTCTCAAGCTTTAACAATTCGAGAGACAAGAAGTCGATCGGCGAACGCAAAATGGTGAGTTTCGATCCAGTCGTAATCGCCGCCGCAATAAACATCATCGACTCAATCGGATCTTCGCTATTATGATATTCGAGCGGCTCATCAAGCCCCGCAATTCCATGGATGGTAAGATTGGTAGTGCCGATGCCGTCGATCTTTACCCCCATCTTCTCCAAGAAAAAACACACTTCTTGAACCTGATAATTGGGCGGGGCAAAACGGAGCGTGGTTACGCCGGGAATTAAAGCCGCGGCAAGTAAAATATTATTGGCCGCCGTATCGCTCGCTTCATAAAGCGCAATATCGCCGGGCATAAGCTTTTTTGCCTTAATTTCATAATAATCTTCTTTGGTTACGATGCTCACCCCCAGATTCTCCAGTCCATACCGATGAGCGGCGATCGTCCGATCCCCCATTTTACATCCCCCAGCATGCGGTAATTTAAATTCACTATAACGATTAACAAGAGCCCCGATAAACATGAGACTTGACCGAACGCGGGAGGCCGCCGGATTCTTCAAATGCGCGAGAGAAATTTTCTTCGGCGGAACAATCTCCACGCTGTTTTTGGCAATCCACCGAACCGAAACCCCGACGCTCTCCATAATCTCAATCAACCGATACACCTCCTCAATGCGAGAGATGCCGTGAAGAATGGTTCGGTTCCGGTTAAGAAGAGATCCGCAGAGGAGCGCCACCGAACCATTCTTGGAAAAGTTAGTTGTAATCTTGCCGCTTAATTTCCTTCCTCCCCGAACTTCAAAATCGATGGACTGCGGGATGGCCAAAATTTGGCGATCCAGGACTTTGCTGATTTTGGAGAGTTCCCGGGTGCTAAAATTCTGCTTCCCGCCTTCCATTCGGGCCACAGCAGACTGCGACGTGTGAAGCGCCTTGGCAAAGGCGGCCTGGGTCAACCCCCGCTTTTCCCGCAGATCTTTGATAAAAAAACCTATTTTTTCCTGCTCCCCCTGAGGATCACTTTTAATAGCCATATATCACATATGATATATCGATACCAAAAGATGTCAAAGTGGAAAATAATACAACCCTAAACGCGGCATTCCTTAGCGCGCTAAGGGTTGCAGAGATTTTGATTTACCCCGAACTAATCGAAAGGTTGCAAGAAAAATCTCAGAAAAACTTGAAAGGTGCTGCGGCGGGGAGAGGGGCCGAGCTCTCCCCGCCGACCGCGAGAATTTAGTAGAAAGGCACGGACACGCCTCCTTGCAGGCGGTTGGCTCGGCGTCGCCGAGCGCGTTTACGGCACGAGTTTTTTCATCCTACCGCCTCCTTTGACCACCGGCTTCGGCAAACCGGCTCGAATGCGAGACTCGACCTGCTCTCCGAATCCCAGCTGGAAAGCAAAAGCGAAAGTCTCGTCGCGCGTTCGGCGCTGCGCTTGGATGAAAGACCAACAGGTGGTCTCCATCCCAACGCAGCCGCACCGCTCCTTGGCCGCGTAGCGCTCGGCCAGCTCCTGGTCGATCGCTAGAAGCTTCCTTCCCACATCCGCGGGAGACGGGGAGGAGCATCCGAAGACCCGCCAAGCCCAGAATGCCTCATACTTCTTGCGGCCAAACTTCAAGGCTCTCGCAAGAAGAACGAAGCAAAAAATCCCGAAAACTCCCAGAACGAAACACAGGGCTCCGATCAGAATCAAAACATCCATGAGCTCTCTCCTTTCCGAGGGTTCTGCCCCCGGCAACCACAGCGGGTCTGCCGCCATGGCGGTTACTTCAGCGAAGCGTTCAAGATATTTACCCTAGCACCAGTTGGTGCGTGGGTTTACTTCACATGCCTAATTTCAGTCAAAAATAACTACTTATCGCACGGTAAACGTTTGCAAATATCCTGAACGCTTCGCTGAAACCTCCTATTCAATGTACGTCATAATTATAAACCTATTCATATTATTTGTCAATCCCAAGTCGGCATTATGTCGCCTAGGCGGTATAATGCCGACTTAATTTTCAGCCGCAGTTTGGAAGAATAAAAAAATTGCAGAAAAAGAAAGCCTAGAATATAGTAAGGAACATATGCCCATGCTTCTCCGACGGCTTCTCTTTTATTTCTTCGCCGTCTTATTTGTGGCGGTAAGCACCATCCTTACCCTCTATACGATCGGCTGGCAAGTGGATTTGCGGGAATGTGACTGGCGTCATCCGCTCGATTGCCCCATCCAGAAAACCGGGGCCATGTTTATCGAAACCGATCCGCGCGGCGTTGAAATTGAAATTAATGGCCGGAATTATGCCGATACATCGAGCCTTATTGAAAGCGGAACCCTCATCCGGAATCTGGAGCCAGGCCCGCATCGCCTCCGGATAACCAAAGCCGGCTACCAACCCTGGGAGAAAAACCTGGAGGTTGCTTCGGGCCGCGTAACCGAAGCTTTAAACGTTCTGCTGATTTCCCAAACCCTGTCCGCGGAACCGCTTCCCCTCCCCGCGCTGCGAGGCCAATCGATCGCCGCCATCAACTCCCGGGGCGATAAGTTCGTTCTTCAAAATGATTCCACAAGAACTTTTTACCTTTATGACCTCAACGATCCTCAGACAATTCTTAACCTATCTTTGGTCGCCCGAAATTTAACTCAGGGCGATATCCGAAAAATAACTTTTAACCCCCTAGACGACCCCACGCTTATTACGGAAACGACCAAGGGGCTTTACCTTATCGATCTTCGACGAACCCAAGCCTCGATCATCACGACCAACCTGCCTTTTTGGGACATAGACGGCGGCACCATTTATTACACCACCTCCACGCCCTCCCTTATCCGCCGGTTCAACCTCGTCACCAAAACCCACACCAATGAGAGCTGGCGCGCGGCCTCGACCACCATTACTACCCTTCGGGCTTCGGGAAGCCGGCGAGCCGTCCTCACCAAAACCAAAGACCTCTTCCTCGGAAGCGATGGGGTTCCGGAATTAATCAATAATCACGTGGAATTTTTTTCTTTCTCGCCGGACGGGCGAAAACTCGCCTACGTGCGCGATAAGCAAATCCACATTTATCTGATGGATGATCTCATTCGCCTCGGCAAACGGGCCGGCGAAACCATTTCTCTCGATCTTTCCGGAGATTTTTCTTCGCTTGCATGGTACGACGATTCCGCCCACCTTCTCGCAATCTACGGTGGGAATCAATCGTACCGCGTGGAACTTGTGGAGATCGACAACCGCGATGCGGTAAACCGCTATGATCTTATAAACGGAGCTGCGAGTGCGTACTACGATGCGGGGCTCCGCCGCCTGTTTCTAACGCAAAACAATCGCCTCCTGTTTCTTCCGATACAATAAGAAGAGCGCCAGCGCGCCGCCCAAAAGATCATCGAACAAATCGATAAGGGTATCGTAGTACCAATTCACATAACTGCCGCTTGTATAATACACCCAGCGAAAAAGGTTCTTCTCCAAAAAATCAAAAGCGAATTCGGCGAATTCCCAGAAAACGCCGATTAACGCCACAAACGACAATCCCATTAATAGAAAAACCCAGAACCGGTCGTCACCCGCCAACCGGAAGCGATTATTCAAATAGATAAAAACCAAGGCCACCCAAAAACCGCCCAGCACATGCATGGGTTTATCGAGCCACCGCATTCCAGAAATCTTCAAAATCCAATACCAGTGATAATACGTGGCTACCCCGTGAATCAGGGCAATCAGAACAAGAACCCAGATAATTGTCCGCAAAGAAACCATAGTTGAATTGTATCAAAAAATCGCCCTCACAGCGATTTTTTTACTGACCAAGTCAATCGGAAGGAAAGTTAGGCCTCAATGCCTCTATCCCCTTCTTCCGTTTTCTCTTCGTCGGGAATCGGCGCAGCGGCGGGTTGCGCCTCTTCGGCATCCGCGCCATCCTCCTCCTTCACACCATCTTCTTTTTTAATTTCGTCGTCCATGAGTTTGTATAAACTTTCTTAATACGACCATTTAAACATCGCTCGAATTACGAGTAGCTCTTTACCTTACTCTATCCCCCATCAGAACACAAGGAGTAAACGCGTTCTTTCAGACTTAGCAGAGTCGAAGGTCCTATTTTGGAGAAATGCAATCTTTAGGATTTTTATAAAACCCGAAGCCACTAAAAAAATAATGGACTCAGGTTTTGGCAGTGGGACTCCGAAGAATCCCGCTGCCGGTTGAGGTACTACAGCTCCTCGTAGGAACCCTGCGCCAGGAGAACCCACGCGTAGCCGCGTCCGCAGAGAACGGGAGCGACTTGCCGAAGCCTGTCGACGATGAAACGACGCCGCCGACCGAGGCTCAGCTCCCGCTCGAGGTAGCCGTTGGCGAAGATCACGACCTCGAGCGGTTTGGTATTCGCATCGAGCGAGCTGCCCTCCATCACCCAGACCACGATCTCGCCGGGCCGAAGTGTCCCGTCGAGGTTGTTCTCGGTCGAGAGGGCGGACGCTACGATCGCAGGGAGCGCGTCGACGACAACCCGCAGCGTCCCCGGAGGAACATCAGCCTTGTGGCGAACGAGCACGAGCGGCATATACACCCCCTTATGAACGAGTGAATTGCGGTCCTCCTCACAACGCGGACGGACTACGAGCCGGCCGAACGCTCACACGTCATCGACCAGCCGCTCTGCGCGCCGGGTGGCCTCATCTCGACGAAGAAGCTGTTATAGCCAGACGCCCTAACGCCGATCAAAGCTCCCGGAAAGAGCCTCTTCAGCTCCACAAGAGCTTCATGAACCGACGTCATGCCTGCCACAGCAACTTGAACCTTCGCCTCGAGCTCAGCAAACCAAGACAGATCCAAACCAACACCTCCACGTCAAAGGGTCACTGCAGATCCTCGTAGGAGTAGGAGCTCGACGCCCTCCTGCTACCACGTCGCTCGAAGAGCGAGCGAAGCCCCACGTAGATGAGGAAAACCCCGACGAACGCAACGGCGCTCTGCGTGAGGTAGGCGACCATGAATGGCCACCCCAGTTTCCCCGCACCGCCACCGACGAGAGGCGAAACGAGCACGACGAGAACTCCTCCGATGGGGAACAACTTTTCCATAAAACCTCTTTCGACTTATCCGACGTTCACTGCAAACGAAGCGTTAGAAAGGTACAACGAGCGCGTTTACTGCAAGCGCTCTTCTAAAATTCTGAAGAAATTTATCGAACTCAGAAACTTAGAACAGCGGAGCGGCGGGAGAACGAATCTCTCCACGCCGCTCGGTGGCGTACTAGACGTTCGAAGGCCGCGGAAGGCAGGTCGAGACCTTCTGGTAGTCGGCCCGACTGAGGCGGATGATGAACTTCGGACCAGGGGCGACCTCGAGGGTCGGCCTCGGCTTCTTGTTGTCGATCCGCACCTCCACGTTCGCGATCTGCATCAGGAAGCCAGCGATGTTGATCTTCCCATCGACGGTCTTCATGACCCACGCCGTGATCACCGCCTCGTTGGCCTGCGAGAAGTAGTCGCCACAGACGGACTTGATGGCGGGCACACCGAGATCCGCCACCTTGGCGAGATTCTGCTCGCCATCCATCTGGAAAGGAACGACACCAACCGCGACCGCAAAAAGTGCCACCAGCAGGCGCCTCATGGGATCCTCCGAATTCAATGAACATTACCACGCAACCCCGTGGTTAGGACTACTTTGCAAATAGTAAAACGAAAATAGCACTTTAGGTGCTACTTCGTCAAGGAATTAGCGCTTCTGCCACTGTCCCGCTTTGGAACAATGTGACCCTTAGATAACCTAACAATCACCTTTATATAACGCTTCCTTTAACGCACGGATATAATCGTTGTAGCGATCTTTTTTCATATGCCCCTCGTCACCAAAACCAAGATTTTTTCTCTCTTCGATAAAATCTAAGTTTATAGTGCCTCGATTAATATCTAAAAAGTAGACCACTCGATATCCACCACTTTTTCCCTTATTACTATCGGGATTTGGAATGCCAGCTGCCCATGCCTCGTAGCGATTTCTCGGGGAACGATAAATAAGTTTCTGTCGAGGAATTTCAATTCTGCTAACTGTTGGTGCCCAACTTTTTATCCGCCCTCGAACAACCTGAGAAACATTCAGACTATCACACATACGGACAAACTGCTCCCGCTCAATATAAACCCACGCCATGGAGCAATCTATGCTGGAAAGAATTCAATATCACGCGAGTAAGCGTAATCCACGACTTCTAACGGTTTCGAATAAAACCAAGGAGCTTCAAGGTGTGTTTGAGCAACTATTTTCTCAGTAGACCATCCGCCAAATTCATCGCAAATATTTTTTAGTAAGATTTTCTGTTCAGGAGAAAAAGCGGATTCGTCAAGCTTACTTTCATCCTTAAGAGAAAAATTTATTAATTCTCTATCCTTGTAGGGCATCGACTCTGTGTCGATAGCGTTTGCGATTTTTAGCGACGCTAGGACTTTTTCTACGGTCGCAGGAACCGGACCATACTCTTCGTGAATATAAATGTCACCTGTAACCGGCCGTCCATGATCGCGGTAATGAATAAAATCCAAATAATATAAAAGTTTATTTAACTTCGTTTTGTGCAAATACTTATTATTGCAATACTTTATAAAGTATAAAACGGCGCTCTGATAGAGGCGCTCATCTATTTTGGATTCTAGGAGTACACCCATGCTGTTTTTAAGTATATCACAATTATATCTAGGCGACGCTGTGGAGAAGAACACCTTACAGGAGGGGGTGAGAATCGTCAAATTAAAGCCAACTTTTCCAGCCCATAGGTATTTTCAATTTATTAAAAAATGATAAAATGTTTTCGCTAGGAGCTGACGAGGAAAGATGGGATCGCACTTTTTGGTGTTACATTATCTGAGGCTCTTTCCCCTCCCCCTCGTTAGGACACTGATACAGCGTCTTAACGTGGGGGGTTGAGGTCGAAACCCCCAAGTAATTAATCAACTTCTTCTGCGTATGGTGAAAACCAAAACAGGAGGAACAGCCCCAAAGTCTGGTCAATACCAGCCGGCGGGGACCAAAAAGGAGATTACCCTTTCAAAGGGTGATCGTGTCCCTCCGTACGATGGAAAAGCGAAAACTTTTAAGCTCGTCGATGAGACGAAACATAAAAAGTAAGTAGCTTCTTATCCTCGTCAGCTTATTAGCTTAGAGACGCTAGAAAAATTGACAGCAATGCCGGATTTCCTTCTCGTAAGCCGAGTTATCCACACTCGACTTTTTTTATTTTGATTCTAAAATAAAAATGCGACATCGGAGATTCCTTCTTATGCCGTTCTAAAACTCGTACGACAATTGAATAGATAAATTGGTTTCGCTTCCGTGAATGGCGGCGTCAGGAGTCTGATGTCGCAATCTGGCTACGTACGAGTTTCTACATAAGGAATTTTTACCTCGCCTGATGCCGTCTTTCACTGAAGCGATTTTTGTTTGTCTAATAGAAGTACTGCTATTAGAGTGTTATCCCTAGACTGGGCACGCACGGTCTAAATGGCTCTCCGGCCGTGGAGAGAAATAAATTACAAACTAAGCGCTGCTGTCGCTCTTTAAAAATTATGTTTGAAGAGAATCGCCGATGGGTTCTTACCGATTTCGGTGCAGTTCAATTCCTCACCGATCAGGTAAAACTTCAACAAGCGGTACAAGCGATTAACCAACTGATTGCTATTGTAAATCAACAGCAACAGAAAATTAATTTGCTTGAGAAGACGCAAAACGCCCGCATAGGCGGACGTTAGGCGAAATCCTGATAAAGTCCCGTTTACTTTTTGCAAGAGGTAGCGGGGCTTTTTCGGTTACAATGTTTAAAATCTACCAACCGTAATAATTTTTCGTTCCGGATTTTCCAGTATAAGGATTGTAATTACCCTTACTGGAATAATTATCAAACCGATAACTATTGGGGCTAGATCGGTAATAAGGCTGAACATACGTACCGCTGCTCCGGAAATAACCACTGCTTCTTACTGCGGCTTGCGTTGTATAAGCAAAAGCACCAATCACTAATAATACCGCGATCGGCAAAAAGAGGAGTAATTTCTTCATAAGATTATGATAGCAAGCCATCGCTATATTACCAAGTAAAAAAGTTGATAACCTGGGAAACTAATAAGCTTTAAATGGATAAAGCTCATATAAGCCTTTTATCAACTTTTCCAGCCTCAAAACCAGAGTAGGATTGCGACCCCTCAAAGTACTCCTCGGGTGTAACCCGCCCATTTAAAACTTTATTCATTACTTTTTGGTGAACCGCCTTCGATCGCTCTTTATTCACAGCCGCATAGTGACGAAGCGTAGTACGGGGACTTTTATGTCGAGCCAAATCGGACACGGCCGTTATATCCGCACCACCTTGGATCAAATGCGTTACAAATGATTTTCGAAAGAGATGGTGTTTGATATGTTTTCGAATCCCAATATTGGGACTGAATAGCACAATTAGCGCTTCTGCCACTGGGGGGCTCTTCGGGCTTTCTTCAAGCCATACTTCTTTCTCTCTACTACGCGGGCGTCGCGGGTCAAAAAGCCCAGTCGCCGCAACCGCTTCCGAAACTCCGGATTGAACTTGGTAAGCGCCCGAGCAAGGCCCAAAGCGATAGCATCAGCCTGGCCGGTTAATCCCCCGCCTCTAACTTTAACGACGGCGCCCAATTTGTCATCGAGCTTCATTTTCTCTATCGGGCCAACCACTTTCTTCTGCAGTCTCACCACTGGAAAATATGTGGCGAGCGGCTTTTCGTTAATCTCGATCGTGCTCCGCTTGGTAAAAAGCCGAACGCGGGCGATCGATTCTTTGCGCCGTCCCACGGCTTCAAAATAGTTTTCTTTTGCAGCCGGAGTTTTGGAAACCCGGGCGGCTGATTGTTTTTCTGCAGTAACTTCCATAATTATTCAATAATTAAACGTTTTATCCGCTTGGCTTGCAATCGATTTTTGGGCAGCATGCCTAAAACGGAATGCCGCAATACCCACGCCGGCCCCCGCTGCTCCCACATCATCGCCAGCGTTTTTTCTTTTAAATGCCCAATCTGCGTGGTATGCCGGTAAAATTTCTTCTGCTCCATTTTCCGCCCACCGACCGTCATTTTATCAATATTTTTCACGACTACCTGATCTTTGCCCTCAAATCGCGGCTCATAGGAGGCGTTTTTTTTATCCTGCAAAATAACCGCAATCTCGGCGGCTAATCGTCCTAATCGTTTTCCCTGGGCATCAATGGTATAGGTCATGAATCGTAGAGGATGAAACATGGAGTATCGTACAGGACTATGCTCTAGGTTTCAAGTTCTATGCGCTATTTCTTCCCCTCAATAATCATTTGAGCTATGTTATTGGGAACTTCTTCGTAACTGTCGAATTCCATCGTAAAGCTGCCGCGCCCCTGCGTCATCGACCGCAACTTGGTGGCATAACCGAACATCTCGCCTAACGGAACTTTGGCGTCGATCACCTTGATATTCGCCCGGTCATTCAAAGCTTCAATCCGTCCGCGCTTGGCGTTCAAATCGCCCACCACATCGCCCAAAAAGTCCGCCGGCGTGATCGCCTGCACTTTCATGACCGGCTCCAAAATAACTGGCTTCGCGCGCTTCGACGCTTCCTGGAGCGCCATGGCGCCCGCGATCTTAAACGCAATTTCCGACGAATCAACTTCGTGGAATGATCCGTCGTACAATGCCACTTCCAAATCAACCAATGGATAACCAGCCACCACACCCTTATCGAGCGCTTCTTTTATGCCCTTCTCCACTGCGGGAATAAACTCCTGCGGAATAATACCGCCTTTGATTTCGTTCAAAAACGTAAAGCCGGCGCCGCGTTCCAATCCTTTAACGCGAAGCCAAACATGTCCATATTGTCCACGTCCGCCGGACTGGCGGATATATTTTCCTTCCGCCTCGGCTTCACTTTTAACCGTTTCTTTATACGCCACCTGCGGCCGACCCACGTTGGCCTCCACGCCGAATTCCCGTTTCATGCGGTCAACCAAAACTTCCAAATGCAATTCGCCCATGCCGGAGATAATCGTCTCGCCCGTATCCTGATCGCCCGAAATCCGGAATGTCGGATCCTCTTCGGCCAATCGCCGCATGGCCATGCCGAGCTTCTCCTGATCCGCCTTAGTTTTAGGTTCGATGCGAACCGAGATAACCGGCTCCGGAAAAACGATTTTTTCCAAAACGATCGGCTTTTCAGGATCGCACAAGGTGTGTCCCGTCGATGTATTCTTGAGGCCGACAATGGCGCCCAAATCGCCCGCATTCATCTCTTCCACTTCTTCGCGGTGATTGGCGTGCATGCGAACAATGCGGCCGATCCGCTCTTGGTTGCCGGTTGAAGAATTCAGAATATACGTACCGCGCTTCATCACGCCCGCATAAATACGGAAGAAAGTAAGACTTCCCACGAATGGATCCGTAGCGATCTTAAACGCCAAAGCAGTGAGTGGCTCCTCGTCGGTGGGCGTCCTGATAATCTCCGCACTCGTCTTGGGATCGGTTCCCTTGATCGGCTTAATCTCTTCAATATCGATTGGCGAAGGCAAATAATCCAAAACGCCATCGAGCATTAATTGAACTCCCCGATTCTTCAGGGCAGATCCGCAGAAGACCGGAATCAACCGGTTTTCAATGGTTGCCTTGCGAAGCGCTCGGCGAAGAACCGCAATGTCGATCTCTTTCCCTTCCAAATACTGCGTCATCAATTCATCATTCGTCTCGGCAATCGCTTCCACCAGCTCCCCGCGCCGCTTTTCCGCTTCGGCTCTCAAATTTTCGGGAATCGGGCCGCGAATGATTTTTTCTCCATGCTCCCCCTCAAAGGCAATCGCCTCCATCATCAATAAATCAATCAATCCTTCGAAGTTCGCCTCAAGGCCAATCGGCAGCTGCACCGGAATAGCATTGGGATTCAATCGATCCTTGATCGACGCCAAAGAATTTTCAAATGAAGCGCCCAGCCGGTCGAGCTTATTGATAAAACAAATCCGCGGAACGTTAAACTTATCCGCCTGGTGCCAAACGGTCTCCGACTGGGGTTCTACGCCCGCCACACCGTCAAAAACAACAACGCCGCCGTCTAAAACGCGGAGTGATCGCTGCACCTCGACGGTAAAATCAATATGTCCCGGCGTATCAATAATATTGATCCGGTGTTCTTCGGAATCTCCGCGGGTTGATTTCCAAAAGCACGTGGTGGCCGCGGCGGTAATCGTAATACCCCGCTCCCGCTCCTGCTCCATCCAGTCCATCACGGCCTGACCTTCATGCACTTCACCGATTTTATGGGAAATGCCGGTATAAAAAAGAATACGCTCGGAAACCGTCGTTTTTCCCGCGTCGATATGGGCGATGATGCCGATATCCCGGTATCGCTCAATGGGATATTGTCGAGCCATAAAAGTTACCGCGCAAAGTGAGCAAAGGCGCGGTTAGCCTCTGCCATGCGATGGACATTTTGTTTCTTCTTAATCGCCGAACCGTCGTTCTTAGACGCCAAAATCAATTCTTCCGCCAATTTTTGAGCCATGGGCTTTCCCTTCCGGGACCGGGCCGCATCGATAATCCATTTGCAAGCCAAGAAAAATTTCCGTTCCGGACGAACATCGCGCGGAACCTGATAGTTGGCGCCGCCCACGCGCTTAGAAGTCACCTCTACCAAGGGCGATGCATTCTCCAGCGCTTTTTCAAAAACCGATACCGCCTCTTCTTTCGTATCCTTTTCGATCATCTTCATGGCATCATAGAAAACTCTTTCCGCCACCGATTTTTTCCCTTCGGACATCAAATAGTTAATAAAGCGGCCGGCTGCCATATTGCCGTAATTGATATCCGCTTCGTGCTCTCGCTTATGAGATCGTTTTCGTCGCATACGTGGACGCCAGTTTTAATTACTTCGGTTTTTTTACTCCGTATTTACTCCGCTCCTGCTTTCGGCCTTCAACGCCCGTGGCATCCAAAACGCCGCGAACTATATGATATTTAACGCCCGGCAAGTCTTTGACGCGGCCGCCCCGAACCATAACGATAGAGTGTTCTTGCAAATTATGTCCGATACCGGGAATGTAGGCCGTAACCTCCATGCCATTGGTCAACCGCACGCGGGCCACTTTCCGCAACGCGGAGTTCGGTTTTTTAGGAGTTACGGTGTAAACCTTAAGACAAACTCCCCGCTTAAACGGAGACCAGGAATATACCGGGCGGTTTTTAATCGTATTGAAATAAAAAGACATCGCCACCGATCGGGATTTCTTTTTGGGCGCGGTCCGCCCTCGTTTAATCAATTGATGAATAGTCGGCATAAAATAAAAAATGCCTGGAAAAGCCATATAAAGATAGAGAAGAAACGATCGATTGTCAAATGGACGGGCCAGGCGCTGCCTCAGATCCCCCGGCCCACAATCAGCCCAAACACAAACTGAGCAATGGGCGACAGAATGTAATACGATAAAAAGAGAGCGATAAAGATACCCGCAAACCCCAATCCGCCCACATACCGCCAGGCTCCCGGGAAAAGATCCATCACTACTTTCGATCCGTCGAGGGGCGGCAACGGTAAAAGATTAAAAATCGCGAGGAAAATATTGATATAAACGATAAACGCCAAAAACTCCACGAAGATAAACGAGCCATCGAAACTCCCGACGATTTGCGACGCAAAAAAGCGGATAAGGAATCCGAGGATGAGCGCTATCAAAAGATTCGCCAAAGGACCGGCAATCCCCACCTTTAAGGATCCGTATTTCTGATCCCGCAAGTTAAGCGGATTATACGGAACCGGCTTAGCCCATCCGATAAACATGCCGGAGGTGACAAGAAGCAACAACGGAACCAAGACCGTTCCCACGGGATCAATATGTCGAAAAGGGTTGAGCGTTAGCCGCCCTTCATTCTTGGCCGTATCATCACCTAATTGAGCCGCCATCCAGCCGTGCGCGTATTCGTGAAAAACGGCTGAAAAGATAACGATGACGTAAAGAAAAAGCGCGGAGCTGAGATTATTCATGTAAATAATTATTAGATTAGCAGTAGAAAGAGGCCACTTCCATAACCTTCATTAAGAGACGTTTTTAACCCCAAGATCCTGCGAAAAGAGGACGGAAAAGGCATTAATCCGCAAACCCTTGCCTATCGAGCAATTCATACTATATACTTCCCGGGTATGCGGCAATGCGCTATGTGCGAAAAAGGGTCACTCGTCCGCGTCTCTCGCGAGAAATTACGCGGTAAGTATAACCCGACCAAAATGGAAAGAAAATATCCGAATCTTCAGTACGCTCGCGTTGACGGCAAGCGGGTTTTTGCATGCACCAAATGCATCAAAAAACTAGCTCGGGTATAATTTCTCGATGAAGAATCTAGAGCCGATTGCGAATTTCGTTTTTGAAAGCGGGATTCTGTCGAAAACACCTCGTTCAGGATTATGGTTCTTGGGCACCGGCAATCAATCCGTGGCGGAGCACCTGTTCCGAACGGCGATTATCGGCTACATCCTGGCCCGGCTTGTCCCCGGAGCGAATAAAGATCGGATCATTTTTCTCTGCCTCATTCACGACCTTGCAGAAGGTCGCACCTCGGATCTAAACTACGTTCACCAGAAATACGGACGTTTGGTGGAAGCCCAAGCCGTTGCGGACATCGCAAAAGCTCTCCCCTTTGGCCAAGAAATCCGAGAGGCGTACAAGGAAGTGGAAGAGAAGAAAACGCTCGAGGGAAAAATTGCGAAAGATGCCGACCAGCTGGAATGGCTCGCCACTCTGCGGGAAGAAACGATGAAAGGCAATGCCAAAGCCCAAATCTGGGCGGCAATTGCCTACAGAAGGCTCAAAACCCCCGTAGCGAAAAAGATTGGAAAGCTACTGCTTCGCACTCATCCCGATGCCTGGTGGTTCAGTGAAAAGGATAAATGGTTCGTTAATCGACCCGCCAAATTGCAAAAGTGGCGGAGTAAGAAGTAAAATAGAACCAAAGCGGGCTTGCCCGCCGATTCGGCGAAGTAGGCAGCTTTAACAAAGGCGGGCTGTAGCATAATGGTAGTGTGCACGCATGGGGTGCGTGTGGCCCGGGTCCGATTCCCGGCAGCCCGACAACTAAAAAATGACTAGAGAAAATTCTCATCCCAAAACAGAATCAGAGATTTTAGAACTCGTTGAGTACCCGGGAGGAGCCACAACAGGGTCAAAAGAACTCAATCTTCAAAACTACGAAAAAGCGCTCCACCTCAACCGGGAGGAACTACGAGGAAAAACCATCCTAGACCTGGGATCGGGAAGATTAGAACTCTTCTCTCGTCAGCTTAAAACTACCGGCATCGATGTCACGGTTATAAGCCTCAACCCTGAGCTTAAAGATGATCGTCACAGAGACGCAGTAACGCGTATCCCCGACTGGGTCAAAAAATCGGTTTCCGGAATGGCGCACGGTCTTCCCTTTAGGGATGCTGTTTTTGACCGAGTTTTTGCCGTAAAATCAATAACCTACTACACCCGTACCTCGGAAGCCGCGGAACAAGCTATCAAAGAAATAGTCAGGATTCTAAAACCCGGCGGCGAAGCCATTCTTTGCCCTCTCTATACCGGACAATCGGACACAACTTTTCCGTTCGGCCATCACTACGAGAAAGCTATTGAATGGGGATCTCAAGAAGGCGCAACCGTTCAAGTCATTGAGGAGGATAGACCGAAAGGGAAATACGAAGGATGGGGCCGTGTCGTAATCAAGAAAGAAAAAAAGGATAAATAACCATGCCCGAGCAAATCCACCCTGAAGAAGAAAGGCGGCCAACAGCCGAAGAAATCAACGCTCTCGCCGATCGCTTGATTTCCCGATTTAAAAATGTTCCAGAAGCTATGCGGGAAAGAGGAATTCGCATCGCGCTGGAAGATATTCAAGCAGCCCTTGAAAATCCGGGAAAATCCATTCTGAAGGCCCAACACCCCAGCTATACCCGAGAAGATTTTGCCTCCCTTCTGTACGCCGCCAAACTAAAAGCAACAGAAATACTCTAAGCAGCGTCAGTGGCGCTGTTTTACGAACTCGTCGGCGCCTCGATCCCCTTTTCCTTAAAGATCTTAGGCCCTGCCTCACTCGTAATAAGCTTCTTGAACTCCTCCACCATCGGGACCTGTTCCGCCTCCACGCTGTAAGTTTCAGCAATATACATAGCTGCCCAATCCGCCAATAACAGCGACGCAAAAATCTTGCGGAAAACCGTCTCGCCGTCGAGGTCAAAAACATCCACCTCGAACCCCCGATCGCGGTATAATCGTTCCAAAACCGCCATCCGCTTCCCGATCCGGGGATCATCCTCACGATCCCGGAGAAAGATAAAGTGGAATTTCTGAGAAAGTTCCCGCGTACCCTCCATCGCATCAAAGCCATTCATTTCGTTATGATTTAATTCCGGAAAAACATTGCAGAAAGCCGGAATTTTACCCGTCTCATTGAATTTTATTTTCCAGTTGTATGCGATGCCGTAATTCTGCTGCGACGAATAGATGACCGGAATCATGCCTTTAAGGCGCGCCGCCAACGCTTCGCCCCGAATTTCCAAATCGGCCGCCGGTAAATTTTTTAAATTGTCTGTTTCCCGCAGCGCGGATTCCGCGGCGATCAATTTCAAAAGCGCCCGGAAGCTAAACCCCAAAGCCATTCGGGGCTGAACGCCGGTATCCGGCAATTGTATGTAAGGAATATTTTCCTCCTTCGCTAAGGTCAATAACTTTCCTCCCACGGCAATAATAGCCATGGCCAATCCCCGAGACTTACCGCGCTCAAACGAATCGATCACCTCCTCCGTATTGCCGGAATATGAACTCAAAATCAGTAGACGGCTTTCTAGGTCTTCATTGGTCAAAGGAGGCAAGCCGTAATCTTTATGAATAATTACGTCAACATCCGGCTTCCAAATTTTTAGAAGATCAGCGGCCAAATGGGATCCGCCCATGCCGCAAACAATAAACTTGTCTAAACGCTTAAGCGCCGATTCATTTTCTATTTTCGGTTCGTATCCAAACTGCTGGGGAAAATTATTTAAAGCATCGCGGATCATATGTGTAGATTATACCAACCCATTCGACTCAACCTCGCTCCTCCGGGTTGTTTCCCGGCTGCGGAAAACAAAAGCCCCATCCGATGATATTCCCGGTATTTAGACCAGGTGGGTGAGCTCAATTTGAGTCCTCAGACTCAAACTATATTGCTCTCCCGTTTGTATAGATAAAGCGAGAATCATCGATGGGACTCACTTAAGTATAACGTGGAACCAGGGGAAAACAAACCATCGGAAAAACCCCATAAAATCCGGCCAATCCAACAACAAACGCCCCAGTGGGGCGTTTGTTGTTGCCAACTATTAAATAAGATTCAGCGTCCGAGCAACCTGCTTCAGCAAGGCTATCACTACCGGAGGCGCCAACAAGCTATACGCCTCTTCACCATTATCGTCCGTAACCGTCCACGGCTCTTCGATTACCCGAACTTTCCCTGCCTTATCTAACTCATACCGATACGCCGGCGTAATCTCGTAATCATCAATTGCGTCTTTTTTAGAAACCGGCACAGAGTTCCGAAGATATATCTTGCCGACGCCTTGAAGGGTAAGAAGCGTCTCCATCACCTTCTGATCCTTTTCTACGCGATCCCGAATCGCCTCGATGCCCAGATGGTCGCCTTCTTTTCCCGCCATGCGCGCCTTGCCAAACCCTTCGCAATGAGAATTGTCACAAATGAGATAAAATTCTTTTTTCTCCGCGTCATATCCAACTTCCTTGGTTCGAAATAATTTCGTGTTCCGCGGGCTGTGGCAAATGGGACAAACCGTTCGGTATTTCATCCGCTCATCAATCACCGCCTCCGGCACATCAATAAAAATAAATAGATCGGGATCATCGCGGTATCCAATGAGCGCCCGGAAATAAAGCGCGTAAGAAATCTGGTCCAAATCCCGAGGGAAACCGTCAACAAAAATCGTTTTTCTCCCCACCTTAGAAATCTCCCGCTCGATTAAGGCCAGAATAGCCTCCGACGGCAGAAGCTGCGCTGTGGTATGCCCTTCAATCAACCCGGGAATCTCATCCACATTAACGAATCCCCGATAATTTTTTCGGAGGAAATCCTCCAATCCCTTGCGCCGTTCCGGATCCTTAGCTTCTTCCCGGGCATTCCGAACAACATCGCCGATCGAAATATGAGCGATGCGATCCTCGCCGAAAAGCTCCATCAAAAGCTTGGTATAAGTTCCCTTGCCGGAATTCTTGGGACCCAGAAGAATGCCGATAAATGTATTCTTCGATAAATAATCCCGCAAAACCTCAATCTCCTTACCTGCCTTTGCTTCAAAATATCTCCGCCGTTCGACAGGATCTTCTAGCCGAAACCGCTCCGTGACCGCCGGATCCTTAGTGGTAAAGACAGGTAAATTAATGTTTTTCATAAATAAAAACGGACAACGCGAGTCCGCAACAACTGTATCACGGCCCCTATTCTTTGTCTATAACTTTTATATGGAGTTCTTTGAGCTGCTTCAAAGAAGCCAGTGACGGAGAATCCATCATCAGATCGCGGCCGTCGCCGGTTTTCGGAAAAGCAATCACTTCCCGAATATTGGGTTCTCCTTGAAGAAGGGTAACCAACCGATCAAGCCCCCAGGCGATTCCTCCGTGCGGGGGCGTACCAAACTCAAACGCCGCGAGCATATGCCCAAATTTCTCGGAAATTTCCTCATCGCTATATCCCATAACCCGAAAAACGGATTTTAAGGCAATCGCTTGATGATTCCGAATACTTCCGCCTCCGATTTCCGAACCATTCAAGGCCACATCGTATTGCGAAGTTAAAATGGACTCAATATTGCTCTGAGATAAAAGGTCATTCATAAATTCTGGTTTGGGAGCCGAGAAAGGATTATGGGTAAAAGTCCAAGAGCCGTCATCCGCCTTTTCAAAAAAAGGAAAATCGATAATCCAGCAAAACGCTAGAAGATTCGGGTCATTTTTATCTTTACGCAGGTCGGGCCGATCTGTGCCGTATTTTTCCATGGCCTCCGCGTACGATAAACGAGGGAAGGGCTTTTCTTGGATTTTCTTTTCGGGGTAAAGAGTTTCAACGATGGCAATCAATAGATCCTCGTTAACGGCCATCACGCCTTCCCGCTCCACAAAACTCATTTCCAAATCCAGCTGCGTAAATTCGGGCTGCCGATCGCCGCGCGTATCTTCGTCCCGAAAGCAGCGCGCAATTTGGAAATACCGCTCCATTCCCGCCACCATCAAAAGCTGCTTGTATTGCTGAGGCGACTGGGGCAAGGCGTAAAAATTCCCCGTGTAAATCCGCGAGGGAACCAAATAATCACGAGCGCCTTCCGGCGTCGATTTCGTCAAAATCGGCGTTTCGATTTCGGTAAAATCCTTACCGGTCAAAAAATCGCGGATTAATTTAATAATCTTCCCTCGCATTACTAAATTCTTATGCAAACGGGAGCGGCGTAAATCGAGATACCGATATTTCATCCGGATTTCTTCACCGATTTCCCGCCCATCCCCCGCTACATCAAACGGCGGCGTCTGCGCTTCGCTAATTACCGCCAAGCTTTTTACTTCAACCTCATACTGCCCGGTAATAATATCCGCATTTTCCATTCCAACCGGACGCTTTTTAACAAGCCCTTCCACGCGGATCACCCACTCCGGCCGGATAGATTCCGCAATGTTGTAATCCGGCATCTGCGGCAAACAAACGAGCTGGGAAATCCCGCTCCGATCGCGCAAATCGATAAAAATAAGCTTGCCGTGGTCCCGGCGGACATCTACCCAACCGGCTAGCTCCACCACATCACCGTCCTTACTCACAATATCTTTATTTAAAATACGCATAACAATAGTTCAAAATGTAAATATCAAAATGAAAAATGACAATGCAAAATTTAAAAATTTACAGGAAAAATACAATAATTTTGCACTTTGATTTTTACATTTTTAATTATCGCGCTCCGTCGAATCATCCAAAAGCGGCTGAGACGGCGCAACGGGTGGCTCCGCGGGCGCTTCTTGCCCTACGGATTTCAACGAATCCTCGATTGCCTTCCGCAGATCGTCGATATCCACTCTCGGCCGCTCACGCCGATCCTGCTTTTCCGGACGGTCGGCTTCCTGCCGACGGGGAGAATCATGGCGAGGCCGCTCTCCCAATGCCCGGGCGAGCGAACTCTCTCCGCGGCGGTCAACTTTTTCATTGGCCGATGACGTCCCCAGCCACTCCGCGGCAATCTTCTCTTCGATAATTCTCTGCGGCGTGCCAAAACGGGTCCGTGAATTTTCAATAATAATGTCTTTGTGGCTATCAAATGTTCGCGGCAAGGGCTCCAGAGTGACAGCGGAAAAAGCCTTCTGCGCGATGCCGTCGATCATTAATTTAACGTAAATATGGTGCTTGGGCAAATTGACCAAATCATTGGCTGTAAATTCCGGCATAAATTCTTTCTCCAGAAACTCCGCATCTTCGGCGCCCACCCGAAAAGAGACAATGGTTCCGACGTTGCCGAAAATAGCCGGACGGACAGTTTCCGACAATTGCTCGATATATTGATGCGCCAGGATAAGATTTAATCGGTATTTCCTCGCTTCCGACAAAATGTTCGCGAAAGAATCCGTCGAGAAGTTTTGAAACTCGTCGACATAAAGGTAAAAATCCCGGAGGCTCGCCAGCTCCGTATCGGCTCGCGACATCGCCGCCAATTGAATCTGAGTGATAATCATCGCCCCTAAAAGCGCGGAGTTCGATTCCCCGATCCTACCCTTTGAAATATTACAGATTAAGATTTTCCCCTCATCCATCACCTTGCGCATATCAAAAGACGATTGCTGCTGTCCGATGATATTGCGGATTAAAGGATTAGAAACAAATTGCCCCACTTTATTCTGAATAGCGGCCACGCCTTCCACCGCTAACCGTTCGGTATAGCGTTCGAATTCATTCTGCCAAAAGGCCTTAATGACCGGGTCGCGAAGATTATTGACCAATTTATTCCGGTAATCCTTTTCGGCTAAAAGCCGCATAATGCCCAGAAGCGTCGAACCGGGATATTCGAGGAGCGTGAGGAGCGCGTTATTTAAAATATATTCCATCCGAGCAGACCAAACATCCGGCCAGATCTTTTTGAAGACGCCCAAAATGCCCGATGCGATCAAGTGCCGGAATTCATAGTCAACGCTCGCCAAGGGATTAAACGCGACCGGCTGGGAGGTATCAGCTGGATTAAAATAGATAACATCATCAATCCGCTCTTCGGGAACGAAATCCAAAAGAGTCTCCGCGCCGGACCCGTGAGGATCGACAAAGCAGACGCCCCGGCCCGCCCGCATATCGGCGATGGCCATATTTTCAAGCAAGGTCGACTTTCCGACCCCCGTCTTTCCGATCAAATACATATGCCGCCGCCGGTCATCCGTTTTAATGCCGAACGGAGTGAGCTTTCCGCGAAAATTAGTTTTACCGAAAAAAGTGATGCCGTTTGCCATATTAATCTTCAACGGGTAAAGTCGCCGGCGGCCCTCCCGTCTTAGATTCAATCCGACCCAATTTGGGAGCCTTAACGATGCTCGACGGGAAGTGGAAAATCGTGGCCAATTCCTCGCTTACCATTGTTGTAATCTTGGATCCGCCAGGACGCCATTTGCCGATACGACGAGTTCCCAAGCGCCGCGTCCGGTAATTATCAAACACTTTCTTTTTCTGAGAAAAAAGTATCCACCGCGGGTAAATGGGGAATAAGCGGGAAAACCATCCCGACGGTGGCAGCGTGATTTCTTTGCCCGGCTTCAGTTGATTCAAATCCTGCGTGTTAAATTGCCGCTCCGATCCCATAACGGCGAGTGCTGTAGCGCTCGAAAACCCCTCCCGCTTAGCGACATAGACGAACCGAACCTTCGTTTCAAAACCCAACTGGCCGATTTTCTTGCTAATTGCCTTTACAATATCTTGCTCGCGCGGGTTCAAAAACTTAAGGCGAGGCATTGCCTCTTCAGATTTCGCCTCGTTCCACACCGGATGCTCCGCCGGAGCAAAGAGAAGATTCCGTATCCACTCCCCCACATTGAACCAGCTTTCTTTTTTCTTTTTCCTTGCTTCTTCGCCAGTGATTTTCGCGATAATAGCCTCCCCCTCTTCTACCCATTCATTGTTAATGTAATCCGAATTATCCGACGGTGAAACAATCACCTGCCACCACAAATGCTCATCCTCCTTAAGACTGGACATGATCTCGGCGATTTGCGAAATAGGATCAAGCCGTTGTTCTTCCACTGGTGCTTCAAAATACAGATACGTTCGAATGGGATAAGCAGAAGGTTTTGCTAAGCCCAAATCCGAGCCCCAAAGATCATACGACTCATTGGGCATCTTTCGAGGCAGCCGTCGGCAATAGTCCTCCGGCGCCTCGCTGATCTCCACCTGGGGATACTGAGAATAGATGGCCGATTCCACCATATTCCGCATTTTTACCGGCAACATCACATAGAATTCGACGCCACCCGAATGCCCGACTATCTCGAAGGAATACCAATTATCAACAAACCCATCGACATAATTGTAAAGAAAATTCAATCCGTGGCTATAGCTGGCATACATGGAGGTGAAAATCTGCTCCATGGCTTTCGGCGTCGTCAAAATATCCTTTGGAATCTTGATTTCAAGCAGCGTCCATTGCATCTTCCGAACGGTTCGATCCTTAACGTATGTCTCCCACGCATCACGAAGCGACGGAAAAAATAAAAAAGGCAGAAAAATCCACCAAATATGGCTTACGACGACCCACACGAAACCCAAAATCCCTTTAAAATTCTCTACAAGAGCCGTTGTGAAATCCATAGAAAACTGAAATAACAATACCAGGATTCCCCGCCATTGTCATTCGGCCAAAAGATAGCCGGGCTCTATAAAACCGAGTAGCGTCCATCGGACAACCGCTTGAAGAATTTCCGATTCTGAAGATTTAAAAGAATTGTATTACGTTCCAAAAATCGCCGCCGGAGGACTTGATTCACGACGTCCTGCATCGCTAACGGACCCTCCTTTTTTAGGATCTCGCGGATCACTTCGCGCGTTGTTCCGGGAACAAAACCGTTCTCCCGGAGACCGTACATGCCCCGCCCCACAAGAACGAACCGAGGATCCTTGATGAGTTCGTTATGGATTGTCTGCGGCAAGGCTTCCCGTTCGTCAAAGCCGATCTTATTGATATGCTGAGCAATCTCGCGAAAGTGAAGCGGCTTACCGTGTTTTTTCATTACGATATAGGCGCGACTCCCCATTGTTCGAGGAACCACTTCTTCCCAATGAGCGAGGCCCACATCGCCAAAAGGGTTCGTTGCAAAACGGCGCGACGCCAGAACATAATTCATCCCAATCACATCCGAGATGCCATGTTTATTGGCCGCGGTTTTCAAGTAGCGGGAAAAAGCTCCTTCATCGATGAGCTCCTGTTTTTTATCGCGAATCAACCGCTCAAGAACCACGACAAATTTCCGAGCCACCGTCAACCGCTCTTTCTTCAAATACCATACGGGATGGAAATCTTCTTCATCAGATTCGTACCGGGGGGCGCCCGTCAACTCCGCCACTAACAAAAGATGCCATTCGTGAAGATTCTCATCCCGCAAAAGATCGCTCGCTTCCTTGAGAAAAAGATCATGGCGCCGCAATCCTCCATGATTCTCCAAATGCTCGTAAAGCTTCCGAGCTAATGCGTCGATAGTCTTCTCTCGAGCAACGCGATCGCGCAGCTTCTGGAGAGCCTCGGCTTCAATCTGCCGAACACGCTCCCGGGTAATATTGTACTGATTGCCGATTTCCGCCAGAGTTTTCCGTTCTTTGCTGTCCAAACCAAAACGACCCGTAATGACGTCTTTTTCGCGGGGTCGAAGATCGGTGACTAAATTAGACAATGTTGCACTAAGCATAGGCTGAAAACAGGATACCAAAACCGGATATTTATGTCAACCCGGCTCTACCCTCGCCGCCCCTGAAAATAAAGGAGAAGCGGGCTTGCCACGAAAATAGAAGAATACGTCCCCACCATGGTGCCGACGAGGATCGTCAAGACGAAATATTTAAGAGTGACCGGCCCGAAGAAAAAGAGAGCAACAAGAACTAGGAAAAGCGTTAAGGAAGTATTAAGAGAACGGGCAAAAGTTTGTCGAACGCTCTCATTAATGAGCGACGCCAGAGCTGAACGGTCTCGGCTCATCATGAGGTTCTCCCGAATCCGATCAAAGACAACAATCGTATCGTGAACCGAAAATCCCATAACCACAAGAAGCGCAACCACGAAATTAGTATCAACTTCGACTCCCACATACTTTCCCAAAACAGCGAGAAGCCCCGTAGGAACCGCAATATCATGAAAAAGGGTGAGGAGCGTGACGATGCCGTATTTCCACGAACTGATAGGCCGTGAAACTTTACGAAACGCAAACGCGATGTAAAGAGAAATGCCCAAGAGAACTAATACAATAGCGCGATAGGCTTTTTTCTTCAGTTCTCCCCCAATGGTCGGCCCGATGCTTTCATATCGAATTTCTTCGGCATCCGGAGATTTCGTTTTTAAAGCAAACACGTATTGCTGATGTTCCTCTTCGCTGATATGCGGCAAGCGGATAAGAAATTGGTCTGCTTGTTCGCCCGGGAAAATCGTCATCTCGCTCGATCCCGTGGCGAGCAGCGTCTCCCGAATCCCATCAGCTCCCAGATTCGGAACTCGAATCTCCCATAAAGCGCCGCCCACAAAATCAATTCCCGGCCGGAGACCAAAAATCGCCACCGCGACAATGCTCGCCGCGATCAAAAACGCCGAGAGTCCAAGAAAGAAGAAGCGATATTTAATAATATTCATGGAATTTAATAGTTTAGGAGCGAATAAATGTTTTCATCCACGCCCGAGTTACGGTGATAGCCGAAAACATGCTTACCAATACGCCGATTCCCAACGTTAAGGCGAACCCCCGGATAAAGCTCGATGTGAAGGAATAAAGAATAGCAGCGGTAATAATCGTCGACAGATTGGAGTCGCGGATGGAAAGCCAGGCGCGTCGGAATCCCTCATCGATTGCCGCCGGACGAGAAAGCCCGCGGCGAAGCTCTTCTTTGGCCCGCTCAAAAATCAAAATATTGGCGTCCACCGCCATACCAATCGAGAGAATAAATCCGGCGATACCCGCCAAGCTCAGAGTAAATCCCGGCGTCAATTTGAATACGGCGAGCGTAAGCGGAATATAAAGAAGGAGCGAGAGCGAAGCGAAAAGGCCGAACAAGCGGTAATACAAAAGCATAAAAAGAATAATAACCGCAGTTCCGATTGCTCCTGCAATAACGGCTAAGCGAAGCGACTGCTGTCCTAGCGAAGGACCGATCGTTTGCTGACTCTCTAATCGAATAGGGGCGGGCAATGCTCCGGCATTAAAACGCTGAACGATTTGCCCGACTTCCACCGTCGTAAACCGTCCCGTAAGTTGCGCTTTGCCGCCCGTAATTTTTTCTCGCACGGTGGCGCAGTCGCTTTCCCCGATCTTTCGATCGATAGCAACGCAGATCAACTTGCCCACATTCCGCGCCGTAACATCCTCAAAAATTTTCGCTCCCTCCTCATCGAACTCCAAACTGACGTAGGGCAAGCCACTCGTCGGATCAAACTCAGTTCGGGCAACTTTCAAATATCGTCCCGTGAGCGGAGTGGGTAAAAGTTCCGTCGAGGTCCCGCTCCCGCTTTGTTCGTAAAATTCCAGAAGCGGAGTGGAGCCGATCTCTCCGATAGCTTGGCTCACATCTCGAATGCCCGCGAGATCCACGATGAGACGATAAGCCTCTCCTTCTTTGGCAGCGGAAACCTGAGGCTCGGAAACGCCAAAAAGATTCACGCGCTCTTCAATAACATCGCGAAGACCAGTCATCACCGAATCCCGATCGGTGGTTGCCACCTCCGTCATATCAATTTCATAAACAAGATGCGCACCGCCCACCAAATCCAGCCCCAAACGCCAGGGAAGAAATTTATCCCCGAGCGAAGGTATGGCAATCCCCCGGATCACAAAGCTGGGAACAATAAAAAAAGCCGCCGCCACCGCGACAACAATAACAGAAAGAAGGATGATAGCCGGCTTTTGCATGCCCCACGATTATACGGAGTTTTCTAAAAAGAGTAAAGCGAATAAAGCTACTGGATGATTTTAAAAAAAGAAAAACCGCCCGCCAGTTGGCGAACGATTTTTAAGGGCCTTTCCACCTAACACTTCAAGTTATCTCGCAAACCCCACTTACGCACGCAAGCTCCTTGGCCCCTTGTGTCTCATCGTCTTTTTCGTAAACCAAAATCTGCGAATAATCGATGTCCGGAAATTTGGTTACAAGCTCATTGTATTTTTCTTCGCCGATTTCCTCGTAAGGCGCCAGGGCGTAAACGTGGTTTTTATCCTCGCGCGGCAAGAAAGATAATCCGCCCACCATATCCCAATGGTTGTAAACCCAATTCGCTACCTCAATCCATTCATTTTCACCGACCGAAATCGTCGTCGAAGGATTATGCTCGGTGAAATTCGATTTTACCTTATACCAATACTCCAGCTGCTCGATAGCCGTCAGATCATTTTTGAAAACAGTTCCCGACGGCGCCTTAACCGGAAATTCCAAGACATACGTATTGGCGGATTGCACTGATTGACCCACCTCGGGGAAATACGTCACCTTCTGATCCTTGAGCATCTGGAAGAGCGCATCAGAGGAAGAAATGCGGACGCGACGAATATAATACTTGCTGTGTCGCGGATGCATGCCGGAAGCCGCATCAACGAGCTGGGAAACAGTACCCGAAGGTTTCACGCAGGTAACCGACGTCGACTGATTGATGCCAAATCGCTCGGCATATTCTTTATTCACCTCAACCGCCCGCTCGCGAAGTTTTTTAAGCATTGCTTCGTTCCGCACCGCCGGAGAATCCCACTGGCCAGTAAGCGAAACACCCAATAATCGCTCCTCCTCGCAATTCTCTTTCCATTCAGAGGAAAGATACGGGAAGTTAGTAAGAGTTGACTGATAGGTTCCCAGGATCGTCGCAATCCGAACTTTAGCGAGCAAGGTCTCCTCCGTATCCTCTGCTCGGCAAACCACTTCCGTTAAATTGCAGAATTGTTTGGACCGTAGATAAATCTCGCCGCAAGGATTTGTTCCCACCATGGAGGCATGCTTTTCCGTAACCTTCCACCGCCGCTCCGGCATCTGTTTCTTAAGACCTCCCCGATTGAAAATACCCCGCTCTCCCGAACCGCTCTTAGCTAGAGAAATCCACTCCTCCAAAAACTCGGCAGCAGAAGGCCTATCAGCATAGGCAACGGAATTATTCGCTAAACTCCTCTGAGGCTCATTGAGATAAAATTGTCCATCCTTCGCGTGCCGCATCGCTTCATCATCCAAACCCGACAAGGAAATCAAGGCGCTTCGGCGCACTCCGCCCGAAACCACAATATCCCCGATTTTACAGACAATATCATGAACATCGATCGGCTCCAGCCGCCGCCCTTGGCGGGAAAGAACCTTTCGCCGGGAAAACTCCATCAGCTGAATCAACGGCACGGGACCGGAACTCTTGCCGCCCATAGTGCGAAGACGGGCGCCCGCGGGCCGGAGCTTGCTGAAATCAAAATCAACATCTTTCCCTTCAAACCAGGTTTTTAGTCCGTGCGTTAAAGCATCCGCCCATCCTTCTTTACTATCTTCCACGACATACGCCGGCAATTTTTCGCCGGTCTGCCGTTTAATCTGAGGAAGATTTTGGACGCTCTGATACTCAACCGAAAATCCCACACCCGTGCCGCACATGGAAAGATACATAATCTCCGCAAAATCTTCGAGCCGCGACGGCGCGATAAACGAACAGTTGTACGCGGTCACATTAGTTTTTCGCGCCGCATCTCCCGCAGACCACATAAGCCGCATCGACGGCATCGTTTCTTGCCGCAGAATCGCTTCGCGAACTTCGGCATATTCTTCGTCGCGCAATTTTTCTCCCAGATTCTCCCGCATAAAACTCATATAGCGATCAACGGACTCGATCCACGTCTCTCGCCTACCCTCGGACTCAAGCCACCGAGAATAACTTCGATAGTAAATAAATTCGGATAATGGATTTCTAAAATATTTTTTGCTTTCTTCTTCTAAATGTTTGACGCGTTCGGGAATTTCTTTTCGCTTCTCTCGAACGTCTGCGCGCGCTCGCCGATATAAAATATATTCTTTGGCTGTTTTTGCATAATCGAGAGTGATAAGCGCGGTTTCCACCACGTCTTGAATCTCTTCAATGCCTAAAATATATCCGGGAAGATACTTTCGCTTTAAATCTTTCATCACGAGATCGGAAACGCGCTGCGCATCTTCCATGCCGCCCTCTCCCGTGATCATCATTCCCTTCAAAATGGCGTTAGTAATGCGGACTTGATCAAAAGGAACTAGGCGCCCGTCCCGTTTTTTGACCAATTTAAAGAAATCAGTACCCATGCCGACCTCTCCCATCCCCGCGTTGTTAGTATGTACCTCTGCCATAGATGAAGAATTCCGCAGAAGAACCTAGTATACGATCTTCAAGATCGGATGCTGGGCTCACCTACGGAACTTTTTTAAAAAATTAATTTTTATCAACCGCGCTATAATATCGACATTTCTTTCTGTCATCTTAGAGGTAAAATCAAAAAAGTCGAGTGTGGATAACTCGGCTAAAAACAAGAAAAAATGGCCCTCCTGTCAAATTTTTTTGATCTCCCAAAGGCGGCTACGACTTCCTTCGCTTTTTCCGAAGAAACGCCGGTATATCCCAAACATCTTCACCCTTTTTTTCCTCCAAGCCCTCCCTCCCTTTCGTGATCGGCGGCTCTTCACCGGGAAAAAGAGGTCGAGCCTCGCTCGATTCCGACTCTCCCCCAAAAGCGAAGCTGCCATCTTCCATCTTGCTGGGCAATTCCAGAGGACCCCGGTCAAAAAGACTCTGCCCCAAATAATTTCCCTTGGAGAATCCCCCTCCGCTGAAACCCGTCGCGATCAAAATGACCTTAATCTGGCCTTTCTTAAGGCGGCGATCATGGTAAGTTCCAAAAATAATCCGGGCGGCCGGATCCACGCTTTCGGAAATAAGCCGGGCAATTTCGTTGACTTCATTCATTTTCAGATCGCGGCCTCCGGAAACGCTAAAAAGAACTCCCTTTGCGCCTTCGATCGAAAGTTCAAGAAGCGGCGAGGCCACTGCCATGTTAGCGGCTATCGTCGATCGCTCCGCGCCCGTTGATTTCCCGATGCCGATAATTGCCGACCCGGATTCTTGCATGATGGCTTTAACATCCGCGAAATCGACATTGACGATACCCGGAGCAACAATAAGCTCCGTCACCCCTTGAACGGAATTTTTAAGAACCTCATCGATTTCTTCGAAAGCTTTCACCAACGGCGTATTGTTATCGATTAATGAAAAAATTCTGTCATTGGGAATCGTGATCAATGTATCAACGCGATCTTTTAATTTTAAAATTCCGTCCTGCGCAATCTGGCTCCGCTTGGTTCCCTCAAACGCAAACGGTTTCGTGACTACCGCAATCGTTAAGATTCCCATTTCGCGCGCAACCTCCGCGACAACGGGCGCCGCGCCGGTTCCGGTGCCGCCGCCGAATCCCGCCGTCACAAAAACCATATCCGCTCCGCGAAGCGCATCAACGATTTGCGCCCGGCTTTCTTCCGCTGCCTGTCGTCCCAGCTCCGGATTCATTCCGGTTCCCAATCCCCGCGTGGCATCCTTCCCGATATGAATTTTTTTCTTGGCCAAGGCGTAATTTAAATCCTGAACATCCGTATTAACAACGATCAAATCAACGCTTCGGGGAAGCTGCCCAAACATGCGCGTCACCGCATTCCCCCCGGCGCCTCCCACGCCTACCACTTTAATTTTAGCCGTCGTGTACGGCTCTGCTTTTCTTTTAAGCGACGCCGTCACCGCTTCCCGATGTTTCCCTTTTTTCTTGGTCATAGTGATTAAGGAAGGAATTGCCGCATAAACCGGCCTAGCCATCCCGAGGATAAACGATCCAGAGACGATTTATCGGCAGACGATGTTCCGCTAGCCCACAGCAGCAAGCCGGCAGCCACAGAAAACTCTGGATCATCCAAGCTCTGCCCCGTCCCCGAAACCAGCTCCCAATCGCTCAAATTCGGGGTTCCAATTTCGGTTCCCAGCTTAAGCTCTTGCTTAGAAAGCGGAACAATCCCGGGGATCTTAGCCCCGCCGCCGGTGATCACCGCGCCGCCGGGCAATTCCCCCATCTTCCCGATTAATTTGAGCTCATTATTCACCAACTCCAGAATCTCCGCAAGCCGAACCTCGACAATCTCCGCAATGAAACGGCGAGAGACCGACGAGGCAAGGTTGGGATCGAAATCATGCAATTCTATTTTTTCTTTGGTAGAAACTTCTTTAGCAAGAGCGGCGCCACAAGCGAATTTAATCCGCTCAGCGATTTTCGGCGGGCATCGTAAACCGACCGCCAAGTCATTGGTGATGTTCGAAGCGCCGACGGGAAAAACCGCAGCAGCAATAAGCTGATCTTCCTCATAAACTGCCATGCTAGTGGTAGCGGCACCGATATCGATGGCAACAACGCCAAGCTCTCGTTGTGATTTCGTCAAAACCGCTCGCGCCGACGCCAAGGGATTGTAAACGAGACCCGTCACGCGCCCGCCGGCCGCCTCCACGCATTTAAGCGAATTATTAACCGTTGCCTTGAATGCATCGATAACTAAAGATTGGACCTCTAACCGGTTCCCGATCATTCCCAGGGGATCCGAAATTTTCGCAACGCCGTCCACCGTAAACTCTTTGGTAATAGTGTGAAGGATCATCCGATTGGGGCCGATATTTACCGCTTGGGACGCCTTAACCACGCGCTCGATGTCATCTTCGTAGATCTCATTATCGGCGCGAGAAACCGCCACGATGCCTCGCGAGTGTTGATGCTTCACCCCTTGCCCGCCGATCCCGATAAAAATATTTTTTGCAGCTGATTTATTGAACTCCTTAACGCGCAGAAGAATTTCTGCCACGCCGCCCAATGCCTCTTCAACAGAAACCACTTCTCCCTTCCGGATACCCGCCGCGGGGAGTTTGATAACGTCTAAAATAGTAAGGCCGCGGTTATTCCGCGTCTCAGCGATAATAGCTTTCAAATGAGAAGATCCAAAATCGAGAGCCGTAAGATACATGACAAATGGAACCGCAAACCGAGAAGCGAGTTAACTCCCACTACTACGAACTCGAATTCATGATTCGCTTTTCGAGCTTTTCCATACGAATTCTAGCATTTTTCGTTTTATGCCCAAAGCCCAAGAGGTGGAGAATCCCGTGAGCAAGAAACCGATCAAGAGTAAAAACCGTAGGCCGCGCATGAAAGCGCGCCGGGATCCAATCCTTCACGAATCCAGGATTCAAGTAAATCTCACCTAAGACTTTTTTCTTGGATTCCGGATGGGGAATGGGAGGTTCTTCAAAAGACAAGATATTGGCGACTTTATTTTTACCCCGAAAAATGCGGTTTAACCGATGCATCAAGGCATCGCCAGCCAAATAAATATCGACCGCCACATTCTTCTGTCCCAGCTCCTTCAAAATAAAAAGCGCCCGCTTTTTGACCGGCGCCTCGTGATCCCGGAATCTTTTTCCAAAACTAATTACCGAAACAGAGTTGTTCCCGCGCATGACGCTATGCGCTTAATTTCTTTTTTACCAAATCGCTAACCGCGGATCCCTCCGCCCGGCCGTCGAGTTTTTTCATCGCCGCGGCAATCACCCGACCCATATCTTTCATTCCCTGAGGATTGATTTTTGAGATCGCCTCCGCTACCGCTCTTTCGACTTCCTCGGCCGATGCGGCCGCCGGCAAATATTTTTCGATCACGCGCAATTCCTTCTCCTCATTTTCCTTCAAATCGTTCCGCCCGCCTTGCTCATAGAGCAAAACGGCATCTTTCCGTTTTTTCGCTTCCGCCCGCAAAACAGCCATCGCTTCATCTTCCATCAGAACACCCTCACCGCCTTTGCCGCGTTTCTCGATTTCCTTGCTTTGAAGAGCAGCGTTTAGCAATCGAAGAACGCCCACCTCAAAAGACCGCCCTTCTTTCATGGCGGATTTAAGATCATTGCTTAGCCTTTCTTTGAGCATGGCATTAAGTAAGCTCGGCGGAAATTCTTCGCTTTTCTTCTTCGATATCTTCGATAAGCTCATCCAAAGTTTGAAGCGCAGGGACAACTTGCCGCTCCTCCTCCTCACTAAGACTCGCCTCCGCATCAAGAGCATCGCGGAATCTGGCTCGCCGCTCCGTCGCCTCCCGAAGCAAAACGTCTAAATCGCGTACCTGAGAAACCCGCCCCACATTCCCCGGCTGCAGCGGGTTGTCGCTCCCTTCTTTTTCCGCATCCCGTTCTAGATCGGTTCCGTGCGCTATAAAATGAGAAACTTCCCCCTGAGCCTTTCGCACATAATTCCGGATAACCTCCGCGGTAACCCGAGGAGCTTCTTCGCCTTCTATTTTCTCTGCAAGAGGCATATTATTTTCTCTCCTTTTATTAGAGCAAACCCAGCTTCCGGGATCGCTCCATATCTTTTCTCTTTTCTTCGCGGTAAATAGCGGAAACCCGGCGAGCGCGGCGGGAAACCGGCCGAGAATGAAAACGACGCTTCTTGGATTCAAGAATAATGCCGCTTTGGCGAACTTTCTTAGTAAACCGGTGAAGGAAAGAACTGAGAGATTCTCCTTCTCGACGCTTAAGTTCCATAAAGTAAATGTTTATTTATTGCGTATTCGCTTAGCCATCGCCTCTACAGATTCTTGCGGCGGATTTTGAACGACCGAATGAATTGATTTTCCGCCATCATTCTCCCACCGAGGAATAATATGAATATGAAGATGGTCGATGGTTTGTCCGGATACCCTACCATGATTTATTCCGATCGTAAAGCCTTGCGGGAGAAGGACTTCTTTTAGCCGCGCGGTAGTCTCCTTAACCGCTCGGAATACCCCCTCGAGAGCAGCATCGGGAAGATCCAGAATGGTCTCCGCATGCACCTTGGGCAAAATCATGGTATGCCCCGGCGCAATCGGATGAATATCCAAAACTCCCACCGCGAAATCGCTCTCGTAGATCATCGCCTCCACGGGAATTGCCTTGCTGATAATTTTACAAAAAATGCAATCCATCACTATAGCCGTCGCTTCATTTCATCGACGATCTTCTCGAGCGGGACTGTTTCCTGGCTGCCATTTTTCATATCGCGAATAATTACCGTTCCCTCGAATACTTCTCGCTGTCCGAAAAGCAGCGCCAGATCAACTCCCTCCCGGTCAGCAATCCGAAGCTGAGCTTTAAGCGACCCCCGCCCCAAAGATTCTATCACCTTAATGTTGGCCTCTCGAAATTTTTCGATAAGACTCAATGCTTTCCGCTTTGCTTCGGCGCCAATCTGAATAAGAAACACCCGCGGCTTCGATCGCCCCCGACCGCCGACCGCCTGTCCTTTCATCGCTTCGATAATCCGTTCCATGCCCAAACTAAACCCGACGGCCGGAAGATCCGTGCGGCGGCCGCTCACTAATTCTCCTAGATAGTCATAGCGACCTCCGCCGCCCAAAGCGATATTTAAATCCTCAACATAAAATTCCACCACCGTCCGATTGTAATAATCGAGTCCCCGGACCAAATACGGATCGAGCGTATAAGAAAGCGTTACTTCGTCAAGATATTCTAATACGCCCTTGAAGTGATTCCGACACGAAGAACAAAGATGATCCATCATGATCGGTGCGCGCGCTTTCAGGGCGACGCAATCCTCATTTTTGCAATCCAAAAGACGCAACGGATTCGCATTGATCCGCCGCTTGCAATCCTTGCAAAGCTTCCCTTCGAAGCGCCGATAATAATCCACTAGTTTTTTCCGATACGGCGGCCGACAGGTTCGACAACCGATACTGTTAAGGCGAACGACTAACTTTTTAAGTCGAAGAGATTCGAGCAACCGCAAGCCGATCAAAATCGCCTGGGCGTCGTACAAAGGATCGGGTTCTCCCCCTAAGATTTCAAAACCGACCTGGTGATGCTCCCGGTATCGGCCGGCTTGGGGTTGCTCATGCCGAAACATCGAACCCGTATAATATAGCTTTACCGGCTGCCCCATCGATGATAAACCATGCTCCAAATAGGCGCGCAAGGTGGGCGCCGTTCCCTCCGGGCGAAGCACCAAACGGTCCTTGCCGGCTTTGACAAAATACATCTCCTTTTCAACGATATCCGTTCCGGCTCCCACGCCGCGCTCAAAAAGCTCTGCCCGCTCGAGAATCGGCGTATCAATCCGGTGGAAATTATAAAAATCGGCGATTTCTTCGCTTACCTCTCGAACACGCCTCCACCAAGGCTGCTCTTCGGGCAAAAGATCACGAACTCCCTTGGCTGATTGAATCAACTGCGATTCTTTTTTCTCCTTCGAATCTTTCTTTTTGCGCGGCATGAATTTAGTAACTGGGCTTTTCAACCGCAATCACTTTATTGAACGGCCATAGCCGGAATCGGACGATCCCGACAATTTCCTTTCTCGACAAAGGTCCCCAGCTTCGAGAATCGGAACTATACGTTCGATTATCTCCTAACACAAAATATTCGCCCTCTCTTAATGTCACCTCTTGCCCGAAGGTCGACAAAGGCGGAAGATACGACTCTTCCAAGAAAAAACCACGGGAATTCTCTTGGTTAAAAACCTGGACTTTACCGTCTTTAAAAATCAAGCGCTCGCCCGGAAGCCCGATAATCCGCTTAATATAGTACACGTTCTCGTTCCCTGGATATTTAAACACGACTACTTCACCGCGCTCGGGGTTTCTAAATCGATAAGCCAATTCATCAATCAACAGATAATCGCCGGATGAAAACGTGGGTTCCATGGAGGCGCCGGAAACCAAGAATGGCTGGACTAAAAAATTTCTAACAATAAAAACCGTGACAATCGCGATGATCGCCACCTCGACGATCTCCCACAAAGAATAAAGAAACGACTTCATTAGCCGTAACTATACCGGCAGTTTTTAAAAATGCAAGGGGTTTTCTTTCCGGCTAAACAAAAAATAACGGCAATCCTCTTTTCCGCTAAACCATGCTAATTTCTAGCCAGCCATTATCATATATAGTAGACTAAAAATAACGACTTCGCCGATTTCTACGCTTTAAAAGCGGACCGTAAACAATGAAAGCGCCTCAAAACATCACCATAATCGTCGGCCTCGGGAATCCCGGCAAAGAATACGAAGATACCTATCATAATGTAGGGAGCTGGATGATCGAGGAGCGGCTTGCCCAGAGTGGCGCAAGTGGATTCCAGAAAGAAAAGATTTTTCAATTTTCGAAAGGGGGAGGGCTTATTTTCGCCAAGCCCCTAATCTTTATGAACGATTCCGGAAGAGCTGTCCAAGCAGTCTTAAAAAAATTTAATGCCCGGACGGACAACCTTCTTGTTATCCACGATGATTCGGATATTATCGTGGGAGATTATAAGGTAGCCTGGGGACGAGGGTCCGCGGGACACAATGGCATCAAATCAATCATTGATACGTTGGGCACCCAAGATTTCTGGCGTCTCCGCATAGGCATTCGACCGCTCCCCGTCCGGGGCAAGCGCTTGAAAGCCGGAGATTTTGTCCTTAAGAAGATATCCTTAGCTAACAAAAAAACCCTTAAACAGGTTTTTGAAAAAGCCTGGGCAGAAGCTTTCCCTTCGTAACACCATGTCTCCCCTAACCCGATCCAAAAGTTTATTCGTTCTTATAGGCGATATCGTCGCCCTTTATAGCGCCTTGGGACTGGCGCTTCTTCTGCGATACGGAAAAACCGACGCTCCCGCGGCTCTCGATTACCACCTGCTGCCATTCTCCATCCTCTTTATTCTCTGGCTGTTCCTCTTTTATATATCCGATCTTTATCACATCCGAGAACTGCGAACGGGTCCGCACATCATCCAAGGAGTAGCGACGGTTACCATCGTCGCCACGGCAATCTCCATGGTTATCTTTTATTTCTTCGGAACGCTTTTCGCGCTCACTCCTAAAACCAGCCTCCTGCTTTTTTCGCTGGTCTTTATCACGATAGATTGCGCCATACGCTTTTTAATCACTAAATTATTCCTCGTTCGGTACAGCAGAATTAATTTGATGATTCTGGGAAGCTCTCCTCACCTTGCTGAATTGGAACAATACCTCAAAGAAAATCCCCAGCTGGGATACGACGTAGCACATTCTGAATCAGCCGATAATCGGCAACTCGGTGAAGAAATTCTAAAGAAAAACATCGGCATTGTCGTCATTGTTCCCGACCTCCTGCAAAATAAAACAATCATAAAAAATCTCTATTATCTTTTATCGTTAAACACCGAAATCGTGCCCGGAACCGATTTCTATGAACGCGTAATGGGAAAAATTCCCTTAGGAGAGGTAAACGAGGATTGGTTTGTAAAAACCGTCAATCTCCGCCATACCCTCTATGACACCGTGAAGCGCTTAACCGACATCATCTTGGCGGCAATCGCCGGAATTATTTTCTCGCCGCTCATGCTCGTAATCGCCCTCCTTATCCGGGCGACCTCTCCGGGCCCGGCGCTCTACGCGCATACGCGCATGGGACAGGGCGGCAATCCCTTTACGCTCTACAAGTTCCGCAGCATGAAAACCGGCTCTCAGGGCCCGTCGTGGACCGTTGCAAACGACCAGCGCATAACCCCCGTGGGGAAAATTCTCCGGCGCACGCATCTCGACGAACTTCCCCAACTATGGAATATCTTCAAGGGGGATCTATCCCTCATCGGCCCGCGGGCGGAAAATCTAGAACTCGCCCAACTCTACGGAAGTAAACTTCCCCACTACGACATTCGACATCTACTGACGCCGGGACTAACGGGCTGGGCGCAGCTCAACTACAAGCCAAGCGCATCAATCGAAGAAGCTTTCGAAAAGTTAAAATACGATATCTACTACGTGAAAAATCGCAACTTCATTCTCGACGTTCTTATTCTTTTAAAAACGATCCGGTATCTTTTCATTCGTCACGGTTAACACAGACTCCAAATAATGATCAACAAAATTAAGTCCTTCCTATTCGAAAACAAAAACGCCCGCCAGACATTCACTAAAAATATCTTTTGGCTAGCTTCCTCACAAGTAGGGAGCCGTCTGGTCCGAGCCATCATTATTGTCTATGCCGCTCGGGTTTTGGGGGCTTCAGAGTACGGAATTTTCTCCTATATTTTAGGCTTTGCCACTTTCTTTCTTCCCTTTATCGATCTAGGGATAAATCAACTATGGACGAGGGAAGTAGCCAAAGGAGGAGTAAGAAAAGAATATCTAAGCACCGCTTTTTGGGTGAAGATTTTCCTTTTGGTGTTCTCGGCCCTTCTTATCGTTTTTGTCGCGCCTTACCTCACCAATATAAAAGCGGCAAGCCGCTTAATGCCCCTGGTGGCGCTTCTGGTCATTTTCGATGGTCTTCGAGAATTCGGCATATCGTATCTCCGGGGATTGGAACGAATGGAAAAAGAAGCTCTGATCGTCATCGTAATGAATATAGTGATTACCATCTCGGGATTCGTGGCGCTCTATTTTTCACCGACCTCTCTGTCGTTTCTTATAGCGTATATCGCCTCCAGCGGCATCTCCGTCATTATTCCCACAGTCCTGCTATGGGATAAAGTTCGACAAATCGGGAAACCAGATTTTCGCTTAGCCAGAGAAATCCTACGAAGCGGCTGGCCTATCGCGGGAACCGCCCTGTTGGGCGTTTTTATGCTCAATACCGATATTGTCATGATGGGATGGTGGCGGACCGCTGAAGAAATCGGCCATTACTCGGCCGGCCAACGGGTAGCCCAAATTCTTTATACCCTTCCCGCCCTAGTCTCCGTTGCTGTCTTCCCGACGCTATCCCGACTCATGAAGAGCGACGATGTGGAAAGGCGACGCTTTTTGAATGAAAAAGTCATAACAACATTAATGCTCCTCGCCATTCCCTTAACTATCGGCGGAATTTTCCTGGCAAAGCCCATAACGCTATTTCTCTTTGGACAGGAATACCTCGCCACCGTACCGGTTTTTCGACTATTTGCCTTTACTTTTCTTCTAGTATTCCCAGGCATTTTCATCTCCTACGCTGTCATCGCCTACAATAAACAGAAACAAGTCCTTCCGTTTGCGGCGGCCGGCTCAGCGGCCAATGTTTTTTTTGACTTCCTTTTCATTCCTCGTTATGGCGGCATCGGATCAGCGTTCGCCACCCTAATCGCAGAAGTCATCAGTTATGGACTCACCTGGCGCTATCTAAAAACCGTCGATAATTTCCATACGCTCCGATTTTTAAAAAAAATCCTTATCGCCTCCAGCATTATGGGAATTGCCACGATTACCATGAACTTTATGAAAACGCACGTCTTGATAAACATTATTGCATCCGGCGCCATTTATTTCGGCATGCTTTATGTGCTAAAAGAAAATACGCTGCGAGAAATGCGAAATTTATTTAAATCAGTGACAGAATAATTACAATGTGCGGGATTGCCGGCGTTTATCACTATAAAAATTCCAAGCACGTCGATGAGCCGACGCTTGTTAGAATGCGAGACACGTTAGTCCATCGCGGCCCCGATGACGGCGGTTTTTATATTTCCCCAGACCAAAAAGTCGGCCTGGGAACCCGCCGGCTTAAAATTCTCGATCTTTCCCCGGCGGGCCATATGCCGATGAGTCCCGATTCTAAAGTTTGGATCACCTACAACGGTGAAATCTATAACTTCAAAGAATTGCGGGCGGATCTTGAAAAGCGCGGCCACATCTTTCGCTCAGCGGGCGATACGGAAGTCATCGTTCGAAGCTATGTGGAATATGGCGTTGATTTTGTGAAACGCCTAAACGGAATGTTCGGTTTTGTTATTTATGATGAGAGGAAGAACCTGCTGTTGGCCGCCCGGGATCCGATGGGAATAAAACCGCTTTATTACGCGTCCGTGGACGGAACATTTTATTTCGGATCCGAGATAAAAGCCATTCTGGCTCATCCGGATTTCAAAAAAGAATTAGCCGAAGAAAACATCCCTCATTATCTGACTTTCGCCTCTCTCCCCTCCCCCCATACCCTTTTTAAAAACGTAAAAAAACTTCCAGCAGCCCACTATCTCTTAATTCGAGACGGCAATATCCAAGAAGAAGAATACTGGAATCCCGCCCGCCGAAGCCTTAGCGAGGGGGGGCCCGCCAACGAGTCAGACTATATCGCCGAAATCCGCCACTTGCTTCGCGATTCAATAAAACTCCAGATGGTCTCCGATGTTCCCTTTGGTTGTTTCTTGTCCGGCGGCATCGATTCATCAACCAACGCCGCCCTGATGACCGAGGCGCTGGGAAAACCTGTTGTCACTTTTTCCGTCGGATCCAAGCGGTTTGATAAATACAACGAATTCGAGCATTCCCGAAAAGTCGCGAAATTTCTAGGAACCGAACCGCACGAACTCTTGATCGATGATTCTCATCTCGAGCAATTTCTCCACGAGTACCCCTACTATGCCGACGATCCCAATGGCGACCAGGTCTGCGTGCCGCTCTTTTGGCTTTCGAAATTCACTAAACAAAGCGGCGTTACGGTTATCCAAATCGGCGAAGGGTCGGATGAAATTTTTACAGGCTATAACACATATCTCCGCGCCATTAAACTCTATCAAACATGGTGGCGGTGGCTCGAAAAACTTCCTCAAGGCGCCAAAACAACCGGCTCGGAGCTCGTCAATCTTTTACGCCATCCGAAATTCGATTTCCATAAAGAATATGCCCGGCGCCTGGCGGATAACCAGGAGCCCTTTTGGGGGAATGCCGTCGCATTCGGAGACTATGAAAAAGAGAAGCTCTTAACCGACGATTTCAAACGCCGCCACGCCCGCTGGTCAAGCTATCCTGTTGTCGAAAAAATCTACGAAGAAATCGATAAGATGGATACCGCCGCCGACTTTTTGAAACGGCTCACTTATCTTGAACTGAAACACCGCCTTCCAGAATTACTTTTGATGCGAGCCGATAAAATGACCATGGCGCATTCCCTCGAAGGCCGGGTACCGTTTTTGGACACGCGACTCGTGGAACTGGCCTTCCACATACCAACGGACATCAAAATCAAAAACGGCGTCTCCAAATATATTCTGAAAAAATCCGTCGAAGGAATCATTCCTAATGACATCATCTACCGTGAAAAACAAGGATTTGCGACATCCATGAGCGAATGGTTTAAGCCTAATTCTCCAGTAGAAAAAAATCTTATTAATATCATCCAGTCCTCAAAGCTCCGGAGGCGAAACATCTTGAATCACAATTCCATCGATCGGCTAATTGATGCCCACCAACACAAAGGCGTCGAACACAACTTCCGGCTGTGGAACCTCGTCACGCTTTCTCTTTGGTACGATTATTGGTTTGCATAAGCTTCATTCAAACCTTTAGCTTTTTGGTGCTGTCGCGTTTAAGCAAGCCGAGATAAGAATCAATGATCCTGGTGTAAAAAAATAGAGCGCTCGTCTTCCTCGGAAGACGAGCGCAGAACCCAAGGATCGCAAAATGCAGAGCGATCTAATGATCGAAACCCGAACCTGCCTACCCGCAGGCAGGACTACTCACGACCGAAGACGAACCAGTAGTCGTCGTTCCAGTCATTCTCGACCCTACCGAGGTTCGCGTGCCGCCGGGCCGGATAGAGCCAAGTACACGGAATATGTTCAAAACCCGCGAAGGAACAAGGGATCGTGGAGATGAATCCCATTCCCTCGAGACTCAGTTCCTCGTAGAGGAACGGGCGGTACTTCGCGACCGCGAAAGTCGCCCGCGGCGTCTCGCGGCGAAGCCTGCGCCGCTTCGCCCACGCCATCGCGACAGAGAGCAGTGTGTAGCTCCCCGCACCGAAATTCACGAGAACGATCTCGCGAAATCCGGTACGTCCTTCCGCGGGATACTGGTCGTCGACGCTCCAAAGCGGCCAACCAGGACTGGTGTGGGGACCCACCGAAGCGACCGCCGCCTTCCAGTCGGCGTTGCCGTCAACGGGAAGCGTGAGGATGTGGATACGGCCGTTTTTCGGGGGTTCGATCGCGGCACGCGCGATCGTGGCGTTGCCGAGGACGACCTGGCGAACATCGCGGAGAACATCTCTGCTCGCGAGCGCTTCGATTTCCTTGTTCACCCAGCCCGTTCGCCGAAAACCCAACTCGAGCTTGTGCGCCTGTCCACAACCAAGGATCAACGTGTCGTCCATCGACGTGTCTCCCCTTCTCGTACGGCTTTGCCTCGAAGGCCTGCCGTGTTGGGTTTTTCGCCATATCCCGCGGGATTGCGGGAATTATGGTTGCAGCTTTAAATCCACTTTAATAGCCTTAAAGCTGCAACCATCGAATCTTTCGCAAGTAGCCGGTTCAAATTGCTGAATAAGGTTTACTATATTAATGGCTATTTTGTCAAAGCCCTTAGATACGTTTCAGCCAAACTAGCCGGTTCAAAATTTTTCTTTAAATAGGCAAGGCCCCGCTCGCCCATCTCTTTTCGTCCATTGGGATTTAAATACAACCCATAGATCGCTCCAATAAAACCCTCCAAATCTCCCGGCGAAACACAGACTCCCGATTCAGCCTCCCGGGACACCAGATCGCAGGAAACACCTTCCATAGCAAGGACAATCGGCTTTGCTCCTGCCATATAGTCGAAAATTTTGGTCGCATAAACATACCGCAAAAGCCCTACATTTTTCTTTAAAGCGGCAATGCAAACATCGGCACTCGCAACCACATCGAGCACCTCTTCCTTCGAGACCGGCGGGAGAAAAACAATATTTTTAAGCCATAACTCTCCCGCCTGCCGCATCGCTCCCTCCTTGCCCCGCCCGTCGCCCACTAAAACAAAGAGGATGTTTTCCTTCTGGAGCGCTGCTGCTGCCTCAATAATCAAGGAGAAATCATAAACCGCGCTCATGGAACCGGTATAGAGAATTGTAAACTTTTTTCCTTCCTTCCGGGACGGCGGAGGCGGCTTGCGTCGGATAGCGGGCAAATCCGTGGGATTAGGAACCACATAAATCTTTTTTTCGGGGACGGATTTTTTTTCAGCCAAAAAACGCGCGATCCCGGGCGAATTCACCACGATCCCTCGAGCTTGCCGGTAAAGAAATTGTTCCAGCCGCCGGCTCATCGAGATAAGCGTCGCATTCTTCAAGAATCCGAGTTCCACCGCCTCATCGGGCCACAAATCCCGAACTTCGAAAATAAACGTCGCCCGTCGCAAAACGCTTACAAAAAAACCGATGGGGCCGACAAAAATCGGCGGGGAGGAAGCAATAACCACATCGGGCTTGTTTACGAAAAATCCTACGAGAAATGCCGAAATCAAAAAAGTTCCGTAGGAAAAAAGCCGCCCGATGAAAGTTCTATAAGCAAGTCCCGAATCGAAAACACGAATGACCCGAATGCCATTATCGCTTTCCAAGCTGAAAAGCTTCCCGCGATAACGAGCCGGCTTCTTCCCGGAGATGTAATTGATCATGCCGGATATCACCGTCACCTGGTTTCCGCTCTTCACCCATTCGCGCCCGAAAAGCGCAAAACGGCCGATCCCCGCCTCAGAAAGACTCGTGTAGCGTTGCTCAAAAATGAGAATATGCATAGATCAACGAATAACAAATCTATACGAATTTATGGATTAGAAATAAAAGATCTTAAATATAGCCTTGAGGGCGAGCGCCAAGTTCCGTGCCAGCCAATTTTTTTGATACCATTCGAATTTCTGCGCATACCGGTTAAAAATCTCTCCCTTGGTTAAAATATGCATTACCCTTAGCTGTACAATGTGCAATTTATGGTAAAACGGGGAGGCAATCATCGGTAAAAATTGTTCCGAAAGATCATATTTCGACCAAAAACCAAAATCGAATTTATGCAAATTCTGGTCAAGGGTTTTCACGCAATCGTCCCATAACTTTTTAGCCTCCGGATCATTCACCAATAAATAATAATCCCATACGCCCCAAAGGCCCCACAAGAAGCCGTTTAAAATATGGGTCGGAGGCTCCACGAGATATTCTTCGAGCCACGTGTCGTTGCCGATATTCATCTGGACTCCTCCGTGCGAAATAGGAGTTTTTAAAGCTATAAAGGCTTGCTTCGCCGCCTCCAAATACCGCGAATCATTGGTTTCTTGATACAAGCGTCCAAGCAAAGAAATTCCGGTTCCTTGGCTGTGCCCAGAAAACCATCCCGCGGGTAGATAATGTTTGTAGTGCCACCGAAACTTATGCTTCCAGACCGGAACCCCGAAATCATTCGGCTCTAAATTTTTAACCAACCACTCCGCCTGAATCTTGGCTATCCTGAAGTGCTCGCTTGCTCTAAGCGCAGTCGAAGGATCGCTTTTCAATTTCAAGTACTTATTGAAATGCCCTAAACCGTATTGCGCAACCGCTAGCGGATTATACTGCCGGCCAATGTCAAAAAAATAATCAAAAAGAATGACGCCGTCCGCATCCTGGGGACCGTCATAGTTGGCCTTGTCAGCAAAGGTCATGTAATACGGCCCGAATTCATTCGGCGCAATCCCCTCGCTCACCGCCGGCGTTTCGTGCCAGAAACTCAAATAACTGGGCTGTTTCGAGAAATAAACCCGAAAAATTCTCTTAAAATAATTAATCCGATCGCGCATGTTAATTAGAGAATAAATTATATTTATCCCGATAAAAAGACCTCGTAGCCTCCATGAGATTAAGATTTTTTATTTCATCAAAGGAAAACCAACCGTAATCACTGATTTCCCGTAAATCTATTTTTAATTCTCCATCTTGAGGTATAGCCCGATAAAAACCCACATACCCAGGACCGTAATCAATCTTTTCAACGTGAAACGGTTTCTCGTCAATTATTTGAATAGACAAACCAGTTTCCTCCTTTATTTCCCGTTTAACGCCATCAATCGGCTCCTCATCTTTCTCAAAATTACCACCGGGATGGCGCCACTGACCACCCAAAGGCTTATTTTCTGATTGCCGAATGAGAAAATGCTTCTTATCTTTTTCAATGACAGCAACGCCTCCTTTGATTTTCTGATCCATAGGAACTTTTGTACTTTATCAAAAAATCGCCGATTTGGCGATTTTTTGATTGTTAACTCAACTCGATGCTTTTCTTTTCCCTCAGCGCCTCCGCCATGTGGAAAGTCGCCTTATGCACGTCATAGAGATCCTGAAGATCATACGGCGACGGCTTACCATTTTTGATACAGTCAATGAAAACTTCGAGTTGGCGAGTATAGCCCTTATCTTGATGCCAGAGCGAAATATTTTTTGTCTTATCGGGATAAAATAAATGTCCGGATTTAAAATTATCGATTGTCATTGTTTTACCGCCCCCGTAAATTTCGATGCATTCCTTGGGCAGCCGGAAACTGCCGAGCGCGCTGTAAAAAAGCGTCCCTATCGAGCCGTTGGCGTACTCAATCGAAACGGAGATATTTTCCTCATGCGCAACCGCCCCACCCGAACCAATTAACGCCCCAGAAATCCGAACAGGCCGGGCATGAAATAAATACTGGAAGGCATCGACAAAATGTACGTCTTCGCCGATTAGCCGCCCGCCTTCTTTAAGATCATAGCTCCAATGATCCCGCTCGCTAAACGGATAATTCACCCGATAGAGGATCATCATCGGCGCGCTTCCGGCGAATTCTTTTTTCGCCTCCAAAAAATGTTTCGAGAATCGCCGGTTAAATCCGGTGAAAAGCCTACCTTTAGATTTCTTGGCAGCGGCAATCACTTTCTCCAGCTCCTCATCGTTTAACGCCACCGGCTTTTCCAAATAAAGGTTCTTATTGAGCGCTAAAGCCTCTTCCGCAATCTTCGCATGCGAACTGTGCCGCGTGGCGCAAATAACCAAATCGATATTTTTATCCTCCAAAATTTTCCGGTAATCATTCGTAGCGTAGTTTGCATTCCACTGCTTGGCCACCTGGTCCGCTTTTTTACCGGTGGTATTCGCCACGGCTGTGATTTTCACATCCGTATTTCTCCCGATCGCCTCCTTTAAATGCGGCAAGACAGTTGAGGTCGTAAACGACCCCAATCCAATCACGCCGATATTAATCACGCTTTTTCCGGCCGAGACGGACGGCGTTCCGATGTGATCCAAAACCAAAGTCGAGGTCGGCTTCGAATCTTCCGGATAGGAAAGCAAAAGCCCATAAATCTGCTTGCCTTTCGGGTTGAAGACTAAATCATAAGCTTCTTCCGCGCGATCAATGGGAAACGTCCCATTGATCAAACCCTGAAGCGTCATTTTCTTGTCGGCAAGCAACCGCAAAAATTCTTCCATATTCCGCTGCTCGGTCCAACGAACAAAGCCAATCGGATAATCCTGACCGCCCTCCTCAAAGGAAGGATCATACCGACCTGGACCGTACGAGGTCGATGCTAAATAAGTAAGCTCCTTTTTATAAAAATCTCTCCAGGGAATCTGCGTCAAAATATTCCCAATCTGAACGATGCGTCCCTCTTTGCGGCAGATATCAACCGCGAGCTTCAGGGGCTGGTCGTCTTTCGCCGCCGCATAAATCAAAACCGCATCCACGCCATAACCGTGCGTAAAGCTGGAAACCGCATTCTCATAGGATCCCGATCCCACCACCACCCCGCGATCCGCACCGGCTTCTTCTGCGTCATGAACCCGATCAGAATTCACATCAAAAGCAATGACAGGATGACCATACGCCTTAAGCATGCGAACTCCCAGCTGTCCCAATAACCCCAGACCGATCACACCCACTTTTTCTCCCTGGCTCAAATTTGCCCGGCGGATTCCCTGCATGACAATCGATCCCATCGTCGCAAATGCCGCTTCTTCATCTTTTACGTTTTGAGGAATCTTAACGGTAAGATTTTTAGGAATGAAGTTAAACTCCGAATGCGAAGCATAATCTTGCCCCGCGCCCGCCACCCGGTCGCCCACCTTAAAACCATCAACGTCGCGCCCCACCTCCACCACCACGCCGGCGGTGCTATACCCTAGGGCAATCTCGCTTTCCAGTTTGGATTTGGCAACTGCCCATGCCGCCGCCAGTCCCTTCGTTTTAACGAGCATTTTAAATTTCTCTACATAATCCGGCCGCTCCTTGGCCTTCGCCAACATGCCTTTTTTCGACAACTCGATAATCCCCCGTTCCGTTCCCGGGCTAATCACCGAGAATCGGTTTTTAATCAAAAGCCCTCCGGCTTTAGCCGAAGGCGAGATCAAATCTTTTACGGTTAATTTCCCGGTTTTAGGATTTTCAAAGACTTGTTTCATTTAATATTTCTTATTCCTTTCCTTGATCGTTTTTGTCAGCCAATCATCCAATAATTCGCAATTCGGCATTACGCAATGACCCCCAATCTTCCCCGGCATCGCTTGTAGCACCGGCCGAATCACGTGCGCCATGCCAAAGCGGCGGTAGCCCTCATTATAGTCGCGGTTCGGAATGGTGTAAACCTCATCGAAATCAAGACCGAGCTGATCGCAAATCCGCTTCACTTCTTTTGCAAAAACAACATTCCATCCCAAATAGGTGGTATCTAAAATTTTCAGCAATTCTGTCGCTTCCGGTTTTCGGAAAACAGTCGTCGTTACACCAGCTTTCTCAAAATACGCCGCCGCCTCTCTCGCTTTCGACCCGGCAAAATATTTCACGAAAAACTTTAAACTCTGCCCCAAATATGACTTCTCGGATTCCTGCTTATCCGAGGGTTTCTTCGTCCCCCTTACAATACCCTGATGGTGTCCCCGCGTATGAGTTCCTCGAATAGGACTATGCACCGCCGTTGTCCCGATTTTGCGAGTTGTCCCCACCGGCACCGTGGAATGAATAATGATAAGCCGGGGACGGTATGACGCATTATACCGCCGCGTGATTACGATAAAATTCTTTATAGGCGGGTACGCGATGTGAACAACGTCAAATTTCTCCTTCCGATGCCCGCTTACATCCCGAATCGTTACGTTGTATTTTTTGTGCAAAACCTCATAGAGCGCTTGCCCCACCTCTCCAGCGCCAATAATAAGATGTCGGCTCCTTTTTTTATTTTTCATGCTTCTTTTCTTGTGATTCATATATCTTAGCGTCGATCAAAAATTGATGCCAACAACCCTGAAGGAAATGGAAGATTAACCCCTCTTTCCCATCCAAAAACCCCAACCGAAATATATACCGATATTTGAAGTAAAAAAAGGATCGCCAAAAAAGCGGCAATTTTAAGTATAAATTCTTGAACGTCCGTTTTCTTCCCGCCTGGCCCTGAATCTTTACAAGACGCTTACCTCCCGCCCCCTTCAACCTTTCTGCAGCTTCACGTGTGGAATAATTATTCTGCTTTTTGATCCACCAAGATAAATCTTTAAGATTTTGATCGATGAAATCATGCTCCAGTTTTTGAACTCGCCCTCGAAGCAAGGTCATGTGTTCGTCCACTTCCCGCTCCTCATAGCGGGCCGCGCCTCGGCGGATCAACCGCAAAAACCACGTGGGATAATAGCCGCCGTGCCTGATCCATCGCCCCATGAAATAAACTCGCCGCTTCATTAAAAAACCGCCTACCTCGGAAGTCGCCTGAGGCAAAAGACCGGCAAGCTCTGCCCACACTTTTTCTGTCATCCGCTCATCGGCATCCAGCCGTAAAATCCACTCAGTTCGAATCGGCAAGGTGTCGATCGCCCAATTAAACTGCTCCGCCTGGTTCTTAAAAGCTCGCTCTTCGACGCGCGCACCATACTGCTTGGCGACATCTCTTGTTTTATCGGTGCTGCCGGAATCAACCACGATAATGTCGCTTACCCAATCCTTGATGCTCTCCAAGCAATGCGGAAGGTTAATTTCTTCATTGTAAGTCAAAACGATAACAGTTATTGGTAAGCGCATAGGCAAGTTAATTTGGGAATTTGGGGTTTTATTAGACTTTCAGATATCAAAAATTGAGCTACTTGGTAGCGAGTAAATGCGAGTAATCCACCCATTCCAATTTCGTAAACCCGGCGCTTCGCAGCAGTTCCTGAATTTTCTTGGGCGCATCCCCCATGCCCCGCTTCTCTAAAACGCTAAAATGGACTTCGATCAAGACAACGCCGCGAGGCATACCGGTAAGGGTTTTCCGAAGCCCCAACAAAACCTCGAGTTCGAATCCTTCTACATCGACTTTCAAACCATGAGGAAGAGGTAATCCCATTTGAGAGATAAAAGAGTCTCCCGGGACGATTTCAATGGCCGTTGACTCACCCGCAACGTCATAAAAGAATCCATGCGCCCCGGAGACGAACGACCCGCCGGTTACGGTAAGTCGTCCTTCGCCAGGCTCGGCGCCCAGCCCTTTATCAAAAACCTTAACGTTATTAATTTCATTAAGAGCTAAATTTTGCAAAAGGCGTTCCCGGGATTGCGGTTCAGGCTCAAAAGCGATAACCGCGCCGGATTCTCCGGCGGCTTTCGCCGCCAGAATCGTATAAAGCCCGATGCTGGCCCCGATATCATAAATGGTATCGCCGGAACGCAATGCTTTCAAAAATTGGCTGATGATTTTCTTCTCGCTCCCAAAGGCCCGCATACGAGCGAACTCTGCGAAGGACTCCACGATAAAAATTCCTTGATGCGAACCGACGAAAAGCGAAGCGGTCGAAGGCTTTTGGAGACAATAATCAATCCAGTAGAGGAATCTAAAAAAATTACCGTACAGGCGGAGCGCCCAATGGAAAACACGGATCTTCCGAATAAAAGACCGAAACGAACTCGTATAAAAATCTCCCCAAATAGGGCGGTCACGCATGCTGAGAAATGAGTTTTTGGTATTCATCCTTAAACTTTTCGGCAATCGCCGGCATCAGAAATTCTTCATCAACCAAACAACGACCCCGCTCTCCCATCGCCCTGGCCCCCGCCGGATCCTTAAGAACGCGAAGAAGCGCCTGAGAAACCTCACCAACGTCTTTCTTCACCACTATACCCGCACCGGCTTTTAAAATCGAGGGCGCGATGGCAACCCCGTCGGTCACAACCACCGGCAATCCGGCATGCATCGCTTCCACCACCGCCATGCCGAAATTTTCCGAATACGAAGGTAAGACAAACACCGATGATTCCTTGAAAGAAACCGACTTGCTATGAACAAGCATCCCGGTAAAAATCACATCGACTCCGATCTGCAATCCATGATTTGTGATTTGCGATCTTATCCAAGCTCCGTACCCTTCATCGTCACCGCCCGCCAATACGAGAATCGTATCCGGATCCTCCTGATGCACCGCCGCGAAGGCGGGTATCAGCGTATCGAGACCTTTTTTCCAGTTAAGCCGAGAAAGGAAAAGAATGATTTTTTTCTCCTGGGGAATTTCGAATTTATCGCGCAACGAGCGACGAACTTGATCCGGCGATTCCACGTCGGGATCCAGTCCGTTCGGCAAAACGATCTCGCGCCGCAGCGGAAAACGATGAGCAATATATTCATCTTTTTCTTTGGCTGCCGTAAAATGGACGGCCGAAGCGTCCCGCAGCGGCCGCCACTCAATCAAACGAAGGTAGATTTTTTTTAGGAATCTTTTTTTCATAGCGAGCGGCTCATTCATCAAACTCCCCCGCGGCGAAATGATATACGGCTTTTTATATTTTCGGGCATAATACCAAACCAAAACCGACGCCGCCGTAAAAACCGCCGTTACGTGAACCAGATCAAATTCCTTAATATGCGCCGCCAAAAAAGAGTGAAGATCGCGGGAGTAAAACCACCGCCGGAGGAAGCTAACCGGGCGGAAATAGTAAACCGAGACACCATCGAGATTGACCGGGGTTCCCCGGGGAACATCAAGATCATCCGGACCGTCGATGGTTGTCGTATACACCGTCACTTCGGCTCCCCTTTTAACCAGCCATTTATTCAAATTATGGACGGAGAAAATCGGGCCGCCGTAGCGGTAAGCAGGAAGATAAACCAGATTAATATGAAGAATTTTCATGCGCTACCTATAAACTACCAGGAGCTAGAGAATTTGTCATCTAGATTGATTTGTTTTACGATTAATCGACATGAAAAAGATAGGGATCACCGGCGCAACCGGCTTCATCGGTAAACATTTCTCCGAACTATTACTGAAAGATGGCTACGATGTGATCGCCTATGCCAGGAACCCCGAACGTTTAAATTTTTTAGGAAATCCGAAAAATTTAAAAATCGTTGTCGGCCGGATGGAAGATGAAAAAAATCTGGAGGCCTTTATCGCAAGCTGTGACGCCATCGTGCATCTGGCGGCCGGGACTAAAGGAACGTGGGAAAACTACCATGCGGCAACGGTTCAAGGAACAGAACTGCTTTTAAAACTAGCGGAAAAGCATCCCCTTCAAAAACTCATCATCATGAGCTCAATCGGTGATTACGATATCATGCGCCTAAAACGCAATATCGCCGACGAAAATTCTCCGCTCGAAACCCAGCCAGCGCTCCGCGGAGATTATGCGCATTCCAAAGTCCTGGCGGAACACGTCATTCTAAAGAAAATGGAGCTGGGAACGGTTCCGATAATCCTTCTCCGGACAGGTCTCGTCTATGCGCGGAACTTTAAAGCCCCCTTGATGGGTGCCGGATTCATTCGCGGCAAACGAGGCATAGGATTAGGCATCGGCGGAAAGCGAATGCCTTTCGTTCATGTAAATGACCTCTACGACGCAGTCCGCCTTGCCCTGCGCAACACCATCATCAATACCACCTACAATGTCGTAAGCGACGAACAGCCGAAAATCCGGACCATCGTCAGACTCTATAATAAGTACAGCCCTGCCCCAGTGAAAATCGTTTTTATCCCAAAGTTATTTTTTTTCCTTAATCATCTGCTGGAGAACATCCTCTCTAAAAAATCGCGCCTGGGGCGATACAATTTCTTGCTTTGCCGAACGCAGAAAAACATCTATTACAGCGCGGAGAAAATAAAAAAAGAACTCGGCTGGCAACCAAAAATATCCTTTGAAGAAACCATGAAAGAAATGATGGATTTTCATGGAAGCCCGGTAAGGATTGGCGTGGTAGGCTGTGGCTTTGCCTTCAAAACCTTGCATTTGCCGGCGCTAAAGGGAAACCCACGCATACAGGTTCCCATGATTTATGACGCTAACCGCTCCCTTGCCGAAGATGCCCAGCAGCTATTCCGCGGCGCAGCAATTCCCACTGAAGCAGATGACATTACAAAAGACCGCTATGACCTCGATTTCATCGCGCTTCTCACGCCCCCGGAAACACATATCTCGCTCGCTAAGATTTTTATGGAACGAGGATACAACCTCCTCATCGAAAAACCTCTAGCCCTAAACGCCGATGACGCGGAGGAGTTAGAAATGCTCGAAAAAAAGACCGGGGTCAAAATTTGCATTGCCAATAACTATCGATTCCGGGATAACGTCCAAAAACTCATCGAAACCGTAAGGGACGATGGGATCCCGACCGAATTGTTCGTAAAATTCTGGAGCGGACCCGTAATCGAGAGCGAAGGAGGATGGAGAAGTAAAATGAAAAACGCTCTCCTTTATGAAATGGCATATCACCTGATCGATATCGCCGCGTTTTTGGGCGGCGAAACAAAAAAAATTCTCCACCTCCAAAAAGACCATGACAAAAAAGGAACGCTTGTTTCTTTATCGCTGATTGCGGAAACGAAGGAAAAAACAAAGTTGATCATTGATGCCCGGCTCTTTCCTCCTCACGCCGAAACCTATATAGAAGCCCGCTACCCCGCCCACGCCTATCGAGCAGGATTCTATCCCGAAAGTTTTCGCCGGCTGAGCGGCAATACCAATCCTCTCCGGGAAATCAAAGCCAATGCGAGAACCACCTTAAACTACATCCTTAGCAAGCGCCGCGGAAATTCCCATGAAAGACTCTATACTCTTTTTATCAATGCGCTTCGGGATCATCACGAAGAGATTCCCGTTCGTCTGAGCGACAATATCCCCCTTCTTAAGCTCCTGGACACTCTATCCCATTAAACCGTATACTCGGGGAATAACGCGCATGAAAGACATCAAATTTGCGGTTGTCGGTTGCGGCAAAATCGGAACCCGTCATGCCGAGAAGCTTCAAACCGTTCCGGGCGCCAAGCTCGTCGGCGCCTGTGACATCCTCCCCGAACGCGCCAACGCTATCGGAGAGAAATTTAACGTTAAAACTTATACCTCGATCGAGAATCTCCTTCAAGACACCGAGGCGGATTACATCAATATCGTGACCCCATCCGGGCTCCATGCCGAGCACGCTATTCAAGCGCTCGAAGCTCGAAAGAATGTTCTCGTGGAAAAACCGATGGCCCTAAACGAAGCCGACGCCCGGCGGATGGTGGAGATCGCGAAAAAAAACAACCAGTCGCTGTTTTCGGTAAAGCAAAATCGGTATAATCCTCCGATCAAATTTGCCTGGGATTTGGCGCAAAGCGGCAAACTGGGGAAACCTTTAATGGCGGTGGTCAACGTCTATTGGAACCGGACCGATGAGTATTATCGATCCGAACCTTGGCGCGGCACGCGGGCATTCGAAAAAAGCACGATCTACAGCCAATCGAGCCATTTCGGCGATCTTCTTTTGATGTTCATGGGAGAACCCAAGCGAGTTTTTTCGCTTATGGAGAATAAAACCCACGATATCGAAATTGACGATACGGCGGTTATCGCTGTTGATTTCAAAAACGGCGCCTTCGGAAGCTTCAACTACACCATGTCAGTAGCGAAAAAAAATGTCGAAGGATCCGTTGCTCTCTTCTATGAAAAAGGCTCTCTCAAAATCGGCGGGGAATATCTCAATACCATCGAATTTTTCAATGTCGAGGATATGGACTCTTATACCCTGGAGGAAACGCCGATCGAAGCCAATGATTATGGATCCTATCGAGGTTCGGCATCGAATCACCAGTACGTGTTCGAGGCTATCGTCCGGAAAGAAAACGGCCTCGACGACGACCTAACGCGACGACTGGTAACAGGGGAAGAAACTATTCCGCTTATCCGCTTTTTCGATAAAGCCGTGGAATCAGCCGCGGAGAAAAAAATCGTGGATTTTTAGGCATGACAACGATCCCCCTGGTTGACCTTAAACGGCAGTATAAAAAAATAAAGCCGGAAATCGACGCCGCAATCAAACGCGTCATTGAAGACGCTGCCTTTGTCTCTCCCAAGTACGTAAAAATCTTTGAGGAAAAATTCGGACGCTACTGCGGCGCCCAACATGTCATTGCCACCGGTTCGGGAAGCCACGCGCTTTTTGCCGCCTATGCCGCGATTGACTTGAAGCGGGGAGATGAGGTAATAAGCGTAGCCAACACCTTTACGGCCACCATAGAGCCTGTTTATTTCTGGGGCGCTAAACCAGTTTTTGTCGATATAGATCCGCGCACTTATGTTATTAATACCTCAAGAATAAAGAAGGCGATCACTAAAAAAACCAGGGCAATCGCCGTTGTGCATCTCTATGGTCAAGCCGCTCCGATGAAAAAGATCATGGCGATTGCAAGAAAACATAACTTGAAAGTCATCGAGGATTGTTCCCATGCGCATGGGGCAATGGCAGACGGAAAAATGGTGGGAACGTGGGGAGACTTAGGCGCGTACAGCTTTAATCCCGGAAAAGTGGTGGGGGCTTATGGCGATGCTGGCTGCATCGTCACGAACAATGACCGCTATGCCGAATTTATCCGGATGTTTATAAATCATGGGCGCCAGATTAAAAATAAGTATATTCACGATATTTACGGATTGAATCTCCGGATGGATGGCATCCAAGCGGCGATTATCAGCGCGAAACTCGATCACATCAATCCCTGGATCAAACGCCGCCAAGCAATAGCGAAAAAATATACCGCGCTTTTAAAGGACTCTGTCGAAACGCCGGCAACAATCCCCCACCAGACAAATTCCTACCATCTCTACGTTATCCGAACAGACCAACGGGATACCTTGGTGGAATACCTAAGAAGCCGAGGCATTGAAGCGGGAATTCATTACCCCGTTCCTCTCCATCTTCAGAAAACCTATGCTCATCTCAACCTTAAAACGGGCATGCTGCCCATTACCGAAAAAATTTCCCGAGAAATTCTTTCTCTGCCTATGTTCGCGGAGCTGACCAATCCGGAAATCTACCGGATCGCCAAAGAAATAAAATCCTTTTTTCGAAACCGAACTTAAGCCTCCGGCCGTTTCCGCAAGAAAAAATGGATGATAGTGAGGATGACGAAAATTTTAACCAGACCGGCGTAGACCGGAACGATTTCGTTCTCCATCCCTTTGATGATATTCACCCACAAAACGGCATAGATCATAATCCCGGAAAGGGACCGGGCATTCTCGATGAGGTAAGCGTAGATGGCGCGCCACAGAAAACCCAGAGCCGCCATGCCGAATAGGATCCCCCAGAAACCGCAATAGAAATACCAAGACCCCACCACGGTCGCTCCAATACCCGTCTCGAAATCATCCGGAAGGACAAGCCCCAAGCGACGGCCAAATTCATTCCCTTCGTTGCCGATAATAGGCTTATCTTTCCAGAGAAAACGCGGGGGGCCCAAGACCGTCATAAAATCGGCTGCTATATCGCGGCATTGCAATGGAGGCTCTGCAGTAGACTCCGTACCGACAATCTTCGAAATAACAATATTCTGATTGGTTCTCGATAAAACGCTAACTTGAATAACTGTAGGAATATTTTCCACGGCAAAACCGCCATCTCTATAAAGAAGTCGGGCCACCGTCGATTCCGAATTGACACTAAGGCATAAGGGGCCAAACGGCATAACAACCGCAAAAATCGCACCAACGATCAAAATAATCTGCCAGTTGCGAAGACCTAAAACATACGCCCGGGCGATCAAATAAAGGATAATAGGAGCGATCAAAAGAGCCCGGCTGCAGGAGGGAATCGCATAGAGAATTTCACCCGCAAAAACCGCCCAAGCAATCCACCGCCAAATCCGCGCCTGCGGGTTGTTGTCTTTAAGAAGGGAAAAATACCGGAGAAAAGCAATCAGCAGGGCGATAGATGATAACCAGTCGAGAAAACCGACGGCACTCAAAAAAGAACTATCCACAAGGAACCCCGCCTTCCTCCCGGCATGAAGATAAACTCCTCCCGCAACGCGAAGAACCTTTGCGCAGACTCCCAGAATGAAGGTAATCCAAAAAACACGAGGAACGCGAAGAGCATCCCATTCGCCGGCAAAAATATTGGGAAGCCGCAAAAAAAGCTTTCTAGGGAAAATAAAAAAGTAGCCGACAAGAATACCGCCCAACCCGGCAACCTCATACCATAAAGCTGTCAAGCTGAAAGCGTAACTAAAAAGATCTTTAAAAAACCGATGCTCCGTTACTAACCCCAGCCATATGAGGATCGGCGTCAGAAAAAAAATAACGCCATAATAAAGAGAGGCTGATATTCCTAGCTCAAAAACAGACCGCTCGCGGATAATAAAAAAAAGCCGCGCTGCAATTCTTTTTAGCTTTCCTGCAATGGAATTATTCAAATCTTTTTTCGCCCGAAAACTCGATGAAACGGACTAAGACGAACAATCGCCAGAAATAATCAAAACGCCGGTGAACCTTCCACAGCGATATATCCCCCAGAGATTCTCCGATTAGACTCTCTAGAAGCTCCCGATGCTTCCTTATCTCTCGAATCATGTGGGCATACCGGGGCATCATGAGCGTCCGGAAGGGATAAGAAAAACCAACCTTGCGGCGATTAATAAAAGAGGGACTGAAACCGCGCGCTCGAAGAATCTGTTTTAAAGGATACTTAGTCTCTTTATGCCGCAGCCAAAAATCAACCGGGAGATTCCGCGCATAACACATCACCTCCCAATCAAGATAAGGACACCGCGCTTCCATTTGATGTTCTGCCGTCGCCTTATCTAATTTTATAAAATCCGGCCCTAGAAATCCAACGGAGATTGCCCGGAGGCCATACGGACTCAAAGGAACCCCAGGCGGGGGGCCGACCAGAATTTCGGGTGCCTGGATCGGCAAATCCGGCGCGAACCACCGATCAATAGAGTCATAGCCGTAAAAAACCTCGTCACCGCCATCCCCCGTGAATAAAACTTTTCCATACTCTTTCGCCTTAAGAGCTAAGGCCGAAAGATAATAGTAACCATAGGCCGCCAGAGGTTGATCGAGACAAGAAATAAATTCCTCAAGATCCCGATAAAATCGTGGCGTTAAAATATTGACGAATTGAACGGGAACCTTGAGAATCCGGGAGGCCTCCCGAACATACGGTTCATCATGGAGAAATGGCAGCGGTTGGCGGATAGAAACCAGCTGCGTGCGAGGATTATGCTGAAGCATAAAGGTGGCGATCGCCGTCGAATCGATTCCGCCCGAAAAAAGAAGAACGGGATGGTTAAGATCCGACACCCGCTTCGCAACCGCGCGATCAAGCAGCCGCTCGATATCGCGGCCGATAACCGCATCGCTTGTCCCTGCGGGAGCGGAGCATTCTCTTTTTAAAAATGAAGTTTTTATCTTCCCGGATTTAACGTTGATCTCGTGAATTTCTCCCGGCAAAACAGGAACAACCTCCTTCCAAATAGTTTCCCGAGGATGGATAAATCCCTCCCGAAGGTAGAATTGGAACTGGGGACGATTGACGGTTAATTTCTTTTTATAATTATCCGTCACGACGGTTACCGACGACCCAAAAAGAATCCCGCCGTCACCCCGCAGGATATACAGCGGCTTTTTTCCGACAGCATCCTTATGCAGGATAATTTTTCTCTTTTTTTTGTCGTAGAGCGCAAATGCGTAAAACCCATCAAGCTTCTTTAAGCCTTCAATACCAAACTGATGATAGACATGGAGAATCGCTTCGCAGTCCGAGGTTCCGGAATAACGATAACCCGTGAGTTTCCGGATTTCCCGATAATTATAGATTTCGCCATTGGCCACCAAGGCCAAATCACCACTAACGATGGGCTGATCCGAACTTAACTTCTCATCGATGACGGCAAGCCGGGTCTGCCCCAAAATAACATTGCCATTTTTAAATAACCCGACGCTGTCGGGGCCTCGCCGGCGAAGAGAATCGAGCGAAGGATCGCAAATCTCTTCCCGGCCTAAAACAACCGAGCCATAAATGCCGCACATATCTGAAATTTAGAATTTAACGGTAAACATGTAAATACGGAAAAGAATTAATGTCGCCCCCGAAAATCTTTCCATAATCGCTCATAAACGGGTATAATCCTGTCCCCGTAATGGTCCCAGGTAAACCGACGAGCCTGAAGCGAGGCTGCCTCCCCCATCTGCTCGCGGGTTTCGGGATGATCGTATAAATATAAGATTTTTTCCGCAAGAGTCCGGGGATCTCGAATCGGAACCACAAATCCGCTCTTTCCCTCTTCGACAACATCCTCTCCGCCGGTATTCGTCGTGCAAATAAGCGGCAACCCGCACGCCATAGCCTGGAGCTGCACCACGGCGAATCCCTCTTGCAAAGATGGCATCACGAACACCGAACCCTGGGAATAATGCTTATAGAGTTCCGGCTGGGGTACATGCCCGACCCAGCGGTAACTTCCTTCGTATTTCTTGAAGAAAGGTTTCATTTCATCGCTCAAGCTTCCCACGAGAAGAAGTTCCGCATTTTTAAGCTGAAGACTAGCAAAAGCCTCCAATAGATAATGCGTCCCCTTCTGCAAAGACATTCCTCCCGCATAAATCACCCGGAAAACATTATCCTCTTTGGGAACTCGCGTAAACTGCTCTAAATCCACGCCGCGCTGGCCCTGAATAATTTTTTCCGGCGCAAATCCCTTTTCTAAGAAACTCCGCCGTGCGAAAGAGCTGGGAACCTCAATGTAGTCCGCCTCCTGATATTCGATCAGCTCCTTTTGGAGAATCTTGGGGTGCACCGGATTATGGAATTCGCCGCCCCACCGCTCGAATTCTTCTTTTAAAATGGCGTTTTGATACTCGATATGGGAACTGCCCCGCTCCAAAACCACCATCGCCCCCCGCTCTTTGGCCCGGCGAAGCGTGTGAAGCGACTTATTGGACCACCCGATGAGAATATCGGTGGGAGGAACGAGCGCCCGAGCCCAATAATCATAAACTTCGGCGATTAAATACGACGAATTAAACCGGCGCTTTATCGCTTCGGGCGCTAGCCGGTCCCACCCGCGCTGCATAATTTCTTTCACAAGAACCGACCGAACTAATCCCCTGGGAATCCCGTATTTAACAACCTCGAATTTCGGGTACGACGTAATCAACCGATTTAAATATCCTCGCTTCAGCAGCTGCTGAGCAAGATAAAAAGCATGAAAACGTCCAGCAACAGAAATGGTAACTTTCATAAAATTACTTTCTCATCCAAACAGCGACGCCCCGGGCATACCGATCGAGACGCGGCACTCGGCGATCATCCAAAGCCCTCGCGATGGATTCTTCGCCTTCGAGTAAAGAGACGGCATCCGGATCTATCTGAATAAAAACTGACTCCTTAATGAATCCGGCATCGGCCAGCGAGGAAAAATACTCCTCAATGCGGAAAAAAGAAAACGGCTTTTCGGCAAGAAGAGAAATGAAATATTCCTGAGAAGAATCCGGCAGAGCTCCAAGAACTTCCCGAGCCCGGGCTTCATAGGCGGAACCGTCTAAAAGCAAATGATTATAAATCTCCTTACCACGCCAGGGCAACGTATCGCCGCGCGGACCAAACCATGGGAATCCGACCGAAGCGTAAAAAAGACCGCCGGGTTTCAGAAATTCATAAGAACTTTTTATAAAATCGCGAGGATTTTTGACATACATCAACACGGCATCCGACAAAACCGCATCGAACAAGCCGAACTTACGGGATACCGCATCAAAGGTGCCCGTGATAAAGCGCACCGGAACGCCGAACCGCCGCTTCGCTTCGTCGGAAACTTGCGCCCATTCTTCCGGAAAAGAAACGGGGTCAAAGGCGACAATCTCTGCCGGGCGGAAAGCCGCTAACTGAAGAATATTGCCCCCGTAGCCCGCTCCCGCCACCAAAAGACGGGAGCCTTGAAGCTTCTCGAAATGATCGCAAGAAGAATACGCATACGCTCGGTAGAACCCCCCGTCGCCCCATAAAAAACGGTCAATAAAATTTAAGACATCTCCGCTGATGCGGCGGCGCAGGTAACGGGCCGTAAAAAAACTCCGGATGGGGCGGGAAAAGAAATACGCCGCGAGCTTCCATTGAATAATGAATCTGCCCGGGAAAGAAACTTCGTATAAATCCCTGGCCAAATCTTCTTGCCGCTTTTCCTTTTTAATATGATGCCAGGACATTTGCATGGGTTACTTGATGCCGATAAAAACGCCCCGTATCCGGAAATTTTCATTCTTGCGATACGCGCGCTTGAAAAAACGGGGGAAGCCTTTCCTAATCCAAGCCATCAAATCAACCTTTTGCCGGAAAAGAAGTTGGATCTGATTATGAAAGAAAATGCTAAGAAGCATAGACAGGCTTCCTCGGCCGTACTTTTTAACGATAGAAAAGTGGCGGCCAATAAAAACTTCCCATTCCTCGAATCGCAAAAAATGGACATGCGGCGAATGAAAACTATACGGAAGAATCTTTAAATAATTTAAAAGAATCCGGAAATTTTTGTAAGGATTCGAATATTTATAAAGCAAACCAGCTACGCTCTTCCCTTCGATTGGCGCCAGAAAAAGCGCGGCGCCGCCCGTTTTCAAAACTCTCTTCATTTCGAGGAGCGCCGCATCAATATCCTCGACATGCTCCAGAACATTCGACGCCACAAGCGCGTCGAAGAATCCATCGGGAAAATCCATCCGAAGCATATCCCCTTTCATAAAGTGGCGTTTATCCGATGCCATCCCTTCCCGGGGATCTAAAATATCAATGCACCAATAATCCGCTTCGCCTCGGCCTTCCTTTTCCAAAATCGGCGTCACCGTCTCCCCGTAGCCGCCTCCCACATCAAGGATTCTGCCGCTCTCCGGCATATACTCGCGGATAAACTCCGCAAGATCCTCATCCATCGACGCGCTTTGCATCGAGACGATAAAATTTTTATCGCGGAAAGAATCCATAGCATCAACGCGCCATCGAATCCGTCATCCACATCGAATGAAATACGTCTAAAATCTTTTTGGCGCGACTCATAAAGGTATACTGGAATGAAACGGCCTTTTTGTATCCCGCCGCCGCGATGGTTTTTCGCTCTTTCTCATGAGCAAGATAATATTCTATTTTCCCGCAAGCTTCGACGGCATCCTTAAACGTCTCTACCTCCTTGCCTCCTTCGTAAAATCGACTGACCTCAAGATTTTCCTCTACCAACGAGAAAACCCCGGATGCCGGAGTCTCGAAAAGCCGAGTATTCGTCAAATCACGATCCCCGCGCCGGAAAAATACCAAAGCAATTTTCGCCGCCGAAAGCACTTTCGCGTGTTCTTCAAAATAAACCGGCCGCCCCACAATGCAACGCTGAAGTTCGGGAGAAACCGAGAATCGATGCCAATCCGGGCCATAAATCTTAAGATTCCACCCCCGCTTCGCGATGTCCTCAAGAACGGCAATGCGTTCTTTCTCCGGGCTTCCGATAAAAACAACATCCGACGCGTAAACTACCGCTTCCTCGGGAGTCAGCTTAACCGGCTTATTGATTTCTGGCTCGAAAGCAAACTGAAGATATTCCACCCGTTGCGCGCCTCGTTCAATCATTTCCCGACGGATTGCCCACGGCTTATTCGTGAAAATACAATGATAAAAAGGAACGTCTCGCTGGAGCAGGCGAGAGGTATTCGTGGGGTATCGGGGAGAATAAATATCATCCGTACTGATATTAAACAATATTCCCGTATTTAAGGCTTTGATCTTCCGCAAGGTGCTGGGAAAAATTTCTTTGGCTTTGATGGTTAAAACAAGTTCCGGATCGAGATCAACCGCCTGCCGAAGGAGCGCCCGATTCATCCGCCAGCAATGGAGAGGCCATAAAAGACGATCCGCGATCTTAGACCGAAGCGATGATCGCCGGCCGCTTTTATTGACGAAAAATGAATAAATATCGAACGTACGGACATCGTGCCCCATTTGCTCCAAGGCCTCCTTGTAGCTCCAATCCTTCGCGCCCCTCCAAAACTGCGCAACAATCAAAATTTTCATAAGATTCTTGCATCATAGCGGTTTTACACATGATTTTCAAATAGATTAATGAACAATATGGTAAACTAAAAATCAAATGCCGCAAGGAAAAATTATCGTCGCATCAGGGGCCCTACTCATCGGAATTATTTGCATTCTGCCCAACATCTTGGGATATATTGAACTGGGAAGGAAATATGAACCATTCACTAAGTTTTTCACATCCCCAATCGTATTCGACGAAGTCGCCGTCTATGGATCATCTGCTGCGTATGTCGCGGAAACTAATAAATTACCAGGGGAAACAGAAATATTCGAGCTTAGAGATCTTCCCAGTATTAAATACCACCTGCCAATTTTCTTTGAGGGCTTGACGGGAAAAATATCCCGAAACACCAGAATCGGATGGATCGTATTTAAATTCCTTTTCCCAGCCACATCATTCATCTTGGCTTTTTATGTGGCGAGAAAGCTTTCCGGCAATACATGGATCGGGATACTCGCAGCAACAATATTCTTCAGCGTAGGTTTTGGGGCGCGAACCTTAATCGATATCAATTCGGCGCAACCGATTCTATTTTCAAGGATTCATTCTCCTGCCGCTACTCTTCCATTTTTTCTCATTTTTATCATAAGCCTTACAAGAGCAATCGAAGGTAATCGGAAAGAAATTTTGATAGCCGGCATTGCTGGGGGACTTTTATTCTATACCTATTATTACTATCAATTGGCAATCGCCCCAGCGCTTATCATTCTTTGTCTGTGGTATAGTCAAGAAAAAAAATGGGCTCAGGTAAAATCAATAATTCTCATAGGGATCATTGCAAATATCGTCGCTCTTCCTTGGTACATAAATTATCTAGAAACCACTCTTCGCTCTCCTCACTTCTTATCAAGATGGCAAGCCAACACCTACTTCCCTCCTATTGAACACATTCTTTTACTGGTTGCCGTTATAGTGCTATTGATAGTAGGACGGCATATAAGGGAGAAAAAGATATCATCGGAGCCCCTCGAAGTCTATAGGCCGCTATTGGCGCTCATCATTTCCTCGGCTTTTCTTGAATTCATCGTGGCAACCAATACCACGGTCATCCTAGAACCAGGACATTTCACGCAACAGATAATAATCAGCTTAAGCTCCATCGCCGCAGTATCCTATTTCGGTCGTTATCTCCTTCTAATGCCCCGCTATAAAAAAATCATAGCGGGAACGGCCTTGATAATAGTGGCGGTCGCCTTAGTAAAACAATACTCCGTATGGGAAAATACCAAAGCATTCTTCGTCGCGTCAGAGAATGAACGCATAGCAGAACGCCTCGTAAAAAAACACACAACAACAGATGATGTGATCGCCCTCAATGACCCTTATTTATCAAGCGTCTTCCCTGCGAGAATCTGGCGCTATAGATTCTATGGTTCCTATGGCTTCTCGGGGCTTGCTAGTACGCCGGCAGACGAAAACCTGAAGCGGTATATCATTATACGAAAACTTTTCGGCGCACCGTGGAAGGAAATCGAGCAAGAGCTACGAGCGGAGAAAGAAACAATTCAATCACCGCTTAAAACGGCGACAATTCCTTTTCTTCTGACGTTCGAGACAAAAACCCCTGAACCAAATACCATAAAGGCGCTCGGAGCATTTTACGCAGCGCCGCCGGAAGACTTCTTCGCAAAAAGAAAACTGACTCATTTGGTCAGTACAACAATAGAAGAAGGAAGAATGGCTCAGGATAATGCGGCTGAGCTGGGAATGAAGCTTATCAAAGTCGCCGAAGAAAACGGCGTCGGTATTTATAAAATAACCTCCAAACAAGTCAAAATATGAAATTATTCGTTACAGGAGGGGCGGGATTTATCGGTTCCAACTTCATCCGCTATTGGCTAGAACATTATCCGGAAGATTCCGTGGTGAATTTCGACAAACTGACGTATGCGGGAAATCTGGATAATTTGAGGGATTGCGAATCAAATCCTCGCTACTCTTTTGTCGAGGGAGATATTGGCGATCCGAAAAAAGTGCGCGAAACTATGCAAGGCAATGACGTAGTGGTTCATTTTGCGGCGGAAAGCCACGTGGACCGATCCATCCTGAACCCAACGACATTCGTATTGACGAACGTCGTTGGCACGCAAGTACTGCTCGATGCGGCGGCCAAACTAGACATTAAGCGATTTCACCATATTTCGACAGATGAAGTGTTTGGCTCACTGCCGCTGGGAACACGAGAAAAATTTTCAGAAGCTACGGCATATAACCCTCACTCCCCCTATAGCGCTTCCAAGGGGGCATCGGATCATCTGGTGCGGGCATATTTCACCACCTATGGATTACCGGTTACCATCACGAACTGCGGCAATAATTACGGTCCCTATCAATTCCCGGAAAAAATGCTGCCCCTATTCATCACTAACGCCATGGAAGGAAGGAAAATTCCCCTCTACGGGGACGGACTCTATGTTCGCGACTGGCTCTACGTAGAAGATCACTGCCGCGCCATCGATCTTGCCCTGCGCAAGGGAACGGCCGGGGAAACGTATTGCATCGGCGGATTAACCGACGATATTTCAAATCTCGCCGTCACTCGCATGATGCTGGAATTAATGGGGGTGGGAGAAGATATGATAGAATACGTACAAGATCGGCCAGGACACGATCGGCGGTATTCCCTGGATTGGACGAAAGCAAAGCAAAAGCTTGGCTACCACCCTTCCACGTCATTAAAAGAAGGCCTAAAAAGAACCATTGATTGGTATGCCGACAATGAATCGTGGTGGAAACCATTAAAAAACGGGCTAAGGAATATTTCAAAGAACAGTATTCAAAATAACTCCGTATGAAAGGAATCATCTTAGCGGGAGGCAACGGCACTCGCTTGCACCCCCTTACCAAGGTAACCAGCAAGCAGTTACTGCCTATTTACGATCAGCCCATGATCTATTATCCGCTCCAAACCCTGCTTCGGGGAGGTATTCATGACATCTTAATCATTGTCGCGCCCGCAACGGCGGGGCAATTCTTGCATTTTCTTGGCTCTGGAAAAGAATATGGCGCAAAATTTACTTATGAAATCCAGGATGCGCCCAACGGCCTTCCCGAGGCGTTCAGGATCGGCGCGCAATTTATCGGGAACGATAACGTCACGCTGATTCTGGGTGACAACGTTTTTGAAGATGATTTTTCCTCTCATATTGCATCCTTCAAGTCCGGTGGGAGAATTTTCGTCAAACGAGTTGCCGATCCCTCCCGCTATGGGGTGATCGAGTTTGACGGCCAAGGAAAGCCAAAACGATTAGTTGAAAAACCGAAAACTTTCGTGAGTAACTTCGCGAATGTTGGAATCTATATCTATGACTCGCGAGTCGTTTCCATTACGGAAAGTTTAACGCCCTCAGAACGCGGCGAAACGGAAATTACGGATATTCACAACTGGTACTTGAACCGGGGAGAACTGGATGTTAGGGCAATTGAGGGAGCGTGGTTCGACACGGGAACGTTTGATTCGTGGCTAGAAGCAAATAATTTCATGGCCGAAAAACGGCGGCGTGAAAAAAAACTTCTCGAAAATTTTAATTAAAAAATTTACTCACGAAAAGCATGCGGCAGCCTTGGCGTCAAACCGGGTTTATGATATGCTGTGCCGATGCGCCCTTCTCCGGAAATTTCCGTTGTAATCCTCTGCTATAAAGCGGGAAATTTTGCCCCTCTCTTTGTGGATCAGGTAAAGAAAGTACTGGAAGAAAATCGCCTCGATTACGAAATGATTTTAGTGGCCAACTTTAACAAAAAAGAAGAATTCTCCGACCCTACCCCCGCTATTGTGCGGAATCTGGCGGCCAGCAATCCCCGGCTTACCGTCGTGGCGAAAGCGAAAGAAGGAATGATGGGCTGGGATATGCGTACGGGACTCGAAGCGGCTCAAGGCGAAACGATAGCGGTTATTGACGGGGACGGCCAAATGCCTCCGAAAAATATCTACGCCGTCTATCAGGCGCTGAAATCCGAAAATGCTGATATGGCGCTAACGTATCGGACGACGCGGCAGGACGGATGGGTTCGGCTACTGGTTTCAAGAATGTATAATCTATCCCTCAAGCTTCTTTTTCCCAAAGTCAAAATTAAGGATGCCAATTCCAAACCGAAAATTTTCACGCGAAAAGCGTTGCAACAATTAGAACTGACATCAACAGATTGGTTTATCGACGCCGAAATAGCCATTCAAGCCAGTGATCGAAATTTCAAGATTGCCGAGGTGCCAATGGTTTTCTTGCATAATCCAACCCGAGCATCCTTTATCAATACAGCCGCCATTGTAACCTTTGCTCTTAATTTACTAAAATATCGCCTAAAAAAATGGGTGGATCTTCGAGAAAAATCTTAATCACGGGAAGTTCGGGTTTTCTGGGAAAAAAGTTCACGGAATATTTTGCTAAGCATCATCCCGAAACGGAAATTCGGCTATTAATCCATAAAAAAATACCCGTCGCAACTCCATCGAACTGCCAGCTAATCAAAGGTTCCCTCGAGGATGGGGCGTCGCTTAAGAAAGCTCTCACTGGAATCCATACCGTGGTGCATTTCGCGGGTAAAACACATACCAATAAAGAAGAAGAATACTTCCGCGTCAATGCGGCCGGGACCAAAACCTTAGCGGAGGCAGCTCAAGAAGCCGGCGTAACCAGGTTTATTTTCATCAGCACCCGTGCTATTAAAAAAGAATGCGGCGATTATGCGGTATCCAAACGCCGAGCGGAGGAAGCGGTGCAAGAAAGCGGCATTCCCTATAGTATTCTTCGCCTTTCAGAAATCTACGGAGAAGATTCAAAAGAGGGCTTAGGGTTTTTAATTAAAATTATTTCAAGCTCCTTGCCAATCATCCCGTATCCCGCCGGAAATATTAAGCTCGCCCCCCTCCTACTAGAAGATGCCATCCAGGGCATCACCAATGCCGTCCTGCAAACCGATCTTAATGATAAAATATATAATCTAGCGGGTCCCCGCTCGTATCCGATCAAAGAAGTTATAAGGATCATCGCCCAATCATTCTCCCGGAAAAAAATTTTTCTCCCGATTCCTCTGCTTGCATTCCGCCTCGCCGCACTCATCAAAATCAACGGACGCCCGATTGCTTATGACGACCAAATAAACCGGCTTCTTTGCCAAAAAGAAAATAATATCGACGCAGCAAGACACGATCTTCATTTCTCGCCACGCCCATTCGAAGACGGTTTATCCTATATTTACCCGCGGAATTAAAGAATAAATTATGAAAATAGCCATTATCGGGGGCGGCATGGCGGGATTAGGTGCAGCCTACGAGCTGACAAAAAAAACTAAAGTGGAGATTCGCGTCTTCGAGCGAAGCAGCGAGCTCGGCGGCTTAGCGCATTCGGTAACAATCGGCGGGACGCCGCTCGAAGCCTACTACCACCACATGTTCCCAACCTACTATGATTTTTTTGAGATCGCCGATGAGATCGGGATAAAAAGGGATATTTTTTTCACAAAAGCGCCGACGGGTATTTTTTATAAAGGGAAAACCTATCCGATGAGCGCGCCGTTGGATCTTCTGCGCTTCTCCCCGCTCTCGCCTCTAGAACGCATCCGAATGGGATTTATTTTGGCCTGGCTTAAGATAAAAAGAAATTACAAGAACTTCGAAAAAGTCACCGCAGAAACGTGGCTTAAAAAATACATGGGAGAGCACGCCTATGGCGTAATGTGGGAACCGCTTCTCGTTTCAAAATTTGGAGACAAAGCATCCACGGTGAGCATGGCCTGGTTCTGGAGCCGCGTATACGAACGCCCGAATAAATTCGGCTACTTCAAGGGCGGCTTTAAAACATTGATTGATGCACTGGAGCGCTTTTTGCGCAAAAAAAATGTACAGATATCCCTCAGCTCGCCCGTACAAAAAATAACAAAACGCGACGAGCAATATATAGTGCATACCGAGGGTAAAGAAGAGACCTTTGACTGCGTTATTATCGCAGCGCCACCCGTTTCCTTTATAAAAATGGCGGAGGATCTCCTCCCTCAACCCTTTATTGAACGCACACGGAAACTAGACTACCAAGGAACGCTATGCGGCATTTTGGTTTTAAAACAGCACTTAACCGATTATTACTGGTTGAATATTAACGAAAAAGATTATCCATTCGTCGGTGTCATTGATCATGCGCACTTTGTCTCCCCGGAAACATACGGGGGCAGATATCCTGTCTATATTGCCCGCTACCTTAATGCCTCTCATCCGCTCTATAAAGCGAGCGATGATGATCTATGGTCTCAATTTCTACCGCTCCTTAAAAAAATCAATCCCGCATTCGATGAAAGCTGGATCACGGAACGATATATGTTCCGAGCGCCATTTACCCAACCCGTCGTTCCCATAAACTATAAAAGCATCCGCCCATCCTATGCGACGCCCGTAAAGGGACTCTGGTGGGTATCCATGTCTCATATTTACCCCTGGGACCGGGGAACCGACCACAGTTTTCACGCGGGACGGGAACTCGCCCGAGAACTGCTCACCGACGCCGATTCTCAGTAAGGCTCCAAAAAAAGAATTGCACCAGCTCTTTAAAAGCCCGGAGGATTACCATGGGCTTAGCGCCGGTGGTATGTCCAGTTTTGTTCGGAAAATGACTGACCGGAACTTCCTTAAAAGGAAGTCCTCGCCACATCAATCGGATCAGTAATTCCGCGGAAAGCATGGCGCCGCGGGACTGCAATTCCATCCCCCGAAGAACCTCGGCTTTGAAAAGCTTAAATGCGCAGTCAATATCTCTCACCTTAAGGCCGAAAAAAATGCGATTGAGAAGATTCCACCCTTTAGCGTTCATCAGCCGCAGAAATGAGAGAGAGTCGGCTCGTTTGGTTCGATAGCCGATGACCACGTCGTACTTAGGAATATGCTCGATAAGCTTCGTAATTTCTTTTAGGTCGAATTGGAGGTCGCTATCCGTGAAAAAAATATATTCATACCGGGAAGCGGTTAAGCCGCTCCGGACCGCCCCGCCATATCCCTGATTAGGGAAATGGTGGATGGCGTGAATGCGGGAATCCTCACGGGCAAAAGCATCCACGATTTCTCCTGTTTTATCTCGACTGCCATCATCAATAATGATAATTTCAAAAAGATTGCTCACCTGCTCCCCCACCTCACGCGCGCGCCGAATAGTCTCTTCGATATTACCCTCTTCGTTATAAGCGGGGAAGAAAAGGGAAAGCGATGATAATTTTTTCATAAATGCAAAGAATGAACGGCTGACTGAAGACCCTGGATATCCTTACTGAAACTATACTCGTTGATTATTCGAAGGGATTGCTCACCCATTTTTTTTCTAAGAAGGGGGTCTCGAGCCACTAATTCCAGACTCCTCGCCAGATCAACTACATCGCCCGTCCGAAAAAGATACCCATTTTCTCCAGGGCGAACAAGGTCCGCGGCCGATCCGACCAGGTGAGAAACAAGGACAGGGAGTCCGGCGCACATCGCTTCATTGACGACCAACCCCCACGTTTCCCCGATTCCCGAGGGCAGTATAAAGATATCCGCAAGAGCATACCACTGCGGCAGCTCCATCTGGTTCTTAAACCCAACAAACCGGACGCCCGACAACCGGCGGTCGCGGGCATAATCTTCCAACAAAGGCCGCAGCTCGCCTTCTCCTACAAAAAACAGAAAAATCTTCTTTTTGGGCTGATCGATAAAAGATTGGGTAATCCGCTCGTAGGCTTGGAGAAGCTCGAGGGGGCGCTTTTTAGGAATCAACTTACCCACATATAAAATAGCGACATCCGCATCGCCCAAGCCCAACGCTTTTCGTCGCTTCGAACGTTCGCGGAGAGAAAGCTTTTGGGAGGCGATGAACCGATGATTATCGACAGCATAGGGCATAAAAAATAATTTATCGTCAGGCACGCCATAATGCCGGTAGAAATCGCGGTTTTCCTTGCCGATATAAAGAAAAGCCGAAATCCGAGGAAAAAGCAGCCAGCCGAGAACGATTTTCTTCAACCTTTTCCTTAGAGAAGATTTTAAAAGCTCCTGATTGAGAGGCGTCTCCGATCTCAAGAAAACCGGGATGCCCAATACCGACCCTGCAATAACCACCAACCAATCGCTGGCGTACGACCACCCATTAATCGTGACCGCATCGAACCTCCCTTTCCATAGCTCTTTCCCGATAGAAAAATTAAGAAATCCCCAAAAATGGAAGCCTTCCTGCCAAGCGCGATTACGAAGGAAAATGTGACGATAACCCTGAAGAAGCGGCACATCCCATTGAATCGTCTGTCCGAACTGGGCATCAAAAAAAGGCGTGACTCCCAAACGGGAATAATAGAAAGCGGTAAAATCAACGCCGGATTGAGCGATAGCCGCAAAAAGAGGAGCCTGATATTGGACGGGATGAGAAGCAAACCACGCAAGCCTCATTGTTTTTGAGCTACCGCAATAATATTTTGAGTAAGAACGCGCGGCCGTACTCCCGTCTCCACTAAGGAAAAAAACTGGAATTTCCAACGAATCAATTTCCAGAGGAAAAACCGCACAAAAGAGATGAACCCATGAGGAACGGGCCCGGCCTCCCGAACGGCGACAAGACGAAACCCCTTAAAACTCAATACCTCACGCAGGCTCGATTCCGTAAAGGCGATTTCGTGCGTAAAATCCGCATAGCGCAACCGGGCGCCAAAAAAACCCTCGGCATTAGGGGTTTTAATAATGAGCATTCCACCTGGAATCAGCGCATCATAAAGAAGCCGCAGAAGATCGAGAATTTCATCTTTCGTGAAGTGCTCGAGGACGTCGAGAATAAAAATCATATCATAGGATCGCGCACGCGTGGAAAGAAAAATTCGGAGATCATCCCGATGAATGCCTTTTATACCAAGAGTTTTCGCGCACGAGACCTCCTCATTGCTCACATCAACACCTTCCGCAGATACAAACCCTTGCTGCTGGAGCCAATATATCAGCCCGCCGGAGCCGCACCCGGCATCGAGGATGCGCGCTTTTGTATCAACGGGTAAAAACGAGCCGTAATAAGATTTCCATATCGGGAATTGAGTTCGGATATGGGCAAGAGTGGGCTCCCCATACAAGGCATCGGTATGAAAATGCCGATATCGTTGGTATATCTCTTCTTTATTTTCCATAATATAGTGCGAAACACTCATATATACTATAATCGAGGAGCCACATTTATATCAATATGAAGACCTTTCCCCTTTTTCAAACTCCTTCGGGCAAAAGATGGTCGATACTATTCCTTATATTCACCATCGGTTTTGCCGTATTGATCGTTATATTCCCGCGCGTAGGACAAATCGATGATTTTATTTTTCTGCGAACCCTCCAGGCGGGGAAATTTATGCTCTATTATGCCGATAGCTTTCCTTACTACGACTTTCTAAGCCAAGGGCGATTTATGCCGTTCCTGTCCATGGAATATAACCTATTCGGAATCTTTTCCAACGAGCCTTCTCCTTTTTGGTATTTCTTCTACCATGCGATCCAATTTCTTATCTTCATGTTTCTCATGGTTCGCCTTATAGAAAAAACAACATCTAATAATTGGCTTATCTTTGGCATTCCTATCCTTATCCTGTTCATTCCAGGAGTTGCGACCGGATGGATACGCCTCCAAAACGCAGAGCGCAATATACTCTTCTATTTTGCAGCGCTCTCTTTAAGCTACAGCGCCTATCTCGAGAAAAAGAAATTAATCTATGCCGTTCTCTCGGTCATTATCGCGAGTTGCGCCATCTTCTCCAAGGAAACAGCTTTTATTGCCATAGGCGCCTTAGCCCTTTCTCACCTCTACCTCTCCTGGAAGACAAGTGATAGAAAAAGCCGCCTGCTCGACTATGCCCTCGGCATCGCGGCGCTATCTTACGTCGCGGTCTATATTTTCTATATCATTCCGAACCTCGGATCGGATCTTTACAGCGAGCACACCGGAGATCTTTCCGTACGAACCATGATCGTTCTAAGAAATTTTGTAAACTATGCGTTTTTCTCCGATCCGATTCTTTTGCTCTTGCTTCTCCCTCTTTTCGTTGAACGGCTCTATCGGATTTTTATACGGCACGAAGAAGCTCATCCGCTTTACGACGCGCTGCTTGCGGCAGCTGCCGCCTACACCATCAGCTTCTCTATTGCTTTAAACGCCGGCTTAGGAATGTTCGTGTCATACTATCTCGCTCCGACATACGCCCTTGCGATTCCACCAATGATCCATTTCTTGCGAAACACAATGAATCGCTTTTGGCGAGCGCTTATTCTAATAACAGCATTCCTCATGGTGGTTAATATCATTCCAGCAGGACTTCACACGATAAGCCACTATAAGCATATACCGGTCAATTTCAATAAAATGCTTGATTTTTTGGTTGAAGATATAAAAACGCACGAACCCAACAAACAGGTTAATATCTTCATCGACGGCGTTGATCGCAGCGATGGAAGAACTGTTTATTTTATCCTCGCCGAATATCTGAGGTTCCGGGGATTATCGCCCCAAAAATTTGACCTTAAGTCAGCGCAGGACCTGCCCGCCAATGCCATCGATTATAGTCGATATATTCCCCGTATTTCGCTCCCCTTCTCCGTATTTGAGAAAAAAACCGCAGATCATATGACAAGCGGCGATTATCTCATTGTCGGACCGCAAAGCCATCTTCAGGTAAACGATAGCTATATCGCCTCTCGCGCCGACGACTATGAGCTCGTCTTTAAAACACAAAGCCCCCTGGCGATTCCCAATTTCGATCTAAAAGCCTTAACCAAGTACGCCGCGATTGCCATTCTCCCCGAAAACAAAAGGGCTTTTATACAGAGCGAAAATATCGCGGAGTGGCCCGATTATTACGTTTTTGTAAAAAAATAACTCCTAGAGTCCGGCCACCAAGGCGCGAACCCTCTCTTTCCAGCGCTCATAACCGTATTCTTCGATGGCGCGCTGCCGAAGGTAAGAACCATTCCGAAGCTCCGGAACGGTTTCCCCGGATAATACCTGAATAAGCGCAGCGGAAATCGCCTCTGGGGAATCCGGATCGACAAGAAGCCCCAGCTGCCCATCGAGCAACGGATCTCGGGAACCATCCCGATTACCCGCCACAACCGGCTTGCCGCAGGCCAGCGCCTCAAGAAAAACAAACCCAAATCCCTCGCTCTTCGAAGGCATGATAAAAACGTCGCAGGCGTTATAGTAGAGGGATTTTTCCTCGTCGCTGATCCGTCCCGGCAAAATGACGTAATCCGTGAGATTCTTCTCTTTGATAAGGTCTCGGATTCTCCCCGCATCATCCCCGTCCCCAGCTAAAAGATATCGAGCAGCGGGATGGCGGCTAATGACCGACGGCAACGCCTCAATGACGCGGTCATACCCTTTATACCGCTCGAGCGCCGAAAGACGAGTCAAGGTGAAAATAACCTTTTTGCCGGTGAGTCCGAGCCGCTCCAAAAGACGATCGTTTTTTTCCTGAGGATGAAACCGCTCTCCATCGATGCAATTAGGCAGTAAAAAAATAGGCTCCAAGGATGCCCCCTGAGCAAGAAGACGGTCGCGGCTAAACCGAGAAATTGCCGTCAATCGGCAAGCTTGCCGCAGAAAGAAAACTTCCCTTTTCCGGAGCTGCCAAACCTCAATTCCATACGTCAATACCGCGTAGCGAAGCCCCAACAGAACTTTGAGCAAAAAGGCGATGAAGGAAAAATTAATATGGCCCGCGATAACCACATCGGGCCGATGCCGAAACGCGGACCAAAACGATTCCAGAAAAAACCTTGCTTTTCCGATCAGAGAATGCCGAGACGGAACGACGCGGACGGCAAAACCTAACTCTTCAAAGGATCGAAGGAGGTCTCGCCCATATTGCTGTATTCCCCCCGTCCCTCGGATATCGCTTGCAAGATAAAGAATAGTCATCAACTAGGGCAATTGCTGCATCGCCCGGCGAATTTCTTCGTCATCCGGCCAATAGCGCAAAATAATAGTTCCAATATCTTTGGCTCGAGCATAATCTTGCTTGCCTACGTACAGCTCAAAAAGGTTGTAGAGAAAAGGCGGGCGAATGGGGCTCATCGCCCGAGCCCGCTCGAAAATGCTAATCGCCATATCGTAATATTCCCGATTGCCATATCGCAAAGCCGCCGTGCGGTAGAGAATCCCCAACTTAAATAAATTCTGGCCGTAGTTGAATCCGGCTCCCTTCTCCAGCGCCGGCGCGGCTTTATCGGCCACTTTCTGCACCAGAACTCGAGCAAGTTCCGGCGGAGGAGCCTGATTTTGACTGATAGCGCTTATCGCGATATCGATATACCCTCCCAAAATCTCGTCGTATCCAATCGGGGAATAAAACGAAAAAACGGGATCAAAAAGATTGTTGAATTCTTCGAGGGAACGGATGTTCTGAAGATCGCCATACGCCACGATATAGGAATGCGATTTAAGGAGAGGAGCCAACGCGCCCAGATAAAATCCGGCGATAAGAAAAATGCTCACAACTCCCGCTATTAAAATTCGCCATCCGAACGTAGTCATATGGGATTCCGTTCGTTTATTTTATAAAAACAGAAAGCCAGGAAAAGAAACAAATTGAGATAGATAGAAAGAACGTCGAAAAGAACCAATCCCTGCACAAGATAGGCCACCGGCAGGGCAACCAACAAAGCCTCCTCCGCCAGTGATCGCCCACTACCCGCAAAAGAACGCAACAGCCGCCAGAAAAGCACGATAAAAATAGCGATAAAAGAAAGAAGGCCCAAAAGACCGGTAAAAACCAGGTAATCGAAAAAGATATTATGAGCCCGATCAAACCAAGCCGCGGAAAGAGCAAGATCGAAATGCTTTTCAATGGCAAGAGAAAAGTTTTCCGGTCCCCATCCCAGCCAAGGACGCTCCTTAAAAGCTTCTATCGATTGCCGCCAAAGGGTAAGCCGCGTCTGAAAAGTCTGGGCTTTGACGCTCACATCGAGAACCTGGCTTCGCTGCTCGCACCACGGCATCACGTTAAGAGAAGTCTGGTTATAGACCAGGGCGCCGCCGACTGCCAAAAAGAAAAGGAGGAAGGCAAAACTCAGCAAGCGCCAGCGGCGAGAGTTCGCTCGAAATGCCAGGTAAGCCAGGCCCACAACGACGCCCGCTCCCAGTCCCAAAAACGCTCCGCGTGTCTGGCTCAGAAGCAAAAACAGGAAAAAGACGAAAGCCAACACCCCCCAAATAAATCGGGATCGTTGTCGCCCGCTCACCAACAAAAACAGGCTATAAAAAATGGCAAAAAGCATTACGGTTCCCACATAAGCAGGATTCCCCAGGGAACCCGAGAATCTTCCGCAGAGGTCTCCGCCAATAAAATCGCTAAACGTTTTAAACCAGGCGCCGCTTCCTTTCGGGTTCAGGTTCCCCTGAGCATCATAGGCGGCATCCACATATTTAAGAGAAGCCAGCAACCCATAGCCCACAAGGAGCAGCGCGGCAGCAACGCAAACCACGAGCATCCGCCGCCACGATTGGGCATCCCGAAACAGAGCCGCGAGAAGGAAAAAATAAGCGAAGAAATGAAGCAGTTGCAACCCTCCCTCGCCGCGCTCGAAGTTCGACCAAAATGAAGACTGAGGATTGACGCCGAAAAATCCGGCAAGAAGATAAACCGCCACAAAGATGCCGACGGCGATAACTAAGGGATTTTTAAAGACGGCCGATAAAGAAGAGCCAGAAGAAGATTCCTTGTCCCGGAGCGAGCGCTTCTGGGGCGCGAGCGCCCATCCCCAGAGAAAGAAAAGAAGAGCTAATTCGACAACAGTCCGGAAGAAAAAGTATTTCCCGACAATAAACGGAAAAAGGCTCCCCTGATAAACAATAACCAGACTAAAAGGAGCAAGATATAAAAAAAACCGGGAAATCGAAAATAATTTCTGCGTCATTGCGTAAAGCCGACTTCATCAAGAATGGGTTTGAGCTGGGGATAAATCGGCAGAGAGGCAATATCAATCAACTGGTGAAGTCGAGTGAAATAATCCAGCGCTGCCTCCTTGTGGCCAGCGTAATACGACGCGACGCCCAGCTTCAAAATAATCTGCATTCGAGTCCTCTCTTGCGTTTCCCCGACCAAAATCTCGGTAAATCGCATGGCTTGATTGTAATAGGCAATCGCCCGCTCATAATCCTCTTCAAGATCCGCGGCGAAGTTTCCCAAGGCCATAGCCTCGCCGGCGCTCCGGGGAAAACGCCCCAGATCCGCAGCCCGAGCAATTTCCCGCTTCCCAATGTCGACATCCCCCGCGCCGTAAGCCGTAAGACCGTAAAGAAAATGAGGGTCGCCGGCATCAGGATTTAAAGCCACTACATCTTCGAAAATTTTGTAAGCGCTCTTAACATCTCCCTTGGCGATATTGGCCGAGGCAAGAACGTAATAAACTTGTTGACGACGAGGGCTCAATTCCAGAGCTCGCCGCGCCATCTGTTCAGCCTCCTCGGCGTACGACGGATCGAAAGCGCGAAAAACATTTTGAAACTGAGCAAGGGATAAATAATTGAAAAAGTCCTGGGGGTGATTCCGTATAACCGCTTTTAACTCCCCCACGAGCCGCCGATGAAGCTGTTCGAGCCGGGGATATTCGATCCCTTGCTGGTATGCCTGACTCACCGTACTCGCAAAATTCTTTCGAATATCGTCCCGATACGGCGTAGGCTGTTCCAGGGCGGCGCTAAACGCCACCAGCGAACTTTCCGGAAGCTGATTCAGGAGAAAATTGACCCCTTGATACTCCAGCCGGTTAGCGTTTACGATAGCAACATTCCAATACAAAGGAAGCAAAGAAAGGGCGAGAAAGATAAAAGAAACCCGTCGAAGGGATAATCCAAAAAGACGTTCTTCTGAAGATGCCGGAATGTCATCAGAAGGCATCATCCGCCCACCGACAAACGCGAGAACCAACCCGAACATCAAATACGTTCCGATGGTATCGAAAACGAAAAGATTTTGAACAAAATACGCAATCAGCATGGCGGCAAAAATAGGAACTTCGAAAAAAAGAGCTTGTTGCCGCAGCTTCCAGAGCGTCACTAAAAGAGCGACCCATAAACTCAGGTAAGCAAGAAATCCGACAAGGCCGGTCGTCACAAGATATTCGAGAAGAATATTGTGGGGCTTATCCCAATACGTGCCCGAGACGCCCAAAGAAAGCATTTCCGGATCATAATGCCTATTATAGGCAATCCTGAAATTTTCAAACCCCCATCCCAAAATCGGCCTGTCCTCAAATCCCCGAAGGGCGATTTTCCAGGTCAAAAGCCGCGTGGAAACCGAGAGATTCTCAAAGGAAAACGTACTCACGCGGGCAAATCCGGGAACCTGCCGCCATAGGGCATTGGTTCTCGTGAACCAAAAAGCGGCGCCGATTAAAACTAAAGCAAGAAAAATAATCGCCGAGATTCTCTTAAGCGACGCCGAATTCCGATCGAAATAAAACCAACCCAAAAGAAAAACGACCCCGACCGATAAACCCAAAAGAACTCCCAATGTCTGTGCTAAAAAGATGGCAACCAGAATCAGCGCCGAACTCGCTCCCAGAGTCACCCGCTCCCACCCAGAAATCCGGTCCCAAAAAGCTTTCAAAGTTAACCACACCGCCAAGAAAAAATTAAAAAGCAGGTACCCGGCGAAAAAAGCGGGGTTGTTAAAAGTTGACCCAACCCTCGTCGATGCCTGCTCAAAAAGAATATAGAGCCACTGGCTCGACGTCGCCCGGGGAAAAACCAGAAACGTCTGAGTAATGCCAACCAAAGCGGTAAAAGCAGCCGTATACACGCTCACCTTGAAAACCGCCTCCCAGGGAATTTCTTTTCTCAAAGAAGAAAGAACCAAAAAAAGAAGGGCGACATGCAATACCCCTATCAAACCCAGGGTTCGCTGCTCATCGGAAAACAAGGACAATCGCCAGTCCACGCCGGCGAAAGCGGAGAGAAATCCCGCCGCGACGAGCGCGACAACCGACCATGAAAGGAAAGTGAATTTCGGTCGATACTCCTTATGGAACAAGGCCAACGCCGCGTACAGTGCCACGATAATCTCGATAATCCCCTGAAAGACTACCGTTTTCCCCACTTGGAAAGGGTACATCCCCATCGGAAAATAAAACAAGGGAACCGCGATAACCAGGGCGTAAACGAGGTACCGCAGGGAAGAAAGAATGGCGTCGCGAGGCATGATGGGATAAGTGTAGCCAAAAAGATTCCTTCCCGCAATACAAAATGCCAGCCTTTCGGCTGGCATTTTGCTGCTCTAAACAGCAGCTGCGAGATCTAAGACCAACTCAGAGCAAGCCCTGAGAAAATCGAAAGGTTACTCGTAGCTAACTGTGGTAACCGTAAGAGGCACCATGGTGCTCTCAAGGCTCAAAGCATTGGTCGTCGAGCCATCGCCCCAGTTCACGTCGCTGGCGCCGTTGATTAAGACGGACACCGAGTCAGACGTTTGCGCGGCGTTGTAGAAGCTCGCCGAGTTCACGCGGAGCTTAACGGTCTTCGACGTTCCGCGACTAATGGTCGGGATCGTAGAGAACGAGAAGCTCAAGCTGCAGGAGTTATTCGTCGTCGTGCAGGTAGCTCCTGTCGAAGACAAACCGCTCCAGTCAGAACCCGTTGACGGATCAATAAGGTTCGCGGTGATCGCGGTACCCGTCGAAACAGCCACACCAGTAAACTTCAAGGTTACCGTGTTGACCGTCACGTCGTAGTTCGAATCAGCAGCAAAAACCAAATTGGCAATATCGTCAACCGCAGTTCGCGTTCGGCCCGTGGTCCCACCGATCGTCGAAGCAGACAAGGTCAACTTGCTCTGCAACGTCGTCAAAGTGTTTCCAGTCGCCGAAGAAAGACTCTTGCTCGAAGCAGCCAACGTGGTGTTGGACGAAGCTCCATAAGCGACTATATCAGCCGTCGAAGACGAAATCTTGAAGATATAGCTCTTGTTAGAGGTCGCACCACCCGACTGAATCGACGCCACATCACCCTTCACCTCCAGTTCGAGGGAACCGTTTTGCGGAACCACCGGCTGAGGATTCGAGAGATTGAAGACATACACCCAACAACTTGTCGTAGCGCAAGCATCGTTCGATGCCGTGGAGCTTGCCGACGCGCTGCCGACAACCGTAGAGCCATTGTAAAGCATTACATTCGTAAAGCCTGGCGTGGTTGCCGTGTTGGTCGAAGAAGCCGTCACGGTAAAGGTCTGAAGCTTAACACCCTCCACGTTCGCCGTTTCAGTCAAGCGGAAGGTCGCGAGACTTTGACTCGTCGCGCCCATTACCACTTGCTTGGCCGGAGCCGTGTTGGAGCTAGCCGTTACGCTAAGCGTGGGACCCGAAGCGAGGATGACATTCTGACCGGTAATCGAGGTCGGGGCGCAAGAGACCGAGACGAAGGTCGACGCTCCCGTTCCCGTGCAGGAGGTAAGCGTCGTTACGGTCGTAAAGGTTCCCGCATCCGCCGAAGTCAAAACATCGGCATGAACATCAACTGTCTTCGTGCCGCCCGCCGGTACGTTAAAGGCAGTTCCGCTGAAGGTAACAGCCTGTGACGCGGTCAATGTCGACTGGGTCGTTCCAAACTGCGTACCACCAACCATAACCTTAAGGTTCTGGAAGTTGGTAGACGAAGCGGACGTCGTAATCGTCATGTTTGAGATATTGACGCCCTCCGCGGCTGAAGCCGTTAAGGAATACGATCCAATTTTGACATTCGATGCTCCCTTAGCATACTTCTGCGTTCCTACCGCCGTATTGCGAGAGGCTGTCAAGGAATTCGCAGAAATCGTAAGAGCACCGCCGGTGGCCGAACCTGAGGAAGCCGTCTGGGAAGACGTCTGCCCTTGCAAGTTCGAAGTCATCGACGGAAGGCTCGCGGTCAACGTTGTCCATCCGGTTGCCGTCGAGAGAATATCGGACTTCACCGAGATCACCCGTGTGGTGTTCGCCGGAACGATATAGTTGATATTCGAGCTCGTGGTGCCGAAGTGGCAAGCCGTAACCAATGCCACGGAAAGCGTAGAAGCTGCTTGAGCGAGAGCTGCCGTCGCGCCGCTGCCGCACTGACCAGACGAAGTTCCAGCCGCTAAGGTGCTGATCGTGGTTCCGATTTGGACACCTTGATCATCCACCAAATAGAGGTTCTGGATGCTCGTTGTGGCTTGCGTCGTAGCATCGAAGGTAAGCGCTGCATCAATGAACTTCACTTTGACCGGCTCACCCGCGGCGTAAATGTTGAATTTACCCAAGGTGACACCGGAGGAACCTTTGGCAATGTTGCCGGTCGGCGTGTCGGAGGCCGCCGTCACCGTGATCGCACCTTGGTTGATGCTGATCTGGTGGCCGGACGTCGATCCGGTGCCCGCGCCCGTCAACGTTACCGTAACGTTCGTGTTGTAGTTCGTATCCGACGCTAAAACATCGTAGGAATTCAAAATTCCAAAGTCGAAGTTAAAGGACGGGCTACCCATCACGTCCGCGTACACTTGAAGGTTCGTGGTTCCCGTGTTTAATGTCGGGGCATTCGCGCCAAAATCAAAGAAGGCAGAACCATCGGCGGCAACAGCGGAGATCGTTGTGCCAACCTGCGTTCCGTTAACCTTGAATTTGACGTTTTGGATATCCGATTTTGCGGCAGAACCAACGACAGTGAACTTAACAGACTTAAGTTTCACGTTGCTGTTCGCGACCGTCGCAGTCCACTGAGAGACCAAAACGTTCGGCGTACCGGCATAAACGGACGTTCCGACCGACGAGGAAGCGATCGTCAATGTCGCTAACGACGGATTGGATACCGACGTTATCGTAAAGATGCCGCCATTCATCGGGAAGCTGCCAGAGGGCGTTACCGCCGTGCCAGCCGTATCCTGCGCGGTCACGTTGGAAGCGGAGTTAACCGCAAAGCCAACGGTATTGCCTGCCGAAAGACCCGTTGCCGGATCAATCGCCAAGGTAAAGGACCGTGTTTGTCCAGCGTTAATGCTCAAGCTCAAATTCGAGAAGGTCACAACCCCCTGTGAAAGCGAGCTGAACTGGGTGAGGACTTTACCCCCTTCGACGAGATACGCCGAAGAAATAGCCGTGTCGGAAACCACACCCGTCTTGTTGAACTTAAGACCGGTTACGGTAACTGCACCGGACGTGCCGGCCGTCAACGCAATCTTCATAACTTCAACCCGAGCGGCAGCGGAGTTCGAAGAGGAAATCAACGAACTGCCCGCCGGATTATCCGACGCTAAAGAAACGGCCAAGCCCGTTGCTGGCGCTGGCGTACCAGTGCCGGTTCCGGTCCCGGTTCCCGTTCCCGTTCCAGTCCCTGTGCCCGTTCCCGTGCCGGTACCAGTTCCGGTACCCGGGGTCTGAGCAGCCAAGGATGTAAGGTAGGCTCGCGACTTCGGACCAAAATAGCCCGCGGCCGGAGACAACCCTACTGCTGCTTGCCATTTCGCAACTGCGGCTTTAGTAAGAGATCCAAAATAGCCGGTCGTCGCAGCAATATTCAGGTGTCCCTGCGCCATCAGATAGCTCTGAAGCGCAGAAACGTCATCACCCTTCGCGCCAACGGTGAGGTCGCGGCTGATCGAAGGGACCGATGATCCCGTGCTGCCCGTTCCGCCAGATTGAAGCTGTGTCTGAAGCTGTTGGATCTGGGCAAGAAGCGCTGCAATTTGAGTCTGAAGCTCTTCAACTGTAGCGCCACTTGCTACCGGAAGGAAAACCGATCCGGAAATCGTAAGCGCGGTCGTCAAAGCGAGACCCACTGCAGATACTTTCTTAATTGTTGTACTCATTTAGTTTGTTTAGGTTTCTATTGTTTAGACAGATTAGCCTTGACTACATCGACCCTCCGTCCGCCCCACTTCGAGCGAAGCAGATATAGATAAGGATAACTTCGATAGCGTTAATTAATGGATGAAAAATATCATTGCGCTGTAATCAACAAAAAAAGCCCGCGAAAGAGGCCCGACATCACAAAAAGCGAGGATTCCAAAGCGCGAATCCAACTCACCGAAGTTCAGGCCTCACGCCCCAACCGGGGCACTCTGAACTTACTTACGTATATATCTATCAAAAAACCACACCTTCTGTCAAGGAAATCAAGGAATTTCCTTACTCTAAGGCAAACGAATGCAAAAATGGCCTGTTTCAGGGTGGAAAACCCCGAAAGTACTCCTTAGGGCGACCAATCGGTAACCGCGGCTGCGACTAAGAAAATCAAGACAATTCCCGTCACTGCCCGAAGGATGAGAAAACGGGATAACCGACCCTCGGCGGAACGAAGCAAGAAATCTTCGAGAATTAGCAGGGTCAAAAGGCTCAACAGGGCTCCGTAGAGGGGTCGAAACGGCAAGAAGGACAAAACCCAGAGAACCTCGGTAGAGAGGAGAGTAATCGCAAGCCCCACCATCGTCCGGTCATACGGAAAAGCGGCTTCCCGCCCGGAAGAAGAAGCCCACGAAAACATTTCCCGGAACAAAAAGAAGAAAAGGACGCTCGAAAAAAGCAGATTAAAAAGGGGCGAGGCAAAAGGCTCTCCGCTCATGTAGAGAAACGCCAGCGAAAAAAGCAAAAGGCCGTTTGCCGTATAATAAAAAAGATCGTGCCGAATAACAGCCAAATTTTTTGCCCCGAGGAGAAGAAAAAGGATCACTCCCGCCAAAACGGCGCCGTAAAAACCTGAAACAAAAAGCGGGATGATCAAAACACCGATAAAAGAAGCAATAAAGCGGCCGGCGTGAATCATGGGCTGCGCATAGAGAAAAAGAGCCCAGGCCGCGGCAAAAAAAGCCAATATCCAAGAGGAATAACCCAGAAAAACCAGGCCGCCAAAAATGGCGGACTTAAGCGCTAACGGTAACAGCGACCCCCATGGGCTCCTTAAAGCCAATCTTAATCTTTCGGGCATGCGATAACTCCCCTTTAATAAACCGATCCGCTAATTCATCGAGAACCGCTTTCTGCACCAGGCGCTTAATCGGCCGGGCCCCGTATTCGGGATCAAACCCATGCGTCACAATATATTTTTTGAGAGAAGCATCGAAGATCGCCTCAATGCCGCGCTCATGAAGCTTCTTTTTGACTTCTTCAAGTTGTAGTTCCACGATCTTCTCGACTTCTTTAGGCGTTAGCGGATTGAAAATCACGATCTCATCCAAACGATTCAAAAACTCGGGTCGAAACGCCCGCTTTAGTTCCGATCCCACCTTGTCGCGGAAAGCCTTGGTCTTATCTTCCCGGTCATCCATGCCCACGTCAAAGCCCAGGCGCGATATTTCTTTGAAGAATTCACTTCCGACATTCGACGTGAGAATGATAATCGAGTTTTTAAAGTTAACGATCTTCCCCTTGCCATCCGTAAGCCGCCCGGCATCCAAAACCTGAAGCAGCATATTCATCACTTCTGGATGCGCTTTTTCGATCTCGTCAAAAAGGATGAGGCTATACGGCCGATGGCGCACCACCTCCGTCAATTGACCTCCCTCTTCGTACCCCACATAGCCCGGGGGCGATCCGATAAGACGCGACGCTGCATGCCGCTCCATATACTCCGACATATCGATCCGAACCAGGGCTTTATCATCATTAAACATAAACTCTGCCAAAGCCCGGGCCAGCTCGGTTTTTCCAACTCCAGTGGGACCTAAAAACATAAAGGATCCCAAGGGGTGGTCTTTTTCGGCTAATCCCGCCCGGGCGCGACGAAGCGAGCGAGCCACTGAGGCGATGGCTTCTACCTGCCCCACGACGCGAGCCTGCAAAACTTCTTCAATGCGGGCCAATTTTTCAGCTTCGGATTCGAGCATGCGCTGCACCGGGATACCGGTCCACCGAGCAACGACTTCTGCGATATCCTCCTCGTCCACGGCGTCTTTAATAAACCGACTTCCTATCTGTTTCTTAGTCGTCTCCAAATATTTCTTCTCCAAAGACTTCAAATCTTTTTCCGCCATGGGCAATTCGCCATAGAGGATCTTCGCAACCCGCTCCAGATTCCCATCCCGCTCCGCGAGCTCGGCTTCCCGACGCAAGTCTTCCAGACGGCGCCGCAGATTATGCAAGTGTTCAAAAGAGATCTTTTCCGCATGCCACTGGGCGGATAATTCCTCATCGCTAACTTTCAATACTCCCAATTCTTTGTCGATTTCCTGCAACCGCTTGGTTTTCCGGTGGCCGGATTCATGGACAATAGACTGACGCTCAATTTCCAATCGCCGGACGTCCCGCCGCATTTTTTCAATCTCTTTAGGCAGGCTCTCCGATTCCAGGCGCCGGGCCGCCGCCGCCTCGTCAATCAAGTCAACAGCCTTATCCGGCAAAAAACGGTCCGAAATATACCGGGAAGATAGATTAACCGCGGCAACAATCGCCTCGTCAGAAATTCGGATGGCATGATGCAGCTCATATTTCTCCTTCAAACCGCGAAGAATAGCAATCGAATCTTCGATCGAGGGTTCCTCGACGATAATCGGCTGGAACCGGCGCTCTAGAGCCGCATCTTTTTCGATATAACGCTGATACTCGCGCGTGGTCGTGGCGCCGATAGCGCGAAGCTCTCCGCGCGCGAGCGGCGGCTTCAGCAAATTAGACGCATCAACCGCTCCTTCGGCCGCGCCGGCGCCCACAATCATGTGAATCTCATCAATAAAAAGAATGTAGCGTCCTTGAGCTTGCTGGATTTCCTTAACAAACGCTTTTAAGCGGTCTTCAAATTCTCCTCGAAATTTAGTGCCGGCAATAAGAGACCCCAAATCGAGCATAATGATCTCCTTGTCTTTTAAAGGTTCCGGAACATCGCCGATAACAATCCGCTGGGCCAGGCCTTCCACAATAGCGGTCTTTCCGACGCCGGGTTCGCCGATTAAAACGGGGTTATTCTTCGTCCGGCGGGATAATACCTGGATCAACCGCCGCAGCTCGTCGTCCCGGCCAATGACCGGGTCCAACTTTCCGGCTTTAGCCTGCGAGGTTAAATTAACGGCATATTTTTCCAAAACCTGAAACTTGGACTCCGGCATTTCATCGGTAACCCGCATTGAACCTCGAAGATTGGCTAAAATGCGAAAGGCAGTTTCGCGCCGGACGCCAAACTCATCCAAAATGCGGCTCGCCGCGGAGGGAACATCTAACAAGGCCAGTAAAAGATGCTCACACGAAATAAACTCATCTTTTTGGTTAGCCGCAATTTTAGCGGCTTTGTCCAATACCTGCATCAATTCCTGGGAAAGATAAAGCTGGGCAAGATTCGCCTGCGAAAAAACCTTTGGTTCTTTATGCAGAACTTCTTCGACGCGGCGGTGGAGCGCCTCCAGGTTAACGCCGGATTTAATCAGCATGGGCCGCACCAGAGACTGCTCATCAGCCAAAAGCGACGCCAAAAGATGGAGGGCGCGGAAATCGCCATGATTTTCCCGCGCGGCAACCTCCTGAGCATTTTGCAGCGCCTCTTGGGCTTTAATCGTAAAACGATGGAATTGATTCATAAATTTATCGTCGTTCCTCTAACTTTACCTGAACGGTCTGCGATTTTCCAGATCGAAGGAAGGTGACGGTAATTGTATCACCCACATTGTATCGCTGAATAAGAGATGCCAAAGAGTTATCGATCGTTATCGCCTCACCGTTGATCGCCGTAATGATATCCCCGTCTCGGATTCCCGCCTTGGCTGCCGGGGAATTGGCGACAACCGCCGGCTGGCCGTCCCCGCCGCCAACAACCCACGCGCCCCGTTCAACCGGAAACTTATTCTGAACCGCTAAATCCGGCGTAATCAAAGTGTATCGAACGCCCAAAAAGGGGGCGACAATCCGGCCCGCCCGTTCCACGGACTGGAGAGCCTGCTTTACGGGATTTACCGGAATGGCAAAACCAATACTCTGCGCCCCGGAAACCATGGCTGTATTCATGCCGATTACCTCCCCTCGCAGATTAAGCAGCGGCCCACCGGAATTGCCGGGATTAATCGCCGCATCCGTCTGGATCAGTCCTTCAATCTGCTCGGTGACGCCGGCGCCCTGAGCCGTGATGCTCCGGGATAAGCCGGAAACAACACCGACCGAAACCGTATTCCGAAATTCGCCCAACGCATTCCCGATCGCGATGGCAGTTTGCCCCAACTTGATAGACCCGGAATCTCCCAATTTTACCGTCGGCAAATTCGATCCATTGATTTTAATAAGAGCAATGTCGCGGACTGGATCGGTTGCCAGCACCGTGGCGGCGAATTTCCGACCGTCGTTCGTAAAAACGGTATACGATGCTTTCGCGTCGGAGACCACATGTTTATTAGTCACGATGAGCCCATCCGCTCGAACAATAAATCCGCTTCCCCCTCCCACATCACGACGCTCCGTCCCCCGCTCGCAAGGAACCAATAAATCGAAGCTTTGTCCAAATAGATCCTGGAATTCTCGGGGTAGATCAGAAAAAGGATTGGTCCGACATTGTTCAATAATAGGAACGTCGCGCGATATAACAATAGAAATAACAGCGGGAGAGGCCACATCCACGGCGCGAATAATCGCCGACTCGTAATCGACGACCGAGGCGTAATCCGGAACCGCCACAAGGGTCGTCGTTCCGGCGGATCGATCATTTTCTAATCCCAGGAACAATCGCGCATCACGCAGGATATCGGAGAAAGGAGCGGCCGAAGCCGTGAGCCCCATCACCAGCGACCCGCCAATGCTCCCCGCAAAAACGGCAACAAGGATTAAAGAGAATATTTTTTTATTCATAGCCATAATATAAATAATATCGAAAAACAACCTTGTCAATAAACCATAAACAACGAGGCAAACCACGCGGTGGTTTACTAGACTTAAAACGCCGCCGTTCTAGAAAAGTGACTTTTCAATGCGAAGAAGTCTTCGGTATTTAGATAAGCGGTAGGGCGTCGCCGGCGCTCCGGCTTTAATGCCCCACGCTCCCACGGCAACTGCCATATCGGCGATCCAATAATCTCTGGTCTCTCCGCTCCGATGACTCGCCACCACGGCCCATCCACGCCGCTTGGCTTCTCTAACCGCCTCCAGGGTTTCCGTAATCGTACCGACTTGATTGGGCTTCATAATAAAGGCATTTCCAGCTTTCTTCCCGGCGGCCTCCCTTACCCGGCGAGGATTGGTTGTCGTCAAATCATCGCCCACGACCAGCGTCTTCAATTTCTCCCGCTTCAAAGCCGCAGTTAATTCCCGAAAAGATCGACAGTCGTCCTCTCCAAAAGGATCCTCAAGAAAAATCAAATGAAATTTCTTCGCCAGCCGGATATACTCGTCGACTCCCCAGGCGTGCTTGACCTTCAATTCTTTAAACGACGTCGCTGCCGCATCAACTCCTAAACGGAAGGGCAGACGATGAGCTTTAATCAGATGAGCGAGAAACTGAAGAGCTTCCTCGTCATTCATAAAAGGAACCGAAAAACCCGCCTCGTCGCCCAAAGAGATTTGTCGTTGGCCAAACCTTCGATAAAGCGCTTGTTTCAAAATCCCATAAAACTTTTGCCCTTGTAAAAAAGCCTCCGCAAAAGTCCGAGTTTGAGGAATAACCAAAAATTCCTGGAAAATCAGCCGACGCTGCTTAGACGCCGAGTGAAGCCCTCCATTAATTACATTAAACAAAGGCTTGGGCATTGGGAACCGATCCCGGACCATCCCCGAGGATGATCGAACCTGCTTAGCGATATACTCATAAAGCTCAATTCCCTGCTCCGCCGCCTCAAGCCTCGCAAAAGCCAGAGACAGACCCAGGATCACATTTCCGCCTAGCCGGCGCTTATCTTTTGTCCCGTCGAGCTTAAGGAGAAATTGGTCGAATTCTTTTTGCGACCTAAAATCCCTTCCCGCCAGCAACGCGCCTTTTATCTCTTTCATTTTGCTTTTGGCTTTTTCCGGAGCCAGTAAAAAAACTTCTCCACTGCCGCGACTTTTTCCATGCGGCACGCTCGCCGACGCCTGAAGGCGGCCGCTTTTTAATGTGACCTCGATAGTCTTTTCTCCGCGGGAATCGCGAATAAATTGAAGCAATGCCAGAGTCAGTTTCATGCAATCTTCTTTAACCACACTGCTAATATGGATTTTAATTCGTCCAAATGCGCAACATTATGAAATGTATGCGGGGAACCCTGAATAATATGAATTTCTTTCTCTCCTGGGAGAGCATCGAAAAAAATTCTTTGATGATTAACCGGCGTCGCAACGTCTTCACTGCCAACCACCATAAGAACCGGCATGGTCAAATTCCGCGCTTCTCTTAGAAGATCGTATTGCATTAAATCTTCCACATGAGCATAGCTCAATCGCAACTCTTTATCGCCAGCGGTAGAATGTTTCCGGGGAATATATCCTTGTTCCTTCCAGCTATTCAAGTTTTCCTTATAGAAGCCGGTTTCTTTGCTTAAATCCCAGGAAACAACCGTGGAAAGCGGCGCTATTGCCTTCACTCTCTGAGGAAACCGATCGGCAAAAAGAGCGGTAGCAATACCGCCCAGGCTATGCCCGGCCAAAACAAAGGGTTCTTTATGCCAAGGCTGCGATGCTGACCACTCAATCACATCACAAAGATCATCGTAATAACTAGTCACCGACGCGTCAGCATAATCACCGCCGCTTTCCCCCAAGGCATTCGTGGCGTCAAAACGAACCACCGAATAGTTATTTTCTTTAAAAATATCAGCGATGGCAAGAATATGCGGCTGCTCTTTGTGGCCGCCAAGACCGTGAAGGATAAAGGCCAAGCCTCGGGCCTGAACGGTTAATTCCACCTCAGCAACGATAGCTAGTCCCTTACGATTTTTAATTGTCATCTTCATGATTGCGAATCCCGTATTCAGCTAAAGAAATCCTATCAAAAATAACCCGGCATTAAAAATCAGGTTGGGAGTCGAAAATTTGGATTTGAAGATTATACTCCCAATTGATATCCCCGGCGCCGCAATTTTTCTTGCCCCCAATCCTCCAAAATCTCTTCGAGGAGAACCACCATCGGCACCGCAATCAGAACACCCACGAATCCCGCCACCTTTACGCCCAGGATAATCGCGACAACGACGACGACAGGATTAACCCCCACCGTCTTCTTCATGATAAGCGGAACAAAAAGCTGATTTTCCAGCTGCTGCACCACGATGAAAAGAAGCGCCGCGTAAACGCCCAAAGAAAGCGACTCCGACAAGCCCAGGAGGAAGGCAATCGTACCGGCAAAAATAGGGCCGACATAGGGAACGATTTCCAAAAGCCCGGCCAGCAAAGCGATAACCAGGGCATAAGGAACCCCCAATAGCCAAAGCCCCGCAAAAACAACAGTAGCTATAACCAACATGAGCACCACTTGTCCCTTGAGCCACAAGCCAAACCGGCGCCGAACCCGGTAATAGATAGCAATCGCCTGCTCCTCATGCGACAAAGGGAGAATAGCCCGGAGGAACTTTTCGATGCCTTCCCGATCAATGGTGAGATAAAACGTTAAAACAAGAGTTGTCACTACTAAAACGGCATTTCCAAAAATAGCCGCAATAGCTCCCAAAACCGAAGCGCTGCCGGAGAAAACAACGCCAGAAATATTATTCAGATTCTGACTCAGTGTTTGCAAAAGAGCCGAGACATCGATCGGTCCCAGAGCCGGCAATCGAAGGCGCGCCGCGTGATTTAAAAATTCTTGCGATTGCGTGAGAGCGACCGGAATAAGCGCGTAAAGAATAAACCCAACAATCGATAAGATGGCCAAAAAAATAAAAATCGTGCCGATGACGCGCGGGATCTTATGCTTTTCAAGAATCGAAACGGGGAGATCTAATCCTGACGAAAAAACAATCGCCAGAAAAACAATCACCAAAATATCCTGCGCCAAATAAAGCAAAGCGCCAAAAATGATAAAAAAGAAGATCCGCCACAGCGTTGCCCAGGAAACATCAACTTGACTCATGGATTTAACTATACACCGCTTATCGTCTAGGGTCTACGGAGGGAAGCCTGAAAGCGAAGGTTTGCCGTCAAAAAGTAAGGATTTTTTGGAACCGGTCCGGATCCTCAAACGGCCCGATAACCGCTAAATTAAGCTTGTTATTCTGAAACACATCTCGCGCCACCGCCATCACTTCCTCAGCGGTTACCCGGCGAATTTTCGCGGCAATCTCTTCCGGCGTCGCTGCGTCCCGACGGATAATCTCTTGCCCGCCGTAAAACCCCGCCAGCGCATCCGAGGTTTCAAGCCCCAACATGAGATTGCCGATCATGTGTTCCTTTGCCCGATTTAATTCCTCCGCCGGAACTGAATCGCGCGTGACCAGCAAAAATTCATGAAGGACAGCCTCAATGACACTATCGATTTTCTCATGATGCACTCCTGCCGCAGCCGAAAAATAGCCATGGTCACTCAACAAATCGGATTCCGCATGAATATAATAGGCCGCTCCCATTTCTTCCCGGATACGCTGAAAAAGGCGAGAGCTCATGCCGCCTCCTAAAATATCGCTCAACACCTCCGCGGCATAGCGCCGTTCATCAAACGCATCAAAAGCTCGGACACCCAGAACTAAATGGGTTTGATCGGTTTTTTTGAAATGAATGAGCGCCCGAGGACCATTCTGCGACTCCAATGTTTTTACCTTTTCTCCCTTGGGACCCGTAGTCATACCCCGAAACGCTGTCTCAATCTTAGGAAGGAGAACTTGTTCGTCAAACTTCCCCGCGACGACCACTAAAGTGGCCTGGCTCAAATAATGCTCGCCGCGATAACGAAGAAAATCTTCCCTCACTAAGCGATGAATAACATCTTTAGTGCCGCCGATCGGCCGGCCCGCCGGCTGGTCGCCATAAAGGAGTTCGGTAAAGATCTCCTGAACTCGCCGCATCGGCAGATCTTCGTACATATTAATCTCTTCGATAATAACGCCCCGTTCTTTATCGATCTCGGCAGCGTCAAAAGCGGAGTTAACATAGATATCCGAAACGACATCCAAAACGGTATCAAGATGGCTGGGTTCCGCCTTGGCGTAATAACCGGTATGCTCAAAACTCGTAAACGCATTATACGACGCCCCGATAGCATCGAGTTCCGAGGCAACATCAATTGCTCGAGGACGTTTCTGTGTTCCCTTAAAACACATATGCTCCAAAAAATGGGAGAGTCCGTTGATTTCGCGGGACTCGTATTTTGACCCCGCTTCCACTAAAACCAGAACCGTCGTGGCGAGACTGTCTTGCTTGGGGGCAAGTAAAATCCGTAGTCCATTGGGAAGTGTTACTTTCTTAAAATTGGTCATACGATTAAACCGATCTTACCTTTTACCTCATCTATTTTTTTATCCGCTACCGCAGCCGCCCGGCGGGATCCTTGAGCCAAGAAAACCGTTAACTGAGATGGCTTTTTAAGCAAAGCGGCTTTCTTTTTTCGGTAATCGGCAAAATGATCGGCGATAACCTGGGTTAATTCTGCCTTGAAAATCGAATAAGTTTTACCGGAAAACCGCTTCTCAATAACTGCCATCGGTTTCCCCGTCATAAACGCGTAGATTTCGAGCAGGTTGCTCACTCCCGGTTTTCCCTTTTTGTCATAGCGGATTTCCGAACCGGAGTCCGTCACGGCCCGCTTTATTTTTGCCTCAATCTCCGCCGGTGAGTCGTCGATAAACAAGCAGCTCGCCGGATCGGACTTCGACATTTTTTTATTCGGATCCGCCAAGCTCATCACCCGCGGCGTCGGCGTATGTACCGCCTTCGGCTCTAGGAAGGTTTTTCCAAATTTCGAATTAAACTTCCGCGAAACGGTTCGCGTCAGCTCCAAATGCTGATCCTGATCGTCGCCCACCGGCACCGCCGCGACGCTATAGAGTAAAATATCCGCCGCCATAAGCGTTGGGTACGCGAAAAGCCCCACATTCACATTCTGATGCTGCCGAGCGCTTTTATCCTTATATTGCGTCATCCGCTCCAATTCCCCAATCGGCGTAATGGTGTTTAAAATCCACGCAAGTTCGCTGTGCGCGGGAATCTGAGACTGCTGAAAAATAATAGATTTCTTAGGATCCAACCCGGCCGCCAGGTAATCGGCCGCTAAATTCAAAATTTGTTCCCGCTTTTCCCGAGGATCAAAATCCTCAGTAATCGAATGCAAATCCGCGATAAAAAAATAACACTGGTATTTGCCGGAATTTTGTAAATCAACGAAATTCTTTAAAGCCCCCAGATAGTTGCCTATATGGAGCCGTCCCGTTGGTTGAATTCCCGAAAGAAGAACTGGTTTGTTCATTATCCCATTATACCTCAATCACCACCCCGTTACATTTTCGCTTCGCTCAAATGTAACGGGGCAAGCCGACCTCATACTTCAATGACAACAGGTAGTATCATGGGACGCCGCTTGGTCTTGCTGAAGATAAACTGTCCGATCTGATCACGGATCAATCCCTTCGCGTAATCCGGTTCCATCGGCTGATAGCGCGGAATACGAGCGATGATATTTTTAATTCGCCGCCGCACTTCTTCAATGAGATCTTTATTTTCCCGCAGATAAATAAAACCGCGCGAAATAATGTCAGGATTTTTTAGGAAATGTCCGGTTCGCCGGTCGAGCGTGGCGATAATCACAATCATGCCTTCTTGAGCGAGCATCTTCCGATCCCGCATAACAATTTCTCCCACGTCACCCACACCCAAACCATCCACCATCACGTAATACGCCGGAACCGTTTCATCCGTTATCTGAACACCGTCCTTCTTAAATTCCACGATCATGCCGTTATCCGGAAGAATAATATTCTCCTTGGGAAGCTTCATCTCCCGGCCCAATTCGCCGTTCGTGGCTCGCATAAAGTAAAATCCGTGCACCGGAATCAAGTATTTCGGCTTAATAAGCTTCATCACCATCTTGAGCTCCTCGGAATAAGCATGGCCGCTCGAATGGATATCAACCAACGCTGAATGATAAACCTTGGCTCCCTGCCGCGTGATATTGTCCTTAAGAATTTGGACGGCCATTTCATTTCCGGGAATGACCGACGAAGAAAACATGACTGTATCGCCCGGCTTAAACTCCACAAACCGGTTTTCTCCGTTCGCGATCTTCGTGAGGCTCGCATTCGGCTCCCCTTGGGCGCCGGTCGATAAGATCATGACTTTACTATCCGGATACCGATGAATCTCCTCGAGCGGAATCACGGTTCCCTTTTTGATCTTGATATACCCCAGGTTCTGGGCAATCTGGACGTTCGTTTTCATCGACAAGCCGGAGATAGCGATTTTACGATCCAGCCGCTCGGCGATTTTAATAATCTCGGCAATGCGCGTAAGAAGCGACGAAAAGATACCGATGATTATCCGCCCCTGCGCTTTTTTGAACAATTCTTCGAGGTTTTTCTCCACAGTCCGCTCGGAAACCGAGTGGCCGGGCCGTTCTGCCGCCGTACTGTCGAGGAAAAGACCAGCAATACCCATCTTTCCAATCTCTTCGTATTCATCGAGGCCCTTGGGATTGTCGTCTTTGTCATAATCAATCTTCATATCGGCGAAATGCACCATATTCCCCGCCGGAGTTCCCAAAATCACGCCCGAGGTGTCAGGAATATTATGAGCCACGCCGAAAAATTGAGCGGTGAAATATTTTCCAATTTTCACCCGATCTTTATCCTTGATTACTTCGATGTCGAGCTTCGGCGCGTTATGAAATTCTTCCTGCCGCTTTACCACGATCTCTTTGGTCAGCGCCGTCGCATAGATGGTGGGATTCCCGATTTTACCGATCACATAGGGAATTGCCCCGACGTGGTCGAGGTGGGCGTGCGTCAAAATAACCGCCTTAATATTTTGCTTCTTCCCTTCAAGGTACGTGGTGTTAGGGACAATATAGTCGATGCCCGGCGTATCTTCTTCGGGAAATTGCAGGCCGACGTCAATGATCACGATTTCATCCTTGTATTCAAAAAACATCATGTTGCGGCCCACTTCTTCGAGACCACCCAGGGAACAAAAACGAACCGCATCGGGTTGCGATTCACGGAGCGGCGCGTTGCGCCGCACGGGACGTGGAGTTTTAGCCATCATAAATAATTAACCACAAAAGAGAGCCGGCGGTGAAACTGGAAACCGGCAGTCTTTATAAATTTAAAAGAGTCTTAACGGTAAATATAGGATACTCGATAGCAAATTTCCTGTCAAATGTGGGCAGGGAGGGAGTTGAACATGCCTTACGGCATCCCGCCTGCCACGATATACAGTGCCGAGGGGGAGATTTGAACTCCCACGCCTTTCGGCAATAGGTCCTAAACCTATCGCGTCTGCCAATTTCGCCACCTCGGCATAAATATCAAGGGCGGGACATATCTGCCAGTTTCACCGCCTGCCCAGATCCTCGTACATCGTAATATCGAGTTAGGCAACTTGCAAATAAAAGACCGACGCCTTCCTGGGTCGGCCTTTTCTCCCGCTCCCGACAATCACTCCTCTTCTTCCTCCTCCTCGTCGTCGTCATCTTCCTCAGTCACCTCTTCTTCGCCATCGGCACTCGGTCCGCCATCTTCAATCCAATCCTCTTCTTCGTCCCTATTTTTCCTCACTTCGCTCTCGACCTCATCTTTCTTCTCTTTAGGCATATTTTAGAAACACCTCCGCTTAGAGACGAAGGAAAAAGCCTATTATTTCTAGTCTTTCTGGCCCCTCTACCGGGAAACCCCAATGTATTGACTTTTTATAGGATTTATGCTATATATTGTAACTGAAAGAACTACCCCGCCCCTTGAAAACTAAGTGCTGCGCGATCCGATCACCTGGATTGCGCGTGCAGATATCTGAACAATACAACCGCTCGAAACGAAACGTTCGAACCGCCGAAAGGCAAGAGGGCAAAACCATGCGTGGCTTTATCCTGATCGTACTCGGATTTCTCTCGGCTGTGATCGGGCTCCTCATGGGCCTCTGGACGGAAAACCACCTCATCGGAGTAGCGACCTTCGTCGCGATCTTCGGAGGAATTCTCGCTCACGCCCTTCAGTATGTCCCCGCCGAACCGCCTCATAAGGGAATCCTCACCCTCCTCGGTGAACGCCGGGAAGCTACCATCAATGAAGGATGGCGGCTGTTTCCAGGCTACCCGTTCCTGACCGGATTCATCCCGGTCAAGGTAGAAGCGGTGATCGACGAGTTCACGGTCCAGAAATTAAGGACTCCGGATGACAACACCGAGCTCGAGGCTCCCATCGGAATCACCTTCACGCCTGGCATCGAAGGCGATCCAGCATCTCTCATCACCTACAAGAACAAGGGTGGGGAGGAGAAAGTAAAGCAGACGATTCGTCGCATGATCGACGAACGGACGCGGATCTGGGCCAACACCGATGAGCCGGGAAGTCCCCGCACCTGGAAGGAAGCCATCAAGGCCCAAGCGGATGTGGTCGCCATCCTCATCACAAAGGTGGCAAACGAGACGCTCGCAGCGGCAGGAACAAGGGACCGCGAGGAGCAGATCGATAGGATATCTCGAGCCAACGGTGTCCAACCCATCCCGAGTCTCGGAATAACTCTCAACCGCCTCAATGTGGGAGAGATCACTCCCAAGGGGGAAGTGGCGAAGGTCGCCGAACAGAAGGCACGCGAAGATCTCGAACGCGATGCGGAAGTTCGCGAACTCGAAACCCACACCCAGATGGCGCAAGCCATCGTTCAGGCCTCGGGGAACAGCGTGAGCTTCCAAGAAGCCCTCGAGTTTGCCGTAAAGTGGAAAGCGGTGCGCGAAGGCAAGGCACAAGCCTTCGTGATCCCCGGTCTTAATCCCGAAGTAATAACCGCGATCCTCGGCCGATTCGGAGGGAGATCATGATCGGATTATTCTGGTGGACCATGGCTACGCCCTTCCGGATCATTCGCAAAGTCGCGAGAGCGATCCGAATGGCAATCCGAGGAGGACGCGCAATAGTACGAACCGCCCGGCGAGCCGCACCACATGTGGCAGCAGCCGGCAGGAGAATGTGGACCATGAGCAAAAATCCCAAGGCTCTCATCGGCCTGGGCGTCGGCCTCATCACCGGACTCCTGCTTCTCGTCGCCCTCATCATGATGATGAGTGGTGGCAAAGCCGGAAAGGCGCAGGAGCAGCTTGCCGAGGCGAAATCCAAAGCGGGGGAGGCGCGGGAACTCTTCCAGAAAGCCTGCAGGAAGGACCCGAATCTGCCCGAGTGCAAGAACGCTCGAGTCGGAACAACTCCCGCGGCACCGGCTCGCTCCGTGAAGTGGCGGACGCAGTACACCGTGACCGCCCCGAAGGAGAACTGGTCCGACGAGTATCAACTCCCAAGTGGTCCGTTCCGCATGGCACCCGAAGAGGGTCGCCGAGCAGAGGTACGATTCGGGGACGGCAAATGGTTCGAGCTCGATCCCGATTCCTACGTGGACTTCGGGGTCCTCGATTCCGCCCGGTTCCGGGTACGCGGCGTGGGCACTCCCACGAAGGTCTATATTCTCACGCCGCAATGAAGTGAATGTTGTTCAGACTGGAGGATAAGGTGATTAGAGCACCCTAGTAGCACCCCCGCTGAACAACACGCGTTCGCGGGGGTTGTTCTTTTAAACGGAAAGGAATTTAAGAAGGATCAATGCAATCCCTTTCGATATAAGAATTACCGCAAAACCCAGAGCAGCGTATTTAATGGTATCCATTCCTTTTTTCACTTTATCGGCGGCGTCCCGCGCGGTAAGAATTTGAAAACCGCCGAGCAACACCATAATGGCGAGAATCGGCACGCTAATATAAATGAGGTAATCGAGAATATTGCTGATAATTTGAATGATGCTGTTTGAACCTAGCGGATTTTTTAAAGTGATAGGCGCTACCCCACCCCCGCCGCCGGAACTCGGCGCCGCTAAAACTAAATTAAAATGGATGAAAGAAAAAAGAGTTGCCGCCGCTCCGTAGAAAAACTTTTTCATGCCCAGAAGCACTCTCGAAAACAGCCAACAACTAGCAGCTAATGCTCCTAGGTATGATCCTCACGAAATGTGAGGATCCATACTTATACCGCTCCGCCCGACTCGATGAAGTTCCGGATAATCGTCTGGAACCCGACCGCCAAAAGGGCCACCACAATGGCCACCGCAGCGTAAATCAAGCGATCCTTGGCTTCTTTAACCTTATCTTCATTCCCGGCTGCCGTAAGATACGTAAAGGCAGCAAAGAGAATAAGAAGAACCGCGACGGTAAAGAAGATGATATAGACCCAGCGGACGATTTGAGCAAAAAGACCAACCAGACCGCCCACCGTGTTAGGACCCACGCGATCAACGCCAGGAACCGGATTATTGGGCGTGGGAACCGGCTGCGCCATCGCCAAAGAACTCAAAACCATGGCGCCCACCAATCCCGCCATTCCGGCCACTTTAATGATTTCTGATTTATTGATTTTCATAGCACGAAGGATATCTTCCGACCTTTCAGTGTTGCGTTTAGTTTATCGCTTCTCTTAACGTCAATCAAGCAAATCCATCCTCTACCGAGGAACAGACGGCTCGCTGCCCCTCGGATTAACCGGCGGACTCTCTATTCGATTAATCCGGGGCGCCGGCAATCCCGCGGTTCCCCCGGCGGCGCCGCGCTCGGTTTCAAAACTGCCCGTAGGGGGCGGCGCCGTATACGTGCTGGGGCTTGCGCTTACCGGAGCAACGTAGCCGCCAGAAGTCGCGCCTCCAGAAACCCCACCCGTATCCCCCAAAAAATTTTTGATAATCGCGCTCGCTCCAACAGCAAGAAGCGCAACGACGACACCGATTGATCCGTAGATAAGAATCCAATGAACCTTCATCATTTCTTCCGCATTATCGCCCTCGGTGAGATATTTAAAAGCGGCAAAAAGAAACATCATAACGGCAAAGGTGAAAAAAACCACATAAATCACCTGGACCACTCGGGCGAATATTCCTAAAAGCCCCCCGTAGCTTTTTACCGGTGATTCCGCGATTCCTAAATCCAAGCCGCTGGGTATCTCTCCAGGAGTAACCGCCGCCAAAGAAAAAAGAGGGAGGCTCAATAACGCGATACTGCCGGAAACTAATAGAAATTTATAGAAATTCATAGACCAACCACCGGCTAATAGTTTTGGGTAGTATAATCGACTCCAGAAGGCGGCGTCCCGTAACTAGGCTGCGGAGCCGATCCTCCGCCTCCATTGCCGCCCAAAAACGATCTCACGATGAAAACAGCTCCGACGGAAATCAGAGCAACCGCAAGAGCAACCGCGGACCACACCAACATTTTGTGAGCCGTTTTAACTCCCTCGGCATCTCCTTGCGCCGTCATGTATTTAAAAGCCGCGATCAAAATAAAGATGACGGCGAAGATAAAAAAGCTGGTATACCAAACCTTGGTGGCATTAATAACCACATTGGTTATATCATCCGCCGAATTAACGGGAGACCGCTCGACGCCAATATTCTGATACGTGGGCAGCTGGACCTGAGAAGGTATAGCGTGCGCGTACAAAAAGCCAGAAAGCAGCAAAATCATCGAGAGACCAAGGAAAAGACCTTTGGGCATAAATTTTATCAACTGCCGCCCGGCGGAGTAATAAAACTTTTAACAATCGTTGCGGCGCCAACCGAAATCAATGCCACCGCAATCGCAACAAAAGCCCATAAAAGAGATTTATTGGCCTTAGTGATATTTTCTGGTTTCCCACCTGCCGTAAGATACGTAAAGGCAGCAGTCAAAAGAAAATAGACGGCGAGTACAAAAAAGATGTAGTAGAACCATCGAACAAACTGTTCTAATATCCGCGAAATATCAGCGGGGCTCGAAATGGGAGAGCGATTAGGGCCCGTATTAAGCCTCTTCGCAGCATCCTCCATCGAAAGATTCGCTCCTAAGACCAAAGTTGTGTTCAAAAGCAAACCGACAACTAGTAGCGAAATAAAAAATTTTTTCGAAATCATTTCACGCATTTTATTTCATTCCAAGGGCCCACAATGCCTTGCGCGCCCGGCGCGACAATCTGAAATATTGTATCAAGAACCAACCAAACAAGCAAAACAATGGCAATGCCAATGATGGTGCTTTTAATCATATCCCGGCCGCGCTGGTAACGGGCTGCCGAGCTACCCGCGGTCATAATATAGAAGCCGCCGATCACAAAAATAACGGCTGCGATGGGAAACATAACCATCAATAGAAAATCGATAATCCGCTCCCCGGTTGTTAAAAGCGCGCAGTAATCGCAATTTATACCCGTGCAAGTAACGAGCTGAGCAGAAGCCACAAGAGGCAACACCGCTAAGGTGACGCTAAAAAACAGGAGACCACCTCGAAGCCAATGAATTTTATTTCTTTTGAGCATCATAAATGCGGGGACCTAACGAAGTAAATTAATTCCTTCCTCCGCCTGGGTAAGCGCCTGCCGCGAAGAGAGCTTGCCCGATAAAACATCCTTGATGGCTCGAGAAAGAATCTGTCGAACCTCGGTGGGGTCGGGCTCCAGCCAAAGTCGCGCCGTGAGCGCCTGACGGGCAAAAACGGCTTTTTCCTTGTCGCCGAGACGGGCGCCAATGAGCGATCGCAGGGCAGGCGATTGGCCAGTGGCAATCGCCACGGGTTCCGCCAACGCCTCGTTAGTCGCCGCCTGAATCACAAAATCCCACGCCCACGAGGATGCCCTGCTGCTTCTCGAAACGGCCATCCCGGCAAAGCGCGCCGAAGAAACAGTCTGATTTTTTTGCACCTGAGGAGTCGCCGCGATGCCTATATTTAAAAAAGGCGCCCGCTCTTTAAGAAACGGCAAATCTTCGGCAAACCCGAACATCATCGCCACATTCCCGTCCGCAAAATTATCGAACGACGATCCTAGTCTTTCATCCCACGTATAGGCGGCGCTCAAAGAATTTGAAAAATTGAGGTAAAAGTTCAACGCCTCTAACCCTTTATCGCCGAAACGGATTTCCCCGCCCTCGATAATCGACGGGGCGCCCGTCTGCAAAAACAGCAAATTCAATATTTCGATGGCATGAAGAACGCTGGCTTCCGAACCGCCGATGGCGGCCGCTGGCCGGGTGATCCGCCCGGCGCCGTCCATTTCCCGAAGCGTCGGAATTATTTTTTGGAATTCCTCCCAAGTCGCCGGCGGAAAAACAATTCCCTGAGCGTCAAAAATATCCTTGTTGTAAAAAAGCGCCAAGGTGTCGAGCGTCAGCGGCAAGGCATAGACCGCTCCATTCGCTTCAAACGCCTGACTGACCGCTTGCGGGAAAAGATCAAGAGCGGTGACCGGAAACTGCGATGCCGACGCCGGCATCATTTTATCGCCGTGCTTCGGAAGCCAGGTGTCGCCAATCTCAAAAATATCCGGTCCGCGGCCGGCGGCTATGGCATTAATAAGTTCCCGTTCATAATTAGCGGCAGGAAACTGGATGTAATTGATTTTAACGTTCGGCCGCAGGGATTTATAACTATTGATCAGATTCCCCATCACGCGTTCCGCCGAGGTGCCAAAAAAGGTAAGCACCACCTCGGGCGGTTTCTGCGTATCCGACCCGCCAAAGAAAAAAAGCGAGCCGATAACAACGACTACCAGAATGCCCGCCCCGATAATAACTATCTGATTCCGAGTAAGAGGCATACAGCGACAGCAACCGTGAACAATGCCCGATTCACGAATAGTATACCATACTGCTTTTCGTATCCGTGCGGAAAATTACAGCGTCACAACGCCGGCAATCTTATCCCCGTCCCGTAGCCGCATAATGCGAACCCCGGACGTCGCGCGGCCGGCGACGCGGATATCAGAAATTTTTGTCTTAATAATTTGTCCCTTATGGGAAAGCGCCAACAGCTCTTCTTCGCTGTCGAGCACTTTGGCTCCCACCACGCGGCCGGTTTTCTCATTTATCTTCGCCGTTTTGATTCCCTGCCCTCCTCGCGACTGAACTTTATATTCCTTAAGCGGCGTCTGCTTAACAAATCCCTTCTCCGTAACCACAAGCAGCCGCTCTTTGGACTCCTTGCCTTTATCGCTCTTGGCCAAAATATCTAACCCCGCAACATAATCACCGCTCTTTAATTTAATCGCCCGCACGCCGGCGCCGCCGCGTCCGATCGGCCGCAGAGCCGCCTCTTTGAATCGAATCGACTGGCCGCCCGAGGTCACCAAAATGATCTCATCGCCACCCGATGATAAACGAACCCACTGGAGCGCATCGCTGCCTTTCAAGGCAATAGCGATAATGCCCGAACGGCGCACATTCGAAAAATCATGAAGCGGCGTCTTTTTGATAATGCCGGCCTTCGTTGCCATCACTAAAAACCCCGATGTTTTGGTCTTTTGGTCATAACTCACAATCGCCGTGATCGTCTCTTCTGCGGGGATCTCCAGAAAATTCTGGATCAATTTGCCTTTGGAAGTCCGCGATGCCGGCGGGATTTCATACACTTTAGTTTGAAAAACCCGTCCCCGGTTGGTGAAAAACAAAATATTGTCATGGGTTCGAGCCGAGACAAAATGGCGGGCAAAATCTTCATCGCCGGTTTCCTGGCCAATCAACCCCGTCCCGCCCCGCTTTTGTGCCCGCACGCCGGTAGGCGCCATGCGCTTAATATAACCGCTCTCCGAGAGCATGATCACCGTCTCCTCGTCGGCCACTAGATCCTCTTCTTTAAATTCCGTGAGTCCTCCCGTATGAAGCTGCGTTTTCCGCTCATCGCCGGATGCTTTTTTAAGCTCTGCGACATCGCCGCGAACAACGCCCAAAATATCTTCCCGGCTCTTCAATAAAGCTTCGAGTTCCTTGATCAGCTTTTTCTTCTCCGCCAATTCCTCTTCCAGCTTTTGGCGCTCCAAAGCCGCAAGCGACGACAAGCGCATATCGAGAATGGAATTCGCCTGAATCTCGGTCAATTTGAAATTCTTCATCAAATTAGTCCGGGCCTCCTCGCGATCTTTGGATTTCTTGATCGTGGCAATAATCTTATCGATAACGCCCAGCGCCAAAACCAACCCCTCCAAGATGTGCACGCGCTCCTTGGCTTTTCGCAGCTCAAAACGCGTCCGCCGTTCGATAACGACATACCGGTGATCAATGAAATGCGAAAGAACATCCTTAAGCGACAGCAGTTGGGGCTGAATGCCGCCAACCAGCGCAATCATATTAAGATGAAAGTCCTTTTGGAGGTCCGTGTATTTATAAAGCTGGTTTAAAACTTTCTGCGGCGCGGCGTCGTTTTTGAGCTCAATGACAATCCGCATGCCGTCGCGATCCGATGATTCGTCGCGAAGATCCCGAATGCCTTCTACCCGCTTTTCGGAAACCAATTCCGCCATTTTTGTGATCAATTCCGCTTTATTCACCTGATACGGAATCTGGGTAACAATAATATTAAACTGCCCCGCCTTGCGCTCCTCGATTTGGGCCACCGCCCGGCAGGTGATGGGTCCCCGCCCCGTGGCATACACATCAACGATCCCTTTCTTGTTATAAATAATTCCTCCGGTGGGAAAATCCGGCCCCTGGATAAATTGCATCAAATCCTCTGTCGTTGCTTTGGGATGATCGATCAAATAAGTAATGGCATCCGAAACCTCGCCTAAATTATGAGGGGGAATATTAGTGGCCATACCGACGGCGATACCGACGGTCCCGTTAAGCAGAAGATTGGGCAACTTAGCGGGCAATACGCGCGGCTCCTCCCGCGTGCCGTCATAATTCGGTATAAAATCAACCGTTTCTTTGTCGATATCCTGAAGCAATTCTTCGGCAATACGGGCAAGCCGCGCCTCCGTATACCGCATCGCGGCGGGACTATCACCGTCAATCGATCCCCAGTTCCCCTGCCCCTCGATTAAGGGGTATCGCAGAGCAAAATCCTGCGCCATCCGGGCCAAAGCGTCGTAGACCGCCGAATCGCCGTGCGGATGATACCGTCCCAAAACCGCACCCACGACATTGGCAGACTTCCGAAACTTGGCGCTATGAGTCAGCCCGTCGTCCCACATCGTCCATAAAATGCGCCGCTGCACGGGCTTTAAGCCGTCCCGAACATCCGGAAGCGCCCGGGCAACAATAACGGACATTGCATAATCCAAATAGGAATCGCGGAGTTCATCGCTGATTTCCCGGCCCTCCACTCCTCGCGCTCGGATCTCTATGTTTTTGTTTTTATCTTTGTCCATTTTTTATCTATTGCTCCACCGTCATCGTTCGTTCGTAGAAAACGGCTCCCGAGAGAACTTGAATCCCCTTTTGGCCGATGATGGCAACGCCGTTTTTCATAACGGAAAAAAAGGAGTCATCCGAGAAAAAGGAACTCTGGGGAGCGGGCTGATTTTCAAAAGCGAGAAAATTGAATGAAAAAATCCATATGATAACAACCACACCCATCGTCAACGCCGAAGCGCCCACCAGCCAACGGCGCTTAGTCGCCTCATCGGACTCCTGAATGCTGTGGATTTTCCGCGAGATAACATTCATAGGTTAAACGGTAAGCGGCATTACGCGCGGCGTTTTTATATCCGCCAAATCTTTCTTCTTAATATTAATTTTATCCTGCGGCTCTGCCTTGGCTTGACCGAACGCGTCGAGGAATTCCTTGAGTGAACCCGCCGAACGTTTGAGCCCGGGGATTTTCACGAACCCCGGCACGACAATTTTCGGCTCTATGTCTTTAATGAATTTCACCGCTTCTTTTTGGTCCAAGAAAGGCTTTCCGCCGGCCGGAAGAAATACAATATCGATATCCGTGAGATATTCGAGCGTCGCCGGATCATCCGGAATCGACGAAATATGTCCCAACAAGCACATCGAGACGCCGAAAGCATGGACGATATAAATCGTTTTCAAGAATTTATCCCCCGATTCCTTGGGAACCCCAAACCCCAACACGGAAACATCAGCAATGTCGTATTCGCCCGGAGAAGCAATCTCAAACCCGTCGGCTTTGCCCGCGGCGGGAATCGGAAAAGGAGACAGTGTCTTTAAAACCAAATTCGCCTTAAATCGAGCAGGCGTCAATCCGGAATCCGGCAATAGCGGATCCACAGCAATCACGAAATCTCCTTCTTGAATCTTAAAATTGCCTTCGCCGTACCAAGAAATAATCATATTTTACAAATGAAAAAAGCCGGTCGTGCTTTCTTTAAGGATAGCAGCTTTTGACTATAAAATCAACAACAAAAATCCCGCCTCACGCGGGATTTTTGCACTTTCCTACTACAGCAATTCGGTTATTCTCCTTCAGTTTCTTCCCGCAGACGCTCAATTAAATGCGCCGCATAATCCTTTCCGCCCAAACCGAACGCAATACCGCCGGCAATCGTGAACATATAGATCAATCCGGTTACCACCGCCTTCACGATATCTTGCGCAACATTCAGTTCATAGAGAGCCACCAGCAGTCCGAAGACAACGATCGCCCACCATGACAACGTGCCCAAGAATTTGGCCGCTTCTAAGCGCGCCGACATAACGGAGGCGCGCACCAGCGAACGGACAAAGTTGGCGATCACCACCGTGATCAACATCACCAAAATCGCGACGATGATATTTTTAATGTATTCCACGACCTGCCGCAAGAAGAGAGATACATCGTAAAGACGCAGGGCATCCGTGATCGCCACCACAAAAACGACGACCACAAACCAATAGAACAAATGCCCAAAAAACTTCGCGGAATTAAGAGAAAAACCGGCGCGGGAGAAATAAGCCTCCACGCCGACATTCCGCAAAAGAACGTCTAAACGAATCGCCCGAACCACTTGTTCAACCAGGTAGCGAACCACGGCGGCAACAATCAATCCCAGAACGAGAATGACCAGGGCGCCGATTAAAGACGGTAAAAAACCGATCACGCTTCCCCAGACGTTCAAGAAAGAGTCCCGGGTAACATCCACCCATCCTTGCATCATCGACCCGTTAGAGTACGTATACATTTTTTGAATTATTCCATGCGCTTATTGGAAAATAAGCACAGGCATTAATTCGACCTTTAATACCGGCGCCTTGTGAGTCTTCCGAAAGACGCCTAATTTTATTAGTATATATAGTATATCATACGGAAGATCACCGCCGTGTTGATAAACGGGATTTATGCGCATCTTCGCTCATCTTCTTTTCTCCTTTTTCTCGAATATCGTCGCCCTTTATGGCGCCGCGTATTTCGTTCCGGGATTCATCGTTAGCCCTCCCGTTCAAAATTTCTTGATTGCCGCAGCCGCCCTGGGAGCCTTGAATGTTTTTATCCGACCCATTATCCGCGCTTTAATGACGCCCCTGGTCTGGCTCACCCTAGGATTAGGCATTATTGCCGTCAATATGATCATGCTTAAAATCCTTGACTTTATCCTCTCGCAGATTACGATACAAGGATTGTTCCCTCTTTTCTGGAGTGCGCTCATTGTGGGAATTGTAAACTGGATCATTCACCTGGCTGCCGAAGGAACCTACCGCAAAACCGGCGGCGATTAAATAACAACCATGCTTCTTTCTATTCTACAAATCATAACTTCCGTCGCTTTAGTGGCGCTTATCCTCCTTCAGGAGCGATCGTCGGGCGTCTCGGGTATTCTGGGCGGCAGCGAAGGAGGCTTTTATCAGCGGCGACGGGGACTGGAACAGATGGTTTTCATAGCGACCATCGTTCTTAGCGCTCTCTTTGCCGCTCTTTCGATCATCCATCTTCTAGCGGCGTAAACGCTCGCTTCGACTTGGGACATCGATTTTTCGACCATGTTACGGCGTCTCTCTAAGATAATCCGGTCCTTTACCAAGACCGAGGTCGTGTTATTTGTAACCGCCCTGGGTCTTACCTTGGTCTCGGGAATTTCTTTCGCGGTACTGCGCTTTGACGAAAAAACCGAATCGGCTCCGATCGCGGGCGGCTCCTACCGAGAAGGCATTATCGGCCAGCCAACATTTATCAATCCTATATTAGAGGGAAGCAACGAAACCGACAGCGATCTCACGGCTCTTCTTTTTGCCAATATCGAAGATTTGTCGAGCCGCATTACGCCGAGCAAAGACGGCCTCAGCTGGGATGTTCGCCTCAAGGAGGAACTGTACTGGCATGACGGACAGCCCATCACCGCCGACGATGTGATCTTTACCATCCGCACTCTCCAGAATCCCGACACGCGGGCTCCCCTGGCGCCGCTCGTCGATGGCGTAGAAGCCAATCGAGTAAGTGAACGAGAATTTTCCCTACGGCTGCCGCAGGGATATAGCTTCTTTCTCAATACCATCAGAAAACTTCGTCCGGCGCCGAAACATATCTTTGGCGCTATTCCCGCGGCCAACTTGTCGTTATCCGACTACAATCTGGAACCCGTTGGAAACGGCCCCTATAAATTGTCGGAGGTAACCAAGAGGCGGGATGGCTTTATCACGAAAATCGACCTCGAGCAGAACGAAAAATATTTCGGGCAAAAACCGTACATTGAATCGCTCACGATAAAGTTTTATTCGAAAGAAGACGAGGCCTTAACCGCTCTAAATACCGGCGGGATCGACGGCATCTCGGGCATCGAGGCGTCGAATCTCCGCAATGTCACTATCAGCCATCAAATTCTCGAACTCCGCCTGCCGCAATCGTACGCGGTTTTCATGAATCAAGAAAAGAATACTCTGCTCCAAGATAAGAACATCCGTTTAGCGCTCAATATCGGCGTTTCCCGGAACGATCTCGTGAAGCAAATTCTGGGAGGATACGCCATTCCGATTTACGGTCCGCTGGTTCCCACTATTGAAGGTTATCTTCCCTCCCAGACGCTCAAAGAAAACGGCGATGTGGCCAAGGCAAATGCCATTTTAGACGCCGCCGGCTACGGGCGAGGAGAAGATGGGATTCGGGAAAAAGGACCGGGAGGTGCGCGATTGGAATTTACGCTGGCCGTTCCCGATGTCCCGGCACTCCTTAAAGCCGCGGAACTGCTCCGCGATCAATGGAAAGCGATTGGCATTCGCATCGGCATTGATCGCTGGTCCTTAGACGACATGGAAGACCGGGTTTTAAAAACGCGCAACTACGAAATGGCGCTCATGGGGCAAGCAATTGGCCAATACCCCGATCTCTATCCGTTTTGGCACTCATCGCAGAAATTTTACCCCGGACTGAATCTTGCGTTGTATGAAAACAAAACGGCGGACATCTTTATCGAAGCTATCCGCAAAGACACCGATCCGGAGGCTCGGCGGCATAATCTTCAAAGTCTCCAATCGGTTATCGAAAACGACCTTCCGGCAATCTTTCTCTACTCTCCCACGTATCTATATGTGGCGCGTCCGCCGCTTCAAGGATTTATTCATCGAGATCTCGAAACCCCCAGCAATCGCTTTGACGATATCGAAAACTGGTACGTCAAAACGGTACGGGTATTTAAGTAGATCGCACGGAGCTTATTGAAGTGGGCGCGAGAGGAGTCGAACCTCCACGGGTTTCCCCATACGCTCCTGAAGCGTACGCGTCTGCCATTCCGCCACGCGCCCATCTAGTTTTCCCAGCTTATCTTTTTTATATAGAAAAAACAACGATTTTACCGGGTAATCCAAAATTATTTGAAACGTCTTTTATGCTGTATGGCCAAAAAAATGCCAGCGGCATTTGAAACTACCATTCAAAAAACCACCGAAATCCTCAATGAAATTGAGGAGCATTACGGCTGGGAAGACCGCCCCGATCAGGCCTACAGCGCTTTCCGAACCGTTCTCCAGACGCTGCGTGACCGGCTCCCGCCTAAAGTGGCGATCGAGTTTGCTGCCGAACTTCCCACGCTCGTTCGGGGATTTTATTTTGAAGGATGGATTCCAGATGAAACACCGAAAAAAATGACCAAAGAAGAATTCTTAACCGAAGTGCGGCGCCGATTCCGGTTCTCCGTCGACGGCGATATGCGCCACCTCGTACGGCTGGTTTTTGGCGCCCTTCATCGCCACATCGACGCCGCGGCGGTAAATAAAGCCCGCGCCGTCCTTCCTCCAGATTACAGCGAACTTTTAAGTTAGAGTTTCCCAAAGTCAGGTCTTCCCGGCGCATGATTCAATAAGTGGCGGAAATTCAAATCCAATCCTTCCCATTCTTACCATTTTAAACCATTCTCATTATTCAAAGTCGACATTATACCGCCTAGGCTTTATAATGCCGACTGAATAATTTGAATTGCTGCATTGCATTTCCTGATAAAAAACGCTATTGTTTTTTTTATTTACGGGTCGCCTTTGGGCGTATCTCGCAATTTGCGGGCGTAGTACAGTGGTAGTACACCTGGTTGCCAATCAGGACACGAGGGTTCGATTCCCTTCGCCCGCTCAAATTTATAGCAAAGGTGAACGAGACTCAGCCCCTCCGAATATTCCTCAATGCATAAACTCTGCGATCACAAGGCGGCAGCAATGTTGGTTCGAAAAAACAATGCGATTCTTTTAATCGAACGGAAAAAAGGCGTCTTGGGATTTGCGCCGCCAGCGGGGCACGTGGATCAAGATCCGGATTTCGAGACGACGGCGCGACGGGAATTAGAAGAAGAAACTTCGCTCCAAGCCACAAGCCTAAAACTGATCCACGAGGGACGCCGGGATAACCGCTGCAGCCGGGAAGACGGCTCCTGGCATTACTGGAAAATTTACGAAGTAGAAGCCAAAGGAACGCCGCGTCCTGATAAAGAAGAAACTCAAAGCGCGGGCTGGTTTACCAAGGAGAATCTTTTAGAGTTAGCCCGGAAAACCGAAGCATACCAACGGGGAGAGATCTCCGAAGAGGCGTGGAAAGAGTCTCCCGGCCTTGAGCCCGTGTGGTATGATTGGTTTAAAGAATTAAAAATCCTATAAATTTTCCGCAGATGACAAAGACCATGAAAATGGATTTCCGCACGGCCGCCGTCGATAAACGCTACGCGCGATGGAAAAAAACAAAGGGGGTAAACGGAGAGTGCGGACTGTGTCCTAAAAAACCCCTCAAATCTTTCCGGCATTGGATCATCGTCAAAAACGATTTTCCGTACGATAAAATCGCCACGCGGCATGATATGATCCTTTCCCGACGCCACGCTCCGGAACCCAAACTTACCCCGCAAGAACTGCGAGAATTGCGAAAAATCAAAGAAAGATATATCCATAAAACCTACGAATTCATCATCGAAGCAACCTATAAAAAGAAATCAATTCCGGACCACTTCCATCTTCACTTAATCAACGCAAGAGAGGATATATGAAATCAGTCGCCATTTGCGGAAGCCGCCGGTTCAAAACGGAAATTCACGCCCTCGCCGAACAATTGCGAGGGATGGGCGTCGTGGTCCACGTCCCTCCGCTTCCATCCTTCGAAGAAGAGTGGAAGGAGCTTCCCCGAGACCAAAAAGAATTCATCGCCCTGGGACTGACGCATAATCATTTCTACAAGATTCAGATGGCCGACGTGGTCTATATCTATAATAAAGGCGGTTATTCCGGCTTTAGCACAACGCTCGAAATCGGCTATGCGGTGGCAACCGGAAAACCGATCTATGCCCTGGAGAAAGATGAGGGAGAAATCTGCCGCCACGTACTCTTCCAAGAAATCATCAAAATGCCGGAGGAATTGGTGAAGCGCCTTCAATAATTCGTAAATTCGCCCTGATCCGTTATTCGTAGCTCTATGAAAATAACCCTCTGCGGCAGCATCGCTTTTATCGATGAAATGCATAGCGTGAAATCCGTGCTCGAAGAGCTAGGGCACGAGATAAAATTGCCGCCGCGCGAGCAAACCGGAAAAGACGGCAAGCTCGCGGACGCCAAAGAGCTCTATGCCATTCGTCAGCAAACCCCGGCCACGGACCACTGGATTTGGGATGTCAAAGAAATCGCCATGCATAGCCACTTCGATAAAGTGGAGTGGTCCGATGCCATTCTTGTCTTAAATCTCCCCAAGAAAGGCATTGAGCACTATGTGGGCGCGAACACCTTAATCGAGATGGGCTTAGCCTTCCACCTTAAAAAACCGATCTACCTCCTCTACCCGGTACCGGAGATGGCGTATAAAGAAGAAATCTTAGGCATGAAGCCGATCGTGTTAAACGGAAACTTGCATCTTCTCTCTCTATCGCCCCAAGCCGAGGGAGTAATAAGAGGTTGATTTTCTTAAGGCCGCACGAGTTCGGGCTACCCAGAAGACATCTTCGTTGCGTTTTGGGAGCCGTCGTGGCAGGATCAAGAAACCTGCTAAGGCGGGCCTTCCCGAAACGCCGGTTATAGTATAGAAACCACTTAACGATTCTTTCGTTATCCATGTTAGATGGCGAGAAAAAAATAGTAGAGCAAGCCATTTTGGGGGAATCCTCGGCTTTTGGCCTCCTTTACGATCACTATGAACCGCAAATTTACCGGTTCATCTATCTTAAGGTAAGCCATCGTGAGGAAGCCGAGGATCTCACCCATCAGGTCTTTCTTCAAAGCTTCCGAAAGATCGCGGAGTATCAGGAGAAAAGCTTTCCGTTTTCGAGCTGGCTCTATCGTATCGCGCGGAACGAAGTCATCGATTATTACCGCGTCAAGAAAACGCACGTTTCGATCGAAAGCGACGAAATCGATCTCCCCGCTCCTTCGCAAAACTCTCTGGATGCCGAATTGGCTCTGGAACATATCAAACGGAGCATCAAGCGGCTGAAGTCGATCGAGCAGGACGTTCTTATCCTTCGCTTCATCGAAGACTTATCCCCGCCGGAAATTGCCGCAGCAATGGGGAAAACTCCCCTAGCCGTTCGATTAATCCAGCACCGAGCCATCAAGAATCTAAAGAAACTCCTATCTCCCAAAGACAACGGCTCTCAAGAACTTCTATGGAACTCGAAAAACTCTTAAAAGAACTAAAAAGGATAGAACCGGATTCCGCCTATAGCGCCCGCTCCAAAAGCGCGCTGTTAGCGACTCTGGCCATAGAACCCCGCCCCAGCCTCGAAAAGAAAGGCTTTTTATCGGTTTTCCCAGCCTTTTTCCTTACGAAACCAGCCCTGGCGGCACAGACTGTTGCCGTTATCCTCGTGATTGTCGCGGGAGGGTGGTATCTCAACCGTCAATCAAATGAAAGCCTCGTCGTCGAAGCCAACGAGGTAAACTCGTCCATCCAGGTAAAGTTGAATGAAATTGATTATCTTTTAAAAAACAAGCAGCCCGCTTTTTCCCCGGAAAAAACAAGGGAGTTGAACCTCCTCTTGCAGCAGGCCGAAGAAGCGCTAAGGATCGCTCATGAAGATTTAAATACAGCCAATCTGGTGGATTCTTTAGACAAGCTGAAGAACGCCGAAGAAACCTTTTCGAGATTCGAAAACGCCGCCAACACTAAATAAAAATACTCGCCCTCACAGCGAGTATTTTTATTTGCTTTCTTGAGTTGACCGTTATTTGACGGCCTCTTTTAGCATCTTTCCAGCTCGGAATTTCGGCTTTATGGAAGCCGGAATCTGAATCGATTCTCCCGTCTTGGGATTGCGACCCATTCGAGCGGCCCGCTTGGCGACGCGGAACGTGCCAAAGCCGGCAATCGCCACCTCTTCGCCGCGGGACAATGTCTTCGTAATAGTCTCGAAGACCGCATCCACCGCCGCCGCCGCTTGCTTCTTCACTTCGATTCCAGCGGCTTTCATGACTGTATCCGTCAATCCTACTTTATTCATTGTAAAAATTTTTTTGAGTCCACCGACCTTTAAACTCTCAATGTGCAAATTATATAGCAAAATCAAGGGTTTATACAATAGCAGCCTCGGGAAGGCCGTCTTTTCCGGAACAATAGACAGTAACCGAAAAAACGTTGCAAACAAAGGCCTTTCTCGCGAATACCCCAAAAATCCTTTGTTTTATAAGAAGTTTATCAACAGGGGCTGGCTCAGCTATTAAGACTGGTTCAAATCCGGGTCTTTTTCCCAGCGCCGAAGATCTTCCCCGGAAACCCCCAACCGCTGCAATTCTTCCTCCACAAGGCCCAAATCAACCAACAACCGCTTTCGGCGCTCCCATAGCTCGTGTATTTTCTCCGCTTTATTATCGGATTTTCCAATTTGTTCTCTGGAAGTCATAGGTGATTATAATTATCTCGCGTATTCTACCGCCCGCATCTCGCGGATCACATTCACTTTAATCTCGCCAGGGTATTGCATTTGGGTTTCAACTTTATGAGCGATATCGCGGGCAAGCTGCAAGGCTCCGAAATCATCTATTTTTTCAGGCGTCACGAAGACGCGAAGTTCCCGTCCCGCAGAAATCGCGTACGCATCTTTGACGACCGGAAATTCCTTGGCAATGCGCTCCAAATCTCCCAATCGCTTAATGTAATTCTCCACGGTTCCCCGCCGCGCTCCGGGGCGGGCAGCCGACAAGGCGTCGGCAGCCGTCACAATAAAGGATTCCGGCGTTTCAAAAGGATACTCCTCGTGATGGGACTGCATGGCGGCAATCACGGCATCATTCACGCCGTATTTTTTAAGGATTTTGCGCCCCAGCTCAACATGTGTTCCCTCCACCTCGTGATCAATCGCCTTACCGATATCGTGCAACAGGGCGCCGCGCTTCGCTATATCGACGCTGACGCCCAATTCCGCCGCAATAATCCCCGAGATATGCGCCATTTCCAAAGAATGCGTGAGAACATTTTGCCCGAAGCTAGTGCGGAAGTTGAGACGCCCCACCAATTGAATGATCTCCTTGGGAAGGTCATACACGCCGATTTCATAGGCCGCCTGCTCCCCGATCTCATACATTCGCTTATCCATTTCCATCTTTGCCTCCTCAACCTTCTCTTCGATCTTGGCCGGTTGAATGCGGCCATCCCGGATAAGCTTATCGAGCGCCAGTCGGGCGATTTCCCGCCGAAGAGGATCAAACGACGAGATAATGATGGTGTCCGGCGTCTCATCGATCACAAATTCCACGCCGGTCGCCCGCTCCAAAGCCCGGATATTCCGCCCTTCCCGGCCGATAATCTTTCCTTTAATATCTTCATCTTTTAATTGAAAAACTGACGTCGTCACGTCGGCTACGTGCGAACGGGCGTACCGCTGGATGGCGGTCGTCATGATCTCCATGCTTTTTCGCTCGATTTCCTCTTTTTTTTCATGCTCCAACTTCTGAACCAACCGGATGATGTCCTGCCCATAAACGGTCTTAAGATCCACCAGAAGTTGCTCCTTGGCCTCCTTCGCCGAGAAACCCGCCACTTTTTCCAGTTCGACTACCGCTTTTTCTCGAATTTCCCTTACATCCTCCTCCAATTTTTTAAGCCGCTCGGTCTCCCGAGTAAGATGCGCCTCTTTGTCTTTAAGCTCCCTCGCCTCCCGAGCCAAGTCGCTTTCCCGCGCCAAGAGACGCTCCTCATTTTTCCCCAGCTGCAATTTTACTTCCCGCTCTTCTTTTTTTACCTCCTCCAATAGCGCTGCGGCGCGTTTTTGCGCCTCCAAAACAATCTCATTAGACTTTACTTTTGCCTCTTCGGTGGCAAGCAAAACCTCCCGCTCCGCCGAGTTCTTTCGCCGAAGAGCAAGAAAATAACGAACGCTATATCCGAGCGCCGCTCCGACCAAAAGACCACCCGCAATCGCCAGTGCCGTATAAGACATAATTAATGTTCCTTAAGTTCTCCATGGGATTCGTTAGGAACTTCCTTTACTAAGACTTTACCCAGTATAATAGAGGGGCTATAGCCATGTCAAAACAATCGGTTATTCTCTTAATTCTTGACGGATGGGGCATCGGCTCCAAGGGCGACTCGAACCCTATTTTCAAGGCGAACCCCGAAACCATCGCCTACGTCAAAAGCCATTTCCCCTCCGGCAGCCTCCAGGCATCCGGCATTAGCGTCGGCCTCCCCTGGAACGAAGAAGGAAACAGCGAGGCCGGCCACCTTAATATCGGCGCCGGGCGCATCGTTTATCAGAACTATCCGCGAATCAGCTTGGCCATTCACGACAACAGCTTCTTTAAAAATAAAAATTTGCGAAAAGCTTTTGAACAGAGCAAAGAACACAGATCCGCGGTTCATTTAGCGGGGATCCTTTCCGCATCCAACATCCATGCGTCGCTCGAACATCTTCGCGCCTTAATGGAGATAGCGGAGAAAGAAGGGATCTCCTACTACCTTCATCTTTTTACCGACGGCATCGACAGCCCTCCGCAATCAGCGCTCCACCTTCTCGAAAAAATTCCTCACGAAAAAATCGCTACGCTGACCGGTCGCTTGTATGCCATGGATAAAGATCGGCACTGGGAACGAACCCAGCAGGCCTACAATGCCTTGACCGGCCAATGCCCTGTCATGGAAAACCCATCGGCGCATATCGAAAAAGCCTACGCAAAGCGGCAAACCGACGAATATATTGCGCCCGCCAAGGTAGCCGCCTACGAGGGCCTAAAGCCCCATGATAGCCTGATCTTCTTCAATTTCCGCGAGGACGGCATCCGGCAATTGGCTCGCATTTTTGCCGACAAAACTTTCGCGGAATTTCCGGTCGCGCTGCCGGAAAATCTCTACACGCTCACCATGATTCCGTACAACCCCGCCTTTCCCCTGCCGGTTATCTTTGAACCCCAGGAATTGGAAAATCCTTTAGGCAAAGTTCTGGCGGATCATGGAAAAAATCAGATTCGCATCGCCGAAGCGTACAAATCCGCCCACATCACCTATTTTTTCAATGCCCTGCGCGACGAACCATTTCTTAATGAATATCGCGTCATTATTCCCTCGCTTACCGACCTCCATCCCGAGGCGCACCCCGCCATGCAAATCGAGGAGATAACCACGCGAACTGTTTCCGCCATCGAGGAGAAATTCGATTTTATTTTAGTCAATTTTGCCAACAGCGATCGAATCGCTCACACCGGCAACTACGAAGCGGCGCTCGAAGCCATCCGCATTATGGATAAAAAAATTAAAGAGATTGTCGATGTCAGCCTTAAAACCAATACGATTTTAATAATCACGGCGGATCACGGCAACATCGAACGGATGTTTAACCCCATGACCGGACAGACAGAAACCCAGCATGATAAAAGCCCGGTGCCGATTTATTTGGTTGCCCAGCAATTCGAGCGGCTCCGCTCTCCGGCGGAGATAAACGACAGCGAAGCGCTAACCTGCGGCATCTTAGCGGACGTGGCGCCCACTATTTTGGAACTCCTGGGGATCCCGCAGCCCCAGGAAATGACCGGGAAAAGCCTGGTCAAAGATTTGACAAAATAGCTCCCCGCCGGAATTCATTGAGGAACGTTTTGCCTACACCTCGAAATATCCCTTCACGATATTCTCCTGAATCAACCTCTCCATTTCTTCTTCACTCATATATTCGGTGAAGATTTTATTCCATAACGCTTCCTGGTGGTGATATAAATACTTCACCAATTCTTTTTCCTGAACCAACGACATCGCCGTATCGACAAGATTAAAACTCACTAAGGCATCAATGCCCGTGTCTGTCCGGAAAAAATCACCCACCCAATTTAAATCGTGCCAGAAAGAAAAATCGAGCGAATTATGATCCAAGAAACGCGCACCGCCGATAAAAGTCCGTACCGCTCGTTCCCAATGGAGCGCCTCGGGATTCACATGCGGAGCAAAAAGCCGCCAATCATTCTCGTCGTCCTTGGATAGATAACGCTGGACAACAAGCCATTGAAATTTCCCGTCGTTACTCGCCGGCGGACGGGAATCTAAAACATCTCCCCGCAATAACGAGGAAATGTTGGCTACAAAAGTCTCCGGATCCCGAGCAAAGCGGCGAAAAATGCCGGAATAAAAGGGTATTTCATTCACATAATGAAGCAGCAAGTTGAAATTCCGAAGCAATTCGCCGGGGATTCCCAGCGTCACCGGGATCACGAAAATCACGCCCAACTCCTTGAGGTGGCTGATATTATGATATTTTTTCTTAACGAAACCCTCTGCCGCTTCGCGCCATTTATCGGAAAGCACCCGAATCTCGACATCGCGCTCCTCAAAATCCTCCGGCGTCAAATCTCGATAATGAGGGAAGAAAGTCGTATTGAGCCATTTGCTTCCCTCGATAAACCGGAGGGCGCTCCAAATATCGAACAAATCTTCCTTATCGAGGAGATCGTTCACATTCGCGTAGCCCAGAAGCTTCATGATTGTGGGCGGCGGTTCCTTTTGGATCAGTTCCCGAGCCTTATCAAGCTTGATGAAAAATCCCCGCGGCGTTCCGGCCAACTTATGAATGCCATTGATCATCAACTGGCATCCGGCGAGCGTCCCGGCCTGGGGCCCGTCGAGAAATGCCGCGAGCGCATGATCATCGGCGCCCATCTTATGGATCAACGCCTCATACACCTCGCGGGCCGATGTGTCGCGGCGTACACCCAACCGGACAAGGCGATCACTCATAGCCTCCTCGTTTTTCTGGATAATATGGTCTAAAACGCGACTCTTGCCCGTGATCGCGCTCAACCGCTCTTCAAGCGCCCGCGTTACATCTCGGTCCACCCGAAGTATTCGAGCAATCTTTTCGTAAGCTTCCATGGTAAAAAGTTTAAAGTGAAAAAAAAGAAAAGTAAAATGACCGAGATGGGAAATCTCAAAAGAAAGTCACCGAACGCGGGGCATTACCAGCGGCGGATCTGTATTGAAAATTTAGACCATCGCTTGTCTTTCAATTGCTTCGCCGTCAGAATGCCGGCGTGCGCGCCGATATGCTCCACCACCGAGGTGGCATTCGCCGATCCCGCCCGAATGGCTTTTTTAATCTTTTCTGCCGATTGCCGATCCTTAGCCGCAAGCCCTTGCTGAATAAGCGCTGAGACAAATCCGCTTCCAAAAGCATCGCCCGACCCAGTTCGGTCCGCCAATTTTTTTTCTCGAAAAACGCCAGCTTCGTAGATAACGGTTCCATCGGAAACCAAGACACCCCGGCCGCCATCCGTCATCACCGCAATCCCCGGCGCGACAAGGGCATTGAGAGATTTAAAAATTTCGCGTTCCTTGCCAAAATCAACGCCGGTCAGAAGCGCCGCCTCTTCCCGGTTCATTAAAACAATGTCGGATTTCTCAAAGAGCGAACCGGCCTGCCGCCTACCCGCCTCAAGAACATGCCGCGAGGGCGCAAAAGCAATACGAATCCCCTGGCGATGCAACCGATCAAAGATACGCCGAAGAATGGGAAGAGAAATACCTCCCGGCACCACATAAGCCCACCGAGCCGACAAACGTTTCACAAGATAATCCGGCGCCACAAGACTGGAGTCTCCGCGGAAAACCAGAATCGTTCGTTCGCCATCCGAAGAAAGAAGGATGGTGGAGTATGCCGTTTTCCCGCGTCGAAGCGGATTTACCGAAATTCCTTCACTCTCAAGATCATTGATAATGCTCGCCGCTGCCGCATCCTGCCCGACCCGTATGAAAGCTCCGGTTTTAAGCCCCTGTCTTGCAAACGTCACTGCGGCATTGGCCGCTCCGCCGCCCGTAGTCGCCGTCACATCATCCACTTCCACTTTTCCGCCCAGAGCGAAACATTCTGCTTCGCCGGTTACGAAACCGATTTTTTTTAAGTGGACGGGGTCGCGGACGATTTTAAAAAACTTGCTTTGTAAAAAAACGTCTCGGGCCGCCGTTCCAATAGTTACAACGTCGAGCATATTTATTTTCTCTTGATTGCTTTTTTAACCGCCGCCACGATATCTTTCACCCCCATGCCATATTTTTGAATCAACTCCTGGGGCGCTCCGCTCTCGCCGAAATGGTTCTGCATACCGATAAACTCCATCGGCACGGGATACTTTCGCGCCAAAAATTCCGCCACGGCGCTCCCCATCCCGCCTTGAACCTGATGCTCCTCAACCGTCACCACCGCGCCGGCGCGCTCCGCAATTTCAAGAATTTTCTTCTCATCAAGAGGCTTCACCGTATGATTGTTGAGAACAAGAACATTAATATTGCTGTTCTCTAATTCGCGGGCGGCCTCGAGCGCGTTATAAACCAAAGGACCGCAGGCGATCAAAGCCGCCTGCGGCTTTCGCGAATCCCACAATAATTGAACCTTTCCAGGGACAAAAGGTGACCCTTCAGTGGTTATAAGGGGCGTTTTTTCACGAGCAAACCGGAGATAAACCGGCCCCCACAGTGTGGCAGCAGCCATTGTCGCCTTCTCAGCCTCCAAGGCATCGCAGGGAATTATCACGGTCATATTCGCCATAACCCGCATTGTCGCAATATCCTCAAGCGCTTGGTGCGTGGCTCCGTCGGGCCCCACGGAAATCCCCGCATGATGTCCGGCAATTTTTACGTTGGAATTATTATAAGAGATCGCCGTCCGAATCTGCTCCCAGTTGCGACCCGGAGAAAACGTGGCATACGAAGAAATGAAGGGAATTTTTCCGGAAACGCCGAGGCCGGCCGCTACGGCGGCCATATTCTGTTCCGCCACGCCCACCTCGAAAAACCGCTCCGGAAATTTTTCGGAAAATCCCAGCGACCGCGTGGATTCCGTAAGATCCGCCGACAGAACGACGACAGAAGGATTATCGTCGCCCAAACGAACCAACCCTTTTCCATATCCGTCGCGGGTCGGGATTTGTTCTATTTCATCATCAAAAAGCTTAGCACTGAGCTTCGCCTCCGCAACAAGCGTCATAGATTAATTATACCAAGATTAAGGGCTAACGCGGAGGCAGGGGTTTGTAAAGCTCGGGGTCAATGTGACGGTCAAAACAAACTTCGCCGGCGGCATGCTGCCAGGAGAAAGGCGCTTCATACGGCCCCAAAGGTTTCGCGACGCTGTCACGACTATTCGCTTCCGATTCCAAATTGAAACGGGCACAAAGAGAAAAATCAAGATCATTCTTTTTCGTGTAAGCATAGGCGTCACCGCTCTGAGGATCTTGGGGAGCGGCAAAACCCGAAATCGTATCCCGCAGATCCGCCAGCGTCTCCGGCAATCGACCCTTCTGCTGCCAATAATAAATGATCTGTCCCTGAATCATCTGAAGATCATTCACTTTTTGAGCATCGAATCGAACCAGCCGCTGCCGAAAGGGCGATCCCGCAGCGATAAATCCGTAAATAATCAGGATAACAATGGCCGCACTCACGCCCCAAACGAATCGGCGAGCCGACGGGGAAAATTCTCCAGGGCCGCGCTTCAACTCATAGAGGTAATGCCAAAAGACCGCCGCTGCAACGATCAGAACGGAAAGAATCTTCAGGATAAAAGGCACCGTCAAATCGCCTTGGAGGAAATTGTATAAAAGCGTAACCACATCTCCAATGATAAGGACGGCGGCGAGAAAAAGCGTAAGATACAACAGCCATTTTCGAATCTTCGACTCTCCCTTCCACGGATTAGTGCGGATATCGCGCGCCAGAAACCATCCCGTCCAAACCAGCACGGGATATAGGACAAACAAAATAGAAAGAGCCCACCGAATCGCATCCGCCATCCCATGATTAGGGCTTAGCGGATCGGGAAAAAGCAGATTAATGTATTGGAATAGCAGCGTAATCGCGCTGCCGGCGCTCACATAGAGCGTGACAACATGCAGCAAATGCATGAAAACGTCGCGGGGAGTTGATTTTTGCGTATCCATAGCTATTGATGTTCACTCGTTATTCTACCACCTAATGTGCGTAATTCCAGAAGGGCAGCCTTCGCCTGTTCGGGATTCGGCGGGATGCCATGCCAATGGAAATCCTTCTCCATGAAGCTTACTCCGCGGCCCGGAATCGTGTGGGCAATGATGGCCGTTGGAGCTTCATAGATAGCCTGTGCCTCGTGGACGGCCGCCACAAAATCGGCAATGTTATGCCCATCCACCTCTAAGACGTGCCAGCCAAACGCTTCGTACTTTTCCCGAAGCGATTCCAAAGGCATTACCGCCTCCGTATAACCGTCAATTTGGATGTTATTCCGATCGAGAACAACCGTAAGATTATTCAAACGATACTTGGCGGCAAGCAGAACCGCTTCCCATACGTTTCCTTCGTCATGCTCCCCGTCGGACATTAAACAATAAATCCGGAATTTGGCGCCGTCCAATCGAGCAGCCAAAGCCATGCCGATCGCCTGCGACAATCCAGACCCCAGCGGGCCCGATGTCGTCTCGACGCCCGGCAAAGAACCCCGGTGCGGATGCCCCTGCAAGCGGGAATTTAATTTTCGGAGAGTTTTTAGTTCCTCCACCGGAAAATATCCCGACCGAGCAAGCGCAGCATACTGAACCGGACAAATATGGCCGTTCGAAAGCACTAAACGATCGCGCTCCGGCCAATCCGGACGCTTCGGATCATGCCGCAGAATATGAAAGTAGAAAGCGGTAAAAATATCCGCCATCCCCAAGGGGCCCGCGGAGTGGCCGGACTTTGCCTCTACCAACATCTCTATCACATCTTGGCGGATCTTATTCGCCAATTCCTCAAGAGCCTTCACCTTCTGATCATGAAGAACATCCATAGTTCACTGATTTTAACATTTTTAAGGACCAAAAAAAACAAAAAACTCCCCGCGGGGAGTTTTTTGTTTAGAACCCTATAGCTGGTTCAGATCGCTGTCTAAACTGCCAGTATCCTGATCAACATTGCCCAAATCAATGGAATCGATGTCTTGGCCAATCTGCGCCGTGGTATCGCTCTCCAAAGAAGCGGACGATCCGCTCTCGTTTGAAACCGGAGCCGCCGCGGGCTGCTCGCCCACCGGAGCGAAAAATGTTTTTCCATAGAAAAACCATCCAGCAGCCAACCCCAAAACAAGAAGAACGACCGCAATGCTTATCCCCATCCATTTATTCCGGCTGGATGACGCAAGAACCGGCGGCGTGCCGCCAATATTCGGCACATTCGGCATATTGGGAATGTTCGGATTTTCCATATTCGTAAAGATTATTGCGCGGAGGATGTTGTCGTTACTGCCGTGGTGGTCGCCGCATCCACGGGATCATCATTCACGCGGGGAATCCCCGCCAAAGCCTGAGCCGCTTGATGAACCTTCTCGCGAGCGCCTGCCATCGATCCATCCCGCAAAGTTTTAAGATCGTTATGCAGAGTGTCGCGAACCGCGGCAAAGGCAGTTTTTAGCTTATCCTCGGATGTAATCGTAGCCGTATAGGTTTTCTGAGCCTGACTCTCCACAGCGGCGCGAGCGGCGGCAATCGACGTCTCGGCTGCCGTAATCGCGGCCCGAACAGCGGTTATGTCTTTCCCCAGAGAGACCGCTTTATCCGTTCGAGTCTCAATCTTCCCCACGACCCCTTCCAATTGATTTAAGACATTTTCAAAATGGGCCGTCCACTTCTGGTTCAGCTTATTGAGCTGCTCATCGATGCGGAGAGCGGCGGCCTTCTTCTTCTCGTCACGAACCACCCGAAGCTTCTCCACGGCCTCCTGCCGCTTTGCCGCAAGACGGGTTTTCGCCTCTTCCCGAGCCGCCTCCAGATTTTGCTTAGCGGCCTCGCGCCGCTCTTCTAGCTTTTGCTTTACCTCCTCCCGCTTCGCCTCCGCCCGTTCACGGACGTTCTGAACTTTTTCCTTAGCCGCTTCGCGAGTATTCTCCCTTTTATTTTTTATGATTTCCTCCACATTCTGCTTTTTTTCTTCGGCCCTCTGTTTTACTGCTTCAATTCTTTCTTTGGCTTTCTCCTTAACCACTTCACGCTTTTCCTCAACTCGCTCCTTAACTACCTCTCGCTTCTCTTCGACTCTCTCACGGACTTCCTCAACCCGATTTTTAACCGCGCCGGGCAGCCGGTCTTCGGGGGAAATCTGCGCTAAAACCGGAAACGCGCTCCCGGCCAGCAAAAAGCCGGATAAAACCCCGGCGGCCGTTTTAATGAAACGAATCTGCATAAATTTTTGATTAATTTTATATTGATTGAGAAAACGCCGACACGCGCTACCTCAGAGAAACTACTCTTGACGAAATATCGTCAGAGGAAAACAGGTAATCACCGACCATAATAACATCCACATTCGCGCTCTTTAACGCGCGGGCGATTTCCCCGTTTACCCCACCATCCACTCCTATTTTAACATGCGTCAAATCTATTCCTGAAGTGGATAAAGATTTGATCTTTTCCATAACCTCGGGAATGAATGCCTGACCGCCGCGGCCCGGGCGAACGCCAAGGAATAATAACAGATCGATGTCTAGTGTTAGATGTTGGATACTGGAAAAAGGTGTTTCGGGATTTAACGCAATACCCACGCCGACACCAGCGGCGCGGCACGCCGCAATAATTTCTTCAGGCTTTTTCGTTGCTTCAATGTGAAAAGTAATTCGGGCAGGCTTCGTCACGATCCATTTATCAATCATCGTCTCTGGATTTTGCACCATCAAATGCAGATCGACTTGGGCGGCTTGCGTAAAAAATCGGATTTCGTCCCACATCAAATAGGTCATCGCCGGAACAAATTTCCCGTCGGTAATATCAAGCTGAATCCAACCTCCCAGAGAAGCCAATATAGGTTGAATCCGAGAAAATCTGGACTTTAATTCCTCAAAGTCGTTCTTCGCATCATCATCATGCACGATAAGAGCAGGAATGATTTGCATAAAAAATACAACGAATCCGATCTACGGCTTAAGCCGGGCGATTTTACGGAGGCGGCGGACATACCGCGGCTTAGCGCTAAAGGGGGCAGCGAGCCAGGCCGAAACAATCCTTTGCGCTAGGGGCGCTTGAGTGAAATCCGCGGCTAAAACCAGCACATTCGCGGCGTCATCTCGGCGGCTGGCCTTGGCCTGCCCGACCGACGTAACAAGCGCAGCCCGAATTCCTTTAACTTTATTGGCGGCGATGTCCATCCCCACCCCGGATCCGCACACAAGAATTCCACGGCTTGACCTCGGTTTTTGGGCGACGGATGAAGCTACTCTTTTGGCAAAATCCGTGTAATCGTCTTTCTTATTATAGGTTGCGGCCCCGAGATCAATAATCGAAAAACCTCGTTTTTCCAAAAAAATCTGGATTTTTTCCTTAAGGGAAAACCCGCGATGGTCCGCGCCGAGATAAATAGTCATAACCCCGCAAAAACTTAGACTTTAAGCGCCAGAAGATGGCGGACGAGCATCGCCACATATCCCCATTCGTTGTCGTACCAACTTAAAACCTTCACCAAGTCCCCATCCACCACCTTGGTGAATCTGAGATCAACGATCGCCCCGTACGGCTCGCCGATAATATCGGCGGAAACAACCTGATCTTCCGTCACCTTCAAGATGCCCTGCCATCGGGGCGAAGCGGCGGCTTTCTTTAAAATATCATTTACTTCTTCCACGGTCGTTTTGCGCTTGGCAACAAAGGTAATGTCGGCGATCGAACCGGATACGACGGGCACCCGTAGAGCGATGCCGTCGAATTTACCGGCCAATTCCGGCAAAGCGCGGGTTACCGCGATGGCTGCTCCCGTCGTCGAAGGAACAATATTCTGAGCCGCAGCGCGGCCGCGGCGAAAATCGCGTCCCTTAACGGGCGAATCAACAATCGCCTGGGTATTGGTATATCCATGAGCGGTATTTAAGACCGCTTTCTCGATCCCGATCGCCTCCGCCAAAACAGCCATTACCGGAGAGGCGGAATTGGTCGTACACGAAGCATTCGAGGTTAGATTCGTCTCCTGGAGTTCGTCTTCATTGATTCCCACTAGAACCGTCTGCCCCAACCCATCTTCGTCTTTAGCCGGCGCGGTTAAAACCACGCGCTTCGCGCCTTGATCCAAATGGATCTTCGCTTTTTCAAAAGACTCAAAAACGCCGGTCGATTCCACCACAACGTCAATACCCAGTTCTTTCCAGGGCAATTTTGACGGATCTTTTTCCTGAAGAAAAATAACCTCTTTCCCATCCACCCTCAGTTTTCCCGTTTCACTTTCCACCTTCTTTTCGTAGCGGCGATACACCGTATCGTATTGCAGTAAATACGCTAGATTTTCCGGATCGCCTAAATCATTAATAGCAATAATATCAAAATCCGGATTACCCGCCGAAGAGGGGCGTCCGAACGCTTGCCGGAAAAAGATTCTACCAATACGGCCAAACCCGTTGATAGCGATTTTCATGATATTCTTATTCAACCTCTACCGGCGCCGAACCGGCGCTCACCACTTTTTTCTTTAGTTCAGTTAGCAATTTTTTATCCGCCACGAGTTTTTCCCGCGATTGTTCCAGCCCGACGCCCAGTTTTTCTCCGTCAAACATCAACGTATTCCCGGATTTTTTAACAACGCCGTTTTTAATCGCCACGTTCAAAATATCTCCCTCGTACGAAATTCCTTTCCCATACAGAATATCAAATTCAGCTATACGAAACGGCGGCGCCACCTTATTCTTGGCGACTTTTGCCCGCACGCGACTGCCCACCACCTCCTCGCCTTTTTTCACCTGAGCGATACGCTTCAACTCGATCCGAATCGAAGCATAAAACTTAAGCGCTCGGCCGCCCGGCGTAGTCGTCGGATCTCCGTATCCCATCATGCCGATTTTTTCCCGAATCTGATTGATGAAAATAATCAATGTATTAGTTTTATCGGAAAGCGCCGTTATTTTTCGAAGCGCCTGACTCATTAATCGCGCCTGTAATCCCACGTGTGTTTGTCCCATCTCACCTTCAATTTCCGCCCGCGGCGTTAACGCCGCCACGGAATCCACCACAACAAGATCAATGATTCCCGACCGCACCAAGCTTTCCATGATATTTAACGCCTCTTCGCCGGAATCCGGCTGAGAGATCAAAAGATCGCTCACTTTCACGCCTAGCTTCTTGGCATAATCCGGATCCATAGCATGCTCAGCGTCGATATAGGCCGCCTTGCCGCCCTGACCCTGCACTTCAGCAATAACATGAAGCGCCAGCGTGCTTTTGCCGCTCGATTCCGGCCCAAAAACTTCCACAATGCGTCCCTGCGGCAACCCACCCACGCCCAACGCCTGATCCAAGGAAAAAGAACCAGTGGGAATCACCTTTACGTCAACTTTTTTCACCTCTCCCAACTTCATAATGGCTCCTTCGCCGAACTTATCGCGGAGCGAGCTCATCAATGCGTCCAAATCGCCTCTTTCGTCTTTTTTAGCCGCCATAATATTTAATTTTTCCTCCAATACCTGACTGCTTCTTCGACAACACGATGTACCCTCTCATCTTCCAGTAAACTGATCATTTTCTGGGCGGCGAGACGAGCTTCTTCTCGGTGAGTCTTTTCCTCGGGACCTTCGAGAACCATCCGCCCGTGCACCTTAGAAGCAAGCCGAGAAAGCTCTTCCAGCTTTTCCCTAACCTCAGGCTCTTTTATAGCGGGAAAATTTTCCTGCCAATTATCCCATACGCGCTCTGCTCTCGCTGTCGTCAAAAACGGTAAAAAATTATCCAATTCGTCAAACTTTTTGATACGAGCGTTGTCTATGCCTTCTTTTAAGCCTTTGGCTTTCCCTAATTCTTCAAACGCCAAAAAATACTCAATATCTTCTCGAGAATTATTGTTATCATTCTCCGGTAAATATTTTCCAGGTTTCATAAGTTCTATTGCGGCTGATAAATAATCTGCTGCTCCAACTTGGTTTCTTTCCCCAAAAATCTTTTCACGACCAATTGAAGACCGTTCATGCCGGGTTCGAGCGGCCATTCTTTTTCAAAATGACCATTCGAGTCCACGGATATTGCTTGGTTATTGACCAGGAGCGCATCATAAGAGCCAATATTCCCAACGAGCCGAATCGATGATTCGCGGACAACCATAGGGGAAATCGGCGGGTTTAAAAGCTCAATCGACGGCTTGCCGATGAAAGCCGGCAATCGCCATCCGGCATACGCGATGAGAATCAAAGAAATCGCAAAAATAATAGGCTTTTTAAGCGACGATTGCGCCGCAAAACGATTCGCCGGCAAAGTATCGGCGCCGCCGGAGGAACGGATTGGAAATTCTTCTTTATACAAACGCCACAAGGCTTGACCGTCAAGATTCAAAAATCCGCCAATCATCGCCAAATACCCGCGCACATAAGGAGCTGGTGGCAAATGCTTAACATCGCCCTCGCAAATCGCGATGACATACCGCTCCGGAATATCCGCCAACTCCGCCAAACGCTGCGGCGTGAGTCCCCGTGATTCCAACCCGTCCCGGATAATTTCTCTAAGCGTCCGAATATCGGTTTGAGCCATTACGAACGGCGTTAGTTGTTGTTCGTTAATCATCAGTTCCCGTAAAAACTTCTCGAGGCTTCGCTCCCTCTCCCGGTCCTACAATACCACGTTCTTCCATTATATCAAGAAGTCGCGCCGCCCGAGCATACCCCACTTTCAGCCGCCGCTGAAGCAAAGAAGCCGAGGCTTTATTAGCTTCGCGAACCACCCGCACAGCCTCATCCAACAGCGAATCATCGTCGCCGTCCGCGGAATACTCGCTCAGCGCTTCATCGCTTAAAGGCGCCAGCGGCCCCTCGCGTTCCCCATTTTCAAGGACTAATTCCTCGGCCTCCAGCGCCGCATTATTCTCGCGGATAAAATCCGTTACTTTCTTCACTTCGTCTTCAGAAAGGTAAGCCCCCTGGATACGGCGCGGCTTCGAAAACTCCGAGGAAACAAAAAGCATGTCGCCGCCACCCAATAACTTCTCGGCACCCGAGGAGTCAAGAATGGTTCGAGAGTCAATTTGCGACGGAAGCTGGAGGGCGATACGCGTGGTGATATTAGCTTTAATCAATCCCGTCACCACTTCGACCGACGGACGCTGCGTGGACAAAATCAAATGAATGCCGGTAGCGCGCGCCATTTGCGCCAATCGAACGATCGACCCTTCCACTTCCCGGCCATACGTCGACATCAAATCGGCCAATTCGTCGACGACAATCGCCACGTAAGGCAGCGACTCCTCCGGTTTATTTTTATTGAAACTTTGAATATCACGGGAACCGGCCTTCACCAATAATTCGTACCGCCGGTCCATTTCCGAAATAGCCCAGCGGAAAACGCCAACGGCTTTCTTAGGTTCGGTAATAACCGGGGAAACCAAATGCGGAAGATTACTATAAAGGGAGAGCTCTACGCGCTTGGGATCAATAAGCACGAACCGCAGCGTCTCCGGAGAATTCTTATAAAGAAGGGATGTAATCAACGCATGGATAGAAACGGATTTGCCGGACCCGGTGGAGCCGGCAATGAGCAGGTGCGGCATCCGAGCGATATCGGCAAACTGCGGATCGCCGTTCACGTCGCGGCCCAAGACAAAAGACAACGACCCGCCTTGGGAAAACTCCGGATATGCCATCAAACTGCCCAGCCGAACCACCGCAGCGGATTTGTTGGGCACTTCGATCCCTACGAGCGACTTGCCGGGAATAGGCGCTTCAATGCGAATAGGATGAGCCGCCAAAGCAAGTGACAGATCGGAATTAAGGGCGGTAAGCCGGGCTAATTTCACGCCCTCGGCCGGTTTCAAGGTGTAGCGGGTGACTTTAGGCCCGATGTTAATTTCTCCCATCTCAACCAGGATTCCAAAGCTCTCGAGCGTCCGCTTAATAATATTGGCATTGGCCCGAAGGTCTCCGGAAGTGGGTTTTTCAACCGATGATTTCAAAAGATCGAGGGGCGGCGGCACGTAATTCTTAAACCGCTTGGCAAAAATTTTCCCCGACCCCACCGGCTTCTTCACCTCGAGAATCTCTTCCTCGTCCGGGATTGCCGCATCGTCTTCACCTTCATCCTCTGGTTCTATTTTCTTTCCCGGCGCTTCTCGGGGAAGAATAATATCAATCTCCTCGTCAGCGACCTCATCGATTCCTTCTTCTCCCTGCCGATTGAACTGGGGAAGCTTTAACCGCAAATTCAGCGTCAAAACGATACTAATGAGCGTAATAACCACCATTAAAACGCCGCCGGCCAAAGGACCAAAGGGAACCTGAAGAAGCCCGGCAAAGCGCCCGATATACCCAGCGCTTTGCGGGATAATAATATCGAGCAGCCCCAATCCCGATAAAATAAAAAGAAGGGCGCCGGCAAACGTCGATGCGTAAATCCGACGGCGTTCGGAAGCCAAAAAAACCACTCCCAAGATGACAAGGATCCCCGGGAGAAGGAAGTATCCGACGCCGAAGAGACCGTTTAACATCCGGAAGAAAAATTCTCCCGCTGGCCCAGCCCGGTGGAATCTCGCTAAGATCAAGATCAGCGCGAAACCAAAAAAAATGAGCGCCCAAATGCTTTTTTTAACCTCGTGATGAAGCCGGGGTTCCCGCTCTTCAGAATGACGCCCCGTCCGATCGCCATTCTTCTTATCGTCCCGCCGGGATCCGTTTTTTCCGTTCTTTTTCTTTGCCATTTCGTAACAAACCAAGAATCGCCGCGTCTATGAATGACGGCTCCTATCATTAAATAGGAAACTTGTTTAAAATTCAATGAAAGAAACACAGGAACAAATTCAATCTATGGACGCGATCGGCGCTCTTCCCGCCGTAAAAAACAAAAAGGTTCTCATCTTTGACCTCGACGGCACGCTCGCCGAAAGCAAAACCGACATGACGCCGGAGACAGCAGCGCTTTTGGCGCGCCTCCTCGAAAAGAAAAGGATTGCGGTAATCGGCGGGGGGAAATACGAGCTATTCGAGCGCCAGCTGGTTAAGCAATTAATGCCCAGAACACGCCTCGAAAATTTATTCCTATTCCCGACGAATTCCACCGTATTCTACCGATACGAAAACGATGCGTGGAAACGAGTCTATGCCTATTTCCTAACCGAAGACCAGAAAACGAAAATCATCAGCGCTTTCGAAAAAGCATATGAAGAAACCGGCTACACGCACCCGAGCAATCTTTACGGAGATATTTTAGAAGACCGGGGATCTCAGGTTTCCTTCTCGGCGCACGGACAACTAGCCCCCTTGGAAGTAAAAGAGAAGTGGAACAAAGAAAATGACGTCCGCCCCCAATTGATGGAAGTTTTAAGAAAATATCTTCCCGAATTTGAAGTTCGCCAAGGAGGCCTCACGACCATCGATATAACCATGAAAGGAATCGATAAGGCCTATGGCGTCGAGCAAATTGAAAAATCTTTAGGCGTCCCCATTGCGGATATGTTATTCATCGGCGACGCTCTCTTCCCGGGCGGCAACGATTATGCGGCAACCAAGACGGGCATCGACTGCCTTCGCGTCTCCGGACCAAGCGATACCAACCGATTCATCGAATCCCTACTCGACTAGCAGGATCACTTTCCGGTCTTAAGAATCTGAAGCTTACCGCCATAGGCGGTGATTTTGATGGTTCCATCCTGATCCGTCCGAAAAATACTGCCCGTAACTTCTGCTAAACGGCTCAGGGCATCTGCTGTCGGATGTCCGTAAGAATTCTTCCCCACGCCAATCGCAGCGACGGCAGGATCAACAGCCTCGATAAAATCCTTGCTCGATGAAAATTTAGAGCCATGATGGGGAACTTTAAGAATGTCAGCCTTGAGCAAATCCTTGTCTCTGTATTTTCCCCAAAGCGCTTTCTCTACTTTCATTCCGATATCGCCAGCATAAAGAGCCGACGCATCCGCCGTCTTAACCCGCAGAACAACGGCCCCGTCATTCAACTCCTTGCTTTGCCGAAGGTCGACTGAAGGCGAAAGAACATCGACTCGGCTCAAACCAATCGTAATCGAATCCCCCTCGCCGACACTAACGACCGGAACCCGGGATTCCCGAACTGCTCGATCTAAATCCGCAAAACTCTGGGCGGTTCCCGGTCGGCCATTCCACAAGAAAACGCCGACGCGATATCGCCTAAGAACGTCAATCAGACCTTCAAAGTGGTCGGCTTGGGCATGAGACAATTGCAGCAGATCAATATACCGGTCATTGGGAGGAAGGATTTTATCCAGCTCCCGGATCACGCGGTTCCCCGGCCCACCATCAACCAGCATCTTGACGCCGCCGGGAAAAACGACGAGCCCGCTATCGCCCTGGCCAACATCCAAAAAATAAAACGACGCATGAGCGGGCGGCCCCTGAACAAGAACAACCCACCAAACATACGCATTAGCAACTAAAAGAATCGCAGCTACCGCATGCAACCGCCTCTGATATCGTTCCATAAATTCGACGACCGTCGTCATACAGTTAGTGGTATAATACGTTATACCACCTATAAGTTTCTATTCCTGCAAAAATCTCCAACGGCCTTTTCCGCGCGGCGGCAATATCGATCGACGCGATTGCCGCCGAACTCTTGCTTTGACAAGCGTTGATTGAGAATGACGCGGTTGGCGGTCAACCCGTTTCAGTCCCTTCTTAACAAAACTAATTGTCTTTCTTGTTGTCCCCAGAATTCTTGCGATCTCCCGAAGTGATAACGAACGATGCAGATAAAAATCAACACCAAAGCGATTCTCTAATATGGCTAATTCTTTCGTCGTCAGAAAACGGCCTAAAAGCAGCCGCAGATCATTCCCCGAAGCGGCGCCCTTCGTCCATCGATACAACTCGTCCCACAGCTTTTCTCTAGGTATCTCCAAAATATCTTCCCGCAATTGTTTTCTCATAGTCTGGTGGTATAAGGCATTATACCACCTTTCGTCCGACGGCTATAGATGACGACAAAAAATAAAAGAATGGAATAATACAAAAAAACAGCTGGAAGCTTGATGGAATCGAAATTCCACGGGGAAAACTGACCGAAGAACCGGATGACAAAGAGCTCGTAGGCCAAAAGGAGATGCAAAAACCAACCGAGAGCTTGGGCGAGGAACAAGGAGAAGAATCCCAAAACACCGACCGCAAACCCTAGAGTCATCGTCCAAGGAACTAATCCCAAAACGAGAATGTTGGCGGGCAGAAAAGTGAGAGAAAGAGTCCCAAAATACAAAATGAGAAGAGGCACGACGGCGAGCTGGGCGCCGATCGTGGCAACCAAATTTTCTCGCCACTCAAAAGATCCAGGCGCATCCTTCAATCGAAGCATTTTCTTGGTGATGGGTGCGAGGTAAGTAATGCCCAACAATGATAAAAAGGAGAGTTGAAATCCCACGTCAAACCGCACAATTAAGGGATTGATAAGTGCCATGCCAAAAGCGGTAAGAGTAATGGCATTCCGGAAACTTGACGGTCGACCGATTTCCTGGGCGAGTAAGAGAATGGCTCCCATAATAGCGGCGCGGACGACCGACGCTTCAGCGCCTGTCATAACGACAAAAAGACTGATAAGGCCGAGCGTAAGGAAAAAAGCGGATTGGCGCGATAGCATTCTGCCGAGACTTCGACGAATGGCAACAACGATAAGCGTAATATTATAGCCGGAGAGAGCCACCAAATGCGTGGTCCCGCTAGCCTTAAGCGACTCGATAAGCTCCTTGGAGAAACCGCTTCGTTCCCCCAGGGTCAACCCCGCGAGAAATGCTGCTTCCTCAGCGGGAAGAATACGATTGAAGACCGCGATGGTTTTTCCCTTCGTGGCAAAAAGGGCGCGCCGGATGATCGAACCGCCACCCCCGGCAACTTTTTCCGTCTTGGGGAATACAGAAATCCCCACAACGCCGTCTTTGGCCAAATAATGCGCATAACCTTCCGGTTGCGGCTCCTGAATCACCCCCTTGAGATGAATAGTGTCGCCGTAAAAAAATTGCGGATACAGCCGTTCGCGCACCAAAATTTTTCCGGAATGAGGCGGGGCAAGATCAAGAACGAATTGCTGTCCGGTGCCGCGCTCGGGCTCCCGAACGATGATGCCATGAACATCAATTTTCCTATCAAAAACTATTTTTACGTCTTGGGCTTGCCCGGCGCGATAGAAATACAGATAAGCGCTGCCTATTACGATCATTAACGATAATCCGCCGGCCCAGATTAGCTTCCGCGATCTCTTCAAAAACGAACAAAATACGATGGTAACCGCTAAAAGGCTAGCGAGAGCAAGTATAAAGAAAAGAGATAATCCGCTCGACGCCAAAAAAACGCCGACAAGAAAGAACCCCGCGGCATAAAAAGCGATATCGTAAATCCTCATGCCTCCGTGAAAAAATTAGTAGCGAGGAGTTTTCTGCCCGGCGCCGGCTTTTACATTAACCCACCGAGCTACAGCATAGAGCAATGAAGAGAGCCTATTTAGATACCGCAACACCTCGGCCGGCAATGGATCCTGCTCATGAAGGGCAACGACACGCCGCTCTGCGCGTCGGGCAACAGCCCGGGCGTAATCGCAAAGAACCGATAGTTCCGTCCCACCGGCAAGAAAAAACGAATGGATGGGCGGCATTTCTTTCTCGATAGCATCGACAATGCCCTCCATGTGAGCTACCCTCTCCGCCGTTAAAACTTTATCCGCACCGCCCAGGATTGCCTGCACGATAAAAAGGTCTTGCTGAATGCTTTCAATAATATTCATCAATTGGCTATTGATGATTGAAAATTGAAAATTCTCGGATTTAACCTTAAGAAGCCCGAGCAAGGAATTAATCTCATCCACCGCCCCTAAGGCCTCGGCCCGCTCGGAGCTTTTCGACATTTTCTGATCGCAACTAAAAATATAGGTGTTCCCCTTATCGCCCTTCCGCGTATAGAGCATAGAAAGAATCAGCGAGCCGCTAGCTCTCCTTCCTGGCCAGCAAGCTTGGCTTCTAATTCTTCGATTTCCGTACGAAGCTCATTGGCTCGATGCTCCATAACCCGCAAACGATTCTCAAAAGCCATGGTATCTTGCGGCCTCTGCTCCCTGGACAATCTAACTATTTGCTCATTAAGCCTTGCCTCTTCGGCTTTCTTAGTCCTAATTTTCTCTTCCGGCGTCTCTCCGGCTCCTCCGGCAAATTGTTCAGCTTTAAACATGATTAAATATTAGCAAAAATCTCAAAAAAGCAAAGGTTTATTTAATGACACCGCCACCTAAAACTTGGCCGTTTTTCGAATAAAACACCGCCGACTGGCCGGGAGCAACGAATTTGACGGGTTTTGTAAATAGTAATTGGTATTTGGCAGCTGAGGATTCTCCTAATTTCGAATTACTGACTGCTAGCTTTGCTGCTTGCAGCGGTTGCCGATACCGAACGCGCGCGAAAACAGCAGCGGGCAACCGGCACCCCGCAATAAAATTGACTCGATCCATTGTGATTTCCTTCTTATATAAAGAAGGGTGATCGCTCCCCTCCGCCACAATAAGCGTATTGGCCTTTATGTTTTTAGCCGCCACATAAACCGGCTTCGTTTCCTGTCGCCGCTTGATCCCCAAATCCAGATGCTTAATTCCCAAATGGCGCTGCCCAATGGTATAAAAGTGCGCCCCACGGTGTTCACCGATTTTCTCCCCCGCCGCATTTAAAACCGCTCCCCGTCGGGGAGGAATATAGTCGGCCAGAAAATCAGCAAGGGTCACTTTGCCGAGAAAGCAAATTCCCTGGGAATCTTTTTTCTCCGCGGTTGGCAAACCGGCTTTCCGCGCCATCGCGCGAACCTCGGACTTTAGATGATCTCCGATCGGAAACAAACACCGCTCTAATTGGGATGCAGTTAATGTCCACAGGAAGTAACTCTGATCCTTGTTGGAATCTTTCGCGGAAAATAACTTTCCGTTTCGCAACCCGACATAATGACCGGTTGCCACGTAATCCGCGCCCGACTCGAGCGCCTTTTCCAAAAACAATCCGAATTTAATTTCCTTGTTGCACATCACATCGGGATTAGGCGTTAACCCCCGACGATAACCCTCGATCATATACGAAACGACTTTCTTTTTGTATTCCTTCTCAAAATCCCAAACATAAAAAGGGATTCCGATTTTTCCCGCTGCGCGGCGAGCATCTTCTGCGTCCCGCTCGGCGCACCCATCTATATTATAGGAACGCATAAAAACCCCGACGACATCATAGCCCCGCTTTTTCAAAAGCCAGGCAGCAACCGAACTATCGACGCCGCCAGACATAGCCACGAAGACCTTTCTTTTAAGAGGGGTATTTGTTTGTTTGTGTTTATTCCAAATTCTGGCCATATTCGTTTCGTTCACCGGGCCTAACGTGGCCCCAGCATTAAAAGTACCGGGAATGTCAGTTTTGTCCATTTCCCGTTCGTGAATCTTATTCGGCAGAGGGATGGTGGCAAAAATCTTGACGCTCTCGCCTTCGATCACCACTTCATCAATTAAGAGTTTGATTATATCTTTTTTCAGACGTTCTGTCACTATTTTCGGATCGTTTATCTTGCTCAAAAACTTGTGACAGGTTTCTTTAAACAGATCGATCTTTGCACTCACATCATGCTGGACGTTGAGCTTCATCATCAAGGCATCGCGTTCGGAAATAAGTTTCTCCTCGCTCAGCTCGATATCGGTTTTCTCTTTTCTTAATTCCGGAAGTGTCATCACTTCGGCCTTGAAAGCTTCGGTGATTCGCTTCTTGGCTACTTCAAGTTTTTTGATCGCGCCGGATATATAATCCAATCGGCCTTCTATACTTTTGGCTCGTTCTTCATTCAATATGGATTCGTCACGAAAAGTGTTAAAAACATCTTCCGGATTTTTCAAGATCGATTGGACCGTGTTCCAAACTATCGGCTCGATCTGATCCGCCCGCAGGTACGGGCTATGGCAATTCTCTACCGGATTATTATTCATCCGGCTTTTGCAGTAATAATAAATGACGCCGCTTTTTTCCTGATGGCCGCGATACTTGAGATGGTCTTTACCGCATCGGATAAGTCCTTGCAATAAATATGTCTGCTTGGTGCATCGCTTGGCGAACATCAAATTCTTTCTGGCTTGCAGAAGTCCTTTCTTATGCTGTTCATCGGAGACGATCCTCGGTATCTCTATCGGAAACCATTCCTCTTTGGCTCTTTTAATTTGCCTGACTTTCGGCTTTCCGGTTCGGAGATTTGCCACATCCAATTTTATAGTCTGATTTTTACAGCAGTACCACCGTCCAGTGTAGGCCTCGTTGGCCAGAACGTTTCGTATGGTCACCTCGCTCCACCACCCCAACGGAAACTTTTTCAGTCCTTTCATCTTGCGATTCTTTTCGGTATTTTTCAGTGCATCATATTTGGTAGGGATTTTGAGCTCAAACAGTTTAGCTTGGATTTGTCTGATGTTGAGCTTGTCCTCGGTGTACCAGTCATAAATCATCTTCACCACCTTGGCTTCGGTTTCGTCGAGCTCGTGTTTGCCGATCGTATAATTGTATCGGTATCCGAACAGCGGCCGACCTCCATTAAATTTCCCAGACTCGATTCTCCTTTTCATTCCGCGCTGGGTTCGCTCCATTATTTTCGCTCTCTCGAATTCACTGAATGCGCTAAGGATGGTAAAGAGCAATTTATCATTTGGTGTCGATCCAAGCTCGCCGGTCTTGAAATGGATGGTAACGTTTTTCTTTTTAAGCTCCTCGAGGATGATGAGCTGGTTATAAGTATCTCGGCCGATTCGGTCGGCGTCATAGACTAAGAAATATGCGACGTCGTCATGCGTTTTTAGATACTCACGAAAGGCTGTAAGTGCTGGACGGATCAGTGTTGCTCCGCTGAAGCCATCGTCAATAAACATCATCGTTTCGTCCGGGACCGGCAGTTTGTGATTGATTGCATACTGCAACATTCCACCGATGCCATGGATTTGAGTGTCGATGGTCTGATTGCTTTTTTGTTCCTCGGTTGAAACCCGGGCGTAAAGGACTGATTTCATATTTTTATACTCATTTTCCTGGTCACGACACACCCTATACTAATTTTGCTCATCCGCTAAGCTCGAGTTGCCCACAGCTGGTTCTCCGTCCGCAAGCCACTTTTTTATGATCGCGGCCTTGGCATCGGGGTATTGATTGCGTGCCAAAGCCAGTTGCATCTCGTAAGGGATAAACTCCCAGCGGTCGCCCGGTGCCATATCTTTGAAGTTGATCTTGCTAAGCTCGATTCGATCTTTCGGATGACCTTCCACACGATCCAGCAGTTCCTTGATGGCCGCCAACTTCACACCATCGTTCTGACTTCCCATAAGGGCTACAAGCATCTCATTGGCCAAGCGGAAATTCTGTTCACGAACACGCACACCGGCTTTCCGGACTATGTCCACGGTTTCTTGATGGATGAGATCCAATTCCTGCGCATAGAGCCGGTAGGTTTCCTGTAGAGTTCCGGATTGCTTAAACCAATCTTTTACGCTTTGCTCGGTGAATTTAGCTTTTCTACTTTTTTCAAACTTCCGATTGATGTCCTCGGCGATGTTTTGATAGGAATAGCCTTTATATTTCAGCTCGAGCGCTCGCTCGTGGTATTTGGTTATGTGTTTCAGTTTGGCCATAAAAAGTTGTGTTAAGTAGAGTTTCTTCGACCCCTGTTTGGCATCGCTTTTGGCTTCCTCATGACCCGATCAAGAATAAATATGGCCGCTTCAAGCTTGACCATGTCATTTTTGCTTTGAAGCAAGGAGACTAATATTTCCGCCCCTTTAACTGGGTTTCTTTTGAGCACATTTAGAGCGTCCTCCATTTCTTCGGTGTATTTATTCATGGCTTCATTGATTTGATTAGCTCCTCACGACCTTCGATAAGCGCGTCAAATGACTCCTCGTCTTTTTGCTCGGCGTACGCACGTTTATCTTTGAGTTCCTCGAGAGCTCGCTTTTTCTGATAAAAATCTTCGTATGCTTTCAAATCGGGACCCACCGCCCAGCCATAATTTGGATGTTCTTTTTTCACGTGTCGAAGGGATATGGCTTTGACCTCGAGCAGGTGTTGAACGATACCGGCATCGGTAAGGCCGACGATGTCATTGCGAACACGTCTTGGGTTTTTGCTTTCCGGAAATTCCCGCTTGCCGAATTTGAAAGCAGGGATCACCTCTTTTGGTTCTCCATAAACCCAGAGCGGATATTTAAGCGGTACGGTTTTCAGATTCTCAATCAGTATTTCAAAATCCCTGACGGCTTTCTTTTCCTCCGGATTATTCAGATCGTATTCGGTTTTTACGGCTTCCGCCGGTTGGTTGTATTTCATACGATGAATTTAAAGAGCGTCTCAAGAGTATATTTCTTGAGCCATCCTTGTTTCGCCGCTTCCTGGATTTTCTTGAATCCCTCAATGAGCCGTTTATCCTCGAATGGCTCTAGATTCTTGGCCGCTCTTAGGTTCCTTTTTAGAAATGCTTCCCACTGCTTCTTGGTTTGAAAATCCGGCTCGATGGTATCAGCCCAATTGCCTATGATCCGAACGTATTTCTGCGAGCTCTTACTGCACCAGTCCACGAATTCCTTGAGTGTCATCGGAATCTCAATATTGTCCGGGACCGGTGCAATAGTTTTTTGTATATTTAGTTTTGTAGGGATTACCTTTTGTATACTTTGCTTTACGAAATTCGGTTTATGAAGTTCGCTTTTGGAAGATGTTACATACACATCTTCGCTTTCCGAAGATGTCCTCAAGAGGATCGCCGGACCCAAACGGTAATAGATATTTTTGCCACGTCGCTTGTCCTTAGTGTTCAAAAGTTCGCCATCATGATCTCTAGCTTCTATCCATCCCTTCTGGATACACCGGTCGATAGCCTTCGATATGGCTCCGGACTCCCGACCGGTTTTCTGTTTGAGCTGGTAATGCGAAATCCAATCCTCCTCTTTCCGCATTCCCTTTTCCCGATCCAAAACCCAGCCGAGAGTGGCCCGGGTAACGATAAGCACGACACGGAGCTCTGTATCGGACATCTCCTTCATCAGGCCGTTGAAGATGATATTCGGGGTTTGGGTTGTATTCGGGATGTTGGCCATATTATTTTTCGTATAAAAGGGTCTTCAGCTTCTGCATCGCCGATATGAAATCCCTCACATTGATTTCAGCTTCCGCATCGAAGTTGTATTCGTCCATGAGAATGGAGCGCATTTCCGAGTCGACAAACACAAATGACCGACGTCCCGGTTCGTCGGTTTGATTGAGTCCTATGAGCTGTATGCCCCTGGCCAGAAGAAAACAGCTCAGATAGAAGTCAGTGGTGTTATACGTTGGTTGCGATTTTTTGATTTTCATAATGATGTTTATTGTTATTTTTGGGTTTCTTGTCTTCCGGCTCCGGCAGGGATATCAGTAAATCCCAAAGTTGCCGGATGCGATCCTTCTTGTCCGGCACTTCCCGGTAAACAGTTTCGATTTTGAATTGCGGCGACCTTTTTATTCTCATAAATAAAAAACAGACTGTTTTCTTGCAGTCTGCTCTCGCGCCCGTGATTCACTTTCGAGTCACCCGGACTCGCAGTTTACTTCTTGATCCAAGCTCTCTGTTTCTTCCAGCAAATAAACTCGTCTATGCCGAATTTTTCTTTGATTTTCTTATTCACCGCGAGGCGGGCGTCGCGTATGCTCCGTTTCGGCTCCCTTCTGGCCAAATCCGCCGTTTCCATGATGTCGATCTCCATTACCGGAGTACCGAAAGGAACGGCGAACAACGCCTTGCAGAGAAAATATTGATTTGTGTTGATGGTAATCGGGCATACTTTACCGCCCCGGCTTATGTCGCCGGTCTTCTCGTCAAAAATTATTCTTGTATCCGTAGGCATCTGCTTCGGGACCTGTTCGACGCTGAGGTTTCTCCAATATTCAAAAATACCTCTCCTGCTCGGTTTGGTGATTATAAAATCGTCGTTGTCCCATCGGTAGCTCGATATCAGTTTTTTCCTTTTGAACTCCGCTAGCGCCTCTTTCTGCTCGCCAATATCAAACTTCGAGGAATGGTAATTGAAATAGACCTTAGCCGGCACGCGCGGCAGGTTATCAAGCTGATCTATGAGAGCTTTGATGAAGCTCTTTTTATCATTCATGCTTTTCATGCTCATTTTTATCTTTGTACTCAATGCTCACGTAAAGTTATTATGACAAAATACGCCATCTTTGACAACGCGTTTGCGGATGCGGTAAAATGGAGATACATAATTTATGGGCACAGATTTTATAATGAATTCAAGCATGGAAAAACTTTTTACCATAGAGGAAATCGGCAAAATTTTGCGGGTCAGCGGTCGATCGGTCACGCGCTATATTGAATCCGGAAAACTCAAGGCTTCCAAAATCGGAGTTTGGAGAATAAAGGAGTCAGACCTGAAAGCTTTTCTGGACAAAACTAGCAATGCCCAGCGCAAGAAATAATTTTATGACAAAGACCAACAAAAAATTCACATTTATAGATTTGTTCGCAGGTATCGGCGGCATCAGGATCGCATTCGAGCGCAATGGAGGCGAGTGCGTTTTCACGTCGGAGTTCGATGAACCTTGCCAAATATCCTATGAAGCGAACTTTGGCCATAAACCTCACGGCGACATAACAAAAATCCATGCCGATGAAATTCCGGATCACGATATTCTTACGGGCGGTTTCCCGTGCCAAGCATTCAGCATCATCGGTCACGGCAAAGGATTCGGGGATACCCGCGGCACGTTATTTTTCGACGTCGAGCGCATCATCAAAGCGAAACAACCGAAAGCGTTTCTGCTCGAGAACGTTAAACAGCTCACCTCGCATGACGGCGGCAGGACGTTCAAGGTTATACTCGACACTTTGGAAAGATTGGGTTATTTCGTCCACTACAAAGTTCTCAACGGTCTCGATTTCGGCGTACCTCAAAAGAGAGAGCGAATAATGATCGTCGGATTCAAAGAGGATTTTCCTTTTGAATTTCCGACTAAAGGAGCGGAAATAAAAACTCTTGCGGAAATTTTGGAGCCGGAGGGTCAGATAGACCGGAAGCATTTTTTGAGTCAGCACATGCGAGACAAAATAAAGCGAAAACTCAAAGAGCAAAATAAAACTTTGACGTATCGACCGGCTGTTTTACACGAAAATAAAGGAAGCAACCTCGGTATCCATCCTTATTCATGCGCCTTGCGAGCAAACGGATCATATAACTATCTGACCGTTAATGGAGAGCGGCGACTCACTCCCCGGGAGATGTTCCGTCTGCAGGGATTTCCGGACACCTACAAGATTGTGGTACGGGACAACCAAGCGAGGAAGCAGGCCGGTAACAGCGTGGTAGTCCCGAAGATCCAAGCCGTAGCTCAAGCGATGGTACAAGCGATGAGCAAGAACCCTCGCTCGCCCAGACCGGTACGAGTCGATTTATTCAATAACGAGGAGAAAGTAGAAAAAATTTATGCCCACAAATAAAACCAATCTTCCGAAACAAGCACTCGATACGGTCATCCGCAAATCCCGAGTCCATCTCTATAAACCGATTCAGATCGCGGAGATCCTTTACCATCACAGAACAGAAAAAGATTGGGATTTGAGCGATCTGGAATCCTATCGCAACATTTCAAAGAAATGGAGAGACGAGGTGTCAAATCTTTTGGTCGGTCGCCGCAGCACCTCCAGTCAAAAATTCCAAGACAACATTTTTGAAGCGAATGCGATGCCACCGGCTTTGATGGTCGATTTGGGCAATGAAAACAAGAAAGGCAAAGGTTTCGTCGAGGCCTATATTTACAAGGCTTTGGAAGCTCGCCTCTCATCGGTTCGGGACGTAGAGAAATATATAAAATCTTCCACGCCGGACGCGTTCTCTTTGAAAGAATTGGTGGCGTTTTTTCAGACGACCCCGGGATTGCGTCGCAGCATCGACAAGATGTACGAAATTTTGGTCTATGCTTTGTTCGCCACCCTCGTTCGAGCGTTGAAAGCCGAAGTAACTTTGGAAATCGGCAACAAGGATGCGGAAATACTCAAGGACTTTGAACGCTTTATCAAAATGGTGCTCGGCATCGATTCAAAACAGACCCGACTTATTTTGCCAGCAGCATTGTACCGAGTCGGCGTGACCAATGCCGCCGACAGAGGTTTGGATATTTGGGCGAACTTCGGACCGGCCATACAGGTCAAGCATCTTACCCTTACTCCGGAACTCATGGAAGACATTGCCGACAGTGTGACTGCGGATCGCATAGTCATCGTGTGTCTGGATACGGAAAGAAAATCAATCGAAGCGTTGCTCTTGCAGGTTGGATGGGGCGAAAGGATTCAAGGAATAATTACGATCAATGACTTGGACGAATGGTACAAACTTTGCCTCAGCAAAAAATACAGAGACAATCTCGGCAAAAATTTGCTTAGGGATGTACAGAGGGAATTCGATGCGGAGTTCCCATCAAGCAAAGGAATAAAACCGTTTGTGGAAGAACGAGGTTACGACAAAATTGTGTTGCCATCAGATTGGCAGATACAGATATGACGCATGAAAACAGCACTGCCAAAAAAGGAAACGCCAGTCTCAATACCGAACGTAAGTTCGTCGCTTTCTGATCTGAAACAGAAGATAGAGAAGATTTCGGAGAGCGATTTGTGGTCGCTGTACGCCTACGTCGCGCTTCAGTTGAAAGAAAGAGGATTGGTCAGAACGCGCAACATTGTCGGCGAGAGAGGAGAATTTTTGGCGATAGAAACTTATAACAAGATCCCCGGCATGCCCAAACTCCAAGCTGCTCCGGAGGGAACGCAAAACGTCGACGCATTGAGCAGAAAAGGCGAACGTTATAGCATCAAAACGATCTCTCTGCCCGGATCAACAACGGGTGTTTTCTACGGCTTGTCCGAGCCCGGCGTTCAAGAAAAAGAAGGAAAATTTGAATACATCATCGTGGTGGTCATCGACAAGCACTATGATTTGGTAAAAATGATCGAGCTGAATTGGGCTCAATTTCTAAAATATCGCAAGTGGCACAAGACTATGCGCGCATGGAACGTCAGTCTCACTAAGCAGCTCTGCGACGAGGCCAAAACAATCGCCTCGAATGAGACTTAGTTATGGATATTTTTGATAAAACAAAGAGAAGCGAAATAATGTCGCGTGTCAAAAGCAAAGGTTCAAAAATCGAGACGGCTTTGATGAGCGAATTGAGCAAGGCAAAACTTCGTTATAAAAAGCACGTATCAAAATTGCCCGGAACGCCCGATGTCGCGTTCATCGATAAAAAGACCGTCATATTCGTTGATTCCTGTTTTTGGCACGGATGCAGATGGCACGGCACAATGCCGGCATCCAATAAGAAATTCTGGGTCAAGAAAATTTCAATGAATAAGGCAAGGGATCAAAAAACCAATCTCGAATATAAAAAGATGGGTTGGAAAGTGGTACGAATTTGGGAGCATAATTTGAAAAAGAAAGATTTCAAATTCGACGTCAAAATGCTAAAATGAGTCAAGCATCCATTATTATGGCAAAACGAAATCAATTAAAAGCTGTAGATTTTTTTTCCGGTGCCGGAGGTCTTACCAATGGACTGATGGCATCAGGCATCAAGGTTCTTGGCGGCGTCGATAACGACGGATCGTGCAAGGCCACTTTTGAAAAAAACAATAAAGGAGCGGTTTTCCTGGAAAGAGACATTACCAAATACGCACCGGCCGATCTCGAGCAAGATTTGCAAATCTCAAGAAACGACGACGATATGATTTTCGCCGGTTGCGCTCCGTGTCAATTCTGGAGCATCATTCGCACAAGCAAGGAAAAATCCAAAAAGACCAAGAATTTAATCCTTGATTTTCAGAGATTCGTCGAATATTTTATGCCCGGCATCGTTTTGGTCGAGAATGTCCCCGGCATTTCTTCCAAGAAAGACAGTCCGATGGGAAATTTTATCGCCGTACTCGAATCATTGGGTTATAACGTGGCGCACGACATTACGGACATGTCTTTATACGGCATACCGCAGAAAAGGAGACGCTTTACTCTTTTGGCTTCTCGAGTTTCGACGATCTCTTTGCCGAAGCCCAGCAATAAACAAAAAACGGTTCGAGACGTTCTCGGAACAAAAAACGGATTTCAGAAAATAAAAGCCGGCAGGATTGACCGCGATCCGTTTCTCCATACCGCCGCGAATCTGAGCGACAAAAATATCGAGCGATTGCGGATGACGGAAAAAAACGGCGGAGATCGGTCAAAGTGGCAAAATAAGAAAGGATATCAATTGGATTGTTACGCTTCCGGAGAGAAAAAGTTTTATGACACCTACGGGCGCATGTGGTGGGACCGGCCGTCTCCGACAATTACCACAAAGTTTTTTAGCATCAGCAACGGACGCTTCGCTCATCCGGAGGAAGACAGAGCCATTTCTTTGAGAGAGGGAGCGACACTGCAAACATTCCCCAAAAATTATCAATTTATAGGCACAAGCATCGCTTCCATCGCCAAAATGATCGGCAACGCCGTGCCGCCAAAATTCGCTGAAATAATCGGCAGACAGATTGTCGAATCCGTCCAGTAATGCCCTCCCCCATCACATGCCACGACAAGAATTAAAAATGACGTTTGATCCGAATACGATAGAGCATCTCGGCGTTCGGATGTATTCGACTTTGCCGCCGGTTTTGGCGGAGCTTATCGCTAACTCTTATGACGCGGATGCGGAGAATATTAAATTGAATCTTAAAGACGACACGGCTGATAAAGAGATCACGATTGAAGATGACGGGATTGGAATGAGCTTCGACGACATCAATACCAAGTTTTTAAGAATTGGCAGAAATCGTCGAGATGATGATGGCGATTCCGCCTCGGCAAAAGGACGAAAAGCCATAGGCAAAAAAGGATTGGGGAAACTCTCTTTTTTTGGGATATCGCATGAAATCGAAATCGCTACAAAAAAAGACGGCAAGTTGAATGTTTTCATAATGCGATGGGAAGATATCAAGGGAGCCGACAAAGAATACGCTCCCGTAATCGTAAAGAAAGACGAATCATGCGACGCCGCAAAGCATGGCACAACGATCACCTTGAGGAAGCTTCAGAGAGATTCGGACTTTTTGCCTGAAGACATAGCCACAAGTCTCTCGAAAATATTTATTATTGACGCCAGTTTCAAAATCACTTTACAACACAATTTGGGCGCTTCCATTGAGGTGACGAATGAGCGCAAGTATGCGGATCTCGACAAAGAGATTGAATGGGATGTGCCTGCTGATATCGGCATGGAAAGCGACTATGCGCGAAAAGCTCAAGTTACCGGACATCTTATCGCAACCGAAAAACCTATTTCCCCGAAAACAAATATGCGGGGCATCGTTCTTTTCTCGAGAAATAAATTGGTGAATCAAGCCGAGTATTTCTCGGATAGCGAGTCGAGCCACTTCTTTTCATATTTGACCGGATGGCTGGAAGTCGATTTTATAGACGATCTTGCGGAAGATGTGATTGAAACCAATCGTCAGTCCCTAATTTGGGATCATCCGGAAATGGCCGAGCTGAAAGGATATTTACAGAGCTTGATTCGCTGGCTTGAAAAAGATTGGCGCAATAAAAGAGCGGCGAAGCGCGAAAACAAACTGTCCGAAACCACTGGCGTCAATATTCCTGAATGGTTTAGCAAGTTACCGACCGAAATCAGAGATCAGGTAAAACCTCTCATTCAAACCTTGGAAAGAGATTCGGAACTTCCGGTCGAGTCCATGGGAAGCGCGGTCAAGAAAATTCACGGATTGATTCCCGAATACGCATTCTACCATTGGCGATACATGCATCCCGAGGTTCAAAAAGCTTCAAAGCAATATTACGAAGATGAAAACTATTACACCGCTTTTTTGGAAACCGCCAAGGTATATATAAACGCGGTAAAAAACAAGTCAGGATCGACAATCGCGGACGCCGCTTCGATGATGGAAAATGTTTTCCAGCTCGCAACGCCAGTCCTGTCCGTTACGGAGAATTTCAAAAGAACCGATGGGACGGACTTTGATCCGGATACGATAAAAAATATCAAAAATGCCCATCGTGAGTTTTCTCATGGAATAGTGGTCGGAGGGAGGAACGTGGTTGCCCACGAAGTGGTGTCGGACTTGAAAGATTCCGGTTTATTCACTGAAAAAGATTGCCTCGACGCATTGAGTCTTTTGTCCCATCTCTTTTATCGTCTGGACAGGTCGACAAAAATGACTCCTTAAATTTGACAGATACAAAAGCCGCTCGAGATGAGCGGCTTTTGCTGGGTGCGGAGTTTTGGACCGGCCGGTTAGTTAATTAATGTCGACTGGATCGGTGATTAGAAGTGCACGCGATCCGGAAACAGAATATTGAGTTGAGCCATAACTTCTCCCCAATTCCTTGTCGTAAGCACCCATCCCTGCGTGATGTCGGCCTGCGCCAGCCATAACAGCTTTATAAGCGCGTCATCATGAGGAAAGATAGTCGTCGTCTTGGTCACCTTGCGGAACTGCCGATTGAGATTCTCGATGGCGTTCGTGGTGTAGACCATTTTTCGGATCGGTTGCGGATAGCCGAAGAATGGGATCAAGTCAGACCATCGAGTTTCCCAGCTCTTGAGATATGAGCGATACTGCGGCCAACGTTCCATCATATCCTTGAGCGCGTCCATACCGAGTTCTTCGTTCATCGCCGTATAGATGGCTTTCAGCTCGTCGCAGAATTGCTTCTTATCCTTGTGCGGAATGAACATGATCGTGTGTCTGATCTGATGTGCAATGCACACTTGCACGTCGGCGTGAGGGTAGATCGCTTTGATCGCTTCCGGAAAACCTTTCAGGCCGTCCACGCAAGCGACAAGAATGTCATCGACGCCGCGATTCTTCATGTCATTGAGCACATGCATCCAGAACTTCGACCCCTCGGATTCGCTCACCCAGATGCCAAGCACCTCTTTTTGTCCGTACTGGTTTATGCCGAGCACGATGTAAGCGACCTTGGACACGATCTTGCCTGCATCGCGGACTTTGAAATGCAGACCGTCGAGATACACGACCGGATAACATGACGAAAGAGATCGCGCTTGCCATTCTTTTACCAACGGAAACACTTTGTCGGTGATTGCGGATATCGACGGTTGCGCGATTTCGATCCCGTGCATATTCTTAAGGTAGCTTGAGATGTCGCGCGTCGTCAGACCTTTGGCATAGAGGCTGATCACCATCGCATCGGTATCGTTGCCCACCACGTCGTACCACGGACTTATCACGTTCGCATCCGTGAGCTGGAGCTTTCGGATCGCATACAGCTTTTCCTTCGGCAGAAGGATGCGCTTCTTGCGAGGTTCCTCCGGAGCTTCGTCTTTCGGCTCGTCCGGCTTATCCTCTTTCTTTTCTGGAGTCATATTTCCGGCAAGGGCGGGAGCGATAAGCTCTTGGGCGAACGAGGCGATATCCTCAGGCGTTTTCAATTCTTTCAGTCTTTTTTGGTATTCGGCATACGTTAATACATTGTTGTTCATAGGTTTTTTGATTGATCGGCCGGCAACCAAGCTGTCACGCAACCCGTAAGCAATTTTGCTTAATTTCCCTCGGATCAGGCAAGTTTTCGAGTTCAGGGCGACCAACTCAAAAAGACGCAATTCTTGTTGCGTCTTTTCCGTATCTTCAGTCACTTTTAGGTAGATTCTTAAAAATTGGCGCGAGCTTGCTCCGCAAGCGAATGCAAAGGATCAAAGAGTCCAAGAGCCAAAGGGTCAAGAATTATAAAGAAACAAAAGGTCTAAGATTCAGACTTGCGGAGACGGAACACGAACCCGTCGGATGCCACTCGTGGTCGGGCTTCGCCCAACGGTCGCCCAGCCACAAACCGTCGTCGTGGCGTCCCAGCCCGAAGACGTCCGGGCGGCCGTCGGAGTCGGTGATTTGCTTCATACCCATATAAATCCATTCATTTAAAGGTTGGTTACGGTACTTCAAACGATAATTGGGACCGGTATCGGCAGGACACAGTTCCAGTCCGAGATTTTGAGCGCGTTCATAGATTTGATCGGTGGTGGCACTGCTCTTGAATCCAAGATCGGCGACAGTGAGTCGAATAAGCGTAGCTTCTTCCGGATTTTTACCCGGCACGAATTCCCTATTCTTGAGCATTGATTTTGCGTAGTCGGAAATGTTGATGCCGGCCGCTTCCATTTCGGATATCAATTGCTCGGCGGACTTGCCTCCTATCTCGACATTTTCCCTGCGGATTTTTTTATCGGGAAACGAGGTATACACATGCTCTAGATTCTCCGGCAGTCTTTGGAATATGCCCGGCTCAAGCTGACCGACGTAGGCTTTTGTGTTTTCGTTTATTTGGCTTGGGACGTGAGCGATTTGTTCTCTGGTGCATTCAAAAATTACGAGCATATCCTCCTCGGCATTTCTTCCTTGGCGAAGTTCGTCGATACGCGGGTCTTTCTGATAGCCGAAGCCTTCAATAGTCCCGTTAATTTCGTACAGCAAAACAAGATCGTCTTTGGTGAACGGTTCGTCATTCTCACGCTTTTTCTCAAGAGCGGTGAGCATTCGCATGTCCTCGCTTTTCTTGCGGTAAGCATCGGCTTCTCCCCCAAATTCGGAAAGCTTGCTGTCGAGAGCTTCCTGCATGACAGGTTCAACACCTTGATGCGGAAGAATTCCTCTCACCTCGCCGATCCTATTGTCTCCGTCCATGCGTATCGCAAGACGCGGTTGCGTCGGCTCACCGCTTGAGTCATTGGTGTAATACACATAAAAATCACCGCTTTCTATCTGCGTCTGCGCCGTAGAATGTCCGGCCGTACACCAACCGGTGCCCTTGCCCTCGAGCGACTGAAAAAGTTTCTCCGCATCGCCGTCTCTCCCCTGTTCGTACTTCACCCACTCGCCCCGAATTTCCTCGCGGTTCTCCATCGAAGCGGCGAGAGATTTTGAGATAAGCTCGGCATAAAGGTTAGGAAACTTCTTTGAAAAGGCTTCCCTGATCTCCGGCTCTTTGAGATTCTTATTGTCTGCTTTTATTTTTTCATAAACGTCGGCGATCTGCGCGAGCGGTTCACGGTAGATATCCGGATACGGAGCGACCGTGCTGTCGGTGCGTTTTTTGAATTCGCCGCGCTCCTTGTCGAACTGGGAAAGTTTGGTGACGTTTCTCCAAACGAAATATTTAAACCACGCCGGGTAAACGGCATCCTCCGAAGTGAGATAGTCCATCCATGCGTCAAGTGACGCTTTCTGATCCTCAATGGCGACATCCATCATCTGCTCGCGGACGTTTTCCGGAATTTCCTCGACGGCTTGTCCGCGTTCTCGCGCTATGCGCTTTTGCAGTTCAAAATAACTGTCCGGAAAATTCTCTCGCTTTATGATGAGCGCGTCATATATCTTGTCCCGGAACATTTCAAGATTGCGCTCGCGTTTTCGCTCGTCCGGATTGAGAAAGATATTCTCGAGTCGATCCATGTAGGCCTCGATGCGCTCGGCCGGGTCATTGGGTACCTTTTCCCCCGTTTTCTGCTCCTCACGCTCAACCGCCCGTTGCACTTCGGGAGATGTTTGCAGTTCGGGATTTTTGAGGTGTAACGGATGCTTTTCCATGACATTACTTTAGCAAAAATTCATTTTTAAATAAAGGAGGTTTTGGTATACTGATTTCAGATCGGTTACATTGAACGGCTACGGCTTTTCAAGACCCTTTCGGCTCATGTGAATTGAGAGTCCGCCCGGCCAAGGTTTGGCGGAGAGGATTCGCATGTCAGTCAATAAAAAAGAAAATACTTGGTGCGACGCGTCGGTTGATTCTCGATCACGCATAAAATACAGTCCGGTCTTTTGCGCCACGCGCACCAGATGGACAGTGTCACGGATGACGTGTCGCACAAACACCGACTCCGACGGCAACCCGAACGTCTTCAAGCTGGAACGCAACGACGACGGTTTGTGGCTGAACGACAATTGGGCGAAACCCGACAACGAGTGGAATCCGAACAACAAGTTCGTGTTCCGTCTCCGAAACTCTTTTCTTTTCCGCGGCTTACACGTCGCGGTTTTTCTTTTCCGGATTACCAAGATTTTTCTTCCAACCGCCGAACATCTTGCCCGCTTCCTCAAGCTTTAAAGAAACGTCTTCGCAGTGCTTGTTTGAAATGAGCTTGCCCTCCCATGCGACCGAAACGAGGAATTTAAGCGTGTCCAATACCAATATGCAATCGGCTATCTTTTCCGCTTTCTTCTCTTTTTCGGTAAAATAAGCGACATACGCAAGCTCCAGCAGATCAAGGAATTTATTTTCAATTCTAGAGCCTATGGTGTACCGGGCTCCTTTGGCGATATGAGGAACAATATTAACCCAAATCAAATATCCCTCTTTGATTCGATTCAAAATCGAGGCGGAGTTGAAAATCGGGGGGGGGGGGGGGGGGAGAATTCACAGAGCGAGTCATATTTACCATAATATCATTTCTGTCGAAAACTTACTCGCCGCTTGGCGCGAATTTCTCCGAAATAAGCGTGGCCGCAAAGACATCGAACGATTTTCGCTTCATCTGACCGACAATATCCTCGCCCTGCACCGCGAGCTCTTTGATAAAACTTATCAACACGGACCTTATAAGTCGTTCCGGATCAACGATCCGAAACCGCGAGACATTCACAAAGCGACCGTCCGGGACCGTCTTCTGCATCACGCCATATACCGAATTTTATATCCGTACTTCGATCCCAAGTTCATTTTCGATTCGTACTCTTGTCGGCGCGTCAAAGGCACGCACCGAGCGATAAATCGCTTCCGCGATCAAGCCTGCAAAGTTTCGCAGAATCATACGCGGACAGTCTGGGTTCTTAAATGCGATATCAGAAAATTCTTCGCCAACATCAATCATCAAATTTTGGGTGATATTTTGAAAAAGCATATCAGGAGCGGAAATACGATCTTGCTTTTGAGCAAAGTGGTCAAAAGTTTCCACACCAAGGACAGACCGGACATCGGCTTGCCCTTGGGCAATCTCACCAGCCAGCTTTTGGTAAACATTTACATGAACGAGTTCGATCATTTCCTAAAACGAGATATGAAAGTCGCCCATTGCGTCAGGTATGCCGACGATTTCGTCATTCTGCATGAGAGCAAGGAATACTTGGAAAACCTTCTCCCGAAGATATCCGAATTTCTTGAGATGCGGCTAAAACTGTCTCTGCATCCGGATAAGGTTTTTATAAAAACATGGGCGTCCGGCGTGGATTTTCTCGGCTGGGTGCATTTTCCGCATCATAGGATACCGCGAACGTCCACCAAGAAGAGAATGTTTCGGAATTTAAGGCAGAAGCAAGCCGAGTCGTCGGTGGCATCTTACCTCGGGTTGCTTAGTCACGGGAACACGCATGATCTTCGGGAAAGAGTCAAAGAGGAGTTTCCTCCGGAAGAATAATCGGTCATATTTGCTTAAGTTAAGCAAATCGTGCCAAGGGTTCAAATTTGTTCAAACGGCTTGGCCAAGGCGCAAGATGGGGCAAACGTCGATCCCCGGGACAAAGCTCGCCACCGGGGCAAATAAATGGCAAATCGGATGGTCTTGGTCTAGATCGTGGCTGTCGGACGTCCCCTCTTACTTGGTTCAAACTTCAGCGGGCCTAAAACCATTTGAAACTTAAGCCCCTCATTCGTGTATGTTGCTACAAAGACCTTCTTTTGCTTGGATTCCCGCTTCATAAGCAGTAGTATTATAGTAATATTTAAAAACAAGGGAAGATCGCCATGGACCCTGAACTTCTTAAAAAATTAGACGAGCAGCAGAAAAAGATCGACGCTATTTATAAATCCGTAGAGAAAACACGGCGCTATTTTCTGGCGACGCTAATAATCAGCATCGTCGTCATCGTCCTCCCTCTCCTCGGCATGGTATTCCTGCTGCCGGTGTACCTGAAAACCCTGTCATTGAGCGGCTTGGGCCTATGAAAACGGTCTATCTCGTCCGCCACGGAGAAAGCGAAGCAAACACAGATCCAATCCTCAGGGGTCCCGAGGCGCCCCTAACCGAGAAAGGCAGGGAGCAGGCGTCTCTTTTAGCGGAACGCGCTGCCAAATTGCCAATCGAAATAATTATCGCAAGCAAATTTACGCGGTCCATACAAACCGCGGAAATAATTCAGAAAAAAGTTAACCAACCAATAGAATCAGTGCCTCTTTTCGGAGAGCGAACTCATCCAACTCGGCACTACGGACAACATCGCGACGATCCAACGGTCATAAAAGAAATCAAAACCATGATCGAAAATTTAACATTGCCCAATTTTCGACTTTCCGATGAAGAGAACTTTGAAGACCTAAAAGAGCGCGCAACTCAAGCCGTTCGCTATCTCGAAAATCGACCTGAAAATAATATCCTGGTTGTAAGCCATGGCGCCTTCATTAGGTTTGTGGTAGGTATCGTACTTTTTGAAGATAACTTCAATGGTTACGAAAGTAAGCGACTTCTCTTGGCTGCACAAACAAAAAATACCGGGATTACCGTACTAGCATTCGATCCCGCCAATGAAAAATTTGCGGCTTGGCGCCTTTTAGTTTGGAACGACCATGCCCATCTGGGCTAGGCCTTCTCCACTCTTTCCGCATATTCACCCGTTTGCGTATTCACCCGAACAATATCCCCCTCATTAATAAATAAAGGAACGGAAAGTTCGGCTCCGGTCTCTAATACGGCAATTTTGGTCCCCCCCTGCGCTGTATTCCCTCGGACCGCCGGCGGAGCCTCCTTAACCACATAATCCACTTTAATCGGCGGTTCGATCGCAATCACATTCCCATCGAATTTAATCGCCAGCACATCCAGATTTGGTTTTAAAAATTGCGCCACTTCGCCCAATGTCTCTTTGCTTATAGAAAACCGGTTTTGCGGCTTCCCTTGCTCCGTAAACCAATACTGCCCGCGGCTCTCATAAATAAACAAGCTCTTCATTTTTTCCACATCAGCTTCATCAAATTCATCGGACGGCTTGAAAGTCCTCTCCAAAACTTTTCCGGTCATCAAATTTTTGATCCGCGCCGTAACATTCGATCCCCCGCGCCCGATATGAGAGTGTTCCACCTTCAATACGGCGTACGGCTGGCCGTCGATAACGATAAGAGACCCATTTTTCACTTCGTTCATGGATAACGCCATAGCTAGAAAAAGATACAGAAACAGAGCAAAATTTGCAAGAATTCCTCGGAAAAACCTAAAATAGCGACGCCTGCGCAACCGAGGGCTTAGGGGATAGTTCGATGCCGGCAAATTTCATAACTCCGTATTCTCCATCGTAGCCCGGCGGATCAAACACCACCTTTCCCTGCCGCACCGCTTCAATCCCCCGGATAATCCGCTCATCAACACGAGAACGAACCAGCTCCTCGCTTTTACTGTTTAAAAGAATCTCCAACTCCGGCCCAAACGTTTTTATCATGGTTTCGTATTCGGTCCTTACCTTCTTTGCAGCAGTTCCCATGGCAAACGACTTTGCAATAATTTCATCCAACTGCATCAAGCTGTGAAAAGGAATCCGGTTGGCGTATTTCCGCAAACTGCCAACCTGCTCCGGAACAATAGCCGAACGATCTGCCAATTTTTCCACGCGGTTTAAAACGCCAACGGTCACGCGACGCCCGCATTTCGGGCACATTCCTTTTTTTTCCAGGGTCTCCTTGGGCTCCATCACCACACCACACGCCCGATGCCCATCGAAATGGTATTTTCCCTCTTCCGGGAAAAATTCGACGGTCGCAACAAATCTCTGTTGTGAGTCATTGGTTGTTAGTTGTGGGTTAGCGCAACCATTTTTAATGGCATTGATAATCCCGTCATAGGACAATTCCGCATCGAAAATATTCGCTTCCCGGCCGATTCGCTCCAAAGAATGGGAGTCGGAATTGGAGATGAAGGCAATATTGTCCAATTTAGAAAGTCGCCAATTCATCAAAGGATCCGAAGAAAGCCCGGTTTCAATCGCAAAAATATGCTTAGCATAATCGCCGAAACATTCTTCGATCGAATCAAATCCGGACATCGATCCAAAAACGCTAAACCACGGCGTCCAGGCATGAGCGGGCACCACCACCGCGCGAGGGTTGGAGTCTAAAACGATCTTCACCAATTCCCGACTATCCAATCCTAGGATCGGCCGACCGTCGGATGCCAAATTCCCCACCCACGATAACTGCGTATTAATTTTCTCCACGGTCTCCAAGTCCGGCGCAAATACTAAATTATGCACGCGGCGTCCTTTGCCATCTTTCGTATAAATACTCGAAATCTCGACAGTCAGCATAAACCGCGTCTCCGGCATCCCGCCGCGCAGCGTTCCCCGCTTCAATCCTTTTTTTAATTGAAAAAGTCCGGGCTCAGCCGGCTCCAGCTTTTCTTTTAATTCCTTAAACCATGCCGGATGGGTAAAATCCCCCGTCCCCATAACGAGAATCCCCTTATCGTGCGCCTTACGATCTAATTCTTCCAGCACCATTTCCCGAGAGACCGCCCGGGAATATTTCGAATGGATATGAAAATCGGCGATAAATCGCATAGATAGAAAAAGTATCGGGCATCAACCTCCGACCGTCAAGAAAATGCCAAGCCGCTAGGATTGCGGGGGAGCTTGAGGGGGTTCCGTTACCGGAGATTTTTTAAAAAGATTTCGGGTGGATCCCCGGGGAAGAATCAGGTCGGGAACCCAGAGAAGAATCCCAGCACAGACAAATGCCAGAATGCTCGCGCCGATGAAAACCGCATGAAACCCGATAAATTTGGCAAGCGCCCCTCCAACAAAAGAGGCAACACCGATAGCTAAACCGCTAGCCGCGCTGCCAAGCGATAAATCGAAAGCCATGTGATTCTGATCCAAATGCCGGACAAAAATCGAACCCCAAGCCGGAGTATAGAGTGAAAAAGCGATTCCCTCGAGAACCATAACAGCAAAAAGACCGGCGACACTGTTGACCCCCAGAAAGAGAAGCGACGCAAAACCAGCCAGCATAAGGCTAATGATAAGCACGTAGAAATCATCTTTCTCCCCTTCGGTCTGATCGAGAATAATTCCTATCGGAAGCTGCAAAATTGCCCGCGTAAGCCAATAAAGCGCAAGCGCGCTGCCAGCTATGAAAACCGTTCCCTGAGGAATATTTTCCACGACAAAAACGGCAAGAAGCGGATGGATCAATCCCCAGGCAGTCAAAAATAAAAGATCAGCAAGAACAAAATATCGAACCACTCGGCTAATCGTCAGCCCTTCAATTTTAATATTCACATGAACAAGCATGATCCTTATATTGTACCAGTAAAAACTTCGCCAAAGATCTGGGACCGGTATCGCAAAGAATAATTATCCCTTTTTTAGATAATCGTAAATGTTAAGGATGGCTTTCACCGCATCGCCCGCCGAAATATTATTCTGCTTGTAGAGAACGTCCGAGACATCGCCCGCGGCCCAAATGCCCAGAAGAGAGGACTGCTGTGTTTTATGATCAACGACAATCTCGCCAAATTTGTTCTTGAGCACTGAATCCCCCAGGAAATCCGCGTTAGGAACCGCGCCGATTTCTACGAACACGCCGCCGACCGGCAGTTCTTTAGTTTCCTTAGCCTCCGTATCTTCATACTTCAAACCGGTCACGAATTGATCGCCCACAATTTCCACGGTCTTCGCATGAAAAATAACCGTTACCTTCGGATCGCTTTTAATCTTCTCTTGCGTTACCGGATCGCCGCGAAGAGCGCTGTTATACTCCAGTAAATAAATCTTCGTCGCATAGGGCAAAAGATCAATCACGGCTTCGAGCCCTGCGTTTCCCCCGCCAACCACCGCAACGTCCTTACCGGCAAAAACCGGCGCATCGCAGATAGAACAATACGCCACGCCCTTGCCTTCAAATTTATCTTCACCCGGAACATTCAGATGGCGGCGCCGGCTGCCGGACCCCACAAAAATGGTCTTGGTCTCCAAAACTTTTCCTTTTTTAGTGGTTACCAAAAATTCAGCGGCCGGCTCCATTTTCTGGACGCTCGCCACCAAATCGCCATCGATAATGTCGATATCCTCTTGAGCTCGCAGGTGTTTTTCTAATTTTTCCGCCAACTCTAAACCGGTAAGCGACACGTCGCCAATCCAATTCTGCACATCCGCGGAGACAAGCGACTGCCCGCCGAATGATTCGGTAATTAAAGCCGTTTTTATCTTTTTTCGGGCCGCATAGACCCCGGCTGCCACCGCCGCCGGGCCGCCACCGATGATTATTAAATCATAAGCCATAAGGTTATTGGCGAGCCTCGCTCCTAAGCGGGCCGCCCACGATAATCAAATCGTACATAGCATCATGAAATTTCCAAATCCTAATATCTAAATCCTAAATAATCCTGAATTTTAAAATTGAAAATTCTTTCAGAAATCAAGATTTTGAATTTAGGAATTTACTCCCTGGGGAGAAATATTTTCCAGAGTGAAGCCAAAGCAATAAGCACGCCGCCGATAACATTACTCCACAACGCCGGCCCAATATCCGAAAAACCCAACAGCCAGGGTGAAACAATGATCCAAATCCCTAAAAACAATTGGCCCCAGGAAAAATAATCAAGCACCGAGCCATCATAACAAAGAAAAAAATTGAGCGCAATCTGTGATAAACTGAAAGACAATTCTTTCTATGGAGGAACTATCCACAACAGCCATCGTCCTAAAAAACGAGCCCAAAGGAGAACAGGATGCCCTGGTCTCTTTGCTGACCGAGCGCTGGGGCAAAGTGGAAGCCACCGCCACCTCGGCCCGCAAGATTACCTCGAAACTGGCTGGCCACCTCCAGCCGCTTCATATCGTTCGCGTCCGACTAGCCCACAAAAACGGGTTTCGTTTGGCCGACGCCCTAACCATCCGCATTGCCGCCAAAAATCCCGATATGCTAGATTTTCTCGGCTTTATCGACCAGATGACCCCGCCGCTGGCCCCGGACGGCCGCCTGTGGCAAGCAGTTCGCAAAATTCTCACCGAAGCCTCGGTTCGACCCGACTACCGGCCCTTGCTTGCCGTCCTCGGATTTGACCCTCGATTTGCCGACTGCGACCGCTGCGACTCCCGCGTCATCCGGCATTTCAACAAAGAAGATTTTATTTTTCTCTGCCGGTCGTGCGGGGAAAAGGGAAAAAATGCTCTGGACCCAAAAATTTGGCTCACTCTCTAGAACCCGTATATAATAAAAGGTATGAATGATGTAACGAAATTTAAGACCACAGGCCAATGGCTGTTCTGGGGGTTAACGGCGATTTCTCTTATCCTCTTTGTCGTTGTCGGATTCTTCATCTATCAATACAGCGGGCAAAAAGATGTAAGCGTGACCCTCGAAGCACCCAACGATATCTTGCTCGGCGCCCCGTTTGAAATTGACATCAACCTGGAAAACAACGCCTCCAAAGATCTGGAAGATGTCGCCATAACGCTTCTCCTTCCCGAGGGGGCAGTCGCAACCGAGGAATCAGGCGATCAGCGGTTCGTGACAAAAGAAATAGGACCGGTAACCATGGGCCAAACAGCAAGCGTTACCATTCCGATTATTCTCTACAAAACCGCCAATACGGTCTATCCCTTTAAAGCCACCGCTTCCTATACTTTTGCCGGCGCCACGGGAAGAGCAATTTTGAATACCGAGGAAAAAATAAGCATTACCGCCAAAGATCCCGCCATCCGGTTAGATATCGAATCCCCGCAACAAGTTTTAAACAATAGCGCCTTTGCTGTAAAAATAAATTATGCCAATGAGTCGAATTACAATTTCAGCAATGCCGCCATCACCCTTCTTTTACCGGCGAACGTCCGGCTAACGAGCGCGGAACCCGCCCCAGCAACCAGCACCCAAGAATGGGTAATCCGGGATCTTCCCAAAGGCAGCGGCGGCGCCATCACCCTGCGCCTCGTTGCCACCGGCCCGGATGAATCCTTCTTTGAAGTAAAAACCCGGGTTTCCGACAACGATAATCTAGTTGCCGAGAAAACCGCATCCATCGGTATGGCGCAATCGCCACTGGCGCTCGCCATCGAAACCGAGGGGCGAACCAGTATTGCCTACCCGGGACAAGCCGTGCGGTATATCGTCACCTACCGAAACAACACCGATGTAGCAATGAATGACGTCATTGTTAAGGCGCGGCTCACGGGAACCATGCTCAACCTCCCCACCCTCCGAACGAATGGATTTTTTAATTCCAGCAACAATACGATCACCTGGAATGCGGCGAGTATTCCCGATCTCCGCGTCGTCCGACCGGGTTCCGCAGGCTCGGTGGAATTTGAGGCGCCCCTAAAAGAACAGTATCCTATCCGCCGCTTATCCGATAAAAATTTTACGATTGTCGTGGATGCCGATATCTCTTCCCCCACCATCCCTTACTATGTCGCATCGGATAAAACAACGGCCGTCGCCCGCCATGAAATAAAAGTGGGCGGTCGATTGGGACTGTTGCGGCGAGCGGCAGTCAAAGACTCATCGGGGTTCGACAACAAGGGTCCCGTGCCGCTTAGGGTCAATGTTCCGACTCAGGCGACTATTCGATGGATATTGACCAATTACAGCACCGATATGCGAACCGTGACGCTTAAGGCGTCGACTCAAGCCGGAGTTCGGCTAACCGGTAAAATTAAGAGTAATGTTGCGTCCGCGCCCGTCTGGAACGAAAGAACTGGAGAAATTTCATGGACCATTGATCGCATTCCCGCAACCAAAGGAGTGATCGGGGCTCCTGTGGAAGCCAGCTTTCAGATCGAAGCAATCCCTAATATAACGCAGATTAATCAGCCGATGCCGCTCATTAGCGAAATAACGCTCGTCGCCATCGATGACTTCACCAACACCGAACTCCGCGCTGCCGCACCGAGCGTAGAAAGCGACGATTTGGACGATGCAATAAACACCATGGGAGCGGGCGTCGTTGTTCCGTAAACGAATGGAAAAAGATCAAAATAATTTAATGGAGAAAATAGTAAGTCTTTGCAAAAGACGGGGTTTTATTTTTCCGGGATCGGAAATTTATGGCGGGCTGGCAAACTCCTGGGATTATGGGCCGTTGGGCGTGGAGCTCAAAAACAACATCTCTAAACTCTGGTGGCAACGATTTGTCCAATCCCGAAGTGATATGGTAGGAATCGATGCGGCCACCATAATGAATCCCAAGGTCTGGGAAGCAAGCGGCCATGTGGCAACCTTTAGCGATCCCCTGGTGGAATGCAAAAAATGCCACGAACGGTACCGAGCCGACCAAATCGAAAAAGAATGCCCCAATTGCGGGCGCAAAGATCTGACTGAACCTCGGCAATTCAATATTTTGATGAAAACGTGGCTGGGAGCTGTAGAGGGAGAAAAGGCGCTCGCCTATCTTCGCGGGGAAATCGCCCAAGCAATGTTTGTTAATTTCAAACAAGTGCTCGACACAACACGACAGCAACTTCCCTTCGGCATAGCAGCTCAGGGGAAAGCATTTCGGAATGAAATCACTCCCGGCAATTTTATTTTCAGAACACGAGAGTTTAATTTAATGGAATTGGAATATTTCGTCCGAGAAGAGGAATGGGAAAAATGGTTTGACTATTGGCGCGAGGAGATGCGGAAATGGCTTAAAGAACTAGGGGTAAATCTTAGCCACGTCCACGAAATCGAGGTTCCCGAAGAAGATCGCGCGCATTATTCCAAGCGGACCGTCGATTTTGAATACGACTATCCCTTTGGTCAGAAAGAACTCTACGGACTCGCCTACCGAACCGATTTCGATCTTAAAAACCACGAAAATCTTTCCGGTCAAAACCTTAAATATAAAAACCAGGAGACCGGCGAGGAATTCTGGCCCCATGTGATCGAGCCAACCTTCGGACTAGATCGTTCCATTCTTGTCACACTACTCGAAGCTTACACGGAAGAGGAAGCTTCGGGGGGCAAGCGGACGTATTTAAAACTTCCGCCTAAGCTGGCACCCTACAAAGCCGCCGTCTTCCCTTTATTGGCCAACAAACCAGACCTCGTCGATAAAGCACGCTCCATTTACCAATTACTAATTACCAATAGCCAATTGCTTCCCATTGCCTGGGATGACCGGGGAAATATAGGAAAACGCTATTACTCGCAGGATGAAATCGGTACCCCTTTTTGTATCACTGTCGATTTCCAAACGCTAGAGGATGATAGCGTCACTATCCGCGATCGGGATACCGCAAAACAGGAACGAATAAAAATATCCGATCTAAACTCTTTCTTAAAAGAAAAACTTTCCTAATCAGTAATCGCTGACGTCGAGAGGTCTAGAGATCTTCGATTCCCCAACCGCCGCCTTGATCCGCTCCGCTTCCTCTTCAATAAATCGCCCCTCATACTCTCCGCTATGCGCCGTAGCGCCTTCGTACGAAGGCCGTTTTTGATCTAAGTGAAGGTTAACGATAATCTCGCCCGGGCGGGCCATCGCATACGCATGAAACCGGGGATAATCATTTACCCCCAGAGGACGCGCAAAATTAAACTCGCCTCCTTTTTCATCGAGCAGCCGGTAACCAATCGTTCGCCCGAAAGTCCGGATATTTTCCCCTGTTTTTATGGAAAAACGCATTAATGCAAAACTTTTTCCTCCTGCTGCTTCATCAAACCCGCCAGAGTTTGTCGCCCAACAAACTGCAACCGCCGCTCCTGAAGCAGGGCTCGCCAATCCAATTTCACGAAAAGACCGAAGAACATAAGAGCAATAACTTGTGAGACAATGAAAGAAACGCTGATAAAACCGGCGGAACTGAAAAGATCGCCCGCTGATTGCCACGCGGCTTGCGAAACAGCATACGACCATCCCCAATACCCCAAAAACCGTCCGGCGAAAAACGAAAGGAGTGCCGCTCGAGGCCCTAATCCCAGAAGGCCATAAGCAATCCACAGCAAGCCCGCCGACAAGGGGCTTAACGCCCAAAGGAAAAAGATTCCAGGAGCCAACCAGAAACGCCCCCGCAGAAAATTAGCCAGCTCCTCAAGATTCCCCCGGCTCCCCGCCGACAGGCGCGGACGAACAAATTTTACGGTTACTAGAGCCAAGAGCAGCGCGCTAACGCTCGCCGCAAAAGCCGCCGTCGCGGCAACCACCGGCATATTGCTCAATCCAAGATTAAAAACAAAAAAGGGAAGCGCAGCCCAAGTGGGAGGCGCAAAAACCGGCAAAAGATTAATGGCGAAAATTGCGGCGAAAAAAACGAGATAAATAATCATATAGCCGCCGGCTAAACAGTTGGAATAGAATATTTTGCTTTGCCGGTTTCTAGAAACGTCTTGATATTTTCAATATCCGTATCCAAAATGCGCTCGATCGCTTCCGTGGTATTAAATGCCATATGGGGTGTTACAATCACATTCGGCATATCCATCAAAACGTGATTTCCTAAAACCGTTCGGAGCTTCAGAGCGTCGAGCTGGCCGGAAAGAAGTTCTTTTTCATCGCGGATTAATCCTTCCTCCTCCAAAACATCCAACCCGGCGCCGCTTAAAATACCATCGCGCAAAGCCTGCACAAGAGCACTAGTCTCCACCACTGCCCCTCGCGACGTATTAATAAGAATAGCGCCGCGTTTTATTTTCGAAACATTATCGCTATTGATCAGATGGTGCGAGGATACGCTGTAAGGCACGTGGAGCGTAATAATATCAGACCTCGCCAAAAGATCCTCGAAAGAAACGTAAGCGAAGTGACAGGCAGCTGCCGTTTCGGGCTTCGGAAAGGCATCGTAGGCAACAACATTCATCTCGAATCCCTGAGCGATCCGCAGTACCTCGCAGCCGATCCGACCGGCGCCCACCACGCCCAAAGTCCTCCCTTTTAGATCAAATCCGCGCAGGCCTTCAAAAGAAAAATCGCCGGCCTCGCGGATGCGATGAACGGCGTCATAGAGGCGACGGGAGAGCGAAAGGATGAGTCCAAAGGTGAATTCCGCCACGGTATTATCCCCATACCCGGGCACGTAACCCAGCGCAGTGCCGCGCTCCCGCAAAAAATCCTTGGCAATATGGTCGAATCCCGTAGACCGCGTGGTCACAAGCTTTAGGTTCGGGAATTTAGCCATGAGGTCGGAGGTTAAAGTAGATCCGATAAAGAGAGAAATCGCCTCAAAATCGAAACTCGCAAGATCGGTATCCTGAAGCGATGACCTGAAAAAAGAAACGGATTCCGCGAAAGAAACTTTCTTTTCCAAATAGTCCTTCTGCCAGTCCTCCACCTCGAAAAAAGCGATTTTCATAAGGGTTTATAGTCTTGATTTAATAAATTTTCCAAAGGAATGAAACGCGGACGGGGAAATTCACCCCACGGAAACCAGCCGAAAAATTCGCATTTCTCCGGCTCCATAATTTTCAATTCTCCTCTTTTGTAATCAGCAATCATGTATATTGTAATGTAATGCTTACTCTCCGCAGAAAAAATATCATTGGTTATAGTGCTAAAACGAATATTTTTAATTTCTAATCCGGTTTCTTCTAATACCTCTCGGCGAGCGCAATCCTCCAAAGATTCCTGGAACTCCAAATGACCTCCGGGGAATGCCCATGTGCCGTCACCGTGAGAACCTCGTCGTTTTCCAAGCGCCACCATTCCATCCTTTATAACAATCACAGCAACTCCAACCTTGGGCCTCAAGGAATCAGCCATGTTAAAATCCTACCAAAAAATCGCCGGTGTGGCGATTTTTGAACATCTACTTCTTCGTCTTGATAATCTCGTCCACCAATCCGTAAGCCTTGGCCTCCTCCGCATTAAGCCAGAAATCCCGATCTGTATCCCGTTCCACCTTGGCGAGCTGCTGACCGGTGTGCTTTGCGATAATCTGATTTAATTTATCTTTAATCTTGATAATATGCCGCGCGGCAATCTCAATCTCAACCGCCTGGCCTTCAGTGGCCCCTAGCACCTGATGAAGCAAAACCTCGGAATTAGGCAGTATATACCTCTTCCCTTTTTTCCCGGCGGTTAAAAGCACTGCCCCCATCGACGCCGCCATGCCGACGCAGATCGTTGAGACATCGGCTTTCACATGCTGCATCGCATCGTAGATCGCGAGCCCCGCGGTCACAACCCCGCCCGGCGTATTCAAGTACATCTTGATGTCTTTTTTCGGATCTTCATATTCAAGGAATAAAAGTTGAGCGATCACGGCATTCGCCACCTGATCGTTAATAGGGCCGCCGATAAAGACAATCCGCTCCTTCAAAAGCCGCGAATAAATATCATACGCCCGTTCTCCAAACGCGGACTTTTCGATAACCGTGGGTATCAAATACTGATACTGCTCTTCGTTAAACAATGGTTTAGGCATAAATTATTTTAGGAATCGAACCAGCAATAAAGCAACAACATTTACTACCTTGATAAGCGGGTTGATCGCCGGGCCAGCCGTATCTTTATAAGGGTCGCCTACCGTATCGCCCGTGACTGCCGCCTTATGAGCATCGGATCCTTTGCCGCCGAAATTACCGGCTTCGATATATTTTTTTGCGTTATCCCATGCCGCGCCCCCGGTGGTCATCGAGATCGCGACGAAAAGACCGGAGACAATCGATCCAATTAGTAATCCTCCCAAAGCCTCGGCTCCCAGAAGAAATCCAACCAGCACCACAGCGACGATAGGGAGCAAGGCCGGCACAATCATCTCACGGAGCGCCGCCTTAGTCACGATATCAACCGCACGGCCGTAATCCGGCTTGGCCTTGCCTTCCATGATGCCCGGAATCTCTCGAAATTGCCGCCGAACCTCTTCCACCACGGCGCCCGCGGTTTTCCCAACCGCTCGCATAGCCATAGATCCAAAGAGGTAAGGAAGCGCAGCGCCCAAAAGGAGTCCAGTGATTACAAACGGATCTTGAAGATCAAACGTTGCAGCGGTATACGCCCGAAGCTCTTCCGCATAACCGGCAAACAAGACCAAAGTCGCCAAACCTGCCGAAGCAATTGCATAACCCTTAGTTACCGCCTTGGTGGTATTTCCCACCGCGTCGAGGGCATCCGTAATTTCGCGAACCTCCTTCGGTTCGTTCGACATTTCGGCAATTCCTCCGGCGTTATCCGTAATGGGCCCGAAAGAATCGATGGCCACGATAATGCCGGCTACCGAAAGCATCGCTGTCGCGGCAATGGCCACGCCATAGAGACCCGCCAGATAGAAACTCAATAGAGCGCCTCCGGCGATGATTAAAACGGGGAGGAATGTCGATTCCATGCCGATTGCGAGCCCCATGATGATATTGGTTCCGTGACCGGAGTTCGAGGCAGCCGCGATGGCTTTAACCGGTCGATAATTTTTCGCGGTGTAATAATCCGTAACAACCACCATCAAGATGGTAACCAGCAAGCCGATGACCGCCGCATAATACAGCTCCCAAACGGAAAAAAACGACGCGTTTAAAAAGTAGAAAAGGACTAAAGCGGCAACAAGCGACGCAGCCAGCCCTTTATACAACGCCCCCATAATGCTTTGTGATTTTCCAGTCCGGACAAAAAAGCTGCCGATAATAGAAGCTAAGATAGCCACGCCGCCCAATGCCAAGGGAAAAAGAACGCCCGCCTCGCCAATCAAAGCGTTTCCCAAAAGCATCGCAGCAACCAAAGTTACCACGTAGGTCTCAAAAAGATCAGCCGCCATTCCAGCATTGTCGCCCACATTATCCCCCACGAGATCCGCCACAACGCCAGGATTCCGAGGATCGTCTTCAGGAATTCCCGCCTCCACCTTTCCGACAAGATCGGTTCCCACATCCGCTGCCTTGGTATAAATACCGCCGCCCAAGCGGGCAAAAACCGAAATCAAGCTTGCTCCAAACCCCAGGCTGATCAAAACGCGAACATCTTCCGTTACAAAATAAAGACCGGCAACCGCCAAAAGTCCCAACCCCACAACCAAAAACCCGGTTACCGACCCAGCTCGGAAAGCCAGAGAAAGCGCCGGCATCAGGCCGCGCCTCGCCGCTGCCGCAGTTTTCGCATTCGATCGCACCGCCACATTCATGCCGATATAACCCGCTAAGGCAGAACTAACAGCACCCAAAAGAAATCCCAAGGCCGGAGACAAGCCTAGTAAGGCGTAGATCAAAACAGCAAGAATCGCGGCGACAAGGCCCACGCTTTTCGTTTGCCGATTCAAATAAGACTTCGCTCCTTCCCGGATGGCGCTCGAAATTTCCTGCATCTCGGCATTGCCATTATCCTGCTTTCTAAGCCACCACATAACGTACCCGCTATAGAGAAGCGCGGCGCCGATCGGCAAAAAAACGAGTTGGTATATAGTCATATCGGTATATTATACCTAAGTTAAGTTAATTTTTTAAATTCCGTGAGAGTCCGGGGCGGGCTTTGTTCCCTCATCGAACGTTCCATCATCAACGATACCGTCATCATTGGTCTCGCCCACAACGCCGCCCTCGTGAGCAATTTCCGGCCGCGCCGCCGAACGAACATCGATCTTCCAGCCCGTAAGCCGCGCCGCCAGCCTCGCATTCTGTCCGCCTCGTCCAATCGCCAGACTCAGCTGATCCTCCGGAACCAAAACCAATGCGGTTCGCCGAGGCAAAACCTCAACAGAACGAACCTTGGAAGGAGAAAGTGACGACGCAATGAATTTGGCCGGATCCTCCGACCATTCGATAATATCGATTTTCTCATTCCCCAGCTCATTAGTCACCGCCATTACCCGCGTTCCCCGTTGTCCCACCAAAGCGCCCACGGGATCAACACCCTCGGCATTCGACGAAACCGCTATCTTAGTCCGGGAACCCGGTTCCCGGGCAATCGCTTTAATCTCCACCAACCCCTCCTGGATTTCCGGGACTTCTAATTCAAAAAGCTTGGAAACAAATCGGGGATGGGAACGACTTAGAATTACGCCCGGCAATCGGGATTCTTCTTGAACTGCCAAAAGGTAAAACCGCAAGCGCTCGCCGATGCGATAATGCTCGCCCGGAATGCTCTCGTTATAGAACATGATGCCGGCGGCGCGGCCGAGGTCAATATAAACATTGCCCCGTTCGGCGCGCTGAACGACACCGCTCACGATTTCTCCTTCTTTTCCTTTATACTCCCGTTCCACGGACTCCCGCTCCACCTCCCGTAATCGCTGAAGGATCACTTGCTTAGCCGCCTGCGAAGCGATGCGCCCGAAATCTTCATGTTCGGGCAGGGCAAACTCTAGTTCGTCCCCTACCGCAGCATCCGGCTTCACCTTTTTCGCCTCTTCCAGAAAAATATGCCGATCCGGATTGTAAACGGGAATTTCTTCTTCGGCAGAAGACCGTTCCTTCGGCTCCCCCTCCTCGTCAGAACTTTTTATGCGGACCGTGGTTTCATCGACGACAGTTTTTACCTGCCAAAAAAGGAGGTTGCCCACCTTGGAATCAATTTTAGCCTTGATAATCTCCCCTCGCTTTCCGTATTCTTTGCGATACGCGGCGGCGATGGCGGACTCAACCGCGCCGAAAACCAACGCGGCATCAATGCCTTTTTCTTTAACAATCTGCTCAATAGCCCGATTAAGATTTTTTAAATCAATCATAATTTATTTTAAAAAGGTTCGCCGGAAGGCGAACACTTGCTCAAACCATACTCGGAGCGAAGAAAAAAGTCAATCCCGCGTTTAAGGCGCGGGATCGGAAGGTTGCGGAGCTCCGGGTTCTTTAAGGTTGAAGAGCCAGGCCAGCCCCAGAAGGAGGCCCAGGACCACGATGACGAGAACGTCGCACGGTCTGTAACCATCTTCATTCCGCATCACTTTCTCCTTCGAAGGTTCAGCGACCAAAGACCGCCCTTGACCGTACCCTCTCTATATCAAAAGGCCGTCGTCCTATCAAGGATGACCTCTTAGAGGGCAAAAAGTTGCCGGGCATTCTGGGTGGTCTTCTCGGCAACCATTTCAAAAGAAACCCCTTTTAATTCACTAATCTTCTCGGCCACCAACCGGACGTACCGTGAATCATTGCGTTTCCCGCGATGCGGTACGGGCGTCAAATACGGCGCATCGGTTTCTATTAATAAATCGTCGAGGGGCGTCGCTCGCACCACGGCATCATAATCGCGGGCAAACGTGATAATCCCATTAAAGGCAATTTTGAAACCGAGTAATCGATAAGCCTGCGCGTCCGCGACAGTCCCGCCAAAACTATGAATCACGCCTCGCAAGTCGAATGGATGGTGAGCGAAATACGACCGGAGAATCCCGATGCAATCTTCGTGGGCGTTCCGGCAATGGATAATAAGCGGCTTGCGTAGCTCTAAAGCCAATTCGATATGCTGCCGGAAGACATCCCGCTGCAGGGCCCGGATGGCTTCCGCATTGCTGCCCGGCGGCAGCCGGTAATAATCCAAACCCGTTTCCCCAATGGCAACCATTTTGGGACTCTTGCGAAGAAGATCCTTATAAAATTCGGGGTCGAAAATTTCCCGTTCGATAACGGCCGCCTCCTGATCATCCGGATACTGGGTTTCAGCCGACAGGTGATTAGGATGGAGGCCCACAGAGGCAAAAACTCCGCCGGAAAATTGTTCCGCAAGAAAAACAGCGGCCTCCGACGATCGCCGCTCCGTTCCCACATTAATCATAAAAATGTCGCCGTCGAGACACTCTTGAATCACCGAATCGCGATCCTCGGCAAACGCATCGAATTGAAGATGGGCGTGAGTATCAATGAGCATCGTCAAGATCTTCAAAAAGAAGGGGCGCAGTAAAGAGCGGTAAAGTTTTAACTTAGTTAAAATCCTTCCCTTCGCCGGGCTCTGGCAAAGGCAAAACTTTCCAAACTAGGTAGGCGCTTCCCAGGCCAATCGCGGCGCCTCCCAAAACATCGGAGAGCCAATGAACGCCGGCAAAAACGCGAGCCAAAGCCATAAAAGCCGACCCCGATAAAAACCAAAGCCCCCATCGCCGACTATCAACCGGATAACTCCTCAGAAAAAGAAAAACAATGAAGCTCAGGGCAAAATAAGCGGTGGCGTGCCCCGATGGGAAGGAACCGCCGGCATCATGGGAGATCAGCGGTGTAAACGACAAGAGCTCGAACGGCCTCGGCCGATTAACCCAAAAACGAATTACTTCGGTGAGGATTCCTCGGCTTATAATGAGCGCCAACGCGGCAAGGGAGAAAAAATAAAAACGATGACGCCACCCGCGGATCCGGACAAGAATCCAGAGAGCGACAAGAACTAAAAGGTACGGAACGAATCGAGCAAAAAAAATACCGATGCCGTCGATAAAGCCGCTTCTATCGGCAAATCCGTGGATTAAGTTAAATAAAAAAAGGTCGATTTCCATCGCGACGGGAATTACTTCCGAGTAAAAGGAAGCAGTCCGATCAATCGGGCTCGCTTAATCGCCGTGGCAAGCATCCGCTGATGCTTGGCGCAAGTTGCCGTGTGCCGCGGATCGATGATTTTCCCCTGGCCCGAAGTAAACCGACGCAAAAGCTCGATATCCTTATAATCAATGGTCCTCGCATCTTGAGAGCAAAAAAAGCATTGCATAACAAAAGAGAGCTTATAGGGTTTTACCTAGAAAGGCAAATCTTCGGCCTTAACGTCTTCGTCTCCCAGATCAATTGCCGGAAGATCATCCATCGGCGGCGTATCTAATCCTTCGCGCGCTGGCCGGGCAAAACCGGCGGGGCGAGCGCCCGCAGCGCCGCCGCTCCGAGGCCCAAATTGAATCCGCTCAGCGACAATTTCGGTGCGGGATTGCTTAGACCCATCTTTGGCATCCCAGGAACGAGTCTGAAGCCGCCCTTCCGCATAAACCATACTTCCTTTCGTTAAATACTGGCTGACAATTTCCGCCTGGCGGCCAAAAACCACAAGATTATGAAATTGAACATCCTCCTGCCGCGCGCCCTGGGCGTTTTTCCAAACGCGATTCGTCGCCACGCCGAATGAGGCAACCGCCGTGCCCGAAGGCAGCGTCCGCAACTCCGGATCGCGAGTTAAATTTCCGATAATAAATACCTTATTAAGATTCATAAGCGGCGTTTAGCGTGCAGTTAGCGGTAGTGTATCATGCAGGCTTCAAAAGCTCAACGCGACCGCCGAATGTTATCGAAGCATCTCCTCCAGCTTCTTCTCCAAGGCTTCATTGCTCAGTTCTGTGTATCGCCGCTCGGAACGAGGAGCGTCGCGTCGATCGGATGCCGGCTCCGTCGCCTCGCGATTAGCTTCCCCCCGGTTCTCCTCCGCAAGGGGCGCCGTCGCCTCGTCGCGCTCGATTACCTTAACCATTTCGAATCGAAGAAGGTTAGCGTTAAGTCGCAGCAAGCGGCTGATGTCGCCCAGGCGGTTTTTTTCCAAAGTAAACTGAATGACTCCCAGATGCGCGGCATCGTTTTTCTTAATCGGGAAAGCCAGGCGCGTCCGGAGAGGGGCCCGAACGGAAAAATCCGCCGCTCCCTCCTTTGCGAGAAGGGTTTTCACCTCTGCCGCAGCCTCTTCCGTCCGCGAGAGAAAGACCATCTCGTATCGATTTTGACCTTCGTTAATCGTTATCATGATTATTCGTTATCACTCGCCGGTTCCGTAAACCGGGCTCCGTAGCCGGTTCCCACGGGAATAAGCCGTCCAATGATGACATTCTCTTTGAGTCCGCGCAAGCGATCAGTGCGGCCCTCGGCGGCCGCTCGAACCAAAACCCGAGCCGTCTCCTGGAAAGAAGCGGAGGATAAGAAGCTTTCCGACGAAAGAGCGGTCTTCGTTATGCCCATAAGCAGCTGCTTGGCTCGCGCTGTTCGCTTGCCGCGACGCTTAATATCGCGGTTCATCTCAAGAAAGCGGGGCTTTTCCACCACCTCACCAACCACAAAATCCGTATCGCCCGAATCCTTGATCATGACGCGAGCAAACATCTGACGAAGAATGATTTCCACGTGCTTATCGTTAATAGCCGTTCCCTCAGGAACATACACCTTTTGAATTTCATTCACCACGTAGCGCTCCACCGCCTTTCTTCCTTTATAGAGATACAACTCTTTGAGGTCAACGCTTCCTTCGGATATTTGATCTCCTTTTGCAACCTTATCGCCCGCTTTTACGAAGACCATCGTTGCTGCAGGAAAAGAATATTCCACGGCGCGAGCTTTTTTACCCTTCTCCTTATGAGCTTTCATCTTTACAATACGATTGGAGCCCCGCTCTTCAATGTCATCCACAACACCATCGACATCGGCTAAGATCGCCTTTCCCTTAGGAACGCGAACCTCAAAAAGCTCCTGAACCCGAGGGAGACCGTGCGTAATGTCGACGCCGGCGATTCCTCCAGTATGGAAAGTCCGCAACGTCAGCTGTGTTCCTGGCTCTCCGATCGACTGCGCCGCCACGATGCCTACTGCCTCGCCTCGTTCAACCGCCTGATTTCGCCCCAGATCCAAACCGTAGCATTTGGAACAAATTCCTTCCGAACTACGGCACGTTATGGGCGACCGAAGAACTATCGAGGGAATTTCTGATTTTTGAATTCGCTCGGCGGTGTCACGATTAATGATTTCTCCGGCCCGCACCACCGTTTTACGATCAATCTTCACGTCATCGAGGGCTGTTCGGCCATACAAACGGTCTCCAAAGTGATAACCGAATTCATCGCCGTCAGTTCGAAAAACTTCAATGCCTTCGGTAACGCGGCAATCCAACTCGCGGATAACCACATCCTGAGCGACGTCCACCAGTCGGCGGGTAAGATATCCGGCCGAGGCGGTTTTTAACGCCGTATCAATTAATCCCTTCCGGGCGCTGTGCGTATTAATAAAGAACTCCGACGCCGACAGTCCCTCCTTGTACGATGCCTTGATCGGCAATTCAATCGTTTCCCCTTTGGGATTCTGCACCAAACCCTTCATACCCATCATCTGCGATAGCTGCGCCCAACTGCCTCGAGCACCGGAATCAATAATGGAAAAGATGGATCCATCCGCGGTTAAATGCTGGGGAAGAATCTTCGTGACCTCAATCTTCACCTTGTCCCACACATCGATCACGCGACTCTGCCGTTCGGCATTCGTCAAAAGCCCTTCTCGGTACTGTCCCTCGATCTCTTTGATTTTTGCTTCCGCAATTTCCACGATCTTCTTCTTTTCTCCCGGCGTCACCAAATCTTCCATGCCCCAGCTAATGCCGGAGAGCGTGGCGTGGCGGAATCCTAAACGCTTCACCTCATCCAAGATCGGCCAGGCCACTTCACTGCCATATTGTTCGATAAGCCCGGCAACGATTTTCTGGAGATCGCGCTTTTTCAAAGTCACGTTAATAAAAGAAAATTCCTGGGGCAAAATGCTGTTAAAGATGAGCCGCCCCGGCGTGGTCGAAAACCAAGCACCATCCTTGCCATCATTGCCCTTAATCGCTGAAGCGGGAACTTTGATCATTTCATTAAGGCCAACGTAGCCGAAACTATGGGCAAGAAGCGTCTCCTCCGCCGTCGTGAAAATTTTCTGCGCTTCTTTTTTGTCGTCATCCAACCGGGTTAAGGCGTACGACCCCAAGACGATATCCTGCGACGGAATAATAATCGGCTCGCCGGTCGACGGCTTTAAAAGGTTTCTCGAAGAAAGCATGAGCGTTTCCGCCTCAGCCTGCGCCTCCTCGGTTAAAGGAACATGAACCGCCATCTGGTCGCCGTCGAAATCGGCGTTAAATGCCGTACAAACCATGGGTGGAATTCGAATCGCCAAATCCTCGATCAAAACCGGACGAAATGCCTGAATTCCCAGGCGATGGAGCGTCGGCGCCCGGTTCAACAAAACTTTTCGATTTTGGATTACTTCTTCAAGCGATGCCCAAATTTCAGGAGTCGCCTGCTCGATCAACCGATTGGCACTCCGGATATTATGAGCTTGACCAGAACTAATGAGCTTGGCGATGACAAACGGTTTAAAAAGCTCCAGTGCCATCTTCTTGGGAAGCCCGCATTCGTTAAGCTTCAGCTCAGGGCCAACGACGATGACGGACCGGCCGGAATAATCGACGCGCTTTCCTAAGAGATTTTGCCGGAACCGTCCTTGTTTACCGCGCAACATGTCCGCCAACGACCGAAGGGGTCGGTGCTGTGCGCTCATCTGCGGGGAGGATCCCAAACGGGTCACGTTATCGATCAAGGCGTCTACCGCTTCCTGAAGCATGCGCTTTTCGTTCGTCACAATGACCTCGGGCGCCTTAAGCTCCATTAATTTCTTAAGCCGGTTATTCCGGTTGATGACGCGCCGATACAAATCGTTCAAATCAGACGTCGCATATCGCCCGCCGTCTAAGGCAACCATCGGACGGAGATCCGGCGGCAAAACCGGCAAAATCGTCATTACCATCCATTCCGGCCGCATATTATTTTTTAAGAACGACCGCAAAAGCTTTAAGCGGTAGAGAAGCCGCAACTCCCGCGCGGCGTCTTTTACATTCTTAAGCTCCGCTTCAACGGCGGCCGCTTCCTTCTTTAAATCAATGCGTTCCAAAATTTTCCGCACCGCTTCCGCTCCGCGGCCCGCTTCAAAAACATGGGCGAATCGCTTGGCGAGATTTACATATTCTGTCTCGGAAAAAATCTTTCCGGGTCGCAACGACAAGAGATCTTCTTCGGTTTTTCGGGCCGCCTCCTCTAAATCACTCGATGACTCCTTGCCCTTCCGAGATTTTACTTCACGCTTTACTTCCTCGAGCGCGGTCCGGCGTGCCTCGTCATTTACTCTCGTAACAATATAAGAAGCGTAATAAACAACCTTCTCCAGTTTTTGCGGCGGCACATCCAAAAAAAGGCCAATCTTCGAAGGAACGGTCCGCAGAAACCAGATGTGCGCAATGGGCGTCGCGAGCGCAATATGACCCATGCGCTCTCGTCGGACGATTGATCGAGTCACTTCAACGCCGCACTTGTCGCAAACCACGCCCTTATACCGAATGCGGCGGTATTTGCCGCAATAGCATTCATAATCCTTGGTGGGTCCAAAAATCTTCTCGGAAAACAATCCGTCTTTTTCCGGACGCTGGCTGCGATAGTTAATGGTCTCCGGCTTGATCACCTCTCCATGAGACCAGGAGAGAATTTCATCCGGTGACGCGATTTTTAATCTTAAAGATTCGATATTCATAGTCGTTATGATTCCCGCGACTGAGCCGACTCCCGACGAGCTAATCGCAAAGGGCGCTTGGCATTCTCATCCTCGCCTATGGTTTCAATAGAAAGGCTCAAGGCTTTCAACTCGGAAACCAGAACATTAAATGCCGACGGCGTGGAAGGGCTTTTGATCTTCTCCGATCGAATAATCGATTCAAAGGCTGCCGATCGTCCCAAAACATCATCCGATTTAATCGTAAGCATCTCCTGAAGCGAGTAGGCAGCGCCATATCCTTCAAGAGCCCACACTTCCATTTCTCCAAATCGCTGTCCGCCGAATTGGGCCTTTCCTCCCAGCGGCTGTTGCGTAATAAGGGAATACGGACCGATAGAACGCATATGAATTTTATCTTCCACCAAGTGATTAAGCTTCATCATATAGATGTAGCCCACAGTGACGTCCTTGGCAAAAGGTTGGCCGGTTCGCCCGTCATACAATTTTATCTTTCCGGTTTCCGGCAAGCCGGCCGCCGTAAGCTCCCGCTTAATATCATTCTCCGTGGCGCCGATAAAAACCGGCGTTACTGCTCGGAACCCCAACCGATGCGCCGCGATGCCCAAATGGGTCTCCAAAATCTGGCCCAAATTCATGCGGGAGGCGACGCCTAAAGGATTAAGAACGATATCAACCGGCGTCCCGTCCTCCAGGTACGGCATATCTTCCACCGGGCGGACTTGCGAAATAACGCCTTTGTTGCCGTGGCGTCCTGCCAATTTATCGCCGGCGCGGACTTTTCGAAGCTGGGCGATTTCAATTTGAATACGCTTAATAATGCCGGGCTCGAGCTTATCGCCGCGGTCTCGGGAGAAAATCTTAATATTGACCACTCGGCCCGCTTTCCCGTGCGGCAGAACCAGCGACGTGTCCTTAACATCGGCCACTTTTTCGCCGAAAACCGCGCGGAGCAATTTTTCTTCCGATGTCGGCTCGACTTCCCCTTTGGGAGAAATCTTCCCGACGAGGATATCACCCGCCGAAACCTCGGCGCCAACGCGAATAATTCCCTCTTCATCTAAATTTTTAAGTTTTTCTTCGGACACATTGGGGATGTCGGGCGTGATCACTTCGGGCCCCAGCTTCGTATCGCGCACATCGCAGGAAAAATCCTCGATATGGACCGAGGTAAAATAATCATCCTTCACGATCCGCTCGGAAAGAACAATGGCATCTTCAAAATTGGCTCCTTCCCAGGAAAGAAAAGCCACAAGAACATTCTGCCCTAGAGCCAAGACGCCGTTATCCGAAGAAGCGGCATCGGCCAAAACCTGGCCTTTTTTTACAGCATCGCCCACATTCACGATCGGGCGCTCAGAGATAATCGTGTAATGGTTGGAGCGCCGGAAATTGTGGAGGTCGTATGTCTTTGTCTTTTTTGTCTTGGGATCTTCAACATCAATATGGCGCGCATCCGCATCTTTAACGATGCCGTCGGCTTCCGCGATAACCAGTCGCCCGGAATCGCGCGCCGCTTTATCCTCAACGCCGGTGCCAACCAAAGGCGCCTGCGGAATAATCGGCGGAACTGCTTGCCGCTGCATGTTAGATCCCATAAGGGCGCGGTTCGCGTCGTCGTGCTCGAGAAACGGAATAAGCGATGTGGCAATCGATAAAAGTTGATTCGAAGCCGCATCAATAAATTGAACATCTTCTCGTCGCGAGGTTCCTGGCGCTCCATAAACGCGAGCTTCGACAATGTCATTGATGATTCGCCGATCTTTGTCGAGCAAAGCGCTCCCTTGGGCAATCACATATTTAGCTTCGGCTAACGCATCCATCCAGACCACTTTCTCTAATACCCTGCCCTTCTCAACCGGAAGATACGGCGTCTCCAAAAAACCCATGTCATTCAAACGGGCGTAACTCGCAAAGTGATTGATAAGACCGATATTCTGCCCTTCCGGCGTTTCAATGGGGCAAATACGGCCATAGTGAGAGCTGTGAACATCGCGAACCTCAAACCCCGCCCGTTCACGCGTCAGTCCTCCCGGACCCATGGAACTCAATCGGCGCTTATGCTCCAATTCTGCCAAAACATTAACCTGATCCATGAATTGCGAAAGCTGTGATGACGAAAAAAATTCCTTAACCACGGCGACCAACGGTCGCGCGTTAATAAGCTGGATCGGCGTCACCGTTTTGATGTCCAATGTCGACATGCGATCTTGGATGTTCCGCCGCAACCGGGCGAACCCGACATACAAACGATTCTCCAAAAGCTCCCCCACGGCTCGAACGCGACGATTCCCCAAATGGTCGATATCGTCCGGCTCCGCGGCTCCCGAAGTGTTGTTGAGCCGGATGATTTCTTTGACGGCAAGCGTGATGTCTTCCAGATCCAGAATCTGCTCCTCTTTTTTTCTTTCGATCTGAAGCCGCTGGTTGATCTTATAGCGCCCCACCGTCGATAAACTGTAGCGGTCTTTCCGCCAAAACATGGCATCAATAAGGCTCTTGGCATTTTCGGGAGTCGCCAAATCGCCGGGGCGAAGCCGTTTATAAATTTCCGAATAAGATTCCTGAACAGTCTTCGCGGCGTCTTTTTTTAGAGTGGCATCGATCGCGCGCCGAGCCGCATCGTCGGTTCCCGCAACAATTTTAAGCGCCGCGGCATCCGTAACGCCGAAGACTCGGAGAAGTTGGGTAACCGGCGCCCGCCGATGACGGTCAATTTTGACGCCAATGGCTCCGTCCGGTTCTGTTTGAAATTCCAGCCAGCAGCCGCGATTCGGAATAATTTTGGCTCCGAATAACTTCTTTCCCCGGAAATATTCCGCCGTAAAATAAACGCCCGGAGAACGAATCAACTGAGAAACCACCGTCCGCTCCACGCCATTAATAATGAAAGTCCCCGTCTTAGTCATCACCGGAAAATCACCGAGGTAAACCTCCTGTTCCTTCTCATCGGCAGTCCGATGATTGACGAGCTTCACTTTCGCTCGAAGCGGCGCTTCGTACGTTAAGTCCCGGGCTTTCGCTGTCTCTTCAGTGTATTTCGGCTCATCAAAATAATAATCGCTAAAATACAGCTCCAATTCCTTGCCGGAGTAATCCCGAATAGGCGAGATTTCTTCAAAAAGATTCTTCAATCCTTTTTCCACAAACCAGCGCCACGACGCGATCTGAACCTCCGCCAAGAAAGGCTGCTCGATTAAGGCCTCCTTGCGAGATGCGAAAACTTTAACCGGTAAATCCATGAAATGTAGTTAAAATATAAAAACGAAGAAACGCCTTCCCATGCGACAGTGCGGGTATTAGCGCATCACTTACGGAATGCGTTCGTTCAATTCTTTAAATATTTGGCACGATTTCTCTCTTGCTCATCGAGGGTTTTGGAAAAAATCGTTTCGCGGTTTTGAGGATTACTGAGGTAATACCAGTATTCGGACTCCATCGGCTGAAGAGCGGCGTCGATGGCCGCCAGGGACGGACTCCCAATCGGACCGGGAGGTATCGAGGCAGTATAGTAAGTGTTATAAGGCGATGGACGATTGTAATCGCTCTTCCTTACCGGCCCACACCCCAAATACCGTCCTCCGCACGCCACGTAGACGACCGTGGCATCAACGTTAAGCGGCATACCAACGCTCAGCCGTTTTTCTAAAATTCCGGCAACAAGACGTTCGTCGTGAGGATCGCTCACTTCTTTTTCAAGTATCGAAGCTATCGTTACGGTTCGATAGAGCGTATCATGGTTTAAAATTCTTGGCAAGACCCCTCTTTTGAAATTGTCAAGCATGGTTATCACCATCTCCCCCACCCCTTCGCCCTCATAAAAATGGTAAGTATCAGGCAGCAAAAATCCCTCAAGCGGCGTTCCAGGCAAAGGAACCAATTGAGGAATCCAAGGGTACTCGCCCCGAACCGGATCAACGGAGAAATCAATCAGCTGGCCGGACGCGATCAAATCGGCGCGGGATAAAACATCATCAACCTCTCGAATAGTCATGCCAGGAACCACGGTGACTACGATTTCCCGAGGCCCCTCCTCGAGGCGATAGATCAATTCGGCAACCGAAGGCTTCTGGTCAAAACGATATCGGCCGGGCTTCAGCTTACCACTATACCCCGCGATAGTTGCCCAGGCGCGAAAAATCCGCGGAGAAGAAAGGAGATTTGCTTCTTCGGCAATTGATGCAATGTCGCCTAGGCTTGCCCCGCGAGGAATCAGAAGAATAAAAGGTCCCAAAGCGCCTCGATCGTTATATACGCTAGCGACTAAAAAAAGAGAAACCCCCAATCCGCCGAGGAGAAGAATAACAATAGATGCTTTTATCATCGATAGGAACGCCTTATCGCAACGGATTCCAAAATACCAAGGAGAATCAGGTTGGTCAACAAACTCGACCCCCCGTAACTCATAAACGGAAAAGTAACGCCGATAACCGGAGTGAGTCCCACTGTCGATCCCACGTTTAAAACAAACTGGACTAGCCAATAGAGAACCGCCCCCAAACAAAGAAAACGGTTAAAGTTATTATCGGCTTCAATGCCCAGGCGAACCGTGCGGAAAATAACAAAAAGAAAAACGCCGATAAGAGCGACGCCAGCGAGAAGCCCCCATTCTTCGATAAAAGCAGCAAGGATAAAATCGGTCTTCGCCTCCGGCAAAAAACCGAGCTGCACCTGCGTTCCCTGCCCAAACCCCTTTCCCCACCATCCCGCGGATCCAATGGCGATTTTCGATTGGATAACATTGTAGCCGACGCCCAGGGGATCTTGTTCGGCTCCCAAAAACCCCAAAATACGGGCTTTCTGGTAAGGCGCAAGAATGCTCTGCCAAAGAAAAACGCTTGCTACCATAATAATAAGAAGTCCGATAAAGAGATGCTTCAACCGGATACCGGAAACCAAAAGGAAACCGGCCCAAATGGCGGCCAGGGTGAGAACGGATCCCATGTCGGGTTGCCATAGAATAAGCGCTGCGGGAACCGCAAGATAAAGAAAGGATTGAACAATGCTCCCCAGATTAGCGATGGAAACGTGGGCGCGGCGAAAAAAATTGGCGTAAATGAGGATTAAAACGATTTTCATGAACTCCGATGGTTGGAATCGGAATCCGTAAAAAGAGAACCAAGCCCTCGATCCTCGAATCTGGGGAGCAAAAAACAACGTTAATAACAAAAGAAAAATGAGAAGGGCGTACAGAGCAAGAAGAATGCTTTTGTAATTTAAAAATGGCCGCCAGTCGATAGAGGCGAGCAGAACAGCGGCCGCGATGCCGCCCCCCAGCCACAGCAGCTGGCGATAAAAAAGATTGACGTCGCTCGACGCGAGCACTAAAAGTCCCGCGGCGATTAAGACCAAAACACCGGCGAGCAATGGCCAATCCAAACGATACAACATAAATGCGCAGAAAGCCTTCGCTTGTCTATAGAATTAAAAATTGGCGGCTAAAGATCAAGGGTGCCATCCGCTACGAGCGGCAAATCCTTCTTCCCCAAATAGCTGACATATGCAGCCGCGCCGATCATCGCGGCATTATCCGTTGAAAACTCGAAATCCGGAACCACCAAAGGAACACTGGGCATCTCTCGGGACAAAGCTTCCCGAAATCGCTCGCGGAGCGCTGCGGAAGCGGACACGCCTCCGGTCAATAGGATGGATTTTGCTTTATGCGCTTTAGCGGCCCGGAGCGTTTTCTGAATAAGAACATCAAAAATGGCCTCCGCAAAAGAAGCAGCGAGATCCGCCCGCAGGCCAGCCCGCATCGTCCGACCCCCAAGACGCCGTTCCTTAATATAGTAGAGCAGAGAAGTTTTAAGGCCGGAGAAGCTGAAATCATAGTTTTTCTGATAAAGCATGGGCCGCGGAAAGGAAACCGCCCGGGAATTCCCCCGCTGAGCCGCTTTTTCAATCTCCGGACCGCCGGGATATGGCAACCCTAAGAGCCGCGCGCCTTTATCAAAACATTCGCCCGCCGCATCATCCCGGGTTTCCCCCAATTTTCTATACGCCGTGAGGTTTTTCAAATGCAGGAGTTCCGTGTGGCCGCCGCTCACAATAAGGGCAATAGCAGGAAAAGCCTTGGTAATCGGCAAATGGTAATTGGCAGCCGGGCTCTTCTGTGGTAGCAAAAAGGAATAGAGATGCCCCGCCATATGATTGACTCCTAAAATTTTAACGCGCGGCGTCTGTTGCCGGATATTTTTATAAAGCTCTTTGGCAAATTCAATTCCCGTCCATAAAGCCGGCTCAAGCCCGGGTCCTACGGTAACCGCGATCAAATCCGGTCGAAACGTATGAAACCCGGACTTTCTAAAAAGCCGGGGAAGATTTTTGAGGTGTTCGCGCTTCGCGAGTCCGGGGACCACGCCGCCGAACGGCCGATGGATTTTTATTTGCGAGGAAACGACGTGCTTCAAAATTTTAAAACGGGGCCGGGTTTTGGTGGTTAAGCTGCCGCGAGCATCGAGCGCGGCCAAAGAGGTTTCATCGCAGCTGGTTTCAATCGCTAAAATCCGCATATCCGAAAGTTTTTCATACACCATAAAAAACAGCAAGCCCGCGACGATGTATGTCGCGGGCTGAAAAAAATGCGAGGAGCGGGGCGGGTTCGTTCAGGCTCGAACGGCCATAGAGCGAGACGCGATGAGCGTCGCGGCTCCGTCCGAGGGACAGAACACCTGCTGGCGTCCCATGGCGACCACGACGGCTGCTCCGACCTGACGAGTGCAAACCCGCCTACCGCAGCGATGACACTCGCCGAGGTAAGGCGACTCGCTGCTGGGAACACTCTCCGGCGGGCACGGCTTCGAACATCGGTTGCAATCCATGCGATCGGCTCTCCTTGTGTTGCCCCGCCTCCTCGCACACGATACAAAATAAGGACCGTTTACAGACTCCCATCTCCTTGTTAGCAAGTCAAGGCGGCTTCCATTAAAAAACTACTCTGTGACCCCACGGGGAATCGAACCCCGATTTAGTCCGTGAAAGGGACTTGTCCTAGCCGTTAGACGATAGGGCCATACCCGCCGCTGGCGGGAATTTCCAATAACTAAATTCTAACAAAGATCTTTTGCATCCGGCGTAAAACCTCCTTGATTTCCTGCTTAGTTGTCGGGCGACCGAAACTAAATCGTACGCTTGATTCTACGCGTCCGAGAGCCATCCCGCAAGCCAAAAGAGCAGGCGATGGCTCCGGTGACCGCGCTCGGCAGGCGGATCCCGAAGAGGCCGCGACGCCCGCCAAATCAAGCCGCAACAAAAGATCATTCGCCCAATAACCAGGAAAATAAATATTGGCATTGTTGGGTAGGCGGCTATCTTTGTCTCCATTTAGCTGTACCCGGGGATAAATCTTTTTTACTCCTCTCCAGAAATCGTCGCAGAGTTTTTTTATTCTCTCCGCCTCGCTTTGCCGGCGCGCCATCGCAAGCCGCGCGGCTTCGCCGAACCCCACGATAGACGACGTATTTTCTGTTCCCGATCGCAAGCCGAATTCTTGCCCGCCGCCGGTGATAATAGGTTTTATATGCTTAGGATCGCGGACGTACAAAGCGCCAATTCCCTTGGGCCCATAAATCTTATGAGCAGAAAGAGTGAGAAAATCGACGCCCAGCGTCTCCGGGCGACAATCCAGAAATTGAAACGCTTGCACCGCGTCGGTATGAAACAAAGGATAGCTTGATGTTTGCTGCTCCCTAGCTTTAAACTCCGCAATTGCATTAGCGATTTTTCTAATCGGCTGGATCGTGCCAATCTCGTTATTAGCGTACATTATGGAAACAAGAATGGTGCGGCTGTTTAAAGCCTCCTCCACATCCCGAGGATCAACAATACCGTTCTTGCCCGGATTCACATACATGCACTCCACGCCATCCTCTTCACGGAGCTCTTTGCAGGTTTCCAAAACCGACTCATGCTCCAGGGCCGAGACAACAATCCGCGGTCGCCGGGGAGATTTTTTTTCGCGGGCCGCTCGCGTCACGCCCCGCAACACCAGATTATTCGCCTCCGTCGCGCTTCCCGCAAAAACAATTTGCCGGAATCCATCGAGCGCGGAGAGATCCAACGCGCGGGCCACAGCCTCCCGCGCCTGATCCAATGCTGCCATCGCCTTCTGTCCAAAAGAATGAAGAGACCCGGGATTGCCCCAGCCCGCAACGCTTCGCGTAGCGATGCGGACGGGCGAATTTCCAAAATAAGGCTGCATGGCGCGCAAAACCTCCGGGTCGATCGGCGTTGTCGCGGCGTAATCCAAATAAATGGACTTCATGCCGTCAGTAAATTATTAAACGTAGCGATCGGCGACTTTACTCGCTACAAAACTTTGCGGCTTGGTTTTCGCTTCGAAATTATACGCGCGGACCATGCCCAAGACCTCCTGCAGCATAGTTTTGGTTTCGCCGTTTTCTCCCACGTCGACGTGAATCTCAAACCCAAACTGAACATCGATGCCGCTTAAACGCTCCAAAATCTCTTTGGCAATGTCGATCGACAAAAGAACTTCCTGCAAGATGCGATCGCGCAGGGTGTAAAACCTGGGCAACTCCAACCGCCGCCAAAAATATCGCCCACCGTTGCCAACACGGTGAACGACGATAGCAGTTGCGAAATCGCAAAACTCATCAGAAATACCCTGAGAATCCGATCCAACGATCACCTTATAGGATCGCCGGTCGTCCGCTTTAATAAAAGCGCTAATCTCCTGGACCAAATCGGAAAAACCAATAAGCCGTCCGGAAGCATCGCGGAAAAGATTTAATCGAGAATCAGAAGGATCCATACGGCTAACCATAGGAGCCGCGGCGCAGGTTGTCAATTTCCGGAGGCTGCAGTTGTGGTGGGTGGTTGTACGTTGTAAGTTATAAGTTATGAAACGGCTATTGCTGATTGATGCCCATGCTTTAATTCATCGCGTCTACCACGCCCTCCCACCCCTAACCGATAAGGAGGGGAACCCAGCCGGAGCTCTTTATGGCATTAGCAGTTTACTGCTAAAAATTCTCCGCGAAGAAAAACTGGATTATATCATGGCGTTCTTCGATCGTCCGGAGCCAACGCTACGAAAGCAAGCGTTTAAGGATTACAAAATCCACCGGCCCAAAGCGGATGAAGCACTCGTACATCAACTGGTTCGAGCCCAGGAACCTTTCAAGGCATTCGGGATAAAAACATTCGAGGCGCCCGGGTACGAAGCCGACGATTTAATCGGCGCCGCAGTGGAACGATTTCGAAGCGAACCGGATTTAAAAATCACGATCGTAAGCGGCGATTTGGATTTGCTGCAACTTGTAATCGGCGAGCGGATTGTCTTGCAGACGCTGCGAAAAGGACTAAGTGAAACAATGACCTACGACGAAAAAACCGTTATCGCCCGCTACGGATTGCCGCCGCAAAAACTGCCGGAATACAAAGGACTAGTCGGGGACAATTCCGACAACATCCCGGGCGTCTTGGGCATCGGCCCCAAAACCGCGCAGCAAATCATCCAAAAATATCACACGCTTGAAAACTTCCTGGCCACCGGGCAAAACGAGAAAGGCTACGACAAGATTAAAGAACAACAGGATAAAGCCTTCCTGTCTCGCGACTTGGCGCGCCTGCATGACGGCATCACGCTAGCCATCAAGAGCTTAGAAGAAGCCGCCTATCCCGAAATTCCTAAAGAATCCGTTCTTGCTTACTTAAATGAAAAAGGCTTTGGATCCCTTGCCCGCCGCCTGGAGGAAGGACCGAAACCGAAAAAAGAAAAAAAGCCGTTGCCGGCTGCCCACTCCGAACCAAATTTAAAAAAGAGTTCCCGCAACGCGCCCCACCCCGGAACGCAATCTTTGTTCTGAAAAAGAAAACTTACAGTATCGGCTTTACCACCACATACCGCTCGCGGCCTTCACCGACGGATTCGGTTTTCACATCCGGGCGCGTGGCTAATTCTGCGTGAATTAATCGGCGCTCATAAGCATTCATGGCGGGCAGAACAATGTCTTCTTTTGTCGTCGCCGCTTTTTTCGCAGCTCCGCGGGCGATGTCTACAATAAGCTTCTCTCGCTCTTTACGATAATTATTAACGTCGATGTGATACAGAGAGCTTCCTTGCTTCTTGGCCATCAGCTTACCGATATGATCGATATGCACCACTAAGTGAGGCAGGTTCCGCTTCAAAAACTCCGCCTCGGGGAGAAAAATCGTCACCCGCAAATCCTGCTCATCAGAAAGAATCGTAGGCTCGTCGAACCCCATCAATTCAATTAATTTTTTTAATGTCTCGTGAAATTCATTCATGAAAGTTCGCTGTTTTTAATCGATCGATTGATGATAACCTGCTGACCAATTGAGAAAAGCGTCGTCGTAAGCCAGTAGATGCCGACAGCAACCGATAACTTCAAATAGATAAAAATGAATGTGGCAAGGATAGGACCGAGATACACCATCTGACGACTCATGATGGCAGCCGGATCTTTAGAGGATGCGGCGGGCGGCAGCGTCATCCGCCCCAGGAAATACTGACTCAACCCCACTAAGATTGCAAGAGTTATACTGGGTTTTGTAACATCAACGAGTCCCAAAAATAAATACTGGAATTCCGCCGGGCGGGAGATAAACGAATAAAGGCTGTCGAGACCCGACGGAGACAATCCATGCTGGAAAACCTGATAGAGAGCAATTAAAATCGGGAGCTGCACCAGAAGGAGAAGAAATCCCGTCAGGGGATTAACGCGGTGCTCCCGATACAGAGCGAGCGTGGCTCGGGTATGAGCTTCGCGGTCATTTTTATGCTTCTCCTTAAGCTCGTTCACTTTCGGCTGCAGGCGTTGCATGATCGCCTGGTGCTCGGCGCTTTTATGAAATAACGGCCAAAGAATAAGGCGAATGGCTATCGTCAACAAAATAATGGCGATGCCGAAGTCATGGATGGGAATCGCATCGTAAAGAAAAATAAGCGCGTTAAACAGCGGCCGATAAAGAAACTCGTTATACAAATACATCATGCTAGTTAAGATATTGTTTTAAAATAATCATCTCCTCGTCTAGGCGATCCCGATTAAGACCGCGAAGACCGTATATTACAATATCATATCCGGCAATATGATGAAGATGATTCCGGTGAAGATTTCTGTAAATGGCCCGGCGCAAGGCATTCCGGCGGGTCGCGCGGCGATCAATGGATTTAGGAACGACGACGGCAAAACGGCTGAAAGGAAATGTGGTGGACTGGACGCGGAAAAGAAGATGAGGCGCCTTGATGGCTTTGCCTTTTTCTTTTTTGAAATCAGCCGACCGCAGCCGAAACTTTTTTGCTAACATGGCGATACCAGGGCTAAAAGAAGCGCCGCCGGCGCTTCTTTTAAAATTCGTTTTACGGCGCGAGACGATGTCGCCCCTTTCGCCGCCGCGCGGATAAGAGACGGCGTCCGCCGGGACGTCGACGGCGGTTCAAAAATCCGTGCGTCCTCGCTCGCTTCCGCTTTTTAGGCTGATACGTCCGTTTGGGCATTGATTTATGCTACACCAAGAACCAACTCCTGACAACCGTTTTGAAAAAATTTTTTCACAGCGTCCGCCCCGGCGAAAAAAGAAAAAAGTTAGCTCCCAAAAACTCTTATCCACAGGTTATCCGGAAAGTCCTCTCGTTGACTTCTCTGCCAGCTTTTCTAGAATAGGAAAACGCATAAGGCCCTTTTGCTCATTTCCTCCTGGCAACAGAGCGCGCCGGAGCGAGAGAGAAGGGTTCTCGAGGATCTATAGCCGCAATTTTAGAAACAACACCATGGAAATCAACCAGCTTTGGCAGGCGGCCCTGGGAGAGATTGAACTTCAAGTCTCTCGGGCAAATTTTCTTACTTGGCTTAAAAACAGCCGGGCCCTCGACCGGGAAGACGAGGATGGAAAGCTGGTGGTAGGCCTCCCCAATAGCTTTGCCAAAGAATGGGTGGAGAATAAGTACCATAAAATGATCCTGGGGGCGATCCGATCGCTCGATCCCTCCATTAAAAGGATCGATTATGCGGTCGTTACCGAACGAACCGTCTTCGCCAAAACCAAAACGGAGACGCCTCGGGAAGAATCCCAGGAGGCGATTCCGGAACTTAAAGTAGATCCCGATACCAATCTTCACCCGCGATACACCCTAGGCTCTTTTGTTGTGGGCTCGTCCAATGAGCTATCCTACGCCGCAGCGCAGGCCATTGTTAAAGACGTCGGTAAAAAATATAACCCGCTCTTTATCTATGGAGGAACGGGCTTGGGAAAAACGCACCTCATCCAAGGCATCGGCAACGAGATTAGAACGCTCTACAAGGGCCGCCTCAAAACTAAATATGTGACTTCGGAGAAATTTGTGAGCGACGTCGTTTGGGCGATCCGCAACAAGCGCGCCGAGGACATCAAAACTAAATACCGAAACATTGATCTTTTAATCGTCGACGACATTCAATTCATCGGTGGCAAAGAACGCAGTGAAGAAGAATTTTTCCATACCTTTAACGCTTTGTATGAAAACAATAAGCAGCTCATTATTTCTTCCGACCGGCCGCCCGCAGCCATCCCAACGCTCGAAGCCCGGCTTCGTTCGCGCTTTGAAGGCGGCATGATCACGGATATAACCTATCCGGATTACGAAATGCGGGTGGCAATCATCAAAACCAAGCTTAGTGAGCGAAACCGGACCCTCCCGGACGAAGTTTGTGATTTAATCGCCACCAAGGTCCAGCGCAACATCCGCGAAGTGGAAGGAATCGTCAATAAAATTCTTTTTTATCAAGACGTCCGCGGCATTGAGCCCACCTCGAAAATCGTTGAAGAAATTATCGCCAACATCATCCAACAATCCTCCAAAAACATCACCCCCACCCAGGTTATTAAGGCGGTTGCGGATTTTTTTGAGGTCCTCCCGGGCGACTTCATCAACCGATCTCGGAAGAAAGGAGTTGTGGAGCCCCGTCAAATCGCTGCCTTCCTGCTCCGAGATACCCTGGGGATGTCGTATCCAGAAATTGGGGAAAAGCTTGGGAAAAGAGACCATTCCACAGTTATCTACTCTTATGAAAAAATCGCCGAGGAAGTCAATAAAAACCAGGCGCTAAACCGAAAAATCATTCTAATCAAGGAAATTATCAATAAAAACCAATAACAGTTTCTCCGAGTTTATTCCACAGGCTATTCCCAGAAAAAAAGAGTTTTAAAAATATATAAACGGATTACGAGACAACATCTTACAGGAGTTTTACTGAGAAATTTTTTCCTTATCAACACCTATAACTACTACAACTAATTTATATTATCTAAAAAGAATAGTTGCTTATGAAAGTCATTGTTTTAAAAAATAATTTAAAAGAGGGGGTAGATAGCTTGGGGCGATTGTCTCCCGATGGAACGTCTCCATTGCCGATTCTTAAAAATTTTCTTTTACAAACCCAAGAGGGGAAGTTAGTTTTAAGTTCGACGAATTTGGAGGTGGCCATTACACGGAGGGTTTCGGGGAAGGTTATCGACGAAGGCGGGATAACCATCCCAACGGCAATTATGAGTTCTTTGCTGTCGAATTTAGGGGCGGAGAAGGTAGAATTGCAGGTAGACAACACAACGCTGATTTTAAAAACCGATAATTACCAAGCGAAAATCCAAGGGATGAAACAGGAGGAGTTTCCGCTCATTCCCCGAATAAAGAACATTCAATCCCAAATAACGCTTCCGGCGAATATTCTTCTCGAGTCAATTTTGTTTGTCTTAAACGCGGTTCATGTGGGCGCGGTTAAACCAGAGCTGCGAGGGGTTTTGTTTGATTTTGAGAGCGGCCTGCTGCGGGTTGCGGGAACCGACAGCTTTCGGTTGACGGAAAAAACGATGTACGCCTCGGATTTGGAAGTAGGAGAGTTTGTTTCTTCTAAAATTTTAGTGCCAGCTAAAACACTTTACGAAGTGGTTCGGGTTTTCAAAAACAGCGGCAAGAAAATAACAATGGAATTCGATGAGACGCAGGTAATTTTCCGCGATGAGAATGCCGAGGTGGTGTCGCACTTGGTGGGAGGAGAGTTCCCCGACTATCGCGCGATTGTCCCCAAAGAAGCAAAGACCGAAGTGGCGCTCAATAAAAATGACTTAATCCAGGCTTTGAAATTAACTGGATCATTTGCGGATCGGCTAAATGAGGTTCGGGTAGTGGTCAAAGAAAAAGCAAAGACATTAGAGGTGGTCTCTTTAAGCCAAATTGGCGAGAATAATTACATGATCCCCGCAAAAATAAAAGGAGAGGCGGTGGAGGCGGTTTTCAACTGGCGATTTTTAATCGACGGGCTGAAAGATTTGGTTTCCGATACCGTGGTGATAAAGCTAGCCGGTGATTCTCGGCCGGTAACTATAACCGGCGAGGATGATGCTTCTTATTTGTACTTAGTGATGCCGATTAAAGCGGCGTAGATGAGCTCGGCGCCGCCAAGGGCGCGCTCCAAGAGCGGATCGTTTCCTCTATAGATTGACGTCCTGAGGCGCTTTGAGCCCATAGAGATATTGGTGTCTCCCAGTTGGGGAATTGCGGATCGGCAGAAGGATTTTGGGGCGCGGGTCCCAGGGGATTGTCTTTGTCTAGGTGATAGAGAATAGAGTGAGCTTGGCCATCAACAATATAGGTACCATTGAGAACTGGCTTAGGGGAGGGGGTGGGGTCCGGTCGCGCAAAAGATTCCTCGGGATACACAGGAAGCGCTTCTTTGAGAAACGCGCTCCAGATAGGAATTGCGGCCAAGATGCTGCCGGCTCGCTTTTGCATGGAAAGATTATTATTATTGCCCGCCCAGACGCCGACGGTTAAAGAGGGTGTATACCCCATAGCCCACGCATCGCGATAATCATTAGTGGTTCCGGTTTTAAGAGCCACGTCGCGATCCGGAAAGACGGTTAGGTTGAGGCTGCCGGAAAAAAGCGGCGCGCGGGCTTCTACATCCGAGAGAATATCATTGATAAGGCGCGCGTATTGCGGTTCGATGACCTGCGTTTGGAAGTCGACGAACTCCTCGAGGACATTCCCCTCCGCGTCTTCGACGCGCAGAATCGTCGCCGGAGTGTGGCGAATCCCCTCTTGGCTTAAGACACTATAGGCGCTGACGAGATCGAAAAGCTTTACTTCGCCGCCTCCTAAAACCAGAGAGAGGCCGTAGCGAGAAGGATCAGTGAGGGTGGTAATGCCGAAATCTCGAGCTAGAGCAAGCGTATTAGAGAGGCCGGCGAGGTAGAGTGTTTTAACCGAGGGAATATTAATTGATTGGGCTAAGGAATGGCGGAGGTTCACCGGGCCGCGGAAAATATTATCGAAATTTTGCGGGTGGAAACATTGCGGGTTGGGATCAAAGTAGTTGATTCCGGTTAAGGGGCAGGTGGAGATTTTGGAAAATTCAGTGGGGAGATCAAAAAGAACCGTGTCGGGAGTGTACCCTTTTTTGAAGGCGGCGATATAGGCGAATGGCTTGATGGAAGATCCGGGCTGGCGTTCGCCCTGGGTGGCGACGTTAAAATTCCCCTCAAATTGGCAGCTCCCGGGCGTGCAGCCCGCCGGCTCCGGCTTCGCGGAGTAATCTTTTGATCCTACCATGGCGAGCACCTGCCCGGTCTTCGGATCTGCGGCGACCAGGGCGGCATTGCGGCCATTGTAGAGCTCGGTGTTTCTAGCCGCTCCCTCTTTGACGACGCGATCAGCGATCTCCTGAAGTTTTACGTCGAGCGTAGTGACAACTCGGAGTCCGCCGCGAGAGACCAAATCCTCGCCGTACTTTTGCGTGAGATAATCGCGGACAAACATAACAAAGTGCGGCGCCAGGATGGTTCCGGTCCCCGGGGGCGTAAAGGTTAATTTCTCGTCCCGCGCGGTTTGATACTGCTGTTTATCGATAAACCCCAGATCGCGCATCTGTTCTAGAATATAATTTTTACGGTTTAGAAGTTCGGCGGTATGCGTTCCCCACGGAGAATAATACGAGGGGGCTTTAAGCATGGCGGCCAAGAGTGCGGATTCCGCAAGGGATAGATCCGCCCCGGGTTTAGCGAAGTAGGTTCGGCTCGCCGCCTCGATGCCGTAGGCATTTGATCCATACGGAACCTGATTTAGATAAAGATGGAGAATTTCGTCTTTGCTGTACCGCTTTTCGATCCAATACGCCAAAATAAGCTCTTTAATTTTGCGAGAGAGGGTTTTTTCGGGAGTTAGGAAGGCGTTTTTGGCGACTTGTTGAGTGATCGTGGATCCCCCTTGAACAAATCCCCCTTCGAGCAGGTTAACGAGCGCAGCCCGAACGAGCGACGGCCAGCTGATCGCTTGGTGTTCGTAAAAGCGCTGATCCTCGATGGCGAGAGTGGCTTGTTTGGCGTAATCCGGGATTTTATCAAACGGAATAACCGTCCTTTTTTGATCCCCGTGGATCTCAAAGAGAAGGACCTCCCCGGTCCGGTCGAAGATTTTGGTGGATTGGGCAACGGAACGGTTCGAAAAATCAGCCGGATCGGGAAGTTCCCGGGCCATTTGCGCCACCGCGGCGATTCCCCATAGCGTAAGCAAAAAGAGAGCGACCGAGATCGCTCCCAATATTGCCCAGAAGTAACGATGCTTCTTGTTCACGTCTATTCCATTATACCATCTTCATTCTCATCGTCCTTGTCATCGTCATCGGCTTCGTCGTCTTCCAGCTCGTCGCCGTCCGTCTCCTCATCATCGGTCGGCATGGTAAAGCCATCATCGTCGCCGTCGATATCGGAACGATATTCGAGAACATCGGTTAGAATTTCCATTGGGGTAGGTTTATAAGTCTTACATTCGAGCCCGACCTTTAGAAGTAAGAATGGATCGTGGGATGAAAAGCGATTTCGATCCGCCGGCAACGAGCGCGATAGCCAGAGCATCTGCCGCATCGTCGCCGCCGGGAATTTTTTCAATCTGTAAAATTTTTTTCACCGCCCGCTCGACGGCGGATTTTTTTGCCAGGCCGTAGCCAGTCAAACCGCGCTTTACCTCGAGCGGCGTAAATTCGAGTAATGGTATTTTGTGTTTCACTGCTGCAAATGTCAAGAGACCGCGCGCCTCGGCAACCGCCATGCCCGTTTTTTGGTTTTTGACAAAATAAAGTTTTTCGATGCCGATCACATCCGGCCGCTCTTTTTTAATAAGAAGCGAAAGGGCGCGTTCCAATTGGAGGACGCGGGTGGTTTTCTCCTGGCTGCGGATGTCGAGAATGCCGCACGCGCGAAATAAAAAACCATTGGTTTCTTTGCGAATAACGCCGTAGCCGACGCGCACCGTCCCCGGATCGAGGCCTAAGATGGTCATATGTCACAGTGTAAAGATCAAATCGCAAAATGACAACGCAAAATAGAAAGGATCGGGAAAGGATCAAAAATTAATTCTGAGTGTTCGTATAGACGTTTTGTGTGTCGTCGTGATCCACCAGGGCCTCGATTAAAACAGCAAGTTTTTGCTGGGCGGATTCCGAAATCGGCTGAGGAAATTTAGCGGTCCAGCGGTCGTCGGAGTCTGTCCGCGCATTTTTCTCGAAGGCCCACGTCACGCTCCCCGACTCCGCCCATTTGCCGCCGTGATCGCTCAAAATTTTTTTAATTTCGGGAATCGTTCGGTTTTTGCTATCGGTAATGGCCTCGATGAGAATCGCCGACCCTTCCGGCCCGTACGCTTCGCAGAGAATTTCCTCCAGGTCCTTTTCCTCGGAGGCGCGCCGCACTGCACGGTCGATGTTGTCCTGGGGAACTTTGTATTCTTTGGCGCGGTCGATGGCGGAGCGAAGCCGCGGATTAAAGTTCGGATTGGATTCGGTTTTCGCGGCGATGGCGATGGCGTTCACAAGCTTGGAAAACAACTGGCCGCGTTTCTGGTCGACAACCCCCTTTTTGTGCTTGATGCCGGACCAATGAGAATGTCCTGCCATAAAAGTTAATATTACTCAGGATTAGTAAATGGTAATTAGTAATTAAACGGAAAGCAAATATAGAAATGAAGAGGCCTCGCGGATTCGTCGGGAAGACGAATGCGAGGCCTCGGGGCCTGCCCGTGCGGCGGCGCAGCGACGGCAGGCGGGGAAGGTGCGGAGCGCGGCTCTCTCATTGCGAGATCATGATGCGTTGACCGCGCCCTTCGGGATGGACAGTGAACTGAAGTTCCCGTCGCAACCGGAAGACCGGGTGCTGCGGGTGGCTGGTCGGCCGGGTGAGGAGCGCGACGATGCGATGCTCTCCGGGGCCGAAGTGCAGATCGGCTGTCGCCTGATGAGGCAACAGCTCGAAGCTCGGTCGCCCGTCGATCGAGACCGACGCGACGAAGTCCGTCGCGTTCCGGACGACGACAAGCGTCGGGTCCGAGAAGTCCGTTCCCCGCGGATAGACCGTGGGGTACGGCGCTGGGGCGGGCGCTGCGACGATGGGAGCGCCGGGCGCCGGGACGGCCCTCGGTGGCGTGGGCGGCGCGCCGAGTGGCGTGGGCTGGGGCTGCGACGCGTAGGTGTACTGATGAATTTCCACCTGCGGCGTATCGCTGCCGATCCCGATGATCGGCTTGTCGCCGACCTTGAGCGTGCAGCCGGCGAGGAGCGTGACGACGACCAACATCCAGGCCCATAGGCCGCTGCCTAGGAGTGAGCCAAGCATGATGCCGAACCCGTGCGGAGCGCGATGTTCCATGACTACCTCCTTAGGAAGTTGAGAACATCTTCGATGAGCCCCGATCCAGTCACCTGGACGCGGGGAGAGTCGATTGCGCCCGGCTCGCCGTGCGGGATGGTGCCGGTGTAAATGTACAAGCACCAGCCGTAGTGGCGGGCCGTGCGGGGTTCGTAGCACCCCGACGGGTTGGAAGTGACCGTGGCGCCCGTGGTCATCATCGGCAGATCCTTGCGGATCCGGCCGACGATGGTGAGCCGATAGTAGAAGGGCCATACCTCCACGCGATAGTTCCCCGGGGGAAGCGCGTGAAAGTAGAACCGGGTCGGCGTCTGGCCGCCGATGGTAAGGGCGGGGCTTGCGCCACGCTCTCCCCATTTCTCGACCTCCCGGCCCGCCTGATCCTGGAAGACCAGGTTCGCGGCGGGCTCCCCTTGAATGAGGATGATGCCGGCTCTCCCGTCGCGAAGGCGCTCCGGGAAGAGTTCCGCTTTACTTAAGGGCTGCGTGCAGCCCCCCAGCGCCGCGATGAGGAATACCACAAGAGCGACAGCGGTCATGACCCTCTCCTTGCCCAGTGCATGGGCGACTGTGGCGGCGGTAGATCGTTAGTGTCGATCACGAGGAACCAGGGCCCCTCATCGGGAACCGTGAAGAATATCCGCCGAGGGAAAAGTTCACCCCGGAGGAAAACATCGATAGCGTAGGGGCCGGGCGGAAGCCGCGGGAAAGAATCCCGCGGCCGCCACACGGCCGCGTAGCCATCGTCCTTCTTGAGGAAGACGAGACTCATAACAAGGCCCGTCTTCCCCGTGATACCGATCTCCCCCTTGATCCGGCCGTCGAGTCGCAGGGTCGTGCAGCCCGCGAGGGCTGCGGCGGCCACTGCGATCGCGAAGAGGATGCTGCCCCCGGCGAGGATGAGTCGCCGGAGGCGGAGCGTTACGGCGTTCTGTCGTCGGGGCCGGACGAGAGTCCTTTGCCCCAGCGGCCGACGCCCCTTCACGGTTGCTTTCCCTCCTCGATCTTCCGGAGGATCTCTTCGATCTTCCGGATGTCGGCCGCCTTAGGTATCGCGAGTTGGAGCTTGGTGGGGTCGACGCACCAGTTATAGGTGCTGCCGTCCTTCCACAGGCAGCTCGTAGGAATCACGAGCGGCGTCTGTGTCGAAGATGACGGAACCAGTTCCAGGCGGAGCTGGCCGTATTCCCACCGTCGCGGTGTTGGCGCGGCGTTGGCAACTTCAACGAGCATTGTGCCGCGCGGCAGTTCGTGGATGAACACCGAGGAGCCGTCCGCCTCGATCTTGAGGCGAACGGCGCTACTCGGCGACCACGCGCTCACGATCTGTTTCGTCGCCGCATCCCGGAATACGAGTTCCGGAGCGGCGACGCCCTTGGGAACCGTGACGATGCCCGGGATGCCCGGGGTCACGGTCTGCGGAGCCATCGTGGTGCAACCGGCAACGACCGCAGCGAGAACGAGAACGAGAATCTTGATCATGACGATCCTTTTCTTTATCCCCCGAAGGGGATGTCTAGGGTTAAGGGAGAAGTCCACCGAGCGGTCCGAGCAGGGTTTGGGCCATGCCGACGGCCAGAAGGCCGATGGCAGCCATCGTTGCAGCCCAGCGGAATGCCCGTACCAGTTTCTCGCTCCAGCAGAGCCAGAGCAGGAAGAAGATAAGGGGCGGCCCGGCGAGCGCCATAATGGCAATCACAAAAGTCATGAGAATCTCCTGTCCATTCCGAGTTGTCGAAGAGCGCTCATCGCCGGAAAAACCGGCGGAAATGAGTGCTATAATAATACATAAAAATACAAATTTGTCAATATATCTTCCAGGGGAAAGAGAAACCCTCTCTTTACCCATTGTGCTTTAATTTTTTAGCTTTTACACTGAAAATAATGGCTCTAGCTCCGTCGATTAATGATCACTTAAACCGCATGCATCGCGAAGCGGAAGAGCGTGATGCGCGCCGCCGCGCGGATAAGGCTCACCTCCCCTACGCCGACCTTAAAACGACGCCGATTAATATCGAGGCGCTCGCTTTGATTCCCGAAGCGGAGTCGCGCGATGCCCAGGCCGCGACCATCGAACTTAAAGAGAAAACGCGGGAAGTGGTTTTGGTTGTCGTCCGGCCCGACTCGCCGAAGATCGCGGCGATTATCGAAAATCTGGAAACGCAAAACTGGAAGGCGGCGCTCTGCGTCGTTTCCCTGAGCAGCCTGGAGCACGTGTGGAATTTTTATAAATTCGTTCCGGAAAAGGTGGAGAAAATCACGGGAGGTATCGACATCTCGAATGAGAAATTACTAAAACTGCGGGCGCAGATAACGTCGCTCGACGAGATGAAAAAGGCGTTGGGCGAAGTGAATCGAACAGATATTTATACCAGCGAAATTTTGGAAATTCTTTTGGCGGGAGCGTTGGCGCTGCGGGCGTCGGATATTCACCTGGAGGCGAGTGAAAAAAATGTTCGCCTGCGGCTTCGCATCGACGGGTTGCTGCACGATGTTTTTACGGATTTGAAAAAGAAAGTTTATCTTTTTTTACTGTCGCGGATTAAATTGTTATCGGAGTTAAAGCTCAACGTGCACGATGAGCCGCAGGACGGGCGGTTTGCGGTCCATTTGCCGGGAAAAGAAATCGAAATCCGGGTGGCTATCGCGCCGGCTGAATTCGGCGAGGTGGCGGTGATGCGTATTTTAGACCCCGATGCCATTAATATTTCTTTGGCGGAATTGGGGCTCCGCGATGATGACCTGCGCATTATCGAAGAAGAGTTAAAAAAACCGAACGGGATGATTTTAAACACCGGACCCACGGGGTCGGGGAAAACGACGACGCTCTACGCATTCTTGAAGCGAAAAAAGACGCCGGAAATTAAAATCATCACCATTGAGGACCCGATCGAATATCGCATCGAGGGCATTGAGCAAACGCAGGTGGACGAAGAAGGCGGTTATACGTTTGCCTCGGGACTGCGTTCTTTGATGCGGCAGGATCCCGATGTTATCTTGGTGGGAGAAATTCGGGATAAAGAAACCTCGGAAATCGCCATTCAGGCGGCTCTAACAGGGCATCTGGTATTCTCGACGGTGCACGCGAATGAAGCCGCCGGCGCCATCCCCCGTTTGGTGGATTTGGGCGTCCGCCCCGCTTCGATCGGACCGGCGGTCAATTTGATTATCGCCCAGCGATTGGTGCGGCGGTTATGCGAAACGTGCAAAGTGGAGACGCCGACTCCGCAGGAGGTTGAAGAAAAAATAAAAAAGTTGATAACTAGCTTGCCAAGCCGAGTGAATCGCGATAGGCTCCAAGCAAGAAAGGGATATAACGCAAAAGGATGCTCCGTTTGCAACGGCTTGGGCTACAAAGGACGAATCGCTATTTACGAATTGTTATCCATCGAAGCCAAGGCGGAAGAATTAATCCGCAAAGAGGTTGCCGAAGCGGAATTGCAGCGGTTTGCTCGAGAGCAAGGCATGGTGACCATGCAACAAGACGGGATCATTAAAGTGGTAGAAGGAATAACGACGATCGAGGAGGTGGAGTCCGTGACTGGACCGATCGATTGGGGAGCACTTTAAAAAGAAAAATCCCCCGCTGGGAGCAGAGGTACCGCAAGTTGTCTACCTAGTTCTGTGGGCTTTTGAGATCCTTAGCAAGGAAATTTAAGAATTTCTTCGAGGAGAGACCCAGTAATACCAAGTCATCCGACATACTAAAAGAAATTCCCGTAATGCCCACAGGATTAGATAGAAAACCAACAAGGAAATCAATCTAGTCTGGTAAATGGAGTCTAGCATAACGAATTTGATTTGTCAAGACCCTGCCCGGGAAGCCTCATGCGCGTTTTATGATCCATGCCTAATCACGACGACCAACTTATCGATACGCTTTTACGGCCCGTTACCTTTGACGACTACATCGGACAGGAAAAAATAAAGCAAAATTTAGAAATTATTTTGGAAGCGGCGCGGCGTCGCAAAGAAGCCGTCGACCACTTGCTGTTTTACGGCCAAACCGGTCTGGGGAAAACAACGCTCGCGCATTTGGTTGCCCGCGAAATGCAGGGACGCTTTAAAGTAACGTCGGGCACAACACTCGAACGTTCCGGCGATATCGCCGCGGTTCTCTCCGGACTCGAAGAGGGAGATGTTTTATTTGTCGATGAGGCGCACCGCATCAATCGAACTGTGGAAGAATTTTTATATCCGGCTCTCGAATCTCGAAAAATGCATATTACCGTCGGCCGCGGCCTGGGCGGCGAAACCATGACTATGGACCTGCCGCCGTTTACCCTAATCGCGGCCACGACGAGGCCCAATCTTTTGTCGGCTCCCCTGCGCTCGCGTTTTGGGGCGATATTCCATCTCGATTTTTATTCCCTGGAGGATGTCGAGTCCATCGTCCGACGATCCGCGTCTATCCTTAAGGCAAAAATCGAAGAAGGCGCCATTCAGGCGCTCGCCAAGGCATCGCGATTTACGCCGCGAATCGCCAATCGTTTGTTAAAACGCAGCCGGGATGTGGCGGCGGTGAAGAATCGCGAGACGATTGATGAAAAAACAGTAAGAGAAGCTCTGGATCTTTTAGAGGTGGACGATCGGGGGCTGGAAGCGGCCGATCGTCGGTTGCTGACGGTCATTATCGAAAAATTCCGGAACCGGCCCGTAGGAATTCAGGCTTTAGCCGCTGCCTTGGGCGACGATCGCCGGGCTATCGAAGATATGTACGAACCCTATTTATTAAAAATTGGATTTCTGGAGCGCACCGCGCAAGGACGGATCGCCACCGAGGCGGCTATTGAGCATCTCTCAAGGAAAATTTAAACAAGGGTGGGGTGGCGGCGCGGCTGGTAGAGGGCCGCGCCGCCGGAAACCTTATTCCGCCGCATGGGCCGGCAGGAGTGCCGGGTGAAGGGCATGGAAGAGGATCTCGCCGGTCACCGCCACGCTTGGAAGTACGAGCGGATGTCTGGTGAGCTCGAGCTGACTCGCGGCAATGAACATGATCCGGAGGCGCGGGCTTCGGAAGTCCTTGGCCAGCGCGTTGGCCTCCGCGAAGCTTGTTCCATCGCCGAAGATGGCGAGTCCTTGACGATCGAGCCACGCCATCGCCTTCTCCTCCCCCGCTGGTTCGAAGCGGCAGAAGTAGAGATCGCGGTTCAGTTCCTGACTGACGACATCCCGAAGTTGCCGTTCGATTATTGCCGCCTGGCTCGGGCTGGAAGTGACAATTGCCACTTTCGCCATACAACTCACCTCCTTCATCGGACGGATGTGTGGTGCTGGCTAAGTATTTAGCACGCGGAAGCGCGGGAGTCAATTTATTTTTTGCTATTTTCGATATTCTGGTAAAGAATATCTACCATGAGGAAAAAGAATGAAGAATTCCGGTTTTTGTCGGCTAAGCAAATGCAGGAGTTTGCCGCTTCATTGGCGGAAGAAATTAAAAAAAGCGAATCGCTGAAGTTAAAAACGGCGTTGGTTCTCGCCCTCTCGGGAAATTTGGGTTCCGGGAAAACAATTTTTGCGCAGGGATTCCTCCGAGCGCTGGGCGTGCAGGAAAAAATTACAAGCCCGACTTTTATTTTAATGCAACGGTTTCCCCTTTCCGTTGGAGGTCGCCAGTCGGTTGGCGGTTTTACGAATGCCTGGCACATTGATTGCTATCGCGCTGAGAAAAAAGATTTTTTAAAATTGGGGATAAAAAAGATTCTCCGCGATAAAAAAAATATTCTAGTGATCGAATGGGCGGAAAAAATAGCAAAGCTGCTGCCCCCGGATTCTTTTACGCTCCATTTCCGCCACGGGAAAAAATCCAGCGAGCGGTTTGTTCGCATGACGGTTTAACTACAGAAACGCGGCTGTCTAAATATTTTCGTAGTGCTTAATGTCGAAGTCAGACAAGCGCTGCGGATCGGATTTTTTGGTGGTAAGGCAAAGGAGGTCGATTCGCCATCCCCCATCATCGTGGATTAGTTCCGGATGCTCGCCGACATAGAGTTGGGCGGTGCGTTGAAGTTTTTTTAGTTTAGCCGGCGTCAGCTCATCTTCTGCAGAAACACCTTGACTATTTGACGGATTTATTGTCTTAACTTCGACAAAGGCTAGAAGGCCGTTTTTATATTGTGCGACAATGTCAAGTTCTCCCCAGTAGCGGCGAAAGTTCCGTTCGAGAATTCGGAAGCCGTTGTTTCGAAGATATTCACAGGCAATAGATTCACCGAGTGGTCCAAGTCGGGTCATTTTTGAATTATAGATAATGATATGTTTGCCGACAAACATCGAGGGATTGTTTGTTGGTTCAGGACAAAATCATGAGTGTTTGCCGGTAAACATTAGATCCTTGAGTTAAACAATGTTTGCCGATAAACATTGTTTACCAAATGATGAAGTGTTTACCGTGAAACATATCAAACAGTTTACTCCGATGTTTATCGGCAAACATCAGAAAATTAGCCAATATACTTCATTAATATGATTTTATCAGTTTTCTTTATTTCTATTAAATCAAGTTTTATGGGTTAAGGAGAATGTTTGCCGGCAAACAGTGCAACGAACACTCAAAATTTGTTACAAAGTGTTTCACGGTAAACATCAAAAATACGTCATTGAAAAAATAGCAATAAAATCAACATATTTCGAAATCAATTATTTCAGATGTTTGTCACTTTTTTGTCAAATGTTTCACAAGGCAGAAAGGGTTACCAATATTGTGCGACAGGAAAAGAAACAAAAGGAAATAAAAGGTTAATGTTGCCGTCCTCAAAATTAAATCGATCTTATATAAATGTATAAAAAATTTTTATGGAAGTTCGCTTCTATATCTTTTGCGACAGTTTTATTGGTAGGGCAGGTCCCGTTCCCTATAGCTCAGGCCGGGATTAGCGAGTGGCAAAAAGGAGCTTCAATATCGCCTCGATGGAGCGAGGATTTTGCCAGTCAATCCTTTAAGGATTCCGTCGCCAATCTGAAGCGGACGAATGCTAATACGGTGATTCTCATTATCCCGTGGTACCAATCGAATCGTTGGTCGACGGATATTCACAGTGGATGGAACACGCCGACAGATGCTTCGCTTATTTCTGCCATCCAATATATTCACTCGCAGGGTATGCGGGTCATTTTAAAACCGCACCTCGATAGCTACGATGGGGTTTGGCGGGCGAACATCGACCCGGGCGATCGGGAGGGATGGTATCGAAATTATACGGGTCGATTGACGCAGCTCGCGGACATTGCCAAGGCTCATAACGCTTATGGGATGGTGGTGGGGACCGAACTAGTGAGCATGGCTTCTGATCTGGTTCATGGCGATAACGGCGCCCGGTGGCAGGCGATCATCGCCGCCGTGCGGTCGCGATACGGAGGGTTTTTGATCTATAGCGCTAATTGGGGATCCGGTTCTTTTGCCGATGAAAAGAATCACATTACATTTTGGTCGTCGCTCGATGCGGTTGGTATCTCCGCTTATTTTGAATTGCACACCGACGGGTCCGTAAATTCCCTAAAGCAAGCCTGGAGCTCGATTTATCAAAACGATATAAGGCCGCTGCAATCCCGGTGGGGGAAGCCGATTATTTTCACCGAAGTGGGATATAAAAACGTAACCGGCGCTCATACGCAACCCTGGAATCCGTCGTATGGCGGCCCCAATGATCAAATTGAACAAGCAAATGATTATGAGGCGCTCTTTTCTTTCTGGAACGGAATACCGGAATTCATCGGCGTTTATTTGTGGGATTGGTCGAGCGATCCCAATGCCGGAGGAGCGGGGGATACGGGTTACACGCCGCAGCATAAGCAAGCAGAGCAGGTGATGACGCAATGGTTTGGGAGTGTGCCGTCCGGAGGAACGCCGCCCCCGCCGAGTGGAACCCCTTCTTTCTCCGATAGCACAAGCGTTAATCCGAGTAATCCATCGGTAAATCAAGCGACAGGAATTAACGCAGCGGTAAGGAATAGCGGCGAGGCCGCATCGGGCGTTGTTGTCGATATCGAGATTTATGATTCGAGCGGCAGCAAAGTCTTTCAGCGATTTTACGAAAACGAAACCCTGGGGAGCGGTGCCTCGAAAAACTATTCAGCGAGCTTTACGCCTTCGGCGGGTGGCAATTATACGGTGAAAGTCGGCGTCTTCGCGAGTGGTTGGTCCCGGGTTCTTTTTTGGAATGATACCGCGGCAACAATTTCCGTGGGCGGTTCTTCGCCCCCGCCTCTCACGTCGGCGTCCATGATTGATACCTGGTGGCCAACCCAGAACAGCACGATCTCCGGAACACAGCCCTTTAAAGCGATAGCGACGAACGCCGACATCTCGCAGTATCAAATGTTCTGGCAAGTAGACGGCGACGTATTGAATGGAATGTATAACAGCGACGTCGATTACCCCCATAAAGAAGCGATAGTCGATGTTAGCGGATGGAGTTGGAAAGGCGCCGGTCCTTACGCTATTAATTTTGTCGCCAAAAATAATGGCGGAGGGTTGATTGCGGAGCGGGTGATTCAGGTAACGATCGCTCGGTAAAATTGGAAAGACATAAAAATCCCGCCGAATCCCGCCGACGGCGGGATTTTTATGTTAGCGATAGCTCTTGTTCGTCATCGTCTTTCTGTCGGAATCCGTTTTCGATAAGAAGTGTTTTTAGTGATTTGCGAGCTTTGCGGAGGTACGCTTTGACGGTGCGGAGAGGAAGCGCATAGAGTCGGGAGATCTCTTTGGTCGAGAAGCCGTCGTAGTAGAAGAGGATAAGAACCGATTGATAGATGGGCTTGAGGCGGCGAACCGTTCGCATAACCACGGATTCGGTTTCGATTTTTTCCCCCAGCGCGCTTACCGCATCGGCAGAAGGGGGAATAATCCTCGTTTCATCGATGAGCGCGTAATGACGTTCTCCAAAGGAGATCTCTTTGCGTCGATCTTGCCGCTGAAGAAAATCAAAGATGACGTGCGTGGCAATCCGATAGAGCCACCCCTTCGCATTGCTTCCTAAAATCGTATCGCGAGCTTCGTAGGCGCGGAGGAAGACTTCCTGGGCGAGATCCAGGACATCCTCGCGTTCAGTGGCATATCGAGAGATGTAATGCACCAGGGCGTCTTGGTGCTGGGCGAGAAGCTTTTCGAAAGCGGCATCTCGGGTGATAAGTCCAAAGGATGGATTTTTTGCCGTCGAAACACTCACTGCCATAATGGTTTTATGACGGTGAGGTGGGGAAAAGTTACGCGGTCTTTCGGTGCGCGCTCGAGGGATCGAACCCCGGACCTACTCGGTGTAAACGAGTCGCTCTACCACTGAGCTAAGCACGCGATTACGCGAGAAAAGAATACGAGAAAAAAAGCGTTTTTTCAAGACAAAGGAAGCTTGATCTTTCTATTGATCTATGTCATAAACCACTCAGTACGCGTCGGGCGGTGTCCGACGAATTCAGCAAGGAGGTGTTTATGCCCAAGGTCGTGATTGCTGCACCGCCCGCGGGAGTGGGCGATCCGGAGATCGCTCAGAAGCTGGTTGACCTGACCTTTCGAGCGTCTCCGAAAGGCGGCGACGGAAGCTGTTACGTGAGTAGCGACGCCGTCGCCCAGAAAGCGGGGATTCGGGTCGCGGGGCCGACCCTGCAGCTCCGAGTGGGCGAGTGGCACCTGGCCGAGGGGCTGCCGGGGCCGATCATCCGGCGCTAGCGGTATTACAGGTTTTACGGCGGGGCATCCTTCACGGGATGCTCCGCCGAATTTCTTTAAAGGATAAGATTGCCGGAATCGGATTTCTTGCTGAGGCTTGGAATTCCGAACGAGCAATGCGATAATCTCCGGAGTCAAGCTGTTGATTATAAAAAACGACGGCGCGTAGCTCAATGGTAGAGCAGTCGCCTTATACGCGATCGGTTGGGGGTTCGAATCCCTCCGCGCCGACCAAAAACAAAAAACCGCCTGGGGCGGTTTTTTGTTTAAATCGTTACGCTAACCGGCTTGAGCTTAAAGCCTTTAATCAAGGCATCAAACTCTTCCCGTTCGAGAGTCTCTTTTTCAATGAGTTTTTGCGCAATAGCCTTGAGGGTGCTCTTTCGGGTTGTGATGATTTTGCGGGCAAGGAGAATGGCGTAATCGATGAAGCTCCGAACCTCGTCGTCAATCGTCGCCGCGATTTTTTCGGAATAATTTTTCTCCGTCGCTATCTCGCGCCCCAAAAAAACCAGCTCCTCGGTTTTGCCGTACGTAATCGGTCCTAATTTTTCGCTCATCCCGAAACGAGTTACCAGCCGGCGGGCAAGCTCGGAGGCATTCTGAAGATCATTAGAAGCGCCGGTCGAAACATCGCCAAAGGTTGATTGTTCGGAAATGTAACCTCCCAACATCACCGCCAAATCGGCTAAGAATTGCCGTTTGGTCCGGAGATGGCTTTCTTCTTCGGGAAGCTTAAGAGTGTAGCCGCCGGCTCGTCCGCGAGCGACGATCGAAACTTTATGCACCGGATCCGCATCTTTGATGCTCGCGGCAACCAAGGCATGGCCGGCTTCGTGGTAGGCGGTTACTTCTTTCTCTTTGGGTGAGAGAATGCGGCTGCGGCGTTCGGGCCCTAGCATAACTTTTTCAATGGAGTCGAAAATATCCTGTTGGGTAATCTCTCGTTTGTTTTTTCGGGCGGCAAACAGCGCGGCTTCGTTTAAAAGATTGGCCAAATCGGCGCCGGAGAATCCCGGGGTTCGCTCAGCGACGCGTCGAAGATTGACGTCGCCCACCATGTTTTTCCCTCGGGCATGAATCTTTAAGATTTCCTCGCGGTCATTGATATCGGGCATATCAAGAATGATCCGCCGATCAAAGCGGCCGGGCCGCAGCAGAGCGGGATCCAAAATGTCCGGCCGGTTGGTGGCCGCGATGACGATCACTTTTGTATCGCGGTCAAAGCCGTCCATTTCAACCAGGATTTGATTCAGTGTTTGTTCTCGTTCGTCGTGGCCGCCGCCGATTCCCGCGCCGCGTTCGCGGCCGATAGCGTCGATCTCATCGATAAAAACAATGCAGGGAGCGGCTTTCTTGGAGGTCATAAAAAGGTCTCGGACGCGGGCCGAGCCGACGCCCACAAACATTTCGACAAATTCAGATCCGGAAATATGGAAGAATGGAACATTCGATTCGCCGGCTACCGCCCGCGCAATAAGAGTCTTGCCGGTGCCCGGGCTTCCCAAGAGAAGGACGCCGCGGGGAATTCTGGCGCCGATGTCGAGATATTTTTTAGGATTTTTGAGAAAATCGACAACCTCCACTAATTCCTCCTTAGCTTCCCGGAGACCCGCCACGTCTTTGAAAGTGATGCGATCTTTAAATTGGGTGAAGAGCTTAATATTGGCTTTGCCGAAGGTGAAGGCCTGACTCATGCCAGTCCGGGCTTGCCGGAACATCAGCCAGAAAAAGACGCCGATGATAAGCAGCGGGAGAAGCGACGGGATTAAAATTTCCGACCAATATCGCCAGCCGCCCTGGTCTTTGATTTCGATATTTACGGCCTGGAGGGCAATCGGATCAACGCCGTAATTCTTGAGCGTTTCAGTGAGTCCGGCTTCGGCCTCTTTGCGGGACGTGAATTTGCTGCCGTCCCGCAGTTCAATTCCGAGCGTATCATCCGTTACGATTACTTTCCCAACTTGCCCGGCGTTGATTTTTTGGGATAGTTGATCAAGTCCCATAGCCGGGGTTTGCTGCCCCAGGGAAAAGAACATCGAGAAGACTAGTGCCGCGATAATAAGAGTGGTTAGCGCCCAGACAATATTTTTGGAAAGAGATTTCATAGATATTTAAGATTAATAATTAAAAAAGAATAATGCAAAGTCCGCTGACCGCTCCTCGGGTAGGGCTTGTCGCCTTTGTTGTCGAACCGTTATTTTTTGAGCTTGAGAAGGATCCGTTTTTCCTCGGGGCGGACGGCGGCGAGCACAAAATCGTGTTCCTTTTTGGTTTCAAGAGCCGCCCTCATCTCGTCGCTGCCGCCAAATTCTGAGACGTGGACCAACCCCTGAAGGTTATGCGGAAGGTTAATATAGGCGCCGAACGGCGTTATTTTATAGACCGAACCGGTAACCGACTCGCCTTCTTTGAAATTCTCCAAAGCCGAATCCCAGGGATTCTCTTTGAGGGCTTTAAGAGAGAGGTACACTTGGTTGCCTTTGAATTCCACGATTTTCGCCTTGATCATATCGTCGATCTGGACGATTTCTTTAGGATGATCGATGAGCCGGTGGTCGAGTTCCGAAATATGAATCAGCCCTTCGATTGAGGGATTGTCAGCAAAGCGGATAAAGGCGCCAAAATCAGCGACGCCAGAAACAATACCGTCGATCACGTCGCCCACGGCGTATTTATCGAGAAGTTCTTTGACGTTTTCTTCCACCGCCTCCCGCTCCGAGAGGATTAGCTTATTCGTCCGCGGATTAAAGTCGATGATCTTAAGCTTTAATTCCTGGCCGACAAGCTTCTTTAACTCTTCCAAGATTTTGGCTCGATCGGCGCCCACGACGCGGGGGTAATGGCTGGTGGCCAATTGGGAGACCGGCAGGAAGCCTTTGATAGTTTTTATCTCAACGATAAGGCCGCCGCTATTGGCGCCTGAAATGGTGAGGGGAACAATTTCGCCGGATTCTTTAAGCTCCTTAATCTCCTGCCAATTTTTCTGCTTGTGGGCGCCCGAGAGCGACAGCTCAATCATGCCGTCATCATTCTCGACGTCGATCACCTTGGCGGGAATCGCGCTGCCGGGAGCGAGTTCTTTCAGCAAACTGCGGCTTCCCATTAATTCCAATCCATAAACGACGCCGGTGCCGTAGCGCCCCAAATCAAAATAGGCGCATCGTGGCGCGAATTCGATAAGTTTAGCTTCGATAAGATCTCCTTCCTTAAGGAAAGAGATGAGATCCGTCTGCGCTTTGATGATTTGCGCGAGCGGAGAAACAGTTTTTTTAGTGGCAATAGACGCCATAGTCAGGGTTACGAGTTTCTATAATATAGAAGGCCGAAGAGACTGTCAATTGTAACGAGGTAAAGAAACGAGTCTTGCATTATTGACTAGTCAGCGAATTTATGTTTTATATAGAAAACTACGCAGTATAAAAGTCGTAGCGCACTTTGAGGAGGGTGATGAAGTCTTTTAAGCTCGCGACGCCGAATTCGACCACGGTCTACCGGCTTGGCCTCGTCATGTTTTTGCTGGGGCTGGCGGGCACGAGGATTGTCCTCGGGCCACACGGCTTCGAATGGAGGCTGTCCCATCTCGTCGTTACGGGGTTTGCGTTGATTGGATGGGTTCTCGGCATGACTGGACTCATCTATCGGATCTGCAACCTCGCGCGACGGCGCAGTAACTCGAACAGGGAGGGATAACATGGTGACCCTGGCTTTCGCGGTCTCGATCGTTGTGGATCTCGTCGTGATCGGCCTCGTCTCCCGGGTGGATTTGGATCAGGCCCGGCGGTTTGACAAGCCGATCGTGGCCGCCTTCGCCGCCGCAGTCCTGAACGTTTTCACCCCGGTGGTGGTGGAGACTGTGTGGCTGCCGTTTTTCGAAGCGACGGCCATGGGGATGGTCGCCCTGGGAGTGGTTTTGGTCTGCGGTAGAGGCATGGCGATTCGCCGCGGGACATCGGCGCAGAGATAATCGTCCGCGAGAGTCCGGCCCCGCCTGCAACGCTACGCACAGCATTACAGGTAGGCCGGACTCCGCCACAAATTTGACTTTTCAGTAATAAAGCTTTTAAATGAAGCGTGCGCTAAAACATTCAATATTCTAGAAATGCTTACAAAACGGAAAAAGACGACAGTCATCGGCGACCACCAACGGCATAAGACCGACACGGGTTCGGCCGACGTGCAGGTGGCATTGTTGACCAAGCGGATCGCGGAATTGACGGATCACCTCAAAACCCACCGGAAAGATCATCACTCTCGGCGCGGTCTTTTAAAGATGGTAGGAAAGCGCAAGCGCCTCCTCGATTATCTTTCGAAAAAGGATCCCAAGCGACACGCAAGCCTGATAAAAAAGTTAGGGCTTAAGAAGTAATCCCGCTTTCTTCTATAATAATGCAAATGAGTCCTCATATTCCCGCTGCCGCTCGATCGAAATTCCAGCGCGTCGGTATTTTTATCGATATCCAGAATCTATACCATTCGGCGAAGCACCTTTACGGCGGCCGGGTGAATTACCGCGAGCTGATCCGCGAACTTGTCGCCGGCCGGCAATTGATTCGGACGATCGGCTATGTGGTAAAGAGCGATACCGCCATGGGAGAAGCGGCTTTTTTTGAGGCCCTGACTAAGGCGGGCGTGGAACTGCGGATGAAAGATCTCCAGATCTTTCCCGGCGGAATGAAAAAAGCCGACTGGGACGTGGGGATGGCGGTCGACGCCATCCGCATGGCGAGCTTTTTAGACGCCGTTATCTTAGTGACTGGAGACGGCGACTTTGTGCCGCTGGTGGAATATTTGAAATGGGGACTGGGTCGGGTGGTGGAGGTGGCCGCTTTTGGCCGAAGCGCCTCCGGGCGTCTCAAAGAAGCAGCGGAAACGTTTATTAATTTGGAAGAATTTCCGAAAGTAATGATTAAAAGATAAAGCATATGGATTTAAAAAAACAAGAATTTAAAACAACTGTCGGCGGCAAGGAGCTTCGTCTCGAAGTCTCCCGCATCGCCGAACAGGCAACCTCGGCAGTTTTGGGGTCGTTCGGCGACACGTCGGTTTTGGTCACCGTCACCATGGGAAAGGAAGACCGGAACATTGATTACTTCCCTCTCATTATTGATTATGAAGAAAAATTTTATGCCGCGGGAAAAATTATCGGCAGCCGGTTTATCCGGCGCGAAGGGCGGCCCTCGGAGGAAGCGATTCTTTCCGGCCGGCTAATCGATCGAACGCTCCGGCCGCTCTTTAATCATGCTTTGCGCCGCGACGTGCAAATCGTAATTACCGTTCTCTCGTATGACGAGGAAAGCGATCCGGATTTTATCGGACTCCTCTCAGCTTCTGCGGCGCTGGCTATCTCGCCGATTCCCTGGAATGGGCCGGTTGCGGGCGTGAAAGTTGCGCGGCTTAAGGATGGCCGCACCATGATCAATCCCGGATTGAGCGAGCTTAAGGATAATGCTGATATCGTCTTTGAAGGGTTTGTCTCCGGCACGAAGGATAAGATCAATATGATTGAATTAGCCGGCAAGGAAGCGAAAGAAGAGGATGTGCTCGAATCGTTCGAGCGAGCGCAGGCGGAAATCACATCCCTCATCGCCTTTGAAGAAGGAGTGGTGAAGTATATCGGAAAAGAAAAACTCGAGGTGGTTCCCGGCCAAGACGATGAATTTTTGTCGATCAAGCTCAAGGCGAAGGAATTTTTGAAGGGGAAATTGGAAGCCGCCCTTTATGCCGAGAAAATGGAAATGCAGTCTCGGATGGGTAAGCTCAAAGAAGAGCTTCGGGAATATCTGGTTGCCGAAGGGGCTACGCCGGCGCATTTGGCAAAAATAGACCGTGTCATCGATGAAGAAACGGACGTCGTGGTGCATGAAAATATTCTCAAAAATGACAAGCGACCAGACGGCCGGAAGCTCGATGAGGTTCGCGATCTCCATGCGGAAATCAGCCTTTTCCGCCGGCTCCATGGATCCGCTCTCTTTATGCGGGGGAACACGCAGGCGTTGGCGGTAGTAACCCTGGCGCCGCCGGGATCCGAACAGCTTATTGAAACGATGGAGGCTTCCGGCAAGCGGCGGTTTATGCTCCATTATAATTTCCCGCCGTACTCTACCGGTGAAATTGGCCGGTTGGGCGGCCCGGGTCGCCGCGAAGTGGGCCATGGCGCCCTGGCGGAGAAAGCCGTGCGGTGGCTCATTCCCGCGCAGTCAGAATTTCCTTACACAATTCGAATCGTTTCCGAAATCCTGTCATCGAACGGATCGTCGTCGATGGCTACGGTGTGCGCGTCTTCGCTGGCACTGATGGATGCCGGTGTTCCGATTAAAAAGCACGTGGCGGGAATTGCCATGGGACTGATGACCGGCGCCGATGGGAATTATAAAGTGCTCACGGACATCCAAGGACCCGAAGATCATCATGGCGATATGGATTGCAAGGTGGCGGGGACAAAAGACGGCATCGCGGCGATACAAATGGATGTGAAAATCGAAGGCGTTACCTTGGAAATCCTGCGGAGAGTTTTTGAGGATGCGAAAAAAGCCCGGCTCCATATCCTTAACTTCATTGAAGGCGTCATCGCGGAACCACGGAAGGAACTATCGCCCTATGCGCCGATCATCCTTATGACGACGATTCGTCCCGACCAAATCGGTGAAATTATCGGACCGGGAGGAAAGGTGATAAACGGCATTATTGCGGCGACCGGCGTGATAAGCATTGATGTGGAGCAGACGGGGCAGGTGTGCGTTTCTGCGAACGATCCCGAAAAAGCGAAAGCGGCGATTGCCCAGATCGAGGCGATTACGAAAGAATATAAAGTTGGGGAGATTGTGGAAGGCCCGATTATAAAAATTTTGGATTTCGGGGCGATTGTTGACTTGGGCGGCGGCCGCGACGGCATGATCCACGTTTCCGAATTAAAGCAAGGGTTTGTGCAAAAAGTGGAAGATGTCGTTCGCCTGGGTGACCACGTGAGAGCTAAGGTAGTCCGCTCCGAGGACGGACGAATCGGTTTATCTTTGAAAGCTATGCAGAATGGCGGCGGAGAGGCCGAACGGCGACGGGATGAAAAACGCGGACGCCCTGATGATTTGGAGGAATTTGCGAAAAATCTCTAAACAAAAAACCGCCTGCTGGGCGGTTTTTTGTTATTTGAGCAATTTTGTCATTTTTGATTTCAGGCGCGAGGCGGTATTTTTTCTGATGATATTTACTTTGGCTGATTTATCAAGCCGTTTATAAACCTGGGATAGGAATTGCTTGGCTTCTGCCGGATTCGTCGTCGCCAGTTTTTTGAATTTTTTGACGGTATCTTTAAGGTTGATTTTTCGCTCGCTATTTACCGCCCGCCGCCGGGTGCTTTTTCGCAGAGCTCGTTCCGCAGATTTGGTAATAGGCATAATTCTATAAATTTCTAATATCTAATTTCTAAACCAGAGTAAAGGAAACGGTAGGGGTTGTCAATTATATTAAGAATTTCCGCGGCCCCGCAGGATACTCGCCACTGGGCGAATATCTCTGCGGGAGCCGTCGAGCCCAGGCTGCGCGGTGCCCCTGATCAATCGATCATCATGGTTTCGAATTCATCGGGGTGATACAGGCGCTCTCGAATCTCCCTGCATCCCCTAACCTCGCAGTATTGCGTGGCCAGGATGCCCTCAGCCTCAGTCTTGCTCCGAGGAATGGGATTGCTCCATCGGGGGAAGTGAAGGCGAGGCGTGAGATGGATTTTGATCACGAAGGTCAGGACGATGAAGGCAACGACGAGGATCAGTGTGATGGTCATGGCAATCTCCTTGCGCTGTAGCGCTGGGTCGGACGTACGAACAGGAAGGACTGAATAAGTTAATACCACGCAAGATCCTTAACGGTCAATCTTCGGCTTGATACGCGCTATCCGATACGAGATACTGTATTTATGATCGCGTCTCTTTCCGGTCGGCTCATCGCCAAATCCGCCGATCGCGCCATCGTGGATGTAAATGGCATCGGTTTTTTGGTTCTCGTCTCGAAAACAACGGCCGGTCAATTGCCAAAATTAGATGACGAAATCCGGTTTTATGCCATCCCTCATTTAACCCGCGACTCGATTGAGATTTATGGATTTCTGGATGCCAAGGAACGCGATGTGTTCCAGGCTCTTACTTCTGTAAACGGCGTGGGGCCTAAAGCGGCAATAAAAATCTTAGGGGGAGCCACCGTGGCGGAATTAGAAATGGGAATTCGGAGCGGACGGAGCGATATGTTAACGAAGATAAGCGGCGTGGGCGGGAAAAAAGCCGAGCGAATCGTTTTGGAACTTCGCGACTTATGGAAAAAAGAAGAAGCGAAAGAAGCGACCTTGGCGCTCGAGTACCACGACGAGCTCCATGGTATTTTAAGAAAATTAGGGTATAAAGATCAGGATATTCGAGGGGCGTTGCGGGCGCTTCCTCGGGAAGCTGCCAAGCTTGAAGATCAGCTCAAAGCCGCGCTCAAAACCCTTTCCAATCAATAATGTTGTCTTTCATAAAAAAAATGATACCCGGAGCGCTCTACCGTCGCCTTCAGGGACCGTATCACTTTGCGCTCGCGTTTCTAGCGGCGGTTGCCTGCGGATTTCCGTCGAAAAAAATGACGGTGATCGGTGTAACCGGCACTAAAGGGAAAACAACGACGTCCTATTTAATCGAGCAGATTCTTTCCCGGGCGGGATACAAAGCCGGTTTGGCCACAACCGTGAGTTTTAAAATTGCGGGCCGGGAATGGGTGAATGAAACCAAGCAGACGATGCTGGGGCGCTTCGCGTTGCAGCGTTTATTGCGGGAAATGGTCCGGGAAGGCTGCACGCACGCGGTTGTGGAAACCTCGTCTGAGGGCATTCTTCAGCATCGGCAGCGTTTTGTCGATTACGATATGGCGGTATTTACCAACGTAACGCCGGAACATCTGGAACGGCACGGAGGATTCGCGAATTACCGGTCGGCCAAAGTGAAACTCTTTGAGCAAGTGGCCAAGAAAAAGGAAGGGATCGGCGTTTATAATCTTGATGATCAAAATGCGGCGTACTTCCTGGCTCCGCCGGTTAAAAATAAATATGGCTTTGGTGAGCGCGCAGCGGATTCATCCTCTGTCGTCGGTCATCAGTACAAAATTTCTAATATCCAGCTCTCGCCAACGGAAACGAAATTTGAAATGAATGGCGAATGGTTTGAAATGCCGCTGTTGGGTGGTTTTAACGTAATGAATGCCGCTGCGGCGATCACGGCGGGGTTGGCGCTCAAGATTCCGGTGGCGAACATTGCGGATGCGGTGCGGATTGCCAAGCCGCCGCCGGGTCGCTTCGAATTAATCCCCAATAATCGGGCCATCACCATCATTGTGGATTATTCGTATGAAACAGCGAGCTTTGAAAAGGCCTTAGAAGCCACGCGGCTGTTTAAGCCTCAGCGGGTGATTGCGATTATCGGAGGCACCGGCGGCGGGCGGGATAAGTGGCGGCGGCCCATCCTCGGGGAGCTTGCGGATCATTATGCAGATATCGTAATCGTAACGACGGACGATCCTTACGATGAAGATCCTGAGGCGATTATGGATGAAATTTTGGAGGGGGCAAAAAAAACAGGGGCTCGCGTAATGGGTGATAATTTGTTTCGCATCGCCGACCGGCGAGAAGCTATTCGAAAAGCGCTGGCGCTGGCGAAGGCGGGCGACGCCATTCTCATATCCGGCATGGGCGCGGAGCGATCGATCACGATTAACGGGAAAGAGGTGCCGTGGAATGATCGGCAGGCCGTGGAAGAGGAGCTGGGAAAATCGGATTTGGTTGTAAGCTAATTCGCAGTCAATTGTTGAGCCGTTTGGAAATTAAAATGGTATAATGCTCCTCGATGAAATTAACATTCTACGGCGCCACGGAGCAGGTAACCGGATCTAATTTTCTTTTAGAATCGGGATCGGCCAAGATCTTAATAGACTGCGGTTTGCATCAGGGATCGCGATACGCGGAAGACGGAAATTTCAAACCGTTTCCCTACGACCCCAAGGAAATTGAGGCGGTTTTTGTGACGCATTCTCACATTGACCACATCGGGCGGATACCGCAGCTGTATCGGCAGGGATTCCGGGGATCGATTTATTCGACGGCTCCCACCAAGGACTTTGCGGAGCAGCTTCTGCTCGACTCCGAGCATATTCTGAATAAAGAGGCGGCAGACCGGAATGAGCCGCCGCTTTATACGATTGATGACGTTAATAATGTTTTGGGATTATGGCATAAGCGAAAATATCACGAACCGGTAACCCACGGCCCTTTTGAGGCGGAGTTCTACGACGCCGGCCACATCTTGGGATCAAGCTTTGTGGTGATCACCGAAGGCGGCAAGCGGACGGTTTTCTCCGGGGATATCGGCAACTTGAAAACGCCGATTGTGAAAGATACCGAAACGATAACCGGGGTCGATTATGCGCTCGTTGAATCCACCTATGGAGGACGGATTCACGAAGATCTTTTGTCGCGCCGTGATCAATTGGAAGACGCCATCGAGGATGCGGTTCGATCGGGCGGCGTGCTGCTGATTCCCGCTTTTGCGATGGAGCGGACGCAGGATTTGTTATTCGAGTTGAATCAATTAGCGGAGGAAGGCCGCATTCCTCGCTTGCCGATTTATATCGATAGCCCCTTGGCGATCAAGCTAACAGCGGTCTATAAAAAATATTCTGCGGACCCGCATTACGTGGATGAAGAGGCTTTAGCGCATTTGCGGAATGGCGACGCCATTTTCGATTTCCCTGGCCTCCATTTTTCTTTAACCACCGAGCAATCAAAGGCAATTAATGAGGTTGCGCCGCCCAAGGTAATTATTGCAGGATCCGGCATGTCGAATGGCGGTCGCATCTTGCACCACGAGCGGCGGCATTTATCCGATCCCAATAGCACTATTCTTTTTATCGGGTACCAGGCGGCGGGAACGCTGGGGCGGAGAATTTTAGAAGGGGAACGGCGCGTGACAGTATTGGGGGAGGAGGTGGAAGTTCGGTGCCGTAAGCGGGCAATCAGCGGGTATTCGGCGCACGCCGACCAGGAAAAACTGCTGGCCTGGATTGCGCCGATGCGGCAATCTTTAAAGAAAATCTTTTTGATCCACGGAGAAGTCGATCAGGGCGAACAGTTGGCGGTAAAAATCCGGGACGAATTGGCGGTTAAGGCGCATATTCCGAAATACGGGGAATCTGTGATATTATAAATCCAAATGACGGATCAAGCGTTGAGTTATAAAATTTGCGTTTCGGGAGCCGCCGAAACTGGACTGTGCGGACCCAATGCTTTTGATACGGCAGTCGAGGTGGGGCGGGAGATTGTTCGCCAAAAAGCTATTTTAATCGACGGAGCGACGACAGGATTTCCGTTTTGGGCAGCCAAGGGCGCCAAAGAGATGGGCGGCGTTGTGGTGGGGGTCTCCCCGGCTACGACCGAGGCGGAGCATGTGAAGGTTTATGGTTTGCCGGTGGAATTTCACGACTTGATTCTCTATACGGGAGCGGGATATTCCGGTCGCAATCTGCTTCTCACACGGCTCACGGACGCAGTGATCGTCGGATGCGGCCGCATTGGGACGGTCAATGAATTTACGATTGCGTTCGAAGACCGAAAGCCGATTGGCATTCTTAAGGGCAGCTGGGAAACGGATGAGCTTTTGAAAATGATTATCGAAAAATCCCATCGCGCGGAAGAGATGCAGGGCAAAATTTTCTACTCGGATGATCCCAAGGAACTGGTTCAGAAATTAATCGCCTGCATTGCTCACGAGCGCAAACTAAATTACGCGGATTATCTGCGGGAGCCGATTGAGGCATAACAAGTATGAAAAAAGCAAAAACAAAAAAGAAGGTTATAGCTAAAAAGAAGGCAAGCGCGCCCAAGCTCCAGCCGGTGAAAAAGGAAAAGCCGATCGGCGAAGTGACGCATTTCTACGGTCATATTAGCGTTGCCGTTATTAAGTGGAAAAAGCCGATTAAAATCGGCGTTAAGATTCGTTTTGGCGGAGCGACAACGGATTTCTCTCAGGATTTGAAGTCCATGCAATATGATCACAAGGATATAAAATCCGCAAAGAAAGGACAGGCAGTGGGAGTGAAGACGAGAGAAAAAGTTCGGGCGGGAGATAGCGTTTACAGCGTCTAGTCTGTGTATAGGAATCTATTGCTTCCGGCCGGTTTTCTTGCGTCTACCATTGTGGGGGCGGGGATGTTTGCCTTGCCCTACGTTACGGCCGCCGCCGGGCTAGCGGTGGGCGTGGGGTATCTCATTCTTTTTTCCGTCGTCTCGGCATTGATGCACTTACTCTATGCAGACGTGATTGTTCGGACGCCCGAGAATCACCGGTTCGTCGGCTATGCGGAATTGTATCTCGGAAAAATCGGCAAAGGGATAGCGGTCGTGGCGACCATCGTGGGCATTCTGTTTTCGCTCATGATCTATCTGGTGTTGGCCTCGAGTTTTTTGAAGGTTTTTATCTCCGGGCCGGACCTTATGCTTGCCCTGGGATTTTGGCTCCTGGCTTCCATTCCGATATTTTTTAATATTAACCGCCTCGTTGCATCGGAGAATATCATAATGGCGGGAATGATAGGGATCATTCTTTTAATTTTTTTCTACGGTGCTCCTGGCGTATCTCGGGTTGTAATGTCGCCGCTCGCGAATCCTTCTTTGATTTTTCTTCCGTACGGTGCCATTCTTTTTTCTCTGGCGGGGCGGACTGCGGTGCCGGCGCTTCTGGGCTATTTTCGAAACAATGGTAAGCCAGTGAAGGCCGCCAAAGCGGCCATAATCTTGGGGAGTATGGTGCCGGCTGCTCTCTATCTTCTTTTTATTCTGAGCATCTTGGCAATCTCCCCCTCGGTTTCTGAGGATTCCATAACCGGAGTTCGGGAGGCGTTGCCCTCCTGGGTGGTCTCGCTCCTTACTGTTTTGGGACTCATCGCGATTTGGAGCACTTATATCGTTATCGGACGGGACGTAAAGAAAAGCCTCTTTTACGATTTTAAATTCCCCGATTTTTTTGCGGGCGCCGCCGTAGTCGCTGTTCCCCTGGGACTCTATCTTCTGGGACTCCGAGAATTGGTGCCGCTCATTAGCGTGGCGGGCGGCGTCTTTATCGGTCTTGAAGGAATTTTCGTTCTTCTTATGTGGCGCCAGGCTTCACAAGTACCGGCATCCGCCCCTCTCATCTCTCGCTTTCCAGCGGCCGTCCTCTATATCTTACTGCTTGTTTTCGGGCTCGGTATCGTGTATGAAATAGGGAAGTTGGTGGGTTAGCTCTCGTCGTTCAATGGATAGGATATCTCCCTCCGAAGGAGGTGATGCTGGTTCGATTCCAGCCGAGAGCACTAAGATCAATTTTTCGGTTTTGGCCGATCCGGTTCAACCGTGCGAAAAGTAGAAGAGGACTAATTTCTACTGGCTTGCTGAGTATGCTCGATCAGGATAAGGTTTTTAATCAGAGAGTTTATGAATGAGTTTATATTTTTCGCGAAACCTTGGTGGGTGAATCTTTTCATATTTATTCCTTTTGTCGCGTATTATTTATGGCGAAAGGAAGGCCCCGTAATCTCGAAGTGGACGCTGGCTATCGCTGGTTTGTTCGGAATCGCCTTTGGATTCGTTGAAGCATCGGTCGTGGTTTATCTCCGCGCTGCGGTAGGGCTTCTTCCTGGATATGACGGAACGCTTGCCGATGTTGCTCGGCTTTCTGCCGATAGTTACCAACAGGCTCAAATTTTGAGCGAATTGCCCAAGAGTTTGTGGACGGTAGAACTTTTCAGGGAGGCAGCTACCATGATCATGCTGCTTAGCATCGCTCTTGTCGCCGCCAAATCTTTGCGGGAACGTTGGGCAATATTTCTTTGGGTCTTCGCTACCTGGGATATCTTCTATTACGTTGGCTTATGGGCAACGATTCGCTGGCCCTCGTCACCATTGACTCCCGATGTCCTTTTTTTAATCCCCGTCCCCTGGTTTTCTCAGGTGTGGTTCCCTCTGCTTGTCAGCATACTCACTATGGTTGCTGTTGTTTTTACGAGGAACATTATTAAAAATTCTTCTCAACCCGAATTCTGAAGCGGATAAAAAAACCGAGAATGCGGTTCCGTATAAAAAACAGCCCCGATCTAATCGGGGCTGTTTGCCGGGTGAAGTGGAACCCGTTTTTGCATACCGCGATTTAGTATATCATTATGGAAATTCCCAAGCTGTGGATAATTTATGCAAGCCATTATTTTAGCCGCCGGAGAAGGGATTCGCCTTAGCTCGCACGAGGAGGTCCCTAAAGCTCTCCTTAAAGTCGGCAAACAAACGATTCTCGAGCATACGCTGGCTCAACTGCCGCCGGCGATCCGCGAGGTTATTATTGTGGTTGGCCATTTGAAAAACAGCATCAAAAAACAAATCGGGTTAAATGTGGCAGGCCGGTCGATTCGGTACGTGGAACAAGCGGAACAGCTGGGAACCGGCCACGCCCTTTTTACGGTTAAAGATTTCCTGAGCGATAAAAAATTTTTGGTTTTAATGGGTGACAATTTGTATCTCCGCCGCGACATGGAAAATTGCTTGCGGCATGATTTGTGCTTATTGGCGCAGCGGATGGAATCTCCTGAGCGGTTCGGCATTTTGAAAATCGAAGACGGGATGTTGGAGGATATTATTGAAAGTCCCAAAATCCCTGCGGGAACGCTCATCAACTGCGGACTATATGTCCTTGATAAAAGAATTTTTAACTATCCGTTGGCGCGCATCGGCGAGCAGGAATTCGGGCTGCCGCAGACGATCGTCCGCATGGCCCGGGAGCATCCCGTGGTTATCGAAAAAGCGAACTTCTGGATTTCTATCAACAGTATTCAGGATTTGAAGCAGGCGGACAAATATTTAAAGCAGATTTATTTATAGGAAAAGAGAATGGCCCGGGGCAGCGAGAGGCGCTGCGCCGGGCCAGGTGGTAGGCGGAGGGTATCAGGCAGCGTGATCGGTTCTCCGGTTACAAATGACTCGCCGAAGTGATCGGAGAAACCGATCAATATCCTGGGGCGTTAAAGCACCCATGTTCGCTACCTGGAAGAAAGACGACGCAAGCTCTCCCTTGCCTGCGTAGACGATATGCCGGCTTTCCTCCTTGAGACCGGCGAGGAGTTCCGGACCCGTGAGGCCGCCAGGGAGCGAGGCGGTCGTGAGGAATGGCGCGGTATGCTCCTCAGGGAGAAGCAGCGCAAGGCCGAGTTGTCGCAGGCCTTGCCGGAGGCGCTTCGCCAGCGCGGTGAAGCGTTCGAAGCGTCCCTCGACCGTCTCAGCGAGCAGTTCATCAAGCGCCGCATCGAGAGAGGAAAGTTCTGCTGGCGTGTTCGGGGTCTGGCAGTTCTTGGCGAACCGGAAATGGCTGGCGAGGTTCAGATAGGTTGATCCCGCATCTTCCTCGCGCAGTTCTTCGAGCACGGGCCGTTTGCCACAGATAAGCGACCGGCCTGGGTACGAACCGATTGCTTTATTGGCAGAAGCGGTCATGAGCGTTACGCCAGATTCTTCGATACGGAAGGGGACTGCCCCGATGGCCGAGATGCCGTCGACGTAAACGTGCATGCCGCGGTCCTGCGCCAGGCGTGCGAGAGGCAGGACGGGATTCAACATGCCCGTCGACGTTTCATGCCAAACGAACGCGAGGGCGTCGAACTGCCCCAGCGCCAGCTCTCGTTCTACGACGCGAAGGTCGATAGGTTCTCCCCAGGGGAAGGGAAGAAAAGCCCCCTCGAGATCGATATCGGCGGCCATATGCCGAAGTCGCTCGCCAAACTCGCCGTTTGAAACGACAAGCAGGCGAAGGGAGGGCCCGATTCTGCGCCGCGCCGTGCGGAGCATGGTTTCGTTGGCCGCCGTCCCCGATCCTGTGATCACGACAGCGGCGTAGTACGACGTCTCGACGCCGAACACGCGTAGGATTTTATCCTGCACCCTGAGAAACAAGGCGCGGAAATCCTCCGTGCGGTGTCCGACCAAGGGTCGAGCGGCGGCATCGCGGACCGCTAGTGATATTTGCGATTGGCCGGGTGACAAATGAATATCCGGTTCCGACCAGCCCCGGAATGCTCCGCGGATCGAGTCACGCACCGAAAGTTCTACTTGCGAGCGAAGATCCATCCTTTGCATTACTTTCCTGCCTTTGTTGCCCTGGTTAGAGTTCGAAGCTCGATCGTTGTTGATCTATTTGTAGAGCAAGGCAGATCCACCGTTCGCTTTGCTCGTTGTTAACGTTCGTTCAGAGTTTCTGTATTTTGATATTACCGTGACTCATGAAAAGGTCAATCATGAGCCCCAGTTTTTGAAGAGATAAGGAGGGGGAGAAAGTTTTTTTGGCCCCGCCTTAAATGGAGTCCTTTGGGGGCTAATGATCTCTCGGCGGCCTTGATAGACATTATAAAGCCTAAGCAGTATAATGTCGTAAGGGTAGAAACATGGCTAAGATTAGAATCCGTAAAAATTCGCCAACCTTCAAGCTGCTTAAATATCTCGCGCTGGGGTCCGGCGTCGTTTTAATTAGCCTCGTCGCGCCGCAAAGCGGAGCCCGCCTCATCCAGGAGGTGCTAAAGAGTTATATATATAAGAAAAGATTCGAGCGAGCGCGATTAAGGCGCGATTTAAAAAGAATGCAGCGGCAAGGACTGGTTGTCTTTCAAGAGAAAGAGGGCGAGAACGTCGAGGTTCGGTTGGGACGAGTGGGGCGAAATCGAGCGGTGGAATTTAAACTAGATGAAATAAGGTTAGAAAAGCCTTTGGTGTGGGATGAAAAATGGCGATTAGTCATGTTCGATATCCCGAATACTAAGAAATTAGCCCGGGATGCGCTAAGAAAAAGGCTAAGGGATTGGGAGATGTATCCCTTGCAAAAGAGTGTCTTCATCACGCCGTATCCTTGCGAAAAAGAGATTGATTTAATCGGGTCGATTTTTGAAGTGCGGAGTCATATTGTAGCATTAACCCTTCCTCGCTTTCGAGGCGATGCTGTGATCCAAAATTTTTTCGGTCTCTAGAGCAGTCCTAGATCTTTTTTAGTAGGTGACAGAGATTAAAAACCAAAGTCGACATTATAAAGCCTAGGCGGTATAATGTCGACTAAAGGAACGAAAGCTTTCGATGAGTACTAAGGGGAAGAGGGCGTCTAAGGGCTGTGGATAAGTTGGCAATTGACGAGAGTTAAGTTCGGGATTGTAATGTCAATAATTACTCCTTAGCCAATTTCCCGACAGAATATGGCCGATAACGATTTGGGGAACGCATCAGGGCGAAATTATCGAAAATTCCTTCTTGGTTTTTTCGGAATACTCATTGGGGTATTTATTATTTATGTGGTTGGCTTCTGGCTGGTGCAGTGGTACTCACTTTGGCAAGGGCAACGGCGCGTGAATGAGCTTGCTCAACAAATGGAGCGATCCGCAAGGGAGTCACATGAGCGGGCGATGCAAGATGCTTACGGTGGTAAGACCCCGCAAGAGACTCTGCAGATGTATATCGATGCCGTTGAGAGGGGAGATTATGAATTGGCGAGTAAGTATTTTATCGAGGAGGAGAGAGAAGGGGAGATTAATAAGTTTAAGAAATCTACCCAGGAACAAATTAAAAGATATATTTTCTCACTGAAAACGGCTCAAAGTTCAGAGGGGAGTTTCTCAGAGGATAAATCCGGTTATGCGATAACCAGGCCGATTCTGATTGATTTTAAGAAATATCCGAACGGGATTTGGAAAATCGTAGAAATTTAAGATGAGAAGAGCAGGCTCCACAATTCTATTTCCTGTGGCGGCAGCACTGCTTCTTAGTAATACGGTTTTAGCATATGACGATAAGACAACTCACCCTGCTTTAACTCAGGAAATCGTTGATTTTTATAATCAATCAGCAACGACAAAAATAGCATCAATAGAAAAAGAATGGATAATCCAAGGTTCTATTTTAGAGGATGAACCTCCTCGCTGGATTAATCATTTTTATGATCCAGTCCATGACGTAGGTTGGACCGGAGAAAAAGCCGGCGAGTTATATTCCTCAGTGGTAAAAACATTTTCTTTTTTGGCCTTCTCGCAAGAAGAACCGCTGCCCGTGACTCAATGGGTTAAAAGCTCCTTAATCCAATCCACTTATCGTTTTTATGGTGGGGATCGAACTTGGCAAAAAGCCATGGAATATTATGCCGATGGCAATAAAGAAGAAGCCTATAAGACGCTTGGATACGTCTTGCATCTCTTAGAAGACATGGGGGTTCCCGATCATACCCGAAACGATACGCATGCGCCTATATCCAGCATAGACATAGGATCTCCTTATGAGGACTATGCCAGAAAATATACTAGAGAAACGATAAAGGATTTAAAAATTTTAGATTTATCGAAATCCTCAGCCATTAGTAAAGATTCAGTCGAAGATTATTTAAAATCCCTAGCTCAGTACTCAAATAAATATTTTTTCTCGAAAGACACGATAAATGATGCAAAATATTTAGAGCCGAAGATTCTAAAAGAAGATTACCGGTTTATCTACGGGGAAGATGAGAATAAGGAAATTTTCCCCTTAGCTTTAGTTACTTTTAGAACTGGAGATTCTGTCGATATAAGTAAGAGCTTCTCTTTTGCTAATAAGGAAGAATACTATCCCATTCTCGACGCCTATTTCTCTCGTCTTTCGCACCAAGTCGTTTTGCATGGAGCTGGCGTCATCGATCTTTTCGAGAAAAAAGGAAAGGAGGCCGTTATCAATAAAGAATATCCCCAACACTTGGTTAAACTCGATCTCCCTTTATTTACGCTGCCCGTGGTTTCGTTTTATTCCCTGTTCGATAAAGCAATGGCGGCAACTCAGGGATTTTTTGCGAATATTGGAGAGGGACTGCGAGACAGCATGTCGGCCGTCACCAATCTTTTTGTCGGCGAGGATGAGTTCGAGAAAGTCGGAGAGATTGTTTTAAACTCAAGCTCTGACAATGCAGAAAGTGAGGGATTATATCAACCCGAGACTTTATTGGTTAGCGCCCCCAAAAGCAGGGTTGAGAAGAAGGAAGAAGAAAAAACCGTCGCGAAAAAATCAAAAATAGAAAAAAGCGAGGCGAAGATCAAAGAGGCTCCCAAGAAGCAGAAGAAAGATGTATCTCCAGACGAAGAAAGCACGCCTAGGGAAGCGTTGATTAAGAAAGAAAAAGAAATTGAACGGTTCGAGCCAGAACAAAAGTTGGGCGGAGGTATAATCCCCGTATCGTGTGATTTCGAAACTAACCAATTGCCGCGGCACAGCCCGGTTCTTCTGAACGAAATCGCGTGGATGGGAACCGTAGAAAATGCCGCCAATGAGTGGATGGAATTGAAAAATATATCGAACCAGGCGGTGAATCTTTCGCAGTGGCGTTTATATAATAAGAAAAAAACCATCGAGATTGATTTTCCGGAAATGCAAATGACCGCCAGCAGCTTTGCCCTCCTCGAGCGGAGTGATGACGATTCTGCTCCCGGCGTGCCCGCCGATCTCATCTACGTGGGTGGCATCGGTAATGGTGATGATGGCTTGCGCCTCTTTGATGAGAACTGCAATCTAATCGATGAGGTTCTGACGAGTTCTCCTTGGCCGGCGGGCGACAACGGTTTAAAGAAAACGATGGAGAGGGACCGGAGCGGTTTTGGTTGGCATACCTCTGCGGACGTCGGCGGGACGCCAAGAAAGGAAAACTCGCTTGTGAGCATTGAGCAAAATAATGCGCCTATCGGCGGCGGAGGGTCTGTGGCGAGTTCCATCGTTCCGGTAAGCAATGCGACAAAATTATTGATTACCGAGTTCCAGATTACTGGTGGTTCCGGGCAGACGGGTGACGATTTTATCGAAATTTATAATCCCAACGAGGCGGCAATTAATCTGAACGGATATCGATTAGTAAAGCGAACAAAAACAGGGACCTCCGATACCAGTATCAAATCATGGACAAGCGATATAGTAATCTCGCCGCGTGGATATTATCTTTGGGCTAATAGCGATTATGTCGATATTCCAGCAACCCCTGATGGCACCACGTCAGCGAGCATAGCGAATGATAACGGTATCGCTATACGACTGGGGGCGGCGGACACGGGGACGATTATTGATAGCGTGGGATGGGGCAATGCAGAAAATATTTTCTTTGAGGGTAGTCGATTGTCTAATCCCGGAGCTAATCAGAGCTGGAGTCGGAAGCAAAATAATGGATCATTTATGGATACGGATAATAATGAATACGACTTTGAACTAAAAACGTGTCCTGATCCTAAGGGGCAGATAGGGTCCTGTGAAGAGGCGTCAAGCGCCTCTTTTTATTCCTCGTCGACAGCCGCTCATGTGGTCATTAGCGAGGTTTACCCAGATCAGACGGGGGCTAATGCAGATTTTATTGAGTTGTATAATCCGTTGTCGACCGCTATTAATTTAGGAACTTATTCGATCGTTGAGAGGAAATTGAGCGAAACAACGGAAATATCGCTTATCTCTTTTCCGAGCAGCGAGGTGATAGAAGGGCGAAGTTTCTTTTTGATCGGGTTTGATGAGTATGGAAATGTCTCGAGTTCAGCGGCAGATGCTAACCGGTCCTCGAAGTCGCTTTTTACGACGACCTCAACCAAGATTACTCTTCTGGACGGGGAATCTACTGTCGATGAAATGTCTTATGACCCCGCAGCTCTTGATGACGGCCAATCCTACGAGCGAAAAGCAGTTTTGGACGGTATCTGCGTGGCCGCTGATGGCGAAAATGAATTTGGGGGAAATGGATGCGATGTCGAAGAGTTCACAGCGCGCGCGGCAGCCAGACCTCAAAATAAAGATAATTTGCCGGAGCCTCGAACACTTGCGGCTCCCGACGCGAATGTTTCTCATAGTACCTCGACAATGGACGTTCTCTTACGGTGGGAGGCGGTGGCCGATGAATCCGGGGCAACGTCGTCGGTGTCTTATAAGGTTTGGGAGGAAAACAATACGACGTCGAGTCTAACCACCGCAACGGAATGGACGAAGTCTGTTGTCGAAGTCAATCGAACCTATCATTTTATATTGCAAGCGGTTGATCGGGATGGTTTTGAATCAGCGACGTCCAGCATTGCTTATCAGTTTCCGGGTCTTTTTAGCAGCTTCTTTTGGCACCAGGACCCGGAGCAAGTTGGGCAGTATATTATCGAAGGGAATTATAATGAATATCCTTTTATCCCCAATGTGGGAGAAGACAGAGCCTGGCGAGCGGTCGTTTTCTATCGAAATAATGATCCCGTCGGCGAGGAATATCTGGATGATGCGTCATGGGAACCAACTGATAGCGCAAATACCGTGGCGGTTCCCTATGAGAATTGTGCTGGTGGGCGTACGGCGCGAGTCTCGCTCATGCTTCCTGATACTGTTGATCGGTGCGGAACGCCCGGCGGCGCCTATAATGTTTCTTTAAAGTGGGATGAGTTAGAAGATAGACATTTTCTTGTTCGGTCATCGGATTTGGGAAGCGCTGATTATCTGACTATGGCTTTCTACTCCACCTTTAGCATCCGACCATCCGATGGCCGTGTTCCCCATCTTAAGCTGGCGGCTATCGATAAGACAAAGCATTCTTTAACGATTTCCCCAGTGCATCAGGCGCCCGTATTAACGGGTAGCGTCTCGTCGACGTTTGACGAGTCTAATTCTGAAGTCACTTTTTCTTGGCCAGCCGCCACGGATCCCGACACAATTGATTCGCGGCTCGCTTACGAATATCAGACGACCTCTTCGGCGTCATGGATCGCGGTAGGGAATGCTCAAGTTACCGAGCCGGTTTCTTTCGGCGATTCACTCTCCTTTGCTGTTCGGGCCGTAGATGAGTTCGGCGTAACATCAACGCCTCTTACCACGGCGTGGGAATATCCCGACGCGGATGTTTTTTGGGAACAGGTTGCCGATACGGAAAGCAGTGATGTTTTCGGGAAAAAAGACGGAACTGGAACTGCCTATTCGATTGCTCAGAGCATGGTCTCCACCGAGAATAGGAATTTACATAAAGTAGCGGTTCGCGTGAGTCAGCCGGTGGCTGGAGACGCGGGAAATTTAAGGATGCGTCTTGTCCCCGATGACGGCGGCCTTCCGGATCTGGAAAATGAACTCGGATCGTCGACGATCGACGAGGTTTATCGGCCGGATTCAAGCCGGGAGAGAGTTTTCACGTTTTCGCCGGCGGTCTCGGTAACGGCGAGCACTACCTATTGGTTGGTCATGGATGTTTCTAGCTATGTGACGGGCAATGGATACGAGGCGTGGTTTAGAAACCAATGGAGGGTAATTACCGGAGGAGGAGATCCCTATCCCGAGGGAAAGACCGGTCAGCTAGAAGGAGTCCGGTTCCGTGAGCGAACCGGTGACTGGTATATGAAATTAGCGGAATAGGAAAATAGAGAAAAGTGGAATTATCTTAGTCGACATTATACCGCCTAGGCTTTATAATGTCGACTAAAATTCGGCCGATACCTTCGCTACATCTTCTCCGGGGCGGCAATGCCCAAAAGATAAAGTCCTTGTTTTAAGACGGTAGCCGCAAGCTGCGTAAGCGCTAAGCGGGTTTGCCGCAAGTCGCCCTCAGCTTTGAGGATCGGCGCATGCTCGTAAAAGGAGTTGGCGGCATTGGCCAACTTATAAAGATAGTCGGCGACAATATTAGGCTCGAGGCGGTCGGCGGCACGGGCTACCTCTTCGGGGAAATAGAGCAGTTGCCGGGCCAGGTTTTTTTCTTCGTCTTTTTCGAGCAGGGATAAATCGATGACGGAAGCCTCCGCCCCCGCTTTTTCTAAAACGCTTCGCAGGCGGGTGTAGGTGTATTGCAGGTAAGGGCCGCTGTCTCCGGTAAGGCTCAAAGATTTTTCGTAATCGAAGATAATGTCTTGTCCGAGATGGGATTTGAGAAGGGCGTATTTCACGGCGGCGAGCGTCACCGTTTCGGAAATATTTTCTTTTTCTTCGGTAGTGAACTCGTTGCGAAGCGACGCCATCAATTCCTGGGCGCGATTTTTTATATCGTCGAGCAATCCTTCGGCGGTTACCACGTTGCCGGTGCGAGACGACATTTTGCCGGAGGCGAAGCGAACGACGCCGTGGCCCAGGTGTTTGATTTTGGAAGCCAAATCCGTCCGGATTTGGTTTAAGGCTGCCAGGATGACCTTAAAATATTCGTTGATTTCATTGGCGGTTACCACAATCGACAGGTCATAGGGAAAATCTTGGGCTTTGAGCGCTGCTAGCCCCAAATCTTTTGCCTCATAAGTGGGGAGACCTCTACTATTTATAAAGACCCGTCGGTGGAGGCCGTAGCGCTCTCCGGGGAAAATCACAGCCCCGTCGCTTTCTTCAAAAATCCCTTTAGCGAGGTTTTCTTTAACGAGATCCCAGCCGACTTTTCCTACCTCGCGCTCAAAATAATAGAAGTCGAATTGAGTTCCCAGACGCTTGTAAATTTCTTCGAACTTATCGAGGCTCCATTGCCGTCCTTGCTCGTATAGGTTTCGTATATCGGGATCGAGGTCGTAGATCTTTTTATTAAGATTTGTAATATCTTCTTTGGCCGCTGCATCATCGTCAAACGCGGCCGCGCCCAGGGCATAGGCTTGCCCCATAAAGCGGATTCTTTCTTCGAGAGGTTTTTGCCCCAGGCTGTCGACGGTTTCATTCTCCTCTCGCATCTTTTTCGCGAGCCCCCACATTGCTTTGGCAACATGAATTCCCACGTCGCCTTGGTAATTAGCGCGCCTTACGACGGCGCCCTGGGCTTCTAAAAGACGGGCGAGCGTTTCGCCGATGATGTTGGTATAGAGATGGCCGATATGGAATTCTTTAAACGGATTGGGGTCGGTGTACTCGACCATTATTTTTTTGCCGTCGAGATTCGGATTTTTTACGCGCTCATCGTTTCTAATCCGGCGGAGCTCTTCTTCCAGGGTCTGCGGGGCGAGCCAGAAATTAATAAAGCCGGGGGAGGCGACCTCGATTTTTTCGAAAAGTTGTTGGTTGCCGGTCAGCTGTTGGTTGAGCGCTTGGGCTACTTCCAAAGGATTCTTCTTTTGCGTCTTTGCCAGCTTCATGGCGACATTGGTCGAATAATGCCCGTGCGCGGGGTTTTCGGGCGCAAAAAGCTCGACGTCGGCAGAGCCCGTCGCTTCTTTTAAGGCGGCAATAATCTGGTTTCGGAGCATAATCCTAGTTTATATTAGCCGTCGTATTTATGCTAGAAAATAAGGCTACCTTAGCATTTCTAAAAGCGTCGCATCCGCCAATATATTCATCGTGTCGTAGATAGTAATACCGGGTACATCAGGAACGATAAGCTGCAGATCGGTGCAGGCTAGGACAACCTCTTTGGTTTTTAGGCCAGCCATTATTTCCCCCAGTTTAACCTGATCTTCCTTCCGGTACCGTCCAAAAGTTAATTTTAAAACAATTTCGTTTAATATCTTTTGCTCGTCGTGGGATGGGGTCACGGGTTGTATTCCTTTTTCGCGCAAGGGATTCTCGTACAACTTTTTTTCTCTCGTAATCCGAGTTGATAGAACGCCAACTTGCCGCATATTCTTCTTCTCCAAGAAATTTACCGTGGTTTCAATAAGGCTTAAGAAGGGGACGCCGACAACTTTCTGAATCTCGGGAGCGAAAACATGAAGAGAATTGCAGGGCATGACAATAAAATCTGCGCCGGATTTTTCCAATATTTTTGCTGCCTTCAGTAGTAAGCTCTTGGTTTCCGGAGAGCACTTTCCCTCTAAGATTTCTTTCTTTTCTAGCTCATGGGGTATCGGCACATTGTATATTAATAGCGACGGCCTTTGAGTAGCCACTTTTTGGCAAGAAGAAATGAGATTTAAGTAGAATTTAGAAGTTGTTTCGGGACCTAGCCCGCCGATAATGCCAACAGTTTTCATAAAGTTAAAAACAGCCCCTGGATAGTCCAGGGGCTGTTTGAAAAAAATAATTACGGAATAAAAATTAAACCGACCCCTGGGTATAACCAGTGGTCCACCGACGGCTCACGTTGTAGCTATTCAAAATCATATTTTATATATAGCTTAAATTCTTACTGAGAGTCAAGCGTAAAAAGAACAACGCCGCGGTCCGCCCGAAGGCGAACCGCGGTCTAGAGCCCTAGTCGAGTAGGAAGCAGTCTCTGGCGGCGGGCCAGGTTTCGATCCGGCCGGCGAGGAAGGGATCCCTCTTCATGAGGTCGCGGGCGATGCGGCGACACCGATCGGGATCATCCTCGAAGAGGCTTCCGAATGCGTCTGGGATCTCGCCGGTCTCCACGTCGTGAAGCGCGGCGTAGATCTGGTCTCCGATCTCGCGATCCGCTTCGGAAAGACCATGAACGGCGAGCCACCTGAACAGTCCCATGTTCGCCTCCAAGGTGCGATTTCACTGCATGATTTGTGCCACGCAGAAAGTATTTTTAAAATAGAAGCTTTACCTATTTTTGTCAAAACAAAACCGCCTTATGGCGTCTTGCTTTTGGTGGAGATGGGGGTATTGAAACCCCGTCCAAGAAATTTCTCTAAAAATATCTACAGGCGTAGTCCCGATTCATTGAAGATCAAGAAGCAAAAACCGGGACGAAAAACTTCTTAATCTTTTGCCGATATTGTTTTGCGTCCTATCCTCGGCGCGATAGGCCGCTAGCTTGAGGTATTACACCCGAACCTCCAAATTCAAGCCTCTGGAGCGGATGCCGTGTTATCCCTCGATAAAACTCGGGATAAACCCTGAACTTTCGTTGAAGGGTTACGCGAAAGCGAACGCGGGCGCAACATTTCTGTTGGCAGTTGTAGGTTTTTTGATCGGTTTAAGGAGTCGATCGCTCCGCCTGCGTTTTTAAAGTCCGTTCCTTGTCGAAGCCTTGCATCCCCAGCCGCACCGATCCACTAAAATCGGTGCGGGCGAGGAACAATCACAGCGTTCGTCGAAGTTCCTTTTCGATGTCGCGCTTTTTTAAAACGTCTCGCTTATCCGTCTTCTTGCGGCTCTTACCGAGTCCGATGGCGAGCTTTATCCGGCGGTTTTTACTATACATCTTTAAGGGGATTAATGTCAAGCCTTTTTCGGCCACGCGGCCGATCAAACTTTTGATTTCTGACTTTTTAAGCAGCAGCCGGCGGGTTTGTTTGGAATCATAATCTTCCGGCGCGTTTAAGGGCTGGTAAGGGGGAATGTCGGCATTGAGAAGCCAGGCTTCGTTGTCGCGGATGATAACATAGGAACCCGATAGGTTGACCCGGCCGTTTTTTATCGCTTTTACCTCATACCCGCGCAAAACAATGCCTGCTTCGTAGGTTTCTATAATATCGTAGTCGAATTGGGCGCGTCTGTTCTGCGCGTATTCCATGCTTTGAGTATAGTTGGTAAGTTCGTTGCGACAAGGGTTGGATGCGGCAGCTGCCGCTTGAATTATGGATGGAGTTGGAGCTATGCTAATGTAGTGCCTCGACAATTCAACTGTGGATTGTGGGGCGTTTTTATACCGCACTTCAAAAATTTTCTCCCTGGGGTATCCCGGCAACGTCTTAGAACGTCTCGCAAGGAGGTGTTTCGTGACGAAAGAAGAGATCCGTCTTCGCTTCCTCCTCGTCGTCAGGAGGGGCGAGGAGCGGTACGCGCGCCAACTCGCGGCGATTCGGCCCGACGTTCCCGCTGTTCCTGCTAAGAAAAAACCCTTCTCTCTGTATTCTCGAAGGGCAGACCGAGACTCCTTCGAGAGAGTCTTTCCCTGGGAAGGCGACATCGACAGAGAGGCAAGCGAGAAGCCGAGGAAAGCAGTCTCTGCTCCTCCGCCAGCGCCATCTGCTTCTCCTCTGGTCGCCAAGATGGCGGCGAAGAGGAAGCCGCCTTCTCGCCCTCACCCCGAGAAGATTCGGGGGTTTCAGGTAGTCGTGAGAAACGGCCGGCGATGCGTTCATCTCATTCGAGGCCCTTCCCCCGGACAACTCACCCACGGGTAGCATTCTCTAATTTCCATTCAAGGAGCTCTCTGCTGTTTAGAGCTCCTTATTTGTTTCTGGAATTTATTGACCCTTGTTTGAAATCGTGGTAGTTATGATGCAGTTCGTTTTTAAAAGTTATCGTAGCAGACGGTTTTTAAATATTGAGAGTCGCCTGCTGCGATAATATTTCCGGGAGGAATAGCGATGCGAATCCGGCTCGAGAATGGAGACGAGATTACGCTCACGACGGATGAGATGCAGAGCCGGGCCTTCAAGGCTGGCCTCAAAAGCGAAGGGGCCGAGAGCGATCCGAGAGTCTGGAGGCATCTATCCCTGGCTCAGAAAATCGGTTACTGGGCCCGCAGGAAAGACCCAATTCCACTCACTAAGGAGGAGGTGCGCGAAGCGCTGCGGCCGAAGGAGTAATGGCAACTCACCCGCTGAGCGAAGGAGCGACCTTCATGAAGTGCTCGATCGTCCCTAATTTCGGACCGCGATCCACCGGCCCTCACATGGATGCCCTGCTGGCGTTCTTGCTCGGTCTTTCCGAGGGGCTGGCGGACATCGAGTTCGATGGCGTCTACGGGAGCGTGATGAGTGGGGAGATCCGCAAGCTCCAGAGGAAGAACGGTCTCCTCGTCACCGGTAACTGCGACGCGCAGACGCAGACCCTGCTCGCGCGGCGTTACCAGCTCGACCTCGAGGCGTTCTTCAGCCGAATCCCTGGGGTATCGATTCTGGTCAACAGCCGGGGTGAGCGATTCCGCTTCGAGCCCGGCAAGGAGACGCAACGCATCGAGAGCGACGATGTCCGGGACGAGAGGCACCCTGTCCGCAAGGTCCTCGATCACTGACCTTCCCGACCCCGACGCGCGCCTGGGCGCCGCCGGGGTCGGAAGCAACACTGAGTAGATTTCGATGCATCGGAATCAATTGGGTATTGCTTTTCAAAATCTTTTTCGATACCATTAACCCACATTTCCTTTTGCGTGGCTTTCTCGACAAAAATTCGAGTGAGCGAGGACGAATAAATTATTAATTACAAAACCAATAATCAAATAACCGCGCCGGAGCTTCGCGTGGTCATGGAGACGGGTGAGAACCTCGGCATTCTCCCTAAAGACGAAGCCTTGCGAATCGCTCACGAGAAAGGCTTGGATCTTATCGAGATTGCGCCGATGGCCAAGCCGCCGGTGGCGAAGATTATCAGTTACGACAAATTCCGCTATCAAAAGGAAAAGGAGCTTAAGAAACAGCGGCAAGGCCAAAAAGGAAGCGAGTTGAAGCAAATTCGCATCAGTGCCCGGGCTCAAGAGAACGATCTTAAAATTCGAGCCAAGAAACTTGAGGAATTTATCGGCGAGGGGCATGTAGTAGAAGTTATGCTTGTGCTCCGCGGCCGCGAAAAATACAATCGAGACTGGGCCAATCAGAAACTCAAAGATTTTTTGGCCATGATCACGCCGGATCACAAAAAAATCACTGAAGCTCGGTTTGGCGGCAAGGGATTAATGATTCACATCGGAAAAAAATAATTATGAGAAAATCGATCGCCTCGCGGATAAAGATCACGAAAACCGGAAAAATCCTGCGCCGATCCATGGGGCAAGGCCATTTTCGAGCCAAAAAAGATCACAGCCGCATTAGCGACAAGCGAAGGATGCGCACTATCGACCGGAATGTTATTAAGAAACATATTTAAACTATGGCACGCGTAAAACGGGGCGTTGTCGCCCACAAGAAAAGAGAAAAATTATTGAAGCGCACTAAGGGATTCCGCTGGGGGCGGAAATCCAAGGAGCGAGCAGCCAAAGAAGCGTTACTCCATGCGTTGTCGCGGTCGTTTAAGGGGCGGAAGGAGAAGAAGCGGAATTTCCGACGCCTTTGGCAAACGCAGATTAATGCTGCTGCCCGCGAGCATGGCTTGAGTTATAGCAAATTGATGGGAGGGTTGAAGAAGAAAAATATTGCCTTGGATAGAAAAACGCTGGCGGACCTGGCTAAGAGCGAACCGAAGGCCTTTGCGAAAATTGTGGAGAGCGTGAAATAGGCTTGGTGATAGTTGACGAAGGGGGCGGCCGGCCTATGCCGGGACGCCCCCTTTTTTTCCGGGGATGAGGTAGAGTTGCGGTCGCCCACGGAGGAGTTCTTTGATTTTTCCTCGTGCCCACGCGATGGCGCGATGGAGGATCTGTGATTTGATTCGATTCGTGATGCCGATCCTCGTACCGCACCAGTCACAGCACGTTTCCGTGCCCTGACTCAGCGAGAAGGCCTGTACGCCGTCCGCCAGAGTCCCGATCGACCCCAGGGGAAGCGGACGGAACGCCACCTTCGCCGAGTATCCTTGAGGACAGTTTACTTCGATGTATGCCGTGACGAATCCCGATTCGGGTCGAGCTTCGAACTCGCATCGCAGGAGTTTCTGTTCGAACGCCATGGGAAATTCTCCTTCGCAGATTGGGTTAGACTACCGAAAGGTGCACCTCCGTACTCCGCTGGAAACAGAGTAATATTCTGTCTACCACATTTTAGAAGAGAAATAAATGTTTCCGGTTTTATGCGTGATGCGGCTGGGGTTTATGGGGAGGATGATTGGGCTTTTCTCCTTTGCGAATCCATTGATAGGCCTGCGTCAGAATCCGTTGGCTGTCTTTAAATTTTCCCAAAAGGATTACCGCCTCCCGATAGGTGAACCATCCATATCCCTCGTGTTCGCTCGAAATGGTGATGCGGGGCTGTTGCGTCTCTGCCAGGTAAAAGATGACGACTTTAAAAACCCTCTCCTTGCCACGCCAGAACGAGAATTTTTCCGAGGTTTTAAAATTCTTTTTAAATTTAAGATCGTGCAGCTTGAGCCCGGTTTCTTCCCGGACTTCTCGAACCGCCGCTTCCCAGCTTTTCTCCTCAGACTCGATTTTCCCCTTGGCGAAATTCCAATAATTATTCCCATGGTAGAGAATCAAGAATTTGATGCCGCGCGGCGTTTTCCGATAGACGATTACTCCGGCTGAGATTTCCCGCATATCTTTATTGTACCAAGTTTTCCTTTTGAGACGAACCGCGGAATGACTTATTTTTTAAGCATAGCCGCCATCTTTGCTAGGGGCCAAGCATTAATAACGTCATTCTTGGTCGCCCATCCTCGCCGCGCCTGGGCGATGCCATATTCCAACAGGTCAAAATGAGCGGAGGAATGGGCGTCGGAATTAATGGCGATTTTTACCCCGGCGTCTATGCATTTTCGGATATGCTCGTCTTTTAAGTCGAGGCGATCCGGGTAGGCGTTGGCTTCGAGGATGGTTCCCGTCTTTTTTGCCGCGTCGATCACGCGGTCGATATCGATCTCGTAAGGATCTCGCCGGCCGATTACCCGCCCGGTGGGATGGAAGATGATATCGACGTACGGGCTCTGAAGAGCTCGAAGAATCCGCTCGGTTTGTTCTTTCCGCGTCAGCTTAAAGTAGGAATGGATCGAAGCGCCCACTACGTCGAGTTGGGATAGGATGCTATCTGGTAGGTCGAGCGACCCGTCTTTTAAGATGTCACACTCTGTTCCTTTAAGAATTTTAATTTTTCCCGCATATTTTTTGTTCACCAAATCGATTTCTTTCCATTGGCGAACGATCTTTTTTTCGTCGAGGCCGCCGGTCATGGCTAGATGTTTGGTGTGATCCGTGATGGCGATATAGGCGAGTCCGCGTTCCAACGCGGCTTTTGCCATGACATCAATTGAATGCTTGCCATCGGTCCACTCGGTCTGTACCTGAAGATCGCCTTGGAGATCGCCGTAGCCGACGAGACGGGGAAGCTTATGGCGCTGAGCCAGATCGACTTCGCCCGTATTTTCGCGAAGCTCCGGTTCGATATAATCGAGGCCCAGGGTTTTATAAATATCTTCCTCGGTTTCCGCGGGGAGTTGTCTTGTCCCTTTAAATAGGCCATATTCGCTTAGTTTGTATCCCCGCTCGATAGCGACTTCCCGGAGGATGACATTGTGTTTTTTTGATCCCGTAAAATATAAGAGCCCCGCGCCATAAGATTTTTGGGGGAGAACACGGAGGTCGATATTTAATCCCATCGCGGTTTTAACACTGGATTTGGTTTTTCCCTGCCCCAGAATAGCCACTACTTCTGGCATTTTCACAAAAAAATCCATCACACGCTCCGGTTCGCGGGAAATGATTAGGATGTCGATATCGCCAATGGTTTCTTTGCGGCGGCGAATGGAACCGGCAACGACAAGCTGTTCCACCTCTCTGAGGTTCGCGAGCCGTTTCTCGAGCAGACGGACGAACGGCGCTGCGGTTCCGAGGAGCGTTCGTCCATCGGATCGTTTTTTAAAGAATCCAATAGATTTCAGGATTTTTTCCTCGCTTTTTTCGCCGAATCCCGGAAGAGCCCGGATCTTTTTCGCTCGGGCCGCTTTTTCTAAATCTTTGACATTCCGGATGCCTAATTTTTCATACAGGAATCGGATATGTTTTGGCCCCAGGCCCTCGACGCTCCGCAGTTCTGAGAGATTCACCGGGGCGGCCTTCCGCATTTTTTCATATTCGTCCACGTGGCCGGTTTCGATGTATTCGATAATCTTATCGGCGATTCCTTTGCCCACGCTGGGAATCGCAAGGAGAGCTTTGCCGCCTCCTTCTTTATAAATCCGCTCCAGGTCGCCATCAAACATTTCCAAATTCATGGCTGCGCGCTCATAGGCCTGCGGTTTAAAAGGCACATCATCCATGAGGAGATATTCGGCCATTTCTTTGAAAATCTTGGCCAGTTCCTGATTGATCATGCTTCGATTATAAACGAAAAGCGCGCCGGGCGGACAGGTGGATCAAAGCTTAGCTATTTCTGCAATTGGTGAACCCTTTAAATATCGGCTGTTCTGGTGTAATTTGTAGATTATCTATGTTCCGCGATATCAAACATCTATCCATTAGCGAGCTCGAGGAGAAAGTTCTCAAATTCTGGGAGGAGAATCAGATTTTTCAAAAATCGATCGCGAAGCGGAAAAACCGGAAATCGTTCTCTTTCTACGATGGGCCTCCGTTTGCCAATGGTCTTCCGCACTATGGGCATATTTTGGCCTCGGCTATAAAAGATACCGTCACCCGGTTTTGGGCGATGCGGGGGTACAAAGTGGAACGGCGTGTGGGATGGGATTGCCACGGGTTGCCGGTGGAATATGAAGTCGAGAAAGAACTGGGGCTTAAGTCCAAGCGCGATATCGAAAAGCTAGGAATCGGAAAATTCAACGACGCGGCGAAGCAGTCGGTTTTCCGATATCAGAAAGAATGGGTAAAAACTTTGGCGCGAGCCGGACGGTGGGCGGACTATTCGAACGCCTACGCGACGCTCGATAACGATTATATTGAATCCGTTTGGTGGGTATTCAAGCAACTATGGGATCAAGGATTGGTATACAAGGATTACCGGGTTTCTCCTTATTGCCCGCGATGCGGAACACCGCTGTCGAACTTTGAGGTAAGTCTGGGGTATAAGGACGTGGAAGAGACCTCAGTCTATGTGAAGTTTAAAATAACCGAGGCTAAGCGGTTGCAATTATCAGCCCCGGCTTTTCTTCTTGCTTGGACGACGACGCCGTGGACATTGCCCGGGAATGTGGGGTTAGCCGTTAATCCTGACGCGAATTATGTCGTGATTAAAAAGGATGAAGAGCATTATATTCTCGCAGAAAAGCGACTCGATCTTATTTTAAAGCCGTACTCCGTCGTTAAGAAAATAAAAGGAAAGGATTTAGCGGGGGTCCGGTATGAGCCGTTGTTCGACAGCTTGGCAAAACAAGAGATTCCCAATATAGAAAACGCTTTTCAGGTAGTCTCCGCGGATTTTGTCTTGCTCGACGAGGGAACGGGAATCGTTCATACCGCGGTTATGTATGGGCAAGACGATTTTGAATTGGGAAAGAAATATCATCTGCCGATGAAGCATACAGTCGATGAGGCCGGGCGGTTTACCGAGGAGGTGAGCGAGTGGGCGGGCCAGTTCGTAAAAGCCGCGGAGCCCGATGTTATTAAAAATCTCGACAATCGCCATCTTCTTTTTAAGAAAGAGAATACTCTCCATAGCTATCCTTTTTGTTGGCGATGCGATACGCCGTTGCTCTACTATGCCCGCGAGAGCTGGTATGTGAAAGTAACCGCCTTCCGGAAAGAGATGATTAAGAATAATGAAAAAATTCATTGGATTCCGGATCATGTGAAACGAGGCCGATTTGGCAACGGGCTCAAGGAAGCGCCGGATTGGGGAATCTCGCGGAATCGTTTTTGGGGAGCCCCGCTGCCCGTATATCAGTGCGAAACTTGCCATAAACATGTTTCGATCGGGTCTCTTAAAGAGATAGATCGATTGACGCCTCATTCGGGCAATCGGTATTTTGCTCTCCGCCATGGCCAGGCGGATTCCAATGTTTTTGATATTTCGGACTCCCGGCCGGAGCCGTTTCATATTTCGCTTACCCGGCAAGGGCGGGCTCAGATCGAAAAAATCATTCCGCAGTTGAAGCGCCAGAAAATCGATATGATTTTTGCGTCTCCGCTTCGGCGTACCCGAGAAACGGCGGAGACGATCGGAAAAAAACTGAATATTCCGGTTCATACCGACCAACGCCTCGAAGAGTACAATGTTGGCATCTGGAACGGGAAGCCGGTCGAAGATTTTATGAGAGCTATGAAGGGTCAGGATCGTTTCGCCGAGGCGCCCGAGGGCGGGGAGACACTCGGAGAGGTTCGGAAGCGGGTGATGAATTTTTTGCTGGAGATTGACGCAAAGCATAAGGGTAAAAAAATCCTGATCGTTAGCCATGGCGATCCGTTATGGATTCTTGAAGGCGCGGCGTTAGGTTTATCGAATAAAAAAATCAACGAGCTGGGTGAGAAGAAGTATTTGAAACCGGGGGAGCTGCGGGAAATCAAATTGTTATCCTTGCCGTACGCCCCAAACGGCGCCGTGGATCTTCATCGTCCGTATATCGACCAGATGAAACTCCGCTGTCCGCATTGCAAGGGCGAGATGGCGCGCATTCCCGAAGTTTTTGATTGCTGGTTTGAGTCGGGATCTATGCCGTATGCTCAATGGCATTATCCGTTTGAGAATAAAAAATTCGTAGAGTCGACGTTCCCCGCAGATTTTATCGCCGAAGGATTAGATCAGACGCGCGGATGGTTTTATACCCTGCACGTCTTGGGGACGGCACTCACGATGGCGAATATCGGCTTGGGCAAAAGCCAGCCCGCGTTTAAAAACGTCATTGTAAACGGCCTGGTGTTATCGGAATCCGGTCAGAAGTTGTCGAAGCGGCTGCGAAATTACACGGAACCGGAAATCGTTTTCCAGCAATACGGCGCGGACGCCCTGCGGTATTTTTTGCTCTCCTCGACGCCGATCGGGGAGGATTATCGATTTTCCGATAAAGGCGTTCAGGAAACGAAGAATAAGACCGTAGACCGATTAATGAATTGCTATAATTTTCTGGCGCTTTACGCCGGAAAAAAAGTTTCGAACCTCAAGCATCCAACATCGAATATTTTAGACCGCTGGATCATGGCCCGATTAAACCAAACGATTAAGGTTATGACCGATGCTCTGACGGCCTACGAGTTGACGGATGGAAGCCGCGCCTTGATGGAGTTTTTGGATGATCTATCGAATTGGTATATCCGCCGGTCTCGACGCCGCCTGCAGCGTCCCGAGGATGTAAAAGATTTTAGAGCGGCGGTAGAAACGTTGAGTGGAGTTTTGGCTGAGTCGGCGAAATTAATGGCACCCATCGCCCCCTTCGCTTCGGAGGCGGTATACAAAGCGCTGCGGGAGACAATCGGAATTAAAGGCGAGGAGTCGGTGCATCTCGCGGATTGGCCAACGTACAATTCAAAGCTGGTTGATGTAAGGCTTATTGCCGCCATGAAAGAAGTTCGAGACGTGGCAAGTCTCGCTTTGGCAAAACGAGCGGAAGCGGGAATTAAAGTCCGGCAGCCCTTGCAGAGGGTGGAGGTTCGGGGGTTAGGGAATGCGGCGCGGCAAAAAGATTTGATCGAGATCTTAAAAGATGAGGTTAATGTTAAAGAGGTGGTGGTGAATAAAAAGTTAAAGGTGGATTTGGTTCTCGATACGAGGATCACGCCGGAGCTGAAAGAAGAGGGTTTGCTCCGGGAGTTGATTCGGTCGGTGCAAGGTCTGCGGCAAGGAGCTAAGTTGGCTCCCCAGGATGTTATCGCTCTTTTTATTGAAGGGGATAAAGCGCTCGAACAAGTGGCGGATCGGCATAGCGCGTTCCTTAAAAAGGAAGTCGGGGCAAAAACCGTAACCCTGGGACCCACCTCAAAATTCGACGCTGAGACGGATACCAAGATTGAAAATGAACGCCTGTGGATCGGAATCAAAAAACTGTGATCATTAACGCGAAACAACTAGCCACGACACCGCTTCGGAAAGATGCGCTTCGAATTCTGAATGCCGGGTACGAAGCGATCGATATCCGCAAGCTGGTTCAAAGAAAATTTCGACGCACTAAGGGAACGCTCTGTATTGAAGACGTCAACCAAAAGTGCATTTATGTTGATCTCGCTGATTTCAATCGCATTTTTGTGGTCGGTATCGGCAAAGGATCCGCAGTAGCGACGAAAACGCTCGCCGATATTCTGGGCCAGCAGCTGACCCGGGCGATTGCTCTCGATGTGGCGCCGCTTCGAATTAAAAATTCCCGATGCGCGGTGTTAACGGGAACTCATCCCTTTCCCTCGGAGAAAAACGTTCGGGCGACGAAGAAAATCATCGATCTGGCAAAAAATCTTACGGAGAAAGACGCCGTTTTCTTTTTTATTTGCGGCGGCGGATCTGCCCTGGCGATGGGATCGCGGGAGGAATTTCATAGCGTTAGCCGGGCGACCCATGCCTTGATGGCCGGCGGCGCCGATATTTTGGAACTTAACACGGTTCGGAAGCATCTTTCGGCGATCAAGGGAGGAGGTTTGGCAAGGCTATGTTACCCGGCAACCGTTTTCTCGCTGGTTGCCTCTGATGTGCTGGGGAATGATGTGTCGATGGTGGCCTCAGGACTCCTGGCGCGGGATCGAACCACAAAAGACAGCGCCGTAAGGATTTTGAAAAAATACGGATTGAATCCCCGGCAGTTTTTCCTACGGGAGACTCCCAAGGACAAGAAATTTTTTAAAAAAGTAACCAGTATTCTCATCGCGTCCAATGCCGACGCAGCTGTCGCCATGGAGCATGAGGCAAGGCGGCTGGGCTTTAAGCCGCGTATTCGCTCGCTCGTCATTCGCGGCGAAGCGAGGACTCTTTTTGCGCCTTTTTTACGGACTATAAAAAGAGGAGAAGCGGTGATCGCAGCGGGAGAGACAACCGTAACGCTTCAAAAATCGGAAGGTTCTCCGCGACGGCGCGTGAAAGGAGGGAGAAATCAAGAGGCGGTATTGGGAGCGCTCTCGTTGCTGCCTCGGAGCGTCCTGATTGCGTCTTTAGCCTCTGATGGCCGGGATAATACCGATGCCGCCGGGGCCATGGCCGATGGGGCAACGGTGAAAAAAGCAAAAGAAAAAAATCTCGATGCGCGAGAGTTCCTGGGAACGCACGACTCGTATCCTTTTTTTCTCGAAACTCGCGGTTTGGTTTTTGCCGATCAACGAGGGTTTAATATTGCGGATTTCATGCTTGTTCTGCGGCGATAGAGCCTCCGATTTGTGATATGATAAGGCTATGAAATACACTCGTTCCTTGAGCTCGTGCGGGATACAAGATGTTGGCGAAGTGGGAGGCAAGAATGCGTCGTTAGGAGAGATGATTCAACATCTTGAACCCCGGGGGATCCGCGTTCCCCACGGATTTGTGGTTACGGCCACTGGATATCGCCATTTTTTAAAGGAGACGCGTTTAGCGGGTTTTGTCGAAGATGCGCTTCGCGGATTGGATACGAAAAATCTAGATGAATTGAACCGGCGCGGAAAACTAATTCGTGAAAAAATTCGAGCCGCCTCGTTTCCGGGCGATTTAAAGCAGGAAATTGCCGTCGCTTATAAAGATTTGGAGAAGCGATATGGAAAAGCGGCGGACGTTGCGGTCCGGTCTTCCGCCACAGCCGAAGATCTTCCCGGAGCGTCTTTTGCCGGAGAGCATGAAACCTATTTGAATATTCGCGGTGAGGGGGCGGTTTTGCGGGCTATCCGGAGCGCTATGGCGTCGTTATTTACCGATCGGGCGATCTCCTACCGCGTCGATAAGGGATTCGATCATTTGTCGATTGCTCTCTCGGTCGGCGTCCAGAAAATGGTGCGTTCGGACTTGGCCTCTTCGGGCGTCATGTTCACACTCGATACCGAATCCGGTTTTCCGGGCGTGGTGGTTATCAATGGCGCGTGGGGATTGGGAGAGATGATCGTTCAGGGTGAAGTGACGCCGGATGAATTTCTTGTTTTTAAGAAGACGGGAGCATTAATCAGTAAAAAGTTGGGCGCCAAAAAGCGCAAAATGATTTATTCGTCGGGTGCCCACCCCACGAAAATCGTTTCCGTAAACGCCCAGGATGAGTGCCAGTTTGTTCTGCGCGAGGAAGAAATCCGGAAGTTGGCTCAGTGGGGGATGCAGATCGAAGAACATTATTCGAAACGGAATAAAAAATGGACGCCCATGGATATCGAATGGGCCAAAGACGGGAAAACCGGAGAGCTGTTTATTGTTCAGGCGCGGCCCGAGACAATTCATGCGGACCGGGATTTTACCAGAGTTAAAGAATATCGTCTGGGCGACGGACATAGCGCGAAGCCTATCGTTATCGGTGCCTCGGTGGGAAGCAAGATTGCTGCGGGCAAGGCGCGGGTGATTTTGGACGTCAAAAATGTCCGCCAATTTAAAGCGGGGGAGGTTTTAGTAACGGATATGACGGACCCCGACTGGGAGCCGATCATGAAGATTGCCGCGGCGATCGTAACCGATAAGGGCGGACGGACCTCGCATGCCGCCATTGTCTCGCGGGAATTGGGAATTCCCTGCATTGTTGGGACCGAAGCGGCGACACGAAAGATCAAAACCGGCGAGAAAGTGACCGTCGATGCTTCAGCCTCGGAGGGTTCCGTCTATCGCGGTATGATTCCCTTCAAAATCGTTGAGCATGATACAAAGAAAATCCAGAAGCCCCAAACGCACATCATGATGAATATTGCGACGCCGGATACCGCGTTCGAGAAATCGTTTTTGCCGAATGACGGTGTGGGGCTGGCGCGGGAAGAATTTATTATTGCTTCCAATATTGGCATTCATCCGATGGCACTACTGGATAAGAAGATCAAAACAGAACAACCGGCAGTGTGGCGAAAAATAGAGGAACGCATTGCCGGGTGGAAAGACGGTGAGACTTTTTATGTCGATAATCTGGCGTACGGCATCGCTAAAATCGGCGCGGCATTCTATCCCAAGCCGGTTATTGTGCGTTTCTCGGACTTTAAGACAAATGAATACCGAACTTTAGTGGGTGGTGATCTTTATGAGCCGGAGGAAGAAAATCCAATGATCGGGTGGCGCGGCGCATCGCGGTATTATCATTCGGGATTCGCGCCGGCTTTTGCCTTAGAGTGCCGCGCGATAAAAAAAGTCCGGGAAGATATGGGATTCGAGAATGTAGCGGTTATGATCCCCTTTTGTCGCACTGTGGATGAGGGGAAGAAAGTTGTGGCAATGATGGCGAAAAACGGATTGAGAAGAAAAACCCCGAGAAATTCTCCGAAAAGCAATGATCTCAAAATTTTTGCCATGGCGGAGATCCCGTCGAATGTGGTTTTGGCCGATAAATTCCTTGATGTTTTCGACGGTATGTCGATCGGCTCCAATGACTTGGCGCAGCTTACTCTGGGGATTGATCGAGATGCGGGGAGCCGACTCCGCGGTATCGCGGATGAGCGAGATCTCGCCGTGCGAGATCTCGTCGCTCAGGTGATTAAAGCATGCAAGCGGCGGAAAAAATACGTGGGAATTTGCGGCGACGCACCGTCTACCTTCCCCGACTTCGCAGAATTTTTGATTGAACAAGGCATCGAGTCAATGTCGTTGAATCCCGATATCGTAGTGCCGACTTCGCAGATGGTATGGAAAAAAGAACAAGAGTTGAAGCGAAAATCAAATAAACTTCGCAGCTAAGAAAATCTTTTTATACGTGCAAACGGCCTCAATGAAGTCTGAGGCCGTTGTGAAATGAAGTGGGGAGCAGGGAGGGCTCCTTCGCGGGGCGACATGTTGGCTCGCCGCGCTTCTGCCTCGAACACGAAACGCTCTCGTCTTGAAGCGGTCGGGCGATCCCCGGGCTTAACGGGCCCTGGATCGGTGCTGCTCCGAATTGCATCGGCTTCGATCGCCGGTTATCGGCAGCACACCCGTTCCACCGCTATCCTAGCTGGGCGCCTGGGTTCTTGGCGCCATCCGCCGGGTATCTAATCCGGCGTCCTGCAGTGCCTGATTTCCCCCTGTCCCCACACTGAGTCGTTGTCGAGGTGCTGTCGCAAGCCCGAAAGCTTGCGGGGGCGCCTCGCGGTCCAGTAGGTCTAGGTCCTCAAGAGAGGTGCCTATGTTGATGACTTCTGGACCGCGAGGCGTGTTGTAAATCCAGATTAATTCCCCGATGAATTTATGTCAAGCGTACGACATTATACCGCCTAGGCGGTATAATGTGGACTTGTTGGAGTCGTGTTTTAAGAGTTCTCGTTCCTTCGATTTTTATTTCCTCCGGCGGCCGTGGAAAGCCTGGTGCACTTCTCTAAGTTCTTTATTGGTGACGTGGGTGTAAATTTGAGTTGTGGATACGTTTGAGTGTCCTAAGAGTGCCTGAACGGAACGGAGATCGGCACCGCCCATTAAAAGATCTGTGGCGAATTGGTGGCGGAGTTGATGCGGAGTTACATGATCCGGGATACCGGATTTTTTTGTGTAATACGCAACTAAGCGCTGGACCGCGCGGGGAATAATGCGTCCCAAAACTTTAGCCGGCACCTGCGATTTACTGCTCGTGACTTTGCTTAGGCTTATGAAGAGCGCTTCTTCCGCATCCGCGCGTTTATCGAGGTAGGCTTTGATGGTTTTTTTTGCCCGGTCGGAAAGAAAAACCACGCGCAGTTTTTCTCCTTTGCCGCGCACGGTGATTTCCCCGCGGTCTAAATCCAGATATCGGTTCAGGGCGCAGAGTTCCGAAATTCGAAGCCCGGTGGAAAAGAGCGTCTCCAGGATTGCTTTGTCGCGGAGCGCCCGCAAACTGTCGCCTTGGGGGGCATTTAATAGGCGCTCCAAATCCTTATATTCCAAGATTTCAATTTGCCGGTCGGGAATTCTCGGTAGCTCAATTTTATCGGCCGCCAAGACTGCGTAATCGTTTTTAGTCAGATATTTTAAAAAATTCCGCAGAGCGATGATGTAGTAGTTTTGACTAACTTTTTTCAGATCTTTTCGGGCGAGCGCCAGCCGAAAATCCCGGATTCGCTTCGGAGAGATTTCTTTCTCGGTTTTTATTTTGGAAAAGCCAATGAATGCTCTCAAATATCGTTCGTAATTTTCCCGGGTTTTAATGGATCGATTCTTCTCGATTTCTAAATAATTTAAATAATCCGTAAGGAGTTTCTGAATATCCGCCATGGGGGCAGCATAGCATATTCTGTCGCACAAGATTAGCGGGCGGCTGGGTGGCCATTCCGCGTCGCCGTTTTTTCTGCTAAATTGAGGGAATGACGGATAAAAAACTTGAGCAGCTGATTCGCGCCGAATCACGACGACAGGAAGAGACCATCGATTTAATACCGTCGGAAAATATCGTCTCAGAAGCGGTGCTTCATGCTGCGGGATCCCGGCTTATCAATAAGTATTCCGAAGGATATCCTCTTAAGCGATATTATGCCGGAAATGCAATTATCGACAGCGTAGAAGCCTTGGCGCAGGAGCGGGCAAAAAAACTTTTCCGCCTTGGCAAGGATTGGGAGGTAAACGTCCAAGCGCTCTCCGGCGCTCCCGCCAATATGGCGGTTTATTTTTCCCTTCTAGAACCGGGGGATACGGTGATGGGAATGAATCTTACTTCCGGAGGACATTTAACGCATGGCAGCCCCGCCAATTTTTCCGGCAAACTATTTCGAATCGCTTCGTACAACGTAAAGCGGGATGGATGGTTGGATTATGCGGAAATCGCGAAGATGGCGCGCAAGGAAAAACCCAAAATGATTATCGCGGGCGCCACCGCCTATCCGCGAATTATCGATTTCGCTAAATTCGGGAAAATCGCGCGAGACGCCGGCGCCTTTTTAATGGTGGATATGGCGCATATTGCGGGGTTGGTGGCTGCGGGCGTTCATCCGTCGCCGTTTCCCTATGCTGATGTCGTGACAACGACGACGCATAAAACACTTCGGGGTCCCCGCGGCGCGATGATTTTTAGTCGCAATACCCGGATGATTAAGAAGGGAGATAAGGAAGTAAGCATTAGCCGCTTGATCGACCGGACAATTTTTCCGGGGCTCCAAGGAGGTCCGCACGACAATCAGACAGCGGCTATTGCGACGGCGCTTTATGAGGCATTGCAGCCTTCTTTTAAAAAATATGGAGGCCAAATTGTAAAAAATGCCAGGGCGTTGGCGCGAGCGCTTGTCTCTAAAAAATTCGATCTTATTTCCGGCGGGACGGATAATCATTTGATGTTGATCGATCTGACCTCGATCGGCATGGCGGGTCGGGAGGCGCAGGATCTATTGGAAGCGGCGGGCATTATCGTAAACCGCAACACGGTTCCTTATGAGGCGCGATCGCCCTTTGACCCGTCGGGTATCCGCTTAGGAACGCCGGCCCTTACTTCGCGGGGGATGAAAGAAAAAGAGATGAAAGAGGTTGCCTCTCTTTTGCACAGAACGTTGATTGCTCGGGAAAACGCGGCCGTGATCCGCCGGGAAGTTCGCCGGTTATGCGCCCGGTTTCCGATCAGAAAATCGTACGCATGACATGGAAATTATTCCCGGACGCGAGGTTGCCCAAAAAATTCTAGCCCGACTTAAATCCCGACCGACGCCACTTAAAATTCTGGCTGCCGTTTTGGTTGGCAAAGACCCCGCCTCGATAAGTTTTTTAAATCAAAAAGAAAAAGCGGCTAAAGAATTGAGCGTTGATTTTCGGATTTACTCCTTGGGCGAATCCTTGCCCGAGAGCGAATTAAAAGAAGAGATTCGCCGCATTGCGGAAAATGATTCCGTGGGCGGCATCATTGTTCAGTTGCCCGTGCCGCCGCATATCAACCGGGAAGAAATTCTAAGTGTTATCCCGCAGGGAAAGGATGTCGATGTGTTGGGCAAGGAAGCGCGCGAAAGTTTTTCTGCCGGAGGCAACCCAGTGTTGCCGCCTGCGGTCGGAGTCGTACAAGAATTACTTACAACTTACAACTTACAACTGACAACGAAAACCGTAGCCGTCGTGGGCCTTGGATTTTTAGTGGGCAAGCCGATCGCGGAGTGGCTCCGGAGCCAGGTCAAAGAGTTATTGGAGTTGGATAAAGGTAGTGATTTTTCCTTATTGAAAAACGCGGATTTGGTAATCAGCGGCGTAGGGATTCCGGGTTTAATAAAACCGGAAATGCTTAAAGAAGAAGTGAATGTTATTGATTTCGGGTACGGAGTAAATACGGAGGGCAAATTATCCGGCGATTTCGTTCCTCCGGCATCGGATGGTCAATCTTTAACCGGCTGGCACACGCCCACTCCCGGCGGCACGGGGCCTATTCTCGTGGCGAAATTGCTGGAGAATTTTTATACGTTGAGCGAAGAAGTTTAGAAGATCTTCACGCTGGAAGAAGATGAAAGGCGACAACCCCAAACGCCACGGCGACATTTAAGGACTCTTTTCCCTGGTGCGCATGCCGGGGATGGCGCGCTTGCCAAACCATTGCTCCTCGCATGGGGATTTCCAGGATCCGATCGGTTTCCTTAAGGAGCGAGGATGGCAAGCCTTTTACTTCGCTGCCGACGAGGAGAGCGATTAGCGGCGCCCGTCTGTGAGTACGCTTCGTTTTGTGATAGGGAATCGATTTTTTATCCTGTTCGATGGCTAAAATTTTATAGCCTTCCCTTCTCAATTTTTTAATAAGGCGATGCGCGTTCCCAATTTTTTCCCAAGAAATATTCTCTTCGGCCCCCAGGGAAACTTTAGCGAGCTGCGGGCGCGGTTTACCGAACCGGTCTTTCGGGGCCGGTGTTATCCCGCATAAAAATATTTTTGTCGCGCCGACGGCATCTGCTGTCCGAAAAATAGAGCCAACATTGTGTAGACTCCGGATGTTATGAAGAATGACAATCATTATTTCTTAATCCGGAACTGAAATCCATTATTCTCCAGGTTAACGGTTACGATATCTCCGTGAACGATATCGCCTTTTAGGAGGCGTTCCGCCAGGGGCGATCGTAACTGATCGCCGATAACCGCACGGAGCGGACGTGCTCCAAAGGAAGGATCAAACCCTAATTCTGCGATCCGAGCAAGAACCGCGTCGTCGTAGCGCAGTTCGACGCCTTGGGCTTCATCGAGCGATTTGATTAGCTCATTAAGCTGCAGCTGGGCAATCGCTTTAAGATCCTCCGGGGAAAGGGTTTTAAAGACAATGATATCGGAAAAGCGATTGAGGAGTTCCGGGCGAAATACATCGGTTAATTTTTTCTTGAGCTCGTCGGCGATGGTTTCGATCGGTGTGTGGGCGTCGATATGCGTTTTAATGAAATCGGAGTGAGCGTTCGATGTGGCGATGAGGATGGTGTTGGAAAAATCGATGGTCCGGCCGAGATTATCGGTAAGCCGCCCGTCATCTAGAACTTGTAAGAAAAGGTTGAAAATATCCGGGTGGGATTTCTCGAATTCATCAAGGAGGATCAGGCAATAGGGCTTTTGAATCACGGATTCCGTGAGCATTCCGGCGATGCGCCCGTCGGGTGAGCCGATAAAGCGAAAGAAACTTTGTTTATCTTGATATTCCGACATGTCGAAGCGGATCATCATAGTTTCCGATCCGAATTGGATCGCTGCCAAGGTTTTGGCAAGCTCGGTTTTCCCGACGCCCGTGGGGCCGACAAAAAGAAAAGAGGCGATGGGACCGCCTTGGCGGGCGAGTCCGCTTCGATATTCGCGGAGAGCTCGCGCGACGGCGGTGACCGCTTCGTTCTGATCAATGAGGCGTTGATGAATGATCTCCTCAAGACGAAGAAGTTTCTCCGTTTCGGCTCGTCCGGGACGATGGATTGGAATATTGGTTTTTCGTTCCGCGATGGCGATTATATCGTCAGCGGTTAAAGTCGATTTATGTTGCTGGGTGGCCTCTGCCAGGGCTTCCTTGAGGAGATCTTCGGCGCTCGCCGGAAGAAGCTTGTGCCGGAAATGCTTATGCGCAATGGTAACAGCGGTTTTCAAAGCGCCGAAGCTGATGATTGTTTTATATCGATCTTCAAGGGGGATGCTCGAATGGATTAAAACGCGGATTGCGTCTGATTCGCTCATCTCCGTGACTCGAATAGGTTCGAATATTGCCGCGAATTCCGATTGCGGTTCGATAAATTCTTTAAATTCTCGGGGAAAGGTGGACCCGATGATAGGGAATGCATCGTCGTGAATAATAGGAAGAAGGATGTCGGCGGCGGAGAGCGATCTTTCGCCCGATGTTTTAAAAAGGTTATGGATGTCGGGAATGTAGAGGATGATATTTCCAGCCCGCAAAATCTCTGTGGCGATTCGCTGCAGTCGTTCGCTCATGGCTCCGGCATCCCCCAGGGTGGAGAGATAAAGGGCGACGAGGCGGCGATCAAAAAGTTCCGGAGGAACGTCGTCATTGATAATGGCAGCGGCCAGACGATGGACGATGGTTTCTTTGCCGATGCCCGGATCTCCGATTAAAAGCGCGTTGGGCTTGCTAGATTTGGAAAGAATCCCCATTAAGCGCTGGTATTCGGCCTCGTGTTCGAAGCGGGTCATAAAATTCTCCCGCCGCACTTGTTCGGTAAAATCCTCCCCAAAGCGGTCTAGAAAAGGCGTCGCCCGGGCGGTCCATGCTCGATTCATGCGCGGTTGCGTGGAGGGGGAAACCCAGCGAGCCCAGAACGGCGATTTCTCTCGATGAACGCGGGCGAGAGCCAGAGCATTTTGAAGGTCGGCCGGTCCGGCGTTGTAGAAATCGAAAGCGCGACGGACGGAGGGCGACGGCGAGCGGGCGAGAGCAATAAATACATGGAAAGGTTCAATGGATGCCGATCCGAGCTCGCGGGCGACGATAAACGCCGATTCCATAAGAGGAGAAAGATCTCTCTTTTCCGGTTCGCTCGTTGCCCGGACTTTGTGGAGGCGCTCGGTAAAATCGCTTGCCGAAATATCAAGGCGGGTCAATCCTTCGACTATCAGGGGATCGCGAGCGAGAAGCGATAATAGTTCCAGAGCAAAGGAAGTTTTAGTGAGCGCGGTTCGGTCCGTGGCGCGTTCGAGGGCAAGAAGGGTTTTCGGCGCCGTATACGAGGCGATATTAAGCGAGGCTTGCGGATTAAAGGCGCGAGGAATGGTTTTCTCCGGTTTCCCCAAATGCCAGAAGGCATCGAGAAGGAATAAGCCCAGCAGAACGCCGGTCCACTGGAGTGAGGGGATATCCGTGCCGATCAGGGCGGGGACTAGAACGGTAAGAATCGCGTAGAACAGGGAATAAAGAAGGCGAAGAAGGGAGCGAGATACGCCATTCATTTCCAATCGGGGGTCGTGAAAGTAGGTCATGGGAATTTTAAAATTGTCGGACGCCGCCCGGGAGGCTGGAGAAAATTTTAACCAGGACGAAAAGCGGTATGCTCGCCCAAATGATGTAAAGCGAGACGGCGAGGAGGGTTAGTATTGCATACAAAAGAAAGCCGACAAGAGAACGAAGGGAGCGAAATATAAAACCCAAGAGATAACCGATAAAGGACCGATCTTGATAGAGGGGCTCGGTAAGATTCCGGAGCGTGATCCGAAGGGCAATGGTGCGGTCGAGCCGCCCCAGGACAAAGACCGTTTGGCTGTAGAAGAAATAGAATCCCCCGACGTACCAATGGTCTGCAAATAGGCGAAGACGTGATAGAAGTCGATGAATCAGGTAAAGGGGGGTCATGGGTTTAATTCTGCAGTTTGGATTGCAATTCGGCCAGGGATGCGGCGAGTTTTTTTAAGATATCGCCGATGGCGCTTTCTTCGAGGCGGATGGGCGTGTCGAGTTTTACGGCGGTGACGCCCCGGACGGAAATCTTTTTATTGATCGGAACGGTTGCGGTAAAGTTTACGGGAACTGAGGTGCGGATAGGGACAGAAATATTCGTGGTTCCAACGAGCGGCACGTTAATGGGAACCGTAACGACGGTATTGATCGGAACGGTTGTTTGCACGGGAATCGCAAAGGTATCGTTAATCTCCGCCGCCGCCTCAAAAGGAATTTCGCGGTTTATTTCCGCTACATACGGAAGATCTTCTCCTCCAAGTTGGTTGAGAGAACCAGAGGTTGTTTCTAAAAAAAGAATCAGATCCTGTCGCGCGGTCCACAATTGCCTGCTGATATAGAGCTGAGACAAGAGCATAACAGCAATGACGATCCATAAAAGCCAGTGACTCCAAGAAGATTGCATAGGATGAAGATGTTGCAAAGGGAAGTGGTTTCTGGAAAAATGAGGTGGCTATTGAAGGGTGTGTAGTTCAGTGGTAGAACGCTGTCCTGATAAGACAGAGGCCGAAGGTTCGATTCCTTCCACACCCACTAATAATCAGGGGGTAGAATCCCTAATGATTTAAGGCCGGGAATGTCGAAATGCGTGGCCGAGGTGGCTTCGGCGGGCGTGGCGCTCAGGCTATTTTTGGTTACCTCGGCGAGGAAAGAAATCCCTTTTAAAATAGCGAAGCCGGTAAGTGCGGTCAGTGTTAATCCGGCAAGGAAAAAGAGCAGTTCTCGTCTCATAAGATTATCGTGAAAAAACTTGGCCACTGAGCGTAAGGCGAAAATGAGGCTCTTGGCGCATCAAATCCGCCGAGGTGAATTTTATCAGGTAGACGCTCTTTTCCAGGTCATTGAGGGTGGCGAATAATCCCTCGAGCGGTCCTTGCGCGACTAGGGAAAAATCAATTGGGCGAAGGGAGAGGGTGGATGTGGCGGCGGCGGGCGCTCCCCCTCGAAAATTAACCGACGCTTCCACGCGGTGCGTTCGGGCGATATCGCTCACATTTTTCGGGAAGTTAAGAAGCTCGTCCTGGGAAGGAAGCAGCCGGTCTACTTGCGGAAGATAAGGCTTCAGGGCCTCGTATTCGTCTCGGATGACGGATAGGGAGTTGATGGCGATAAGACGGGATCGCATATCGCCGCGGAGGCTGATAATCGATTGGCTTCGTCGGTTAACATCCGTATAGAGATAGAAGAGGACACCGGCCAAAAGACAAGCAACAATACCGCTGCCGATTAAAAAAAGAGTAGGCGGCTTGAGGCGATGAAGCTGTATCACAATATCTCCAGTATACCGCAGGATAAAAAGCTCGAATAGTGGTATACTCCAGGTCATCGGCTTATATAATAGTAAGAAGCATGGAGAAGGCGAAAGAAAGCCGGATTTCATTAGATGACGAAAATTACCCCTCGCTTTTGAGAGAGATTATTGACCCTCCGGCAGAACTCTATATCCGAGGACATCTGCCCGCGCTGGCGCCCAATGTGGTTACGATATCCATTGTCGGAACTCGAAAAGCAACAGCGACAGGGATGACGTTGGCTCGTCGGCTGGCCGAAGATTTCTCCCGGCGGGGAGTTTTAATCGTAAGCGGTTTGGCTTGGGGGATTGACGCCGCCGCTCATGAGGGAGCCCTCCGGGGCGGCGCTCCTACGATTGCGGTTTTGGCCGGCGGGATATCTTCCTATCCTCGGCGCAATGAGTCGTTGGCGAAAAAAATCGTGGCCGAGGGCGGAGCGCTTCTTTCTGAAGAACCAGAGGGAATCAGCATTCAAAAATATCATTTTCTTCGGCGGAATCGGATTGTGGCGGGCCTTTCGCATGCCGTGGTCATTATTGAGGCGCCGGATAAATCCGGGTCGCTTGTTACTGGACGATTGGCAGCGGAGTCCGGCCGAGAAGTCTTTGTTTTTCCCGGACCCATATCGCATCCCAACTACAAGGGATCTCACGCGTTGATCCGCGACGGCGCGAGATTAGTCACGTCGGCCGAAGATATCTTGGAAGATTTGGGAATCGACGCGCGCCCTTCTCCCGGAGAGATTTCTGGAGAAAAAAACAGCGACCAAGCCCTCATCATTAAAGTGCTTGTAGAGGCCGGAGAGCCACTTTCCATTGACAAAATCGTCCAGTTTACTAAACTGGAGCCTCACATCGTCGCCACCAATGTTACGCTTCTAGTTATCAATCAACATATTAAGGAAACCGAAAAAGGATATACTATATAAGCGCCTGAAAATGAATCTTGTCATCGTCGAGTCGCCGACCAAGGCGAAAACAATTGCAAAGTTTTTGGGGAAAGATTATCTCGTCGAGTCATCGTACGGCCATATTCGCGATCTTCCCAAAAGCCGGATCGGAATCGATTTAGAAAAGGACTTCGAGCCGCATTATATTATTCCGGTTAAGGCCAAGAAACGAGTGACGGAATTAAAGAAAAAGGCCGCCAAAATGGACGGCGTTATTTTGGCGACGGATTTGGATCGAGAAGGAGAAGCAATCGCCTGGCACCTAAAAGAAGCGCTGGGATTGGAATCTAAAGATGCGTCGAAGGTTCGGCGCATTGTTTTTCATGAGATTACCAAAACGGCTATCGCGGAGGCGTTGGAGCACCCCCGAACTCTAGATTTGCACCTGGTGGATGCCCAGCAAGCCCGGCGGATTCTGGATCGTTTAGTGGGATATAAGCTCTCGCCTTTTCTATGGAAGAAAATAATGTCGCGCCTCTCTGCCGGCCGCGTGCAATCGGTGGCTCTTCGGCTGATCGCGGAACGCGAAGACGAGATCCGAAAATTCAAAGCGGATGAGTATTGGACCATCGACGCAACCCTAAAAAAAGATAAGGCGGAATTCACGGCATCGCTCGCTAAGATTAGCGGCGAATCCGTCGGGAAGCTGGGTATTACCAAGAAAGAAGAGGCCGAGAAAATAAAAAGAGAATTAGAAGACGCCGCGTACGCGATTGTCTCCGTTGATAAGAAAACAACGAAGAAAAATTCAAATCCTCCTTTTACCACGAGCACGCTCCAGCAGGAAGCATCGAAGCGTCTGCGTTTTTCCGCTCGGGAAACGATGCGCCACGCCCAGGCGCTCTACGAGGCCGGGCTTATCACGTACATGCGGACGGATTCGGTGAATCTGTCGCAGGAATCTTTAACGGCCGCCGCTCGATGGATAAAAGAAAATTTAGGGAGTGCTTACGAAGAAGCGAACCCCCGGGTTTTTAAGACAAAATCTCGATTAGCTCAGGAAGCGCACGAGGCGATTCGTCCTACGGACCCCCGAAAAACACCCGATTCCCTCAAGAAGAAAGAAGCCCGCGAAGTTAAGCTTTACGAGCTTATCTGGCAGCGATTCATTGCCTCGCAATTGCCGCCGGCTCGGTTTGATGCAGTGCGGTTGGAGATTCAAGCGCAATCGTCCCAGAAAAACTCGGTCTCCTATACGCTCGTTGCCAATGGAACTACGCTTGCCTTCGACGGATATCTAAAAATCTGGCCCGCAAAATTTGAAGAACGGGAATTGCCGGCGGTTACGGTCGGCGAAAATGTGGATTTAAAAGTGGTAGAAGCGCTGCAGCATTTTACGGAGCCTCCCCCGCGCTATAACGAAGCGAGCCTAATCAAGGCGCTGGAGCAAAACGGAATCGGACGCCCGTCGACCTATGCCCCCACGCTTTCGGTGATTCAAGACCGCCACTATGTTGAGAAGGATGAACGGCGGCGCTTCGTTCCGACGGAGATTGGCGAAAGCGTGAATAAAATGCTGGTGGAGCATTTCCCCGAAATCGTCGATATTCAGTTTACGGCGAAGATGGAAGAAGAGCTGGATAGCGTGGCGGCAGGAAAAGAGAATTGGAGGAAAGTAATTCGAGAATTTTACGAACCGTTTTCCAAGCATCTCGAAAAGAAGTTTGAGGAAGTAGAGGCCCAGCGGCCCAAGGTGGAAACCACGGATGAAGTCTGTCCCAACTGCGGGAAGCCTATGGTGGTTAAGTTCGGGCGGTTTGGAAAATTTTTGGCCTGCTCCGGTTTTCCGGAGTGCAAAACCACCAAGCCGTTTTTGGCTCAGTTTTTGATCAAGGATAAGGATGGAAACGATATGCTTTGCGGGGACTGCAAAGAAGGAAAAATTATTCGAAAGAGGAGTCGCAATCGGCGGTTTTTCTTCGGGTGCTCTCGGTATCCGGAGTGCAAATATGCGTCCTGGAAGAATCCTGCGGAGCCGGTGGCCGAGGAGGTGGCGGTAGCCGCCGGAGAGAATGAAGGAAGTGACGATACGGAGACGGAAGAATAAAGTAGGGTTTAAGAAAACCGATAGTTTCCTGAGGGCGTCGGTGGGGCGTTGCTTTGTGATATAGCAGGTGAGGGTTGCTTGACAAACACCACATATCATATACTATGTCAATAGTTTGGTTGTCGTTGAAGGAAGAGCGGGAGTATAGTAAACATTGCCTTCATCGTCAGAATTAGTGTAGCCATTTTTTATGGAATCCCTACTTCAAATTTTTAATAAGATTTCCCGGAGCGAGAAGGATGTGGAGTTGATGGGAAAAGCTTTTCGCATTGCCGAAGAGGCGCACCACGGGCAGACGCGGCAGTCCGGAGAACCGTATTTCCGGCATGTCTACTTTACGGCGCTCCGCCTCATGGAATGGCGTCTGGATGCTCCGACGATCATCGCGGGCCTTCTCCATGATGTCGTGGAAGACACGTCTTATACATTGGAGCAATTGAAACGCGATTTCGGCGACGAGATCGCGTTTTTGGTGGACGGGGTAACGAAACTATCGCGCGTGCGCTACCGCGGCGTAAAAGCCCAGGCGGAAAATCTTCGCAAAATGGTTTTGGCGCTAAGCGAAGATTTGCGGGTTGTGATGATTAAGCTTGCGGACCGGCTCCATAACATGGAGACGCTGGAGGCTTTGCCGGCCCAGAAACAACGGCGGATCGCTCTGGAGACAACCGAAATCTATGCGCCGTTAGCCTACCGGCTGGGCATGCAGAATTTGGCCGGCGAATTGGAGGACTTGGCGTTTCCTTATCTTTATCCCGAGGAATATGCCTGGCTCCAGAAAAATGTAGCGGAAAAATACGAGGAACGGGAACGGTATTTGGATAACGTCCGCCCGATCTTGGAGCAGGCCTTAAAAGACAATGGTATTTTGGTTTTAAAAATTGACTACCGCGCCAAGCGTTGGTCGAGTCTCTGGAAAAAATTAAAGCGCCATGATTTGAATCTCGAGCAGGTCTACGATCTGATTGCCATGCGGATTATCGTACGGACGGTGGAAGATTGTTATGCGGCGCTGGGCGTCATCCATCAGTTATGGCCGCCGCTTCCCGGACGGATTAAGGATTATATCGCGCTCCCCAAGCCTAACGGATACCGGAGTTTGCATACCACGGTTTTCTGCTTGGATAACAAGCCGACGGAATTCCAGATACGGACCATTGCGATGCATGAAGAAGCGGAAAACGGCATTGCCGCGCACTGGATTTACGAAGAGGCTAAAAATCCCCGCAGCTTTATCCATAGAAAAACTTCTCCCAAGGATAAGCGGAGGTTCGCATGGGTAGCGCAACTCCGCGATTGGCAGGAGCAATTTCCTGGATCCAAGGAATTTTTGGAATCGTTGAAAGTGGATTTTTTCCGCGACCGGATTTTCGTCATCACGCCGCGCGGCCAGGTGATTGATCTGCCGGCCGGATCGACGCCGGTCGATTTTGCCTACCAGATTCATAGTCAGGTGGGCGATCAATGTTCGGGCGCCAAAGTGAATGATAAAATTGTTTCGCTGGATCATAAATTGCAGTCCGGCGACGTGATTGAGATTCTCCTTCAAAAAAGCAAAAAGCCGTCGGAGTCTTGGCTCAACTTCATCAAAACGGCGACAGCGAAAAAACGCGTTCGCGCGGCCTTGCGGCAAAAAAAGAAAGTTAAACGCTAAGCGAATCCGATTGGTTGTCGGGGTGAAGCTTCTGGATGATTCCCTCGATCTCTTCGGGAGAATAAAAAGTAATGATGATTTTTCCGGCGTCGCCGGCTTTTTCTTTTTCGATCTTAACGTTAGCCCCCAAAAGCTCGCAAAGTTCTTCTTCCAAAGTTTTGATGGTGGGGTCAAGCGCCAGGATGCTGCGGCGGCCGGGTTTATTGGCGTGAACGCGGGTTTTAAGTTCGCGAACGGTCATCGTGCGATTTAATAGTTCCTCAAAAAGGCGGTGTTGTTCTTTGGGATCCTCAATCATAAGGAGCAGCCGCCCTTGGCTTTCATTGATTTGATTTTTAGCTACCGCGTCCTGGATATCTGAAGGGAGGTTCAATAATCGCAAAGTGTTGGCCACGGATTCGCGGCTTTTTCCCAGGCGGCTGGCAACTTCCCGCTGGGTAAGGCCGAATTCATCTTGGAGTTTGGCGTAGGCCCGGGCGGTCTCAATAGGGGAGAGATTCTCCCGCTGGAGGTTTTCAACAATCGCCATTTCCAATTGTTCGGATCGATGGACAGTGCTTCGGATAATAACCGGAACCCGTTCCCAGCCGAGCATCTGGGCGGCGCGAAGCCGCCGCTCTCCGGCGATCAATTGATATTCCACGGCGGTTCCGCTGTCGGTGTCCCGTTCGATTTTCGAAACGACAAGCGGTTGCAAAATGCCGTATTCTTGAATTGAGGCCGCTAATTCTTTTAAGGCTTCTTCGTCGAAATCCCGCCGAGGCTGGTGCGGATTCGGTTTGATTTTCTCAACTTCAATATGAAAGATGGCATCCGGCGTGGAACGCTTGGCCGTCGGCCGAGGCTGCGGGTCCGCCCGCGGCGGCTCCGCAACGGTAGGGGACGGAGCAGGCTTCGCATCTTCGGATTTCATATGCGTTTCGTCTGGGAGCTGTTCGGAATGGTACGCGGACGGCAGCTCATCGGGTTCCATGGGAACGAATGGCTTTTCCGGTTCAGCCGGGGACGGGTCGGGTTGAAGAGAAGATTCGTCGGGCGCGGCTGGCTGCGGCCAAGAATTTTGCAGATCGTCCATAATGGCTTTACTGTACTAAATAATTTCTGTAAGATCAATGCGAAATTAACGCCGAGGTGGTGGAACTGGCAGATTTACCGTGCATAGATGGTGCCGCGGTGGCGGAATGGCAGACGCACTGGACTCAAAATCCAGCGAGGGAAACCTCATGAGAGTTCGACTCTCTCCCGCGGCACCACTTGTGCAGGGTACGCAGGACTTCCGCCTTCGCGAAACGCTGCGGCGGACAGGCAAAATTCCCTGCTCGCAAGGGCGTGAGGGCTCAACTCCCTCCCTCGGCACCGCAAAAAATTTGAGTGGATCGCCCGAGAGTCGAACTCGGAACCGTCTCCTTAAGAGGGAGCTGCTCTGCCAGTTGAGCTAGCGATCCTTTTTGTGGTAAATCCAGTAGGAATTAAACAGTAAAATAGAAGAGATGGCAATAAATGCTAGCAGGAGTGGCTTGACGGAAGGTAGGGGTTAATCCAAAATTATAGTGGCACGTGACGACGCTCGATATGCGGGAATCGGCGTCTGTCCTTTCTTTCATCCCGCAGAAGGAGGCGCGCATGCGCACTCGGGCTCCCTCGATTCTGGCCATTGCGATCGTCTTCGCGCTGGCCGTCTTCGTCCTGCTGCCGTTCATCTCCGTGACGTCGGCCAAACTGTCGACCTCGGGCGCGTCGGAGGTCGCGTCGATCGGCGTCAACTCGGTGAATACGGTCACGACGCTGTGGCCGACCGGTGGCGGCGATCGCGACATCGTCGCGGTCGCGAAGTTCGGCAAGCAGAAGGCCGGCGGTTCGTCGACGATCATCACGGTCGGCGCCACGTCTTCGCCTCGGCGCGTCCCGATCCGGCTGCCGTCCGGTCGATGGGTCTGATCGTCGTCGGCGTGTTGGTGGGGACGCCGCTCGTGCTGGCCGGCGTTCTCTACCTCTTCGGCGGGTCGTTGCCCCTGAACTGACCCGCTCGTACCTTCGTGCAGTCAGCGGCCCCGTCGAATCTTGACGGGGCCGCTTCATATTTTTATAAGAGACCAAGAATCTTGTCGCCGAGCTGCATTCGACGTAGAATCTCAATACCGCGGTAAGGTCCCCGTGGTGAAATGGATATCATAACAGGCTTCGAACCTGTTGGTGGGGGTTCGATTCCCTCCGGGGACACACGAAAGAATGAAAAATAAAATTCCTCAAGAAGTTTTAGGGATTGCGGAAACGCTTCACAAAGCCGGCCATGAAGCTTACTTGGTAGGCGGTTGCGTGCGGGATCTGATTCTCAATAAAGAACCCAAAGATTGGGACGTGGCCACGAATGCCATGCCGGATGAAATTCTTAAATTATTTCCGGAGAGTTTTTATGAAAACGAATTCGGCACGGTCGGGGTAAAAACCGACTCCCTGGATGATCGGTTGAAAGTCGTCGAGGTAACCACCTTTCGAGTGGAGGGGAAGTATTCGGATAAGCGCCGCCCCGATGAGGTTCGGTTTGTGAAAACCATTGAAGACGATTTATCCCGGCGAGATTTTACCATCAATGCGCTCGCTCTGAACCTGGCCGATGGGATAGCGAAAAATATTATCGACCCCTTTGAGGGACAAAATGATTTAAAGAAAAAAATAATCCGGGCAGTGCGAGATCCGGATGAGCGATTCAGCGAAGATGCGCTTCGTTTGATGCGCGCGGTTCGATTGGGAACCGAATTGGGATTTGAGATTGAAAAAGAAACCGCTGCCGCCCTGCGGCGAAATGCTGCCGCGCTGGGGTCAATCGCCAGAGAACGGATTCGGGATGAAGTGGCAAAAATTTTACTGGCAGAGGAGGCGGCCTCAGGAATTGAGCGGCTGGAAGAAGCGGGATTGCTGCTCTACATTTTCCCGGAACTTCGGGAAGGAATCGGCGTCGGACAGAACAAACACCATATTTATACGGTTTGGGAGCATAATATCCGCGCCTTAGAATACTCGGCAAAAAAGGGATATTCCTTGGAGGTCCGCCTCGCCTCCTTGTTGCACGATGTGGGGAAACCGCGGACCAAGCGCGGCGAAGGGCCGGATTCTACTTTTCATGGCCATGAGGTTGTGGGAGCTAAGATGGCGAGAAAAATGCTCGAAGCCTTGTGTTTTTCCAAGGAGATTACAGATTGGGTAACCGATCTCGTCCGGTTTCATCTTTTTTATTACAACGTAGGCGAAGTTACCGAGGCTGGCGTCCGGCGGTTCTTGCGGCGCGTGGGACCGGATTTGGTGCCGGATTTAATCAAAGTGCGCGAGGCTGATCGCATCGGATCCGGCGTTCCGAAGGCGGTGCCATATAAAATCCGGCATCTGCTTTTTATGATCGAAAAAGTGAAGCAGGATCCGATTTCTCCTAAGATGCTTAAAATGAACGGCAACGATATGATGGCGTTGTTGAAAATCGAGCCCGGCCCTCGCGTGGGATTTATACTGAGCATCCTTTTGGAGGAAGTGCTCGATGATCCCTCGCGCAACACCAAAGACTACCTGGAATCGCGCGCCCAGGAACTGCATCATCGGGAAGATGGGGAGCTCAACATGCTCGCTAAAACTGCGCGCGAGAAAAAAGAGGAATTTGAGAATGTCGAAGAAGAGGAAATCAAGAAAAAATTTTACGTGAAGTAAAATTTCTTAACCGGAAAGTTGGTCGTTGAAAATTGGGATTTAGCGACTGTGGATATCCTGTGAATTTCCTGGGTATTGCGTTTTGCGGGTCGTATCGGTAAAGTCCTATCAAGAAGTAGTTTCTCGTTCAACTGTTTTAACCCTTGTTAAATTTTCTTCCACCACGCGCGACGCGGTGTTTTGCGTTAACTCTAGAAATTCCTTTGATTCATGATATGATAGCCACGTCCTCATTTCTTAGGCGGATTGTCCGTTAACCGAGATGATGACGGGCCGTAGTATACCGGCAGTACGTGCGCTTCGGGTGCGTAAAGACTGGGTTCGATTCCCAGCGGCCCGACAAGAAGACGTTTAGAGGGCAAAGACGGTCACTCTATATATACGACACATGGTTAACCCTTGGTTAAGGTCGATTTTGGCATTTTTCTCTAAGGAAACTTGCTGTAACAATAGGTGAGCTATATCGTCTTTCGATATTAGGCTCGCCAATCGTCAGTATGACGAATGAGCTACAAAAACAAGAATTTCTCAAAGCCTACGACGAATACGCTGACGCGATTTTCAAGCACTGCTATTTCCGAGTTTCATCCCGCACGAAGGCCGAAGATCTGACGCAGGAGACTTTTATGAAGGCATGGCATTACTTCGTAGAAGGTTCCCAAATCGAGAACGTAAAGGCCTTGCTCTATCGAATCGCCACCAATCTCATCATTGATGAGTATCGCCGGAAGAAGGAAGAGAGTCTCGAAGGGTTAATGACCCACGCCGACGCTTTCGACCCCCCGGCCATAAATGGCGAAAATCCGGAGCAGAACCTTCTGCTGAGGCAGGTTCGCGATGTGTTGGACACCTTGGATAAGGATGAACAGGAGATTTTGACGCTGCGATACTTTGACGATCTCGGTCCCAAAGACATCGCAAAGATTTTAAGCGTGAGCCCGAACACGGTTTCGGTGCGCTTGAATCGAGCGGTCAAAGTTCTGAAGCGCCGTTTCGCGGAGCGTACGACGAGGGATCCCGTCCCCTCTCGCATATAAAACGCGTAGGTATGAGGATGTAAATGGACATCCAACAACAATTACAAAAGGTCAAAGAGAACATAACTCTCTTGTCCCATAGTCGAGCGCGGATCCGGCAGGCGTTAACCGACATGATAGCGATCGAAGAACAGATTGCATCTTCGGTGGTGACTGCCGCTCCGTCGCGCGAGACAGTAACCGAGGGCGAGGAAGAGTAAGGGGAGTTGGGTTCTGAAGAAGGCGACCCACCGCATTGGGCCGCCTTTTGGTTGGTAAACTATCCTTAGTGTTGTCTAGCTTTTTCAAACTTAAGCTATTATTCTCGGATTTTTAAATAAATCTAAGCCCGGTATGGGTATAATAGAAACGGATATTACCAGAGAGGACCCTTGCTGCGTTGGCGAAAGATCCAAGGGTTGCATGCCCGAATTCGCCGGTATAAACCTCTACATGAGGTGCATATTTTCGGAATTTCTCTGTCATTCTTTGCACATTGGGAGGAGATAATACCGGATCATACCTTCCCTGAACCACTCGCGTGGCTTTGGGCAGGAGATGCAAATAATCTGAATAATGACCGGGACTGATAATCGACCAGTAATACTCGAGGTCATCTCGGGAAATATTATCCTTGATTGCGGAAGCGATATCAGCTGTTGCAATCCCATCCATGACAGCCTCGGCAAAGTTGTCACAGGCAAAATGCCAGATGAAAAAATCAAAAAAATTGGGTGCAAAGAGTGCCGCAAGGCATGCGCGAAGGCTCCCGATGCTGTATGCCCATAAACCAATTTCAGTACAACCTGCATCACGCAGCCATGCTGCAGCAAACTGAATATTCAAAACATCCTGTTGAACCCGACGAATTGTATTATAAATATTAGGCCCCAATACATGATACTGTGGCCCACCCGCATACAACCGGCCATCATGATATTCGGGAACATAAACTAAAGTGTTAGTTGGAATGAAAAATCTTCTGATCCAGGCTGTGCCAGAAATATATTTTTTCGAGGTTGCATTCCAATGTGGAATGACGATCGATCCGATGGTAGAACCCGATCGCCATTTTGGCTCAAATGCGCAATAAAATCTCGCAGTATCCCGCGAATCGATAAAGCTTGGAAATTCAAGCCAAGGACCGTTTATTTGCGCCTTTGGCAAGGAACGCTTTTCATAGCTAAGATAAGCCGACGGATCGGCATTCCACCGATCAACTGTTTCCCTAAGCTGCTGCGCGGGCATTCCAAGAGTAAATTGCGGAATCGCAAATTGTCGCATAGTCCGGATGCGTTCAGCCATTAATTTCAATTCCTTGTCACGAATTTGACTCGCGCCGCTGATAGAACCTTTTTATGCAGAAGAGAAAGTTTTTTATTGTTTGCTATGCCAACAAAAAAGAATTTTCGCCCTTTCTTCTTTATTACGGATTCCGGCTTTTGCAGGGATATGGTAAATCGCTTTTCCTCGATCTTTTGCAAAGCGGGGATCAATTTATGGAAACCCGGCTTTGTGTAACGTCCTAGATATAAGGTTATGTGCGGTTCGGATCTATAGCCACTGCCATAAATTTTAACGAAGCGATTTTTCTCTTGCTTTAAGACCTTCTCGACCCTCAAAGGGAAGCGAATTTGAATGGTCAGAATATATTCCATTTGGCGTAGTCGTAGGCGAAGCAGTGGACCCGGGGGGAATCGAACCCCCGCCTCAGCAATGCGAATGCCGTGTAATGCCACTTTACTACGGGCCCTATTACGAGAAATATATAGTTACCGGGATCAATTGACAAGACGATTAAAGATCTTCTGCTATAGTTAAGAGTAACCGTTTTGCGACGCCGAACAGTATGGAGCCCGAGCGAGAAAAGTTTATCCAACTTTATAACGAAAACTCGGAGGCAATCTACCGGCATTTTTTCTTCCGCATCTACAGCAAAGGACGGGCGGAAGAGTTGATGCAGGAAGCTTTCTTGAAATTGTGGCAGTATGTCGAAGAGGGCCACGTGGTCCAAAACCCCCGAGGACTTCTCTACCGCATCGCCGATCATCTCATTATTGATGAAAAGCGAAAGCGGACCATAGACAGCCTAGAGGGTCTGCGGGATCGGGAGGGGTTTGACCCGGCGGGGAGCGAAAGGATGACGCCGGAGCAAAAATCGCTCTACCAGGAGATATTCGACGAATTGGAGGAGTTGCGGGAAGAAGAGCGGAAGATATTCATTTTGCGATACGTGGACGATCTTGATCCCAAGGAAATCGCCCACATCATGGAGACAACGGCCAATACCATCTCTGTTCAATTAAACCGCATTGTTAAAAAGTTACGAGATAAGGTGTCGGATCATTAGGATTAAGGGAATTAAGAAAATATGTGGCTTGGCGATAAAATACAAAAAGCGAAAAAGGATATACGGCTGGATCCGCAGCGGAAAGAAGAAATGCTGCAGTTTATTTTGCAATCCATCGAAGTCCAGCGGGCAGAGCGCGTGTTAAGACCCGGCGGGGATGATCGCCGAACATGGCAAAGGTCGATAATGGTATTCTTTAGAAAACCTATGCCTATATTTGCACTGATTGCAGCTTTAGTCTTAGCAGGAGGGGGAACGTCATTGGCGGCGCAAGGATCGCTTCCGGGAGATACGCTCTATCCTGTAAAGGTAAGCATCAACGAAAAAGTGGCAGGCGCCTTTCAACTTTCAGACGAAGCGAAGGCGAATTGGAATGCCCGGCTGGCCGAACTTCGATTAGAGGAAGCGGCGCAGTTAAAAGCGAAAGGTAAGGTGAGCGTAGAGAACGAAGTCGAATTGAAAAACCGATTCGAGGCGTTCGCGGATCGCGTCGAGCAAAGAATCGAAGCGATGAAAGAAAAAGGCAGAGTGGAGGCGGCAACCGATGTGGCAACACGGTTCGAAGCGGCTCTTCAAGCGCATAAAGCCATCTTGGCGCGTCTCGAAGCCAGCGCGAATGCCACATCGACCACGGGAACTAGCACACCGATCGTTCTTCGTCTCGATAACGTCCTCGGTAAATTCATGGGAATTCGCATGCGGGCGGAAAAGGACGAGGCAGTTCGAGTGAATGCGTCTACCACGGAGAGCGCCGCTCTGGGAAAAATCGGCGCAGCGGAGAATGTGATCGCTTCGGTGGAGGCGAGCATCGAGAGACGGGATGACCGCGTCAATGCGGACGCCAAGGCCAAAGCCGAAGCGACGCTGGCGGCGGCAAAGAGTCTGATAGTCGATGCGAAGGTCAAAGTGACGGCCAAGGATTACGCGAAGGCGTTTGAACTGGCGCAAGAGGCCCTTCGGAAAGCGCATGAGGCGAAAATTTATCTGAACGTCGGTGTCGGAATGAAAATCCGATTCGATAACAGTTCCACAACGGCGAGTTCTACGGTGAGCTCAACGCTTAACGTCAACGGCTTACTTCGTCTCAAGCTGCGGTAACTATTTCCGGCGAAGTTCTTAAGAAGTGCCCCTAAGGGGCGCTTCTTTTTATACCGGATTGTTTTTATTACAATGTAGGCAATGCATAGAGGCTTGGTTCGGTTAGCCGTTGCGATCGGAATATTGTTTTTAGGGATTCTAGCGAGCCCCCTGGGGAGTTTTAATTCCGCGCAGGCCGTCGAGCCGCCTGTCGATAAGCTCGAAGGTTATTATCGGTTTGATGAAGGCAATGCGGCGAGCCTCATGGATTTTTCCGGGTACAACCGGACGGGGACGCTCGCGGGCGCCACGTGGTCGGAGGGCAAGATTAGCAGCGGACTCGCCTTTGATGGTAGAAGTCAAAATGTTAGTGTTGCGAATTTTCCGAATATCATCGGGGATTTTTCCGTAACCACCTGGATCAAGAAATCGTCAAACGAAGGAACGGATGTCATCGCCTCGAAAACCGGATCTTATGCGAATTGGTATTTGCGAACTGTTGGGGATGAATTGGTGTGGGCTCATTCGGGCGGCGATAAATATCATGAAACGGTAGGACTCGATATAGAGCCGAATGTCTGGTATCACGTTGCGGCGGTTTACAGCGATGCTAACGATACCGTCGAATTGTTCGTGAATGGAGCGCGGCGGTACAGCGGAAAGGAGACAAAAACCGCAAGCCCCTATTCGGAGCCGTTGCGGATCGGGAGCGGATACAATACCGATTATTTCCATGGATCTATTGATGAGCTGAGGATTTACAGCCGAACATTGAACCAGTCGGAAATAGAGGCAACGATGCTGGTTGCCCCCGATGCCGCTCCGGCGTCTTCGTCGAGCGTTCCCGCGGTTCCGTCGACGCCGATAACGACAACGCCACCAGCGAATACGGCGACGATTTCTTTGGATGACATTGCTCCGGGAGAATGGCGAGAAGTTTCGAATTCCCGATTGGAAACGGTTTTGCCCAATCCGTATCCGCCGAATTGGGGCGGGCCGCAGTCTATTATGAAGGCCTGGAACAGCGGAGTTTTGGATACCTCTCGCAATCGCTTGATCATCTGGGGTGGCGGGCATGCGGATTGGGCGGGTAATGAAATCTATTCCTTCGATCTTAATACTCTGCAGTGGTCCCGCATTTGGGGGCCGACGGCCAATGTTCAAATTCCCCCCATCGGAGGGACGACGGCCGATGCGTATCCCGATGGAAATCCGGCGTCGCGCCACACCTATGGCGGAATCCAATATATTCCTTCGACCGATCAGATGTTCTCTACGGGCGGCGCCTTATACAGTAATGGTAATGGCACGTGGGGAACCTGGGTCTTCAATTTCTCGACGCTTACGTGGCAGAAAAAAGATAATTCCACGCAAGTGGGAACCTGGACATCTACGGCCTATGATCCAACGACGCAACATATATTTTCCCAGACGGACCATTCTTTTGATGAATACAATCCGGTTACGGGGAGTTGGATAAAGCGGGGAACAATCAGCGAGGGAATGTGGGAGGCGGATTCCACCGCGGCTATCGATCCGGTTCGTCGTCTTTTCGTCATGGTGGGGCAGGGCCGTTTGCGCGTGTGGAACTTAAATACGTGGCAGCTGACGCAGCCGGTGACTGCCGGCGGGGATGCCGTGGTTAAAGCTAATGCGCCCGGCTTCGAATATTATCCGCCGACCGGAAAATTTATTGCCTGGGCTGGAGGGACGAGTGTTTACGAATTAGATCCGGCAACCTGGAGGTGGACGGAAAAAACAGCAGCGTCTACGAATGCGGTAACGCCGACGGCGCCGGAGACAAACGGAACCTTTGGCCGATTCCGGTATATTCCTGCTAAGAATCTGTTCGTTGTCGTTAATTCGATTTCTCAGAATGTTTTTGTCTATCGGCTGAGCAATCAAACGGCGACAACGCCGGTTTCCGTTTCTCCGGCGCCTACCCCTGCCCCCGCGCCACTCCCGGCGCCGTCGGCAACCACGACACCATCGATCGCGATACCCTCTCCTTCGACAGTTTCCCCGTCGCCGATTGTCCCGCTCGAGCCGCCGACGGTAAGTGGTCCCTTGAATGTTCCTATTACCGTAAAAGAAGTGGTTGGTATCGGCGCAACCGGATATCCCATTTCTGTGGTAGTCCCGCTTCCCTACGGGAAATATCAAACAACAAGCCAGTTTGTTTTAGTAAATAGTGGGGGAGCGCCTATCCCCGCCCAGTTTACGGTTTTGAACCGATGGTGGAACAGGGATAACAGTCTTCGGCACGTAAAAATTGAATTTCAGCCGACAGTCTCCGGCCGCGGCAACGCCGTATATTATCTCAAAGACTCCGGCAATAACCCGATGCCGGCGAACCCTGTTTCGGTGACCGATTCCGGAAAAGAAATTGTAATCGAAACCGGAGTGAGCACTTTTCGGATCAGCCGGAATCCGTTTAAGATCACGACGCCGGACGGGGATGTAACCACGACGTTTACGGATAAAGGAGGCGTCTCCCGATTTTCTTTTTCGCGTCCGGATGTTGCCGTGACGATTGAAGAAATCGGTCCGCTGCGAGCCGTGATCCGAGCCGAAGCGCCCACGAAATACGAAAGCGTTTCTAATCATACGCATGGATGGGCAGTCCGACTCTATGCCTATGCCGGAAAGCCTTTTTTGAAAGTCGATTATCAATTACAGAATTCGTCGCGGGATAAGGTGTACGCGGCTCCCTTGTATTTTCGCTCGTTGAGTCTTAATCGGCCGGGCGGCGTTGCCGCGACCATGCGGTATCAAAACGAGATGCAGGGGCGGGTGACGGCGGATGCCGTGGAGCTCATCCCCGCCTTAAATGCCTGGACCGATGGTCTCTATTGGTTGGATGATATGCGGCAGGTTTATTTTGAAGTTATGTACTGGTTCGGCGGCGCGAGTCACCCGCAGACCTTCCAATATCCGCCGGTAGGCTTAATGCCGACCGCGTGGTATGCCCAGACGCGGGCCACCCTCGATCTCTCGGGGATTATCCCCAAAGATTCAGCGAGCGCCAAGGCTAATCGGCGAGAGCCCGGCGTTGTCGACGCGGCCCATCGGGGGTGGGATAATTTTTATCTCGATATCGACCGCAAGATGGCTCCCTCCATGGCCGGCGGAGTTCCGAGCGGGGGCAGTAAATGGATTTTAACGGAGGATCCGGCGGATGTTTATGAAGCCGAGCGCGCTGCTATCGGAGAATTAAATGGACGACCCCAATGGATCGCCGGATACTCGTATGATCGGGACTGGGTTTTGTTGCAGCCGTCGACGAATCCGTATGCGGGGACGAGTTGGCGAAAGTATGACTCGAACGTTCCAAATGGAAGTTTAGCGGCCCGGAAATTAGACGGGGCTTATCTTCCGGGAACCAGCGAGCGGTCGTTGCCCCGAGATGACCAGCACGGATGGTTTTATCACGTGGAGGAAGCTTATTACGCGGCCGGCAATCCCTGGATAAAAGATTGGTATCAATTCATCGGGGAATTCCGCCGAACTTTTTTAAATAATCGGGATCCTTTTCCGGATACGGCAAGCCGCGCCATTGGTCATGCGTTGTCGAATGCCTTGCAGGCTTATCGGATTACCGGAAATCCGGCCATCATCGCAGACACTCAAAATTTCATCGCCAAATATCTTAAACCGCTCCTTAATCCGGCAACCGGCGCCAAGAATAGTCTTTGCTGCGGCTCAGTTGGGGAGGCGGCTTTCCAGTTGGGGTATTTAACTCGGGGATTGATTGCATATCTGGATGAAGCGCCCGCGGATGCGACGGCTTCAAATATCGTCCAGGGATTCGTGCAATGGAATATGCGGAATGCGAATTTCGGATATTACGTTAATCCGAATGATCTGGCGGCGAAGGGAGAGTCTTCCGGAACGGCGCTAACCATGGCTGACCCTCAGGCGTGGTATGCGTTAAAAAATAAAGATCAGGCGGCAACGGCCCAGCTTCAGCAGTACTTGGACAAGGGCATAAACGGCGGTGCCCGTCCCTATTTGGATATCGCGAATTTATATTCCTGGGAGGGGTCGCCGTACGGCCGGGTAACGCAGTTTCTTTTAGACGGGGGAACCCTATCTTCTCCGGTTCCTCAAGCGCCCCTACCGGTTCCCGCGCCTTCTCCTTCGCCCGTGATTCCCCAGCAAAGCCAGTCGGTAAATTCCGTGCCGTCGGTTTCCGTGACCAGCACGTCTTCGATTCCTCAGGAGCGTTTCCCCGGGTCAGTTCCTATTCCGTCGACTCCGTCTATTTCATCATCAATTCCCTCCTCGATTTCCCAATCCGTTCCTTCGATTTCTCCCTCAACCGTTTCTTTTATAAAGCCGCTGTACCCTGGTCTGCGAGATCCGGAAGTTTCCCGGCTGCAAAGCTTTTTGGCGGCGCGAAATTATTTGCTGGCTGGGAACACAACGGGTTTCTTTGGTCCGCTAACCCAGAAAGCTATTCGCCAATTTCAATGCGATCAGAAAATCATTTGCGGCGGGAGTCTGGGGGATGGTTGGGGATTGGTGGGCCGGGCGACCCGCGCGAAGTTAAACGAAGCAGCGAAGCTGCCGGGCGATGCCGCAACCGCCACGGTGCTCCCCGGTATAACTTTCCCGACTGCATTTAACCAAGCCTCGCTTAATGAGAAGATAAAAACTTTGCAGGATTTGATGAAATCGCTGGAAGTGCAACTGCAGCAGCTGCGAAGTTTATAAAATCAAAAGAATCCGGCGAGGCCGGATTCTTTTGATAATAGCGATTTAATAATTGCGGATGACGATAGTCGCCACGGTATTATTGTTGCGATTCACCTCTTGGGTTATTTGGCGAGTCGGATCAACGTCGATGGAAACCGAATTTTGACCCTGATTCCGCAATAATTGAAAACCGATGGTATACCGGATTTTCTCTCCCGGGTTTAAAGAATCCTGGAGTTCCGATGTGAAGTCCCCAGCAAGGGTAGGCAAGTGAGCTGTGAATCGCCACGGTCCGGAGGCTGCGGTTCCGAGGTTCGAAACCTCGAATACGACGCCGGTCTGCTCTCCGGAATTGGTTGAGGTTGCGCGGATAAAATTCCCGGCGGCATTAATGATGCCGGTATCGATGATGGTAATCGATAGATCCGGAATGCCATTGGGCAGGGAAACGGTGCCGCTCACGACAACTGGGTAGGTGGTTGTTTTCTGCTCACCGGGAGTAAGCGGTGCCGCGGTGACTCCCGGCTCTCGGGCAGCCGGGGTTTCCTCGGTGGTTGTGGCGGATTCCGGAGAACTTGTTGCCACAACGCCAGTGTTTTCGGGGGTTGAGGTCGTTACGGTAACGCCGTTTACAACGTCGCTCAATGTCGCCAGGTACTTGCCAGGATTTATAATTTGTGTTACGCTAAAGGCAATAAGGAGCGCGACGAGGCTAATCAAAAAAAGCGTTCCCACAAGGGTAAGGACGCGGGTCGCGGGATGAGCCTCCCGGGGATAGATGATTTCGGTGGTTTTAGCCATAGGTATTCTCTATAATACTAGATTTATAGCAAAAAGTCAATAGTCTGTCGAGAAAGAATCAATGGACAAGCCCGTTTTTAGGTTCATCCGATTACACATGTTAACGGTATATAAAATCTAAAATTACATAACAAATTAACTTATGTGGCCGTTGTATCAGAATTTAATGGATCGCGGAGCCCCCGTGAGGGGAATGACGCGGGGACGGACCTTGCTGCAGTACGCCGCCTCTTTTTTGCTCTTTGCCTCGTTATTCGTATCGGTTTTCGCCGGAACCTTTTTCATCCTTTACGAAGCGGGATTCGTTCCGCGGTCCATCGCCCAAATAGGAGAACCGGCGCTCCAGGCGCCTATTGTCCCGCGGGTGATGGCATCTTTTAAGGACTACGGTGAGAACGCCGCTTATCTAACGGGGAGGACGGCTTCCCTACTCGGATCATTTTATCTTCCTGCTGTAGAAATGCCGTCTATATCCTTTTCCCGCCCGTCTTTTAAGATACCGGCTATTAACTGGACGACCATGGTTTCATTCCCTGGTTTTCTTAGAAGCAATTTTGCCTCTGCCGTAACCGAATCATCGGCGGTCGATCCGTTAATTTTGAAGACATCAGAGATGGAGGGGTTAACAATACGAACTCCAAGCGGTTCGGCGACGCTCATCATTCCGTCCGTTGAGTTAACGGCCGATATTGTTTTCCCTCCGAGCGCCGACATCGATATTTTGGAAGCGGCGCTCAAAAAAGGAGTGGTGCATTTTCCGTATTCCGCATTGCCGGGAGAAACGGGTAATGTTTTTATCTTTGGGCACAGCACCGTATTGCCGGTCCCGGAGTCCTCGAGCTACCGGGCCTTTAATGACATAAAAAAGCTAACCACCGGCGATAAAATTGACATAAAGTACTCTGGCGTGGTATACGAGTATCGAGTTACCGGCATGCGGATTGGCGATGCCGAGGATGTAATTGTGGACTTCAAGCCCGGGAAAAGCTTGTTAACTTTAACTACTTGCTGGTTCCGGGGTGAGAATTGGGAGAACAAGCGGTACGTGGTGGAGGCAGAGTTTGTGAGGAGCTATCTGCCGGAGGAGCGATCTACCGCTTCTTCTATAGATACTTCCTCGTAAGCGTTGCTTGGTGTGACGAACGAGGAAAGTTGCACGTTGTAAACCAGTCGAGAGTCCGCTCGAACCAACCGAAAGAGGGAAGTGGCATGTCAGCAACCGGTGTCGTTGTTCTATTTCTCGTGATCTTTATCACGCTTCTTGCCGTTCAGGCGGCCGTATGGCCCTATCCGTGGCGAAGGGGACTACTTATCGTCCCTTCTCACCGGGTGCGGTTCCTTCGGGCCGCCGGAGCCCTGACGCTCCTCGTGATTGTCATGGTCCTCCTGGTCTTTTCTATCCAGAAAAGCCGGTGGCCGTGGGAAGTGTGGTCGGCGTGGTTTCCCCGGGAAGAGGTGGTCGCCGTGACGGAGAAAACCGTCATACGGTCGGCGCCGTTCCGGGTTCCCGAAACGATCATTCTTCGGGTTGATCCCGACAAGCCGATCCGGCTGCAGCTCGATTCGAGCTCGCCGATCAAGATAGTCGTTGAAGAGAAAGACAAGGCTGCGATCGTTCGCCGCGAGGCAAAGCGATCTGCGGCGTCGTCTCGAGTGAAAGAACCCCGGCGGACGCGGCCGGACTGTTGTCCAAGCGCGTCAGTCCGGGAAAGGCCCGGTCCTCGTTTCACCTACCCCGATCGTTTCGATCGGTAGCTGTTCCTCTAACTCGTTCCGCACGGGCGGAACACGGAGAGACCCGCATGAAGCGATTCCTGGTGGCGACGTTCGTGGCGATGCTCGTGAATCTGACGGCTACGATGGTCTCGGCTGCGCCGATTTACCGATGGTCGCACGTCGGGCAGAATCCGATGTGCGATTCCGTCGAGGCCGCCGTAAACAACATGGAGGTGTCGGCGGAGCTGAAGGCCGATCTCGTTGCCCTGATCAAAAAGGGCACGATCGATCGGCAGGAACTCCTCGGATTCATCCGCGACGCGAGCGTCGCGGAGGCCGAGAAGAATCGGATGCGGGAAGCGATCGCGAAGACCTGCTTCAAATTCTTCGCGATTGAAGACTTTGAGGGCGAGCTTCGGCTTACCCCGGAAGTTTTGGCCCGCGTTCGTGACCGGGTGACGAAGACGTACGAGGAGGTGACGCTTCGACCCGGCGATCAGTTCGCCGGCATGGCGTTCGGTTCACCGGTACGGGTTGTGTTGAACGTGGCCTGGGAGCCGCGAAGGGGAGAACCCCCGACACCCATGGCACATCTCTACACGGCCACCCGGGGTAACGTGACGGCGAAGGTCGTCTTGCCCCTGGGCTGCAAGAACCTGGCCTACGGATGGAAGATCTTCGAAGGTCCTCCGCTGTCGGTCGCGATGCCTCCGCTGCCCGACAAGGTCCGCACCTGGCAGGTGAATCTCTTCAGCATGAGGAATAGTACGAAGGAGGGAAGAGAGATCCTGAAGCAGCTGCGCGACAAGGTTCGGGGAAAGCAGAGCATCGATCTCGACGAGGCGATAACGGAGGCGATCGCGAAGAAGTTGATCGCTTTCTACGAACCCTGTGTTTCGGTGGGGTTCGAATGGTTCGATCTCGAGCCGGGAGAGATCCAGAAGGACACGGTTTGGATCTCCGAGGGAAAGTCGAAGGTCAAAGCGATCGTTCAACCCGTGACGCCGGAGTTCGCGCTTGACGCCTGCGGCGGATCGGGAGCGTTTAAGGCCCGAATCAAGCCGAAGTGGGCCAGGCTGACAATGTCCTATGCAGTAACGCTGCCGGCCAGCTTGCCTCTCGCTTATCCGAAGTCCCATGAGCTCGTGAGCTGCGGACCCGCGACCAGAGAGCGGTGTCGGGCAGCCATGCTCGAGCCAACGATCTCGTTTCAGCACTCACAGCGGGTGGGTGTCACCGACCTCTACGTCGTGGTAAACGACGGAGAGTAGGTAAGGCTGGGGGAATATGCAATCGCATATTCCCCCAGCAGCAGTTCTTATATTTATGATAAGTCGAAAACGTAAAATAATTTTTATAGCATTTGCTTTAGTGCCTCTATTAACCGGGAGGCTTTTCGGCGATTTTTTTAATAACGAACCAACTTTTCGTTTGGATACTCAGTTTGCCTATGCGGAAGGTGACGGAAGTTCCGGGGGTGATGGTGATGGAAGTTCAGGAGGTAGCGGCGATGGAAGTTCGGGCGGCAGCGGTGACGGTAGCTCTGGGGCAGACGTTGATGGAAGCAGCGGAGGCGTAAGCGATGGCAGTTCTGGCGGTGACGTTGATGGTAGCGTGGCGGGTGATGTCGATGGGAGTGTGGGTGGTGATGGCGCCCCTCCGGGTGATGGCGCTGGAGATCTTCCGCCTCCCCAATCTATTTCTTCTGCTCCGCCCGCGGCAGCCTGCCCCGTTCCTCCGCCCGTAATTACGAGTGCAACATCGACTACCGGCACGGTAGGAACACCGTTTTCTTTTACGATTACGGCAACCAATAGTCCCACGTCTTTTGGAGCGGCGCCGTTGCCGGCCGGATTATCTTTGAACCCGACAACGGGCGTTATTTCCGGAACGCCGACGGCCGCGGGAACAACGGATGCAACCGTTAGCGCCAGTAATGAGTGCGGCACGGGGACCGGTCCTCTTCGAATTATCATCAATGCGGTTCCGGCGGCGGCCTTAAGCTGCTCGCCCGCGACCCAGACAATCGCTGCGGGAGGGTCAGCGACATTTAATGCGGTTGGCGGTACGGCTCCATATTCTTGGACCAGCACCGGGAATCCGGCAACGAGCACTGGCCCTACGCTTACGGCAACATTTATAAATCCGGGTCCAGGATCAGCGACAGTAACCGATGCGACGTCGGCCACGGCCACCTGTAATGTGACGGCATCAAGCGGCGGTGGCGGCGGCGGAGCTCCGCCGCCTGGTGGCGGGGGAGGAGGCGGTCCTCCTCCGGGAGGGGGCGTAGGTTTAGCTCCGCTTACTACGCTGCAAGGCCAGCGGTTCAATCCCGTTTTGGCTTCGTATATTACGCTTACCCAAATTCCGTTCACTGGAGTTTCAGACACCGCACGCGTGGCAACGTTCGTGAGCGTTCTTTCGGTGTGGAGTTTCTACATCGCGTATCGCTTGGTTCGGCGAAATGCGCCGACTTCGTCATTCTTTAATCGGCTAACGTTTAGAGAGCGCCCCCGCGATTTTCTTGATCTCTAAATTTTTCCGATTCCATCTTGCGGAGCACGTTTTTCCATATCTGGTATTATTCCGATTATGAAAGAACCGGTGGTGATCTATGAAGACGCGGATTTTTTAGTGATCGATAAACCGGCGGGTCTTTTGGTGCATGCTGTCCCAATTTCTAAAGAAAAAGAATTAGCCGAAACAGAGCCGACGATGGCGGATTGGTTGGTAAGGAGATATCCGGAAATCCGGGGAGTCGGCGATTCCCCAATCCGCCCCGGCATCGTTCATCGGCTCGACCGGGATACGTCAGGGGTGATGATCGTTGCCCGGACGCAAGCCTGCTTCGACTATCTGAAAAAACTTTTTGCAGAGTCAAAGATCAAAAAGACATACTTGGCGCTGGCGTGGGGGAAGGTAGAGCCATCCACCGGCCGTATCGATAAACCGATCCAGCTGAAATCCGGATCGACGAAACGGACGGTGCACAAAGGAAAAATGTCAAAACCGGCGGTAACGGAATACGAAAGGATAGCGATGAGAACATGGAAAGTAAAAGATAAAGAAGAAATTTTCTCTCTGTTGCGAGTGCGGCCTAAGACAGGAAGAACGCATCAAATTCGCATTCATAGCGCTTCGATGGGCCACCCCCTGGTGGGCGATTTGCTCTATGCGCCGAAGCGGGATCCCCTGGGACTTAGCCGGCAGTTTCTTCATGCGGAGTCCATTGAATGGAGCGACGAGGGTGGCCGCCGGTTTCGCTTCGAATCGGAGTTGCCCGATGATCTTCAGAAAGCGTGGGAAGCTATGGGACGTATTGACGTTCCTTCGGCACTACGTTAATGTAGGCCTATGATTTCGGAAGAGATTTTAAAGCAAATTAAGCCGGGAGCCACGGTGGCGGTTCAGGATAAATTTGGAACTTTTTCGGGTATTGTTTTGGCTCGGAAGCACGGCAAGGAGACCGGAGCTACCTTTACTGTTCGCGGAACGGTGGGCGGCGTGGGTGTTGAAAAGGTCTATCCGATTCATGCGCCGACGGTGGTCAAGGTAAAGATTATTAGCTCTCCCAAAAAAATTCATCGATCGAAATTCTATTTCCTTCGGAACCTCTCGAAGAAAAAAATTAGTCAAAAAGTCGGGGGAGCGGTGTAATATCGCGCGGGTGGCGGAACTGGTAGACGCGTACGTTTGAGGGGCGTATGGGGAAACCCGTGGGAGTTCAAGTCTCCCCCCGCGCACAATTGACAGGGGGCGCAATTATTGTAAGGTAAATTATATGAGTGAAATGAATTTTGGAGGAGAAATAAAAAACAATTCTGAAACGACTCGGCAGGTGGAAATAAAGTTGGAGCCCTGGGTTCAGGGCATGGATATCGCCCGGAAGCTTAAAGAGGGCGCCGTGACGCTCGAATCAGCCGGAGATCGTCGAATAGCGCCGATTAAGGATGTGGCGGTCGATATGGAAGAAGAGGGTAAAATAAAGATTAAGATTACCTTCGATCTCCCCGAAGAAGGTGAATGGAAGGTAGTCGGGGTGGCCGATAAGAACGGCGATTCCTTGGGAGAGGCGAGCGAAATAGACTAACGAAAGACTCCCCGATGGGGAGTCTTTAAATCGTTTATGGAGAATTCATCGATCACAACACCACCGCCGCCTCCCGAAATGACGATTCGGACGATGGTATCGGATTTAGCGTCGTTAACGACGAGCGGCGGCATCGGCGTGACGCCCCAAGCGTTTAGTCCATCGTTTGAAACCGAGACGCCGGCCGAGGAATCGTCATCTTTTGTTGTGCCGGGATATTCCGGTCCGGAAAAAGCTATTTTTGAGCCAAAAAATATTCCGTTGGCTCGAGAAATCGAGGCAGAATCGGGCAAGAGCCAGACGGTAAAATTGATTTTTATGATCGGAGGAGGAATTGTTTTGATTGCCCTCTTTTGGCTTCTAGGTTACTATGTCATTTTCCCGTGGCTCTTCCCTCTTAAAATGCCGCCGGTGCAATAAGAAAAGATATGGATCAAAGTGAGCTGCAAAAATTTAAGCGTCAGCTTGAGAGAACAAAAGAAGAAGCTTTGCGTCGAGTTAAAAGCGCCAAGCCGGAAGACTTTGGCGATGATGTGGATTCTGATGAGGAAACTCATGAAACGGAAAGTTTCGTAAACGAAACCTCTTTAGCGCAGTCTGTGCGACAGCGTCTGGTTAATATCGATCATGCCCTGGAGAAGTTTGAAACGGGGCGATATGGATTTTGCGAACGGTGCGGCCAGGAGATTTCTTCCGAGGTATTGGATTTGATTCCCGAATCCAGATGGTGCAAGGACTGTAAGCGGCAATCGCAGGAGTAGATCTGGCCGGCGGTCTCAAGGAGAACATGAAACATCTTGCCAAAATTTTCTCCGCAGAGCTCGACGGCATTGAGGCCAAAATCATCGAAGTAGAGATCGACATCAACGTCGGCCTTCATGCTTTTAATATTGTGGGGTTGGCGGATCGCGCGACAACAGAAGCGAAAGAGCGCGTGAGTTCCGCCTTGAAGAATAGCAACGTAAAACCGCCGAATCGCGAAAACCGAAAGATAACGGTTAATCTCGCGCCGGCGGATATAAAAAAAACCGGATCGCAGTATGACGTGGCCATCGCCGTCGGATATTTGCTGGCGTCGAACCAGATCAAACCGTTCGAGACGAGCGATAAATTATTTTTAGGCGAGCTCTCACTGGACGGAACGGTGCGGGAAATAAGCGGGGCGTTAAATTTCGCCAAACTTGCTGAGCGGGAAGGCTTTCGATTTCTTTTCGTTCCCCGGGCGAATGCGGAAGAAGCGGCGCTCGTTGCGGGAATCACGGTCATCCCTCTGGTCTCCATGGAAGAATTAATGGCGCATTTGGAAGAGCGGGTATTCATTGATCCGCAGCCGGCTAGTGAATTTATTCTCGACGATGAAGACGACATGGCGCTCGCGGAGATCAAGGGGCAGGAAGCGGCTAAGCGCGCGTTAGCCGTAGCGGCGGCCGGCGGCCACCACCTTTTGTTTTCGGGGAGTCCGGGCGCCGGAAAAACGATGCTTGCCCGAGCCTTTGTATCGCTTTTACCGCCGCCGACTATCGACGAGGCCATGGAAGTGACTCAAATCTGGAGTGCGGCGGGGCTGATGAAAGAATTTGCCCTGAAGCGCCAGCGTCCGTTTCGGAGCCCGCACCATACCGCCTCGCCGGTCTCCGTTGTGGGAGGAGGGGCGGATCCGCGGCCGGGAGAAATCAGCCTTGCTCACAACGGCGTCTTATTTTTGGATGAAATGCCGGAGTTCCGGAGGGATCTTTTGGAAGCTCTACGGCAGCCGCTAGAGTCAGGGCAGGTGACCGTGGCTCGGATTAAAAGCACGCTAACTTTCCCCGCCCGCTTTATGCTTTTGGCCGCCATGAATCCATGCCCCTGCGGATATTTTGGCGACCCCGAGAAAGAATGCCGCTGCACGGCCAATGAAGTTTTCCGCTACCAAAAGAAAATATCGGGACCCTTGCTCGATCGCATCGACATTCAGATCGATGTGCCGCGGGTGAAGGTGGAAGATCTCCGCCGGAAGGTAAGCGATGCGGATCAATCTCAGGTACGAGCACTCAAGGAAAAAATCCGACAAGCGCGGCGGATGGCGGAAGAGCGTTTTGGGGCGGCTGAGATCTCCCTTCGGACGAATTCCCAGATGAGCTCTAAAAATGCGGATGAATTGGTGGTTTTTGATGACAGTGGAGAGAAGTTTCTGAAATCGATTTTGGAAAAAGCGCTGGTATCAGGCCGCGGCTATTATCGAATTTTAAAAATCGCCCGCACCATTGCCGATCTTGATCAGAGCGAGCGCGTTTCGGGCGCTCACTTGGCGGAAGCTTTTCATTATAGAATCCGGGAGAAGGAATAGGGAATATAAGTTTTTATGCGATTAGGCCAACATTTTCTTCTTCATTCGCCGACGCTTCAGAGAATCGCTGATGCTGTCGATCCGCAGCCGGGCGATGCGATTATTGAGATTGGTCCGGGGCACGGGGAATTGACTGAGCGATTGCTCGATAAGGAGCCGAAAGCTAAAATAGCCACCATCGAGAAGGATGAAAAACTGGCGGAAGCTCTCAGCGGAAAATTCAAGGCCAATAAAAAAATTGAAATCATTGTCGGAGATGCGCTCGAACTTTTTCCGGCAACGGTGAGCCGCTGGGCGCGAACCGGTCACTGCAAGGTGGTCGGCAATATTCCCTATTACATTACGGGGCATCTTTTTCGGCTCCTCGGCGAATTGGAAAAAAAACCCGAACGAGCCGTTTTTCTTATCCAAAAGGAAGTCGCCGAGCGGATTGTGGCCGCCCCGCCCCGCATGAATCTTTTGGCTGCGAGCATACAAATTTGGGCGGAACCGCGGATTTTATTCCGCGTCTCTCGAGGACACTTTAAGCCGCAGCCCCAGGTTGATAGCGCCGTCTTGGAATTAGCTCCGCGGCCGCCGGACTTCTCGCACTCGGAGCTTTTGAAGTATTACCGGTTCCTCCGGGTTCTTTTTAGGCAGCCGAGGAAGACGATCTTAAACAATCTGCGGTTGGTTCCTCGATTGGACGGCGAATCGCCCCATAATCGGGAGCATTGGATCAAAGTCATCAACGGGGTGGGCATGGACCCCGGAGATCGACCTCAGAATTTGAGCCGAAGCGACCTCCGGAATCTCTTTGAGGCTTGGGAATAAGCCTTTATCCACACCATTTCCCCAGGTTTTCCTGGTATACTAACCTAGATGAAATCCGTCAAAATAGCGGCCGTAGTTATGATTGTGGGGGCAGGACTTATTGGGTCGTATTTTACCCTTAAGGGATCGGTAAAAACGATTCCCACCGGCCCCGCAGTCGCAAGTTCCACGGAAGCTCTAAAGTCTCTCGCCGCGCTTTCGGAAAAACCCTTTGAATGGACAGAAACCTTAAAGAATTTTATCGGTGAGGTTGCCAGGAACAACGATGATGGCGAAAAAAAGACAGAGGAGATTAATTTAACCCGACTCGTGGCGCAGTCGCTTTTCAATCGAGCTAAGGGATTGGATGCCGACGGAAAAGAACCCTTTTCGAAATTTAATCCGGAAGATCCGGAAAATCAAAAAGCCATCAACGACGCAATACGAAGCTTGGGCGGTTCGGAAGATCTTTTCACGGTTGCGATAAGACCGGAAGAAATTCATACCGTTGAGGCAACGGCGGCGGCAAAAAAAAGATATCTTGATAGCGTCGCTTCGATTTCGAGCCATCGATTGAGTGACGATCGATACGGCCGCGATCCCGAGCAATTAATCGCGGATGTTAACAATGATTGTTTTGGCGGCGGCGAGTCGCCGAATAAGGATTTGTCAGCGGCTTACGGAGCTGCCGCGTCGGATTATGCTGATCTTCTAGTTCCCGCGGATTGGTACGCGCTTCACCGGGATATTGTCTCCTATTTCCACAGCATGAGCTTGATCTATGGGGCGATTGCGAGTTGTTCCGCGGATCCCATCAAGGGATATCTTGCGGTTCAGATTTTGCCCTCTTTCCTTGAGCGGTCCGATCAAATTCAGGCCGCCCTGGAACCCAAATTTAAAGAAGTAGGAATGGAGGGGTGATGCCTATGAATAAAAAGGCTTTTTATCTTCGATTAATACTGGGGAGCGCTCTTGTCGCCGTGAGTCTGATATTAATCTTTTTCTCGGATGATTCTTCGGAAAGACGCCAGACGGCGCCCGCGAAAGACGCCAAGAAAATAGTTCCTTTTGCTTTGTCGGAAGATCGGTCTTTTTTTGAGGAGATGGTGTATCAGGGCATTGATCAATCCGTCGGCGCCGTCGAGGAAAAAACAGAGCAACGAGAGAAGGCTCGGGAGTTTTTTGCTCGTCTTGAGCGGGCAGAAAGCGAAATATCAAAAGAAAGTTTTAATGTTCCGGCACCGGTATCGGAATCTGAAGATCGGGATGTATTGGAAAGAGCCCTTCCCCAAACGATAACCATCGAAGCTAAATTAGCGAATCGGATATTTCCAGATTATTATCTGTCCTATCTCCGATCCTTGGACTCTCTTTTTAAAAAAGAACGTTTTGTTCCTCCCGATAGAATAGTTCCTCTTGATACCGTAGGTGACGTTTTCGCATTTACGCGCGAATCTCTGGAATATTTTTTAAAGAGCGGAACGATTTCCGAGGGAGAATATTCTAATTTTTTTCGGGGTTTTACCGTCATTTGGCCTAAAACCTTAGAAATGGAGTTTGGAGGAGCGGTTTCGGCTCAAACGGAACCGTCCACACCATGGACTCTGCAGCCCCTAGTGAGTTCCAGAAAGATTTTTCCAATCGCTCAAGCGCAGGCTCTGTGTTTTCGATCTGGAGCGGGCAGCGAAGGGGTGGGATCAAATTTAGCGGCGCCGTGCTGCAATTGTCGCGTTATGGGTTACCCCGTAGGTTGCTTGAATGCGGTTTGCACTAATGGTCCCGCGATTTTTGATCAACAGACCGGCATTTGCGGATGCGGGCTTTCTTCCGGCGCGGGCGCTATGTAGATTAATTATGTTTGATATCACAAAAAAAATAATCATCGGAATTCTCTCATTCGCGATTCTCGCGGGATCAGTCGGTCTCATTGTGGTCCCTCGGGAAGTCCAGGCAGTGGTTCCGGTTTTTGATGCTGCCGCTAGTAAGCAAAAAGCCGCTTCTAACTTGAAAGATTGGGCTTTTTATCTCAAAACATTCTTAGAGTGGGTGCGACAGGATTTAATGAAAAGTATCCGCGATCTAATCGCCAAACGCATTATCGATTATATCGTTGACCAGACTATCCAGTGGATCCAGGGCGGCGGAAAGCCAAGATTCGTTACGGATTGGAAAACTTTCCTTCAGGACGCCTGGGATATCGCTTTTGATTCTTTGGATCGGGAGTTGAAGGGGGCTACCGGACGAAGTCTCTGCGATCCGTTTTCCCTCAATCTTCGCATAGCCCTTACTCCCATCCCTCGATTCGGTGACCAGGTTCAGTGTACGTTAAACCGCGTTGTTCAAAACGTCAAAAACTTTTATACGGATTTCAGTAAGGGAGGATGGATTGGGTATACGGAATCGTTTTATCCCGCCAATAACCTTTTTGGAACCTGGATTATCGCGCAGGATGAATTAACGCGGCGCCAGATTGCGGAAGCGCAGGCGCGGCAAAACGAAGCGCTCTCCGGAGGCGGCTTCCTTAACGTTAAGGGGAAATGTCTCAGTCCCGTGATGGAAAGGCAGTGCGTGGAGGAAGATTCGGGCGGGAGTTGCCTTAACTACCAGGATGTTCAAGTGGGTTGCGATAAATATGAAGTGCTGACGCCGGGCCAAACGGTGGGAGCTGCTCTGGCCTCGGCGGTGACATCGGACAAGGACTGGGCGGCGAACATCCAGTCCTGGAGCGCGGCTCTGGTTAATGCCGCGATCAATCGCGTCGTGAAGGAAGGAATCCTGGGAATCCAGGGGTTCGTTCAAGATACTCTTTCCGAAGAGCCGGATTACGATCCGTCTGATGGAACGCCGTATGGAGAAATTATCGCCCGGGATCTCGCGTATAAGCGGCAACAGTTCCTGGAGGAGCCGCAAGAATACCTAGCGGAGGTAAACAGTCTATCGACAACCAAGGAGACCTCGCTCACTTTAGCGATGCGGACCACGGATATCCTCCGGACAATGGAACCGCTAGACTGCCCGTCGCCCACGAACCCGGCGGAAATTCAAACCGCTCAGAGCGAGGTGAATCGGTTGCAATCGGAAATCACCAGATTAAATGCGTCGAGCACGCAGCTTCAGAGCATCATAACGGAATTGCTGGATGCGGAGGACGAGGCGTCGCTTAATGCCACGGTAGCCTCCACAACGCCGCTTCTTGCGCCGTATCGAACCGCTGGCTTTTTGGGGGCGATGACGGAGGGAACCGCCCGAGCCGCCGCTGAAGCAGAAAAGCAAAATAAGAATACCCAAGTTCAAGCGACGCAGGCGCGGCTAAATCAGTGCGTTCTGCCGGGGTCGGAGCCTCAACTATAAAATGGAACGACTAAACAACAACAAAATAAAGATTCTCATAGCGGGAATGATGGTAGCTTTCCTCGTGGTGGGAGTAAGCGGACTTTTAGAATTCGCCGCAGCCGAGGAAGGTTCGCCGCAGCCGCCGCCGACCAGAACCTATACGCCTCCGTCCGAAAAAATTAAAGAGGTGGGATTTGTCGCCAGTAATATTGCGTGGGTGGCGGGAGGATTGTTGTCGCTCGCCGCTTGGGGAATTGATGTGATGATCAATTTCGGCAATAGCGTGCTGGAGTTGGAGGTTGTTACCAGAGGCTGGGGTATTGTTTTGAATTTCGCCAATCTGGGATTCGTCTTGGCGATTGTGGTGATTGCTTTTGCGACCATCTTTCGAGTGGAAAGTTATGCGTTAAAGCAGACGCTCTGGCGGCTTATCGTCGCGGCGATTTTGGTGAATTTTAGCCTTTTTATCGCCGGGGCGTTTATCTCAATATCCACGGTGCTGATGAATGTTTTTAAAGACGCCACCGGATGGGATTCGTTGAGTAAAGCCTTAGGTAATGCGATCCAGCCGCAAAGTTTTAACATCAACGAAGGCAAGGAGCCGAGTTCCTTTAAGATTATTTGGGGTTTATTGAATGGAGAGATTGGTTGGGCATTGGCCTGGGTGTCGAGTATCGTTTTTGTCGTGATCTTTACGCTTCTTGCGGTTCTGGTATTTTTTGCCCTTTTCTTGATGCTTTTGATTCGCGTCATCGCGCTGGTCGTTCTTTTGATCACGTCTCCGATTATTTGGCTTTGCTGGATTTTTCCGGGGACCCGACAGTATTGGAATAAATGGTGGCAGGAATTTATCCGATGGAATCTTTTCGGTCCGGCAGTTCTCTTCTTCATCTATTTGACCGTCGCGGGCATGAATGGAATGGGGGTAGCGGGCGCGCCGGTAAAAGAGGGAGATAAGTTTAGCGCGGCGATAGTGGCTTCCGCCGGAGAAGCGGCTAAGGCGTTTGAGTCGAGTTCGTTGCTCTCTACAGGTTTCGGGCAGAATGTTATGCGGCTGTTTATCGCTTGCGGGCTTTTGGTGGCGGGAATACTTGTAGCGAATTCTTTTGGGATTGCGGGGGGTGGATTGGCCCTGAAGGGCGCCACCGCCATGGGGAAGGGCGTGAAGGGCTGGGCGGCAAGAAAGGGAATACGAGCAAGCACGTATCCTCTTCGGTTGAAAAAAGTTTCCGGTTGGGCCGATAAGCTGCAGCGCGTGGGAGCAGGGTGGAGCGGAAAGGGCAAGGGATTGGGAACTTTGGGAAACTGGGTAACCACGCCAATTCGCGGTCTGGGAACCTTGGGTAAGGAGGCTGCCACCTATCCAGTGCAGTATGCGCGAGAGGCCGAGAAGGAGATCGATGCTCTTCCTAATCCTGACGAGCGGGCTATGCGTTGGGGGAACGCGGATATGCAGACTAGGATAGGAATTCTTCAATCATTGCGGAAAACAAGGGATGTGGAGCTTCTAATAAAGAAAGGAGGCGCCTCTCCGGAACAGCTGCAAGAAACCGTCGATCAAATGCAGAAACACAAGCTCCGGGGGAAGGATATTACCGAAGTTGTTCCGATATTGGCAAAGCAAGTCATAACCGACAGGTTGGGAGAAAAAAAGGAGGTGAATATCCTAAAGGCTTTGCAGCAAGGAGTGGGAGATAGTGAGGAGGCGAAGAAATCCCGAGAAGACGCGGACATAGCTCTGAAGGCCTTTATTTCAGAATTATCGCCGGGAAAATTTTCTGCGGCGCAATGGCGTGATATGTTAATTGGAGAATTTAGGGGTGATATGTCGGAGGAGGATTGGAAAAAATACGCGGCGCCCGTCCTCGCTAAAGCTTTGGCAAAGGGAGTAACTTCCGAGGGTGCGGCAACCCTATATCGATCTTGTAAAAAAGGTGAACGCGATTTAATTCACGAGGCGATCATTGCTTCTCTGGATAACGAAATCAAGGAAAGAGCTGAGAGAGATCCAAGCTGGACAGTAACGCTGGAAAACAGGAAAAAGGTTTTGTGGGAACCCGGAAGCGCCTTCTATAACAAAGGTTTTTATAAATTTTTCACGGAATCCGATGTGGCGAGGGATCTTGGTGTCGACTTAAAGGATAATTTGAGCGGCGATGCCTTAAAAGAAGAAAAGGACGAAGAAAAAAAAGAACTAATGACATAAGGCATGATAACCGTTACCAAGCAACAAGCGAATGATCGGTTTGATACGCTCCCCGCGGTTTTACAGGACGCGATTTTCTCGATGGCCGTAAATGATGAGATTCACCGGATCTGTGAAGCGAATCATTTAAGCCGGGAGAAAGCGTCGATGGTGGGTCGTCTCGCGGGACGGGTGCTTTTAGGTTTTATTCATGACACTGATTACAGCAGGGAGATTAAAGAAGCCACGGGAATCGATGGGCGGATTGCGGAAACGATTGCCGCAGAAATCGATAAAAAAATTTTTGAGCCGGTCCGGGAAGATTTAAAAAGAGTATATCGGCCCTCTGGAAGCGCCCTGCCGTTAGTCGAGAGTTCCGTTGCCGCGGGAAGGCAGGAAGAAGGGGGAAGCATTGTCTGGCAGGAAAGAAAATTTGAACCGGCGCAATTGTCGCCGGAAACGGTGATCGACTTAAAAAATCCCGCCATCTTGAGCGTGCAGGACCGGTCGGCAGAGGATACTCGCGAACGGGAAAAAGAAGAGAAAGAAAAGCAGGCGCGGGCTATCCTTGCCGGGGGAGCGGCCCGGCCCGTGGAACGATCCCCTCAGCGCGTCATGAAGCTCGAAGCAAGTTTGGCTGCCGCGGCCTTTGACGAGGCTCCGGTCATCCTGCATCGAGAAGAATTACTGACTCCAGCCGGAACCGAAAAGAAAAGATCATTGGGAGGGTTGATGGGATTTTTCGGCCGAAGCGAAAGAAAGACGTCAGAACCGGTGCGGGCGGAAGTCGATTTAGGAATGTCGGCCCGGAGCGGCTCGACGCCGGCCTCGGGCAACGAGCTGAAATCCACCCCGGGCTCCCAGCCCGTTACGCGGTCTGCGGCTGTTCCCGGTGTCGTGATCAAACACGATGGCGAAGGAGTGACAAAATCCGGAGAAAAAATAAAAATTGTCCATTATGGCCCGTCGACGAGCGATGATCTAGCGGCGGCGGATACGGCGATTAAAGCAAAAGATCAAGCACTGGTATCCAGCGAAAAAATCAAAGTGCCCGCCATTTCAGAGGCGGAGTCGATATTTAAAACCACTTATACGAATCCGCAGATTCTGGAAAAAAAGAAAAGCGATCAGCCGCCGGTAGAAAAAGAAATTATCCCGGCAGCAACCGATGCCGATATTATTGATTTGGCGAGCAGCCAAGCGGTTGAGGGATCTTCTAAGGCGGAACCGCCAGCCAATCTACCCGTGGGGGACCCGATGGCTAATATCAATGAAGTTCCTCATCACGTTACCGATAAAGTCATCGATCTTTCGCGGGATCTTTCGGCCGGCTCCGGCCGATTGGCTAAAATGTTTAGTAGATCAACGAATAACGAATCGAATACGAATAAACGAATCGGGGAAAATGCGGGTCTTGAGCCAGCGAATAATAAATTGAATCCCGATTGGCGGAAGGAGCAAGAGGTAAGCCGAATGCCTTCGCCCGACAAGCCGACAGTTCCATTAGCGCCGCCGATCCCTCCGGGTCTAGCTTCTAAGCCGGAAATAAAACAAGAAACAAAACCAAGCGACGAAATAATCGACTTGAGGAGTTTGTAAATCAACGAATAACGAATTGGGGAAGATGTAAATTCTGGTTAGCGAATAATGAATTTAGACCGAGTATACGATTCCAATTTATGACAACGCAGGTGCAGAAATTAAGGCGAGAAGATTTATTGTATCCAGGATTAAGCTACGAGATTATCGGAAGCGCTTTTGATGTTTATAACGCTATTGGAAGCGGCCACAAAGAGCGGGTTTATGAGAAGGCATTAGCAGAGTCTTTCTCTAGTAAAAAGATTCATTTTAAAGAGCAGCTAAGCGTCGGAATCATTTTTCAAGGGAAAACAATCGGGCGCCGCTTCTTAGATTTTTTAGTTGAGAATAAAATTGTGGTAGAAATTAAGCAGGGAAGTCGATTTGCCAAAACGCACATCGATCAGGTTGTCGAGTATTTAAGAACAAACAATCTTCGCTTAGCCCTGCTTATTAATTTTGGAACTGAAGGAGTTCAGTTTAAAAGGTTAGTTAATATCGAGAAAAATTCGTAAATTAGTAATAATTCGTTATTCGTAGATCCATGCAATTTCAAGTGCCACAATTTATCGATGTAGAAGATAAAATCATCGGTCCGTTGTCGCTTCGGCAGTTTTTATATATCGCCGCCGCCGGCATAGTCGTCTTCCTTTCTTTCTTCGTTCTTGTCTTCTGGATTTGGATTCTTGTCGCCGTTTTCGCGGGGGCAACGGGCATCGCTCTTGCTTTCATCAAGTACAATAATCAACCCTTGCCGCGGATCCTTTGGTTTGCCTTCCTTTATCTTTGGCGGCCGCGCTTATACTTATGGCAGCGGGAACTCAAAGATAGAGTGATCGAATTCCGGTATAAGGAGCCGTCTTCCCGGAAGGCTTTTCTCGAGATGTCGTCGGTTAAGAAGCTTTGGCAGGATTTGATGACAACGAAAGCTCCCATCCCTAAGCGGGAAAAATCGATTGCCGCCGCCAAATGGCGGAGCGCCTCCCGGGAGAAATTTCAACTATTCCGAAAAGTCACCGGAGACAGGGAAATCGCAAAGCGGGTGGATTACCGATGACGACTCTCGTAATTAGCAAACAGTAATGAGTAATTAGAATGAATTTAGAAGACTTAGAAATTTATAAGTTAGCGATTGACGTAAGCGATGATGCGTGGAGAGTCTATAAAATCCTATCATGGCCGGATAAAAAGATTATGGGAGATCAATTTGTATCCGCCGTTGATTCGATAGGAGCTAGTATAGCGGAGGGTTTCGGAAGATTTCATTACCTTGATAAAAATAAGTTTAACTATAATGCTCGAGGGTCATTATTAGAAAGCCTCCATTGGTTGGAGGTTCTGTCTAAACGGGGTAAGATTAAAGAGGAAATTAAAGAAAGCTTAAAATCTAAACTATATAGCCTCCACAGAAAACTAAATGGCTACATAAACATAACTAAAAAACAGGTTGAAGTAGGGGTAAAAACCACCCGCTAATTACTAGTTACAAATTACTAATTATCTTTATGCCGAAACTTGAAGCCCAGCCGACACAGCAGTTTGTCGACGTTGAAGAAATTAAGGAAGATATGGTTATTCTGAAGAACGGATCGCTCCGGCGGGTGCTTATGGTTTCCGGGATCAACTTTGAGCTTAAATCCGAAGAAGAACAGAATGTAATCACTTTCAGTTATCAGAACTTTTTGAATACGCTCGATTTCTCGCTCCAAACGGTCATTCATTCCCGCAAGCTGAATATTCAGGGGTATCTCGATGTTTTGCGAGACCGGGAGAAAGAAGAGGAAAACGAGCTTTTAAAAAATCAGATCAGCGAATACGTAGAGTTTATTCGGGAATTCGTGGAGATGAACGCGGTGATGACGAAAACCTTTTTCGCCATTGTTCCCTATGATCCCGTGATAATCCCCAAGCAGGGGAAAAGCCTTCTCGGCTTCTTGAATATTGGGAAGAGTTCCGGGGTAACCACGGAGCAAACGATGGATCAGAAAATGACGCAGCTCAATCAACGAACCGATCACGTTGTGAGCGGGTTATCCCAGATCGGCCTCCGCGCCGTCGCTTTGAATCAAAAAGAGTTAATCGAGCTTTTCTATAATCTATATAATCCCGAAACTGTCGAACGAAAAGATTTGGCCATTGCTGAGAAGAAATAATTTTTATGGATAAAATCAAACTTCCTCAGGCGTATTCGGCGGGCGAGGGCGACATTCGGAATGTTATCGCGCCGGCAGGTCTTGAGGTGAATAGCAATTACGTAAAGCTCGGGAACAAATTTATCCGGACCATCTTTTTACTGACGTATCCCCGCTATCTAGCAAGCGGTTGGTTTGATCCCATTATTAATCTCCCGAATCTATTCGATGCCACCATCTTTGTTCATCCAGTTGATACGGGAACCGCGCTCCGGAATCTCCGCAAAAAAACCGCGCAAATTGAGGCCCAATTAATGGACCGTCAAGAAAAAGGTTTGGTCCGCGACCCGCAATTGGAAACGGCTTATCAAGATGTAGAGATGCTTCGGGATCAATTGCAGCAGGCGCAAGAAAAACTTTTTAACGCTGGCGTCTACATTACCCTGTTGGGCGATACGCTCGATGAGCTGAATAAAATCGAAGAAAAAGTAAGCTCCTTGCTTGAAGCGCAACTGGTGTATGCCAAGCCGGCGACATTCCAACAAGTTGACGGGTTCGGAGCCACGCTTCCGTTGGGGCAGGATAAGCTGATGGTCCATGCGCCGCTTAACTCAGGGCCGATTTCCTCGATGTTTCCTTTCGTATCGACGGACCTTACAACGGATGAAGGCATTCTTTATGGAATCAACCGTCACAATAATACACTCGTTATCTTCGATCGATTCTCGTTGGAAAACGCCAACCAGGTTGTTTTTGCCAAGTCGGGATCCGGAAAATCTTATGCGACAAAATTGGAAATTATCCGGTCGCTAATGATGGGTACGGATATTTTAGTGATCGATCCGGAGAATGAGTATCAGAAATTGGCGGAGTCCGTGGGTGGGAGCTATTTCCGGATTTCGCTCACATCCGAAAACCAGATTAATCCGTTCGATATCCCAGCTATCCCTGAGGGGGAGTCGCCGGGCGACGTTTTCAAATCACATATTTTAAATCTCACGGGATTATTAAAGTTGATGCTGGGATCGATTACGCCCGAGGAAGATGCGCTGCTCGACAAAGCGATATCCGAAACTTATGCCTCGCGGGATATTACAGCGGATAAAAAAGATTTTACGCAAATGACGCCGCCCTTGTTGGGTGATTTACAGATTGTTTTGGAGAATATGGAAGGAGGGCGAGGCATTGCGCAGCGTCTCGAAAAATTCACGCGCGGCAGTTATGCGGGGTTTACCAATCAAGCGACCAACATCGATATCAAAAACCGCCTTATCGTATTTTCCATCCGCGATCTTGAAGATGAGCTTCGGCCGATCGCGATGTACATTATTTTAAATTTTATCTGGAATCTGATCCGGGCGGAACAGAAAAAAAGATTGCTGATTATCGATGAGGCCTGGTGGATGATGAAATACCCAGATTCGGCAGCGTTCCTTTTCAGCTTGGTGAAGCGGGCTCGAAAATACTATCTGGGCGTTTCGACGATTACGCAGGACGTTGAAGACTTTTTGAATTCTCCCTACGGGCGGCCCATTATAACGAACTCATCCTTGCAGCTGCTTTTAAAGCAAGCGCCCTCAACGATCGATCTGGTGGTAAAGGCTTTTGGATTGAGCCAGGCGGAAAAAGGGTTGCTTTTGGAGGCGAATGTCGGGGAGGGATTGTTTTTCGCTGGATTAAAACACGTTGCCATTCAGATCATAGCCTCGTATTTCGAGAATCAGATTATCACGACAAACCCGGCGGAGTTATTGGAGATGAAGAAAGAATAAATAGAGAAAGGAAATTAAACGTGGTTAAAGTAAAAAATAGCGTAGGGGATGCAATAGAGCGGTATGAGGCCGTAAATAGAGTTCATATCTCCCCAATAGAAGGCTTGCTTGTCGTCCTAATTTCTGCCTCAGCAGACCTCTTTGAGATACTTGGTGCATTATCCGCAACGACGGGAGTCGGTATATCCATTTGGCTATTGGCCTATGTTTATGGTTGGTGTGTTTCCATAGCGCTTATTTTCTGGTCTATCTTTCGGAGTAATGTTGGGTTTCTTAAGGGACGTGCTATCAAACTGGGTGTGAAGAGGCTTCTTACTATAATCATTGGGAGTTCCGTCGACGGAATAACCGGTGGAGTCCTTCCAACCAGAACAGTATTTTTATGCATCGCTATTTTCCTTACTAACCATTTTGTTAAAGAGGAGATTAAAGAAATTACAGAAATAATCGAAGATATTATGCATGGGCATTTACGAAAGGTTGCGGATATTTCTCGTTACCCCCACTTAGTGGAAAGATTTTATCGTCAATTACCTAACCAGATTTCTGATATATTGCGGCAAAAGAAAATAGATCTACAACCTACTGTTCGGGCGCGAGCAGAATCGATACGAGTCAGTGAGCGGGTTGTTTAATTTTGTAAATTTCACAAAAACTATGAAATTTTCTTCTGAATGGTTACCGCAGGAACTACACCGCCAGAGGATTGTTGATGATAAAAGTTCCAAGGGCGAATTACGAGAGGATCATCAAGTCGAGAGAAGCAGTGCAGCTATGGAATCTTTTCGAAAAAAACGAGAAGGAATCCTTGCTGATGAATTTTCCAGCGTGATGGTAAGTAATGAGCTAAACTCTGTCCCCTTTTGGGGAAGCGGCAAGATGGCTCTTGAGGCAGTCGTCGGAAAATCCGTAGAAGGGAAAAAAATGACTGGTAAGGAGCGTATTATTCACGCCGCAATGGCAGCGGGGAGCTTAGCGCTAGACTTTGTCGACGCGAAAGAGATGGATAGGGTGATGATTGTGGGCAAGGGAGTCGCGCTTATGGAGAAAATCGGATCTCAATTAGCAAATCGGGGAGCAGTAAGAGGAGCAAGGATTTTCGTAGCAACAGCAGAGTTCATGGCTAGGAATCCAGAAATTACCGCTCGAGTTGAATTGCTCGCTGAAGAGCAAATTAGACGTCAAATTAAGAAGATAGAGGAATATAAAAAGAAAATGGCATAATTTCCAATATGGAAAAGCAAAAAATAATTGGAATCGTTGACCGGCTTATTGAGCTTGGCGAAGATAAAGAGGAACTTCAGTATTGGTTGGATGTCTATGATGATTTATCCGATATAAATCGACTCCGTTTAGCCGCAATGCTTGAAGAAGAGTTGGTTTCGTTAAAAAAATGATTTTGCCATGCTGAAGATGCCGGGGTATACTGACTTTATAGGCTTTCTTTCATGCAAAAAGTGACCATTGCAGGTATTTTTTCGCTAGTCGTTATAAACGGTTTATTCTTCCCGGCGTTTGCTTTTGCAGCATCGCAGTTTATGGTGACCTGGGAGGCAGACTCCTATGTTCCCGGATGGTATTCGGGAAAAGCTTTACCAACGCGGAATAGCCTCATTCGTGTCGCTTTCGAACTGATCGATAACGGGAAACCGGTGAATTTATCAAAATCCATAGTCCGATGGTATGTGAATGACGAGTTGGTTCGCAATGAGGCGCATGGCTTGGGAATCACGGCGTATCAATTTAAAACCAGCGATTACCCGGGGAATGAAACCGAGGTTCGGATTTCGATTCCGAACTACAAAGGAAGCTCGGTCGATAAAATTCTTCGGATTCCGGTCGCCCATCCGGAAGTGATTATCCAGGGAGGAAGGATGGATGGAACGCTCGGTCGCGGGGAGACGATGTTTCGAGGATTTCCTTTCTTTTTTAATATTCGGAATCTAAGCAATCTTCGTTTTGCCTGGACGGCGGCCAACCAGGGATCGGAAGGATCGGAGGATTCGCCCTGGGATTTCTCCTTGAGCATTCCTGAATCGGTTCCCTTGGGAACCCCGATTGAGATCGGCCTCACGGCTCAGAATAATGCGAGCCCGCTGGAAATGGGAAATATTTCTAAGACAATGATGGTCCGATAGAATCATGACGATTAACAAATATTTACTCATATCGGTTTTGGGGATTTTATTGTTTGCCGATTTTTACTTCTTAGCGCAACCGGCCCACGCGGTTCCCCTCATTGATGTGGCCTGCAATAAATTTCATTATCCCTGGTGTAAACCTTCTGGAGCTTCACAGAATCCCGGCGAGCTGATTGAAGAAATTTATATGCTGGGATTGGGGTTATCGGGCGCCGCCGCTTTTGGCGTGATTATCTTTGGAGCTATTCTTTATACGGTTTCGGCCGGCAATGCATCGACGCAAGGAGAGGCAAGGAAATGGATGGAGGGAGGGTTGTGGGGATTGGGATTATTGCTAGGCGCCTATCTGATTCTCTACACCATCAATCCGGGATTGGTGAATAATCTATCGACAGATTTCGGAGTAGTGCCGGAGCGAGCAGAACCTTCAAGATATGGGGTATCTAATACGACATTAAGTTCCAATACAGTATTGGATGACACGGGGGGGAGAAAACTGGCTCAAGAGATAGGGGTGAAATTCAAAGACAATGTTTCTTTTCAAAATGTTCGGTTGTCGACCATGGATGAGTTGCGGCAGCTTCAGACAGATTATAAGGCGAGCAGCTATAATGCGGATTTATTGCCTAATCTTATTTATGTAACGAGCGTAACGGAGGGATCTCATGCGTTGGGTCCTCAGAGTCACGCGAGCGGCAATAAATTTGATCTGCGACCGAATTCTACCTTAGATTTTTTTATCCGATCTACGTATACCCGAGTCGGTACGCGAAGTGACGGCTCCGTTTTGTATCAGTCTCCTCGAGGTACGATCTATGCAGACGAACCGGCAACCGGAAAGCCGGGAGATGCAAATTATCAGCCCCGTCATTGGGATGTCTTAGTGAGATCATAATGAAAAAATCCACCTTTCTCATTCTTAGTTTGGTTATTTTTCTGGGCGTCGGGGGCGGGGTCTATTTTGCCTGGATGAAATCAAAAGAGATTTTGAATCCTCCGAGCGGAGAAGAAACAGGAAGTCTTCCCCGCGCGGGCGAAAGAACGCCGGGAACGCTCGCGGTTTCGGGAACGACCGAGGAGGGAGGGTTATCGTTTGGAAGCGTGACCGCGGAGCCGGTATGGGATTATTGGTTGATGCCCAACGGGTCTTCTTCGAGTCGGCTTTTCTACATGAGCGAGAACGGCAAAATTGTTGAGCTGAAGGACGGAGATTCAGAAGTTCTTTCTGCTAACGAAATTACCGGCTTAAAAACACTCGAAGCATCTCCGGACGGAACCATGATCGCAGTAGCTTCGGGCGGCGCCGCGGATTCGGTACTCGGATTGTTCGATGTACGGAGTAAGGTTTGGCAAATGATCTCTCGAGCGAGCGCCGGCGCTTTTTCCCCGGATGGAAAATCCCTGGTCTATTGGGAGAAGGGAAGCTCTCCGGAGCGCCACAGTTTAATTATCCGAGACGCGCAGGGAGCAAAGCCGCAGACAAAAACCGCCTTGTCGCTCAATGTTTACGACACTAATATCCTTTGGATAGGCACCACAACGATCCTTTTGGTTCCGAAACCGTCGGCGTTTTACGATGGCGAAGCGTGGCTTTATGACACCAAGGCCGCCACGCTCACGCGAATGGCGCAGGGGAAGGGATTAATGGTGGAGTGGGATCCGGCCGCCAAAAAGGGGTTGGTCGGAACGATTATTAATGGGGCGATAGATCTTCGGGTATTCGATTCTCAAGGGAAAATCCTGGGAAAGTTCGACACGGCAGCGTTGCCTTCCAAATGTTCTTTTGCTGGTTCGTTTATCTACTGCGCTATTCCAGCCGCGCTCGGATCACGCGCAATTCTGCCAGATGACTATCTTCAGGGTTCGTTTTTCGGCGCCGATTTCCTGTATCAATTCGATACGTCGGCCAATGACGTGCGAGGACTCGCGCTGCCTTCCGACCGGCAATTTGATATTTCAAAGATAAAAGTTTCCCCTACGCGGCTTTTCTTTGTAAACCGATTAGATAGTAAGCTTTATGGATTAATGTTGCCGTAGCCTTATGACCTCGTTTAAAAACTTTCTCTCTTACGCTAGGTTGCCGGAAATGCGGCTTTTTTGGTTTATTCTGGTCTTGGTAATCATCCTTTTTGTTATCGACGCGATTTATCTGCCCGCGCTATCGCTTTTTATCAACGCCGGATTCTTGCTCGCTATCGCCGCGGTTATTTTTGTCAGTAATCTGCGGTTGGCGCGCGGCAACCTCGAAGTCAAAGTGGAGCGGAATGAGCTCGGAAGCATCGTTGGGAATCTTCGGGACGGGATCATCGCTTACGACCCTGACTTTCGCGTATTGATCGTGAATCGTTCGGCGGAATCGATTTTGGGAATGCCCGGTGATTTGGTCGGGAAAAAGCTTTCGCCCGACCGGATGCGAGAAGATGGAATGAGTTTGGTAATTCAGGTTATTTTCCCTTCTTTAGCGCCAGCCACCGTTCGCCGCTCCGATGCCGGCGTCTATCCCCAGGTGATGGATTTTACCTTTTCGGATCCCGATCTTGAGCTTCGGGTGACCACAGACAAGATTACGGATCCGCGGGGCAATCTCCTGGGATTTGTAAAACTGATTCACGATAGAACGCGCGAGGTGCGGCTTTTGAAATCCAAGCGAGAGTTTATTAGCGTTGCTGCTCATCAATTAAGAACGCCGCTTACCGCCATCAATTGGACGTTCGAGGGATTGCGAAGTGAAGAGCTGAATGATAAGCAGAAAGAATTGGTGGAAACCGGCTATGGGGCGGCTGCCAAGCTTTTGAAGACCGTCAATGATTTATTGGACGTCTCGAAAATCGAGGATGGACGATTCGGCTATGCTTTCGAAAAAGCGGACATCCTGGAGTTTTTAGACGGCGCCTTAAAGGAAACCGCCGATTTTGCCAAGCATTTGGAGATCGATTTATACCTGGAAAAGCCGCAAACGGCATTGCCGCCGGTAACGATCGATTCCGGCAAACTTAAAATGGCGTTTATGAATCTTTTGGATAATGCCATCCGATACAATGTGGCTCATGGAAGCGTTACCGTGAGAGTGAAAAACGAGCCCGAAAAATCGAGAGTTATCATCTCGGTTTCCGATACCGGTATTGGAATTCCTGGCGACGAGGTGCAGAAGCTTTTTTCGAAGTTCTTCCGGGCGTCGAATGCCTCCGCGACGGCCCCGGATGGATCGGGGTTGGGCCTTTATATTGTTCGGAATATTATTCGCCGCCACGGCGGCGATATTTGGGTAGAGTCGGAGTTGGGTCGGGGAACAACATTTTTCTTTAGTATTCCTACGGACGCGAGTCTTGTCGCCAAGCAAGAGGTGGTATACGAAGAGGAATAGACAATAGAGAATAGAAAATAGGATATGCAAGATGAGGGGTTTATCTTTGAAGATTTAAAGGTATATCAGCGCATGCTGGATTGGGCAGTCGAATTGACTTCTATCGCATCAAAACTTCCCCCCGTCTACTCGCGGATACGAGATCAACTGATTGGCGCTGGGATTTCAGCTCCATTGAATTTAGCCGAAGGATCGGGACGGGTTACCGCTAAGGACAAGAAGAACTTTTATAAAAATAGCCGAGGATCGATCTTTGAGGTGGTTGCTATTTTAACGATTGTGCGTAAGATGGAATTAATAAAGGAAGACGATTTTTCCCGTCTTCGACACGAAGCCGCCGATCTCGCAAGAATTGTTTCGGCGCTAATGAGCAGAGAATAGCTATGATTTTTCTGCCCTATTATCTATTTTCTAAATTCTATTTCCTATTATGAAGTATATCTTTGTTGTCGGGGGCGTCATGTCGGGAGTGGGGAAGGGAGTCGCCACCGCTTCGATCGGTCGCATTTTGCAGGGACGAGGATACCGCGTGACGATGGTAAAATGCGACATGTATGTGAATATCGATGCGGGAACGATGCGCCCGACAGAACATGGAGAAGTCTTTGTCGGGGAAGACGGGATCGAGGCGGACCAGGATCTGGGCAATTACGAGCGCTTCACGGGGATTACTGCGACTAAAGATAATTATGTTACGACGGGTCAGGTCTATCAGGCGGTCATTGATCGGGAGCGCAGTTTTGGTTATGAAGGCGAAGATGTTGAGGTGGTCCCGGATATCCCGAATGAGATTCTTCGTCGCGTTGATGCGGCGGGACGAAAGGCAAAAGCTGAAATTGTTGTCGTTGAAATCGGCGGAACCGTGGGAGAATACCAAAATATACTGTTTCTGGAGGCAATTCGCATCCTTAAACTGAAGCGTCCCCGGGACGTGGCTCTGGTTTTGGTAAGTTATCTGCCGATTCCCAAGATGATCGGTGAGATGAAAACAAAACCAACGCAATATGCGGCGCGGACTTTGAATGCCGCCGGTCTCCAGTGTGATTTTATACTTTGTCGGGCAGAAAGACCCATTGATGCGGTCCGCCGCCGGCGCTTGGCGCTGTTTTGCGGCGTAGAGCCGGATAATGCGATTTCTGCGCCCGATGTCCAATCGATTTATGAAATTCCGGTTAATTTTGAAAAAGAACGGTTGAGTGACAAGCTTCTTCGGAAATTGGAGTTGAAATCGCGGCAGCGGGACATGCGGGATTGGAAGCAATTGGTGAAAAAGATACGCGCCACCACAACGCCGATTAAAATCGGCATCGTGGGGAAATATTTTGGCACGGGTGATTATACCCTCGCCGATTCTTATATTTCCGTTATCGAGGCGATTAAGCATGCGGCGGTTGCCGAAAAGCGCCGTCCGACCATTGAATGGATTGACGCCGAAGAGTTCGAAAAGAACTCCCGAAGCCTCTCAAAACTTTCCGACTATCATGGCATTATTGTTCCCGGCGGATTCGGCGGCCGGGGGGTCGAAGGGAAGATCGCCGCGATTAAATATTGCCGAGAAAAGAAGATCCCATATTTCGGGCTTTGCTACGGAATGCAGCTGGCCACGGTTGAATTTGCCCGCAACGTATGCGGTTTAAAAGATGCTCACACGACGGAGGTTAACTCCAAGGCGAAAACCCCGGTGATCCATCTGATGCCCGAACAATTAAAGCATCTTTCCCGAAAGCTCTACGGCGCTACGATGCGTCTGGGGGCTTACCCTGCCGTTCTCGATAAAAATTCCCTCGTGGCAAAAGCCTATGGGAGCCATCGAATCAGCGAGCGGCACCGCCATCGATACGAGTTTAATAACGATTATAAAGAGCGGCTCGAAAAAAAAGGATTGAAATTCTCCGGGGTTTCTCCGAATGGGGAGCTGGTGGAAATCATTGAACTCCCCGGACACCCGTTTTTCGTGGGGACCCAGTTCCATCCCGAATTCAAGTCTTGGCCGTTGAAACCTCATCCTTTATTCCGGGAATTCATCAAGGCTGCGGTTAAGAAAAAATGATTATTTTTCTCTATGGGCCGGATTCGTACCGCCGCAATGAGGAGCTACGGAATATAATCGAGGGCTATAAGCGGGAGGGCGTTTTAGTGGAGAGATTCGACTTCAGCGAGGCTCGGACGGAAGCAGAGGCCCGCAAAAAATTGGATTCGCTTGAAGAGTTTACTCGGGCTGATTCCCTTTTTGCCACCAGGAAATCCGCGGTTTTATCGGGACTTTTTGAATGGGATGTTGTGGAAATAAAGGCGTTTCTTAAGGGCGCCGTCAAGGCAAAGGGCTATACCCTCGTCCTTTCTGAGGAAGAAGCCGGAAGTGGAGAATATCCGTTTCTGCGGGGTAAGTCCGTGGATCACCGGAAATTCGAATTCTTCAAAGGAGTTGATCTTCAAAATTTTATAAACGAAGAAGCGCGGGCGAGGGGAATCCGTTTAATGCCTATTGCCGTACGGGCTTTAGAAAAGATTTCCGCCGGCAGTTCATGGTTTATTGTTACAGAGTTGGAAAAGTTAAGACTGCATCCTTTGACGCAAGAGGGGAAAGCAATTGACGTTAATAATATGGAGGCGGTGGCGGATTGGAGGGGTGAATCGAATCTTTTCGCTTTTATCAATGGCGTTGAGCGGTTATTGCCCTCGGAAAAAATCGTCGCGCTCGAACATTTGTTTTTGCATCGCGAAGAACCAGCTAAGATTTTTAACATTTTGGCCGTTAGCCGATATTTAACGAGCGGGTTGCTCCGCCAGCTCGCCGACTATGACGTTGCGGTGAAATCTGGTAAGCTGGAATACGACGATGTGCTGCTTGAGTTAGCCCTCTCGTAATCCTAAATTCGAATTTCTAATTTCTAAAATTTGAATCTGATATTTTGGAACTTGTTTAGGATTTAGATATTAGGACTTAGAAATTTATCAATTATATGTACCAATCCCAGAATTATGACCATTTAGTCGGCCTTCCGGGTTTTAGCGAACCACTACTGAAGAACCATTTTACTTTGTATCAGGGGTATGTGGCGAATGTAAATAAAAGCATAGAAATTTTGGGTGAATTAACAAAAGAAGGGAAATCGAATACTCCTTTATATGCCGAAGTTCAGCGTCGACTAGGCTGGGAATGGAATGGAATGCGGCTGCATGAATTGTATTTCGGCAATATGACAAAAACACCAGTTCCTTCGGGATCGAATGTCTTAGTAGAAAGCATTAAGCGTATATACGGATCTTTAGAAGATTGGGAAAAAGATTTTCGAACCGTAGCGACAATGCGGGGGATCGGGTGGGCGATTCTATATTATGATCCACAAGCAAAAGAATTGTTTAATGTATGGGTTAATGAACATGATATGGGGCATCTAGCCGGCTGTGCACCGCTTCTCATCCTAGATGTTTTCGAGCATGCCTATATACTGGATTACGGCATTAAGCGGGCGGATTACATCGAAGCGTTTATGAAGGCCATAGATTGGAGCGCCGTCGAGTCTCGTTTTTTGGGATAACTTTTTATGGAAATGGTAATCGGCAAATATCAAAAACCGGACTGGCGGACTTTTTTAGTTTTCGTTTTTAAGCGGTCGGCGATAGTCTTTATGCTAATCGTCGTCGCAGTGGCGGCTCCTGTCGCAAAATTGTATAAGGATATATGGAAACCACCATTGATTACGTCGACCATTCCCGGAGAGGTTTTTGATCTCGTATCGGGGATCAGTATATTGGGCGCCGTTTTTCTATTAGCAGCGGCGGTTGCGATTGCGGGATTAGAATATTTTCGGTATGCCTATAAGATGGGATCGGATACATTGGAGATTCGGCGCGGTATGATCCATGTGAAAGAAACCGCTATTCCGTACCGGCGCATCAAAGGAATCGATACGCATGAAAGTTTGCTGTATCAACTATTGGGTTTAAGCGATGTTATTATCGAATTAACGGTTGACATCAATGACTACGGTAATAAAAAAGGGGAAAACAGCGATGAATTTCTTCCCGCGATCCCCCGCGGCGTTGCTCAAGCCATCCAAGAAGAGATATCCCATCGGGCCAACATTGAAAGAGTCCATATTCATGACCAGTACGGAAAGAAAATATAACGATAAAAGTTTTATCACCTGCATATGATGACAATCGGCAAAACGATCCCGGATTTCGAGCTCGACGCTTACCAAAATGAGGAGATTAAGAAGATCAAACTTTCCGATTACAAAGGAAGGTGGCTGGTGCTGATTTTTTATCCCAACGATTTTACATTCATCTGCCCTACGGAATTGGAAGAAGCGGCGATTCATTACGAGGAATTCCAAAAATTGAATGCCGAAGTGCTTTCTATTAGCACGGATACCGTTCACGTTCACAAGGCATGGCACGACACTTCGGAGGCGATCAAAAAGATTACCTATCCCATGGTAGCCGATCCGACCGGCAATTTGTGCCGAACTTTCGGCACTTACATCGAGGAGGAGGGGCTTTCTCTGCGTGGCACGTTTATCATCGATCCGGACCAAATTTTACGAACCATAGAAATTCACCACAACGATATCGGACGGAGCGCCAAGGAAACCATGCGGAAATTAAAAGCCGCGCAGTTCGTGCGCGAGCACAAAGGGCAGGTCTGCCCTGCGAGTTGGGAGCCGGGTAAAGATACCTTAACGCCCGGAATGGATCTCGTTGGTAAAATTTAAGGGTTGCCGGCAGGAAAAATCTAGCGGGCATCCACGCCGATTGCCTCCGTCACCGAGGTAAATCCGTCCTTGTCTAAAAGCCAGAGTAGGCCGCGGTTGATTTGACCCGCCAGCTGCGGCCCCTCATAAACAAGGCCGGTCACTAATTGGACTAAACTGGCGCCCAATCGGATTTTTCGATAAGCATCCCGGGCCTTAAAAACGCCGCCACATCCGATGATCGTCATCCGTTCGCCGAAATTTCTATAGGCAAGAGCGATTAATTCGTCGGATCGTTGCTGAGTTGGCATGCCGCTAAAATTTCCCCGCCCGCATCCGGCAACTTCTTGCGGATTAAGCGCGGGATCGCGGCGATTCTTTTGAAGATTACCGAAGATAACTCCCTGGACGCGGTGAAGGGCGATGACACGGAGCATGGCAAGCGTCTCGTTGTCGGTTTTATCGATCGGCATTTTTATAAAAAGCGGCTTGCGGAGCGTTAGGGAATCGAGTCGGTTTAGAAGTTCGTCCAAGTGAGCAGAAGAATAAAATTCAACCGTTCCCCAGAGATTAGGGCAGCTGATATTCAATTCATAATAGGCAAAAGGGATGGAGGAAACCTCGGCGGCGCGAAAGGCCGATAAGATATCATCGACGGCTTCCGACTGCGTCATCGGATCTTGCGAATTGGTTTTGCCGATGCTTAAGCCCGCCGGAATCGCAAAGGATGAAGATTGCAGCCGCCCCAGTGTGGCTTGAATGCCTAAATTCTTGAACCCTTTATTAACCAAAAGCGACTTAGATTTAACCAGGCGGCCCAGACGAGGTCCGGGATTTCCCTCATAGGAATGATTAGTAATGGTTCCCACAGTTCCAAAACCAAATCCTAAAGCGGGAAGGATGCCGGGCAGCCTTGCTTCATAGTCAAATCCGGCGGCGAGTCCAATAGGGTTGGGGAACGGGATGCCGTGAATAGTCTGCTCGAGCCGGGAATCGCGGGTTCGAAATCCCCAGCCAATAAAAGAGCGTAGCAGCCAGGAGCGGCCGAGAAATTCTCCGAAGCGAGTCAAATGGATATGGATGGATTCAGAATCTGTAAGGAAAAGGATTGGTCGCAATAAGCGGTAGAGTATTCCAAAAGAGGGAATCACGAAAGCGCTTATCATGAATGAGTTCGTGGGTGATATTAGAGCTTATTGGTCGGAGGCTTACTCGCCCAAACTCAAAATGAGTTAGATTCGTGAGCGGGCCGCCTACGGCGAGCCTCGCTCCGCCAAAGGCGGAGCGGGTAGGGGGAATCGAACCCCCGGCAACAGGTTGGAAACCTGTGGTATTGCCACTATACGATACCCGCAAACAGGCTTATTATACCGTTTTTAATGCGTTTTTCAATGTTTTATTTTAGATAACGCAAGATTAACTTTAAGAAAAATGAAATCAAAGCGTTCTGCTATTTAGAAGAGATCGCCTTGCTATGCGACTAAAACAACGTTTGAAGATTTATACGCGGAGTAATGGGGATGCGGTAGGGGATTTTGAGAAGCCCGTTATTCTCCCGGATCAAAATGATAAAGATTTCGCCCGTCATGCTTGGGCGGACGCTCGGTTTGCAACAGACATTATGGCTGAGCATGGTTTGTTTTTTGCGCTTCTAATGCCCGAGGACATTGCACCTAAGGAGCGGCAAGAGGCTCTGCGTTTTTCGGAAATATTTTCTAATATGCATGAGAAGATTGATGCCATGGATAGCCTGGAGTCGGATGATGTTCCTTCCTTCGTGAGAGAGATTACCGACGAAATGAAACAGTTCATTGAATACAAGCAGGAGCAGCAAGAGGCGCAAGAATCAGGTAATTTGCGGAGTCTTGTGTGGCCCCTGTTTTTTGAACATACACGGCATGAAGCGGAACGATGGGTTCGCCGCTTAGAGCAATTATCCAAAAAAAATTACGAACTGGATCGTCGAGAGGTTGTTACTTTTTGGGCCAACATCATGGATGAACACGCGCGTTTCGTGGCGCATCTATTGGATCCGAATGAATTCGAGCTTATCGATACCGCCCTGAGAACCAGCAATGTTTTTCGCGGATTGGAAAAAGGCGGCATGAGGGGAGTGGCATCGGCCGCGGCGCGAGAGCCAAGAATTGTTGCAACGGCGCTTGCTAAGAACCCGGAGGTTGATGCCGTCATGGCTGCGGCAGAGACCATCCTGGATTTTAAAACCGAAGCAGCTCGCGATATCGAGAAAGCACGAATTAAAAGCATCATCGATCCGCGGCTTGCCGATCACGTCCGCCGGGAAGCTCTGAAATTCGTCGATGAACTAAGACGTGCAGAGTAAGCAGAATTAATAGAGAGAAGAGAATAAGACTCCCGCAATAAAAGCAGGGAATTCCCTGCTTTTATTGCGCTTTTCAATGCTTCATGCTAATCTTGGAGCAAGCCTCTGCTGAGGCTTTTATTCTGTAATTATGCCTAAAATTCTGAATTCGATCCCTGCTCGAATCCGTTGGATAGCGGCATTGATTATTGTTATCTTAGCGGGATATTTCGTTGCCCGTTTTTTATTCATCGAAACCCAGAGTATTCCGCCGGAATTTTTAAAAGCAAGAACGGAGGCTTCGCTCATTGCTCAGGATATTGTCAATCTTTCAAACCAAACATCGGAAAATTTGGCGAAAGTAGCGGAATTAGACAACCAAAGAAATTATACAGAAGCATTGGTCTTAGTTTCTCAGGAATTGGAACGGAATCGCGAAGCGCGTCAGAAAGCCGTCGGTTTGTCGGTTCAGCTGGAACAGATGACGAAGAATATATCCTCGATTTCCCCCCAGTCGGCGAGCCAAAAAGCTCTTGAGGCGTTGACGTCGGAGACGGCGCTGATCGGAACTCTTATTACCTACAATGAGTATTTGAATCAGTTGCTCGAAGCCTTACGGAACAAATTCGTCGAAAAGGAGCCATCACAAAAAATTCCAGAACTTATTAGCAAGATTAACCAGGAAGCGAAAACCATCAATGAGTTGAACGCGAAGTTCAGCGAGGCGATGGAGGAATTCGATAGTCGGTGGTAAGCTTGGGCTATCACCTAACGGAGCATATGTTCTCCGTCCCGGATTTTTAAGCGGGCCGTAGTATACCGGTAGTACGCCTGCTTTGGGAGCAGGTAGACCGGGTTCGATTCCCGGCGGCCCGACAAATCAGAACACTCTTTCTTTATTGATCAACGGCGGCGCTGGTCGCCGGGTTTTAGGCGTCGGCCAAAAGCCGAGCCGGAAGCGGCCTCCCAGAATCATGCGGGTTTGGGCATCGATTGCCGGGATGGCGCTAAACGCAATAATCACAAAAGGAATAAGCGCCCATTGGATGATGTAGATAAGATAATGCCATCGCCGAAACCAGGTAGGGCGGGGCGGTAGAAGCGTGATGGATAAAACCGCGGAAGCGACTAAGCCGAGTGTCAAAAAATTCATCAGAAATCCGCTGATCCGAGGAAGGTTATAAGAAAGCAAGGTGGTATTAAAAACATCGCCTCCTAAGAGGATAGGTAACCATCCCCCTAGAAACATAACGAAAGGCGTTGTGGACCAGGAGTAAAATCCTTCGATAAAGACGTAGGACCAGAAAATTTTTTGGCGGAAAGAGATTTTCGGCCGTTTCAAGAACCCGGTAATCATATAGGGGATGTTTTCAATGCCCCATGCCCATCGGCGCTGCTGCTTGTAAATATTTTTAGCGGTTTCCGATAGCGTTGGCGCTGCGTTGGCGTCGAGAGAAACCGGGTAGTACATGGGCTCGGTCCGCCAGTTGCCGTCGTAGTGGAGATAAAATTTCCAGAAAATCAAAGAATCTTCGGAAACCAAATGCGTATCCCAGAAATCGACATCCACTAGGGCCTTAAAAGGCATCGACTGGGAGGTAAACGTGGTGAGCTGTTCTTCGCGCGATTGCTGCATTAATTGCCACGCGGTCGGGAAAAAGGAAATCACCCGGGAGAAAACCGGCGCATCGTAAACGTTATTCATGAAAAGAGGAATGGGCTGGTAGCTCGCTCGTTGAGGGTTTTTGGCGGTTAGAAAAAGATAGGCTAACCGTCCAAAATAGTCAGGATAAATTTGCGTATCGACGTCAAAAACCGAAGCGAGAACTTTCTCATGGGGAATTTTTAACGGATCGATAATCTCTGATTTTGCCTGGCGGGCCATCCAGGTCTCATTAGAGCCCTTGCCGGGAATTTCGTTGGGCAAGCCCTCGGGATGCGTAGTGATGAGAAATCGATGAAAATATCGGGAAAATTCTTCCTCGATTCTCTTTGCAGTATCCTGAGACTCCTCGCCGCCGCGGCTCTCGAGTCCCAGAACGACAATGAATTTATCCGTTGGGTAATTGGCCTGCAGGATGGTTATAAATGTTTCCCGAACCACGGAATGGGGTTCTTTATACATAGGGAGAAGAATGAGGTGGTAGATTTCCTCCCAGGCGATCGATTGAGATTGCTGATTCGCGGTTAAGGATTTAACCCGATCGAGCCAGTTGATCGACATATTTCGTCGCATCTGCCGGAAAGAGCTTTGGAGATGAAAATGAAAATAAAGGACCCGGAGGACCCAATACGTGGAATAAAGAAGCACCAAAAGCGCGGCTAAGATCGGCTGGGTAAAAGAAAGGAGGGCAAGAAGGAGAAAGGTTCCCCAGGTTAATAGCCCCGGAAGGATTTCAAAAAATCGATACATAAAAATATTTCCATTTTAGCGTCCGCCGACCGAAGGCGGTGTGAGTCGGTCTAGAACTACCGCTGTTGAGGCAGTATAAGGGTTTCTTGAGGTATTTTCTAGATCACCATTGAGGATGTCTCGGTCGGTTAGATCAATCCTCGTCTTCAACCCATAAACAACCGATATGATTCCCATCAACTGCAATTACTCCAGTATCAAAAGTAGCCTGAGTTATAGGAAGCCATCCAGTCATCGAAACTATCTCATTTTTCACTTCCTCAGTTCCAGGACTATTCGAAAAGAATTTAATATCTGGTGAAAATAATTTGAGGAATCTTCGAGCTAATAATGAGGCATTTTCTATCGGCATGATCTCAGAATGATACGCTAAATCATAATGAAGAATGTAAGTTAGAATTTTTTGAGCTAGCTCTATATTAATTTTTTCCAATCTTCCTCCATCGAACTCAACGATTTTAAAACCTTGATTCTCGGAAAATTTAATCAACGATGATCGAATATCATCATCTTTATCTCTTTCTATAAATTCACAATGGATTAAGCCACAGTTACGAGTTTTTAATATTTCTGCTCGCAAATGGGTAAAATTTTCATTCATCACAATGAGATGCTTGAACGGTTAGAAATTCCGTCACTCGATAAAAAATGTTGTCGGCTCCGACGTTTCAGTCGGAGCACTTGTTTTTCTAAACTCATTCCTCGTTAAGAAAAACTAAGTGCGGAAGCGGCAGGATTCGAACCTGCGAAAGGGTTTTACCCCTTTAACACGTTAGCACCGTGTCCCAATCGGCCACTCTGGCACGCTTCCGTTTAGCTAACTAATTTTTTAAAAGCTTCTCCACCTTTATAGCTTTTTAATTATTGCTCGCGCAACCAAGCAGATTTTTTGTCAGGATATTCTTCTTTATGGATAATAATCCATGGGCGGCCATTACGCGTTGACGTAGTGGCTCCCGAATTATGATGTCGCAATCGTTCTATGGGATCCTGGCTATATCCAATATAATATCGACCATTTTTTAGACTTTTTAGGATATAGATTGAAAACATCTTATCGGCCACCCACCGCTTTTAGCGGGGCCCCGCCGAGGCGGTGGTCTGGCACGCTTCCAATGCCCCCAGTGTAAGCGGTTTTAAGGCATTCCTCAAGGGTTTAAATATAGAAAAAACCGGGGTAGGATTTAAGAATGAAAGAAGGAGGATTAGAACGCATTTCAGTAAATTCTGCGGCATTTGAAGCGCATCGCAAAAGACTGGCGCATCTCAAGGGCCCTCAAGTACTAGGGGCATTTGGCGAGGCTACTCTTGAGCTGGTTGACATATGGAGGCGAGAAAAAAACGTCGAGCGAGAGGTTGAAGTCAAGAGTTTTCTAAGGAGTCAGAGGAAGAAACTTCTTATGTTTAGCGAAACGAGCATAATGAGCTTCTCTCGTTTTTTCGAGGATATCATCGCTTCACCGGCATTTGCTGGCCGAATAAGAGAACTGGTTACCGATACGCCGCCCGAAGGCGATACTCCCAAAATAATAATTATGAGGAAGTTTCTTAGCGGCGAGTTGGATGACGAAGTTTTTGAAGAAATGCTTCGAATCCACGTAGAGAACTTTAAAAGAAAAACCGCCGAATTTGCTCAAAAACTTCTTGAAATAAAAGCACGCTTTCGGTCGCGCGCCCTAGAGGCGATTGCCAGCGGCTATCTTCCCATAACAGTCGAGGAGTTAGACCGGCGCATGGAGGCAACGACCGTTGAATTGTGCGATTCGGTGGAGAACCAATTTGATGATTTCGACGGAGATCACAACGTTGAGACTGAACATATTCGTATCGGTTCTCATGTGCCCGAAGCTTATTGGGATCACGCAATCACCCACGAGAGCATTCATGCGTTATCAGGAAGAACCGTTATCCATCAAAGTGGCGAGAGGCCAAGATTGGGTCACCAACGGTTGGGAGTTCGTTTTGCAAGCGCGTGGGCCGACAAGAAAAAAGCAAGATTTCGATGGTTAAACGAAGCCATAACAGAGAGAATTACAATTGATCTTCTAGGGGAGTCGGATGGTTCGTACGATACAGAAAGAGAGGTATTGCAGGGGTTGATCGACAGAGGAATACCGCGAGAAGAACTATACCGGGCTTATTTCGAGAATTATGATGCGAAGGCTGCCGTTCCCATACCGGCATGGAAAAAACTTACGGAGACGATTAAAGAGATTTACCCAGAAGGAATGCGAGAGTTTGTTCGGCTAGATGAACAAATGAAAAAGGAAGTTAAATAAGAAAAAGAATGTAGAAATACAATGCCATCTCGAAAGGAAGCCCGAGAATACTTAATAAAAATGGATCCTATTTTGGGAAAGGCGATTGCGGCGATCATGCTGCCGCAGGATAGGCGACCCAAAGATCGGTTCTACGCTTTAGCCCGCGCCATTATTCGCCAGCAGCTCTCCGGCAAGGCTGCTGATTCTATCGAAAGGAAGTTTATCGATCTTTGTGGCGGAAAATTTCCGCAAGCGGCGGAAATGCTAAAGATTAAAGATTCGTTGATGCGCCGCGCCGGTCTTTCTCGCGCTAAAACAGAATATCTTAAAAATCTCGCCCGCGCGGTAAAAACCGGAGAAGTTGATTTAGAAAAGATCCATAGACTGTCGGATGACGAGATAATCGAAGCGCTCACGCAAGTCAAAGGCATCGGTCGGTGGACTGCGGAAATGTTCTTGATGTTCACGCTGAAGCGTCCGGATGTTTTCTCGTATGGCGATTTGGGGCTTCGGAACGCGATGATGAAGCTTTATAGTTTCCGCAAGCACCCGCCGATCCATAAGGCCAAAAAGATTGTGAGCAAGTGGAGTCCGCATCGAACTCTGGCGGCTATGTATCTCTGGGCCACCATCAACCAGAAAAAGAAGTAAATTCCTTGTTTATTAAGGGATTTTCTGGTAGCCTTTAAATCTCCATGAAAGACATTGAGCATCCAAAATCCAGCGTCCATTCACTAGAGCGCCCGCCCATCGTCGTGGTCATGGGCCACGTGGATCACGGAAAAACGACACTCCTCGATTATTTGAGAAAGTCGGATTTTCTTACCCGCGCCACTCATGGAGAGAGCGAGCCTCGTTCCGTTGCGGAGCGGGAAGCGGGCGGTATCACGCAATCCATCGGCGCTTATGAGGTGGTTCATAAGGGTAAGCCGGTTACTTTTATTGACACGCCGGGACACGAAGCGTTTTCCAAGATGCGGGCTCGCGGCGCCACGCTCGCCGATATGGCGATTTTGGTGGTGGCCGCCGATGACGGCGTAAAGCCGCAGACCAAGGAAGTCATCGAAATTCTAACCGCTACAAAAACGCCTTTTATTGTCGCTATCAATAAAATAGATAAGAATAACGCCGACATCGAGCGGACTAAAAACGATTTATTGCAGGCCGGCGTCCTTCTGGAAGGGTTTGGCGGCAGCACCAGCTGGCACGGAATCTCCGCTAAAACCGGAGAAGGAATCGATGATCTTTTAGATCTGATTCTTTTAGCTGCCGAGGTAGAAGGATTAACCTATGACCCCGCAGCATCGGCAACGGGAGTAATTATCGAAGCAAAACTCGATCGCCGGCGCGGCATTATCGCTTCGGCTGTTGTCCGGAACGGCGTCTTAAAAGAAGGAATGCACATTGGAACGCCCACCGCCTCCGGAAAAATAAAAGTATTGGAAAACTGGAAGGGGGAGCGGGCGACGGAACTTGCGCCGTCTTCGCCTGCCTTGGTTATTGGATTCGATGCGTTGCCGGAAGTCGGCGAGGAATTTAAGACCGGCGCCACTCCCTATATAATGGCAGCGCCCGTCGCAGGAGCTTCGGCCCCGCAGGCGAGGGAAGCTTCCGATGAAGAAGTGAATGTTGTCATTAAAGCGGATGTGGCGGGATCTTTGGAGGTCATTTCGGAAATCATTAAATCCATGCCGGGAATCCGGATTATCAGCCAATCCTTGGGGGATGTGACGGACGGCGATATTAAAAGCGCGGCGGCATCTCAGGCGTTGATTGTGGGGTTTCGCGTTTCCTCCAATAAAGCTGCGGAATATTTAGCGCGCGCGCAAAATGTCTCGGTTCTATCCTCGGAAATTATTTACGAATTAATGAAGGCGCTCGAAGACGAGGTGCAAAGGCGGAAATCTCCCGGTCCCGACGGTGACCTGGAAGTCTTGGCAGTCTTTAGTCAAAAAGGGCGTAAGCAGGTGGTGGGCGGAAAGGTGGTGGCCGGCAAAATAAAAAATAATGTGGAATTTAAGGTGATTAGGGGGACGGAAGAGTTGGGATCCGGCCGGATTACGAATTTGCAACAGAATAAAAAAGATACTCATGTGGTTAACGCCGGGGACGAATGCGGGCTAATGGTGGACTCGGGCGCGACGATTGCGGTGGGGGATCATCTGATTGTGCCCCCCGTGAAGAGTTGAGCTTCGGGGATCCCTATATTACAATCTGGAAGCGGTCTGCCCCGACGCGCGATTGATTGAAAACAGGACGTCGGGATCCCGATCTCGAGTTTGGAAAGATCGGCCTGGTTGCTAAGTGGTAAAGCATGGGTCTGCAAAACCCACATACGCGGGTTCGATTCCCGCCCAGGCCTCCATGAAATTTCCGCCCAAGTCGGGAAGCTGTGCGACTGGCGGACTCCGCTTGAAGAATTTGTCGATAAATTGGTAAAGTAGTTTTACGCCCGGGTGGCGGAATTGGTAGACGCTGCGGACTTAAAATCCGTTGCCGATAATACGGCGTGCCGGTTCGACTCCGGCCCTGGGCACCAAAATCTGACTTTCTGCAACAACGCCAATTTTTTCCGTGGCCGCGCGAAGCGCGTGCCACTGATTTTCCCCCCCCCCAACCCCCTCCTTCCGGCGCACCCGAGCGGATTTCAGAGATTAGCGAAATTGCGTCAGCAATTTCGCATGAAATGATTTCGAGCCGTACTGTAAAGATACACTACGGCCGCCATTGACAAAAATACCCCCAGGGGGTATTTTTGTCGTATGGCACAAAAATCAAACCAGCGCGCTTTGCGTCGTCTCAAAATCGTAGAAGGCCAAGTGCGGGGACTCCAGAAAATGATTGAGGCTAATAAATACTGCGTGGATATCATCAATCAATCGTTGGCCATAAAGAGCGCTCTTTCGGGCATTGAAGACTTATTGCTCGAGGGCCACCTCCAAAGCCACGTGGTCCATCAGATGAAATCGGGGGGCGAGGCGAGAGCCGTCAAAGAAATCTTGTCCGTATATAAATTATCCAAGAGAAAATAATATGGAGAAAATTCAATATACCTGCCCTATGCATCCGGAAATAAAGGAAGATAAACCCGGAATGTGCCCCGAATGCGGAATGGCGCTGGTTAAAAGCAAAGAAACCGCCGTTTCCAAAAATCTTCACCATCATCACGCGCAAAAGGGAACTCCAGCGGGCAAGCATGCCGGTCATAGCACGGCGATGTTTTTGCGGAAATTTTGGATCAGTTTGGTTCTCACAATTCCGGTGGTGCTCTATGCCGATATTATTAAAAAAATATTCGACTGGTCGCCGCCGGTTTTTCCGGGTTCGGATTACATTCCGCTTATCCTGGGATCCATTGTTTTCTTCTATGGAGGATGGATTTTTCTTGCTGGCGCGCGGCGGGAAATTCAAGGGCGTCTGCCCGGAATGATGACCCTGATCGCGATCGCGATCTCGGCCGCATTTTTTTGGAGCGTGTATGCCGTTCTCACTAGCCTCGAAACCCTCTTTTGGGAGCTGACCACGCTTATCACGATCATGCTGTTGGGGCATTGGCTCGAAATGCGGGCGGTAAGCGGCGCCCAGGGCGCGCTTAAGGAGTTATCTAAATTACTGCCCGATACGGCAGAGATCATCCGCGACGGGAAGATAGAAACCATTTTTCTCGCTGAACTTCGGGAAGGCGATACGGTTTTGGTAAAGCCGGGAACGAAAGTTCCCGCCGATGGGGAAATTATCGACGGCGAGAGCGACCTTAACGAATCTATGATGACGGGAGAATCGAAGCCGGTTCTAAAAAAGAATGGGGATGCGGTTATCGCCGGATCGGTAAATGGCGATGGCGCCTTGAAGGTCAGAGTGTCTCATATCGGAGAGAAAACGTTTCTGGCCGGCGTGATGCGCCTGGTTAAAGAGGCTCAAGCGTCTAAATCCCGCCTGCAAATACTTTCCGATCAAGCGGCATTTTATCTGACGGTGGTGGCGGTTGTAGGCGGCGCCCTTACGTTTATTGTCTGGCTCGTCGCGGGAGCGGAGATTGGATTCGCGGTGGCGCGATTGGTAGCTGTACTGGTAGTCGCCTGTCCTCATGCTCTGGGGTTGGCGGTTCCTTTGGTCGCGTCGATTTCAACCACGCGGGCGGCTCAAAACGGTTTCCTCGTCAAGCAGCGGTTGGCGCTCGAAGCCGCTCGGCGCGTGGATACGGTTTTGTTTGATAAAACCGGAACTCTGACGCGAGGGGAATTCGGCGTCATGGAAATTTGGAATTTGGGAAGCGTAAGCGAAGATGAGGTGGTGAGCTTAGCCGCCTCTCTTGATGCTTTCTCGGAGCATCCTATTGCTGCAGCGGTGACGCGAGAAGCGCATGCTCGCCATCTTTCGCTTAAGGAGCCGAAAAATTTCGAAGCCATTAAGGGCAAGGGAGTAAAGGCGAAAATCGATGGAGACGAGATTATGGTGGGCGGAGGAGCTCTGCTTACAGATTTAGGGGCAGCTTTTCCTTCCGAGATAAAGAAATCTCTTGATGAAGCGGGAAAACGAGGTCAGACTATTATTTTTGTAATGAGAAACCGGGTTATCCTCGGGGCAATGGCTCTGGCGGATGTGGTACGAGAAGAATCGCGGGAAGCGATTCAATCGCTAAAAGCTCTGGGTGTCCGAACGGCGATGATTACCGGAGATTCGGAAGACGTAGCGGCCTCGGTAAGCCGGGAACTGGGCATCGATGATTATTTTGCCCGCGTTTTGCCGGAGGACAAATCAATGAAAGTTCGGGAGTTGCAAAAAAAGAATCGGAAGGTCGCCATGGTGGGGGATGGCATTAATGATGCGCCAGCTTTAATGCAGGCGGACGTGGGGATTGCGATAGGCGCGGGAACTAATGTGGCGATTGAATCCGCCGGGATCATTCTTATCCGGAATAATCCTCAGGATATTGTAAAAATCATCCGGTTGTCGCGGTTAACCTATAGAAAGATGATTCAGAACCTTTTCTGGGCGACCGGGTACAATGTCGTTGCCATTCCATTGGCTGCAGGGGTTTTGGCATCTCGGGGAATCTTTCTCGAGCCGGCTGTTGCGGCTTTGTTAATGTCGCTGTCGACTATTATTGTGGCCATTAACGCTCTTCTATTGCGCCGGGCTCCCCTCTACGATAAGATGAAATAATTATGAAAGGAATTTCCCTTATTTTAATTGCGAGCTTTACCGTCCTCACTCTATTGGGTATATGGAGTATTCACCAGGGGATGCAAAGCCACAACGGCGGTTGTATTGCGGCGGTAACGCAGGGAACGGACTGTCCCCAGAAAGACGGATTTTTAGATTTCCTTTCTTTTCATGTCGACGCCTTTAAGGATCTGGCCACCGTTACCTTAACCAATGCGTTCGCCCTTACCTCTCTCATTCTTCTGGCAATTATGGCAACCGGAAGGGGAGGACTCGCGGGTGCAACTCTCCCTACTTTTGTTCCGGAAAGGGTTAGAGCTTCGAGTTACCGCAGTTTTTCTTCGAAACAGAAGCGCGCCGATTGGCTGGCGTTTCATCAAAATAGTCCGACGTTCTAAGACGACGCCGATTGGGCGACTTCTGTCGGGGAGTTGTCGGATCGCGCGTTTCGGAAAACCCTTTTGGGTTTTTTCTCATTTAAACGTCAACTATGAAAAAAACAACAATTATTAGTTTAGGAGTCGCCGTTTTGCTTTTAGGAGGTATCGTCTGGATTGCCCAGCCTTCTTCCGGAAGCGAGCAGCGGACGCAGGATCTTTCGGGCGGCGAGTTAACGGTGGACGGGGATCGTTTCTATGATTTCGGTTCCATCTCCATGGCAAAAGGAGAGGTTAAAACCGTTTTCACTCTTAAAAATAAGAGCGCCAATTCCGTTGTGATCAAAAAAGTATATACCTCGTGCATGTGCACCACGGCCTGGCTTAATGTTCCGGGGAAACGATGGGGGCCTTTTGGCATGGCCGGACACGGATTTATTCCCAGCATTGATCAAGTGATTAATCCCAGCGAAGAAGGGACGGTGGAGGTTGTTTTTGACCCTGCCGCCCATGGACCTGCCGGTGTCGGTCGGATCGACCGGGTCGTTCGGTTGGAAAATAGCGCCGGAAATCCCATTGAGCTCTCTTTCCGGGCGACGGTAACGCCGTAAAAACATGAATAAGAATTTTTTCGTTTTAGCAGGAATCGCCATCTTGCTTTTTGGATCGGTAATCTTTTTCCGAGGGGGCACCATGGGTACGGCGGCTCTCTGGAATTTAAGCAACGAAGGGCAGTGGCTCCTGCCCTTGGTGGGCGTCGCCGCCTTGATTGATAGCGTTAATCCCTGCGCGTTCTCCATTCTTCTTCTTACGATCGCTTTTCTCTTGAGTATAGGGAAAGTGAGAACCAGCATCCTGCAGATCGGCGGTTTCTATATCCTGGGAATTTTCGCGGTCTACATGTTGATCGGGCTAGGAATTCTCCAAGCGCTTCACCTCTTCAATACGCCTCATTTTATGGCGAAAGTCGGCGCGTCGTTCCTCCTCGTTCTTGGGGCGATTAATCTCATTAACGAATTTTTCCCGTCTTTTCCGGTGAAAATCCGCATTCCTGAGGTTGCTCATCGAAAGATAGCGGAGTTGATGGAAAAAGCGTCTTTGGGAACCGCATTCTTTTTGGGCGCCCTAGTTGCTCTCTGTGAATTTCCTTGTACCGGCGGGCCGTACTTGATGGTGCTGGGGTTGCTCCACGATCAGCAGACGTATATGGCGGGATTAGGATATCTCGTGCTCTATAATTTGATCTTCATTCTGCCCCTTGTCGTCATCCTCCTTATTGCGAGCAACGGCGCTCTTCTCGAAAAAGTGCGGGCATGGAAAAAGGCCGAGAATAAAAATATGCGATTATGGGGAGGCATTGCCATGATTCTTTTGGGCCTTTTCATCTTCGCGCTCTGATATGCCGATTCTCATTATTGTTTTTTCGATCGTGATTATCACTGCTTCGGCGTGGGCGGCGCGGCGATTCTTGTCGCTTAACATTTGCCCGATATGCGCCGGCGTTGCGGGAACCTGGTTATGGGCGCTCGGGGGCATGATGTGGGGGAAACTTTCGGCCGGCGACTTCGAGCTTCCTGTCGCCATTCTTATGGGGGGATCCATTGTCGGCATTGCCTATCAAGTCGAAAAGCGGCTTCCTCCGAATCGATCTTCTCTCTTGTGGAAGGCGCTTTTTATTCCGGCGGGATTCGTCGTTGTCTATAGCGCTCTTCAATCGCTTTGGCTTCTTTTGCTGGGCGCCTTAGCTTTATGTCTCGGTCTGGGAATAGGATTTACGAGGGGTCGTGTATCTCGGTCCGTATCCCGGGATTCGGAGCATCGCCAACGAGTCGATGAATTAGAAAAGAAAATGAAAGATTGTTGTTAATACCTGCTTATGGAAAATGAAACACCAATGAATGATCTGCAAAATGACGAAGAGGAAAGCTCTCGTTCCTGGGAAAACCATCTATTGCCGTTAAGTATTGTTTTTTCCGCGGTTATTATCGCCGCTGCCTGGATTTATACGACAGGCGAGAAGGCAAGAGAGGTTCAAGCTCCTCGCGCGTCTGAGGAGGTGGTGAGTCTTCATCAAGAAGAGGCGCTGATATTGCCGGTAGTTTGGGGAGACATCGGGAAGCGGCTGGTGGAAGCTGGCGTCATTGATCCTAAAAAGTGGAATGATCTTTATGAGGGCCGGGATCCGACCGGCGGTTATAAGAAGCTCCTTGAAGAAAGCCCGGATAAGTTGGCGCTCACAAAATCGAATGCTGGACAGCTACTTAATGCGTTGTGGGCATTGGGGCTTGCCAATAAGAATCCCATCCTCGAAGAAGGGGAAATGGTAAATCCGGCTTATGGCGGGCCGGATCGATTCGCCTCGACCGCCGGATGGACTATCGCTCGGGGCAATCCGATGGAACATTATAGTCGCCATCAGTTCTTCCCGCTTTCCGCTTCCCAGCAAGCATTGGTCGATAAGATTTCCCGGGGAATATACCGGCCCTGCTGCGATAACGCCACGCATTTTCCTGATTGCAATCATGGCATGGCGATGCTGGGCTTTTTGGAGCTAATGGCGTATCAAGGGGTGAGCGAGTCGGAGATGTGGACTGCCGCGCTGACACTCAATTCGTATTGGTTTCCCAATGAATACCTTACAATCGCGGCGTACTTAAAAGCGAAAGGAATAAAATGGAATACTCTTGCTCCCCAGGATCTGCTGGGAAGAACCTACTCGAGCGCGTCGGGCTATCGGCGGGTTGCCGCCGAGGTGGTGCCGCAAGGGAATAGCGGGAGCGGCTGCGGCGTGGAAAGCGGAGAGCCGCAAACAGGAGGATCTTCCGGGGGATGTGGCGTATAACGTAGATAAAAATACATGACTAAACATATTGCGATAGGAGTTGTGGCGGGGTTCGTAGTAGGTGTTTTGCTTGCGCCCCAGGTTTTGCCGTCGTCATTTATAGGGAAGAATATGATGTCAGCAAGAAGTGGATGGATGACCGGGAACGTTATTGATGCGCACTTTATCGAGCAGATGATTCCTCATCATGAAGACGCTATCACGATGGCTACGATGGCGCTTGCGAGGGGGGGAACACGCCGAGATTAAAACCTTGGCGGGGGGTATTATTGAAGGACAATCCGGAGAAATAAAGGAGATGGAAACATGGTACGCAGAATGGTTTGATAAATCGGTTCCCAATATCAGTGCGCAGATGGGGCATGGGATGGGAATGATGATGCATGGAGGAATGATGGGGGCCGACGGGGATCTGGCGGCATTGGAGCGCGCCCCGGTTTTCGATAAAGAGTTTATCGAGAATATGATTCCTCACCACCAAATGGCGGTGATGATGGCGGAGATGCTTCTCCGGTCCTCGGATCGGCCCGAGATGAAAAGACTCGCAGAAAATATCATTCTTGCCCAAACTAAGGAGATTGGCCAAATGCGGGAGTGGTATCGCGTTTGGTACGGCGGCGGTTTAGAATAAAGGAATGGCGGTTCCGTTAAATGAGCTGCACCGCGTTGTTCCAAGAGCGGTCATCGTTAAAGATGGTCGGTATTTGGTTTTGCGCCGGAGCGGGGAGACAAATGTGTTCCTGGGAAGTGGCATGTTCCCGGCGGAGGTCTCTCTCAAGAGGATTACATTAAGGAGGCCCCCACGCATCGGGAAAGCGGCCCAGCTTCGGATCAGTGATATTTTGCGGTTGAGAAAGCCTTGATTCGAGAAGTGAGGGAGGAGACGGGTTTGGAAATTAGCGATATTCGATATCTTTGCGATGTGGTTTTTATCCGGCCGGATGGCGTTCCGGTGGTTGTCTTGAGTTATCGGGCGAAGTGGAAGTCGGGGGAGGTAAGGCTTAATAAAGAAAATGTGGACTACGCTTGGGCAACACTCAAGGAACTTGAAGGCCTGGATCTTATTCCGGGAATCTATGAGGAGATCGAGATGGTGGATAAGCTGCTTGCGACGTAAAGAGCTCGATTTATAATTAACGTAGAGTAAGGTTATCTAAAAGGTCGACTAATCGAATCGAAGATTCTTTATGAATCCAAAACAATTTCTTCAGATAGGTGGTGGCGTTTTGGTATTGGTCGGTATCCTTGGTTTTGTGGGTATTTTAGGACCAATGCCCGGCGATAGTATTTTTGGATCAGCGTGGTATTTCGATAATGCCGAGAATTGGGCGCATTTGGTTCTTGGCGTCGTCGCCTTACTTCTCGCTTTCGTCGCTCCGGCGAACATCCAGAAAATCGTCACGGTGGTTGTCGGTGTGGTGGGCGTTCTCGTTGGCCTTTATAGCGCGGTGGGATCCACTATGCTGTGGGGCGCGAATCTCGAAAACCCAGCCGATACGGCATTGCATCTAGTAGTCGGCGCGTGGGCGCTCTGGGCTGGAATAAAAAAATCCGCGGCGGCCGCTTTACCCGCGACAGTATAGTAGACGGAGAGAGTGTTTTAAAGAAGAGTTCGGAATCATTCCGGGCTCTTTTTTATTCGTTTCCAAACTTGTGGAAGATTAGGGATTGCGATAGTATGCGGGCAGGTTTTACACCGAAGCTCGGCCATGGGGCCGGGTAGCGCACTTAATAGTTCGGATAGCAGGAGGATAAGTTACGATGAGTACATTGGAAGCAAAGAGTCGGCTGTACGTAGCGCTCGATGTTGGCAGTCTTGGTGACGCCATCGCTCTGATGAACCCCCTGAGGGAGATCGGCTGCGGCGTGAAGATCGGAAAGCAGCTTTTCACCGTTGCCGGCCCGGCGGCGGTCGAGGCGGCGCACGATCGTGGACTCAAGGTCTTCCTCGACCTCAAGTTCCACGACATACCGAGTACGGTGGAAGGAGCAGCCCGGTCTGCCGTGCAGTTGGGCGTCCAGATGTTCAACGTTCACTGCTCAGGCGGTTTCACCATGATGTTTGCTGCGGCGACGGGAGCGAGTGAGGGAGCCGAATCCGCGAAGATCGAGCGCCCCTTGGTGCTCGGCGTGACGGTGCTCACCAGTCGCGGGTACGCCGACTACGTCCAGGAAGGACTCGCTCCGGAGCTCAACGAAGACGCTCCCGAGAGGATCGGCAAGGAGTGGGTTCGGGACTGCGTTCTTCGGTACACTACGCTGACTCGTGATGTCGGTCTCGACGGCGTGATCGCCTCGCCTCAAGAGGTGGGATCACTGCGTCAGGCCTGGGAAGCTGGCGCGCTCGTCATTCCCGGTGTTCGGCCCGGCGGGAAGAAGGTGAAAGGCGAAGATCAGGCGCGGACCGGGACGCCGACAACGGTCATTCAAGCCGGGGGCGATCGCACTTACCTGGTGGTCGGACGACCGATCACGCAGGCCGTCGACAAGGCCGCGGCCGCGCAAGCGATCGTCGACGAGATCGAAGCCGCCACGACCTGATCAAGCAGCTCCACCATAGACCAGATCTGGGGGCGTCTGGCCTGTGAGTTCTCTTTCAGCCCCTATTTTAATTTTCGGAAAATAATCGCGCGCAAAATGAGAAGTTTTAAATGTTTATAACCTGGTTTGTGGCAATTTTTTTAATACGGTAACCTTAGGGCGATAATCCAGCGACGTTCGATCGGGCAATCGGGCCCGAAAACGAATTGAGCTGGATCAGTTGAACCTCGAAAATCTAAAATAATTCCGACCGAGGACGGAATGGAAAGGGCTCAAGAATGCTGGGGCAAGATCTCGCCAAGGAACTTCTTCCACTCATCCTTCAGCCCGGTGAATTCCGGCTGAAGTATCACGAAAAGTACCCCAACGCTCCCCTGTCGCCATTTAAAGTTGTTTTTGATACCCCGCCGCTTACGGAGCGGCATATCGAGCGATTGGGCGGTCTGCTGCAGGATTTGGATTTCAGACTCGGGAATCTTCCCTTTCAAGCGGTCGTGGGAGTTCCCCAGGGAGCGCAGGCGCTCGCGCGGGATTTCGCTCGGAGTTCTCACCCCCTCCTTTGGCTCGACAAGATGACATGGAGGGGTAAGAAGCGGATTTACACGGGAGATCAATTTTACCGATCTCTCGGAGAATTGACGCTTAAGCCTCCGAAGGACGAGGTCGCGGTTTTGGTTATAGAAGATACCGTGACCGAGGCGAACAACACGGTGGAAGCGATCGTGGCGCTCCGGAGTTGCAGGAGTCCGCGACTCCGCGTTCGTCACGTCCTTGCCGTCGTGGATCGAGAACAAGGGGGACGAGAGAGACTGGCGCGAATTGGCGTCGATCTTCATGCGGTATGGAAGGTTTTTTCCGATCTTCTTCCGCTGGGGGAGCAAGAGGGAATTCGGCCGATTGACTATGAAGCGGCCCGAATTTACCTTGGTGCGTGGTGGAGAATGCCCAAAATCGCTCGCGCCGTCGCGAGTAAGGGGAGGACGTGATGAAGACCGTAACGTTCGAGAAACAAGGAACGTTCTGGGAGTGCTCCGACTGCAAGCGCCTCGTCTTCGACTCCGCGTTCAACTACTGTCCGTGGTGCGGGCTGCCTTCGGCGGCGAAGGCGGGAGAAGCGATAAGGAAGCGGAGGATAGTGGCCGTGCGGGGCTGGATCAAGGATTTCCCGTCGATCGAAGACGCCCTGGGATTCGGGGGTTGCCTCGACCCCGCTTCGTATCATGAGGCGATCCTCTTCGTCGTCGAAGAGATCTCCTGCGATCCGGTGGGGCAGGCGTGGGCGGCCATGGCGACGTCGCCGCGGCCGGGCAGCAGCTAGAACGGAAATTCCGAAAAAGGCGGCCGGTGCTTTGCACCGACCGCCTTCGCATTTCACCAAAAGGATTGCGACTGAGTCTCGAAGATTATTCGAACTTAATTTTCATCTTCTTCGTCTTTCCTTTATTAATCTTAGGGAGCGTAATTTTTAATATGCCGTTTTTCAGCGATGCCGTGGATTTATCCGGGTCTATTTCTTGCGGGAGAATAACCGAACGGGCGAAGCGGCCCCAATAACATTCTTGGACGTAATATTTTTGATCCTTTTCTTTGGTTTTTTCTTCTTCTCGATTGCCCCGGATGGTAACGGACTCTGATGAGATGGCAATATCGAGTTTATCTTCGCTGATTCCCGCTACGGCGGATTTAATGACAAAATTATTGGGTGTCTCGTAGACGTCGACAGCTAGTTGTCCCTCGGCTTCTTCAAAAAAATCAACAGTCGATTCTTCGCTGTCAGAATTGCTTTCGCCCGCGTTTTCCGTATCGGCTTCGTCGACAATGGGCATGGCAATATCGTCATCGTCATCCTCCGTCGTTCTTTTTACGCCGGAGAGCTTTTCGAAAAAGGATTTTGCGTCTTTATCCATAATATTAGTCGCCGAATTTCTAAATAGTAATTTTCTGAGGCAGGGCGTCGTCGGTTTCTGCCGGGGTCGGTTTCTTCAATTTCTCGAAATCCCAAAAGACAAAAAAGGCAGTGATAATTAAAAAGACGGTGGGATAGATCAAAAGTTCTTGTGATGAAATTATAAGGTAGTTAAAAATACCGTGCAAGAGAGATGCGAAAAGCAAGCCGCCGATAAAAATCCGGGCATGGACCGGTTCATGGTTTTGGATGAATTCCGGATGGGCGCCTCCATTTCCGGCTCGGGATTGCCAGTGGGCCATGGCGCGAGCCCAGAAGTAACCCGCGACGGCGGAACTTAACGCGTGAAGGAGAGTGGCCCCGACAAAGCGGAGAATGAGAAGGCCGATGGTATTGCCGATGAGCGCATGCTCGAAAGAAAAGGCAAGAATAGCCGCATTTTCAATAAAAGCAAATCCCAAACCGGCGGTGGTCATATAGATCATAGCGTCAACGGGTTCGTCAAAGGATTTGTTTTTTCGAACCAGAAAGTAAGTAGGGATGAACTTGCCGACTTCTTCCGTGCCGCCGAAGATAAAGGCCACCAGGAAGGCAGTGACTGCTAAGGGAAACGATGTGGGAAGCCTGGAAAATTGGGAAAGTTCGGGAAGACCCATGGTTTGGGTTAGGAAAATCTGCGCCGCGAGGGCCAAGGCCGCAGCTATAAAACCCCCAATAAATAGCGTAGCGAGAAGACGTTTGGGCTCGGGGTGGTTGTCTTCTCGAAGGAAAAAGAGCAGCCAGGCGAAGGAGGGGAGAAAGGCAAGAAGAACGAAGAAGAAAATCATGTTATTCCCAGTTTTGGATCATCAGTAGCTCTTTTTTCGCCAGAGGCATTTTTTGCCAAATTTCTTCGGTGATAAACGGCATGAAGGGGTGAAGGAGCTTGAGAGAGGTCGTGAGGATTTCGAGGTTGAGCGCAAAAGCCGTGGCGCGATCGACGATATTCTCCGAACGGAAGCGCGGCTTCGAAGATTCGATGACTTTATCGGCAAAAGTATGCCAGAAATAATGGTAGGCGGTTTCCGCCGCATGGTGGAAGCGGAAGTTTTCAAGATCATCCGTTATTTTTTGATGCGTGGAGCGGAGTTCGGCGAGAATCGTTTGGTCTTCGGCGGTAAACTCCGGTTTAATCTCGTTGAATTTTTCATCATGGTTCGATAAGACAAATCGAGCCGCATTCCAAATTTTGGTCGCAAAATTCCGATAGCCACGGATTTTATCTTCGGAGATCGCTGTATTGCTCCCTGGCGCATTGCCAACGATAAGCGCCATTCGAACTGCATCCGTCCCGTAGATTTCCGAAACCCCTAGAGGGTCGATTACATTCCCTTTGGACTTCGACATTTTCTGGCGATCCTTATCAAGGATAAGGCCGTGCAGATAAACGTATTCGAAGGGGATTTTATTGGTTCGGTACATTCCAAACATAATCATGCGGGAAACCCATTTGAAAAGAATATCCCATCCGGTTTCCATAACCGAGGTCGGGTAAAAGGTTTGAAAGTCGGGATTGTCGGGAAAGCCCAGTGTTAGATAAGGCCATTGTCCCGAAGAAAACCAAGTGTCTAAAACATCGGGATCTTGTTCCATGTCGGAACCGGAACATTCCTTGCACATAGCCGGTTTTTCGATAGAGACTGACCATCTATCGCAACCTTTGCATTGCCACGCCGGAATTCGAATTCCCCAAACGATCTGGCGCGATAATGCCCAGTCGCGTAAATTATCCATCCATTGATAATAGATGTCCTCGAAGCGTTCTGGGATGAATTTAACTCGTCCTTCTTTGATGGGGGGGATACCCAGATCACGGAAAGAACTCGAATAACCAGCGGGTTTCTCGGTCATATTCACAAACCATTGCGGCAGAATAAGCGGCTCGATGAGCGTTCGGCATTTATAGCAAACGGCGACATTGTGTTTGTATTCGGAGTCTATTTTTTGAAGAAGCTCTTTCGTTTTTAGCTTTTCAACGATGAGTGGCCGCGCTTTGGTAATATGCAGGCCAGCGAATTCTCCCGCGACGGGAAGTAGTTTATCGTATTTATCTATAACGGGGATCTTTTCGAGGTGATGCCGTTCGGCGATATCAAAATCGACGGTATCGTGCGCGGGGGTAATCGTCATCACTCCCGTTCCGAAACCCATGTCGATAACGGAGTCTTTAATAACTGTCGCCGTAATCGGGCCGTTGATCCATTCTAAGTCGATTTTTTCCCCGTCAGAGTATTGCTTGTATCGTTCGTCGTCTGGATGCATGACGACGTATTTATCTCCAAATTTCGTCTCCGGACGGGCGGTAGCGATGGTAAAGGGGCCGTAATTTAAGTAATAAAGCGGGTCGGTGCGCTCTTCGTATTCCACCTCAAGATCGGAAAGCGTGGTTTGATGTTTGGGGCACCAGTTGATAATCCGGCTGCCGCGATAGATAAACCCTTCGCCATACATTTTAATGAATGTTTCTTGGACTTTCCTAACGATATCCGGATCGAGTGTAAATTTTTCGCGCGACCAATCACAGGAAGCGCCGAGTTTTTTAAGCTGGCCATACATTGTTGCCTTGCTTTCCTGGGTAAAGGCATACATTTCTTCGTAAAGTTGTTCGCGGGGGATTTGAAAGCGATTGCGCCCCTCCTTCTCCAATTTTTTTTCAAAAACGACCTGTGTTTCAAATCCGGCATGATCCGCGCCCGGCAGCCACAGGGTTCTATGTCCCTGCATGCGTTTGAATCGGATCATAATATCCTCAAGGGTGACAAAGAGAGCATGTCCGATATGGAGCGAGCCATTGGCATTGGGCGGCGGCATGATGATGGTAAACGGCGTCGGTCGTTCGCCCGGCAAGTTGTCGGGATTAAAGTAGCCTGAGTTTTCCCAGGCTTCGTAAATCTTTCCTTCGACGGCTTTGTGATCGTATCGCGACTCCATGCAATAAGCGGCTAGAGGGCTAGTGGCGCATTATCTGATTCCGTCAACATACACCTTGGTTTTGCTGGGATCAATGACATTGGGGTCGAAAGCAGGCTGCGGCTGGGGTTGGGTGATCGAATTGATGTAGTCGCGGGTTTTGGGGCCAAAGTATCCTGTTGCCGGATTAATGTTGAATTTTTTCTGGAACTGGAGGAGCGCTTGTTTGGTTACCGCGCCAAAGGTCTGGCTAGTCGCCGCTTTGAAAAATCCTTGCGAGGCGAGAAAGCGTTGCAGTTCTCGTACATCGTCTCCGTCGCTCCCTACGGATAAATCCCGGGAAAAGACATAAGAAAAAGCCGGCGTGGGGGACGAGGACGGGAAGACAATGTTTTTAGGGAAAAGGATGGTAAACGGCGTCGAATCGAATCCTCGAAGCGGGCTTAAGTCGGTTTTTGAAGCAGAAATAAGATCGTTGTTTTGATTAAAAAGGAGAGCGATGGCTTGAAGGATGGAGAGCGAAGTAGCGTTTTGATTATCAAGGGTTCCGGTGACGATGACGCCAGCAGTTGAGGTGGAGGTTTTAACACCGCGGACTTCTAATGACGGTTTCGGGAGTTCCTGTGCGGACGTCCAGCGCAAGACCTCGAGTAGGGTATCTACCCGGCCAACCGTGGCGAGATTGAGTGGGACGAGGCCAAAAAGATATTTTGTTTCCAGGGAATAGAGGAATGAGGTTCCGGAGAGGCTAGTAACTTTTTCATCTCCCCGGTTATACACGTTGAAGGTGTACGACAAAAGCGGAGAACCGTACGATTCGTTGGAATTTTTTATTTCCGCCACGACGATGGTTTGTCCATCCGCATTGAAGAAACGGGTCCAATTAACGGTAGGGGGAGTGAGCGTCCGAATCTCGCAGGATTCGCAGGATCCACCGCAGTCGATGCCGGTCTCGTTACCATTTTGCGTATTATCAATGCAGGAAGGAGCGGGCTTGAGCCAAACCCAATAGGCGCCGGCTAAAAGCGATACAACAATTAACAAAAAAACGCCTCCGTAGATCAGTTGTTTTATTTGGCGGGTATCGAGGTTCATGGATCAGTGAACAACGAATTTTATATCCATTTATGAATAATATTATAGAGGTTTTTCCGCATTCGTGCTATTTTTGAGGTAATGGGAAATCCAGCAAAAGGCTTTGCTCTTATAGCGGTTTTTCTAGGGGCGGTTGTCATTCTTGTTTTCACTGGCGGGGGATGGTGGGTATATCAAAATGCAATCCGCCAGCCGGCGGAAAAAAATCAAAATGTCGGCCCGCAAGCGACATCGACGCCGCAAGCGGCAGAGACATATTGGAAAAGTTATCGGAGTGAGGTTTATGGATTTGCAATTGAATATCCTCCTGGTTGGATTCATCTCAATCGGTCATCATCGACAGTTATGATTATTGAAGCTTCTCATGAAGCTACGGATGCCGTTGATATTGCTATTGAGGCTTTGACTGAATACGGAGGAAAGGATTGGAGTGCGGTATTGAATGATCCTGAAATGACCCGGGAGAATTGCAGAGCGATAACTTTTGCGGGGGAATCAGCCTATGGTTGCGATAATATCGGGCCGTTTGGCTTTTATGAAACTTTGGTCAAAAGGGATAACACTTTTTTTAGTATTCAAGATCAGTTCCAGACAGCAACTTCTACTAAGATAATCTCTACTTTCAGGTTTATTGATCATGTTTCTACATGGAAAACTGGGAGTCAAAAGACGGAGGAGCCGGTAGTTGACCAAACGGCAGATTGGAAGACTTATCGAAGCGAGAAGCATGGGTTTGAGGTGGGGTATCCCTCAGGCTGGTTTCTTAATCCCTTTGGGGATTTTGGAGCAGTTGAGTTAACTTCCGTACCTCGAAATACTTACGGAGAAGGAGGCGTCTTACCTCGGGGAAGTGCGTCCATAAGCATTTCCAAACATCCTTACATACAAATTGAAATAGCTGTGGAAGAAGATTTACGAGGAGCTGACAAAATCTATTCGCGGGGTGTTTCTATGAAAGTCGGAGAAGAAAATGCTGTGAAAAACGTTGCCGGGATTTCTTACCCCGATAAGGTTCTTGAACAAGAAATTGGAATATACATCGCCCACAACTCCTCTCTTTATAAAATTTTTCTTAATTATCATGAAAATGATCAAAAGGCGGACCAGTATTTAAAAATTTTCGATAACTTCCTTCTCACGTTCAAATTCACAAAATAAAAAAACACCAGTGCTTTCACATGCCGGCATAGCCTACTTTCCCAGCCGCCGAAGCAGCAAGTATCATCAGCCTTACGCACTTTCACGGCTGTGTTCGGAATGGGAACGCGTGGGTCATGCGTAGGTTAAACACCGGCAAATGAAAATTCTGGTGTTACCTTATCAAAATTCGTAAGTTCAATTATTCGAGTCCTCGCATCCCGTAAAAAGGAAGAGAAACAGCGTCGACTTATTAGTACTCCTTGGCTAAAACGATTGCTCGCCTTACACCGAGAGCCTATCAACGTGGTCATCTACCACGAGTCTTAATGATACCTAATCTTGGGAGGGGCTTCGTGCTTAGATGCTTTCAGCACTTATCCCTTCCGAACATAGCTACCCGGCGCTTCAGTTGGTACCAAAGCCGGTAGACCAGAGGTTCGTTCAGCCTGATCCTCTCGTACAAAGGCCAACTTCCCTCAAGTATCAACGCCTGCAACAGATAAAGACCGACCTGTCTCACGCATATTTGCCCGTCCGAAGCTCTTAAAGAGCGAAGGAGGGTTTTTCTTTGCCGTTATTACTAACGGGGTTGGACTATACCATCACCCAACTCCAGTTTTCTCAAACTGGGACTGGGGATCGACGTGTTAATCAAATTTTGAAATTTGATTCGTCCGATGTTCATCGGACAGTCTCTACGGGTGATTCGTATCGCTCTTGGTGAGCGAGGTTGAATCATTCCCTCGGTATTATCCTGCACAACCAGGTCAGATTATGAAGGACTTCACCGATATGAGTCGATTTTGCTCCGATATTTCTGGTTATCGAAGATTCGTTCCGCCATTACTAGCGGAAGCCGCCGTTTGGTTGATGTCTATCTCGGGTTCATTGTGGTTGACGGTCTGAACCCAGCTCGCGTGCCCTTTTAAGTGGCGAACAGCCACACGCTTGGGACCTTCTCCAGCCCCGCGCTAGGGCGAGCCGACATCGAGGTGCCGAGCCTGGTCGTCGCTGGGAACGCTCGGACCAGACCAGCCTGTTATCCCCGGGGTAACTTTTAGCCGTTGTCTCCGACCTTCCTATAAAGGATCGTCGGGTCACTAAGTTCTGCTTTCGCACCAGCTCGACATGTCCGTCTCGCTGTTAAGCCAGCTTCTGCCTTTACACGTCACGCGCGATTTCCATCCGCGCTAAGCTGACCTTAATAAACTCCTCCGTTACTCTTTTGGAGGATTCCGCCCCAGAAAAACTGCCCACCAGACACTGTCTCAAAGAAATTTCATTTTTAATGTCCTTCTTTGGTTAGTCTTTAAAGCGTATAAGATGGCTGTTTCATTGACGAGTCCAGGCCAGCCGAAACCAGCCCTTCAACCTCTCACCACTACGCTACGCATATAAACTCTAAAGACAATATCAAGCTACAGTAAAGCTCCCGGGGTCTTTTTGTCCCGCTGCAGGTATCCCGCGTCTTCACGGGAATCGCATTTTCACCGAGCTCCTCGTTGAGACAGTTCTCCAGTCGTTACGCCTTTCGTGCGCTCCGGAACTTACCCGGAAAGGAATTGCGCTACCTTAGAACGGTTATAGTTACCGCTGACATTGACGAGGGCTTCGGGCAGTCAGCATGCACAGCACGAGTAACTTATAACGTACGACCGACAACCAACGACAAGAGGGGATATAAATCTTCTCCTGTTGTCAGTCATTAGTTGTTAGTCATCAGTCACTTGTGCTGCACACACCGCCACCGTTGACCTTCTCGCATCGGTCAGGCGTCACCTCCTATACATCCTCTTACGAGTTCGCAGGAAGCTGTGTTTTTGTTAAACAGTCGCTAGAGAATCTTTCGCTGCGGCCCACACCCGCTGCAGAGCAGCGGAAATCCCAATATCTAAATCCTAATATCTAATTATGAAAGTTTGTCGTTCGACAAACATCATAAATTAGAAATTGAAAATTAGAAATTCGTCATTCCGATGCTCCGCATCGGGGCAGGCAGGCCTTATCCCTAAGTTACGGCCGCTTTTTTGCCTAGTTCCTTAACGAGGACTCACTCGTTCCCCTGAGGCTCCTCGCCTCGTCCACCAGTGTCGGTTTACGGTACGGTTCACGATTAGATAATCTTAGAAGTTTTTCTTGGAAGGCTCTTCGACGTGGTTAGTCTGGTAAAACCAAACCTTCTGCCATTTCCGAATATCGCCATTAAAGGCAGCTCCGTGGATTTGCCGTCAGAGCTATTCTTGAAAGCAGCAATGCCAAACCATTAAGACACCACATTTTATTTCCTTCGTCCCTCCATCGATCTAATCGCAAGGGATGGAATATTAACCATCTGTCCATCAGCTGCGGCTTTCGCCATTGCCTTAGGACCGCCTAACCCTCCGCTGACTTCCATTGCGGAGGAAACCTTGGATTTTCGGGGGCCTGGTTTCTTGCCAGGCTACTGGTTACTCATGCCAACATTCTCTCTTCTATACGCTCCAATCGCCCTCACGGGTCGATCTTCGCAGCATATAGAATGCTCTCCTACCATTATGTGCCTGAATTTTGGAAGGGGAGGACGACCTCCCCGGCTACGAGGTTTTCGAGATGTGAGCGTCGCCGCAGCGGCACCCGGTTTCTTGATGAAGGTGTTCCATCGCCTCGGCTACTCGTGTCTCGATTCGACGCAAGGCTTCCTGCGTCGGCTCGGGAAGCACGCTGCGAGGGCAATGAGTAGGTAACTCTTCGTCGATGACGCTAGCCACCCATTCTTTGAACGGCTTGGGCATTCTCCCTCACCTCCCTCGGTACAATGTTCTATGTTTCCAAAATTCAGGCACATAATCCGTGTCGTCGGTAGTATGCTTAAGCCCCGGTAAATTTTCGGCGCAACTCGCCACTTCCCTTGCGGGAAATCGAATAGTGAGTTGTTACACACTCTTTAAAGGATGGCTACCTCTAAGCCAACCTCCTATCTGTCTATGGCGAATCACCACCTTTAACACTGAGCATACATTTAGGGACCTTAGACGACGGTCTGGGCTGTTTCCCTTTCGAACATGGAGCTTAGCCCCCACGTTCTGACTGCCGCACCCGGCGCATAGGTATTCAGAGTTTGACTCGAGAGTCGAGCTTTCGCCCTTTACCCCCGAACCAGTCGCTTTACCCCCTATGCGTTTTTGCGCGACGCTAGTCCTAAAACTATTTCGGAGAGAACCAGCTATTACCAAGCTCGATTAGCTTTTCACTCCTTACCTCAACTCATCCGAAGATTTTGCACAATCAACCGGTTCGGACCTCCCGCCGATTTTACTCGGCGTTCATCCTGGCCAAGGTAAGCTCGCTTGGTTTCGGGTCTTAGTCGTACTGCCTACCAAAAGAAGTGAGACGTAGGGGCTTAGCCCACGTCCCACATCTCAAGGTGACGCGCTATTAACACTCGGTTTCCCTGGGCCGTCGCTCCGTAGAGCTTAGACTAGCAGTACAAATAAACTCGTTGGCTCATTCTTCAATAGGCACATCGTCACTCGTCCGTCTTGCGACGGAATAAAGCTCCGATTCCTTGTAAGCATATGGTTTCAGGTTCTATTTCATCGGCCTTGCCGGCCTGCTTTTCACCTTTCCCTCACGGTACTAGTTCACTATCGATCATCAAACGTATTTAGCCTTGGGAGATAGTTCTCCCGGATTCCCTCGAAGCGTTCATTCATCGAGGTACTCAAGAATAAAGATAAAGTTGGTTGCTACGCTTTCGTTTACCGGCCTATCACCGTCTTTGGGGTCGCTTTCCAGCGACTTCAACTAGCGAAACAATTTGTAACCAACCCTTTCTGAGCTTAGAGCTTGTCGCAAAAACGCCAAGCTTTAAGCTAAAAAGTAATCTCTACCTTACAACCCCCAACTTATCCTTGCGGATAGATTAGGTTTGGGCTGTTCCCTGTTCACTCGCCGCTACTAAGGGAATGGAACCTTAATAATTTGCATAAAGCTTCGTCGCCGAAGCGACATAGCCTCATGCAATTATTAAGGTAGTTCTTTTCTATTCCTCCGCTTACTGAGATGTTTCACTTCAGCGGGTTAGCATCCGATTGCTCGGATAATATCGGGTTACGATATTGGGTTGCCCCATTCGGAAATCTCCGGATCACGGGTTGCTCAGCGCCTCCCCGGAGCTTATCGCAGCGACGCTACGTCCTTCTTCGCCGTTTGATGTCAAGGCATCCACCATACGCCCTTATTTACTGTCTCTCATCCCTATTCGGGATGCGAGGACTCGAATAATTTTCATAACGAATCTCTTCTAAGGGAGAGACGTTCGTATTTCTCAAGTTGCGTATGATGGATTTCAGAACGAATCCTTCAGCAAACTCAGGAATGATTGCTTTTAAGCAATCAAAAAACCGCGTTGTCGCGGCCTCTTAACCGACGTATGAAAAAACGCCCGTTAGGAGCCGCTGTTAGTCCTCGTTCCGGTCATCATATGTAGGGAGAAGTATAAAGAAGCGCTTTTAAAAGTCAAGGGTGAAGCTGGAATACTAAAAATGCCATAGGTTTCTTAGTCGTCTTTCCCAAAGAACCTTCCGTTTGGCGGCAAGGGTTTCTATTTGCTCCTCGCTGGGATCTCGGGTTCCCTGTCGTTCAAGAAACTTCCTTAAACTTTCTGGCGTTTCTGACTCTAAAATAGTCAATAAAGCATCTTCAAGAATTTCGTTTTGAAGAGTGGCAGGTAATTTTCTAAATTCATTTTTATACCACTCTCGGTAAGATCGGATTACAGACCCGGTAACTAAACGGGACATATTGGCAATGGCTCCGACAAACCACCCATAATCTTCGCTATCGGGGTTGAGGGGAAAAGTAAAATCGCGATTTAGATTTTGTGCCTGTAAAGCAACGTTAGCGGGCAGGCCGCGTCGTTGGAGTTCTAGTGAGGTTTCTCGACTCAGTGTTGTAAATTCGCGTCGCGCATCTATTGTGTCGCGCGGGGCATCATAGAGAATGATAATGTCGAGATCGGATTCTGAAAAGTTGTATCCCTTCATTGTTGATCCGTAAGGAGCTAAACCGACAAGTTTCTTATTGGCAGTGAAGTAATTGGTTCGTAAAAATTCCTCAATATGACGGACGGCTTCTAAGGGTTTGGTGTTGGGACGACCCTCGATGTTGCGAGGGTAGAATAATCGGGATTCAAAGGGATGCGGTTTCTCACTCATTTGGATGTGCTTTCCTCGCGCTCGATTTGTCCCCATGAAAAAATTTTTTACCGCCGCTCGATCCAGTCCGGATTTCGCTGAAGGGTCGCTTTTTAGCCATATATATATTATATTTGTCTAGTTCCGAACGAACAAGCCATGAACGACGCTGATATAAAAAATACGAATTATCTGAAATATATTTTGACGCTCGCCGCGCGGCAAGGGCGGGCGTTTTGGGCGCTTATCGCCTTGCTTGTCTTGAGTGTCGCTGCTCGGTTAGCGGAGCCGTATTTATACAAAGTTGTTGTGGACACCTTGACCAGCGGCCTCTTTAACGGGATTTTTGTCGCGGAACAAATTCAGACGCTTTTCACGGCGGTGGCGATTTGGTTTGTGCTGGCGATTATTATGAATATCGCGAGCGCGCAAATGAATTTTTTGGGCTGGAAGATCGGCAACGGGAGCGCGCAGTATGCTCATATGCGCGGATATCGGCGATTGTTGCGCTTGGACTATGCATCGCATATGGCAACGCACTCGAGCCGTTACTCGAAAATCATCGATGATGCCGATAATAGTATTTGGGTAATGACGAATTGGTGGTTGCGCCGGTTCAGCTCCGCGTTTTTGGGATTTGCGGGAATGCTCGCGATTGCTTTATCCGTAAGTTGGCAGATGACGGTGATCGCCGTCTCGGTTATTCCGCCCACGCTTTACTTTATTGTCCGGCATGTGAAGAAGTACGAAGCGAGACAGCGGGAGGTGAATCGGATGTGGGAGGAAAAGAGCGAGCACCTCGCGGATCAGGTTGCCAATATCGTGACCTATAAACTGAATCCCCACGAAGATATTTTCTTTGAGCGCCACAAGAAATACAGTGACCGAGCAAGAAACGCGCAGATTGAGCTTAATGAAAAATGGCGACTGGCAGAGATGTTGAATCCCGACGCCTTCGCCCGATTTTTGGTACTAGGAACCGGAATTTTTTTTGTTCAGAACGGGTCTATTACGCTGGGAACCCTGTTTATGTTTATGGGGTTGCTTAATGAGATTTTGACCCCGCTCCACTTGTTGGGAGATATTCTTCCGGAGTACTCGCGGCGGGCGCAGCACATTACGCGACTTATAGAACTTTTGCAAAAAGAAGACTATATAAAAAATCCCGATGAACCGGCGACAATAGGCGAGTTAAAGGGCAAGATTGTTTTTAATCGCGTTTCTTTTTCGTACCCTCAAGAAAAAAGCAGTTTTTCGCTAAGAAATGTTTCGTTGGCGATTGAGCCGGGTCAAACGGCGGCTTTAGTCGGGCATTCGGGATCCGGAAAAACGACGATAATGATGCTCCTGTCGCGTCTTGTAGATCCAACGAAGGGCAACATTACCATTGACGGCGTGGATATCCGGAATTTTGATTTGGAGCAGATTAAGCGATACGTGGGAACGGTGCTTCAGGAAAATGCGATGTATAACGAAACAGTGGCGGATAATATTGCCTATGGCGACCCCTTGGCATCGCGGGAAAAGATAATCCGCGCCGCCAAGCAGGCGCACGCCGACGATTTCATCAAAAAATTACCCAAAGGGTATGAGACTATTATTGGCGAGCGGGGGATTCGGTTGTCCGGCGGCGAAAAGCAACGCGTGGCAATCGCTCGGGCGATCCTCAAGGATCCGCGGATCGTTGTTCTAGATGAACCGACAAGCGCCCTCGATAGCATCACCGAGAAAAAAGTCCAACAAGGGATCAGCGAGTTGGTGAAAGGGAGGACGACGCTTATTATTGCGCACCGGTTATCGACGGTCCGGGATGCTGATCTGATTCTGGTGATCGAGAATGGAAAACTTATCGGCCACGGCCGGCATGAAGATTTGATGCAGACGTGCCCGACGTATAAAGAGATGGTTGATCTCCAGGTGGAAGGTTTTTTGGCCGATAAGGAGCTTGAAAAAGGAAAAGCTATCCGAGTCGCGGAGCTGATTGATGCGTCGAATTAACCGAATTGCTGTATTGTTAAACGAGAAAGGCTCCAGCCGGTTGGCGGGAGCCTGAAGGGGGGGGCGACGGAACGACCCGGCAATCACAGTCCACAATGTACCCCACCCAATGATGCGCTATTGATCCAGATACAAATCGATGGATTCGGGAGTATACATGACCAAGGCACAATTAGTCATTAACTTTTCCTCGCGGATTATGCGACCACCGACCAAAGTATCACGCCATACTTCATTGTAGCGATACGTGCCGTGAGTTGTCTGAACAAAATAGTGCTCCTTTTCCTTGAGATGATACTTTTCTTCTGAAAAATGAGTTGAGACAATCTGCCCTTTAAGATGAGTACCGGAAAGCCATAGCTTTAACTGTAGAGGATATTGAGATGTGTTTTTTACTTTCAAATCGATAAGGTTATAAAAAATTGTTGCCCCCGTGCCAAAAGGCATGGTGCGGTTGTTATCAGGAAATACATCTCGAGAATGGTGCCTCCGTTCAACAACTTGAACGGGGCTATGCAAGAAAAGCCAATATAATAAATTGGAAAGCTGACAAAGCCCGCCGCCAATCCCTTCGGCAACTTTTCCATCAGAGAGAAGCATGCCGTTTACATATCCATTCTTTGGGGTAGTCGCTCCAACCACGCTCCAAAAAGAGAAGGTCTTATTGGGCAGAATGATCAAGCCCGACAATGCGCGTATGGCTACGTTTAAATTTTGCACCTTACCTCTCTGCAGTTTTGAGTCTGAATCGCCTAATTTTCTGAAAAGCGGCGATGAATGCCGAGCTATAGTGCAATTAAAAAAGACGTCGCTTTTTCGTCTGGCTATATTCGGATTGAGGCTGTTTTTAAAATGATTTAAGAATCGACGTACTCCAAGAATAAGCGGGAGTAGTATTGGATATTGCGAGGAGATGGCTCTCCGCCTAAATGTGTCTTCCAATGCTTCCTTGCGAACTATTTCTAAAATCTCACCAACTTCCATGATGAAAGTATATCAGGTCGGAACTCAAGTAACCTCATAGAATATGGGGATTTAAATGAAAGAATTAAACGTGGCTTAACGAGAAAGGCTCCTAGTGTTAGCCAGGAGCCTTGGGGGTGGGTGAGTAAAAGACTGGGAAGCGATTCATCAGCGAATCGCCTCCTGTGCTCTTGCCCTGATTGAGGTCGAGCGAGAGCGGAAGTAGATGATGACCGTAATCGTCCCGTCGATCGCCAGGAAGGCAACGGAGAGAGCCGCCTTAGCCGGCGTCCACTCATCGATTGCGATGACGGCGGGTGATGATCGGTATTGTAAGAGATTCGGTTATATCCTGAAGTGGGAGGTATAGGGGATTTGCACCCCTGCTAACGCTGCCACAGAGCGCCGTGCTGCTGCTACACCAATACCTCCATGAATTTTTTTTCTGCCTGTTTATCGTGATGGACTAGATAATGGCAATTATGACAAAGCCAGGCGAGATTGCTCAGTTTATCATTTAAATGATTTTTATCAATATGGTGCGTTGCGAGGATGCGCTTGTCTTTCGTTCTACATAATCGGCATACTTCCGGAATATTATGGCGACGAAGTACCGTTTTGTAAGCAAATTTACCACTCTTCCAATTGGGATGACGAGCACCTATATAAACTTGAGAATTTCGCCATTTTGTTTGGCACGATTTACTGCAAAAGTATTTTTTACTTTTTGAATGCCGCAGCTCCTTCCCTGATCTATAAGTTTTTTTATTACATATATGGCAATTGATTGTACGCCCGGTGCGCTGCCCTAGGCGTTGGCAGAGTGAGGAGCAATATTTTCCAAAACCTAATTTAAGCCAAGACGGCTTTGCGTAGAAACTTCTTTTGCAGATTTTGCAGCCTACTAATGGCATTGTTTTAGTTTACATCTAAACCGCAAGGATGTAAACCAACCCATCTGTGGTTATATTCCACAGAACGCTATAATTCCACTGTGTGGTGCCGAGGGGGTGAATCGAACACCCGACGCCATCCTCTTCAGGGATGCGCTCTACCACTGAGCTACCTCGGCAATTTTTAAATCTATCAAATATTCGCGCTCAGAGTATATCGTTCCATGCTTCTTTTTGCAATAATAGTCAATTTTTTGGAACTTCTCCTGTTAAGGAGGCTGATTAAAAGTGATCCATTTTATCGTACCGATGATCGTGAAGGTAGATTAGGGCAGCGCCGATAATAATGAGAGCAAGCGAAAACCCGATATTCATCGTTCCGAAGAGGTAAGATTCAAAAATATCGAGAAGCGCCCAGGCGCCGCGCCAGATAAAAACCACGCCGATAATGACGTAAAGGCTATTTAGTATTTGGCGTGACCAGCGGCCCATGATTTAATAATAAGATAATTGAAGCGCCCCCGGTAGGAATCGAACCCACATCAACGCCTTAGAAGAGCGCTGCTCTATCCATTGAGCTACAGGGGCAAACTGCTTATACTGGCCTTATATTATATGAAGAGTCCAAAGAAGCACAACAAGGTTGAAAAGATAGAAAAAGAAGGCGCGGAGCCGGCGGAAATCGTTCCGGTGGTGATTGAAGGGGAATTCGTTTCAGCCACGATCGAATGGCAGGCGCCGGAGTTCGACTATGCGCCTAAAGATGTTTCCTGGTTTTGGATATCGTTCTTGGCGGCCATGGGGCTGGTGGCCTTCGCGCTATGGGAGCGGAATTTTCTTTTTGCGGTCTTCGTAACGATTGCCTGGTTTACTTTTGTCGCTCTCGCTAATCGTTTCCCGCCCCTGTGGGAGTTTTCCCTGCACGATAAGGGACTGACTATACGCCGCCCTGGAAGCAATTTGGCGGAGAAAATGTATTCCTGGGAAATGATGGAAGGATTTGACATTCATGAGGCGGCGGAGGAATATAAGGAACTACTGATCAAAGTTCATTCTCGGTTTTCTCCTTATCTTAAGATCAATATCCACGCGGATCATGAGGGGAAAATTCAAGATTTTTTGGTTCGCTATATACCCAGAGAGGAGTATGAGAAATCGATGGCGGACGCTCTTCAAAATCTGATAGGCTTCTAAAAGCAGTTTGACGCCCTCGTCGTTCAACGGATAGGACGCAAGATTGCGGATCTTGTAATCGAGGTTCGATTCCTCGCGAGGGCACCATGGATACGACGTCGGAATTCTCTTTTATTCTGAAGCCATCCCAACGAGGGATTGGTGTTTTTGCGACTCACGATATTAAAAAAGGTACTTTGCTTCGTTTATTTAGCGAGGCAAAAAGCCGATTGTTGCCGAAAGGGGAAGTTCCGGTTCCATTTCGTGATTATCCCGTGGACCGGGGAGATCAGTGGAAATGCCCTCCGGATTTTGGAGCTATGGCCGTCGGCTGGTATTTAAATCACTCAAAAAATTGTAACGCGGCTCCCGGGCCAATCGTTGATGATGATTGGGAATATTATGCAACGCGTGACATTGCCGCCGGAGAAGAAATTTTGATCGATTATAATGCGTTAGGGGAGCCGGAAGACGCTAAAGAGGATTATTATAGTAAATAAAATAATATTTAACTCGATATGCCTGAAATGAAAAAAGGAATGTCGGAGCCGAATGAGCCGAGGACTGAATTCCATGTTGATATTTTCCGGCACGGCAAAGCAAAGTATCTTCAGGATCAAGTGCCGATCGAGGAAGCGGATGATTTGACCCCTGAAGGAGAGGTAACCGCGCGGCAGAATGCAGAAAAACTTGCCGATCTTATAAGTTCCGATGAGGAAGTTGCGATTTGGGCATCGCCGACCGGGCGGACGCTGAAGACGGCGAAAATCGTCGCGGAGGTTTTGCGCGAACGGGGGATTCGACTTCGGCCGACTGGTCTAGCTGGAGAGGATGGGGAAAGGGAGGTGGGTACCGGCATTAAAGTTTTTCAGGAATTGGCTGATATTAAAAATTTTTCCAGGGAACTTTTTTTGCCGGTAGTTGACGGCGGCGAGGTGAGCTTTGCTGGTCATCGGTTTGCTATCGATAAGGCGAAAACGAATCCGCGAAATCTTGGCTACGCCCAATATTGGATTGACGAAGAATTCAAGAAACTTCCGGCCGAAGTGCGAAATGGATTGCCGGAGGAATTCGTCGCTGAGATAGATAAGATCGAAGAATTTTATAAGACGACGGAACGCATTATTAAACCGCTGGCGCGCCTCAATCATCTGCAGGATAAAGCGTATCGCATTATTATCGTAACGCACGGTGCGATGGGGACGTTTATCGCCAGAGTTTTTGCGGATGGAGAGACTATCGATCTTCAACCCGGGGAATTTATTGATTTAGAGCGGAGAGATAACAAGTTTGTGGCCACCCGCGTCGGCAGTCGAATCGAAGGGAACGATGCGGATGTGATTGAGGAGTTCAAGAAAGAAGCTAGAGATAATTGAAAATCAGTATGGCCATGTCTTTTCTATCCGAGGGTATTGATGCGGATTATATTATTGGAGAGCTCGTCCGAAGAGGCTTTGAGGTCCGCAAAGATTCCTTTAGTGAATTACCCAGTAAGGGAGTGGCGGGAAAGGTGTATATGGCCGAGTCCGACCGGGGGAAGATTATTATTCATATTAAGGGATTTTTTGAGGAGCAATTCATACAGAAAGTGAATGAAAAAATCTATGAGGTATCCAAAGTCCTTGAAAAATATCCGGATATCCCTACTGCCCGGGTTTTTTTAGCAGGAACACTGCCGAATGGAAAGCTATATACCGTGCAAGAATATATCGAGGGAAAACCCTTGGGCGAAAGAATTTTTAAAGAAAGCGACGAGGGACAAGATATTGCCGATATTATTTTCCCCGGCTATGAATTGTTGGCAAGGGATGCTCAGCGATTTTTGGGGAAGTTTCATGAGATAAAAATTTCTGGATACGGATTTTTAACAGTCAAAGATGGCTTTCTTCGGGGAGAATACGAAGATTGGATGGGGTTTCTACGCTCAGGATCGGAAATTTGGTGCGATAATGTTTATCGAGCGGTGGAGAAAAATCAAAGGATTAAAGGAAAGTTAAAGCAGTTTTTTGAAAAATACCAAAATCATTTGCAGTACGCGAACGGGCGTTTTCTGACAGGCGATATTACGAATCCCGGAAATATTCTTGTTCGAGACGGTAGAATTGTGGCCCTAATTGATTTTGAATGGGCCGCATCGGGCGATCCTGCGTGGGAATTCGCTTTCGTTGATAAAGAAGATATCCGGCATTATTACGAGTATTTTGAGCAGCAGGGTAAGCCGTTAGATCGCGAGGAATTTGAACTGAGGAGGAAACTATACCGCGTTCCCTGGCTCTTATGGGCTACAAACGTTTGGCTGGGAAAATCGTTTGAGGAATATTTACGAAATGCGTTTGAGAAAGATTTGGAAATTTTGGTTAATTGACATTTATTTTTCGAGATGCTTGAGTGTGGGCAAGCTGCATACCAGTGCGGCAATTTGAACCTTGGGAGGGGCTCGATGAGAAAACTCCGAGAAGCGACAGACTGCGTCATCGGTCACGACGCCGCCGTCATCTGGCGAATGCGGCCGGATGACGCAAGGAGGAGGCGGTTCGCCGCTAAGGCGGACGAGCTCGCCGCTCAGCTCGAGAGAGACATGGGTGGTGAGCACGAGGTAGCCGCTGCCTCCCCCGAAAGAGATCTGAGCGCGAGGGCCGCTCAGCTACTCGCCGAGCTCGAGGGTATCAAGGAGCGCGTGCTCGCCGATCGGCCGCATGGCTTCTAATCAGCTCCATGGTCTCGCCCGCCGGCGCATCTTGTCGGCGGGCGACCTTCTTTTATATATGATAAAATTTCGGCAATGATTTCTTTGGATGCGCCGATTTCTTTGATAAAAAGAATCGGTCCGCGTTTAGCCGAAAAATTAGCAAAACTTCAGTTGCGCACAGTCAAAGACTTGCTGTGGCATTTTCCCTCGCGTTATGAGGATTTTTCCAATATCCGGAAAATCGCGGACTTGAGGATCGGGGAGCAGGTGACCGTTCAGGGAGTTATTGCAAGTATTCGAATGTCGCGCACGTGGAAGCGCCGGATGTTTATTATAGAAGTGGTAATTGAAGACGAGACGGGGAAAGTAAAGGCGATTTGGTTTAACCAGCGGTTTCTTTTGGGAATTTTGAAAAAAGGAAGATTGGTGAATTTAGCCGGTAAGGTGGTGAAAGATTCTCAGAGCGGCTTGGCTATCACGCATCCGATTTATGAGGTTATTCCGCAATCGGTAGTTTCGTATGGCGATTTTGGCACGAAGCACACGGGACGCTTGGTTCCGATTTACCCCGAGACGCGAAGTGTAACCTCTAAGATGCTCCGCTACGTGATGCAGCCAGTATTAGAGGAGTTGGGGGAGCTGCCGGATTCTTTGCCAGACGAGCTTTTAGATAAAGAGCGATTGCCGGATTTAACGACGGCGCTCCGGCACATCCATTTTCCGGATATTCTTGAGGAGGCAGAGCAGGCCCGACGCCGGTTCACCTTTGAGGATCTGTTTTTATTGCAGCTTGCGCACTTAAGAGAACGGGAAGCGCTGGGTCGCGCTAAAGCCTATCCGATCCCGGTGGGCAGCAGTTTTGTAAAATCGGTGAGCGAGCAGATCCCGTTTTCGCTGACTGAAAGCCAGCAAAAAGCATTGGCGGAGATCTTGGGCGATCTAGAGAAACCACACCCGATGAACCGGCTTTTGCAAGGCGACGTGGGGTCCGGAAAAACGATTGTCGCGGCGATTGCGGCACTGGCGGTAGCCAAGGAAAATCTGCAATCGGCGTTTATGGCACCCACGGAAGTTTTGGCGCGGCAGCATTACGAGACATTTAAAAAACTCTTCTCTTCTTTTGAGCGGGGCGTGGGATTTTTAACTTCGGGCGAAGCGCGGATTTTTTACGGAGAGGAATTGGAAACCGCCATGCCCAAAAAAGATTTTATAAAAGCCGTCGCCGACGGCAGAATCGCGATTATTATCGGTACGCATGCTTTAATTTCCGCCAGAGGTGAGACCTCGCCTAGTAGGGGCGGGCAAAAAGGGGTGGAGTTTGATCAGCTGGCCTTGATTGTGGTGGATGAGCAGCATCGATTCGGGGTGCGTCAGCGAGCTGAACTGGCTCACGGAGATGCCGAATTGCCTCATTTTTTCAGTATGAGCGCAACTCCGATCCCACGAACTCTGTCGTTGACTCTGTTCGGCGATTTAAGCTTATCGATTATTGACCAAATGCCCCGAGGGAGAAAAGAAATTATCACGAAAATTGTTGAACCCGGGAATCGGGAAAAGGCGTACGCATTTATTCGCGGACAAGCGCGGAAAGGACGGCAAGCCTTTGTGATTTGTCCCAGAATAGAACCAACGACGGACGACCAACAACAAACGACCGAAGTGGAGTCGTTAATCACCAGTCGTAAGTTATTAGTCAATTGGGAGGTGAAAAATGTTACCGAGGAATACGAAAAATTAAAAACCAAAGTTTTTCCGGATCTCACGGTGGGCATGCTGCACGGGAAGATGAAAGCTAAAGAAAAAGAGGAGATCATGAAGCGGTTCAAGAACCGAGAGATTGATATTCTAGTCTCGACTTCTGTCATCGAGGTGGGTATCGATATTCCGAATGCCACGATCATGATGATCGAGGGAGCGGAACGATTCGGGCTGGCGCAGCTTTATCAGTTCCGGGGCCGGGTAGGACGCGGCGAACATCAATCATTCTGCTTTTTATTTACGGAATCGTCGGGACAGTCGACGCAGGATCGGTTAGCGGCGCTCCTTACGGCAAAAAATGGTTTTGAGCTGGCGGAAAAAGATTTAGAAATCCGCGGTCCCGGAGAGTTTTTGGGTTCGTCGCAGACCGGTATGCCGGATTTGGCTATGAAGGCTCTCCAAAATCCCGATTTGCTAAAAGAGAGCCGGGTTCGGGCGGAGGAATTATTAGCGCAGGATCCGGATTTGGAGCGGCGTCCGCTGTTAAAAGAGCGCTTGAATCAATTTGAAAAGGAAGTCCACCTGGAGTGATTTATGGTATAATTAGTAACGATGCAATCGCTTCGGGAAGTCCTTGTGGATTCAGAAAGGAATAAAATCGGCCTGGCGCATTTTAATGTGTCGGATCTCGTCGCTTTAAAAGCGGTTTTTGAAGCCGCGCGCAAATTAAATGCGCCGGTGGTAATTGGGGTTTCCGAAGGAGAGCGGGATTTTCTGGGAGTAAAGCAAATCGCCGCACTGGTTCGAAGTCTGCGGGCCGCCCCCTCAGGGGGCGAGCCTCGCCCAGTCGCTGGGCGGGAAGAAAATGAATTCCCGATTTTCTTAAACGCTGACCACACCCATTCTTTAGAAAAAATCGAAGAAGCGGCTAAGGCGGGATTCGACGCGATCATTGCCGACGGCAGTAAACTGCCCCTTGAAGAAAACATTGCCTTTACAAAAAAAGCGGTAGATATGGTGAAAAGCATCTCGCCCAATACCCTGGTGGAGGGCGAGGTAGGGTATATCGGTTCCGGTTCTTCTATATTGAAGGAGATTCCCCAGGGCGCCGCCGTAACAGCTGAGCAATTTACCAAACCCGAGGAGGCGGAACGGTTTGTCCAAGAAACTGGTGTGGATCTATTCGCCCCGGCCGTGGGAAATATTCACGGTATGCTGGCGAATTCGCCTAATCCGCAATTGGACGCCGAGCGAATTCGGCAGATTCGGCAAAAAGCCGGCGTACCTCTGGTTCTTCATGGGGGGTCGGGAATTGCAGATGAGGATTTCCTAAAAGCCATCGAAGCGGGAATTGCTCTTATCCATATTTCCACAGAGCTTCGGGTAGCCTGGCGGAAGGCCCTGGAGGACTCCCTAAAAATCAATCCGGATGAGATTGCTCCTTATAAGCTGCTGGGACGAGCAGTGGATTCCGTACAAAGAGTAGCGGAGGCTCGGATCCGATTATTCCGCCGCAGCGATTAACCTTGGTAAAGAAGCTTCCGTAGTGTGATAGGGGTTTCGTATGGTATAATTTCCTTTATGGAGGGTGACAATAAAGTCGTCCTTTTAGCGGACGACGAAGCAGATTTTAGAGAAATTTTTTCTATAAAATTAAAAAAGGCGGGGTATACCATTATCGAAGCGTCGGACGGCGCCGAAGCGGTAGAGAAAGCAAAAGAGCACCACCCCGATCTTATTTTGATGGACGTGAAAATGCCGGGAACAGATGGCATCCAGGCTTTTTTTAAGTTGCGGGAGGCCAATCAGAATATAAAAGTTATTTTTCTAACTAATTTTGCCGAGCCGCGGAGCGAGGCTGCGGCAATCGACGATAAATTTGCGGCCGAAATCGGCGCCGTCGATTATATCAAAAAGACGGAGGATGCCGATGATGTTGTGGCGAAGGTAAATGAAATAATCGCGCAACAGAAGCGCTAAAGTATGAGTGATGAACCGACGCAACAATCTGTGCAGGAAGCAGGACTCTTTGCTGATCCGCCCAAAACGCCCGAATGGAATGAAATCCGTTTAGATGGCAACACGCTTCGACTCGAAGATATCCTTCCCTTGCTTCAAGGGTCACCGGTCGTTATTACGGAATCCGCCTATACAGTGGTGGGGAATTCGCGGCGGCTCCTAGAAGACGCGATGCGAGAAAAAATCATCTATGGTGTAAACACGGGTTTTGGGCCCATGGCTTCTCATATTATCCATTACGAAGAGATGGTTAACCTTCAGAGGAATCTTATCCGTAGTCATGCCGTGGGCATGGGGGAGCCGGTTTCTTCGTCGTTTGTGTTGGCCGCTATGTTGGTTCGCCTCAATACGTTAGTGAAAGGTCCATCCGGAGTCTCTCGGGAGCTTCTGGAACAATTATTAGCTTTCATTAATAAAAGAATAATTCCCGTTATTCCCGAGCACGGAGCCGTGGGAACCAGTGGTGACTTGGTGCAGCTGGCGCATATTGGATTAGCATTGATCGGAGAAGGCGAGGTGATTTACGAAGGTAGGCGGCGGCGAGCGCGAGACGTACTCGAAGAAGTCAGCCTCACTCCTTATTCTTTAAAGCCTAAAGAAGGATTATCACTCATTAATGGAACCTCTTTTATGACGGGCATCGCGGCGGTTCTATCCCTTGAGGCCGAAAGACTCTTGGATATTTCTTTGCGGTGGGGTGGAGCGGCGCTCGAGATTACTCAGGCCTTCGACGACTATATTTCCAAGCGTCTGCATCAGTTGCGTCCTCATGAGGGGCAGCGATGGGTAGCCAAACGCCTTCGCGTACTCCTGGAGTCGTCGAAGCGAATGCGGCAGCGAGATATGCTGCCGTCGGTAGCGAACCAAGACGAATCGGTTCATAAAATTGATGAAGAGGTGCAATCCGTGTATTCTCTGCGGTGCATTCCGCAGATCGTTGGTCCCGTAGCGGAAGCAATTTTTCGAACCCGGAAGATTGTCGAAACCGAAATGAATTCTGCGACTGATAATCCTTTGGTTGATATGGAAAATGGACAGATTTTGCACGGAGGCAATTTCCATGGAGAATCAATCGCCGCAACGGTTGATGAATTGAAGGCCCGCCTTGTTAAGCTTATCATGCTTTCCGAGCGGCGCATTAATTTTTTTCTTCACCGAGGGATCAATAAAAAATTCCCGCCGTTTATCAATTTGAGGCAACCCGGATTGACGTTGGGTCTGCAAGGATTGCAATTTGTCGCCACCTCGACCGCCGCGCACAGTCAATCGTTGGCTTTTCCGCATAGCGTCCATTCGATTCCGACCAACGCCGATAATCAGGATATCGTCAGCATGGGAGCGGATGCCTCGCTGATGTTGGCGAAAGTGATCGAGAATGCCTATATCGTTTTTGCTATTGAAGGAATCGTCTTATCGCAGGCAGTGGAAGCGGAAAGAATAATGGATGATCTTTCGTTGCCGGTGCAGACCGCCATGAAGAGAATCCAAGGAATTTTCCCGCCGGTATATGATGATCGCGATATGTCCGGAGAATTGCCTCGCTTGGTTGAATTGTTGAAAGCCGAAGATTGGGATGCAAAATGATTCCCTTAATCCGTCAACTGAATAACCTATCGCAAACCGCAAAGGCTGGATTTTCGGTAAGTCGATTCGAGAGGCTGCTTCGGGGAAATAGCGAGGATTTTTGGATGAATGCTGGAGCGCGACGAGCGCTTTTTCTTTTTCATAAGGCTGCCGAGGAAGTGCCGGCCTATAGGGATTTTCTTAAAAAAAATAAAATCAACCACGAGAAAATAAAAAATAGCAGCGATTTCGGCTTGATTCCCTGGACGGACAAGAAAAACTATATTACGAATTATCCCTTACAAGCCCGGACATGGGGTGGCCGGATTGAAAAGAGCAGTCTTGTCGCCGTAAGTTCGGGAACGACGGGAGCACCGACGTTTTGGCCCCGGGGATATCTTCAGGAGTCTGAAGCGGCAGTTATCCATGAGTTAATTTACCGATATCTTTTCCGTATTGATCGTCACCGCACCCTGCTTCTCATCGGGTTCCCGATGGGGGTTTATGTTTCTGGAATTGCCACGTTGCTTCCAAGTCTCGCGGTCGCCAATAAATGCGGCATGACGGTGGTGAGTGTTGGTAATAATAAACAAGAGTTGCTGCGAGTGGTTAGATCCTTGGCGCCGGATTACGATCAGATTGTTTTAGTGGGGCATCCGTTTTTTATCAAAGACGTAGTGGAAACTGGAAAAGAAGACGGTTTTCCTTGGGCTAAGAAGCGTTTGCGGATGATGTTTTGCAGCGAAGGATTTAGCGAGGAATGGCGGCAATACGTTCTTCGCGAAGCGGGAATGTCGTCTTCCGAGACAATTATAAGCACCTACGGAGCTTCCGAGTTTTTGCTTATTGGCCACGAAACGCCTTTCACGATCGCGTTGCGGGAAAAGCTTGAAGAGGATCGCTCGTTGCAAGAGCGGATAATGGAAGACGGCCCGCTTCCATCGCTATTTCAATACAATCCGTTATTTCGATTTATCGAAGCAGCAGGGAATGAGCTTCTTTTCACTTCGGCGAGCGGTCTACCGCTTATCCGCTTTAACCTTCATGATAGTGGAAGAATTATTTCGCTAAAGGAGATCCGGAATCTTCTACCTCGCGCTCCGCGTCCCCGCTGGAATTTGCCCTTAGTGGCCCTTAAGGGGCGAAGCGATCGAACGGTAATTTTTTACGCGGCTAATATCTATCCGGAGCATATCCATGCTGCTCTTAATCATGCGCCGTTACTTAAAAAGATTACCGGTAAATTTGTCATGCGAAAAGACTATTGGAAAAACATGGATGAGTATTTGGAAATTAATGTTGAGTTGCGGCATAACGCAAAGGGAAGTGATGTGATGAAGCGGCAGATCGAAACCCATCTTGTGAAAATATTGAAAGAAATAAATATGGAATACTTGTTTCTTTGCAATAATTTAGAGAAAGATTTGCGCCCCCGCGTCGTGTTGTGGCCCTATCAATCGGAAAAGTATTTTAAGGCTGGAATGAAGCCTAAATATATATGAGAACTTATCAATCTGAAAAGCCAATCATTCTTAATCCTACAAACAAGCAGGATTGGGTCTTGATAAGACGCTTGCGAAAGAAAAGTTGTGTTCGGATTATCGATGATTTCGTGGAACAAGTGAGGGAATTGTTTTTATCACGTAATCCCGATTTGAAAATGGATCCCCGTAGGGCTTATCGTCTGAGTCAAGATTTAATTAAAAAGAGTGCGCGTTCTTTGGAGAAGACTGGTAATTGGATATATTTTGATTGGGATCAGACGCTGGTCCATGTTTTATCAAAAAGAGAATATGGGGAGTTGCGTACCGCTAGGAACAGGAACCTTATCTCAAAAAGCGAACAAGATTCATTCCGCGATTTCAAGGTTGGGATTATCGGGTTGAGCGTGGGGAATAGTATTGCCTTGTGCATTGCTCTCGAAGGGGGTTGTCAATCAATGCGTCTGGCGGATCATGATAACATTGCCCTGTCTAATCTAAATCGTATTCGCGGAGGAGCTAGAGACCTCGGTCTTAATAAAGCCGTTGCGACGGCTCGGCAAATATACGAGCTTAATCCTTACGCCAATTTGGAAGTTTGGAAGAATGGTGTTGCTGAGGAAGAGTTGAGTCGCTTTCTAGGGGGCTTAAACGTGGTTATCGACGAAATGGATGATGTGATTTTAAAGCTTCGCCTGAGAGAAGAAGCGCGTAAGATGAAAATTCCCGTCATTTCAGCGGCGGATAATGGTGATAATGCGGTCGTAGATGTTGAGCGGTTTGACCAAGAACCAGAGAGAAAGATCTATCACGGCTTATTGGGAAGGGTAGATTTCGATCATCTTCGAAAAGCAACTTTTCAAGAACAGTTTGATTTGATAAATAAAATGGTGGGGGTTCAGTATGTAACTAGTCGGATGAAAAAATCTCTTCTTCTTGTTGGTAAGAAGCTGTATGCTTGGCCTCAGTTGGGAGGCGCGGCTTTTCTTTCTGGTTCGGCGCTCACGTATGTGGTGCGGAGAATGGCTACCGGAGAGGATATACCAAGCGGAAAATACGATGTTAACTTGGACAGGATTTTCGAGCGTAATTTCGACTCTCCAAAGCGGATAAAGGCTCGGCGGAATGAAACAAAAAGATTCCTTGAATCTTTCCGGATGAAAAAATGAAAGATGATCTTATAAAAATTGTTGAAGCGGGGATTCTGGCTCCGTCTGGAGATAACTGCCAGCCATGGAAATTTCGCTTATGCGGTAATAACCAAATTGATGTCTTCAATATTCCAGAAAGAGACACATCGCTTTATAGTTGGGAGCAGCGTCCCTCGCTTATAGCTATTGGCGCCGTAATTGAGAATATGACCATTGCCGCGGAACATTACGGCTATTCAGCTAAGGCTGAATATTTTCCCAATGAAGAAAAAAATTTAATCGCTTCTATCGAGTTTTCGAAAAATTCCAACGCCTCAGATTCTTTATTTCAGGCCATTTTTCATCGATCAACGAACAGAAAGCCCTACAAGGAGAAGAGTTTAACGGAAGAAGAAAAGGGAGTTTTGCGCGAGGCAGCTCACGATAGATTGCCCCACGGATTGCATCTTATTGATTACGGTCCTTCGAAACGTCGTTTCGGTAGGGCTGTTGCTTTGAATGAGAAGATACTTTTTGAAAATGAATTCCTCCACCGCTTTTTCTATGAACACATCAACTGGAAGAGAAGAGAAGGGGAGAAGGGACGGTTAGGTTTTTATATCAAAGAACTTGAAATTCCAGCTCCAATTATTCCGATTTTCCGACTCTTCGGGAAGTGGAATTTGTTAAAAAGAATTCAACGATTGAGGATCGGAGATCTATTAGCCAAATCTAATGCCCGCATTTACTCTTCCGCTGGGGCGGTAGGTTGTATTGCGATTGATGCGAATACTCCGGAATCTTTTATCACAGCCGGTCGGGTATTCGAAAGAGTGTGGTTGGCAGCCACTTCTCTCAATCTTTCCTTGCAACCCTTAACGGGGATTCTTTTCCTGCGACATCGGGTTCACGCAGGTTGCGATGATCTTTCTGATTTGCACCAAAAAATAGTAAGATATGCATACAGCGAGATTGAACAAGTATTTGATTTAGATGGAAAAAATAAAACAATCGCAATGGCGTTTCGAATAGGTCATGGTTCTCGGCCAACCGCACGGTCGCTGAGATTGCCGGCCAATATTTATGCTTAGAGAGGTTCTTCAGGTTTTCAGCGGTCAGAATATCGATCTTTTCTCGGTTGGTATCGCTATAGCCTCTATCGGTATTCTTGGTGTTACCGTTTTTTTAAATAATCATAGAAGTATTACGAATAGAACTTTTTTTCTTTTTTCCCTCCTTACTATTGCCTACGGTTCTTTTAATTATCTTAATTACCATATTTCTTCCCCTCTTTTAATTCTTTGGCTTTTACGCTCCACCTTGTTCTTCGCGGTTTGGCATGCTTTCTCTTTTTTTCAGCTATTCTATGTTTTTCCAGCGGAAAGAACCTCTTTTTCTTTCTTGTATAAATTCACTCTTTTGCCAATTGTTATTTTGACGTCTCTTTTGACCCTTACCCCATTCGTTTTTACTAGGTTGACGGAAGTGGCTGGGGCTGGACAAGTAACTAATCCCGAGCGCGGACCGGGTATCATCTTGTTCGCCTTGGTTGTCGCTTTATTGGTGGCTGGAGGAATATTTCTCTTGTTGCGCGGATGGCATCGTTCTAAGGGGATAGAAAGAATTCAATTTAGGTATATTTTCTTTGGTACGATTACGATGTTTTCTTTAATTGTGGCATTTAATTTAATCTTGCCAGTTTTTTTCAATGAACTTCGTCTTATCCCCTTAGCCCCCGTTTTTATCTTTCCATTCGTTGGTTTCACCTCCTACGCCATCATCAAACATCATCTTTTAAATGTGAAAGTTATTGCGACGGAGGTGCTGACGTTTATTCTTGCTGTGGTTTCCTTGGCAGAAGTTGTCTCGGCAAACAGCCTTGATGTTTTGATGTTCCGCGTCGTGGTTTTTGCGCTTGTTTTATCCTTCAGCTTTCTTTTGATTCGGAGCGTTCGCAAGGAGGTTGAGCAGCGCGAGCAATTGGAGGTACTCACCGAGCAACTAGGAGAGGCAAACGAGCGTTTGCGGGAGATTGACCGGATGAAGTCGCAGTTTTATTCCTTTGTATCCCACCAAATCAAAACGCCAATCGGGATTATCAAAGGGTTCACCGGTTTGTTGATCGATGGGAGTTATGGCGTCCTGCCGGATCATGCGAAAGAAACGATCGGCAAAATGAGGGATGCGGCCGATCGGTTAATCACGCTGGTTGAAAATTTCCTGGATCTTCGGAAGATCGAATCGGGTAAGATGGAATATGTCTTTGAAGAAGTAGATGTGGTGAATATGGCGCGTAAGATGGTGGAAGAATTAAAGCCATTGGCCGTTCGGAAAAGTTTGGAACTTTCCTTTCATTCGCCGGCTGCCAAAGTCTTGGTCAGGGCGGATGTCGGGCGGCTGACGAATGTATTTCAGAATTTGATCGATAACGCTATCAAATATACGGAAAAAGGATGGGTGAGGGTGGAGGTGGAGGTTTCTAAAAATGTTCGGATCGTGGTGAGTGATTCTGGGCGGGGAATGTCGAAGGAATTATTGCCAACGCTCTTTGAACAATTCAATCGGGATGCCAAGGCGGCTAAAACGATCGCGGGAACGGGATTGGGATTATACCTTGCCAAAGAAATCGTTAAAGGCCACAGTGGGAAAGTTTGGGCCGAGTCAGACGGAGAGGGTAAAGGATCGCGGTTCGTTGTTGAACTTCCGATCCTAGCGCCAGTGGCGGCGGTTGCGCCCGGAGTAAAAGTATAGTAAAGAATCTATACGCCACGACTCGTGGCATCGAACTTCAAGGAGGGCTTGCATGAAGCGTCCTTCGTGGGCCAGGAAACTGATCCGGGATCGGTCGGGCAAGCTGCACAAGGAATCGAAAAGTCAGTACAAGCGGCGGCGCAACGACATGAGGCCAAGGAAACGCCTATAGTCCAACCCGCTGGCGATTCTGGAGGTGCGCATGAAAATCGCCCTCAAAATCTGGCTCATCATTTGTCACCCCCTGCACGCCTTCGACCGTTTCATGGAGAACGCGGGGGAAAGTCTTCGAAGGCGATAGGGAGCACACTGAGTAGGCCGCCCGCCGGGCGGGGAAAGTCGCATTCCCCCGGCGGCTTTCTTGTTTTAATGAGGATCTCTTGTCTTTTTTGGGGACTTCCTTTAAGCTGGTAAGACTTCAAAATTAAATCTATGTTGACGCTTCAAACCAAAAATCGGGACACCTTGGGAAAGAAAGTGAGAACCTTGCGAGACGAAGGGCTTATTCCTGCCGAGCTTTATGGTCATGGCACGGATAACCTTCATTTAACGGTAGCGGAGAAGGAATTCAATAAGGTATTCAAAGAAGCGGGAGAAAGCACGGTGGTCGTTTTAAAAACTGATAGCCAGGGAGACCGTAATGTTTTAATTCATGATATTCAGGAAGATCCCTTAACGGGGATGGTAATGCATGTCGATTTTTACGAAGTTCGGATGGATGAAAAATTGACGGCAACGGTTCCGCTTCGTTTTATTGGGGAAGCCCCGGCGGTAAAAGAAAAAGAAGGCGTTTTGGTGCGGGCCATTCAGGAATTGGAGGTAGAAGCGTTGCCGGCCGATTTGCCGCCGGAAATCGAAGTGGATCTCGCTAAATTGGATGACATCGGCGCGAGTATTCGCGTGAGCGATCTTGCGGTAAGCGATAAGGTAAAAATTTTGGTAGATGCCGAAACGGTGGTGGTTACGGTGGTGCCGCCAGTAGTGGAGGAAGTGATAACGGGACCGGTGAGCGTGGAGGAAGTGAAGGTGGAGGGAGAGGAAAAACGCAAGGAAAAAGAAGCGGAAGCGCAAGCTGAGGGAGAAGCGAAGGAATAACAAAGGAATAACAACGGTAAGGCGGCCGTTGCCGAGTGTGGTATACTATAAGGTACATGCGACCGCGAGTTTTTATTGATATACGAGCTAGAAAAAGACCGGTTCGCCTAGAACCCGTTCTGCGGCTTGATAAAGATGGGGAGGGGCGAACAGTGACGATCCGGGTAAGCTCTCTTCTTAAAACGCTTTTTGTTGCAGGAGCGTTAGCGATTTTTTTCGTCGGATTTGCTGCAGCGCCGACCAGCCGGGTTTCGGTAGCCGCGCAGGACGCTGAGGTTCAGCGAAAACAATTAGAGGCGCAATTGGCGGAACTCGAAGGGCAGATATCCCAATACGAATCAAAAATCTCGGAGTACAGCAAACAAGGAAAGACGCTTCAAGGAGAGATTAAAAAACTGGAATCGCAGATCGCCAAGCTGAATTTGCAGATTAAAGCGATCAATTTGAGCTTATCGAAATTGGATCAAGAAATTACGGTAACCCAAAAGAATATTAAAAGCGCCGAGGAAAGTTTGGCGGCCGATCGAGTCCGGTTAAGCAGCATTCTTCAAAATCTAAACGCAGCGGACCATCAAGGATTGATCGAGGTTTTGTTGCGGAACCCCCAGCTATCGGATTTTATCGCCGATGTGAATAATCTTTTGGTTATCCAAGAAAGCATTCGCGACGTCATCCGGCAAATTACGGTGAAGCGGCAAGAGTTAATGGATCAAAAGGAAATTCTCGCTCTCGAGCGGGAGGATGCGGCGGCTTTGAAAGCGTATCAGGCGGCTCAAGCGGCGGTAATCGCCAGAACCCAGTCCGAGAAATCCACGCTGCTTAAAGCAACCAAGGGTAAAGAATCCGAATATCAAAAATTACTGACGGAATCGAAGAAAACCGCCGCGCAGATTCGCCAGCAAATCTTCAAGCTCTTGGGCGGCGGTGAGCTGTCGTTCGGAGAGGCTTATAAGCTGGCTCGGTTCGCTGAGCAGGCGACGGGTGTCCGCGCCGCTCTTGTGTTAGCCGTTTTGGATCGGGAATCGGCGCTCGGGAAAAATGTCGGGCGATGCAGTTATAAAACAGCCATGCATCCGCGCCGCGACATACCGGTTTTCCTTCAAATAACCCAGGAGTTGGGGATGAATCCGGAGTCAACGCTGGTTTCCTGCGCAAATAGCGATGGAGCTTATGGCGGCGCCATGGGGCCGGCTCAATTTATCCCGTCAACGTGGGCGATCTATAAAGATAGGATCGCAGCGATGACGGGGAATAATCCGCCGAATCCGTGGAAGCATACGGATGCGTTTATGGCGACAGCGCTCTATATTAAAGACGCGAAGGAGGGGTGTGATGATGTCTATAGCCGGCAAACCGATGTTGAGCGATGCGCGGCGGCAAAATATTACGCGGGCGCTCGGTGGCGGTCTTATCTATGGACCTACGGGGAACGCGTTGTTGCTCACGCGAAATCGTTCCAGGACGATATCGACGTTTTAGGTTCTACGGCATCGGTTCCGTCGAGCTAAATAGAATTTGGCTCGTTGGCGCCGCTGGTAATATCGAATATCGTTCAACGTTTTTCTATTTATGGGAAGACCAATTCATTTTGAAATTCAAGCGGATGATCCGGAGCGCGCCAAATCGTTTTACGAAAACGCGTTTGGTTGGAAGATAGAGAAGTGGAGCGGGGAAAGCGTGGGAATGGATTATTGGATGCTTACAACCGGCCCTGACGGCGTTCCGGGGATTAACGGCGGCATGTATAAGAGGCCGGCCGATAAGAAATTAAATACTTACGATTGCACGATTGCAGTGGAGGATATCGACGAAGCGATTCAGGCGATCAAAGCCAATGGCGGTGAAATCCAGCCGTGGGAAGGGAAGGAGAAGTGGGAAATGGCGGGAATCGGATGGTTTACCCGAGCCCGGGATACCGAGGGAAATATTTTCGGCGTTCTTCAGCCGACTAGTTGGCAACCCAAGTAGTTCTTAGGCCATATAGTGTGTATTGCCAATAGTTCCGAGGCCGTGCTTTATCATGATAAAGCACGGCCTCTTGACATATTTTAGCTAACGGCTATACTTTACTTAAGTAAAGTATCGGGAAATACGGCTTTACCAAAAATATATGCATAGTAAGGAAAAATGGATAAATGTGGATTCGGATCATCTTTTTCGGGCCATTTTGAAACTCCGAAATTTGGATGAAGCTCGGCGGTTTTTCCGGGATTTATTGACCGAGTCGGAGATTAAGGAGTTTTCTGCGCGTTGGAAAGTGGCCCGGATGCTTGCGGCCAAAATCCCGTATAAGGAAATTGGCAATGAAACGTGGATGAGTTCGCGGACAATCGCCCGGATTAAGCGATGGCTCGATCATGGTAAAGGGGGATACAAGCTCATGATTAACCGACTGGGTTTACAGAAATGATTCGAGGATAGGTTAAAAATTACAGTAGCTAAGGAATCTAGATTAAAATTCAGAATAAAATATGAATCAGAGGGGTTATCAAAGATCAGTTTATAAGGCGCATCATACCGATCTCTTCGGGGAAGAGATCGGTTACTGGCGGTGAGTTTGTCGTTATTGAAAACGGTACCCGATCCCTTCCAGGAAGAGTTTTTCTGGGAGGAAATCGTACATTGAGGGGAGGTGTGGCAATGGTCAACCACAAGGACCACGGCAAGCACGGCGGGTAGTCGGTAGTTGTTCGCCCGGTGGTCCCGAGTCTAACTCGGGGCCACCCTCTTTATTTCTTAAATAAAGTTGTGGTTATTCGCCAAGGGCCTTCTCTGTGGCGCCGGGCAATTCCGCGGGGCTATCAATGACGGCGAATGGCGCTGCCTCTAAAAACATATCTTTTCCATGAAATCCCCAGCTGACCGCAATGCTCTTAATACCAGCCTTCTCCGCTTCTCGGATATCGCCCACGGTATCCGTGACGAAAACGCAATTGTTGGCGGTCGCGCTGTATTTATTAAAAACCATTTTGATTTTTTCCACCTTGCTTCGGTGAACATCGTTTCCCATAATTTCGGTAAAATAACTTGCCGCCCCATGGCTTTCCAAATATTCCCGGATAGGGCTCGATATGGTCGAGGAGATAATAATCAGCGTATATCTCTTCGCTAAAGATTCGAGCGCGAGTAGAATGCCCGGAACAATTGGCGAACGGAAAAGAGCGGGAACATAAGCGTCGAAAAATTCCTTGTCATCGGCGGCGGTAGCTTGCCGGCCATTTTCTTTTTCCCAGGACTCATTAATATTACCCAAAAACCGGGATCGCATTTGGTCACGGGTAAGTCCGGGAGTAAATTTTTGATTCACCTCGAAAGCGTTTTCGAAAGAGTCGGCGATAACACCGTCGAAATCAAAGAGGACAAATTTCTGCATATTTTTTATCCTTGGTGGTATAAGGCCTTATACCACCATCTAAGGAGTTAGGATTTTTTATTGATTTTTTCAAGTAGCATATCAAGATTGCCATCGAGCAATTTCTCTATATTGTGGACTTTTGCGTTGAAGCGGTGGTCCGTAACCCGGTCGTCGGGAAAATTATAGGTCCGGATTTTTTCGGACCGATCCCCGGAACCGATTTGCTCCCGGCGGAGATCGGTGATCGAACCTACGGCCTGGCGTTGCTGCTCTTCGTATAATTTAGCGCGTAAGACTTGCATCGCCTTTTCCCGGTTGGCATGCTGGGCGCGTTCTGAGCGCGAAGCAACGACGATCCCAGTCGGTTTATGCAAAATTCGTACGGCGGTTTCTACTTTATTCACGTTTTGCCCGCCCGGTCCGCCGGCGCGGGAGAAGGTAACTTCGAGATCACCATCTTTAAGATCAACCTCCTTGGCTTCGACGATTGGCAAGATGGCAACGGAAATCGTTGAGGTATGCACGCGCCCGGCTTTTTCGGTTTTGGGGATTCGTTGGACGCGATGAACGCCAGATTCTTGTTTCAACGAGTCATAGACACCCTCGCCCTCTACTTCCGCGGTAAAACTTTTAAAGCCATTGAGCGAAGTTTCGTTGGAGTCGAGTGCCGTAAAGCGCCATCCTCGCCGTGCCGCATAGCGCTGGTACATTCGCGCCATATCGCCGGCGAAAATAGCGGCCTCGTCGCCACCTGCGCCCGCTCGAATTTCTAGGATTACCTTTTGCATTAAATAATGGTAAATAAAAATACTCCGTTGCCGGAATATTTTTCCAATTCTATTTTTTCTTCGGGGTTTTGGCGGCTTTCTCCCGGCGCGCGCGGAATTTTTCGATGCGGCCGGCCGTATCGATTAAGTTTTGTTTGCCGGTATAGAACGGATGGCAGTTGCTGCAAATTTCCACTTGGATTTCGGGTTTAGTCGCGCCCACCGTAAAGGCATTGCCACAACCGCATTTTACCTTGGCTTCGGGGTAGTAAGCCGGATGAATATCTTTTTTCATATCGCGGATACTCTAGCAGGGTTTTTAAGTATTGACAAGTCTCAGCGTCTCTCTATAATAGGGAGGCACATGAAATAAGGGGAAACCACAATATAGGTGGGATTTGGAAGACATCCGTCCCTTCGCAGTTTCCGACGGTAAACTGAGAAGGGAGGGATGTTTTCGTTGTAAAGGGCTGGCTGGATAGCATCTTCACAATTGAAGCAACCCCGACGCCTCACAAGGTGCGGGGTAGATAAATGGTAAATTCCAAGAGAGTAAAACTCCGACGCCTTTTTGACAAAAGGGTGTGGAGTCTAAGAAGCCGTAATTCGCGAAAAGCGAAGACGGCCTTCTAAGAGAATTTTTTTAGTTGTCCCAGGATTAACATGTCTCTGGAGGGTAAGTGCGAACTTATGTTGGCTGAATCTAGCCTGCATGAGTTCGTATGACTTTAGAGTACTAATATTGAGAGTTTGATCCTGGCTCAGGATGAACGCTGGCGGCGTGGATAAGGCATGCAAGTCGAACGGAACTTGTTTTGATCTTCGGGTGAAGTACGGAGAGTAGCAATACAATTTGTGCGGACCCTTAAGTGAGAAACGTGTTTAGTGGCGAACGAGTCAGTAACACCCTGGAACGTACCCCAGAGTCGGGGATAACCAGCCGAAAGGTTGGCTAATACCCGATGGTCCCAGCTTCACTTTTGGCTTTAAGTATGCGACGCTCAAGTTATGTATGTAGTCTACGTGATTGAACATAGTTTTAATCATCAGATATACATGGGCTTAACTTCCAACCTCAAGCAGAGATTGGCGTCGCATAACAGTAATTCGAATAAATCAACGCGTCGACGCAATGGTAAATGGACGCTTGTCTATGCGGAAGCATATCGTTCGAAAAAAGATGCTGTTATGCGTGAGTCGCGATTAAAGCATCATGGTAGTAGCAAACACGAATTATTGAAAAGAATCAGTAGTAGTTTGCTTGAGGCCAAAAGTGAGGCTGGGTAAAGTCGCAAGACGCTTTGGGAGCGGCCTAGGTCCGATCAGCTAGTTGGTGAGGTAATGGCTCACCAAGGCTATGACCGGTAGGGGGGCTGAGAGGCTGATCCCCGACGACGAGACTGAGACACGGCTCGTACACCTACGGGTGGCAGCAGTCGAGAATATTCCACAATGGGCGAAAGCCTGATGGAGCGACGCCGCGTGCAGGATGAAGGCCTTCGGGTCGTAAACTGCTTTTAGCTGGGAGGAAGCGCAAGCTGACAGTACCAGCTGAATAAGGGGTTCCTAACTCTGTGCCAGCAGGAGCGGTAATACAGAGACCCCGAGCGTTATCCGGATTTACTGGGCGTAAAGCGCGCGTAGGAGGTTGTGTGCGTCATATCTTAAATCTCCGGGCTCAACCTGGAAACTGGATGTGATACGGCACGGCTAGAGGGCACCAGAGGCAGATGGAACGCACGGTGTAGGGGTGAAATCCGTTGATATCGTGCGGAACACCAAAGGCGAAGGCATTCTGCTGGGATGTCCCTGACTCTAAGGCGCGAAAGCGTGGGGAGCAAAAAGGATTAGATACCCTTGTAGTCCACGCCCTAAACGATGCCGACTAGCTGTTTCGAGTGTCGACCCTCGGAGTGGCGAAGCTAACGCGTTAAGTCGGCCGCCTGGGGAGTACGGTCGCAAGACTAAAACTCAAAGGAATAGACGGGGACTCGCACAAGCGGTGGAGCATGTGGTTTAATTCGAGGGTAAGCGAGGAACCTTACCAGGGCTTGAAATGCTTGGAAAAACCCGCCGAAAGGCAGGTGTATCTCACAAGGATGCCAAGCACAGGTGCTGCATGGTTGTCGTCAGCTCGTGATTTGAATTGTTCCCTTAAGTGGGGTAACGAGCGCAACCCCTGTCCCGTGTTACAAGTGTCACGGGAGACCGCCCAGCCCGGAACGCACGAAAAATTTCGCGCGCTGCGGGCTGGGAGGAAGGTAGGGATGACGTCAAATCCGCATGGCCCTTTGATGCCCTGGGCTACACACATGCTACAATGGCCGATACAATGGGTTGCCAAGCCGCAAGGCGGAGCTAATCCCATCAAAGTCGGCCTCAGTTCGGATTGAGGGCTGAAACCCGCCCTCATGAAGCCGGAATCGCTAGTAATCGCGTATCAGCCATGGCGCGGTGAATACGTTCTCGAGTCCTGTACTCACCGCCCGTCAAGCCAAGGGAGCCGGGAATGGATAAAGTTCGCTTTAGCGGATCAGTCCAAGCTCGGTGACATGGGCTAAGTCGTAACAAGGCACCGGTAGCGGAAGCTGTCGGTGGACCAACTACACTAAAAAGAAGTCGACGCATATGAAAATGTGCACAAGGTATTGATCGAGTCTCGGCGATTTGTCGAGATCCTGATTCACTATTGATTTTTCAATAGCGTGCCAGGAGAGCCTTAAGTTTCGATTATTCTGGGATGACTGAAAAAATTCTCTTGGGAAGAAAGCCGCGTTTCAACGCGGCTTTCTTTATTGTTGTTTGTTGTTGATCGCAGTATACTTATGTATATATGACTCAATTGAGCTCCATTCAGAAAATTTCCCGAATTCTTCGAACCGACCACGATGTAATCCGAGTCCTTTCGGAAAAAGCGGAAGTTTTGACCGGGAAGAAGAATGTTATTGATAAGATTGTGGAAGAAAATGAAAAGCTCATGGAGGAGCGGTTACAGCTTCACGGATTCGGTTCGCAATTGGGCGCCGAAGATATCTACGAAGCGTTGGTGAATAAAATCAAAGAAGACGACCTCGAGCTGTATAAGGCGATGGGGAAGCCTTCGTTTATCATTCAGGAGGATGTCGATTTCTTATTGGCGAAAATTCGAGAGGTTCATCCGTTGCCCGAGGGATTTTTTCTAAAAAAAGAGAAAGCCGCCGAAATTTTAAAACAGGTACCGCCGGAAAAAGTCATTAAATATTTGGGATATCGGGACGTTAATGAGCTTTTGGCGCGCGAGGATGTTTTAGAGATTTACGCGGCCGTTCGTCTTTTTGACGATCGTGACTGGCTCAATGCGGTTTTTACTCGGGTTTATACATCGCTTTCGCCCGCCGACTTCGAGCGGCGGCCGATGGTGGTGAAATCGCTGCCGCAGAAATGGGTAGGCATTGCCCAGCACTTTTTGGCGAAAAAATATCAAAACGTTTCTCATCTTAAGGAATTGGGTTTTGTTTTTGTGGCGCCAACCGCGCTCGGCATTTTCGGGGAGACGACCCGGCTGTTAACTTTGACGCTCCATTATATTCACGAAGTGAAGTTTTATTCTGATGTTTTGGAGGGATTGGCTAAAGACCCGTCTTCTTTTGCAGAAAAGACTATTCGCGCGCTCCGGGTGGATATTCTCGATAAGCGGCTGCCGGATTCCGACCGCCTCCAGTGGATGGTGTTGCCGAGTTACGTGGCGAAATACGACGAAAATGATTGGCGGCTTTTTGAGCCGCACGTATCGTCGGAAGCTCTCTTTTGGGTGCGCGCCGAAGCCGATCTGATGAAAGTGAAGAATAGTTTCAAGGATGTGTACGCGGATTTCTCTTTCTGGTCAAATCTGGATTGGGTGGGGGATTATTTCAAGGTGGAAACGGGCGCGGAAATCCTGGTGAGTTTTAATTTGGTCGATACCCTCATGTCATTGATCAAGGAGAAGGATTTGATCAAATATCTCTACCATCACCAGGAATCCTTGTGGAATAAGATTTTCATCGAATATTTCGGCGAGCAGGAGCTCGAAGAATTGTTGAAGAAGAATATCGTGACCGGATGGTTTGCCCAGTAGTGGGGGCTGGCAAGTTGTTTTTTTAAAACTTAGATTATGGCCCAGAAGATTTTAATTATCGAAGACGATCCCTTCCTTTCTTCTCTCTTGAAGAATCGATTATCCAAAGAAGGTTTTGATATCGCCGTTGCTCGAGACGGCGAGGAGGGATTAAAGACATTGTCCACGGACCAGCCCAACTTGGTTCTCCTTGATATTATTCTCCCTAAAAAATCCGGATTCGAAGTAATGTCGGAAGTTCGAAAAAATCCTGCCTTGGAGGAGATTCCGGTTATCATCATCTCGAACCTGGGCCAGCCGGAAGACGTGCGGCGCGGAACAGAACTGGGTGTGATCGAATATTTCGTCAAAGCGAAAACCTCCATTGATGATTTAGTGCAAAAGATTCGACTTTTCTTCTCCTCGGGAGATAAATAGCGGCTAGGAGCGGTTATCCACATGCGATGAATCGCGGAAATGATATACTATAAGCAACATTCAATGACTTCGCATCAAGGCAAAGGTTTTACTTTAATTGAGCTGATTATCGTTATCGGCATTCTGGTGGTTTTAGCCGCCGTGGTTGTGGTGGTTTTAAATCCTGCCGAGCTTTTAAAGCAAGCTCGGGATTCTCGGCGGATCTCGGATCTAAACAGTATCAAAAGCGCTATCGGATTTTACTTGGCGAATGCATCCGCGCCTTCCTTTGTCGCCGGGGGGCCGTTTAGCACCGCTAACGCCACATGTTCTTTCACCACGTGTACGGTTCCGAGTTCCGGGATTACCTCGGTTGCCGGAACGGGATGGGTGGGTGTTGATCTCACATCACTTCCGGCTGGGCTGAAATCGCCCTTAGCTGCGTATCCTTTGGATCCGTCAAATGCCGGCACCGGTGTCGGCGCCGTTAATTTGCAATATGCTTGGAAGGGAGATACGAGCACACTGGTATTTAAGCTCACAGCAGCGATGGAAAGCGCCAAGTTTACGACATCGCCTAATGATGTGCGGGCTAATGACGGCGGAACCCTGGGGACTTATTACGAAACCGGATCGGATCTATCCCTCTAAAGAGAATCCAAGGGTTTTCGGGGGAATTTTTCATTGATATTTATGGAAATGATTTTAAAGGTCGAGCGAATAGTATGAAAATCATGCAAAAAGGTTTTACTTTAATTGAGCTTTTGATCGTTATCGGTATTTTGGCCATTTTGGCTGTTGCTGTGGTTTTGGTTTTGAATCCGGCTGAGTTATTAGCTCAGGCGCGAGATTCACAGCGCATTTCGGATCTATCGAGCGTGAAAAGCGCTATCGCGCTCTACCTAAGTACGGCGTCATCGCCGGCTGTAGCAGCGGGGCCAACCTGTACGATTAACGATACGGCAGCAGATGGATGTCCGGGTGCCACGGCGGAAGATGGACCTTTCGGTACGGGTGCCGGCGCTGCGGATGAAACATCCGATGCAACGACCGAGGTAGATGGTAATGGATGGGTTAAGGTTGATCTTACGGGAGCAACCGGTGGTTCGCCGCTTTCCGCTCTGCCCACTGATCCAACCAATACCGGTAAGTACTATTACGCCTACAAAGGCGATGCTACTAATAAGACATTCGAACTGGATGCCCGGTTAGAGAGCACTAAATATCGAGGGCAGATGACGAGCGATGGTGGATCGCACAATACCTGTCCGTCTACCTACACGGAAGATGAGTGCTTCTACGAGGTCGGTACAGATTCTGGTTTAGACCTCTAAACTTGATTCCTATGGTTTTGGTAGTCTCTCTAGGAATTCTTGTTTTCGCGTTAGGAGCGTCCCTTTATAAAGGACGCTCCTTTCGTTTTGATAAAGCATCGGCGCTAAAAAAAGTCTTTTTTGCGAGTGTTCTTCTCCTTTCCTTCCTGCTTCTATATTTTTCTTTTGCACAATATCGGCTATGGCTCGGCAGCGAAATATCCAAGTATTTTCTTCCGCCATATCAAAGCATTTTTTATTTTCTTTTTTATGTCGGAATGCGTTTTTTTATTCCGTATGGCGTCTCTTTGGCGGCTGCCGGACTGGTTTTTTATGTCATGACGAGGATGAATCGTCGGTATGGAGAAAAGTTTTTCTACGCCGAAGAGTATTATCTGGCGGCGATCGCGGTTTTTTTAACCGGACACCCTGGCTGGATGATCTATTTGATTCTATTGCTGGTCGGTTATTTGTTTATTCACCTCCTTTTTTTGGCCACTTTCCGTAATTCGAGCAGCCGCATCTCTTTCTATTATTTATGGCTCCCGATTGCCATCTTTGTTATACTTATGGAAACTTTGTACCTCGCGCCGTTGGCCTGGTGGAAGCAGCTATCGTTCTGATAAGCGCAATATCACAATCAAAATAGATCTAAATAGAAAATACATTTTGGTTTCTAAATTTTGACTTAGCTATGCTCTCTATCCCGGCGGATCGAGTTAAAGAATTTCTAATTCGCGAAGGGCTTATCGACGCGCCGGCTTTCGATAAATTAATGACCCAGGCTACGCGAATGGGCCAGGATATCGTCGATATTTTGATCTCGCAAGGAATTGTAACGGCGGATTATTGGTACAACCTGGTGGCGCATTACCTGGGCGTGGAATTGGCGGATCTCGGCAATCGTAAGGTGGATGAAAGCCTCCTGTCTCAGATTCCGGAAGACCTGGCGCGCCAAAAAGGGATTCTTCTTTTCGGGAGAGAGGTGAATGGAACGATCGATGTGGCCATGGAGGATCCGTCGAACCTTGAAACGATTGAATTTCTCGAACGGCGATTGAAGACGCGGATCAAAGCGTTTCTCGCTACTCCGCAAGACTTGCGCCGAGGTTTTGTTCTTTATGGCCGCCGGACAACCGAGGATTTTCGGAAAGTAATCGAAGAAAACATCCGGGCTTCGCTCCAAACGCAGGCCGGCACAATTGAGGAGGCAGCTCGGGGGTTGCCGGTTGTCGCCATCGTCGACAACCTTTTTTCCTATGCGAACGCCCTTCGCGCATCCGATATTCATATTGAGATTCTTGAAGATACGATTCTAGTTCGTTTTCGAATCGACGGCATTCTTCATGAAATTATCCGGATTCCCAAAGAAGCCCATCCCGCCATCGTGGCCCGCATTAAGCTTTTGGCGGCTCTGAAAATCGACGAGCATATGAAGTCGCAAGACGGCCGAGTTCGGTACCGCGTTGGGCGAGAGACCCTGGATATTCGGGTTTCCATTATTCCCACTTTTTACGGAGAAAAGACGGTCATGCGGTTGCTCACTTCATCGCAGAAGCCTTTGTCGCTCGAGGAATTGGGGTTATTGCCGGATATGCGGGCAATCGTGGAGGAAAATATCAAGAAAAGCTACGGAATGATTTTGGTTACCGGCCCGACGGGATCCGGAAAAACAACGACACTCTATTCTTTGATGAATATGTTGAATCGTCCGGAAGTAAACATCGTGACCATTGAGGACCCGATCGAGTACGACATGAAGTATACCAACCAAACCCAGATCAATCCCTTGGCGGGAATCACGTTTGCGGCCGGTCTTCGGTCTATTCTTCGGCAAGATCCTAATATTGTTATGGTGGGGGAGATTCGCGATGAAGAAACGGCGGAGATAGCTGTTCACGCCGCTTTGACCGGCCATCTTCTTTTATCGAGCTTGCACACGAACGATGCCGTGACAACGGTGCCCCGGCTCGTGGATATGAAAGTCGCTCCATTTTTGGTCGCCGCCGTGTTGAATGTCGTTATCGCCCAGCGGTTGGTTCGGAAAATTTGCTTAGATTGCATTATTTCTTATCCGCCCGAAAAGGATTTGCAGGCATTTCTGGAAAAAGAATTGAAATCCGTAAACAGCAATAGCCGTATCGGAGTGCCTCGCGTTTTGTATAAAGGCCGGGGATGCACGGTATGCGGCAATTCGGGGTTCCGGGGTCGGATCGGTATTTTTGAAGTTTTGGAGCTTACCGATGATCTGCGGAAAATTATGATCCGATCAGACTTCTCTCTTGATTCTTTAAATGACGTGGCGAAAAAGAGCGGCATGCTATCGATGTTTGAAGACGGATTACGGAAGGTCGAGACGGGAATAACGACGATTGAAGAAGTGCTTCGAGTAATGCGAGAATAGAGTTATGAGATTCCATTACATCGCATCACAGACAGACGGACGGATTATTGAAGGAGACGCGGAAGGGCAGGGATCCGGCGAGGTGCTGGCGTTAATCGCCAGCAAGGGGCTTCGTCCCATTTCTATCAAGGCGGTTAAAGGAATGGAGGTCCGGTCGCGGGCTGTCTTCGGACAACGGATTACGATCGCGGATAAGATTTTTCTGACGCGCTACCTTTCTTTAATGCTCAAGGTGGGAACCGATTTGCTGCGGGCGATCGACATTCTTCTTGCTGATTTTTCAAAACCGGTGATGAAGGCGCTGCTTTTTGAAGTCCGGACGACCCTGGAAAAAGGACAGCCTTTTCATACGGTTTTTGCTCGATACCCTCAATATTTTTCTCCGGTTTTCGTAAGTCTTATCCGGGCGGGGGAGGCCTCGGGTAATCTCGAGAGCGTTTTTGACCGGTTATCGCGAGATCTGGAGCGGGAACAGGAGCTGCGGAATAAAGTCCGCGGCGCTATCGCTTATCCGGCAATACTTTTCGGACTGTCTATGCTGCTGTTGTTTTTCCTGGTCGTTTTCGTTCTCCCGCGGCTCTCCAAACTTTTTCTATCGAGCGACGTCGATCCGCCGACATTTTCTAAAATTGTCTTTGGAACGGGGATGTTCTTAAACGATCATTTGATCTTCTTTTTCGGAGTATTGGCGTTGGCGATGGTCGGTATTTGGTATCTGGCTTTCCGGTCCTTAGCCGCTCGGCGGGTTTTTTATTTCTTCAGCATTCGTATTCCGGTCGTCGGCGTTCTTCTCAAGAAGATCGCGCTCCAGCGATGCGCTTCAACACTGGGATCGTTGTTGCGGGCAGGAATTCCGATTCTCAACGCTTTGGAAATTACGGCCGATGCGGTGGGTAACGAGGAGATGAAAAACAGTCTTCATCGGATCGCTCGCGAGGGAATTACAAAAGGGCTGACTATCGGCGAAGCGTTCCGGCGGGAGGCGGTTTTTCCAAGCGCTTTCATTAATTTGATCGCTATTTCGGAGAAGGCCGGCCATACGGAAGATATTTTGGATACATTATCGACCTTCTATGAGGGAGAAATTGAAGCATCCGTGAAGACACTTACCACGTTTTTGGAGCCGATTCTCTTGGCTGTTATGGGAGTTATGGTGGGAGCGATTGCGGTTTCCGTTATTATCCCGGTGTATCAATTTATCGGTCAATTCTCTTAGATCGATATGAAGGGGTTTACCATGGTGGAAGTGATTATCGGCGTAGCCATTATTTTGGTTATCGCGGGAGGAGTGACGTTTTCCTTAACCGGCTTCCGAAGTTCGCAGGATTTGGATGATGTAGCGCGGGAGATTGCCGCCGCTCTTCGCAATGCGCAGAGTCGTTCAAGAGCAAATGATAACGGGCAAATATGGGGCGTGTATTTTTCGAACAATAACAGCCAAGCTCCCACGTACGCGGTATTTAAGGGGGCGACGATTCCGCCTGCCGCGGGCGACATAATGGGGAATTACTCCTTACTGGGAACGGTTCGATTTGGATCGCCTGGCGCCGGCGCGGATGATGGCGTTACTTTTGCGGCGTTAACCGGGCTGCCATCGGCGGAAAAAACCATTCAGATCGTTCTTCGTCGGGATGCCACGAAGACCCGAACGATTATCATTAATGCCAATGGAACGATCTCTTACTAGCAAAAGAGGGCAAGTTATCAGCGAGATTATTGTTTCCTTGGCGATCGGGGCGGTTTTTATTACCGTGGCGGCGGCGGGCATCGCGCTCTATATCCGACAAAGCCATCAGGCGAGAATGACTCAAATAGCCGGTTCTTTAACGCAGGAATATTTCGATCAATTGAAATCTATCGCCGAATCGAACTGGTCTTCTGTCTATAACCCGCCCGCAAGCAAGGGAGAGGGGTCGCAATTCTTTATTACGCCGACGAGCACGTCGTATGAAGTTGCCGCGGGAACGACAACCACGACTCGGGAAGGGCAGACATTCATCCGGTATTTTTCGATTGAGAATGTTAATCGGGAATCCTGCGGTATCGGAAGGATAACGCCGGGATCGGTGATGCCGTGCAGCATGCAGAGCGGAGCAGGGTACGTTGCCGAGGATCCGTTGACCCAAAAAATTACCGTTATTGTTTCCTGGGGAAATGAATCACTTGCGATGCCGCAATATCTTACTCGAGCCCGAACGCGATCTTGGGTTCAGACGGATTGGTCTGGCGGAGCGGTTCCTGGACAAGAAGCAGTGAGAGTTCCCGTGAATACTTTTGCCGCATCGACCAATATCGACATCGCGAGTTCAACCGGGTCGATTTACCTCAGTTCCGGCGCTCAAAATGGAAACCTAACTTCAGCAGTTTTTGATGCGAGTTCGACCGCCGGCATCGCGATGAACAATATTTTTTGGCTTGGCGCTTTTCCTTCGGGCGCATCGGTAAGGTTTCAAGCGACTTCTTCGAACTGTCCCAATGGCGAATCGAATCCTCCCGCGTGCAACACGGGCAGTTGGGATTTTATCGGTCCCGATGGATCGGCAACCACTTACTATATACCGAGTGACGCCGATACGATTATTCCGTTGAACCCCCAGCATCATGCGAATAAACGTTATTTCCGCTACAAAGTTTTTCTATCGGCGACAGAGGCCAACGGCCCTCGGGTCGACGATATTGTGATCGGCCTGAGCCGATAGGGGAAAAAATTGAAAAAAGATACGAAGCCGCCTATCATAGGGAATGATGAGGAGGTTTGACCACTCAAAAATTGAAGCGAAATGGTGGAAAAAATGGCAGACCACCGGTATCTACCGGGCTGATGATTCAGCGGCCGGGATGAGGAAGAAGAAGTTCTACGGCCTTATTGAATTTCCGTATCCATCTGGAGACGGCCTGCATATCGGGCATCCGCGGTCGTTTACGGCGATGGATATTATCGCCAGGAAACGCCGGATGGAGGGGTATAATGTGCTTTATCCTATTGGCTGGGATGCTTTTGGGTTGCCCACGGAAAATTATGCCGTTAAAACCGGCATCCATCCGAAAATTGTCACGAAGAAGAATACCGATACGTTTCGGCGGCAGCTGCAATCACTCGGCTTTTCCTTCGATTGGAGCCGGGAAATCAACACGACCGATCCTGCCTATTATAAATGGACGCAATGGATTTTTTTGCAGATGTGGAAGCGCGGATTGGCCTATAAGAAAAAAATGCCGATTAATTGGTGCCCGCGGTGCAAAATCGGCTTGGCGAATGAAGAGGTGGTGAATGGAAATTGTGAACGGTGCGGTCACCCGGTGGAGGAGCGGGAAAAAGAGCAGTGGCTTTTGGCAATCACCAAGTATGCGGATCGTTTGCTCCAGGATTTAGATAAAGTTGATTATCTAGAGAGAATACGGATTCAGCAGCAGAATTGGATTGGGAAATCAGAGGGGGCGTTGATAAAATTTCCAATTTCCCATTCTCAACTTTCAATTGAGGTGTTTACGACGCGGCCCGATACGCTCTTTGGCGCAACCTTTATGGTTATAGCGCCGGAGCATGAGTTGTTGTCGAATAAAAAAGTAGAAATCAAAAATCGCGCGGAGATTGAAAAATATGTTAAAAGGGCAAAGCAAAAGTCGCAAGAAGAACGCACAGCGGCCGATAAAGAAAAAACTGGTATTGAAATTAAGGGGATCAGAGCGATTAATCCCGCAAACAAAAAGGAAATCCCGATTTTCGTAGCGGATTATGTGTTGGGCGGTTACGGAACCGGAGCAATTATGGCAGTGCCCGCGCACGACGAGCGGGATTTTGCGTTCGCTAAGAAGTATAAGTTACCGGTGGTTCAGGTGGTTCGAAAGAAAAATATTCCGATTCGAAGCTATCTTATGGGGGCTGCGGATATAACCGATGAAGATTTGAAAAGATTGGGTATTGTCATCCTTGGGGCGGAAAAGGGAGGGGATAGGAAGATTGAAATCCCTGAGAAATCAATCAGCCAGTATGAAAGGCTCGTAGCTCAAAAGATGACGCCTGGTTTTTGGAATGAATATTTCTTCAAAGATACGGTTTTTCTTTTTAAGCATAAAAACGGGAAGATCCAAAGAATCATCCTCGATCTTCAGAATGAAGGAAAGATTGATGATTTAGCGGCAAAGTTCTGCGGTGAGAAATTAAGCAGAATCGGGGTTTGGGGGTGGCTTGCGGAGAATTCTTTCTATACGGATTTGATTATCCATAATGAAGATGGCCACTTAATCAATTCCGGAAAATTCACCGGGATGGATTCCGAAAAAGCCAAATGGGAAATCACAAAGTTCGTCGGCGGGAAGAAAGAGTCGCAATATCATCTTCGCGACTGGATTTTTTCCCGACAGCGGTATTGGGGAGAACCGATTCCTTTGGTTTTTTGCGAAAAAGAAAAAGAATGGGTTCCGGTGTCCGAAAAAGATTTGCCCGTGAAATTGCCGGACGTTAAAGAATTCAAACCGACGGATACCGGGGAATCGCCGCTGGCGCGCGAAACCAAATGGATTAATACGAAGTGCCCGCGATGCAAGGGTCCGGCCCGGCGGGAAACGGATACGATGCCCAATTGGGCGGGGTCGTCCTGGTATTTTTTGCGCTATATCGATCCGAAAAGCAATAAAGTTTTAGGAGATGCCAAAAAGCTAAAATACTGGATGCCCGTCGACTGGTACAACGGCGGCATGGAGCATACGACGCTTCACCTCCTGTACTCCCGATTTTGGAACAAATTTCTCTGCGATATCGGCATTGTGCCGGTTAGCGAGCCTTACCAAAAACGCACGTCGCACGGCCTGATTTTGGGGGAGGGGGGCGAGAAAATGTCGAAGTCGCGGGGAAATGTCATCAATCCGGATGCTTTAGTTAAAGAATTCGGCGCCGATGCGGTTCGAATCTATGAAATGTTTATGGGCCCGTTTGATCAGGCGATCGCCTGGGACCATCGGGGATTAATCGGCGTCTCTCGGTTTTTGGCGCGCGTCTGGGACGCGGGAATCGCAAAACCGAAATCCAAGACGGCGGATAAAGAATTGGAAAGAGCCTTGCATCGGGCTATTAAAAAAGTGGATCAAGATATCGAGGTGCTGGCGTTTAATACGGCGGTTTCAAGTTTGATGGTTTTGGTCAACAAGTTCGGGGATGCAAAAGAAATTCCGCAGCCGATTTGGGAAAAATTCCTGGTTCTTCTTGCGCCGTTTGCTCCGTTCATGGCGGAGGAGTTATGGTCGCGGCTCAAAAAGCGCGGCAGCGTTCACCAGCAGCCATGGCCGGCTTATGATCCTAAGCTAATTGAAGAGGATAGATTCGAGCTGGTTATTCAGATTAACGGAAAAATTCGCGATAAAGTGGAGCTTCCTCGCCACACGCCGCAGAAAGAAGCCGAAGCAATCGCTTTGAATCGCGATAAGATAAAGCAAATTGTTGCCGGTGTCACCGTGCGAAAGATGATTTTTGTTCCTAATCGCCTTCTTAATATTGTTATAGAAGCATGAAACCCATCGCTTTAATTTTCTTTTTAATCCTCATCTTGGCGCTTGTTCTGTATCTCATCGGGAAAGCCCCGCAATGGCTGGAGCCGCTGTCTTTCTCGGCGAACCCCAATGTGGTTCGAACGCCGACGACTGGATGGTCTACGTATTCCGGATCGAACTCGCCTTCTTGGGGATCCTCGGACAGCAGCTATCTTTCTTCTATTAGCGATTCGCAGATTCCTCAGGGATTTACCCGGGCGGATTTATCATCTTCGTTCGGGAAGGTAAGAATTGGTTCGGCCTTCAATACGTTCGGCGGGGCGAGGCAAGAAATTCGATTATTGGCGTATTTAAACTCGGGGGAGACGGCGAACATCAGCGGGTGGAAAATAAAAAGTAATCGGGGGGAAATAGTGATTACCCAAGCCATTCATTCTTATGAGCCCGCCGGATTTTCAACACCTTCCGATATTATTCTGAAGGGAAATAACACAGTGGTGATTTCGAGCGGCATTAGCCCCTTGAGTCGCAATTTTCGGCTCAATAAATGCATCGGGTATTTGAACAATATTTATTCGTTTAATCCGCCACTGCCGCAGAACTGCCCGCTTCCATCGGAGCAAAATATAGCCGGTCTTTCAGGGCAATGCCAAACCTATATCCGGTCTTTGTCGAGCTGCGCCCTTCCCAATCCGACAATCTACAATAGCTTTCCCGGAAATGCAGAGGGGAATGCCTGTCGGAATTTTCTAAATGGTATTACGTATAAAAGCTGTTATGAGCAGCACCAGAATGATGCTGATTTCTATTCAAATGAATGGCGGCTATGGGGTAGCCAGATTTTCTTAGATCCGCAGCACGATACCGTGCATCTCTACGATCGACAAGGATTACTCGTGGATCAGTATCAGTACTGAGCTTGGGCGGTGTGTCTTGGTCTAGAAGCTCTTTTGAGGCCTTTCGGTCGCTATCTGATTTGGACAATATCATTCTCCGATGACATACTTCTTATGTGGCAAAATTTTTCCTCGCATCCGTAGTTGCCCAAAGCATCAATAAGCTTGATGCAATTTTACCGCCGAATTTTCAGGGATTGAAGGTAGCCTTTGTACCGACTGCGGCCGATACTTACGATGGCCAACCGGACTGGCTGATTGCCGATCGAGATGGTTTGATAGAAAAAGGATTTGAAGTTTTTGACGTCGATATTAAAAATAAAACGAAGGAAGAATTAATTTCTTTATTGCAAAAAGCGGATATCATTTGCGTAGGAGGTGGCAATAGCTTTTACCTCCTTGAGCAAGCAAAACAAAGCGGATTCGATGAGATACTCAAAGATTTTGCTGCGAGTGGCCAAATTTATATTGGCTCCAGCGCGGGCGCGGTTCTCGTTGGTCCATCACTTGAGCCGATCAAATTACTTGATGAACCCGATAAGGCGCCGCGTTTGAAATCTCTTGATGGCATAGGACTGGTTGATTTTGTTGTCTTGCCACATTATGGAAAGGAAAAATATTCGCCACTTTATCAAAAGATAATGGACGATCCTGCAAATCAGAGATTTGAGCTTATTCCCATCACTGACGACCAAGCAGTGATTGTTGATGGTTCGGAGAGAAAAGTCGTATAACGAGGTCTCTCAGCCTCTTCGAACCTATGCGCTAAAACTGCGGAAGCAGGAGGATGCCAACCTATAAGGGTTTTCTCCTCAAGCGCTTTTTCTGCTCTAGGTGGACTGCCTCTGGCGGGTGAGTACGGCTGACCCCAGGCGGTGAAATGTTGCACCTTGCGCGAACCGCCTCCGCTTATGCGGGCGGTTCCCCTGGTATCGGGCAATCTTGAGTTAGGGCCTTGCATTATTATATAAAGATATGCTAATATATGCATATGACGGATTTATGCAGAGAAATCGCTAATATGGGTAAAGGCATCGGCAATGAAAATCGTTACCGTGTTCTTGAGACTCTTATGAAGGGTCCGCTCACTGTCGGGGAAATTGTGAAGCGGGTTAATATCCCCCAACCGGCGGTGTCACAACATTTGAAAGTATTAAAATCGGCCAATTTGGTCGAGGATGGGCGGCAAGGCCAAGAGGTGCTGTATTCGGTTAATGTTTCTTATATGGCTAGTCTGCTCAAAAAATTGGCGACAAGTTTACCAAATAAACACGAATAAATAATTAAACTATGAATTACGACACACTTGTTTCAAAAGAAGTTATCCAAAAAACAATCGAGGCTCTAAAAGAACGTGGCCATATGCCAGAGTTGGTAGGGTCACGCGCCGAGGCGCTGGAGAAAGTTAAAGCACTGATTCCGGCTGGGGCATCGGTCCTGAACGGCTCTTCGCGAACGCTTGAAGAAATCCGTTTTGTGACATACCTCAAAGAAGGCAAGCACGGTTGGAATAATCTGCACGAGGAAATTCTTGCCGAAAAAGATCCGGCAAAACAAGCCGCGCTGCGCAAGCAGTCGGTACTCTCAGATTATTATGTGGGCAGCGTTCATGCCGTTGCTGAAACCGGAGAGTTGCTGATTGCTTCCAATTCTGGCAGTCAAATCCCGCATATTACTTTTACGTCTCAAAACTTAATTTTTGTCGTCGGTGCGCAAAAGATTGTGCCAACGCCTGCCGATATGTTTGATCGCCTTGAAAAGCACGTTGTCCCTCTTGAAGACGAGCGCATGCAAAAGGCAATGGGTATGGGAACATATACGTCAAAGGTTCTCATTGTGAGACGCGAACAGCCGTTTATGGGGCGCAAATCCCATGTGATATTCGTGAACGAAAAGCTGGGGTTCTAGTTTATACTACCTTTTGTAATTCCGAATCATCATTCTCTGGTTTTTCCGCGTGGGCAGTAATCTCCAAGTTACAACTATGGTGTTCGCGACACCATAGTTCGCATTTTTCTGCCCATTTCTTATCCTTATATTTCAAATGGCATTCTGAGCATGCGTGTAGCTTTTGATTGGTTTGCTCCATACTCTTATTTTACGCCAAAAATATTTATTCATCACGATGCCAGCTTGGTGTTGCTCCGCATTCGCTTGTGACTTGGGTAGTGTTCGTGATAGTTCTTGTACTTGCCCCACTCATTCTTGGCGGTGTCTGTTTGAAAATATCCGAACGGAACTGGCTGGGCTCGGCGGGCGGAATTCCCCCCCCCCCCCCCTTCCGCCCGCCTCGCCTTGAACCGGAGCGGAAAGGACGATTTCAAGTTTTTCTTTGGCGGCAAATTCTTTAACTTTCGTTTTGCTCCTGCGTCCAAGATTCATTTACCAAAATTTCTGCCATCTTGGTAGTTGTATAGAAAGAATTGAGTGTTAAAAATACGAATAACAAAAAGACTGAAAAAGAAATGTTTTGATATAATCCAGCATCTCTAAAAAACATCACCGCTCCAATGACTACTGCGGCAACAAAAGGATAGCTCGTATATTTGAATAAATTAGACCAAAGATAAGTAATGTTTTGCGCTGTTAAGTTCTTCTTAGTTTTGATAATCTCTATAAGAATTGTAAAAAACGTTGCCGTAAATACTCCAACAGATAGTAGCAAATAGATCATCTTCACTATTATTAAATCAAAAAGCTCCTGACTCCAAAACGGTAACCACTGAGTAATATCCATTTTCAACCAAACAGCATCAATAATCCAAAAGGCAAAAAGAATTAAAAAGATTTCCACTCGGACGGGAGTAAAAATATAATTATAAAATCTGACAGTAAAGAATTCGGGAGCAAATTTATTTCTTAACTTTTTGTAATTCATATCTTTTCTTTCTTACCACCCAGAACTATAAAATTGATGACGATTTTAAAAAATACAAACTGCACGAGATAGTGAATAACCGCAGTAGAAACTAAGGTTGCCAAAACCACCAACGCAAAGCTTTCTTTCCATATTTCCTTACATTGATTGAAGTGTTGGGTAAATTCCGCATCATTTCCGACATAAAGATATAAGCTGTCATAACACCAACCCCACTCTGCGTTTGAAAAACTAGACCAAATCGAACCAAGCACAACGAAAGCGCCAATCGCATAAAAGACAATAATTAAACGAAACCACGATTTTTCTGCGAGGAAATGATGCTTCTCTGTCTTGTAAAGTGGAAATATAATTTTCTTTAATCTCATAATTTATTTTGTGAACTCACACTTTCCGGAGGATATAACTGCTCCAGTTCCAAGCGTTGCTATATCAATAAAATCTCCTTTATTACCCAACACATCTCCGGTTGCGACCTTAAACAACATTGCTTGACCTTGTGTCGGGGTAAATTGTGTAAATTCTCCTGATGGATTTACTTCAACAGGATAAGGGTCGCAACTTTTAGCGTCGCACCTAAAATATGTTCCGCTTTCCGTTCCATAATCTACGAAAAAGTAAGTAGCCGGAGCGGCTGACGTGCAACTTCCACCGCCACAATCAAACCGACTTGTTGGAAAACAGGAAAGCTCCGCAATATCTGCCATCGCAGAACGTTGCGAGGATTCCTCGTAAGCCACTCTTAATTCTTGACTTGGCAAAATTGCGTTTGTGGCGGAACTTTCCTGTTGGGGAGATTGGGTATTTTGAAAAACAAAATAAATCGCCACTCCTAGAGCGATAACAAGTATTAGAATAATAGAATTTTTCTTGTCCATATTATTTCAATAAATCTTCAACGGATACGCCCAATGCCTTAGCGATTTTCGCTATAACTTGAACACTCGGCTTTTGCACAAAATCCCCTTCGATTTTCGTGAGGGTAGTGTGCTTTACACCAGACTTTCTCACTAAATCGTCTTGCGTTAAGCCAAGTTTTTTACGGTATTTTTTGATATTTTCACCTATTGTTGCCATAGTTTCAAAACTTTGATATCATCAAATCATAAGATGCTTTCAAGATTATGATATCAAAAAATCTTAATTCTTTCAAGAAAAGCCCGCTTTTGGGCTTCATAAAGTCCGAGCCGACATTTTTGACAGGTTCTTTGGCAGTTTACCTTTCCGCTCCGGTTCAAGGCGAGGCGGGCGGAAGGGGGGTGTGGGGGG